>Ga0256410_1000014_pt1 | contig 436617 bp, 400 predicted proteins | sample PhyWR1_FD_185983 | JGI IMG/M metagenome (GOLD analysis project Ga0256410, IMG submission 185983) | Leaf surface microbial communities from wheat plants in UC Gill Tract Community Farm, Albany, California, United States - DLSL W.R1 | ecosystem: Host-associated > Plants > Phyllosphere >...
TCACACCAATAAAGAACTATAGTTAAACGCATCACTGCGTTCTACACTTTCCTGCTGTCACAGCAGTTCCGGTGTAAACGGATCGCAGACCAAAAGTGGGGAAGAACCACATTCGCCGAAATACCCAGTCTACGACAGCAGAAAGCCCAGATCGTCATCCAGTCTTACTACGCCGCCATAGGCATAGAAGTCAGCATACCCCACGCCACAGCCCTGGTCCGCTCCGGCGAACTATTACGTTGAACCTGATTACTAATTCGTCCATCGTTATTACTTCATTACGGGTCATCCTGAACTTGTTTCAGGATTTCTTGCCTACCAGCACAATAGTACCCAGCTGCCCTCCACTTTACGTCATCCCAGCAGCGGACGGATCTTTTGAACTATCGTAGCATCCAAAAAGAGATCTTAGGGCAACAGGTAAGTTTTGTACCGCGCTCAGTATTTAAAAAATTATTATGTAAGTTTGTACTATGACAAGCTTAAATCACAAATGAAAAGGCTTTGAAGCTGCTTCAGGATCTAGAAGATCTGAAGATCATTCGTGTGATTAAAAGTCAAGCTAAACTGTCATCATTACGGGGTAAGTTCAACACTAAAATATCCAATGATGATATTGATGATCAAATCAATAATCTTCGTGGAGAATGGCGGAGAGATATTTAATTGATACTTCCGCGGTAATCAAATACCTCAATGAAAGCTTGCCGGAATCCGGCTTAGACTTCATAGATCAGGCACTTGACACTGACTCTTCCATATCTTCATTACAGAGGTCGAACTTCAGGTTTGGGATACACCCGACCCAAAGAATGCTTTAATATGCAGTCAATTTATTGCAGGCTCTTTCATCCATGGAATTGATAACGCCTTGATATCTGAAACCATTCGGATTCGTAAAGAATCGAAGGTGAAATTACCAGATGCATTCATCGCTGCAACATCAATCATTCATGATTTAACTCTGATTGCTGACAATGATAAGGACTTCCTGAAGGTTCCAGGTTTAAAATATGTTAACCCAACAAGTTTGTAATTGTAACCATCTGTAAGTCTCCTAGGGCAACATATCGTGAAGAATTTGTTTTACATTTGTCTTGACATTACGACAGGATAAAAGTCTGAGTGGCCCTGCAAAAGCCAGGACAACATTCTGAGTAGTCTTACCCCCCTTAATTGGGGGTTTTGTTTTTTGCTGTGTTCCCATTAGGTTAAGTACTTAACTGCTTAGAATTGACTCATGAAAATAGGAAGCGACATTCTGGAATTATTCCGTGCTGTACTGACAATATTAATATTTGCTTGCGCAGTGTTCCTATCCGCAATTTTCTCCGTTTCTTTTTTAGGAACACAATATAGTTCTCACCAAATGCTTGCTGAAAATGGGGTCTTATATTTCCTGTTCACCAGGCTTATAGTTGTAACCACAATAATGCTAATTGCATTTTCACTGTTGTATTTAGTCGGGTGGTTGTGTAAGAAAAAGGTAAGTAAGATAACTTATTTAATCGTATTTATGAGTTGTCTGAGCATTACAATATGGATGACCATCAATTTTCTGAACGATAATTTATGGAGTTATGTACCTGTTAAGTGAAAAGCCAGATTTTGGAAATATTGATGTTTTAGGGATGATAATGACGTCTATGTACAATTATAAAAAACAAATTATCTATTGATTTGCTCTGATAATCCTAATACCTTCGACAGGCAATTCAACATGAGAGCAGAAAATATACTTAACATACAGCTACAAGACCTCAACGAGGTAATGAGCTTGATTAAAGAAGCCATTGCTGAAATGGATAACCATCACATATTTCAATGGGATGAAGTTTATCCAGACTATAAGACACTCTCTTCTGATATACAAAGTGAAACAATGTTTGGCATCTTCAAAAATGCTGAGCTGGCAGGAATTGTGGTTCTGGATAAGAATCAATCTCAGGAATATTCCGATGTGAAATGGGAACTAGATAATGATCATCCATTAATAATGCACAGACTATGTGTTCGTCCGAAATATCAAGGACAAGGGATTGCTAAGCAGTTGATTAAATTTTCTGAACAATTTGCGATTGAAAATGGCCTCAAGTCTCTTAGATTAGATGCCTTTTCCGCCAACCCCTCAGCTATCAATCTTTATGAAAGGAATGGTTACCTAAAAAGAGGAATAGTTAAGTTCAGAAAAGGGAACTTCTATTGCTATGAAAAAGTGCTTTAATTGATAACACTTTAGTACAGCTAGAATCTTCATCGATATGCGAGTGCTAAAATTTGTTTCTGGGTTATTTCCGTGAGGTACAATGTCGGGTATTTCGGCATAGATGTCGGGTATTTTGATTTTGATGTCGAGTAATTCGGCTTTGATGTCGGGCTTTTTGACTTTGATGTCGGATATTTCGGCCCTGATGTCGAACAATTCGGCAAATTGGATTTGATGTCGAGTATTTCGGCAAATGATAGCGGTTTAAATTATCGCCAGGCCAGTCCGATGTCGAACATTTCGGCCAATATTATATACTAAATATACCTTACAAGACGGGCCAGCTTTTTTGCTGTTCCAGGCATTTTTTCTCTCGCCCGCACAAAGATCTCTACTGAAAAAAAATCGCTATATGAATCCACTTACTGAAAAAGCAAGGGAGGTCAGGGAGCAGACCTCCATTACAGATTTCCTCTCGCGTCTGGGCCATCAGCCCAAACGCACGAAAGGCCATGAATCCATGTACATCAGCATGATACGAGATTCCGACACCGACGCCTCCTTCAGCGTCAACGAGAAACTCGGTGTGTGGTACGACCATGGCATGGGCAAAGGCGGCAATGTGCTCGACCTGGGCATGCTCTACTGGCCTGAGCTCAACTTTGGCGAGGTGGTCAATAAAATCCGGGAGCTCTGCAACCTCAATGTATCGGATAATAACGCTGTCAGAAGAAGGCCGCCGAGGCCTCGGATACGCGAAGCGGTCAAAATACCGAACTACAAGATCGAACACATCAAGCCTTTCGGTACTTCTGAAGCCTTAAATGCTTACCTCAAATCCCGTGGGATTTATGATGTGGCGGCCGATAACATCAAGGAGATTCATTACTACGTTGAAGATGAGAAGAAAAACCGCAAGAACTATTTTGCGGCTGGCTGGCAGAACGAGCTCGGGGCTTGGAAGATCCGCAATAAGTATTTTAAGGCCTGTTTGGGCAAGAAAGCGATCACGATGATTTCCCGGGACCCAAAGAAGCTGGTGGTTTTCGAGGGTTACATGAATTACCTGAGCTGGCGTAAGGGGAACCCCTCTTCCAATGCTTCAGCCTTGGTGTTGAACTCACTGGCTTTGCTGCAGTCTGGTTTGGAAAAGGCAAAGGCCTTCCCTGTGATCGATGTATATTTGGACCGCGACCCCTCAGGGTACACTGCCCTTAGCACCTGGATGAAGGCTCTGCCCTACTCCAACGACCGCTCTGAGATTTATAAAGGTCTGAATGACTATAATGACAAGATCATCGCAGATTTGAAAAGGGAACGTAAGCTGCAGAACCCGGTCCGCTGAGGGTTAGTCGTCAGCAAACACTTTATGCAGGAAGATATTTTTCCTGATGGAGTTTAGTATAGGTAGGTCAAGCGTACATCCTTTTGTCTCGCAATGCTGGTGGTTCTCCTGATCGATCCTGATCTCTCCTACCATTTCATTTTCTTCATTGAAGATTTGATACCACTGGTTGCCCAGCGCTTTGAGCCTGAAGGTACGTTCTTTGACGTCGTCACTGGCATTAATTTCAAATTCCTGCATAGTATAAGTTTTTGCTGGAAATCAACAAGGATGCTGGTTATTTTGTTTGAGAAAGGCAACCCGAAAACAGGCCTTTGCTTATCAGCACCCTGTTTTGACTTTTACTTTGCAAGATGTCTTCTTGTCCGACAGAAATTGCTGCGCAACACCTTTGGCCCAGAAGTGATCTTGCCTTGGCATCTTCCCATCAGTCGATAGTCAGGGAGTTCAGTCTGCTCGCAACTCACAGACTTTTTATGGATGATAAAAAAAAGCGGCTGGCTGGCCGCCCGGTGATGAAGTCAGGTAAACGCAGCAAGAAAATCGAAGCCAGGTTTACCGAAGAAGAGTTTGATGCTATTGTTGCAATGGAGAAGTACTACGGGATCAGCAGGACCGATTTGGTACGGCTGAAGCTGCTGAGCAGCTCCGGGCATTTAATTGTGAATGCGGCGGCGCTATTGCAGCCACTCGATGCTATAGGTGCCGAGCTGGGGAGAAACGGCAACAACATCAATCAACTGGCCAAATACGCAAATACACTGGCGAAACGGGGAATGCTCTCTCCCCAGATCATCGAAAGGTTTAATGTGTTGCTGGCTGCCCATGGGCTCATTCAGCAAAAGCTGGAAGTGTCCCTTCGAAAAATCATCCGCTCAATGGGCCATTAGTTCACCTGCTAATTACTTAGTATTCAACAAATCAATTATTCACCAATTCAACACATCATGAACTCACAGATCATCATCGATTTTCCCATCCTGGCTTCCGGGCTTTTTATGTATTTCGGCATCAAGGGCGCTCATAAGGTTTTATGTTACTTCCTTCCTGAGCACTGCTCGCCATGGCATTCAGGCTACATTTCCGGCCATAATGCACTGGCAGATCAACTTCGGCCGAAAATTGACAAACTGGTTGAACAATGGGAGCAACTCCAGGCACATCAGGAGCAAGCACAAAATGGTACGGAATATAAACCCATGAAGAAGGATGATTGTCAAGTTCCTGGCCAAGAGTAAGACCTTCAAAGGCGTCCGCTACAATACCAATAAGGTGGAGAAAAATAAGGGTGAACTGATGAAGATCTCTGGATTCGGCATTTTACAGGGAATGTCACAACTGATGCCCCAGGATTACATCAATTACCTCCAGTCAATTTCTTCCCGTAATAGGCAGGTCATCTACCCTCAGCTGCATGTAGTCATCTCCGCTAAAGGCAAGGAGAATTCAAAGGAGGAGCTGGCAGGTATCGCCGGAACCACCATGTCCACATCGTCTCTTCAAGGGTAGACAAGTTTTCCGGCAAGAAAATCAGCAGTGCATACGAAAAGGTCCGCGCCCAGACTGCAATGAACCGGATCATGAGACTGGATGAAAAACTGACCGCCAAAGCTGATTTGGATAAGGCCATGAAATTTAACTTCCAGAGCAAGGCGCAGTTCATGATGATCCTGGAAAGTAAAGGCTATACTTTGTTTGAGAAGGATGGAAAAATGGATTTGGTTCGGTTCGGAAAGAAATTGCTCGAAGTTGATCTTGCCTTTTTGAAGGAACGTAAAGGCAGTTACCAGTTGGATCAGGCGAGGGCTGGTCAGATCACCGCACAATTGCATAAATTCCGGGATAAATATGCTGTTCAACTCAGGCCCCTTACAGAATCAATGCCTGGAGGAGCAGACAAAATAAAGCATGGATATACCTGCGATCTTGCTGAAGAATTTCACAGGAGGTTTGGCATCCAACTGATCTTTCACGGTGCGCCGGGTAAAGCTCCTTATGGTTACAGTATTTTAGACCATGCTTATGGAAATGTGTTCAAAGGTGGAGAGATCATGGATTTAAAAAATCTGCTCGCTCAAAAACCGGCTACCGTATCCCTTCAAGATAGCCTGTGTATCAATACTGATCCGAAGAGTCAGCATGGCAGAATTAAGGAGGACGTTAAGATAAAGGTCGGTGTTGAGCAGGTACTGCCTAATCAATTCAACTGTTCAACAGATCCACTAGTCAATACTTCAACTGTTAGCTCCATCAACAATTCAGATGCTCAGCAAGTCAGCAATGAATCAGCATTTGTGGCTTTTGAACAGGCCGTAACCATTGACATCTCAGACGATATCGATGATGAAGCCGTTCACGGAAGAAACAGGCAGCGGAAAAGACAGGTTAGAACGAACACCAGGTAAAATCTATTCCTTACATTTGGGTCTGACCTGATCATTTTGAAAATTGCCGCTTATACCTTTATTGTGCTTTTGCTGAATGCCTTTGCTTTCATCTTTTTGGGAATGACATTCCTGGTTAGTGGTACAGCAGATGAGTCCAGTCCCAATTATCTGTCTGAGTCCGAAGTGCTGGTACGAAAAGCAATTTTTATCATTGTCTTAGCCCTGGTTACTTCGCTGTCGGTCAAATACCTGAGCAGATGGTGCCGAAGGGAGATGGAATATTCTGATAGAACGATCCGTCGTATTTTTTGGATTCAGTTTCTATTGATCGTAGTGGTCTACATCCTGGCCGCAGCTTTTATCATTGCAAGATTTGACCTTTGGAAAGTCGGTAGCCCGGTTTAATTGCCATTGTTCAGTAAAGGGGTGCAGATTATTTATAAATTAGGGTAGGCAAAATCTATTGATCCATCAATATCAACTCATCAAAGAATCCCGTGCAGTGGTGTTTCAGTTCTTGGAGTCGAAGGTCAGGGATGATATTTTCTTACCAGTCGCCTCTTTCAATGACAAGAGCATACGGTATATGCTGGTCCATGTGGCCAATACCTACCTTGCCTGGGTTAAGAATTTCGCGTTCGGCGGAAATAAGGCTTATTTCGTTGAAGAAGAGATTGCTGACATTGTAAAGCTTCGAGGAATTTTTCTGGAAGTGGATGGTTTTATGGATGACTTCTGCAGGAAATATGCTGAATACCCTTTTAAACCGGTAAACGGTTATAAATGGCCAGATAAATATATTGAAACAGACGGTTATAGTATTTTTACTCATGTCATTACACATGAATTCCACCACAAAGGCCAGTCAATGACCATGAGCAGGCTGCTCGGCCATATCCCTGTGGATACTGATGTGATGAGGTTCTGAATGTCCAGTAATAGTTTTTAGGAATGATCAATAACTATTCATTGTACTCACCCCAGGAAAGCCCTTCATCAAATTTGGAACCATCGCCCATACCTCAGTCGATGTCTTACCGGCGGTCATGATGAATTTGCAATTCTTACCCTGATCACTCCTTGGCCTACCGGACTTTATCCTAATCGCATTGGAAATCACCTCATTTTTCTTAGAACCTGATCCTTACGTTCTAAAGTCGTGCCGGAAACTTCTATCACTTCTATGTCGAAATCCGCTATCCATTCCTTTAGAATGTCATCAACTCTAAGTCTCAGTTTTGGAAAATTTGATTTTTGCCATGGGATTAAATCAGGATCCTCTATTGTCACGAAAACGATGAGGTCTAGTTCAGCAATTACTCCCTGCATTTCTCTGAAGTAGTTCTGAAGATCACGTGTAGGATCGACAGCATGAACATACGCTAAAATATCAAAAGGGCATCTGTCAAATATGACGTCCTTTTCAAGCGTGGCAATCTGTTTCAAGGCATGTTCAAACTGTATCACAAAGTCCTCTACATTGGGCATTTCCGAGAATTCATATCCTGATTCAGTCAGTTCATGATAGGGTTCCATGGTCAGCGTATAGCCGGGAAGGGAATCCGAAAGTAATTCAGCTAGTGTCGTTTTACCGACGTTATGGGCACCAACTATTGCAATTCTCATGATGTGTTCTCCTCGCAAATTTATTCAATCTAAACCTATTTTTTATGATCATACTTATTGGAAACCATAAAGGAGGCGCTGGAAAAAGCACTTTTACCATGCTGCTGGCCAATTACCTGACCTTGTACCGCCGGTGTAAAGTGACGGTGATCGACATGGATTACCAGCAATCTACAGCTCAGAAATATCAGCGTGCGAAATTGCTGGAGAACGTTGAACCCTATGAGGTCATCGCTGCTGGCCTGGAGGATTATCCCAGACTTCTTCCGGTGCTCAACGAAAATCCGGAGGACCTGGCTTTGATCGATCTGCCGGGGAAATTGGATGATGATGGGCTCATTACCGTGTTCCGCTCTGCTGACCTGGTTTTTTGTCCGTTCTCTTACGATGAATTCAGTTTCGAATCAACGGTGCTTTTTTCAGTAGTGCTGCACAAAATCAATCCGGAAGTCCAGGTTACTTTTATTCCTAACCGGATCAAGGCGAATGTGCGTTATGAAACTCAGCAGGAGGTGGATCAGCAGCTTTCCAACTTCGGAATGGTCACCATCCCTATTCCCGACCGTATCGACTTCCAGCGGGTCAATACCTTTCGCACCCCTGAAGCGATTTTGCCGGTAATATTGCCTGTAATGGATCAGCTCTTTGTCAATCACCTGGCCTTTCTACTGGACAATTTAAACCCGAACGAACTTAATGAACAACGCTATGAATGAAATTAAATCCCTGGCCGACCAGCTCCGACAAAGCATGGCAACAAAGCCAGCTGACAAAAACGGGGGCCAGAAGAGTTCAGCTAGAAAGGCTACCCCTCTACCACCAAAATCCAAACCCCCACCGCCGATCCTGCAGGAAATCCATGACTACGACACCTCTGCGAACAAGGCTATGGTGCACGTCAAACTTGATCCGGAAACCGCCAGAATGCTTGCTCATTTCAAAATGGCAACAGGGATCGACAACATAAAACTGGTCGCTTTCTCGGTTAGGCACCTCTTTGCCACTCAACCGGAACTCAAAAACTTACATCAAAAACTTACATCAAAAACTTCATTTTAAACTTCGAGATATGACATGGATCAACTTTATATCCTACCTTGGCATGGGATATGCCGCCTATTATTTAGTGATCTTTTTATTGGATAGTACACCCGGCCAGATCAAATCAAACAAACTGAGGTACTTACGTTTTCAGAAACCTTCAAACCGAAAACAATCACATTGGAAAATGTTGAATCTTCTGGCCGTATCTTCTCCTCGTCTCCTGCTTCGACAGGATTAGCCGCAGTGTCAATCAAGGATTTATTTGAACTGGCCCGAAAGGACGCCATAGAATTCACCAAATCAGTGAGCTTCTAGTTTTACCGCTGAAAAGAACTGACGCGCTTGATTTTAGCACTACCTGCACTGCTGAAGGTAAATATTTCACAGAAATGATATTCAAGCCCGGATTCGGTGAGCACAGTTCCGCTCACGGCAGCTTCAGGGCCGTGGGTGATCATATTGGTGATGGTGAGTTGCCGCATTCTCGAGGCATAATACTGGCTTAAGTATTCCAGCGCAGCTTTTTTGTCGTTCTGAATTGTTCCTCCGGGAAACTCCCAGACAAACTGCTCATGCAGAAAATCGGTGAGGGAGGCAGTTTCTCCGCGGTAAACGCCTTTATAAAAGTCATGAAGTAACAGTTTCCTTGGTGCATTTCCGCAATCCTTTAGTCCTATGAATCCTGTCATTTTTAACGTATTGATGTGCTAAAATTATGAAATTATACCATTTGAAAGGATGGCTCGTGTCATTAATTTTTATGTTGACATTGGTTTTCTGTGCAAATGCCCAGCCCGGCATCTCCGAAATGAACCAGGCTGCGGGTAGCCTTCGCAACACGTTTTTTTCTGCCCGCGATGCCACTTTCGTACTGGCTGGCCTTCTTGGTATCTGCGGCGCAGTCAATATTTTTTACAACATCCAGATCGGTAAAGAAAAGTTCACGATTAAAATCGCTTCCTGGTTCTTTGCCGCATTTTTTGTGATCCTGATGGGGCCATTTTTACAAGCCTTATTTGGGATATAATTTTTTCTCTTCTATGTCAGGCCTGTAAGGCCTCCAAAAGTATTCTATTTTCTTTTAACAATTGAGAAAGACCAAACACTTATTGGTACTGGCATTCCTCATTGCCATTACCCAAACCGCTGCTTTTGCCCAAAGCGGCGTCACGGGCCTGAACACGGCCACAACAACCCTTAAAACTTATGTCGGACCGGTCACGAATCTGACTTTGGTGATCGGCGGTATTGTCGGACTGGTGGGCGGGCTCCGGGTCTATTCCAAATGGAACTCCGGTGACTTTAAAAAATTCAGCTTCCCGGGGCATAAGGTCTTTAAAATCGAACTCAATGAAAAACAGATCACAGGTCGGATGATAGAAATGAGATTGAAGTACAAGGATCTTCTAGATGCAAATGCTCTTTAATACCTATAAAATTGACCATACATTACAGAACTTTGTCAAGCAAAATTTTATAGCCTCAGATACATTATAAATTATCAATACGGTCGCACACCGCTAAAATATGATCGACACCAAATAGAAGTGCGTGCTCGTCAATATTCATCCACTGAAAAAGTTCGAGTATCAACGCATAGTTTTGTCTTGCATATTGGGTGCTTTTAATTGACTGAAATGGGGTAAAACAAATAGGTTCATGATGAGCGACCCTGTTTCTCACCTTATTGATTGCGGCTAGTCGTTGAAAAACATAACTGTGATTGTATTGAATAGCGGCATTTGAGATGGGTTTTGATGGAAATATTTGGAGTAATGTCCTTCCCTACAGCCTTCAACAATGGAAGTGTGATCCTGATTGCTTTCAGTTGCATCTCCTGGTAGCTGTCCTCAATTCTTGTTCTGAACTTACTCAGGAAGATGTTTAGCTTTGTTGCTTCGTGACTTGTGCCTTTCGCAAGACCTTTTGAGACATTCCACTTTGTTTCCTCAGTGGAACATTTGGTAGCGATTTCTATGCGTGTCCCATTGAAGGTTACACGCGCTACAATAGGACTCTTTCCGTCCCTGTTTTTCTTACGTTTCTTGAGGTAGAATGCTACCCCGAAGGTGTCGTTAAATGTTGCCATTTTATGTCAATTAATCGGTTGAAAATCGATCAGTTTTGACATGCTTTTGGGACCTAATAGGCTTCTGACTGGGACCCAAAAAAACAAGCTTTAGACACAAACCAAGACGGTTTAAATATTCTTATCAGCTAGATTTTTTTGAGATTTCGGGACCCATTTTTCTGGGTCCCTGATTTAGCATATTTAATGGCTAAATCAGTCATCAAAATCATGCAAATCTGTTAACAGAGTTGCATTGATGATCGAGACATGGAAGAGCTTCACGGGACCCAAATCGGAAATTTTCGATTGGGTCCCTTTTTGGGCCCCATATTATATGATAATATTCAATATCAAATATGCAGGCTACAACGAAAAAAGGCCTCAAATCATAGATTTAAGGCCTTTTAAGTAGAAGTGTTACTTCTAGTTGTCGGGGTGGCAGGATTCGAACCTACGACCTCCTGCTCCCAAAGCAGGCGCGATACCGGGCTACGCTACACCCCGAACTGGTATCTTCTTTTTTACTGGTCAATTTAAAACCAACTTTCCAATTGGTTTTTGTCGGGGTGGCAGGATTCGAACCTACGACCTCCTGCTCCCAAAGCAGGCGCGATACCGGGCTACGCTACACCCCGAACTGGTATCTTCTTTTAACCCTTTTTCGAAGGGAGTGCAAAGAAACGATTTTGAATCGACAAAAACGAACTTATTCACTTTTATATTTCAGCGGAGAGGGCGGGATTCGAACCCGCGGTACCGTTGCCAGTACGACAGTTTAGCAAACTGTTCCTTTCGGCCACTCAGGCACCTCTCCTTTTATCATCAGCTATCCTCGCTGAGGGAGTGCAAATATAGCAATTCATCTATGTTTGCAAAAAAAAATTACACATTTTGCAAATAATCTATTCTTACATGATAAATGCTCATCAGCATCGTCTTGAATATCAACTTTATAGTCTCAAGATCTTTTAAAGTCAAATCGCAGTTGTCCAACTGATTTTGTTCCAGTTTATAATTAATAATGCGTTCTACCAGGTCACTGATCCCTTGAGCATCCGGATTTTTCAGGCTTCTTGAGGCTGCTTCCACCGAATCGGCCAGCATTAGCACACCTGTTTCTTTAGAAAAAGGAATGGGTCCTGGATACCTGAAAATGTTTTCGTCCACAAATTTCTCCGGTGAATTCTTTAAAAATGACTGGTAAAAATAATCTACCCTTGTATTTCCATGGTGCGTTCTGATGAAGTCGATCACGCTTTCCGGCAATTGGTGCCTTCTGGTGATCTCTATTCCTTTATGCACATGCTTAATGATGATCTGAGCACTCTGTTCATAGGGCAACTTATCATGGGGACTACCGCCAATATTTTGGTTCTCTATAAAATACTGCGGATTCTCTATTTTACCAATGTCATGGTACAAGGCACCCGCCCTCACTAATAGGGAATTTCCCCCGATCTTAAAAATGGCAGCTTCCGCGAGATTAGCTACCTGCAGCGAATGTTGAAAGGTGCCCGGAGCTTTAAAAGCAAGCTCTCTCAGCAATTTATTATTGGTATTGGTCAATTCGATCAAAGCAATATCTGAAGTGATGCCAAACAGGCGTTCAAAAGCATAGATCAGAGGATAAGCCAGCAATGACAACAATACACTTACGACAAATGGCATAAAATTGCCCCATTCAATCTGACTAAAAGAACCTTCCCGCAACAGGGCGATCCCAATAAATGAAATGAAATAAGCAGAAAGGATAAATAACGCTGACAACAACAATTGCTCGCGTTTGATCAGGTTTCGGATACTGTAGATGGCTACCATACCTGAAGTCACCTGGTAGAACACAAACTCGAAGCTATTGGGCACAAAAAAGCCAGCAATGAGGATGACCAGCAAATGCAAATATAAGGCGAGCCGCGTATCAAAAAGGATCCGGATAATGATCGGGACTATACAGTAAGGGATATAATATAAACTGGGCAAATTGAGCTTGATCGCCCAGGTCAGGGAAAGCAGCATCGTAGTATTGACGAGTAAGATCAGCGACAGTTGACGGTTATCGGCAAATATGTCCTTTCTGAATAATTTCAAAAAGAACATCAGCAAAGTCACTACAAAACCAACCAGCAGGATTTGCCCCAGGTAAACCAGTTTGCTATCCCCTATAGTCTTGGTCTGCGCTTCATAAGTTTCTTTAAAGGATTGTAGCTTCTGATACACTTCATCATCAATCACACCGTTTTTTGCAATGATCAGCTCGCCCTTTTGCACCATGCCCCTGGTAGTAGAAATACTGTTCAGCGTATTTTCCTGTACTATGCCGGTCAGTTTTTCATTAAAAATAATATTGGGTTGCAGGTGGTCTTCAATCAAACTGAGCACCATTTCCTTTACTTTTAAATTGATGTTCTCAAAATGATCTTTACTGTATTCCAATGCGGTCGCAACCGTAAACAAATCCTGAGTGCTTACTGTCCGGGTCACATTGTTGCTGATCAGGGAAAGATCAAAGTACTTATTCCCCTTATTGTGTTTAGGATCGGCTGCAATGATCCCCTTATCGTACATTGATTTCAATAATTTGAATGAACGCTGCCTCACCTCCGCCTTATCGTTCTCTGGCAAGGCATTGCTGCGCCACTTCACATCAAATTCACTGAGATAAGCGTCTTCTATATTGCCAATCATTTCTGAATTCAGTGTATAAATTGGCAATATATTATTTAGCGCTTCTGTCTTGTCAGTTGTGACCTGTGGGTTCGTTTTCAGGATTGCAAATCCAAAAGGGGAAATCAGGTCTTTGTTCTTCCAGATCTCCCCTTTTTCAAACTCGTACCGGAACCGTGGTTGTTTAGGCAGGAATACCGTGATGATCAACACGGATAGTACCATCATTATGTATTTGATGTTGGAAGAATATTTCCTGTAAAGGACCTTGTGGGAATTTCGTTTGATCTTAGCCAAAGTGATTAATTTGATTTCTAAATCAAAAATAGCATAAAATTTAATTAGAACGGTCCTATATCTTTTTTACGCTCCCGCATACTTAAAACGAAATTTCGGTGTTGATATAAAATACATCCCACCCGATGAAGTTCCAGTAACCGCAATTGTATAACTTTGCAGCAACTAACATATAAATCATACATGAAGGAAGTAGTCATTGTATCCGCCGTAAGAACGCCAATAGGCAGTTTCGGCGGCTCATTATCAGGATTTTCAGCCACACAGCTAGGCGGCTTCGCCATAAAAGCGGCAGTAGAAAAAGCAGGCATTCAAGTTTCCGAGGTACAGGAAGTTTACATGGGCAATGTGCTTTCAGCCAACCTTGGTCAGGCTCCCGCTACCCAGGCAGCCAAATTTGCGGGTTTACCGGATGTACCGGCCACCACCATCAACAAAGTTTGTGCATCTGGCACCAAGGCCATTATGCTTGCCGCTCAGAGCATTGCCCTGGGGCAGGCTGACGTTATTGTTGCCGGTGGTATGGAAAGCATGAGCAACGTACCTTATTATCTCGACAAAGCCCGTACAGGCTATCGCCTGGGCCACGGACAAATCACCGACGGATTGGTTAAAGACGGCCTTTGGGATGTATACAACGACTACCATATGGGTTCTGCCGCTGAATTGTGCGCTACCGAATGTGGCATCAGCCGCGAGGATCAGGACACTTTCGCCATCAGTTCTTACCAAAGGGCACAGTCTGCTCAAAATGAAGGCAAGTTCGACCAGGAGGTCATTCCAGTGGAGATCAAAGACCGCAAGGGCGATGTAAGTCTGATCACTAAAGACGAAGAACCTTTCGCTGTGAAATTCGATAAGATCCCCGGATTAAAACCTGTGTTCAAAAAAGACGGTACTGTTACTGCAGCAAATGCATCTACCTTAAATGATGGTGCAGCAGCACTGGTATTGATGAGTGCCGACAAAGCGAAGGAACTCGGATTGAAACCTCTGGCAAAAATATTGGCCTATGCCGACGCGCAACAGGCACCGGAATGGTTCACTACCGCTCCTTCCAAGGCCATTCCTCTGGCACTTCAGAAAGCTGGAAAAACTCTTGATGATGTTGATTATTTTGAAATCAATGAAGCTTTTTCCGTAGTTTCACTGGCCAACAACAAAGAACTGGGCCTGAGTCCGGATCATGTAAATGTAAACGGTGGCGCAGTAGCCATAGGTCACCCGCTCGGCGCTTCAGGTGCACGTATTGTAGTCACGCTGCTTTCTGTGCTCAACCAGAACAATGGAAAAATCGGTGTAGCCGGAATCTGTAACGGTGGTGGCGGAGCCAGTGCGATCGTGATTGAAAACTTATTTAAATATGAATAAAAGGTTTATACCTGTAATGATCATCCTACTGTGCTGCGCCCTAAGCAATCTTATGGCGCAGCACAGCTTTAGTTTCAATAGTGGTCCGGCCATGAGCCGTTACCAGGATTCCCTGATAAAGATCAGCGAACAGATGTTCAACCTGCCTGAGAATAACGAACGTTATGCAAAGAATGCTGAATTCATCAAAACACTGGTCAATTCTCTTAAAAAACAGGGATCTTTTGCCTACCCTTTTGATTCTCTCAAAAAAATTACAGTCCTGAAATCACCGGACAATTCTTTCCGGATTTTCTCCTGGGCGCTCCCGGTAGACGATGGAAGCTACCGCTTTTTTGGCGCCATCCAGATCGCTACCAAGGACGGAAAACTGAAACTGCTCCCACTGATCGATGAAACCGCCAGCATCAGCAATCCCAACCTGATCACCGATAATAAAAAATGGTATGGGGCCAGATATTATGAGGTAATTCCTGTTCTCAATAACGGAAAACCTGCATATTATGTACTCCTGGGCTGGAAAGGCCACAACGCCAGGACTTCTAAAAAAGTGATCGAGGTTCTGTCTTTTGACAAAGATCAGGCAGTTTTCGGAAAACCTGTCCTTGAAGGCGCCAAAGGTAGTACCGTAAAGAACAGGGTCATTTTCGAATACAATAAACTCAACTCCATGACGCTAAGCCTGGATAAAAGCACAAATATGATCGTATTTGACCATCTGGCGCCCTTTTCTCCGGACATGGCCGGAAATTTTGAATTCTACGCCTCTGATTTAAGCTTTGACGCTTATAAATTAATCAATGGCAGACTAAAACTGGTGGAGAACGTAGAATTGAAGAATGACCCCAACGCGATGGACGAGTTTTATGCAGATCCTACAGACAAGAGCATCAGGCCTGTAAAGAAGCTTTAAGTGTATTTAGTACACGTTTAGGGCGATTAAAAAATTTGGGAGTTTGCCTGCATGTACCTATCTTGCGCGCTGAACTAACTAAACCATCGATAAATAATACACACATAAAAAAACATGACTACACAAAATTTGGATACTCCAAATAACTTTTTTGAGAGTAAGGTTCTTGGACATCCGGCCGGGCTGTTTGTTTTATTCTTTACCGAGATGTGGGAACGTTTTTCCTACTACGGTATGCGTGCCCTCCTGGTGCTTTTTCTTACCACCACATTAACGGATGCCAATCCGGGTTGGGGATGGCCACGCGAACATGCACTCGCAATCTACGGATCCTATACCGGTCTGGCATACCTTACCCCTATTTTGGGTGGCTACATTGCCGACAGGATCATCGGCTACCGCTGGGCGGTGATTGTCGGGGCATTATTGATGACCTTAGGCCACCTTTCTATGGCCATAGAGATTGACCATTTGTTCATGTACCTGGGCTTAGGTCTTCTTGTGATCGGTAACGGTTTCTTCAAACCAAACATGACCTCTATCGTGGCTCAGATGTATAAAAACCATCCGGAGAAAAAAGATGGTGCCTACACCATTTTCTATATGGGTGTGAATTCTGGTGCATTCCTCGGAATGTTATTGTGTGGTTACATCGGAGAAAGTCCGGAATGGGGATGGAGCTATGGCTTTGGTCTGGCGGGTATCTTTATGTTCATCGGTATGCTCCAGTTTTACTTCACTCAGGGCATTTTCGGAGACATCGGTTTGAAACCGGTTGCTGATAAAATCGACGATGAATCTACAGATCTGGAAGAATCTACGAGAAACCCTTTTTCTAAATTCGATCTGGTACTCATTGCCCTGATCTCTGTGATCGGCCTTTCCTGGATCATCAATGATCCGGTTTCCAAGATCACCAGCATGAACCTTTTCAACTTCCAGGTAGGAAGCATGGAAGGCAGTAGCTTTATGATCACCATTGCCTTGTTGCTATTTGTATTTATCCTGATAAAAAGGATTTCTCAATATACGCCTAAACTGCGGGACAAAATGATTGCCGTAGTTGTGCTTGGCTTCATCACCGTATTCTTCTGGGCTTCTTTTGAACAGGCAGGCGGCTCCATGACGATCTTTGCCAAAGACTATACTGCAAGGGTGCTCACCGGCGATTCAAAGGTGATCTTCAATGTGGTAAACACGCTGATTACCGTGATCCCTTTGGTGATCATTTCTTATGTACTTTTCAAACTCTTCTCCAAAACATTTGCAAAATATGCATTTGGTAACATTATCCTGGCATCAGGTTTTGTGATCATCTGGGGAATTGTCATCTACATGCTTTCTAACCAATACAGCGAAGTAAAATCAGAAGTGCCCGCCACCTGGTTTGGTATTCTGAACTCGCTGTTCATCATCAGTCTTGCTCCGCTCGTATCCAAGATTTGGGAAAGCAAATACAATCCTGCCGCGACTGTTAAAAATGGTTTGGGCATGATTCTGCTAGGTATTGGTTTCGCCGCATTGGCTTATGGTGCAAGCACCATTCCTCAGGGAGCTACAGTGGCCCAGGTCAGCATGATCTGGCTGGTATTGGCATATTTGTTCCATACCCTGGGTGAATTGTTCATTTCTCCTGTAGGTTTGTCTTACGTGAGTAAACTGGTTCCGGGACGTATGATTGCCATCATGTTTGGAATCTGGTACCTGGCCATTGCCATCGGTAATAAAATCGCTGGTACAATGGGAGGAATGATCGACGAGATCACTTCCAAATATTCCATGACCACCTTCTTCCTGATCTTTACCTTAATACCTGTTGGTCTGGGGGTGATCATCATCCTGCTGACTCCGGTAATGAAAAGGTTAATGCACGGCGTAAAATAAAACATACGAAGCCTCCCGATCCCATCGGGGGGCTTTTTTAATCAAAGAAATCAAACTTCAACATGCCTCAAAACCTCAGTCTGCAGGAAATTCAGAATTTCAACGGTAAATACCCGAAACAACTTTGGGCCCTTTTCTTCTCGGAAATGTGGGAACGTTTCTGTTTTTACGGAATGCGCGGAATGCTCACCTATTTCATGGTTTCTCAATTGTTCATGAAGGACGTAGATGCCAACCTGCAGTATGGTGCAACCCAGGCCTTCGTATATGCTTTTACTTTTATAGGTGGACTGTTTGCCGATAAGATCCTGGGCTTTAGAAAATCGCTGTTCTGGGGTGGAATCCTGATGATTGTCGGAAGCGGAATCCTGGCTTTTGACCCACACCAGTTCTTTTTCCTGGGCATCAGCTTTACTGTAGTCGGAACGGGTTTCTTTAAACCCAATATCTCGACAATGGTAGGTAAACTCTACAAAGACGGGGACGCGAGGCGCGACGCAGGTTTTTCGGTGTTTTATGCAGGAATCAATATTGGTGCGTTACTCGGGGGCTATGCCTGTATCGCCATCGGGAAGGAATATTCCTGGCACCTGGCATTCGGATTGGCAGCAATCGTCATGACCATCAGTTTGGTCACTTTCCTATTTACCCAAAAGAGTCTTGGCCCGATCGGACTTCCTCCAGGACAGGATGAAGAAGTAAAAGACATTGCAGTAAGTGGCATCGACGAGAAAGTTCAAACAGAACCTGCCCTGATCACCGTAAAAGCAATCAATAAAAAATGGTATGACTACGCAGTGTATGCCGGGTCTCTGGCCATTATTCCTGTGATCATGATCATGGTGGCAAAAACGCAATACACCAATTGGTTTATGGCCATTGTTGGCCCAGCTACGCTCTTATACCTCATCTTCGAAATGTCTAAATATGGATGGGCTGAACGTAAAAAGCTCCTCGCAGCCCTGGTATTCATCCTGTTCTCCATTATCTTCTGGGGCATTTACGAACAAAGCGGCGGTTCACTGGCTTTATTTGCTGCGAGAAACCTGGATAATAAAGTTCTCGGTGTGCTCACATTGGATCCCAATGGGGTCAACAACTCTGCGAACTCTCTCTTTGTGATCATATTTGCCTTCGTTTTCAGTGTCATCTGGATTGCCATGGCAAAAAAGAAAATAGAGCCAAACACGGTGATCAAATTTGGTCTGGCATTCCTCTTCCTCGCAGGTGCATTTTTTATTTTCTACAGTACCCGCTTTTTTGCGAATGGAAGCGGCATTGCATCCCTGGATGTTTTTGTCGTGGCTTACCTGGTCATGACCTTCGGAGAGCTGTGTCTTTCACCAATCGGACTTTCCATCATGACCAAACTTTCTCCCGTTAAATTGCAGGGTGTAATGATGGGAATGTGGTTCCTGGCGAGTGCATACGGCCAGTATGTAGCCGGATTATTGGGTGCCGGACTTGCAGAAGCAGGTGAAAATGACACGCCCCTACAGAAATTGATGTCTTACACCGAAGGATACAAACAGCTGGCCATTTACTCGCTCATCGCGGGTGTGGTATTGATCCTGATCTCGCCAATTGTCAGGAAACTGATGCAGGAAGTAAAATAAAATCCATAATTTCGCTGAATAATTCAATTTACGTGTCAGACAGTCTAGTTATCATACCCACATACAACGAAAAAGAAAACATAGAAAAGATCATTAGAAAGGTCTTTTCACTGAATTACTTTTTTGAAATACTCATTATTGATGACGGATCTCCGGATGGCACTGCTGACATTGTAAAACGCCTGCAACAGGAATACCCTGCGCTCCACCTGGAACAGCGTAAAGGCAAATTGGGCTTAGGCACCGCATACATACATGGCTTTAGATGGGCACTGGAAAAGGATTACGAATTCATATTTGAAATGGATGCCGACTTCTCACACAATCCCGATGACCTGATCCGCCTGCGTCAGGCCTGCCTGAATGGTGCAGACGTAGCAATAGGTTCGCGATATGTGAATGGCGTCAATGTGGTCAACTGGCCCATGAGCCGTGTACTGATGTCTTATTTTGCCTCTGTATATGTGAGGATGATCACCCGGATCGACATTCAGGATGCTACTGCGGGCTTCAAATGCTTCCGAAGGAAGGTTCTTGCGACCATCCCTATGGAAAAGATCAAATTCGTGGGTTATGCTTTCCAGATCGAAATGAAGTTCACCGCATTGAAATATGGATTCAAAGTGATAGAGGTTCCCATTATCTTTACCGATCGTACAGAAGGCAGCTCTAAAATGAGTACCAAGATCTTCAGGGAAGCCTTTTTAGGTGTGATTCAGATGAAGGTATGGAGTTGGTTCAGAAAATACGATAAGGCTGCTTAAAGCTTAGTCTCTCCCTTTCCTTCCCGCATCATTTCTCCGAAATCCAGGCCTCTGTCCATTGCAGATACAATCTTCACCAGCCTCTTAGTACGTGTGGTTTCTGTTTTTGCACTGTTCAGCCAGTTGATGTACCAATTGCGGTGCGACATGGGCATTTTCATGAAATTTTCCATCAATTGGGTTTCGTCCGACAAACAGAGTTCCAGGTCTTCCGGCAGCTCAATCTTAAAATCTTTGTCCTCCTCAAGTTGAACTTCAAGCACAGCACCGGCTTCCTTTCTCAATTTCTTTCTTACAGCGGCTTTTAGAGCAATAATGAAATCCCCCTCTCCCATTGGTGTGGTCGCCATGCCGGAAATCTCGACTTGATCCAATTTCCCTTTTACCCGGAAACTTTTCCGGCAATCCTTCTTGATCTGGTCTGCCAGCGTATGCGGAATAAAAATATAACTCCAGCCGGTCTTCTCTCCCATTTCTCCGAATTTCTCAATCTCTGCTTTAAATGTAATCATAGGATAATTGATGATAGTTTTTCTTCTACTCCCATTCCAAACAAGGCAAAATCATACTTTACGGGATCGAGCGGATCAAATTTACGGAGTTCTTCCGTTAGTTCTACTGCAGTGCGCCAATCGGTTTGTTTCCTTTCGATCAGGTCTAGTCTGCGGGCTACACGGTCTACATGAACATCGCATGGACAAATCAGGTCGGCCGGTGTCAAACGGCTCCAGATTCCAAAGTCTACACCATGCTCATCCTTGCGCACCATCCACCTGAGGAACATGTTCAGCCTTTTACAGGTTGATTTCTGCAAAGGTGAAGAAATGTGCTTAATGGTCCGCCTCGGAAAATCCGGCAGCGAAAAGAAATAAGAACGGAAATGGTTCAGGGAACGTTCGATCAAGGGCACAGTTTCTACCTCTGCTCCGGGTATGTATGCTATCTGAGACTCATCTCCGGGAGCTAAAAATGCAGTTTCTAACGAATCTGACACTTGATAGTGCTGCTGAAAAAAAGCCACAAAATACAACAAGTCGGTATCATTGAAGGTACGGTGCTTAAAGCCCAGCAAAGATCTCAGTTCTTCTTCACTGTGTCCACAGATGAAATCATGTGGCGAATTGTCCATACGGTCCATCAGCTCATTGCATTTATTAATGATCGTCTTGCGCTGGCCCCAGGCTAAAATAGCCGCAAAAAATGCGGCTATTTCAATGTCCTGTTTCTTTTTAAAACCATGGGGTATGCAAATGGGATCATTCGCGATGAAATCCGGCCGGTTATACTGTGCCGTCTTCATCTCCAGAAAGTCCTTAAGTGCTAAAAATTCCAAATTGTCTTTATTTAAGCGCCTGTTCCAAATCTTCCAAAAGATCGTCGATATCTTCTACACCTACACTAAAACGCAGCAGGTTATCGGTTACGCCAACCTTTTCTCTTTCTGCTTTTGGAATGGAACCATGGGTCATGGACACCGGATGGTTAATCAGTGACTCTACACCGCCCAAAGATTCCGCCAGGGTAAATACCTTGAAAGAAGAGGCAATGCGGAAAGTTTCCTGCAGGTCGGCATCCTTCAATGTCACGGACACCATTCCACCAAAACCGCGCATTTGTTTCTTCGCGATGGCATGGTTGGGATGATCTTCAAAACCAGGCCAGTAGATTTTATCGATCTTCGGGTGGTTCTTTAAAAAATGTGCAACCTTTTCACCGTTCTCACAATGTGCTTTCATCCTCAGGTGCAGAGTCTTGATGCCCCTCAGCACCAGGAAAGCATCCTGCGGTCCTGGTGTAGCGCCACAAGCGTTATAGATGAACCAAAGGTCTTTATACAACTGGTCATCGTTGACGAGTAAAGCCCCCATCACTACGTCGGAGTGACCGCCGATGTATTTCGTTACCGAATGCATTACAATATCAGCTCCCTGATCGATTGGATTTTGCAGATAAGGAGAAGCAAAGGTATTGTCGACCGCCAGCAGCAGCTTGTTCTCCCTGGTGATTTTTGCCACCCCTTCAATATCAATGATGCGCATGGTTGGATTGGTTGGTGTTTCTATCCAGACCAGCTTGGTTTTTTCGTTGATATAAGGCAATATATTTTCAGGACTGGACAGGTCCAGAAAATGAAATTTGATGCCATACTTCTCGTAAACTTTGGTAAAGATGCGGTACGAACCTCCATAAAGGTCATTACCAGTGATCACCTCGTCACCCGGTTGCAACAACCGGAGCACAGCATCAGTTGCGCCCATTCCACTGGAGAAAGCCAGACCGTATTTGGCATTTTCCAGGGCTGCCAGACAATCCTCCAAAGCCTTACGCGTTGGATTGGTACCTCTGGAATATTCAAATCCCTTGTGCGCTCCCGGCGATTTCTGCCAATAAGTGGAGGTTTGGTAAATCGGGGTCATGACTGCTCCTGTAGTAGGATCAGGTTCCTGACCGGCGTGAATGGCTTTGGTTGCGAATTTCATATAATAAGTATCAAGATGTAAATAGTCAACAATAAGTTAATAAGCCCTGGCAAACAGCACCCTTTGGGTCGAAGGCTTGCCGGAATAAATGCAGACACCTTCTTCAAGCTTGTTATCCAATGGAACGCAGCGAATGGTCGCTTTAGTCTCCTCTTTGATTTTTTGCTCAGTTTCAGGTGTACCGTCCCAATGTGCAGCGATAAATCCTGCCTTACCGTCCAGCAACTCCTTGAATTCTTCATAAGAATTGGCTTCCGTAATGTGCGCATCGCGGAAGTTCAATGCTTTATTGAAAATATTCTGCTGGATTTCCTCCAACAATTGTGGAATATAGATTTCCAGGCCTTCCTGGTTCACGGTCTGTTTCTCGCGCGTATCTCTCCTGGCAAGTTCTACTGTACCATTTTCCATGTCACGGGCACCAATGGCCAAACGTACCGGTACACCTTTCAGTTCATATTCTGCAAATTTAAAGCCCGGACGCTGAGAATCACGATTGTCGTATTTCACCGAAATCCCAAGACGCTTCAATTTTGCACTCAGGATATCCACGAAGGAAGTGATTTTGGCCAGCTCCTCATCAGTCTTATAGATCGGAACAATCACAACCTGTATCGGCGCAAGTTTCGGTGGCAGTACCAGCCCCGCATCATCGCTATGCGCCATGATCAAAGCACCCATCAGACGGGTAGATACACCCCATGACGTGGCCCATACGTGTTCCTGTTTACCTTCCTTACTGGTGAATTTTACATCAAATGCCTTGGCAAAATTCTGCCCCAGGAAATGGGAAGTTCCAGCTTGCAAGGCCTTTCCGTCCTGCATCAGGGCTTCTATACAATAAGTATCCAATGCACCTGCGAAACGTTCATTTGGCGTTTTCACCCCTTTCACTACAGGTACAGCCATCCAGTTTTCTGCAAAATCTGCATACACATCCAGCATCTGTTTGGTTTCAGCTATCGCCTCCTCTGCGGTAGCATGTGCTGTATGTCCTTCCTGCCACAGAAATTCTGTAGTGCGAAGGAACAAACGCGTACGCATCTCCCAGCGCACCACATTGGCCCATTGGTTGATCAGCAAGGGAAGATCGCGATAAGATTGGATCCAGCCTTTATAGGTATTCCAGATGATCGTCTCCGAAGTGGGACGTACGATCAGCTCTTCTTCCAGTTTAGCAGTTTCATCTACGATGATGTTGCCATTTCCGTCATTTTTCAGACGATAGTGTGTCACAACGGCACATTCTGTAGCAAAGCCGTCAACGTGCGAGGCTTCCTTTGAAAAATATGACTTAGGAATGAATAAAGGAAAGTAAGCATTGCTGTGACCTGTATCTTTAAACTTTTGGTCTAAAACCGCCTGTATCTTCTCCCAAATGGAGTATCCATAGGGTTTTATCACCATACATCCTTTTACGGAGGAGTGCTCTGCCAGGTCAGCTTTTATAACAATGTCGTTATACCACTGGGAATAATCTTCGTTTTTACTTGTAATACCTTTGCTCATAAGTCCTTGGAACGTTTTTTGTGTTAAATGTCTTGTATCGTAGGCTACAAATTTATAAATTTATACCTACAAAAAAATCGCAACACACAAACAACACATAAGTTATGAAACCTAACCATTTATTCACAAGTATGCTCGCGTTGGCAACGATAGTTGTAACGTCCTGCTCTGCCCCAAGATTGGCGCAGCAAAGCAACAATGATGATGATGTTTACAACAGTGTGGCCCAGGCTAAAGTGTACACGCCTGCACCAGTACCGGTACAACAGACTCAAAATAATGCCAGCAATCAGTACAATGAAGATGATTACTATGGCACCAGTGATCCTTACTACGATATGGATTACTCTTCACGCATCAACAGATTTTACTACTCCAGTCCATGGAGGACCTATTACGATCCCTACTTCGACAACTGGTCGATGGGAATCGGATTCGGTTCTTATTATGGCGGATGGAACACTCCATATTCAGGCTGGGGCTATTTGAGCTCACCTTTCTGGGGATGGAACAATTGGGGTTTCAACAATTGGGGATGGAATAACTGGGGATGGAACAATTACTACGGCGGCGGCTATTACGGTGGCGGCTACTATGGTGGTGGATTCCTCGGAGGAGGTTACGGAGGCGGTGGTTATTATACAGGCCGTACCACCAATGTACCTCAGAGCGTGAGACCTGCAAGGGGAAGCAGAGATGGTTACACACCTGGCAGGAGTTCAACTGCAGCCGGAAGCGAAGCCTATTTGTCACCAAGAAGCAGTGCCGCAAGGGCAGCAAGACAAAGTGGCAGCACGACTACTACCGATCCACGTAGTGGCACAGTCAGCAGACCATCGAGAACATCCACGACACAATCTAATACCCCAAGCAGAACGGAAACTGCCAGGCCATCAAGAGAATCTTACACCCCGCCTGCTTACAGTCCTCCTCCAACCAGGAGCAGCTCTGGAAGTTCAGGTTCATCCGGTAGCTCAAGCTCAGGTAGCAGCGGAAGTTCAGGTGGCGGTGGTTCTACAGGTGGTGGAAGAGCAAGCAGAGGCGGCAGATAATTTTAGCAAGATACTTAGATGAAAAAAATGATACAGATGCTGGTGGTGGCTATAGTAGCCACTACCGGTACTACATATGCACAATACGCTGGCGATGCTATTCGCTTCGGAAATACCAACTACGGCAGTTCAGCAAGGTTCAAAGGTATGGGTGGTGCACAGATTGGTGTAGGTGGGGATATGAGTTCGCTGGGTGGAAATCCAGCCGGCTTAGGTTTGTTCACCAGATCAGAATTCAGCCTCACACCGGAATTCAACAATGCAACTTCTAAAGCAGATTTCCTCAACCAGCGTACCAGCGATTCACAAGACAAAATGAACCTCAATCATATTGGGGTGGTCTGGTATAGTCCGAGTTTAAGGGCCAAAGGTCAGGACACACAAAAAGGCCTGATCAGTACGGTATTTGGTATCGGCTATAACAGAAACAACGATTTTACGCAGCGTTACAGTTACGAAGGTACCAATGATGCAACTTCCATGCGCGATTATTTCGCAGAACTGGCCAATAGCTCAAAAGATGGTTCAGGTGTTATTCCTGCCAATACGCTGGAAGACATGGCTTTTAATGGCTACCTCATCAATTTCAACTCACCTGGAAATCTGAACAGCTATACCGCAGATCCTTTCACTTCCAACAGACAGTTGAAAACAGAAACCACTTCAGGATCTACATCAGAACTGAATTTCTCGGGTGCCTTCAACATTTCCAATCAGTTTTATATTGGTGCAAGTGTGGGGATCGTCAATCTGCGTTACATCAGCGATGCTGAATATACTGAAAAAGGTACAGTCAACCCCTATGATCCGACTGATGGCTTCACCGGCATTGAAAACTACAACCTCTCTTTTGTTCAAAGTCAGGAAACCAAAGGATCGGGTTTCAACGGACGTCTTGGAGTGATCTTCAGGCCTGTTCCTGAATTCCGCCTGGGTGCCACCTTACAAACGCCGACCTGGCTGTACATCGATGATTCTTATGCAGAAGTACTGAACAACACACTTTCGGGAAAAACACCGTTCAGTACCAACCACCGTTTCAATACAGATGATTTCTCCTACCGCTTAAAAACCCCAATGAAAGGTTCCTTAGGCGCAAGTTACGTCATTGCAGGAACTGCAATCATCTCTGCTGATGTGGATTTTGTAGATTACGCCAGCACCCGTTTTTCAGCACAGAACGGGAATGGCAACGCAACGATCCGCAGCAACAACAACGACATCAAATCTTTATATACTTCCACCATGAATTACAGGATTGGCGGAGAGTACAAAATCGATCAGTTGAGCCTGAGAGCGGGTTATGGCATCAATGGAAGTCCTTTGAAAAATGACAATGACAACATTTACCAGAGAAAATATTACAGCGGTGGTCTGGGTTACCGGATCAACGAATATTTCTTCGATATCGCTTACCAGCGTTCGGAATCAGAAAACAGAATGAGTTCTTATGTACTGGCTGCTGGCGGTGAACCACAAGCCATCGTAAAGAATGCCAACAACAATGTATTCCTGACATTCGGACTGAGATTCTAAAATATTTTCAGCTAAAAAAGGCGGTTCATTCATTTGAACCGCCTTTTTTTATATCATAAGCCCGCGTTCTTTAAAATTTGTGCTGCTTTCAGTTGCACTGCTTCGTCCATAATAAGCTCTGGTGCATGGTGTGGCTTCTTGCGGGCATCAATCACCACCGGTCCGGTACAGCCCCAATGTTTATCTTTGATGAAGGCACCGATACCATAGATATCTGTAGCTGGATTGCTTCTGGTGAAAGTCACCCACACCAGGTTATTGATATTGGAAGCGGTAAACGTAGCATCGTCACAAACTACAATCAGGGCGATTCCCGATAAATCCCGTTTCTTTAAATGTTGGTTCAGGAGTTCATGCTCATCATCCGCAGCGCTTTTACTTAAGTAAACGGGTGCTGTGACCACCAAAACTCCGGGGATCACAAAGGCCGGTGTATGGAATGGCTCCGGCAAATCAAAATCTGCGGGTAACTGTGAACTGAGTTTTCTTTTTGCATCACCCGCCGCAGCAAATACCACTTTAGAACCGCTATTCAGTCCCTCTCCACTATAATCCAATGTATCTATCGTCGTCTGGGTGTGAAAATGCAGGTCTCTGCTAAAATCCATCCGCGCCAGCACGTGTTGGATGAAGGAGGAAAGATCATGCGTATCCAGGTTTTCATCGTCTTCCCTGGCGGCAATAAATAGATATTTGGCCAGACTCAATTGGTTCTTTCCTAAAATATGATTGGCAATGGTCAGGATTTCCTGGGGACGTCTTTCTTTTAAGTAAGGGGTATAACGTTCGCTCCCGATGGCAAACAAAAGTGGGTGCACCCCCGCTGCATCTACAGCATTGACTTCCTTCAGACCATGGATTTCTTTTGGCAGGGCCGAACCGGCAATTTCATGAATTAAGGCCCCAAAACTGGTATCTTCCTGCGGAGGTCGGCCTACCACTGTAAATGACCAGATGGCATCTTTGCGGTGGTATACGTTGTGCACCTTCATCAGTGGAAAAGGATGTGTCAGACTGTAATAGCCCAAATGGTCCCCAAACGGCCCTTCTGGCTTGTTGTCCTGTGGATAAACAGTACCAGTGATCACAAAATCAGCATCAGCGGAAATACAAAAGCCTTCATCGTCGTAAAAGTAGCGAAAACGCCTGTTGCCCAGGGCACCTGCGAATGTCATTTCGGATAAACCTTCGGGCAGTGGCATTACAGCGGCAAGCGGATGCGAGGGCGGACCACCAACAAATATGCTCACTTTCAGCGGTTGTCCCTTGGCATTGGCCTTGGACTGGTGCACACCGATCCCCCTATGGATCTGGTAATGCAAACCAATTTCTTTATTCAGTTCGTAATCATTTCCAGCCAATTGGATCCGGTACATTCCCAGGTTGGCATTCAGGATGCCGGGTTTATCTGCGTCTTCTGTATATACCTGGGGCATGGTAATGAAGGGCCCGCCATCCATAGGCCAGTTGACGATCTGTGGCAGTTCACTGATGCTGGTCTTACTAAAGGCATTTTTAAAAAGCTGTTGCTTCATTGGTAAAGCCGTCAGTGCACTAAGTCCGACCGAAGGAAGTTTAAGTGGGTTCTTTAGTGCTTTTACGGGATCAGAGCGAAGGTTGACCAACTGCTCTACTTTAGGAAGGCTGTCCCTGAACATAAATTTTGAACGTTCCAGCGTGCCGAAAAGATTGGATACCGCAGGGAATCTACTCCCTTTCACCTTTTCAAAGTAGAGGGCCGGTCCCTGTTGCTCATACACCTTTAAATGTATTGCAGCCATTTCCAGATAAGGGTCCACTTCTTCTTTAATCCGGATCAAGTGTCCGTGCTTTTCCAGATCTGCTACACAATCTGCTAAACTTTGATATCCCATATAGTCAAATTTTCAACGCTCAAAGATATCAAACAACGGCATAAAACACGTCATGCTGAATTTATTTCAGCATCCCGGACCTGATATCGCACCTGCCTAAATGGGATGCTGAAATAAATTCAGCATGACGAAATTTGTTATGATGTAATGTTAAATACAGTATTACTGACTATTTCTTGCCAGCAAAATAACTGACTATTTTTTACCGGCAAAAGACCTTAACATCCAGGTATTCTTTTCTTTAAACTGCATAAAACGGTTCACCATATCATTGGTACCGTCATCACTTGCAGCATCAGAAGCTTCTAATAATTCGCGTTCCAGTTGGATCAGTGTAGCCATGTCTTCCAACACCGCGTCTACCATATCCAGGTCTTTAAGGCCTATCGTATCGATTTCCTTGATCGTAGATTCTTTGATGTAATCTGAAAAGCGACTATGAGGTGGCTTACCCAGGGTCAGCACACGCTCGGCAATCTCATCTATTGTCAGTTGTGCGTTGGTATACAATTCTTCAAATTTAACATGCAAAGTGAAGAAATTCTGCCCTTTGATATTCCAGTGACACCCTCTTAACTTCTGATAATGAACATGGTAATTCGCCAGGTAATCATTCAGCAAATCTACTACAGGCCTTACTTCTTTCTCATTTAAACTAATTTCTTTTGCGTCCATTGTATATATTTTTTATTTTGTGATTCTACGGCTAATATAACAAGGGAAATCTGGATTAGTTCATAAAACATTGTCATGATACAATAGTATTTTACAATGCGCGTTTATACTTACAACTCAGGGCTTATTGATATTATTCGTATTATTGCTAAAATTTTTGAACCGAGATTAATGTATAAATATTATATCGTATCCATCTTTGCTGCTGTTTTAAGTGTAAGCGCAGCGAGTGCAGGTACAAGGGATTCTATAGGGGTAGAAAATAAAAACGGAAAAAAGGTGATCATCCATCAGGTGCTGGCCAAAGACACTTATTACTCTATTGCACGCAGGTACAATGTGGTACCTAAGGATGTCATGAATTTTAATGACAGCAAATTTTTGAGCATCGGCATTACCATTAAAGTACCCACCAACCTACCTTTTACAGACAATAAAGTCAGCACCACACCAGTAGCAACTGCTAATGGTACAGATGTGCAAAACATGACCGAACATGTGGTCCAGAAAAAGGAAAACCTGAACATGTTGGCCGAAAAATACGGCACTACGGTCAACGAGATTAAAAAAGCCAATAACCTGACCAGCATCAACCTTCAGATCGGACAAATCTTAAAAATACCGGCAAAGGTAGTTGCAGAACCAGAAAAAACAGAGGTAATGGTAGCTAAAATAGATCCTCCAAAGCCTGTTGTAGTTGTAAATAAAAAGGAGCCCATTGCGAAACCTGTTGAGCAGACTGCTGACGAGGAATTTATTGAGCATACTGTAGCTTCAAACGAAACCATGTATTCTATTGCCACCCGCTATAAGATCAGCATGGATCAGCTGAAAGCAAAGAATAACCTGAAAGACAATGCTCTGAGCGTCGGACAAAAGTTGCTGATCAAAGGCCAGTATCCCGCTAAAAAGCCTTTTACTCCTCCTGTGACCACAACAAGTACTAGCACAGATCCCGACAGCAACAATACCATTAAAGACCCTTCTTTGAAATATGCAGCAAGCCGTTACGGTCTAAACCAGGTTGATGAAAAAGGCACTGCGGTATGGATCGCTGATGCGGAACTTGATCCCTCAAAAATGCTGGTATTGCACCGCACTGCACCCATCGGAAAAGTAATTAAAATTACCAATCCAATGACCAACCGCACTACTTTTGCCAAAGTAGTAGGAAAATTTACAGAGAATGAGTCGACAAAAGATGTAATTATCGTCATGACCAAAGCCGTTGCAGATGCATTGGGTGCTTTGGATAAGCGTTTTTACTGCAATTTAACTTATGGACCAGACCCGGTAGAGAATGAACAATAACAAGCCTTTCATCATCGGTATCGCCGGGGGCAGCGGTTCCGGTAAAACATTCTTCTTAAACAGTTTCCTTCACCACTTTAAACATGATGAGGTCACACTGGTCTCCCAGGATGATTATTATTTCCCTGCCGGAGATATGACGCAGGAAGAAAATAAACTGTACAATTTCGACCTGCCTTCTACCATCGACAATGAGCAGTTCCTCCTGGACATCAAAAAACTCGTAAAAGGTGAAGTGGTCTATAAAAAAGAATACAATTTCAATAATCCGCTGGCGGTTGTTAAAATACTGGAAGTAAAACCAGCCCCGATCATCATCGTTGAAGGGCTCTTCATTTTGCATTTCCAGGAAATTGCCGCAATGCTGGATCACCGCATCTTTGTAGAGGCGGAAGAATCCATAGCACTCCAGCGCCGCATCAAACGTGATGGTATGGAGCGCGGTTACCCTGAGGATGATGTACTGTATAAATGGCACAACCACGTCGTACCAGCCTACAAGGAATTCTTACTTCCCTACAAGGAAATTTGCAATACCATCGTCGTCAATAACAACGATACCCCGGATGACATCATCAGGGTTACCGAAGAAATTTCCATAGATCTGAAAAAAGAATACTGCAGATAGATGATGGAATTTTAATCCATCATCATTTCAGGTACATCTTCATCAGCATACAATTTACCCGAGGTAACCTCACGAATATACGCTACACTTACACCGGGTGCCCGCTCCAGCAGTTTAAAACCACCTTCAGGCAGTACATCCAGTACCGCAAGTTCAGTCACGATCTTTTTGATACATTTCACACCCGTTAACGGTAAGGTGCATGCAGGCAATAGTTTACTTTCCCCTGCCTTATTCACGTGCTGCATCGCAACTATGATGTTTTTGGCTGAAGCTACCAGGTCCATCGCCCCTCCCATACCCTTCACCATTTTACCTGGAATTTTCCAGTTGGCAATATCTCCATTTTCGGAAACTTCCATCGCACCTAAAATCGTCAGGTCGATCTTCTGACTCCTGATCATCCCAAAACTCAGGGCCGAATCAAATATAGAAGAGCCAGGAAGCGTTGTGATCGTTTGCTTCCCTGCATTGATCAGATCTGCATCTTCCTCCCCCTCAAAAGGAAAAGGCCCCATGCCTAGCAATCCGTTTTCCGACTGCAGGACTACATTAATCCCTTCCGGGATATAGTTGGCTACCAGTGTTGGAATACCAATTCCAAGATTGACATAATAGCCATCTTTTATCTCTTTTGCGATGCGTTTCGCAATTCCGTTCTTATCCAGCATAATTGGTCAGGCTTAATTTTTGGTTCTTACTGTGCGCTGTTCTATCCGCTTCTCATAATCGGCTCCCTGAAAGATCCGGTGTACAAAAACACCAGGCGTATGGACCTGATCAGGATCAAGTTCACCAGCTTCTACCAGCTCCTCTACCTCTGCAATCGTTACCTTTCCGGCCATCGCCATCACAGGATTGAAGTTACGACTCGTCGACCTGTAGATCAGGTTTCCTGCAGTATCACCTTTCCAGGCCTTAACCAGGGCAAAATCTGCATCAAAAGCATACTCCATCAAATAGTCTTTACCATTAAAATTACGCACTTCCTTGCCTTCAGCCACTTCTGTTCCCACCCCTGCAGGAGTGAAAATAGCAGGCATACCATAACCCGCAGCCATACAACGGGTAGCCAGCGTTCCCTGAGGAATCAACTCCACTTCAAGTTCTCCACTCAGCAACTGTCGCTCAAATTCCGCATTTTCCCCAACATAAGACGAAACCATCTTTTTTACCTGGCGCTGCTGTAGCATCAGCCCGATTCCAAAATCATCCACACCTGCATTGTTAGAAATACAGGTCAGGTCTTTTATTCCCTTCTTTACCAGGGCAGCAATGCAATTCTCCGGGATACCGCAAAGCCCAAAACCTCCCAGCATGATGGTTGCACCATCCGGGATATCCCTGGTCGCTTCTTCAGCCCCTGAAACCACTTTATTGATCATATCATAATAAGTTTGCGACTAAATTATACTATAAAATGTGTTTGAACCAACTTATTTAGATATTTCTATGATTTTGTCATCTGAGCCATTGCTGCTGCCCAGGAAAATCTTTCCTTCCGGCGACTGACAAATGGCACGTAAACGTCCATAGGCGTTCACGTAGAAATCTTTCTGACTTTCAATTTGATCTCCTGCAGCATTAAGCTTGAGCTGCACCAGCTTAGAGGCTTTCAGCGTGACCAGTAGCAGGGAGTTTTTAAACTGTGGGATATAATCTGAATTGTAATAGCTGAGGCCGCTGGTGGCGATGGTGGGTGTCCAGGCTGTTAAAGGCTCTACGACATTGTTTGCACTGCAAAAAGCCTGTTCAGTGGTCGTATTGCAATAACCTTCTACATTGGGCCAGCCGTAATTCCTGCCTTTTGCAATCAGGTTGATCTCATCATCGTTGTTCGGGCCATGCTCAGAAGCGTACAATTTACCATTGGCTTCTACCAAACCCTGGGCGTTGCGGTGACCAAAGCTCCATACCCTGCTGCCGGCCGTCGGATTATCGGAAGGGATACTTCCGTCGAGGTTCAACCTCAAAATCTTGCCTGACAATGAGTTTTGGTCCTGTGCATTGGCAGCCACACTGGCGTCCCCTGTAGTCACAAAGAGCTTCTGGTCACTGCTGATCATCAAGCGGGATCCGTTATGGATATTTGCTGCAGGAATTTGATCAAGGATCACCAGCGGCGAAGTAAGGGTGCCACCGGAATAGGTAAAGCGTACGACTTTTTCTTTATAGGGAGAACCGTAATTGTACACCACATAAACCCATGGACTGGTACTGAACTGTGGATGTAAAGCCATGCCGAGCAAGCCGCCCTCGCCATTTGACACCACTTCCGGAATGGTATAAACAGCTGTCTTGGCTCCGGTTTCAGGATTTATCCGACTGATCTTACCGGATCTTTCTGTGATCCAGATCTGCTGATCCGGGCCATAAACCATTTCCCATATGTTCGACAAGCCAGAGCTGACTACGCGTGCCTTAAGTGTTACATCTGGCAGCTCTTCTTCAACAGAACCATCGTCATCCTTTTTACAGGCGCTGAACGCAAAAGAGAGCATGAGCAGGGTGTACAATAACGTTTTCATAAGAGAAGATTTTTCTCTTATAACAGGCTAATTATAAATATGTTTAAGAATTAAAGTAAACATAAGTAATGCCGTCGCCGCCCCTGTCGGCATGCTCATCTTCCATTCGGTTCACCTGACTGTATTTCTTCAGGTACTCCCTGATCAGCTTCCTTAAGATCCCGTCGCCTTTACCATGAATAACCTTAATGAAAGGAAAACCCAGCATGATCGACTTGTCCAGGTATTTCTCCAGTTCATGCAAGGCATTCTCCCCACGCATACCGCGCAAATCGAGTTCTGCATTGAAGCTGGATATAGCCTCTGAAATGCTACCGGTATAAGAACTGCTTTGCGCTGCTTTTTTTGCCTGCTTGTTGCTGATTTTATAGACCCTGTTCTTCTTCAATACCGAACGCAGGTCGCCAAGTGCCACAACCAGATTATCGCGGTTGATCTCCAATACCTGACCGGTAGTTTCACTGTTGTTCAGTTGCACCCAATCGCCCACTTCAATCGGTGTATTGAGCGGCTTCGCCACCTCTGGTTTCTTCTCTTCCTTCACCTGGTTTTGTACCAGTTCTTTGTTCAGGCTTTGTCTCAGTTGTTTAGTAACTACCTTATCGGCTTGTTTTTCCTTGATCTCTGCAATGGTATTTTCTACCAGCTTATTGGCATTTTTGATGATGGCCTGTGCTTCCAGTTTGGCTTCCCGCATCAATACTTTTTTATTCTCGTCCAGGAACAGCTTCAGTTTTTCGTTTTCAGCCACCAGGTTCTTCACTTTGTTCTGCTGGTTAGAGAGGTTTACTTTCGTATCGTAGATCTGTTTCTTTTCTCTTTCCAGGTCTACCAGCAAACTGTCGATCCTATTCTGATTGGTACCCGTCTTTGCCCTTGCAAGTTCCAGTACCTCTTTTTGCAGTCCGATGTTCTGGGCGATCTCAAATGCATAAGAACTTCCGGGTTTACCGATCTCCAGGACATACATGGGTTTCATGCGGTCATTATCAAACAGCATGGAAGCATTTTCCAGTCCGGGCGTATTGCCTGCAAATAGTTTCAGGTTAGAATAGTGGGTCGTAATCACTCCCCTTACCTTCTTATTGTTCAGCACTTCCAGTACTGCCTCAGCCATAGGCCCGCCAAACTGCGGATCTGTTCCTGTACCGAACTCGTCGATCATGACCAGCGATTTCGGAGTTGCATGTGCTACGAAATACCTCATTTTGGTAAGGTGGGCACTGTAGGTACTTAGATCGCTTTCGATCGACTGATCATCTCCAATATCGGCAAAGATCTGGTCAAAGATTCCCACTTCGCTGGATTCATGGACGGGGATCAGCAGGCCGGTCTGTACCATGATCTGCAAGAGCCCGACGGTCTTCATACAAACAGATTTCCCTCCTGCATTTGGTCCGGAAACCAATAGTATCCTCAGATTTTCATTGATATGGGCATTGAGTGGTACCACTGTTTTATGATCCTCTTTAAAGGACAGGAACAGTAGCGGATGCCTGGCATTTACCAGTTTGATCTTTGCTTCTTTGATGAGGACCGGCATGTCTGCTTCCACTTCTATAGCGAACAGGGCTTTAGCCCTGACAAAATCGAGCTTGGTCAGGAAGCCATGGTAACTCAGCAATAATGGCGTGTAAGGTCTCAGTTCTGTCGTCAGTGCAATGAGGATCCTGATGATTTCGCGGCGCTTGTCAAACTCCAGGTCACGCAGCTTATTGTTCAGGGAAAAGACCTCTTCCGGTTCAATGTAAACGGTCTGCCCGCTTGCCGACTCATCATGTACAAATCCCTTTAATTTGCGTTTATTCTCTGCCAGCACCGGAATACACATTCTTCCATCACGTATGGTCAGGCTGCCATCGGCCACCCAATTGTTGCTTATGGCCTGTTTATAGATGGAATCCATGCGTTTACGCACGTCCTGTTCTGTTTTGGCAATATCGCCAATGATGTTCTGTAAAGCAGGAGAAGCATTGGGCTTGATCTTCCCTTTAGGGTCCAGTACAGATTCGATTTTTTTCAGGATGTTCTTCTCCACTGGCAGGTGCTCAAATAAAGCTTCCAGGTTGGGATAAATTTCCTTTCTTTCATCAAAAAACCTCAATACCGAGAATACCGTCTGCAGGGAAGCATACATCTGGTGCAGCTCCTCTTCTACCAGGTAAGTACCTTCCACCCTGATCTTATCGGCCAGGCTCTTGATGTCAAAAAATGTACTGATCTGCAAAGGCTCCTGGTTCTCCAGGATGCTTTTAAACTCCCGGGTCTGCCTCAGGAATTTATTGATCTGGTCAAACTTGGTCATGACCTGCATTTTGGCCACCATTTGCTGGCCCATGGGGCTCAGGCAGTGCTTATGAATCAGTTGTCTTACCTCATTAAATCCCAAACGCTCCAAACAATTCTCCGGATACAACATATGATCGTGTTATTCTGTATTATCTTAAATATTTATAAATCAACCTCGGTTGAATGATGTCTTTTTTGCGCGTAGCGGTATCCCTCAGCAACACAGTCTTCCAATAAATGGAATCTGCAGTACGTGTAGAGTCCCTGCGCATTTTTTGCCTGATGTCGTTGGCAATCTTTGCCCCCGCAATGGAATCAGCCTTCACAATGGCCGTTTTACTGGCATTGAGGTCGGCCAGAATTACGGTATACAACTTATCCAGCTCCCTGGGATCTTCCTGGTAGTAATTCAGGCTTTTAGTGTACAATGCGGAATCGATCCCGTATTTCTTATATACGCCTTTATAATAGCTGGCTGCCTTCACTTTCGTAGAGTCCACATTGGCAAGTGTACCTACGTAAGCATCAACCAGGTGGATATCCCGCAATACCTCAGCCATTTCCTCGGGTTGTATAACATCTTTTGGGACACCCGGCTTGCAGCCTGCAATCAGTAAAAATAAGAGTGTGACGTATGTAAATTGCTTCATTTCTGGGTAAAACCTCATTATTTCTTAGACAAAATTCGCTAAGGTTGTTAATTTTACCAAAAATACTGATAAATGAGTATAGCAGATAACTTATTAAAATATAAAAAAGAATTGACAGCAGAACAGGTCGAACTGATTGCTGTTTCTAAATACCAGGATACGGATGCCATCCTGGAGGCCTATGAGGCAGGCCAAAGAATTTTCGGAGAAAATATTGTCCAGGAGATGGTCGATAAACAAGCTAAACTCCCTCAGGATATCCAGTGGCACCTGATCGGTCACCTGCAGAGCAATAAGGTCAAATACATTGCGCCATTCATCACCATGATCCAGTCTGTTGACAGCCTCAAATTGCTTGTAGAGATCAACAAACAAGCAGCCAAACATAAAAGAGTGATCGACTGCCTCCTGCAGATCTATATTGCTGATGAAGATACCAAGTTCGGGCTTGGCTTCGACGAAGCCATAGAATTGCTGCGCTCAGAAGAATTTGCCACACTTAAAAATGTACGCATTACCGGTTTAATGGGCATCGCTAGTAATAATGCGACTGAAAAACAGACCAATGATGAGTTCACTGAACTTAAGGTTTTATTTGACGGCATTAAACTGAGCTTCTTCCGTAAAGAAGATTCTTTTAAAGAGATTTCGATGGGCATGTCCGGAGATTATAAACTGGCCATCGAAGCAGGGAGCACAATGGTCCGTATCGGCAGCAGCATTTTCGGCAAACGCATCATCAAACATTATAAAGCAGAATGAGCATCCACATCAGGGTAGCAGAGAAGGCCGACTGTGCCCGGCTGCTGGAATTGGTACATGAACTGGCCCTATATGAAAAAGCACCACAGGAAGTAACCGTGCGACTAGATGAATTTGAGGACGCAGGTTTCGGTGAGCACCCGGTATGGAAGGCTTTTGTAGCGGAAACAGAAAACAAAATCGTTGGATTTGCCTTATATTACGTGAGATATTCCACCTGGAAAGGTTGTCGTCTGTACCTGGAAGATTTCATCGTCACCGAAGACTACCGCGGCAAAGGCATCGGAAAGCTTCTTTTCGACAGGATAGTTGAGGAAGCGAAGGAAAAGAATTATAATGGTATGAACTGGCAGGTGCTCGACTGGAACCAGCCTGCCATTAATTTTTACGACAAATATGCCGCTGCTTATGAAGCTGGCTGGCTGAATGCCTCTTTTACTAAAGAACAATTAGCAGAACTATGAAAAAATTAGCATTATTTGGATTGGCACTGGGCCTCATTGCCGGACAGACCGCTTGCCAGACTGAAAAAAAAGATGCCGGACAGACCGATTCCGCCACTTTTACCGCGATAGATACACTGACCTTTACTTACGACTCAGTAAGGGTATATCCAAAGCAGCCAGTCTCCAAAAACCCGGCTGTAACAGATACAGCTAAGGCAGTCATCTCCTATCCCATTTTTAAGGACAGCTCCCTGAGCAGCTTTGTACTGAAAAAAGTACTGGCTACTGCAGATGAAGGCCGGTCTTATTCAAGCTATCAGACTTATGCCGAGGGTTTCACCAAAGAATTTGAAGATTTTTCAACACAGCAAAAAGACTATCAGCAAACCTGGTTCCTGGACATCAGTACCAAAGTATTGCGCCAGGAAAAAGGATACATCGCCTTACAAACCAGATTTGTAAGTTATATGGGCGGTGCACACCCAAACAGTCTATTCAGCTACCTCAACTATGATCCGGTAAATAAACAGGAAATTCTGCTGGATTCGCTCATTTTACCCGGATCAATGGATAAGTTAAACAGCATTGCGGAAGGCATTTTTCGGAAAAATGAGAAGCTTGCCCCAGGCAGCAACCTGAAAGAGGGGTATTTTTTCGAAAATGACAAGTTCAGTCTAAACCGCAATTTTACCATCACAGAGAAAGGTCTGCAGTTCCTATACAATCCTTACGAAATCAAAGCCTATGTGTATGGCACAACGACCTTATTGATCCCATTCAGTGAACTGAAAGGCATCGCCAGACCCAATTCTTTAATCAGTAGATAATTAATGAAAGTATATAAATTTGGAGGCGCATCTGTGAAAGATGCAGCAGGAGTCAGAAACATCGCAAAGATCATCGCAACATGCGAACAAAACAACCTGCTGATCGTAGTCTCCGCAATGGGAAAGATCACCAACAAACTGGAAGATCTGAACAATGCCTATATCAATGGCGATGACAAGAGCCAGGAAATCTTCGAATCTGTTAAAGCCTTCCACTTTGAGATTCTGAACGAATTGTTCCCCGACCATCATCATCCGGTTTATGACGATATCGCCAATAGTTTTGTCGAGGTCGAATGGCTCTTGGAAGAGGAAGCCAATGATGCGGCAGACTATATTTACGATCAGATCGTCTCCATCGGTGAAATCGTCTCCACAAAGATCATCGCAGCTTTCTTAAACGAATCGGGATGCAAGGTGAAATGGATCGATGCCCGTAATTTCATTCATACCGACAATACCTATAAAGAGGGAAAGGTCAACTGGGAGAAAACAGAACAGGAAATTCAAAAACAACTGGTTCCACTATTGGCCAATACCATCGTCCTTACCCAGGGCTTCATTGGCAGCACGAGTGAGAATTTCACCACCACACTTGGCCGGGATGGTTCAGACTATTCTGCAGCAATCTTTGCAGCAGGCTTAAATGCCGGCTCGGTGACCATTTGGAAAGACGTGCCGGGAGTGCTGAACGCAGATCCAAAATGGTTCGATGAAACGGAACGCATTCCGCAACTGTCTTATCATGATGCCATTGAACTGGCCTATTACGGCGCAACCATCATTCATCCCAAAACCATCAAACCCATCCAGAATAAAAACATACCACTGTTTGTAAGGTCATTTATTCAGCCGGATGCCCCAGGTACAGATATCACAGGCACCAACAATCACCTTCCAGTGCCCTCTTTTATTTTTAAAGTCAACCAGGCACTGATCTCTATCTTCCCGAAAGACTTCTCCTTCATCATTGAGGAAAACCTCAGTGACATCTTCAGCTTGTTCCACAAACACAAGGTGAAAATAAACACCATGCTCAATTCGGCCATCAGTTTCTCGGTGAGCTTCGACCACGATGCCAAAAAACTCCAGGAACTCATGGCAGACCTTTCCCTGCACTACAAAGTAAAATACAATACAGGACTGGAACTGGTAACCATCAGGTATTACAACCAGCAAACCATAGATCGGGTAACGGTCAACAAAAACATCCTGCTGGAAGTGAAAAGCAGAAATACCTGTCAGATCGTAATGAGGGATAAATAATTTGAATACACACCTCCTGGATAGCGAAGCGCAAGCGTACATCAATAGCCACCTGAATGCTGATGTACACCATATTGCCATGGCCAAAAGCCCCATTGCACAGGTGGAAGCACGTGAACTGGCAGCTCAGATTGCAGCAAAACAAAAAGCAATGAAGAAGCTCCCGACCTGGTACCACCAGGAAGGGATCTACTACCCCTCAAGCTTGTCCGTTGAGCAAACTTCTTCAGAGACCACTGCCCTTTATAAATCAAAACTGGCGGTCGGCGATGACCTGATCGACCTGACAGGGGGCTTTGGTGTTGACAGCTTTTTCTTCGCAAAGCGAATCCCGGCCGTCACCCACTGTGAAATCAATCCCGAACTGTCTGAGATCGCGGCACACAATGCAAAACAACTTGGGAGCCACAATATCAATTTCATTGCCGGAGACGGACTCGAATACCTTAACAACCACGACGGGCAATTTGGCACCATCTACATTGACCCCGCACGGAGAAGCAGTCAGGGCAAGGTTTTTAAACTTGCCGACTGTACACCCAATGTCGTACAACACCTGGACTTGTTGCTAAAGAAAGCCGACAGGATCATCATCAAGACCGCTCCCCTGCTGGACATTAGTGCAGGATTGAAAGAACTGAAGCATGTCGCTGAAGTCCATATCGTCAGCACTAAAAATGAAGTCAAGGAACTCCTCTGGATCATCGAAAGGGAAATTCCCACACAAGTAAAAATTGTTGCCGTAACGCTAAATGAAGCGGCAAAAAGCTTTAGTTTCTTCCTGAATGAAGAAGTCAGGGCAACCACCTTCGCTACGGCTCCCCTTTCCGGATATGTATATGAGCCCGACACAGCATTGTTAAAAAGCGGGGCCTTCAACCTGATTGCAGAAAGGTATGGGCTTCAAAAACTGGATCAGCAAACGCAACTGTATGTTGCAGAAACATTCAAGCCTGAGTTCCCGGGACGCATATTTAAAATCAGCGAGGTGATGAATGCCGGAGACCTTAAAAAGCAAAAAGACCTGATTGGCAACGTCATTTCGAGGAATTACCAGGAAAGGGCAGAAAATCTGGTCAAAAAATATAAGATCAAAGCCGATCAGCAACGTTTTCTCCTCTTCACACAAAGCAAGAGCCTGGGCTTTATCATCATTGCTGCCGAAATCGAACAGCATTATTAAATACTTCCAGAGTGCTTTAACATTTTTTAACTTACTTTAACATTTGCAAAAATCTATTGTACAAGGTTTTAATTATTTTTGATTAAACCAACAACAGAACCTATGCACCTGGATCAGTACAAAAAGATCAACAATTGGACGGGCTTCCTGCTTTTTGCAACAGCGCTCATTGTCTATACCCTCACGCTCGAACCCACGCTCAGTTTCTGGGATTGCGGGGAATTCATTACAGCCGCAGATAAACTCCAGGTAGGACATCAGCCGGGTGCTCCGCTATTCCTCATGATTGGGAAACTATTTGCCCTCCTCGCTGCCGGAGACACCGCTAAAATCGCCTATTGGATGAACTTCAGTTCAGCCCTGTTCAGCGCAGCTACGGTCATGTTTTTATTCTGGACCATTACCGCCCTTGCCTCCAAATGCTATCCGGGAAAACGTTCTATGAATGAGCGTCTGGGCATCATTGCCAGCGGCGCCATTGGTGCACTGGCCTTTACATTTTCCGATACCTTCTGGTTTTCCGCAGTCGAAGCAGAAGTCTATTCTCTTTCCATGTTATTTACCGCCATGGTGTTCTGGGCCATCCTGAAATGGGAAAACCAGGCAAACGACCGCTGGCTGGTACTCATCGCATTCATTGTCGGACTTTCTATTGGCGTACACCTGCTGAGCCTGTTGGCCATCCCAGCCATTGTCCTGGTTTATTATTTCAAAAAAACAAGTTCCCCAAGCCTTCCCGGAATTGCCAAAGCCATAGCCGTATCCGGACTCATCTGGGCTACAGTACAGTTCATTATCGTACAATATTTTGTGCTCTTCGCAGCCAAACTCGATTTACTTTTTGTAAACACCTTTGGCCTCACTTTTGGCTCTGGTGCAATCAGTTTCGTTGCCTTGCTTGCAGCCGCAATTGTCTATGGAATCCACTACTCCATAAAGCACCGGAAATACCAGCTCAACCTTGGTCTGATTTGCCTAAGTTTCGTGCTGCTTGGCTTCAGTTCTTATTTCCTGATCATCATCAGGGCAAATGCAAAACCCAGCCTCAATCTCTCCAGTCCTGATAATGCCTATTCCTTATACAATTACCTGGGACGGGTAAATTACGGACAAACACCTTTTCTTTATGGTCAGACTTTCGATGCGGAACGTACCGATATCAAGGAGACAGGACTCGAGTACCGTCGCGGTAAAGAAAAATATGAAGTATCCGGGAAGTCCATGAAGGTCATCTATGACAAAAACATGCTTTTTCCCCGTACCTATAGCGATAAACCTCAGCATGTGGATTTCTACAGGAACTGGCTTGGACTTGGAGAAAATGAATCTCCTTCCTTCGCCAAAAACCTGAAGTTCTTCAGTTCCTACCAAATGGGATTCATGTACTGGCGTTATTTCCTCTGGAATTTTGCAGGACGACAAAATGATGTCCAGGGACAGGGAAGCAATGATGAGGGCAACTGGATTTCGGGGATAAAAGCCATAGACGCAAGCCGCCTGGGCAACCAGGCCAAACTTCCGGAAAGCATCACCGCTAATGAAGGCTATAACCGCTTCTATTTCCTTCCCCTCCTCATGGGCATAGCCGGACTGATCTTCTTATACCGGAAGAACCGGAACGACGCCCTGGTCGTCCTTACACTGTTTGTATGCACAGGTCTGGCCATCATCGTCTACCTCAACCAGGATCCGCTGCAGGTTAGGGAAAGGGACTATGCCTATGTCGGCTCATTTTATGCCTTTGCCATATTGATCGGGTTCGGAGTAATGGCCATTAAAGCCTTACTGGCAAGAATCAATGCCCCGCAATTGAGCCTGGTCATTGCGACAATCACCGGACTGATCGCTGCTCCTGGCATTATGGGCTTTGACGGCTGGGACGATCACAACAGATCCGGGAAGACTACAGCCCTCGACTGGGCTTCCAATTACCTGAATTCATGCGCTCCAAATGCCATCCTGTTTACCAATGCCGACAATGATACCTTTCCTTTATGGTATGCACAGGAAGTTGAGGGCATCCGGACAGATGTACGTGTGGTCAATATGCAGTACCTCTCCGACGATGCCTATATCAATCAGATGAAACAGCAACTGAACCAGTCGGCACCGCTCCCCATAAAAATGGATGGCGATAAATATATAAAGGGTGTCAGAGATTACCTGTATTATATAGATTATGGTTTCACCGACAGTGTGGAATTGAAAGACCTCATGGCAGTGCTGACTTCTGATCATAAAGAGGATCAAAAAGAATTTACGGATGGAGATTACGACAATTTCCTGCCTACCAAGAAATTCAAGATCACGATCGATGCAGCTCAACTGCTCAAAACCGGAACGATCAAGGCTACCGAGAAAGACAAACTGGCTTCAGAGATGGAATGGACCTACAACAAAAACTATGTCCTGAAATCCGATCTGGCCTTATTCGATATCCTGGCCAACAACAATTGGGAACGCCCCATTTACTTTGCTACTTCCGTTTCCGAAGACACTTACATTGGTCTCGATAAATACCTGTACCTCGAAGGCTATGCCCATCGCCTGCTCCCTTTCAAAGTTGATCCAAACGATGAGCGGGATAAAATGGAACGGACAAATTCGGAGCAGATGTACGACAACATCATGCACAAATTTAGTTTCAAGGGTTTCAAAACTGCAGCATACCTGGATCCGGAGAGCCGCAGGATTGCACAGGGAACCTTGCAATTAAACAATACCCTGGCCAGCAACCTCATTGCCGAAGGAAAACCTGAAATGGCCCACCAGGTTCTATTAAAAAATATTCATGAATTTCCATCAAAAAACTATTCCATTAATGATACCGTCAATAAATTTCTGACGATCCGGAGCCTCTATCAATTGAATGACCTCAGCAATGCCAATCCGCTGATCAGTCAGACCATCAGTTACCTGTATCAGGAACTCAATTACATCACCTCGCTGGATCCCCGCATGCTCCCCGCCTACACCAGGGATATTAAGATCAGTCTTTCCATGCTCTACGAGCTGGATAAAATGACAGCAGAGAAAAAACAAATGCCGCTCAACCAGCAGATCAGGGAGCAATACCAAAGGCTGGAAGCGCGGCTCAGCAGTTAACACATGCGCTCACACAAATAGTAACCCAAGCAAAAAGCCATCCCTTATCAGGATGGCTTTCGCTATTGTAAACCTTTCGTTTATTTATTCGGCTGAGGTGTAGTCCTCAGGTAAGGTTTGATCACCTTGTGTCCTTTAGGAAACTTCGCCGGAATGTCTTCTGTTTTAATGCTGTTCATTACCACTACATCATCGCCATCCTTCCAGTCAGCCGGTGTAGCTACACTGTAGTTTGCGGTCAGCTGCAGCGAGTCAATCACCCGCAATACTTCGTTGAAGTTACGACCAGTAGAGGCAGGGTAAGTCAGCATCAATTTCACTTTTTTATCAGGAGAGATGATAAACAAAGAACGCACAGTAAGTGTCTCCGAAGCATTCGGGTGAATCATATCGTAAAGATCGGCTACCTTTTTATCTTCATCCGCAATGATTGGGAAATCTACTTCCGTATTTTGAGTTTCGTTGATGTCTTTGATCCATCCCTTATGCGATTCTGCAGAATCTACACTCAAGGCAAGTACTTTCACATTTCTTTTTTCAAATTCGCCCTTCAATGCAGAAGTACGTCCCAGTTCTGTGGTACATACCGGGGTATAATCTGCCGGGTGTGAAAACAACACCCCCCAGCTATCACCCAGAAATTCATAAAAATCGATATGACCAATAGAGGTGTCTGCCTGAAAGTTTGGCGCTACATCGCCTATTCTTAAACTCATAATTTTATAATTTTAGTTGTCAAATAATAACCTTTACAAGGTAAAAAATAATGTCTACAAATTAAGTATACTAAATTAAAATAATTCTCCTTGATTTGTAATATCTTCATCCCCACCCAGGAAATGAATCTCCGGCACATTTGCCCCCAAATGCTTGTTGAATTGCTGAATGGTGTAATTGGCCAGGATCGGAGTATCCTTCTCATCATGCTGGTGCAGGAAAAAATATACCTTCTTCAGACCTTGATCCAGCCAGCTTTTGATACGTACGGTCCATTCATCTATCCGGGCGAAATCTGAATCCTTAAACTCCTGACCATTCCCTACAAAACGGATAAAAATTTCCGGAATCGTCAGTTCCATATGTACGCAGTCCCTCCTGCCGCTGGCATCGGTAATGGCCGCTCCTTTTTTTAGCCTGTTAAGCATTGCAAAATAGCGTTGTCTGATCTCAGCATCAGCATACCAGTCCGGATGTCTTACTTCAACAAAAACTTCCAGATCCTGGGGTAGTTTTTCCAGATATGCTTCCAGTACTTCAAAATTGTTTGGCCCAAAATTGTCGCCCAACTGAAGAAAACAAGGTCCAAGGAAAGGACCAAACTCAGATATACTCGACAAATACTGATCAGTTGCTTCTTCGGCATTTTTCAAGCGTTTAATGTGGCTGATGGTTCTTGAAAATTTAGGACAAAACAGGAAATCATTGTCTGAATTTTCTTCAACTTTGAGCCTCCATTTACGGATCAGATCAGCTTTAGGAATGCTGTAAAATACAGCGTTAAGTTCGATTGAATTAAAATGCTTTACATATTGATCAAGAAAATCAGCTTCTTTAGTCTTTTTTGGATAGATCATATCCAACCATTCTTTTCTCCCCCATTTTGCACAGCCAATATAAAAGCCGGGCTTTTCCCCTACTTTTAAACCAGACAGCGTCAACGCGGTCTGCGCACCATCTGCCGGCAAAGTGAAATCCACATGATTTACCTGTTCAGCAGGTACTTTTCCAAAATCCATAATCAAAAACGTATAAAACAAAAACGCCGAAACTTAGTAAAAAGTTTCGGCGTTTTCTGCTTTAAGATCCGGTATTATTTAAACACCTTCACCATGAAGACATAATCTTTCAATTTTTCCAATTGCTTGGTCCTGCTCAGGCCCTGCAACGAATTCCTTTTATTAAAGGCAACCTTTTTACCTAAAGAATCTTTAGATATGGAATTCAGTGCCTCTTGTATGTATTTCGATTTAATGGCAAAGGTAGCACCATCTATCTGGTTCAGCTTTGCACTGATCACACCTATGATGTTCCCATTTTGATCCAACAGAGGTCCCCCGCTATTTCCTGGATTTACATCAATACCCACCTGATATTGCGTAGAATCATAAGAGTTGTAACCGGTTTTAGAACTTACATAGCCAAGGCCGTATACCGCTTCATCTTTAGGGAAACCCAGCGTATACACTTCATCACCCATGCTGATACTATTCTGTTTCAAGCGATAAGGTAAGTTTGGAAGTGATTTAAAAGACTCACTCTCTATCTTAAGAATAGCCAAATCCCGCTGTGACTCTATAGGGATGACCCTTACTTTATATTCATTTCCTTTGCTGTCCTGCACATAAACAGAATCTGCACCCTCAATCACATGTTGGTTGGTCAGGATGTACCCATTAGAAGTCAAGGCAAAACCTGTTCCTCCATAGTTGGCTGGTTTAGTAGCTTTTGGCGTATTTGCAATCACATTACTTGAATGGATCTTACGGATCAGGTCGCTTTGGTCACGCCTCACTTTTGCAAGCTGTCTGCTGACCAGCTCCACATCCCCTATCTGCTTCGTATTTTGGTTGATGGAATAAACCGTAACCGCAGTCAGTAGTATAAAAGATGCAGCCACTGCGATCGCCGCTTTGTTTTTACGCCACATGTTGACGATAAAAGAAGGGTGCGGTCCAAGCTGTCTGCTTAAACCAGCTACATCAATTTGTTGATGCGCATTGTCCATCCTCTGTTTCAGGTCCATCACCTCAGCATAATCTGCCATTGCCTCCATAAAAACTTTATGCGTCACTACCTTATGATCCACCGTAGAATCATTCAGCCGTAGCTGCTCAAAAGCCTTTACTTCCGCTTCAGTAAGTTTACCATTCAGGTAATCTTCAATTATACCTTCTAACTCGATCTCGTTCCTCATTTCAAAGTGATTGAAAAAATAATTTCTTTAACCTTTGCAGGCATTTGTATTTCTGTGTCTTGGCGTTATCCGTATTGGTATAGCCAAATTTTTCACAGATGTCCTGCATCGACAAATTGTGTATGTAAAAATCCTGAATAATGGTTTTGCAGGGTTCACCCAGATGAAGCAGTGCCGATTGCATTTTCTCAAACTGCTTGTCTTTCTCCTCGTGCTGCTCTACTTCCTCTTCAACTGCCATGACATCTTCAAAATCGGAGATGTTGTTTGACTTTTTACTTTGCTGCGCCAGCTTTTTGAGCCAGATGCGCCTGCATACTGAGTAGATATAGGTTTTTAATTTACTGCTTAACTCAAAATTTCCGCTCTTGATTTTGTTGTATAAGACGATGATTCCTTCCTGATAAACATCTTTTGCGTCGTCTTCATCACCGTTATTATTCAAAATAAACTGTAAGATCATCGGAAAGTACCCCGTATACAATCTATTTAGCGCATCTTCTGAGTTATTTAAGATCCCTAAAACTACCTCTCTATCTGTTGGAACTGAACTGCTTAACTTATTACTCACCAATTAATACATTTATACGTGAATGGTAACCCAATGTTAACTAAAAAAAATAATCTTTTTAGGATTTACCCTTAATACCGCCCAATTGGCGTGGGTAACCCGATAATCTTTTTTTTATTTCACTTGATTATTTACGGGTAAACAGTACATTTGCGGCCGGTAAAAAGAGGTAAAAAAATTATTTTTATTTTTTTTGAAATACTTGGGTTACCTTTTAAAGTTTACCGTATTAAGTGTAAAATTAATTAATTATTTAAAACAGAATTAGAATGAAAAACGCATTTAAATTTGGCTTTTTAGCTTTAGCAATCTCTTTATCAGTAGCAGCTTGTTCATCTGAGAAAAAAGCAGAATCAACTGATACAACTGTAGTTGACTCTACTACAACTGTAACTACTGTTGATACTACAGTAACTGACTCAACTGTACAAGATACAGCTGTTAAAACTACTACTGAGACAACTGCTCCAGCTCACTAAGCTAAGTTGACTTTTTAAAAAAAGGCTTCCGAGGTATACCCGGAAGCCTTTTTTATTGCATACCACTTTCTTTTCCAGATCAAATTTTATTCGATCTAAGCTCCAACGATCGACGCTCATTCCAAATTCAGCCAATTTATTTTCTATTAAAGTCAAATGGAACCAAACCGCTGGTCTCATCCCAGACTGCAGGATTTCGCATTTCTATTGAACACCTCAGCGGCATCTGATTCAGATTTACTTCGGTTCCAATCGAAGTAGATGCGAAAGAGATGTGTGACAGAGCCCTATCAATTCCCTCTTCTCCTAAGACGCATCATTGTTAACAAAAATTTAATCAAAAAATTTTAAGGCGAATTTGAGTATTATTCTCAGAAATGCATACTCTTGCATCTGGATTTCATATATTTAGAATAAGGGAACATTATGATAGCTCACAGTGCGCTTTCTGATCAGGAGTTGACCGCTTTGTTAAAGCAGGGAGACCGCATTGCCTTCACTGAAATCTACAACCGCTATTGGCCACCGCTTTTCCTCCATGTACGGAAAATGCTATCGGATGACGACCGCGCACAGGATGTGGTTCAGGAATTATTTACCTGGATCTGGCTAAGGTATGAACAACTTGAACTCAACACTTCTCTTGCAGCCTATCTGTACAGTTCCGCCAGAAACCGGGTACTGAATGAATTCAAGCATGAAAAAGTTAAAATAGCGCGACTGGATGAAATCCTGGCCTTCATTCAGAAAGGTGTGTATGAAGCAGATGAAGCTTTACGCCTGAAAGAGCTTGGACAGCTCATTGAAGCTGAAGTAGAAAAAATGCCTGCACGGATGCGTGAAATCTTTGAACTTAGCCGAAATGAACACCTGAGTCATAAAGAGATCGCAGAGCGGTTGAACATTTCTGAGCATACCGTTCGCACGCAGATCCAGCGTGCCCTCAAGCTACTGCGGCTGAAACTCAATGTCCCAGCCGCGGTAATGGCCATCATCATGACGGCTTTGAAATAAAAATGACGGCCTAAATCTATGCCTTATTTTTTATTAAAAATCTCCTGAAGTTTTTTATCCAGCTCCTCGCCACGTAAATACTTTCCAATGATCTTACCATTAGGATCAATCAGGAAGTTCATCGGAATTGCTGTTACTTCGTAAAGCAATCCTGCTTCATTATCCCAACCTTTAAGGTCACCAACCTGTTTCCAGCTCAGTTTGTCATCCTGGATCGCTTTAAGCCATTTTGCTTTATCGGCAGCCTTATCCATTGACACACCAAGGATTTCAAAACCTTTGGCTTTATATTCGGCATAGGCTTTTACAAGATTTGGATTTTCGCGTCGACAAGGAGCACACCAGGAAGCCCAAAAATCTACCAGTACATATTTCCCTCTGTAATCGGATAGTTTCACCATCTTACCATCCTGATCGGGCTGTGAAAAGTCCGGTGCTGCTACCCCATCCTGTGTTTTTTTCACCTTCGAGATCCGTGCTTCCAGTTCTTTGCCCAGGTAAGTATTCCTCAGCTTTTCGTCGATCCCAAGAAATACCTTTTCCATGGCCAGCGCGTCGAACTCCTTCCCCAAAGCAGAATTGAGCGCCATCACTGCCATATATTGTTTAGGATTCTTCTGCACATAGTCTAACTTGGTGGCTATGATCTGCTGCTCTATAGCTTCCGCACGTTGATCCAGCGTCTTTAGATAGCTCTTATCCTGTTTCTTTGCTTCCGGTTGCGCACTGAACTCTTTGTTCAATGCACCATATTGATCGTAGATGGGTTTCAGGAAGGCATCCACACGTTCACTTTCTGTGTTGAGCGGCGAACCCGTGATCACTGCATTTTTAACTGAATCTTTTGCCATCAGGACCATTTGCTCATTGTTACCCAACAAGAAAGCTCTGATGTCCATCTGAGATTTTTTCGAGGGATCCACAGGACGAGCATCATGGATCACCCTGATGTTTGCTTCAGTAATAGATTCCAAACTTCCTTTAAACTCAAATTTACCGTTTACGATCATGGTTGAATCCATTTTCGAGGTGTTACCTGTTTTGATTAAAAGATAGGCTTTTGCCGGCTTGTTCAACTTTCCTACCTGAGCTTTTATGCTGTAATTATTTTGCGCATGTATCGCACATGGCGCCATTAAGGCCAGCATTCCTAAAATTATTTTTTTCATATCTTAATCTTTAATGTAATCTTGTCGCCAACATGGCCGATGTTATTCTATTTGCCCTTTTTCCTTTGTAAGCCATTGCCCCTCAACAAACGGTTGTACTGCGACTGATCTTTTAACACATCCACCGCTGCAAGGAAAGCTTCGTTGGCCTCATTGCGTACCCTCAGTTGAAAGTCTCTTCCTGCATAAAGCAAAGTAGCCATATCGGCTTTCATCTCTACCTTAAGGCTCTTTCTGGCTGTCTGATCTGATTTGGCGGGAAGCCCTTTGAAGCGTGCCGATGCCTGGTCCAGGATTTGATCAATCATCACGTCATCAACCTGGAAACGGGCATTGAACGCTGCGAAGTCGGGATATTGCTTCAGCAACTCTGCACGGTGCTGTTGTACATGCACAAACCCTGCTTTCGTAGCAATGCCACTGCTCATGATTGCATTCATCCAACCACTATAGACATTGGTATCTATTGGGACAAAGCGGTCCGGCATAATTCCGCCCCCGCCATACACCGTTTTTTTATTGATCAGCGTACTGAATTTTAAAGAATCGGGAAAGTTGAAATGCCCCGGCTCCTTCAACTCTCCAGAAGCCAGTCTCCGGTTAAAATCTTCAAAATAATCCGCCTTGCCTTTTACGTATGGCTTTTGAATGGAACGCCCCGAAGGAGTATAATAACGTGCTCCCGTCAGTTGAAGCACAGATCCGTCAGTCATCACCACTGGTTTCTGCATCAAACCTTTACCGAAACTTCTTCGTCCGATGACTACAGCCCTGTCCCAATCCTGCAAGGAACCGGTCACGATCTCACTGGATGAAGCTGTAGATTCGTCGATCAGAACCACCAGATCACCAGTCATGAACTGGCCAAAACCACCTGTTGCATAATGATCTTTACCACCGTCATGGCCTACTGAATAAAACACCAGGCTTTCTTTTGGCAGGAATTCATCTGCCACACCGATGGCCGACTGCACGTAACCACCCCCGTTGCCCTGAAGATCCAATATCAGTTTTTTCATTCCTTGTGCTTTCAGGTCTTTCAAGGCTGCATCCATCTCTCGGCGCGTAGACTCACTAAAGATTCCCAATGAGATATAGCCAATTTCCTTGTTTACCATATAGCTGGAGCGGATGGAAAAACTTGCAATCTGCTCGCGTGTTACCTTCACAGTCACAGGTTCAGCAGCCCCTGGATGTAGCACCATCAGGCTAACTTCCTTGCCTTTTTCTCCACGTAACATCATCATCACCTGTTGATTTTTTAAATTTTTACCGGTGATCTGCTGATGATCTACTCTCAATATGCAATCGCCCTGACGCAGGCCTGCTCTCATTGCTGGTCCATCAGGATTAACGTCCGTCACGAAAGTGCTATCGTTAACCATCGCAAAAGTAATTCCTATTCCTGCAAAGCTTCCGCTCATGGACTGGTTCATGGCTTCTGCATCTTCGCGACTGATGTAATTGGAATGGGGATCCAGATCGCCGACCATCGCCTTTATGGCCACATCTACCAGTTTTTCATCATGCACGGGGTCTACGTAGTTTTCCTGGATCAGCTTCAGGGCTTCCTGTAGCTTTACTTTCGGGTTCATCTGGGCCTCAACTGAAAACGATAACATCATGGAACCGATAGCCATTAGAGCTATTTTAGAGGTGTATTTTATCTTTCTATTTTTCATTTCTCAATATTTCAATGGCCATAGACAATTCATCCATCAGCTGGCTCGGACTGCCAGAGTAACCTTCAGAACTATACCTTACTTCACCGTTTTTAATGATGATCTTGCGCGGGATTCCGGACGAATTGAACAATGGGATCAAACTTTTGAATACTTTATTCTGCTCACCTTTATCTCCTATTGCATCGTGCAGTAAATTGAAACGGAAGCCTTTGCTCTTCACATAATTGACAGATTTTTCTTTGTAATCGCCAAACTGCATGGTACCGATCATGTATACCCCAACCGTAGGGTCTTTAGCGTATTTATCGATCAATAACTGCATACCGGGAAAGGCCATAATGCAAGGTCTGCACCAGGTGGCCCAGAAATCTATGACCACGATCTTACCTTTCCAATCTTCAGAATTCACCATTTTGCCCTCTGCATTTTCCAATGAAAAAGGGATCAGTGGGTGATGTACCATATTGGCCATTACATGCTCACGCAAGGCTCCAATGGCATCTGAAGACTTCAGCGAAGCCAGATATTGCTCATAACCTTTTGCGATACCATCGTGTTCCGCAAGGTAGACCGCCTTCAATTTGTCGAACATCAGCGGGGTCACGGCATTTTGTTTTACAGCTTGTTCCAGCAGCGGCTTTATCTTTTCCTTTTCTCCCAATTGCTCCAACAAGAAAAGGTGGGTCTCATTCAGATCTGCATTGTCATAACGCTTGTGATCAGGCAGGTATTGGAAATAGTCTGCCCCCTCACGAAATGCCCCTGCCGCTTTACAAAACGATACGTGCGTTGCAATTCGATCTGCAATCTGCTTGTCCATATTCTCGTTCTCCAGGGAGTCGTTGCCTCCAAAGTCCTCTTGATAAGAACCATCATTTTTCAGCTTCAATAAGTAAGGCATGATTTTCTGGCTCAAGGGCAGCATCGCTTTCTTGTCCTCTTCTTTTCCCATGAGGTCTATTTTCGTCAGGTTCCAGCGGTAGGCTTCATTTGCGGTTTTGAAATCGAAATCCTGGAATAAGGCAATGAATTTGTCGTAGGCCTTGTTGTCGAAGTAAGCAGTCGCCAGTCCACGATAAACCGTATAATAGATGTAGGATTGCGTACCGGGCTGCTTTCTCCATTCTGCCACTGGAAAGTCCTGAAGGAAAGTTTCCAGGGCTACTACATACTTCGCAGGGTCTTTTTCCTGTAGTGCTTTCTGAAAGCTGATAAACCTGGCACTCGTGCCTTTTGGAAACCTTGATTTGATCTCCGCTGTCAGTGATTCCGCCCTAAGGTCATCTTTCAGCGTGAACTGATAATAACGCTGTACTTCTGCCAATTGCGCTTCTGAAAGACCTGTGGCCGACAACTGCGTTGCTTTCTTCAAAAGTTGCGCTGCCCGCTCCCCATCCTTTTGAGGACTGGCAAAAAGCCTGAGTTCTGCATTGCCCATCATCAGCATCAATTCACCCAGATAATAACCTGTCGCTGGTTTTTTCTTCATATTCAGCACCGGACTGTAAAAACCACGGCCTTCATTATTGTCTGCAGCCTCAGGGTGACTCTCTTCTCCCTGAAAAAAACGGATCGTAAAGAAATCAGCATCTGCGGGCAACGGCAGCGTGCCGGTCCAGGACTCTGACCCTTTAGTAAGTGTTACGGGGCTTGCAACCCATTTGAGATCGCGGAACAGCATGGCCACAGCCTTTACCTCATCACTAAATTCCAGGTCGGTACCTTTCGCATTATAGCTGAGCGAAATGGTTTTCCCCGCTACCGGGGCACTGGGTTTCAAAGAAAGCCTTGAGGCTTCCTGTTGTCCAAAAACGGTGATGGACAACAAGAAGCATAAGGCGAAAAAAAATGGTTTTTTCATCATGATTAAATTATCTAGGGCTTTGTTGTATTTCCGGGTTGAGGTCGAGCAAGCCAGGCGCAACGGGGAAAATGTAGCGGTTGCTTCCCGCTGTAAGTGTGTAACTCTGGTTCTCGAAAGTCCGGGTTACCGGCTTGGTAATGCCGGGATCGAGGCTGTACCTTCTCTGGTCAAACCAGCGAAGTCCAGTTCCCATGAACTCGCGGCGGCGCTCATTGACTACTGCAGGGAGCAGGTCAGGGGCACTGGCAATCACCAGCGGCACATAGGTGGCGGTGGTAAAGCGTTTTTCCCTCAGCTTGTTCAGAAACTCCTGGGTCTTGGCAATGTTACCTGCCCTGGCATATACTTCTGCTCTGTTCAGGATCATTTCCGGGACACTCGGACCGGCATAGATGCCTTCAAAAGTGAAGTTGGGGCGTACAAAAGCACGTCCGGGTACGCCTGACTGTGTACCTGTATACAAAGTGTAGCGCTGATCTCCAGTAGCGAACAGGGCCAGCAGTTCCGGGTTCAGCTCAGAGCGGAAAGTACCTGCGGTATTTTTAAACAGCAATATTTCAGGGTCCTGCAAAGAACGCGGAAAAGCAGCGGTATTCCCTACATAGGTACGCAAATCCAGTAAGGTGGAGCGGAGTGCCAGGGATTTATCTGCATATTCTCCCGCCAGATCGAAATTCCGCATGTAGAGATGCGTTCTCGACAACAGTGCATAAGCTGAAGCCTTGTCAGGATGCCCGTTGTTGGTGCCTGCATTCGGTAGCGAGGGAAGGGCCTCTTCCAAATCTTTAATGACCTTATCGTAAATGGTCTTGAGGCTCGCCCTGTTGAGCGGCTGGTAAAGGTCTGGTGTAAGAAGTAAAGGAACCCCGATCTGTGTGCCCGCGCTGGCAGGATTGTAGATCTCCCCATACTGATTGACCAGCATAAGGTAGGCGTAAGCACGTTGTACAAGTGCTTCTGCATATACTTCTTTTTTCAGGGCTTCTGTGCCGTTTTTGCTGGACATCACGCCATAAAGTACCTCATTACTGGTATAGATTTGTTTGTAGAGGTTATTCCAGCCCACGTCCATTTGGCCCTGCACATAATATTGCTCTGCCCATATATAGGCATTTTTGATCTCAGAACCCCAGGTAGCCTGGTGGGATGCAGTAACTGTAGCCATATCGTCATTTACGACAGTAGGCAAAATATAGCCGAGCTTAAACTCGTCCCGGTTGTTCATCAAGAACTGATAGTCTGTAGTATTGATTAAAGTTCTAGAACTATATTGCTGTACTTCCACATACTTGCGGCAAGAAGCAGTGAGCATCAGAAGAAAGATACCTCCGAGCCAGAATTTAACTATCGATGTTTTCATTGTTATCATTTTTGTTCAGCGGTTAGAAGGAAGTATTGATACTGATAAAGAATGCTTTAGCTGGCGGCAGGTTATTGTAGTTGTTTGTGAAAACATAACTTGGATCTACCCCATCTTTATTTTTCGTCCAGATCAAGCCCAGGTTTCTCGCACTAGCACTCAGACTTGCGGATTTGAAAGGTGTACCCTTCAGCAGACTTAGCGGAGCTGTGTAACCTATTGAGATCTGCTGTAAGCGGATGTAACTTCCGCTGATCGTCAGCAGGTCTGAATTAATATATCGCTGCAAGCTATTGAAGGATATGTTCTTCAATCCCGGAACATTGGTGAAAGCTTCATCACCTTCCTGTCTCCATCTTTTATCTAAATCCTGCTGTGCGCCGATTACTCCCCTGTAGCCTATGTAATCCGGATAATTTTGAACAGAAGGCCTTCTCAACACATTGCCCATATTATAAGCAATACGAACGCCCAGATTAAATTGTTTATAGCGGAAATCATTATTGAAAGCGCCGAAGTAAGGTGCAGTGGTACGGCCCTGATAGACTAAATCATCAGCAGAGAGCATATTGTTGCCCACAGTAGAGGCTATGATCTCGCCATTTTTATTGTACACCTGGGATTGTCCTTTATTGTCAAGCCCCGCCCAACGATAAGCATACATATAGTCCAGGGGAAGACCTATAGCATAAGATCCACCGTTGACCAAACTCGTCGTCGTATTCTTGATAAAGCGATCGTCCGTCACCTCATTGGTGTTGTAAGAGAAATTGAACAAACTGGTCCATCCATAAGACCGGTCTTTGACCACATCCATTTTCACACCCAATTCGAAACCTTTCGATTTCATGGAAGCGCTATTGAACTCCAAACTCGACCAACCGTAGGTCGGATTGAAAGGTAAACGATACAAGATGTCAGACATGCGCTTCTCATATACGTCTATGTTGAAAGAAAGGCGATTTTTCAGTAATGCAAAATCCGTCCCCAGGTTGAAAGTCCTTACCTTTTCCCAGGAAATCTGGTTGTTAGCAGGCGAGGAAATCGACCCGATCTGCTCATTGGTATTGTTATCTGTGCTTGTGTTTAGCACCACAACATTTCCGATAGAGGTAGGCATTGTTCCAGCTACACCGTAGGTCATTCTGAAAGCAAGGCCGTCTAACCAATTTACATTCGATAAAAAGGCCTCAGACTTAGCATTCCACTTTGCACCTGCCGACCAAAGCGGTTTACCACGTTGATTTCTTGCTGCTCCGGTTAGGGTATAATCATCGAATCTCAAACTACCCGATAGTACATACTTATCGTCAAGTAACGAGAGCCCCACATTCGAATAATAAGAAAGCGCTCTATTGACGTTTTTCCTGAGGTTATCGTTATAGCTGATCGTCGAACTCCAACCCTCAACATTGGTATATCCAATGGTAGGGTTTACGACAAGATTGGAATAAGTATCCGGGTTGAATCCATATCGTACCTGACTGGAAGATTGGAAGCGGGTCTGACGAATTTCAGCACCTCCAATAAAATTAACTTTCAAAAAGTTAGTGACACGCTTGTCCAGGTTCAGTTGCGAACGCAAATTGTATTCCCAGCCACTATAGTTGGACAGACCAAGTGTACCTCCCATTGGAACACCATATACCCTCTTGCCGGCAGTATTGATGGTTGTACCATAGTTCACCATATCACGGACATAGTAACTTTCTACCTTATTGATATTCTCTGTCGATTCTATGTTGCGCTGTAAAGAGCCCAGGAGGGAGAATGTGATTCCTTCCAGCACCTTTACATTGGCATCCATATTGAACCGCAAGCGATTAGAGCTAGCCTGGTTGTCGAGTGCGTTCAACTCGTCGAGCGGCGAATAAGTCCAGGGCAAATAACCCTTATTCAAAAAATCCTGACTCACTTCATCCCTAAAACGAATTGACCTCGCAATGTTGTTGCCATTTGCATCCTGCAAAAGCTCATAAGGTCTCAGTCCATATACCCCCGTGCCCAAAGTATTGGCACCAGTTGGATTGTTTGAACTGTTGGCATAAGTGTAGTTGATGCCTGTATTTAAGGTCAACCGGTCATTGAAAAGCTTGTTGGACAGGTTTGAAGTTAAAAAAGCACTCTGCGCCAGGTTTTCACGAAATACCGGAAGATCCCTGGTATAATTACCGGAAATATAGTAGGTACTCTTATTGGCACCACCGGATAGCGACAAATTGTATTGCTGTGTGATGGCATTTTGCAGCATCAAATCACGAATCTGCCCCTTATTATCAATTTGAGAAAGGCGTGCCAATTCAGCATCACGTTGAGCAGTTGTGGCTGTTCCACGGTCTACTTTAAACATCCATTCCAGCGCCTCACCCAAAGGAGCATTACTATTGAAAGTCTGCCAGCTTTGCTTAATTGCCGGATCGGTCAGAAAACCCAGGGCCTTTACTTCCTGTTCCAAATTGATATATTGAGCGGAGGACATGACATTGAGTTTATCTAAATCTGCAGGAGATGACATACTTAAATTAGTACTAAAGTTGATGGTCGGTGGACCGTTCCTACCCTTTTTAGTTTCGATCACGATTACCCCGTTGCCCGCTCTCGCTCCCCAGATAGAAGCTGCAGCGGCATCTTTCAGAATCGTGATACTTTCAATGTCTTCCGGATTGTATCGGTTTAATATTGCTCCGCCACTCACATTCGAGGTTAGATCGGATAGATTTCCAGCCCGGTCAGAAGTCTCCATTATAGGAAAGCCGTCGACTACGATCAAGGGGGAGGCGTTGGCCGTACTGAAACTATTGGCCCCACGAATCCTGATGGTATTTTTTCTGAGGTCAACCTGTACACCTGGAGTAATGTTCTCCAAACGTTCCAGAATATTCACGGCAGGCACCTCTTTTAGGTCTTTGGCCGTGACTAAATTGGCAGCCCCGGTGAAACCTGGAGTGGCTAATTTTGTATAACCTAATGATATCACAGATACCTCTTTCAATAGATTCACGTCTTCATCCATACTGACGTTGACCGTATTGCCGCTGCCTAAGGGGATTTTTTTAGGTTGCATACCTACGTAGGTAACCACCAGGGCAGACACGTCCTGCAACAGTCTGAGTGTGTAGGATCCGTCACTGCTGGTAATGCTTCCATAGCGTATACCCTGACCTTCCGGGATAATGGTAGCGCTGACAAGTGGCATTCCTTTGGCATCAGTAACCTTTCCTGTGATGGTCCTGTAATCTGGCTCAGGGATGTTAGACCGTGCTGCATCAGTAAGAACTTCTTCTGTGCGTGTATCGCGGATAATCGTGTAGTAGTTTTCCTGTACGTATAAGAACAGCAATTTATTCGGGTAGAGCACCTGCTTAAGCGCTTTTTCTACAGAAGCGGTTTTAGAAAGTGGCGTGGTCAATGTCGCCTGCATCCCATCTATGAGTTCAGCCTGATAAGCAAATTTTGTCCCATAGGTCTCCTGAATCACTGAAAGCGCCTTCTTGAGACTCATCTTCTGCTGTGCGAAGCCGGGATTTAAAAAACCTACACAGAGCAATAATGCCATGGTGGTGAGTAGTTTTCTTTTCATTTAGTTTGTTTTATGGTTTACGGTTAATTGATTCTGGATGAATTTATTCTTTCATATTATCTTCGCTTATTGATGATTAATTCCTGATTACGCTGTACAACTTCGATGTCAAATACCTTTTCCATGACGAAAATGATGTCTCTGCCACTGGTTAAGGGAATTGTGCCCGACAAACGCCTGTTGAGCAGATGAGGTGCATTCATGGTAATGCGGTAGCCGTAACTGTCTTCCAATACATGCAGCACATCCTGTAAAGTGCCTCCTTCCAGTTCCAGTTCTTTTCGGATCCATGACTGGATGGCTTTGGTTGTCCGCTGCCTGATTTTTACCAATTGACGTCCATCATACCGGTAAACATCACCAGGTTTCATGATTTGTGTAAATGCAGTTCCATCTTTTTTATCGATGCGCAAACTACCCTCTATTAAGGCGATTTCTGTCTCTCCACGTCTATCCTTAACATTGAACTGGGTACCCAGTACAGTGAGCTCAAGGCCGTTTACGTGTACTTTGAAGGAATCTGCCTCTTGAAACCTGTTCCTCACCGCCACATGCTTTACTTTAAAGCTGGCCTCCCCTTCGAGCCACATCTCCCGGGGCTTGTCAGAACGCCAATCGCGATTGTAATATATCCGGCTATTTGCATTTAAAGTGGCTACCGATTCATCTGGAAAATTCACATTGCGCAGCTCCCCGTACTCAGAATGAAAACTCTGGCGGCCCAACTGCATGAATTCTATAACGGCAAAATAAACCAGAAAGACAGCCGCCACACCAGATAGCCATTTTACGCTGCGTTTAAGTGGTATAATATAGGTCGACTGAACCCGATCATGGCGCCTCATCTTTTCGCTGATCTGTTCCCATGACTCGGCCGTTTGACGATTCGGCTTATATAAGGGTTGGGTATTCAGCAGCAAGATCCAGGCCTTCGCCTCTTCCAGCGCATTGGTAAGTTCAGGGTGTTGCTGCGCTAGTCCTGACCAGAAGTCGGCCTCACTCTCAAGGGGATGCAAAACATACCTGATGTAATGTTCATCCTTGAAAAAATCCAATGCAGCAAAGCCTATGTAGTCGGCGATTTTCAAATTATTCATGATTTATTAATGTTATATACACACGTCTTTCACATTTTACCCCACGAGATTTTTTTTTCTTGCGGTTTTTTTTAAAATAAAATGAAAGCGTTTATTTACGGGAGAGATCCAGCAAGTAGAGAATGACCAGGTAATCGAATTTTGGGAGGTGTAATTTCAGGGCATCGATGGCTCGATACAGCAATTTGTAAGTAGCTTTAGTAGACAATTGCATAATATCTGCAATCTCGTCGAATTCCAATTCCTCAAAATAGCGGAGGTGAATGACCTCACGTTGTCTTGGCGTCATTTTTTCCAGCGCCAGGGACAGGTTTTGCTGAATGCGTTTTGTACGCTCGGAACTGATCATCCTGTGATCGTGGCCGAGTTCTATGTCAAACTGTATTTTGTCTTCGGCGGCCGGGAAGGCCATGATTTTAGGTGCATAATCCAGTTTACGGATTAGTCTCCGGCGGAAGGCTTTATAAATATAATTTTTAACTGAAGCCGTTTCCTTTATTGCAGAGCGGTCTGCCCATAATTTGACAAAGAGATCCTGGATCACATCTTCAATGATGTGGTCATCAGGCGTAAACTTGTGTCCGTAATTAAACAGCAGGTGGTAATAGGTATTGAATATAAACTTTAGAGCCCCCTCATCGCCATACCTAAATTCATCCCATGCCTCTTGCTCAGTGGTCATATCATCATAGCTAATTACAACAGATTCAGGGAAGAATGTCCAAATATGAAAAAAAATTGGAACTAAGCAAAATAAAAAGCTGCCTCAACGATTCGATGAGACAGCTTATTTTGAGTCAGTTATGCGCAGGCGCTATTGCTTAACCAAAGTTTTAATCGCTTTACCATCAGGTGCATTAAACCGGACTCCCAGTAATGCGGCAGCGGTCGGGGCGATGTCTTCCAGATTAACTCCTTCGACCAGTTGCCCTTTTTCTATGCCAGGACCAATAGCGATGAAGCCCGTTTGGATTTCAGGGATATCCGGAAAATAACCGTGCGCACCACCTTTGGTAGGTCCAAGCAAAGGACCCGAATCTTTGTCCTGGATATACACGCCTTTTACAGGAGCTAAAGCAAAACTCGCATGTGGATCAGCGCCAATTTTATCCAATTCTGCACGCTCCACGATCCGGAACAGCGATTTGTACATTTCAGGAAGTTCAGCCAGTTTTTTACGAACTTTAGCTAAAAGTTTCCCGTCTTTTTGATCCTTTAAGTGGAAAAATGCTGCACCACCCGCAGCCTGGAACTTCGCTATGGGCTCTTCAGTGCCGACTTTGCTGTCAATTCCCATTTCTTTCAGCCAGACATTTGGTGCAAGCACCTTATTGATGTCCACGAAACCATGGTCGCCAGTCACGATCACAGTAGTACTGTCCTTTATTCCTGCTTTAATCAGGGCATCTATGATGTTTGCGACAGCATGATCGGCAGAAGCAACAGCTTTAGAAACACCTTCTCCGGAACGACCTTCCTTATGTTCAGCACCATCCACACCTGCGATGTGGATGCTCAGGAATTCGGGCTTGTATTTGCGGATGATGTAAGCAGCAGCGCGGCTATTGTTCTCATCCATAGTCAGGTATTGCAGGTTGAGGTCGTTGATTTCAGCCTTACCGATTGCATACTCTTCGATTTCAGAGAAGAAACCCTTTGGCGTTGCAAACTCCCTTATGGCCGATCTGCGGTCCGACATGTTTGTTTTCGACCAGATTTCAGGCAGGTTGTAATCGATCTCAGCACCTACCGAGATGGGCCAGGAAATCGAAGCCGATTTCATACCCGCTTTTCTAATTGCCTGCCAAAGCGTTTCCGATTTGATCTTGCGGCTGTCTGTAGTCCATTCATAGACATGTTCCTCATTTGGCATTGTATTGTAGGTGATCCCGTGGCGTGCAGGAAGCGCGCCCGTGATGAGCGTCGTATGTGAAGGGTAAGTCACGCTTGGAAAAATACACCTGACACCTTTTGCATGTGCGCCCTCCTTCATCATGCCCTGCAGGGTTGGCGCAGGCCATGATTTATCTAGGTAAAAATCAGGCCGAAATCCATCAATACTGATCAGGATCACGTGTTTGGAAGTTTGGGAAAACAGCGGTAAGGCCAGTCCCATCAGGCCTGCGAACAGCAGTGCCTTTATTTTTTGTATCATCATTATAATTCTTTAGGGTTTTCGATTCTGTACGTACTTTTTTGTGTGTGGACCCGACCATAGCGGTCTTTTGCCCTGACCTCCACTTCATGTGTACCGATTGGCAGATCCGTTGCGATTGCAGTTCTCCACAAATGAGGACTGTCCGTCGCATTTGTAGGCCTTCTTCCAGCCAAAAGTTCTTCAGAAGTATCCCAGGGATGCAGTTCGGCGAGGTAAGCAGGATCTGCGGCACTCACCGGAGTCATTTTAGTCCATTTGCCATTGTCGATGCGGCATTCCAATAAGTCCTTTTGGTGGCCCATAAAGAAGTTCGCATAAATACCAGCCCTGGTACTTTTGCCCTGTCCTACTACCTTAGGGTGGAATACTTCGATCTGGTAAGATTTGTCTTTACCTGCTACTTTATAATCGATGGTATACTGATTGCCTTTGATGTTGAGGAAAGCATAACCTTTTGGTGTACCATCACGCATTGTTGCAGCAGGAACGCCCTGTTCGTTTAGCTGACCAGAGTACCAGTCACCGGAAGTAGTGCCCGCATTGTATTCATGGTGTGGTTTTTCCTGCCGCCAGCCATCTCCTTTTCCGTAGAAGATCTGGGACTGTGTGTGCATGTGCGCCGAGAGCGACAAAGTATTTGGAAAATCCTTCAGGAGATCAAATAAGCGCTGGCGGTCTTCCGGACGAAATACATCACCGTTATTATGTTCCAGCGGAATATGGAATGCCAATACAATCAGCTGATCCTTATCTACAAACTTCAGGTCATTTTCCACAAAATCCAGTTGCTCCTTACGGAAGCCACCCAGATAGCCCTTTCCTGTGCGCGGATTGGGGTATAAAACATCATCCAGAACGATATAATGTGTGTTTCCGTAGTTAAAAGCATAGTTTGCCGGGCCGAAATTTGCCTCATAGGTTTCATCCGATAAGGAGTCCGCCTTCACGTCGAAGTTCATGTCGTGGTTGCCAATCAGGTTGTACCAGGGCAGGCCAACCTTTTTCACTGCTTTGATATAGGGTTGGTGCAGGTTGAGGTCGTTGCCCACCAGATCACCCAGGCTCAAACCAAATGCAACACCTTTAATTCCAGCCACTTCAGCGACCACACCTTTTTCAAAGAACTCCATTTCCCGGGCGGTATACGCCTGGGGATCGCCGAAAAGCAGCGCTGTATAATCATCACTTTCCTGTTGTGGCAGCAAAGCAAAATCAACCGATTTTGGAAGTGGTCCGGTTGGCGCTACCCCTTTGAATTCCAATGTAGCAGGAGAACCCTGAGGTTTGTGCAGGTAATAGAATTTAGGCAGGTTATCTGCGTTTAGCGGAACTTTATAGCCTCTCGGTTTGATGACAAAGATGCCGTTGTCCTGTCCAACCGGTAACTCATAGTAACCCTTTTCATTGGTAAGCGTTACCTGAACACCATTACTTACCGCCACTTTGGCAATTCCAGCTTCCTTAGCTTCCCGTTTCCCATTGTTATTAACATCGCTGTAAACGAAGCCTTTAACCTTATCCTGAGCAAATAGCCCCGTACTGAACAGGGAGGCTATTGCAATTAATTTTAAACTTTTCATGATGGGCATATTTAATTGATGAAAGGCATGATCCCGGCAGCCGTCTTGTTCTGTACCAACACTTTGTTCATGTCGTGTTTCATGGTCACTACACCCGTCGCAGTGTTGATTTCAAAATCATCCATTTCGCGGTTTTTAGGAATAAAAGCAGGCATGATTGCTTGCGTGTGTTCAGGTTTAACATTACTATTTCCCAGCTGTTCGCGCTCGGAAACCGGGAAGCGGATTCCCAGATCCGTCATGCGGCGACCTTCCGACATGAAGATTTCCTGTCTCAACAGGTAAACCAAGTATAATAATGCATCCTGAGTACCAGCTGCATCGATCTCTGCAGCGGTCACTTTAGTACCAGAAACCTGGTAGGCCGTGATGTTGCCCGTTTGTCTATTGAGGATATAACCATCTTTTTCAGCAGAGGCTGCATCAAATTTCACTTTCATTGCGGTTACAGGATAGACTTTATTGCCCCCGTTACGTGTTTCCGCCTTATCGCTGAGACTGGTAGTCGCCCTTTTGGAAACGCAGTCCGTTAACATGGCTTTCAGGGTCGTCTTTGCTCCGCTCAGGTCATTTGAAGATACCATAGCTTCTGCTATGATCAGGTAAGCCTCTTCCGCTTTGGCGATGGCGATGGGTTTCTGATCCAGGGCTGCTGTTGCATTGGTATTGAAATATTTAGGATCCAGGAAATCGAGTCTTGGAAGTGGGGCGAAGGCATTGTTGCCACTGGTGACAAAAATATTGCCCTGAAAGCTATTTGAAGGTCCGTTGGCCGTTCCGTACATGACTTGTCTGAGCAAAAGCGGATTCTGGATAGCGGTAGTCGCTTCAGTACGGGCCTGAGCGGCGTTACCTAAACCATAGTAGGCACGTGCCCTCATTAGTGCACAAACCAGTTTATCGTCGGCGGAGCTGAAAAGTGGTTGAGCCTCATTCAGCAGCGCTATAGCTGCATCGCGATGAGCCTGTGGGGATAGCACCTCTCCCAGGGGCTTTCCTGGGGCAGCGATAAAAAGATCAGCAAATAGCAGGTGGGCATATGCTTTATACATCAATAATTCCGCTTTCTGAAGATTCGTTGATGCAGCATCTGCAGGAAGTACCTTTGTGAGTCCATAATCCGTCATTTCCATCAGGCGATGAATACCTGCTTGCAGATTCGCGACATCCTGATCAAAGAAATTGATCTGAGGGATATCGAATACTTTACTACTGGCTGTATAATTATTGAAATAATTGTCGGAAACCAGTTCAATAAACTCTGTATTAGAAGCCACCATTACACTCATTTGACGGCGCATACCGTCTGTCCATTCCACTGCCGAATTAGGGGCACCAAGGAAACGATCTTCGATCAGGTTAGGATTTTCCACTTCAAACAGTTCGCAACTGCCCAGCATTAAGACCATCGCCAGTGCAGGATAAATTATATATTTTTTCATCATTATAAACATTAGAAATTAACTTTAACAGAACCTAAAAATTGGCGCGGTGCGGAATAAGTAGCATAAGAAACCCCACCGGTTGTTGCCCTGCCCTGTCCCTGTGCACTACCGCTGGTGGTATTCTCCGGATCGAAGGCAGAAGATGCGAAGTTCAATGGATTAGTGACGCTGAAACCGAGGGTCAGGTTTTTGATCGTTTTACCCAGTTTAGGACCGCGGAAAAGGTAGCTTGCACCAATTGTCCTTACTTTGATGAAATCTGTTTTCTCCACGAACATATTGGTAAAGTTGAGCCAGTTGGTTCTGCCATTTTTATCGATTTCGCCCTGAGGAATCCCTTCGTTACCTGCGCCGTAGTTAAACCTGAACTGCTTATCCCAGTTACTCGCATATGCACCGGACTGATAATCTGCATTGGCGAAGAAATTGAAATCTTTAAACTGGAGGTTGAGGCCCATGCTACCGTAAAGGTCTGGAATGGTGCTTCCAAGGTACTGCAGTGGTGTTGTTGAATTCATCACTCCATCAGCACCAAAGGTACCAGAACCAGCACGGATGAATCCAACAGGAAATCCTTCCTGAACTACCGTCTGAATGGTACGCTCACTGAATCCGTTTAGATTGAAAGGCGCGCTGCCCATCGAACTCAGCACCCTGTTGTACGAAGTGTTTGCAGACAAGTTAACAGATAGCGAAAGGTCCTGAGTTTTCAGGGGAGTAGCATTTAAACTAAATTCCAGACCGCGATTTAAGATCTTACCTACGTTCCTTATTGTTGGAACTTCACCTGTAGAAGGTGTGGCAGGTACCTGGAAAAGTGCATCATTGGTGATGCTGTGGTAGAAGCCCGCTGTGATTACGATGCGGTCCTGCAACAAGCCCAGATCCATTCCGGCTTCTAAAGTAGCTGTTTTTTCGGGTCTCAGGTCAACTTCCGGATTACCAAAAGAAGCGCCCAGTGTACCCAGGTAACTTGAAAAGGAAATCGTCCGCTGGTTCATAAACGGAGGAGGGAAATTACCTGCCAAACCATAGCTACCCCTCAGTTTCGCTGAAGAAACGAATGGAAGTGCATCTTTAAAACCAGGTTCCGCTGTCGGGATGTAAGCAAAACCAACTTTAGGGTAGTACTGCACGCCAACTTCCTTACCGAAGGCTGTGTTTCCGTCGCCCCTCAAACCAAAATCAATAAAGAACTTGTTCCTGTAACCCAAATTCTCCTGGATATAGAGTCCGTAATTGACAACTTCAGTAAATATTTCATTGGAAGTAGACACACCTACCGACCGGATGTCGCGCATACCGTCTCTTACGTTAGTGCCATTATAGGCGACCTGACGGTCCTCATTGCGAAAAAGCTGTCCGCCAAAAGTTGTCACAAAGGAGAAATCACCCAGTTCAGCTTTATGCTGACCGTTCAACTCCATCGTTAAGCCCCAGTATTTTCTATCCGCATTATTGATACTTCCACCAGCCGTGCTCGGATTGCCCGTGGTGTGCGTAATGTATTGATTGGTGGTGATTACCTTGTTCCTGGTTGTGCGGTAATCGATCCCTCCTACAGCCTTGATCACGAGGCTTTCCATAGGACGGTAGTTGAAAGTCTGGGAAGTCTGGAAGCGATTGACTACGATCTCATTGTCCTGGAGGCGTTCCGCTTCTCTCACATAATCTTTTAATTTCTGAAAATCTTCATCATTGAGGTCGTCGATCAGGGGATTTTTGACCGGTCCGCTAATTTTCGAAGCTCCACTTTCCAAAAACCAAAGACCAGTGTAACCACCCTGGTTGCCATTCCTGCTTCTTTTGAAACTGTTGTTGACGAAAGTGAAACTGCTCTCGTAAGTAACCTTGTCGCCAATATTAGCTCTGAAACCCGAACGCATGTCGATCCTTCTGTTTGCATTTTGATCCATGATCTGCACGCCCGAGCTATTTAAGTAGCCGCCAGTGAAGCTATATCCCAATCCGCCTTTGCTTCCGTTGATGCCCAGGTTATATTTTTGAAAAGTTCCTGTTTCGAACAACATGTCCTTCGTTCTTTTGAAATGCAGGAAATCATTTGTAGAAACTTCAGGGCCTGCTTCAGCATTTACAGTGATGGCCGTACGTTCAGAACCACCCTTTTTAGTGATGATCTGGATGACGCCATTCGCTGCATCAGAACCATATAAGGTTGTAGCGGCACCCCCATTGATGTATTCGATTTTCTCGATGTTATCCATAGGGATATCAGCCAAAGCACTAACTCCAGCGCCGGAAGCAGAACCACCGCCTAATGTAGACGGCGTATTGAGGTTATCCATGCGCACACCATCCACGTAAACCACCGGAGTAGAGTTCATGAATGCAGAAACCACGCCACGGGCACGGATAATGGACGTTGCACCCGCCTGTCCGCCGGTCAGTCTGATCTGTGCGTTCGGCAATTTAGCCTGTAACAACTGGTCGATCCGGCTACCAGGAGTTTTTTCGATATCCGCACCACTAATGCTCACTACATTCGTAGAAAGACGTCGTTTACTGACATCGATACCCTGACCGGTTACCACCACCTCGTCCAGTCCCAGACGATCCTCTTCCAGTTGCACATTTTGTGTGATGCTTGTGGCAGAGCGCGTCATGTTGAATTCCTGGGCTTTATATCCGATATAAGATACCACCAAGGTAAAGTTTGCGCGTTCTTCCTTAACAGAAAGGTTGTAAGTACCGTCGATATCAGTTTGAGTACCGATGACTGTACCCTTCACCTTGATACTCACGCCGGGAATGGTCTGACCTGTTCTTTTGTCCTTTACCACACCTGAGACTACAGTAGGGACAATGAATCTTTTCGGATTGATGATGATGTATTTATCGCTGATCTGTTTGATCTCGATGCTGGCTGGGGCCATCACTTCATTCAAAATCGCGGCGATAGATTTCGCTTTAGCATCAATGGTTACCTTTTTACTCTGCAGGGCTTCCATAGTTTTGTAACCGATGACAAAATGGCTTTGCTTTTCGATCAGGCCAATCAGCTCCTTTAGGGGCATATCTTTGGCAAACAAATTGATCTTTACCTCGTGCATCGACTGGCCGGAGATTGGACCGGCGTAGATGAGGAGGTTGGAGAAAAAGAGAAGGGCTATTGTTAACTTCATTTTTAGGTTAAAAAGTGACCATAGCGGGTATTTGCAACCCGGGTAAAATTTTTGCATATTTGTTTTGTTTTTAATGTTTTACGAATTCATTGGAAATACCGGAGCGCTGCTACAGGGCTCCGTCTAAAACCGGGAATGTTAGCGCATATCCGGTTTTTTTCATTTTGATATCTTTTACATAGTTGCTTATTTTATGGTGATTTGCTTGTTGGTATATCGGAATTCCCTTTTGGTCAGCTGAGTTAATATTTCAAGCACCGCTTTCATCGATTCGTGATTGAAACGAATGGTGTAGCGGTCAGTTTCTTTCGCCTTGCTAAGGTCCTTCACCTCCAGGTGATAGAAACCCTGCAACAGTTCAGCGATATCCTGTAAGGAAGCATTATCAATGTACAATTTATTGTCGCGCCATGAGGTGATCAGGGAGGCGTCTTCCGTATTCAATTCGACCCTGCCTGTTTTCCTGAAAAAACTGATCGTTTGATTGGAGCTCATGCTTTCAGCCAGTATGGTATCGGTTTTCGCTCTCGTCTCCGAGACCTGCACACGCCCTGTCAGCACAGAAACCTTGATCCGTTCCCGTTCCGGATAAGCGCTGATGTTGAAGGAAGTGCCTAATACCCGGGTTTTGAGTTGACCCGAACGGATAATGAAAGGCCGCCCTGCATCTTTTGCCACTTTAAAGAAAGCCTCTCCCTTCAGTTGCACCTGTCGCTGTTTTTCTCCAAAATCGCTGCTGACGATCAATTTAGACCCCGTATTGAGGATCACTTCCGTACCGTCCGATAATTTCAATTGTTTACGCTCTGTTTTTGCGGAGCTGATGAGCAGGTCTTTACCTTGCCCGGTGTTTTTAGCATTGAAAAACCATATGGTGTTAAAAGCCAGCAGCAGGATTGCAGCGGCGGCAGACCAGAACCTTAAACGATGTCCCCTCCTTTCCCTAACCAGGGGTTCATTTGTTTCCCCGACGAAAAGCTGTGCGGTCGAAGCCTCAAAATCAAGTACATCGTACCAGCGGTCGACGGCTTCCATTTCAGCCGGTGTCGCCTGATTGTTTACATATCTTTTCAGGATTTCTTTGAGTTCCTGTTCTCTTTTCTTGTCTGACATCACTACAATACCTATCACAGCAAAAGCCTTCAGGTACTTTAAGTGAATGTTATCAAAAGATCAATTCATACTGATTTAATAAGGTAACAGCAGCGATGATGAGGATGATGGTTGGATCAGAATTGTACTGACCTATCCGGAAACGGATTCGCTGGATTACAGCAGAGATGTTATTTTTCACCGTCTGTTCAGAGATCGAAAGATAAGCAGCGATTTCTTTAATAGACATATGTTGCTCACGGCTGAGGCGGTAAGGAACCACGAGGCGCTCGGGCAGTTCACTAAGTTCCGCATCTACGACGCTATGGAGTTCTTTCAGCAGGATTTTTTCATCAGATTTTATCGCAGTCGGATAAGCGAGCATTTGCTCCAGCACCTCCATGCCTGCGATGGTGATTCCGGGTCTGCTGAAATAATTGATGGCTGCATACCTGGCAGCTTTAAAAAGGTAGGATGAAAGTCGGCCCTGCTCATCGCAGTGAATACTGTTGCGGTTTTTCCAGAAGCTGAGGAAGATTTCCTGAACCATATCCTGTGCATCTTCCCCATTTTTAATTTTGAGACGCAGGTGCTTGAACAAATCCTGCCAGTACCGCTGCGTGATTTCAGCAAAAGCTTTATGATCATCTAACTTGAGAAGCGTTAATAAATCCCTATCAGATAATTGTTTCATCATAATCTGGGACAAAAGTATCTTCAGATTATGAACTTCATATTAAGCCGGCGTTATAAACAACGTTACGGGTTTAAAAAAAATCAGGGAAAATCAATCCTGATTTTCCCTGATTAACCAAATATAAATTAAAACGAGCTTCGTGCTTCACAGCAGGAATAAAAGATCGGGTTGCAATGAGTAAACAACCCGCTGGGACAAAAGTAATAAATACTACTAAATTAGTAGTATTTATTTTAAAAAATATTTCCCGCGCTAATCATCGGGGGAATTTTGGCTTTGTGCGTGTATTTTGCATAATTTTGATCAAGCCCAATCAGGTATGGACAGGAAGAAAAAGAAATTAGCCGCCAGTAAAACAGCAGCACTTTTAGAGCAGCAGCGTAAGGCCATGAAGGAACGCTTCATCAGCCGGACGAAAGCCATCATTGAAATGATCGGTGGAAGTACCCTACTGGAAAAATTCCCGGAGATCTATATTCAGAAATTATACGAGTGCCGTTACCCCAGTTTAAAGGCCAAAGCAGCACCTGGTTCAGAGATTTCAAAGACCAGGGCTGTTCAATTCCATAAGCTGTTGCAACAGCTCATGGAAGGGATTGAAATTCCCCTTACCGGAACAGCTCAGATTCCCTTAGCCTGGTACCTTTCTGAAGCGCAAACCCTGATAGACGGCATCAGCACGCTGGATGCGGAAGGTGACCCCAGATTGCTGGAGATCAAGGCGGCATTTGCCCCCTATCATCCTGAAAGCGAACTCCATCACAATATCCAGGAACTGCTGCATGAACTGGTTACGGAGACCTGTCGCTTTCTGAGTGATTACAACGACCGCATCTATAGGGCTGATATCTCCATGACACCGTATTTCGCCGCTTTCAATCCCCAAAATGACATTCTGATCCATGCTTTCAAGCCCCCGATAGAAAGGGTTGAGACGGCAAAAGGCCCTAGAGATGCGATCAGGCTGGGTTGGGCCAACCCTGATTTTAAATGGGAAAATTTTAAAGTAAAAGCCTCTGCCCTGGGTTTTAAAGTGCAGGGCCTGGACATCCCCCTTGACCTGTATATTACGAAGCATGCGCTGCAGCGGTTAAATGAAAGGATCAATGTTACACCCGGAATTATGCATGAGATCCTGCTGCTGACTTTCCTTCAGGAGCGCATCCCCCATCACTGGAATGGTTATGAAAGTCAGGTTGACTACCTGGTCGCAGATGAGAAAGTGGGTTATTTCACAGTTAAGTTATATGAAAACAAACTCATCCTGCATACATTCCTCTTCCTGACCAACAACGATACACCCGAGGGTGAAAAGCTGAACCGCATGCTGGAGGTAGAAATGGTGGATAAAAAATACCTGTCCATCGACAAGCTTCCGGACTTCAATTCCTATCACATTGATCAAAATGAAAAACTGAGCAAGCTGTTTAAGGATGCAGGATGCGGATCCTTGTTGAAACTGGGGCATATCCAGGCTTTCACCCTTAATGAAGTTAAGGATAAAGACCCTGAGTCCATTCTTAAATATTTGGCAGACGCTCCGTATTTTAGAAAACAAATGACTTCTGCTCCACACGATATTCAAGCAGATTAAATAAATTGGGCTTCAAATTGAAATCAAAATATGAAAGCTATAGGTTTTAGAAAATCCCTCCCAATCACGGAATCAGAAAGTTTTATTGAATTTGAAGTCGAAAAACCAAAAGTTGAGGGTAGAAATATACTGGTAAGGATACAGGCAATCAGCGTCAATCCTGTCGATTTTAAGGTTCGCCAGGGAAGTGCAAAAGACCAGGCCCTGGAAGTACCCAAAATCATCGGCTGGGATGCAGTCGGTGTTGTAGAAGAAATTGGTCCCGAGGTCAGCCTTTTTAAAAAAGGTGATGCCGTCTACTATGCCGGGGACATTACCAAAAGCGGTTGTAATGCAGCATACCAGTTGGTAGACGAAAGAATTGTGGGTAAAAAACCAACAGCTTTATCCAATGCCGAGGCCGCAGCCATGCCCCTTACCGTTTTAACAGCCTGGGAAATTTTGTTTGACCGGATCCGCATCAACCAGCAGGACAATGGAAAATCGATATTGATCATTGGTGGTGCGGGTGGTGTGGGCTCAATAGCGATACAGATTGCGAAAAAGGTCGCCGGTTTGGTGGTCATCGCAACAGCGTCCCGCCCTGAAAGTGCAGCATGGTGCAAAGAACAAGGTGCGGATTTTGTGGTGAACCATAACCACCTGGTTGAGGAAGTGAGGAATGCCGGATTTGAGCAGGTAGATTTCATTCTGGATTTTGTAGATGTCAACCAATACTGGTCGGCAATGGTTGAGCTTATCAAGCCACAGGGCAGAATCGGTTCCATCAGCGATCCGGCAGAAAGTGTGAACCTGCGCCAGTTGAAAGGCAAGAGTGTCAGTTTTCATTGGGAGCTGATGTTTACACGGGCGATGTTCCAGACAGCAGATATGGTCGAGCAGCACCACATACTGAATACGGTTGCGGAATTGCTTGATGCAGGGACGCTAAAATCCACTTTAAATCATACTTTGACAGGCTTCACAAGCGATAACCTGAAGCAAGCGCACCAGTTGCTGGAGAGCGGAAAGGCTATTGGCAAAACGGTGATTGAGTTTTAGGAAGACCGGGTTTCTACACTGCTCAAGAAAGGTATTTACTGAATGTTTGCAGGCTATTTCCTGTACAAAGGACAGCGTTTCAATAAATATTCCAGGGGGCTGGTGTAGGAGCCGTCGGTATTAGACAAGAAGGCCTTATGACTTTGGTTATAGATGCTCGCATTATTGTCCATGTAGATGTGCAGACTTACTGAAACATCATAACGCTGGACAGCATTGCTGGAACTACTACCATAGGTGGTGATGCCTTTCAGATCTTTGTCGCCGTCGCGTTTCACTTTTGCGGTTGAAGACGCTGTACTGGAACTGGTCTGATAACCTTTATTCTGCGTCACAGATCCATCTATGACGTATTCTACGCCCAATATGTCACAAATCTCTTTCATACTGAAATTCACCATTTTGTCCCGGGTTACGCCCGCTTTGTTCAGTAAAGAATTGGCTGTCCTCGGATCAATCAAAGTATAACCGGCTGAGTTTTTCGAAAGAAAACTATAGGTATCTTCCTGGGCTTTATATCCAATGGCATCTGCACCAGGCTGGTTGTCCATCAGGTAGGTAAATGGGAGAATGGCAATTTTATTATGGTGATCTGCGGGAGAAGCGGACATCGCGACTGCATCATTCTGACGCTGTTGGGCAGCCGATCCGGCCTGACTGATCAACTCTACCCTGCCGCTGGAATGCACGATTCTCAGGATATCCGATTTTTTGAAAACATATTCAGCAGTCTCGCCGGAATACACGAAAGTTATATCGGAATCAGTGATCCTGATCACTTTACCTTTCATCTCTTCGCCGTTTGTTTTTTGAAGGATGTCATCTTTTGAAGAGTTGCCTGTTTGGGCCTGAAGGCCTGCGGAAAGCAGTACCAAAATAAAAAGGGCGTAAAGTTTTTTCATAGGATTCTGATTTATATCAAATATAACAATATCGATTTAAATGTCCCACAAAGCAATTTTATTTTTATAAATTGGCTCTAGTGCTTATTTTGCATACTGCATTCTCCTAACATGAAAAGTTTCTCTTCTTACCTATTGATTTTCTTACTGAGTTCCCTGATGGGCCTATCCAGCGCAGCTCAGCAAGCAAAGGCGCGGCCGGACAGCCTACAGGCCGACAGCAATAAAAATTTCGTGGCCAAAATGCAGGGCCTTTCAAAAAAATATGCAAGAGAAAGTTCCGCAGAATTTGAAGCAGACAAAGCGACGATCGTGCAGATCAAGGTATTTGAAGAGATCAACAGGACGATGCAAAAAGCCAAGATCTATTTAAGATCGCATGCAGATACGGTCCGTACAAAAGCAGCCCTGCATTTGATTGAACAGGATTTTGTTGCGGCCAGCGATGGTGTACTGAGCAATCCGGGGAGCGGACAAACCTTCAGAAATCTGACTGCTACCTCAAAGATACTAGGTCAATTGCTCAACAAAGCAGTATCCCTTAAAGCAAATCTGGACCTGCATCAGGAAGCCCTTAATACCTATCGTTATCAACTGGATTCTTTACTCAGCGTACCCTCACTGTTTAAGTTTCCGACAGACTCGGCAATACTGATCAAATACCTTCAGAAAATTGCAGTTGCTTCCTATGAGGTACATCCTATCGACAGCACATTAAAGCAATCGAGCATGACCGCTCAAACACTGCTCAACAGCGCAAATATTTTGGTGTTGAAATTACAAACCGGGATTGATGAGATTGCCGTATTCCAGAAAGATATGGCGGAAAATAGCTTAGGTCGTGATTTTGGAAACATCTGGGAACCCGCAGCCGCTTACCGTCCTTTCGGGGAAATCCTAAAACAGGCCCAGACAAAAGGCTGGCTGACATTGATCTTCTATGCAGAAAACAACTCTGGAAAACTGATCATCCTTTTACTGCTGACCCTTTGCTCTTGCTATTACTTACGTTCCCTAAAGCGTATATACGAAGAAAATGAGCTGTTGACCGGAGATTTCGACGGGCAACTGGTTTTACGCTATCCCCTACTCTCTGCGATTGTTTTAGTCATCAATATATTCCAGTTCATTTTTCTATCGCCCCCATTTATACTCAGTGTGATCTTCTGGCTGATATCCTGCATCAGTTTGAGCATCATGTTTCATAAATTCATCACCAGGTACTGGATGCGTGTATGGCTGTTGATGGTGGTCCTTTTTTTAGTAACGGCTTTTGATAACCTGATCCTTCAGGCTTCCCGGATTGAGCGCTGGTTTATGCTCGGGCTGTCTCTCACGGGAACCATCAGTGGCATTTTCATCCTGATGACCGGCAAGAAGCAGGAACTGAGGGAAAAAATGATTGTGCTCTCCATTGGCTTTATGGTCGTGTTAGAGTTCCTTTCTATCCCAGCAAATCTGTTTGGAAGATACAACCTCTCGAAAACACTACTGATCAGCGGCTATCTGAATGTAGTTGTGGCTATTCTCTTCTTGTGGACCATAAGGCTCATTAATGAAGGCCTTTATCTGGCCTTCAGTGTTTATACACAACAGGATAAGAAACTATTTTACCTGAACTTTGATCGGGTCGGCAAAAAGGTTCCGGTATTGTTATATGTCATGCTAATCCTGGGCTGGATCATTCTATTTGGGCGGAACTTTGCAGGATTTGACTACCTCGCCGGACCACTGCGGGATTTTTTCGGTCGCGACAGGACTTTAGGTAATTATACATTCAGTATCAACAGCCTTGTATTGTTCTTTGCGATTATGGGTGTCGCAGTGATCGTCTCAAAAATTGTATCCTTTTTCGCTTCTGATGCGCATCTTGTTCATGACAAAGAAGATAAAGACAAGAAACGCGGTATCGGCAGCTGGCTGCTGCTGGTCCGGATCACCATATTGGCTACCGGGCTGTTTTTGGCCATCGCAGCGGCAGGAATACCTGTGGACAAAATCGCAATCGTGCTGGGTGCATTAGGTGTGGGTATTGGATTTGGCCTTCAGACTATGGTAAACCATTTAGTCAGCGGGCTCATCATAGCTTTCGAAAAGCCCGTAAATGTGGGCGATATTGTTGACATTGACGGGCAGGCAGGAACCATGAAATCCATTGGATTCCGCAGCAGTGTGATCACCACCTGGGATGGTGCCGATGTAGTAATGCCTAATGGAGACCTACTGAATTCACACCTGATCAACTGGACGCTTGGCGGCAACCGCAGGCGAATGTCGATTGTTCTGGGCATTGATTACGAGGCAGACCTGGATCAAGTGAAGACCATTCTGTTGGAGATTCTGGAGGCCGATCCCCGGATTTTGAAAAAAACAGCTCCAGTAGTGCTATATGAACAGTTTGACAGCAGTTCCATTAATGTTAAGGTGTATTTCTGGGCAAGAGATTTCAGGGAAGCCGGGACGGTCAGGAGCGATATGATCGTTGCGATAAACGCAGCCTTTAAAAAGCACCAGGTCAAAATCCCTTTTCCGCAACACGACATTCACATCCAGCACAGTCCTGAGCCAAAAAAAGGCTGAGCTATGTATTGGCAATCAAGTCGAAGTAATCATCATCTTCGTTCTTCCCTCCATGGACTTTACCTATGGCCTGGTTTGTACGTACGCTGCCGGTGATTTAGTTCATTTGAGTAATAGCATTGGACAGGCTACGGGGATGTTGTTTTGTGAATTTATACAGCTCAACACCGGAGAGTAAAAAAGCCCCGACACCATAAACTTCCGTACTATTGGCATCAACCTTAGCGGGGCTGGCCCCAATGGGTTGAACATAGCCCAACTTACCATCCGGCTGGACAGCAGAGGTCAAGGCCAGCCAGGACTTCATTACCACAGGCAAATAAGTCTTTTCAGCAAGTAAACCCTGGTTCAGTCCCCAGGCCATTGCATAACAAAAGAAACCCGTACCGCTCATTTCTTTAATCGGGTAGCTTTCCGGATCCAGCAATGAAGCATGCCAGCTTCCATCCGCTTGCTGCAATTCGGCAATCCTGCCCGCCATGTCCTGAAATAATTTCACAAACCTCTGCCTATCCGGGTGTTTTTCAGGCATATTTTCCAACACGCGTACCAAACCGGCCAGCACCCAACCATTCCCCCTGGACCAGAAAACCCTGGCACCGTTCTTTTCTTTTTTCTTGAAATAGCTTTCATCCCTGAAATAAAGCTTTTCAGCGGGATCGTATAAAAAATCAGTCGTCTTCCACCAAAGCTTACTGGCCATATCCAGGTATCGCTGCTCGCCGGTAGCCGTACTCAGGTACGCCAGAGATGGAGGCCCCATGAATAAGGCATCGCACCAGGCCCATTCCCTGTGCTGAATGTTATTTTTCCAATTCAGCGGTTCATTATGAGAAGCCCTCACAATACTATCCGCCAGCAGTTTGAAAGGCAGGATCATTTTCTTTTGTTTATACTTGCTGTAGAGCTGCGCGTAAGTTTGCCCGACACAGTAATCATCCGCATAAAATCGAATGCGTCCAGTATTCCATCCCAGGTCATTGCCTACATCGATCAGCACTTTATGATATTTCGAATTGCCTTTAATGTTCCCAAAAGCAACAAATCCCGTATAGCAGGCTCCGTTAGTCCAATCCACTTTGCGATGGTTGAAACCTTTTGTATTCCAGGTATCAATTTGCCAATCAGCCACACGCGTCATCATGCTGTAGATTGCCGCGGGTTTAAAAGCAGCAGCGCGCGCGTCCTGGGCGCTGACCGAAAATGCAAAATGGATCAGCGCGAACACGAACACTGCTGCAGAGAAAAATTTATATTTCATATTGTCGTAATTGCAGAACACTATTTTTGGTACACCCTGATGTAATCCACTTCAAACCGGGCAGGAAAGGAGGTATTTGCAGGGCTTCCGCCCTGCTTACCCCCAATTGCCAGATCCAGCAGCATGTAATGCGGCTGTTGGAAGGGATTGATATGAGTTCCATCCTGATTGACTAATTTGCTCATTTCTACTTTATTGAGCAAGTGATCGTCCACATAAAGTGCAATTCCCTGCTCGTCCCAGTCCATCCGCCAAACATGGTACTGCTTTGCCCATTCCGTACCGCCCATCTCTTCGATATCCTTTTCTGTACTGAACCATGCATCCTTACCATCACTGCCCATGTAAGCAATGTTGGCCAATAATCGTTTGCGGTAATATTCCATGATATCGATCTCCCCTGTAGCCGGCCATTTCCCTCTGATCCCCAGGGTCCACCAGGCAGGCCAGATTCCGTCGCGTATGTCGATTTTGCCCCTCATGACGAAACGTCCGTACAACCAGGTATGAAGACCCCTTGTTTTGATACTTGCAGAGGTATATTCAGCCTCCTTCCTGTTCCTCTTCCAGTCATTGCTTCCATCCACATAATTGGGATTGACTTTACTTTCCTTTCTGGCTTCCAGGATCAGGTTGCCATTTTCACACCAGGCATTGTCTTCCTGGTACCATTGCAGTTCCTCATTCCTTTCAAATCCCTTTTCAAAAATCCATTTTTTTGGATCAGGAGCCCCTTTATAATTGAACTCCTCTGCCCAAACCAGCTTAAAACCGTCGCTTTGCAGCTTTGGTGGCTTAGCAGCCGCCTGTTTTTGAACCTGCTTAAATCCCGTTAAGCTCAGCGGCATCAAGGTCGGGAATGTCCAGGCATAGTCATGCTTCGGATACATTACCGGACGATAAGTGGATACAAAGCGGTCATATTCAGCGCTATGATAGATACCATTCATGGCCTCCAGTAAATTCGCGGGCCAGGGTCCGGTTTCTGTATAGATCAGGTTTGTTTCCGGATTTTTTGCGTATTTCCATTCCATCGGGTGCTGATTGTAGTATAACAGGTAATCCAGTGCTTTTTTGATGGATGCGCCGTTTCTTTCCACCTTAAAGAGATCTTCAGCAGTTTGCGTGTAAATCACCCAACTGGATGCCGTTAGGGGTGCAAGAGAAAAGTAGGTATACCAGATTCCTTTAGCCTGGCGCTTTACTTCCTCGACCATATGGCCATCCGGAGCGATCTTGTCAAACAGATCTTTTTTGATGAGTGCCACATTCTGCTGAAAATCCTCCTGATCATTTAAGTAAACGTCGGCCAGTAAGGAGGCAAAGCGCGACCAGTCGCCAGAATTGTTGTTCCTGTAGCGGATGCTGTTGGCGGCATGGCGGAATACATTCCTGGTCCAGGTCCGAAACAATTCCTGATCCGCCGGTTTCCAGGCCTTATCTGCTTTCAGTAAATCCGCAGCAATCATAAATGTAGTTCCCGAGTAGGACATCACCAGGGAACCGTCCAGCTGGGAATACTTTTTATTGACTTTTGCCCAGGCATTTAAAAAAAACAGCGCTTTTTTCGCATATTTTTTCTCGCCGCCAAGCCGGTAGGCCAGGGCGCAGCTGTATGCAGAAATGCCATCAAGCTGGAAGGCCAAAGAATTCTTTTGGTGGCCTATCTTATCCTGATAATATCCCGGTATGCTAAAATCCTCGAGTGCATGGCTTTCCAATGCTAAAGCCGAGTCTGCCTTTTTAAGGAGCGTCTGATAAGCTGAAAGGTAGGGCTCATTCCTAAGCCGGATTTGATTTTTGACAAAATCTATTTGGGGCCGGGGATGCATGCCGCCGCCAATCCCCTGTGTTCTGCCGGCTTCGGCAAAAAACACGATAAGCAGCAAGCATGCTAAATAAGCCCTGACCCAGCGTTTATGGTATCTATTCATTCTATCTATATGTTCATTTATTTTACCATTCAGGGTTCTGTACCAGTTTATCATTCCGGTCCATTTCAGATTGCGGAATTGGCCAGAGCATGTGCTTCTTTTGAAAAACACGGGATTCGGCGACTGTACGTTTATAGAAATTGAGGTCCGTAAAACTTGTTCCTGCGGTCACATTCATTCCATAGATCGGTGCAGCATCCGTTTGTTCAGCAATTTTCCAGCGTTTGGTATCCCAGAAACGGTGCTCTTCGAAAGCCAGTTCGATCTTACGCTCATGCCAGATCCGTTCCCTAAGCTGCTCCTGGTTCAGGCCCGGAGGGATTGCCGGCAAACCGCCCCTTTCACGGATCAGGTTGATGTAAGTGTAGATGTCCGGATTCGTCGGCTCGTACTCGTTCAATGCTTCCGCATAGTTCAGGTAAGCCTCCGCTAACCTGAAGAAGATCCAGGATTTCAATACGTGCTTGGTGTTCCTGACGTCGCTCTCCGGGTGGATCATTTTGGTTGTGGTATATCCGGTATTGGAATGGTCATTGGAACCATTGTAGCCGTCCCTTCCCGTTGCATAAAGCTCTACGCGGGTAATCGTCTTGCCATCCGCGCCCTTATATAGCCAATCCATGCCGTTATAACCAATGGATGCGTAAAAGCGGGGTTCCCGTTTTACATACATGTTGTGGATTCCAGCCTTGGTATATTTTGTTGCGACCGTTGAAAAGCCCGTTTCAGAATAACCTGATGCAGGATTGATGACCGGAACTGCTGTTGTACCAGCCGCTGTAAAAGGACGCAATCCGTTTTCCATTTCATATTCATCGACCAGTTGCTGGCTTGGTGCAAGTCCGATATAGCCATTGAGCTGTCGAGGTGCAGCACAGCGCTCGTAGCGCAGCACATCCCCTGTCATCGGTCGGGCCCAGATCACCTCCTTATTCCAGCGGTCGAGGAAGAGGTACTGATAAGAAAGGAATGGATCAAAGGTTCCGTCCGCTGCATTCTTTTTATAAAGACCATCAGGCATTTTATCGATCACCGCTTTTGCTGCCGCTGCCGCCTTGCGCCATTTGTCCTGGTTATAGGTCTGGTTGACCAACTGTTTGCCATCCTTATTTTTAAAGCTTGCATACGCTGTATTTCCATTCCATTGCGGGCTGGCGGCATAAAGTAATACCCTTGATTTCAAAGCCCTGGCCATGCCAATGGTCGTCCTGCCATAATCGCTGGTATTCAAGGCTTCCTCCGGTAATACTTGCTGGGCCTTATCCAATTCCGAAACGATGAAATCCACACATTCGTCATAGCTGTTCCTGGGTAGCTGAATTTCAGATAATGGCGCGTCTATTGGCAGCGGGACATCGGGTAAAATCGTCACCGGGCCATATTGGCGGATCAGGAGAAAATAATAGTAGGCCCTGAGTATCCTGGCTTCTTCCCGGTAGCGTGTGGTGATGCCCGCATTGAGTTCATCACATTCCTTACATTCTGCCACCCTATTGATAAAGGTACTGGCGGCCCTGATGCCCTTATAATATTTTCCCCATATGTCATAAGGAGCGGAAACGGGCGACCAGTTGCCGGTATTGACCTGCTGGTGCGGCCAGTTGAATACCCAGTCGGCCTCATCCGACATTGGTGTATAATTGGTACCATTGCAAAGCAGTGGATCAGGAATGTAACTGTATACATTGGCGAGGTACCTTTCGGTTTCCTGCCTGATGGCGAATACCTGATCGATGCTCAGCATGTCGTTCGGTTGTTTGTCCAGGAATTTTTTGCAGGACAAGAAGCTCATTGATGACAGGAGCAAGAATATATATGTTGATTTGTTCTTTAACATGATGTTTCTGATTTAATGTACATTTTAAACTCGGTCAATAGCATCCAAACTATAAATTCAGGTTCAAACCAAAATTGAATGTCTTTTGGATCGGGTAAGCACCACCGTTTGCGCTGCCCAGTTCAGGATCCCAAAAATCAAATTTACTCCAGGTAAATAAGTTCAGTCCATTGGCATAAATGCGCAGGGTATTGATCTTCAGCTTCCTGGTCAGTGATTTCGGAATGGTGTAACCCAGCTCCGCGGTTTTCAGCCTGATGTAACTGCCGTCACGCTGCCACCAGGTAGAAGTCTGGAAATTATTGGAATTTGCTCCGAAGGACAGGCGTGGAAACAAGGCGTCCTGTCTTGGGTTTTCCGGTGTCCACCTGTCCAGGCTATTGACGTTGAGGTTGCCGATCAATCCTCCGCCCTGGAAGGGATACCAGCCAGTGCCTCCGAGCGTAAAGCTGGCCGAGCCATTGCCCTGGAAAAATACAGAGGCATCAAAACCTTTAAATGCCAGTGTACTGCCAAATCCGTAGATGGCCTGAGGCACTGCGGGGTTGCCAATGGCAACCTGGTCAAAGGAGTTCACCACACCATCATTGTTGTAATCCAGGTATTTGATATCTCCCGGCCTTACGGTACCGAATTGCTGTACGGGGGAGTTGGTGATGTCATCCTGATCTTTAAACAGTCCTGTTGCGATTAAGCCGAATGGCTGGTTGAATCTTTTGCCAACCCTGTTCTGGTAAGTATACATGTAGTCAGGCTGGTCGGTATTCAGCAATTTATTACGGGCGAAAGTGTAGTTACCTCTGAACGAAACATCCAGTTGACCAAGCCGGGCCCGGTATTCCAATGTGGCTTCAAATCCCTTATTCTCAAACTCACCTAAATTTCCATAGGGATTGTTCTGTAGTCCCAGCATGGCAGGCAGTGAGGCACGTTGCAAGAAGATCCCTTCGCGATGGCGTTTGAAGACATCAGCCTGGAGGTTGAATCCCTTCAGGAACCTCATTTCAATACCCAGATCGACTTCCCGTTCCTTTTCCCAGGTCAGGTTAGCACCCCACTGGTCTTCCCCACGTCCACCGAAACCATTGTTGGCATCCAGGCCAAAAGTGTAACCACCGTTGCCGCCACCAACTGTGGTCAGGTAGGCAAATCTACGTCCACCAATCTGGTCGTTTCCTTTTAGGCCCCATGATCCGCGGAATTTCAGGTATTCAATCCCTTTGACGTTGTTCTTAAAGAAAGGCTCTTCAGAGGCGATCCATCCGACAGCAACTGCAGGGAAAAGTCCGTAGCGCTGACCGTCGGCAAAGTTTTCCGAACCATTATAGCCTGCACTGACCTCAAGAAAATAGCGGCTATTGTATCCATAAGAAAGGCGTGATACCAAACCCTGAAGCCGGAAAGGCAGGGAGCTGATGGCATCATTAGCATCCGCATTCTGATAATCCTGCTGGTTGTACAACAACAGCCCTTTCACATCATGTTTGCCGAATCTCCTGTTGTAGTCGATGTTTGCCTGCAAATAGATCCTACGGTTACCCCCTGAGGCTTTGGAAAAACCAAGGTCGGCCTTTCCGGTGACCAATCTGGTCAGTACCAGGTTACCGTTCGCATCACGGCCCGTAGCAAAATATTTATCGACCTGGTCGCTATTTGCAGCATAAGACCTGGTTTGATTAATGTTGTGGTAATTGTAACCGTCGAAAGCAAATTTACCCTGTACGTTTAAACCCTTTACAAACCTGGACAGGTCATGTTTCAGTGTCAGGTCAGACTGTATATTGTTGCGCCATTCTGTGACAAAGCCCGTTCCGGTCAGTTGCGCGTAAGGATTGATCAGGCTGCTGATCCCGCCATAAACAAATTTATTAGGGTTTGCCGGATCAGGATAAGTAGGTGAATAACCTATGGGCGTATTGTTCTGGATGGTGCTCCAAATGTTTCCGGCACCCACGCCAGGGTAGTTGGATGTCACGAGAATCCCGCCCAGTCCCAGGCTAAGCTCCGTATCTTTGTTCAGGTTCATATCGATATTGGCGCGGAAGTTATAGCGTTTGACCTTCGCATTCGTATTGTAAGTATTCAGGTTGTCGCCCTTCCAGATCCCATCTTCCTGGTAATAGCCCGCAGACATGAAATACTTCGCCATGTCGCTGCCCCCGGTTACATTTAAGTTGGCCCTTTGGTTAGCCGCGTGATTCTTCAGCATCATGTCCAGCCAATTGACATTAGGATATAGGTAAGGATCCTCGCCGCTACGGTATTTTTCAATGATTTCAGGTGTATAGGGTGAAATAAAGGCAGGGTTGGTGGCCAGTTGCGCTTCATTGTATAAGGTCAGCCAGGTTGGGCCATCGACATATTCCTGCAGACGGGTAGGTCTGTTGCTGCCATTTTCCAGTTTGAAGCTGACGCTCGGTTTTTGCCTTGCGCCTCTCCTTGTCGTGACCAGTATCACACCATTTGCACCGCGAACACCGTATACAGAAGTTGCGGCCGCATCCTTTAACACAGAAAAGGTCTCAATTTCTTCCGGTTCAATATTGCTGATGGGACGTTCCACACCATCTACCAAAACCAAAGGACTGGCGCCCGCACCGAAAGTACTGATGCCCCTGATCCAGAACTGAGCATCATCGTAACCAGGTTCCCCGCTTCTCTGCACAGAGATCAGACCAGATACCTTACCCGCGAGGGCATTGGTGAGGGAACGCGGAGCAGCCTGTTTCACATCCCGAACATTTACGGTAGAGATGGAGGCCACCACACTTTCCTTCTTTTGCGTACCGAAGGCCACCACTGCAACCTCATTCAAGCTGCTGACGTCAGGTTCAAGGGCAACATTGATCTTTCTGCGTGTATCCACGGCGACTTCCTGAGTTTTGTAGCCTACATATTTAAAGACCAGGACCTCATTCCCATTGGGCAGGAGGATCTCGTAATTTCCTCCCGTATCCGAAATGGTCCCTTTATCTGTTCCCTTAATGTACACCCCTACCCCAGGGATAGGATCCCCTTTTTCATCGGTGATCTTCCCTGAGACCTGCATCTCGATCAGGCGCTCAGCTTCTGTCAGGGCTGGCTGGCTTCTGTTCTGCCGGGTCAGATTCCTGATCACGATGACATCTCCAGAAACTTCATAACTTAGCCTGGTATTGTATAAGATGTTTTTGAGTACCTCTGCGAGCGGCCTGTTTAAAAAAGAGGCATTAATTTTAGTTCCGATATCTATCAATTCCGGACTGTACACAAAATTGATCTGGTACCTTTTTTCCAGTTGGTTCAGAACAGTTTTAAGTGCTGCGTCCGATTCATTTATGCTCACTTTTTTTTCCAGGATAGGTTGAGCGTGGCTTTCTTTTGCAACGCCGCTGCCTAAAATGGTTAAAGCCATTATTAACTGTAAAAAACTTATTTTCATAATTTTTACTAGTAAAGGTTTATATTTCATAGTTTTGGTTTAGGTTAATATTTCAGTGTTAACTTGACAATAGAAGCCCTGTCCCAACCTTTATGGCTGAGTTAAATGGCGCGAATCATTTAAAAGGGCTTAAATTAATGGCCGGCCATACGCGAATATTGCCGGTCATTTTTTTGGAGCGCTATGTATTTCTTTTGATCATTGTTGAAATTGAGTTTAGTTTATACCTGGTTTATTGAATCTTTTCTTTCTCGATGATGATGTTTCCATTGCTGAAGTCGCAATTGGCATTGATGGCCTTGCAGAGAAGCTTTACTTTTTCGTCCAGCGGCAGATCCGATAACGAAGCATTCAGCACGGTGCTGCCCAGCTGATCTTTGTCATACTGAATCCGGACGCCATAGGCCGTTTCCAGTTTGGTTATAATTTCAGACAAGGGCCGGTCAGAGAATGAAAACTCCCTTTCACTCAGATCCGTACTGAGCAGGCTAGGCTTTGGCAGCCGCTTTTTCTCAAACGAAGTGCTTTTTGGCTGAAAAGTAAGCTCTTCATTTGGCAACAAGAACACGGACTGTTGCTGTGCAGCGCCCTGTTTTTCCTCGTATACCTGCACTTTCCCCGTATTTACAATCACTTTAAAAAATGCATCATCCTTAAAAGCCCTAACTGTAAAGCTCGTTCCCAAAACCCTGGTAACCATTCCATTGCTATGCACTAAAAAAGGCTTTTCCTTATTGTGTGCTACCTCGAAGAAGGCTTCGCCGGTCAAGTAGACGGTTCTCGTTGTGCTGCTGAATGTTTTGGGGAAACGCAGATTAGAACCAGGCTTTAGCAGCGCTAAGCTTCCATCAGAAAGGCGGACCATCTTTGAAATGGTCGAATTGTTGACCGCTTCATATACATCAGGCTCAACGGTGATCTGCTGGTAACCATCACTGGAATGGCCAGCAGGACTTTTGTAGAAAAGGAGGGCAAAGCCTGTGAGCAACACAATCAATGCAGCGATACGGAACCAGGTATTTTGATATAGCTTAAGCGTACTTGCTTCCTGTTTGCGGGATGGCATGCTGGTCTGATCCTGTACGTAAGTCAGCATTGAAGCAATTTCCGCTGCTGATAAGGGCTTAGCAGGATCATCAATCTTGATGGAAGAAAGGAGCAGTGCTGCGTCCGTTATCGTCTTTCTTTTTTCCGGATGCTGCAAAATCCATTGATTCCAGAAGGTTTCACTTTCCGGACTTTTGTGAAGTACCCATGCGATGAAGAAATCATCGTAAATAAAGTCCTCCACCTGGTATTTCTCGTAGCTGTTCATTGGCCTGCTGATATTTGGTTTATATAACTATGCAGAATGCCTGGCTATATTACCCTCCAAAAACAGAATTATTTTACATCGAACTGAATGACAGGAAATTAAAATTTAGCTTCGCCCATCAACAACAACAGAAGCAGTGTATTCCATTCTCCTCTGAAGTTATGGTAAGCCTTTTGGAGCAGGTTGTGAACAGATTGCCTGCTGATCTGCATGATCTCGGAAATCTGTTCAAAATCCAGCTCCTCATAGAATCTGAGGTACATAATTTCCCTTTGCCTGGAAGGGAGTCCATTTAAAACAGCTTTCACTTTAGAGGAAAGTTCCTGAACTTCCAGATCGGCTATGAGCCTGCTCTCAATATTGAATTCAACGGTAAATTGGTAATCGTCGTTTAAGCTTTCATTTCTGCCCCATTTTGGGAGCTCACGAAAAATCCTGAGTCTTACTGCTTTAAACAGGTACCATTTAACAGACTGCGTTTCGTTAATTGTCGAGCGCCTGTTCCAGAGCTCGATGAACACCTCCTGCACACAATCCTTCACAAAATCTCTGTCCGGGCAAATTCTGTATCCGTAGTTGAACAGGGGGTTGATGTAGGCAGTAGTAATCTGCGTATAGGCCGTCCTATCCCCTGCCCGAAAGCGGTTCCAAAGTTCTGATTCAGCAGTGATATTTGGTTTCCTGGTATCCATTTCCTGGCGAACAGATTATGATATCACATTCGCGTTGTAATATCGAAAGTACATAATCTAAAAGAACTTTTACCAATTTACCATTCGTTTTTTAAGGTTTCAATACCACTTTAACACAATCGTCTTCTTTCTCATCAAAGATTTTGTAAGCATGAGAAACTTCGCTAAGGGGCATCACGTGGGTAATGATGTCATCCAGTACGACTTTCTCCTCTTTAACGAGTTGAATTAGGGTATCGATATGGTTTAAGACCGGTGCTTGTCCCTGTTTAATGGTCAGGCCTTTATCAAAGATCCGGAACAGCGGAAAATTGTCGTATGGGCTGCCATATACACCGAGAATAGAAACCGTTCCGCTCCTTCTTACGGCCTCGAAACACATATCCAATACCTTCATACTGCCTTTTTCAAAATTGATGGTGGCTTTTACTTTATCCAGAAAACCGCGTTCCGGTTCAAATCCTACTGCATCGATGCAGACGTCCGCTCCACGGCCCTGCGTCATTTCGCGGATGGCTTCTACCACATCCACTTCATGTGGGTTCAGGGTATCTACTTTGTTGACTGCTTTTGCTTTTTCCAAACGGTAATCCAGTGGATCGATGGCAATAACCCGGCTCGCGCCATGCAGCCATGCCGCCTTTTGGGCCATTAACCCTACAGGTCCCGATCCAAAGATCGCGACTACCTCCCCCCCTTTTAGCTGCGCCCAGTCTACGCCAGACCAACCAGTCGGAAAGATATCCGTAAGAAACAAGGCCTGTTCATCGGTGATGTTATCCGGAATGATCCTGGGGCTGACGTCCGCATAAGGTACGCGTACATATTCAGCCTGTCCACCGGAATAGCCCCCATAAAGATCTGTATAGCCGAATAGTGCTGCTCCTTTTTGATCCATCATATCGCCATTTGGGCCATAATGTTTGTAATTGGAATTTTCGCAGCTTGGCGAGGCGCCATGGTTGCAAAAGAAACAAGATCCGCAGGCTATTGGAAAAGGAACGATCACCCTATCCCCTTTTTTCAGGTTTTTGACCTCTGCACCGACTTCTTCTACAATCCCCATGAATTCATGGCCCATTACCATATCGGTAGTTTGGGGCACGGCACCACTGAGGATGTGCAGGTCAGAACCGCAAATTGCGGTCGAGGTTACTCTTAAAATGATGTCTGTTGCCAGTTCGATTCGCGGATCTGCAACAGTTGTGTAACTGATGTCGCCGGGTTTGTGGAATACTGCTGCTTTCATAACTGCTATTTTTAAAGGTTAGATGTACCTCCGCAACACCTTCAAACATAAAAAGTTTCAGCAATCATTTATCAAACAAGTTTGCTTTCGGACTGTTTAAAATTAATAAATCATACTATGGCAAAGAAACTCATCACCCCATCTACACCTATCGGTCCAAAAGACGGACTTGACAATACAGGAACACAGGGCTACGATTCCTTAAGCGACGACGGCTATACCGGCTCGCCGGAAGAAAAAGCTGAAAATCCAGGTGATGATGAAAGTCATACCGGTAGTTCTTCGGAAGATTTTAGCGAGGTAGACCAAGCGGAATAGCTTCGCAGGTGGTAGGGCGATAACAAGGTGCTATAACTTTTCTATTTGCTCGATGGAGAGTTTGGTCGTTTTCGCGATGAAATCATTGGATAATCCTTCTTTTTTAAGTTCAAGGGCGATTTCAAGTTGACTGTTTAGCTTTGCCTCTTCCCTTCCGAGTTCTCTTCCTTTTTCAATTCCTTTTTCTTCGGCCAGGTATTGTATTACTTCATCAAAATTCATAGCAGGTTTTATTTTTTTTAAATTTTCGACTTCCTGATCGAATACCAGATCATTATTTTTATCAGACAAATTTACATAAAATTTTAAGAAATTAAGTAATGCTATTCTTTTCGCTTTCGGCATTTTTCGAAAGACCAGTTCTCGCGCCAATTTAATCTTTACTGCGAGGAGGAACTCTTCACGTTCTTCCGGTTTGAACGCCTTGCTATCGACGACTGACTTGGCGATCAGCATCGCCCAGGCAAAAGGATTTTTACTTTTCCTCAGTTCATCCTCGTCCTGCTCCCTCAACTTAAGCAAGTTGAAGGTATAATTGAGTTCTGTCCCTAAGCAGGAGAGGCTGAAGATATTTTCTCTCATTTTAATAATGGGTTCTGTTAGTATAGCATACGCAGTGATCGGTTTCTCGTATTTATCAAAAATTCTAATGAAATACCTAAACATACGTTTGCTAAAATCACGGTTGTATTGCCCCTGGACCTCGATATGTAGCAGGATCCACTCCTCTGTTCCCATTGTTGTGTAAACCTTTACCAGTTTATCAATTGCTTTAGTACGGTAATCGCCCAACTCAGGAGGAAAAAGCTGTTCGAGTTCCTGATTGAGAAATTCAAATTTGCGGCTGAAGTCGAAATATTGCTCTGCATTGGGAACGAGGAAGCGCAGAAAATCCTCAAAGATCCTTTCCAACAAGCTTTTCCATAGGAGATCAGCCTTATGAGCAGCGTTTAGTTCTCCCTGCTGTATTCCTGAAAGGTATTCTCCTACTGGGTCCTGCAACAGAAGAGCAGGTGTTTTTATGAGTAATAAATAGGACATATTGATGCTTTTGGTGAATCTAGCCGCTCCTGCGGAAAAAAACCAAATCCGGAAAAAATATTTTTATTTCCTGTACTCTATCCCCCTTCTACTGTTGTCATGTATTTATAAATGGCAAAGTAAACATGACAAAGACCGGAATAAAGGCATTGATTGATAAATACCAGAATGGCAATGCCAGTGCAGAAGAGCGCGGTTTGCTGGAAAGCTGGTATAATCAGGATGTGCGGCAGCGGAATGAAATGGACTTTCCAGAAGACCTGTGGCAGCGTCAAGAAGAAAGTCTGAAAATGATCCTTGGAAAAGAAAAGACCAGTAGTCTGTGGCCAAGGATTGTGGCAGTAGCCGCAGCGGTAGCCGCGATTGTATTTGGGATCTGGTTTTTTACAGGCGAGCGAGAGGTCCTGAAACAAGTTCAGGATGACGTGGCGGTGAATGACATAGCTCCAGGGAAGAACGGTGCGACGCTTACCCTATCTACAGGCGAGGTGATTACACTGGATGGAACTAAGAAAGGCGTGATCATAGGGGATGAATTGAAGTATAGCGATGGGGAGATCCTGAAACAAGTTCAGGATGACGTGCATATTCAGGATGATGTGCATACCCAGGATGACGTGCATATTAAGGACAACGTGCATACTCAGGACGACGCTATAACCCGTCATCCTGAACTTGTTTCAGGATCCCGCACTGATGGCGCGAAATACACCGCTGCCACAGCCAAAGGACAAACTTATATGGTGATATTGCCGGATGGCAGCAAAGTATGGCTTAACGCAGCCAGTACCCTAAAATTCCCTTCAAGCTTCAGTCGCAAAGTATCCCGGACTGTAGAATTGGCGGGCGAAGCCTACTTTGAAATATCCAAGAATAAATCACAAGCTTTTGTGGTGAAAACCAAAAAAGGTGATCGTTTCCCCGAACAGGAAATAAAAGTACTCGGTACACACTTCAATGTGAGTGCCTATGAAGATGAAGCTACTGTGAGGACTACTTTATTGGAAGGCAGTGTGGAGGTTGGCTCAGCGGGTGTCGGGAGCAGCCTGCTGAAACCCGAACAGCAGGCCGTGCTGAGCAGGAATGGGATAAAAGTGCAGACAGTGCGTGCCGAAGACGCCATTGCCTGGAAAGAGGGCTTATTCATATTTGAGGACGAGCCCCTGGAGCAGATCATGAGGCGGATCGCGCGCTGGTACAACGTAGAAGTGGCTTATGATGAAGGCATCGATCGCAGCAAGCGTTATTGGGGCAGTGTATCCCGTTATGAGCAAGTAAGCGGAGTATTAGACATTATGCAATCAACCAGGAATATACACTTTAAGGTAGAAGGAAGGAGGATCAGGGTGATGAAGTAAGTATACCAGACACGGCAACATCAGTATTTTTTGACCAACCATCCTTTGCCCTGTGGGTAAAGAACCAGATCCCGGCAGGAACCGGGACCTGGTTGAAAGTTCTGATCTATCATCCCTAAGCGGAATTGTTTTTTAAAAAACGCGGCTGACTGTCAATTTTAGACGAGAGTCAGGCAGCTGCAGATCAATCAAAACAGCAGTAAAATTATGAAATTTATTCATCTATTCAGATGCAATATTCCATATGTCGCATCTGAACAAATGTGGCGTATTATGAGAATTACCATCGTCATTATGACGGTTTTCCTGGTCCAGGTGAGCGCCGCTTCGGTAGCGCAGCAACTGAGCCTAAGGAACAAAAACATCACCTTGAAAGAGGTCTTTACACAAATCCGGAAGCAAACGGGCTACACAGTCTTGTGTGAATCTGACCTGATGGACAGCAAAGGACCGGTCAGTGTAAACTTTGACAAAACACCTTTGGAAAAAGCCATCAAGGAATTGCTCAGCAAACAAAACCTCAGTTACGAAATTAAGAACAAGGCAATCATCGTCACAGAAAAAGTGCCTTCCTTTCTGGAGAAGGTGGTGGATACTTTTACCCCTCCTATTAATGTTAGCGGTGTGGTATTGGATGAGAAAGGCGTGCCATTGCCAGGAGCGACCGTTAAATTGAAAGGCTTTAAGCAATCTGTTGTAACGGACAAGGACGGAAAATTTTATCTGCCGGGCGTTGACGATAAGGCTGTGCTTGTAATTTCTTATGTGGGTTATGCCGATAAAGAGGTTTCGGCTAAGGCTGAGGTTTCAGTTTCATTGGAAATGAAGTCTGATGAACTACAGGAAGTGGTGGTAGCCTATGGCAGACAGGAACAACGGGCGATCACTGGTGCGGTAACCGTCGTTAAGGGATCACAAATTGAGAGTCTTCCAAATTTAAGCGTTGACAAATCTTTGCAGGCATTAGTACCGGGGCTGTTAGTCACTCAGGGCTCAGGACAGCCGGGTGGTGGTACAGGGAACTTTGTGCTCAGAGGTATTTCTACGGGAGGTTCAGCAGTGGACGCTGCAACTGTTAGAAACCCTTTATTTGTAATTGACGGTGTGCCCGTACAACAAGATCCGGCTCAGGCGACAACAAGTAGTGTGGCATTTAACAATCCAATGGCTCAAATTAATCCCTTGGATATTGAAAGTATTTCCATATTGAAGGATGCTTCAGCAATCGCGCTATACGGTTCTAAGGCAAGCAATGGAGTTATTTTGGTAACTACCAAACGAGGGAAGTCCGGAAAAACTATATTTAATTTTCGTCATCAGACTGATCTCTCGACACGTTTAAGTGGAACTGCAAAGCCATTAAATCAGCAACAGTATCTTGAACTGCTGTTTGAAACTTATAAGAATACTGATCCTGTAAAATGGACGGACGCTGCCATACTCAGCGATCTGGCAGCTAAGTTTCCGCATAAAAAGGATGCGGCTGGAAATATCAGCTTTTACGAGGCTCCTGACTGGTTAAACGAACTGTATGATAAAAACGCAGTAACCAGTTCAAATAACCTGAGCATCTCTGGGGGTAATGAAAAAAGTAATTTCTATTTAAACCTGGAATATACCGATCAGAATGGTATCCAAAAAAAAACCGGTTATGACCGGAAGTCAGCTAGGTTGAATTCCGAAAATAGAGTGACTGACTGGTTTAAAGTGGGGCTAAATACCACATTATCTTATAATTTGCAGAATTACAGTTATTCAAATTCTAATGAAGACTTAATCGCTCAGATTTCCCCGTTGAATGCCCTCAGAAATGAGAGTGGGGATTATATATATAATTATACTTGGGGATATGGAAATGCATCAAGTACTGAACTTAATGCTGCTGGATTTCCAAAAGGAAATGTTGCCGCATCGAAAGACTTGGACATCTATAACAATACCTCATACAGAGGGATAAGCAATCTATCGGCTGAGCTAAAGTTTTTGAAGAACTTTTCATTCACAACTAATCTTGGAGTTAACGTGATGCTTACGGAAACAAAAGAAAAGCATCATCCTTTGTTAGCTTGGAATAGCTACGAACCTGGTGTAGGAGTGATAATAGGAGCTTCTCGTCGGACTGCAAGCCTAATTTCTACGAATTTAATCAAGTACGACTATACCAAAAATGAGCATCATTTCGATGTAATGGCGGCACAGGAAGCTCAAATTCTCACCTCTGATTCAAAATTTATTCAGGAAAAAGGAATAGCTGGCAATCCTGAAACAGACCAGTTGAATGGAACGGGAACTTTAGACCTTGCAAATGGCAACACTACCAAGCAGACGCTATTATCTTATTTTGGTCAGGCAAATTATAGCTACTTAAACCGCTATTATCTAACAGGAAGTATAAGAACAGATGGCTCATCTGTTTTTGGTGAAAACAAACGTTTTGGAACACATTGGTCAGCAGGTGCTGCCTGGATCATCAGTGCGGAAGAATTTATGGATGGAGCATCAGGTTGGCTTGATTATCTCAAGTTACGCAGCAGCATTGGATCAGCAGGAAACTCGTCAGCTATAATAAGTACATATAAACTGGATCACCTGTCTTACTCCAACTATATGGGCAAACCAAGTATAAGGCCAAACTCCAGCGTGTCTCCGGGAAATCCAGACATACAATGGGAAAAAACCTTAAACATGAACATCGGAATAGACTCTCGGTTTTTAAAAGACAGGTTCGCAATTACGGTAGATCTTTACAAAAAAAGAACCAGCAATCTAATTGCAAGTTCGGGACTGCCGTTTGGAACTGGTTTTATTGATATTTATAGAAATATTGGGGATTTAAACAATAGCGGTGTTGAGCTAACGATTTCGGCGGATGCAATCCGTACTAAGCATTTCAAATGGACACTAAATTCCAGCTGGAGTTCAAATAAAAATATTTTGGTACGTTCATTTTTACCTTTCGAGAAAGTCCTAGCTGTAAGAGATTTAGCTAATGGAGCCGGTAAAAATTACAACTCGTTTTATATGCCCACCTGGGCCGGGGTGAATCCAGAGAATGGTAAACCTCAATGGTTCGATGAATTAGGAAATAGAACCGCTGACTATAATAAAGCTAAACCGGATTTCGTTGGCAAACCACAACCAGATGGATTCGGTTCCTTAATCAATTCATTTCGTTTCAAATCATTTGAATTAGCGGCAACACTTTACTACCAATACGGATTTAAATTGTATAACTACAATGCTTCAACGCTTCTGAATGACGGTGCACAACCCTATTTGAACCAGGGAGCTGCTGCATTAGACCGATGGCAAAAACCGGGTGATATCGCTTCCAATCCCAGACGGCTATTGTTTGGAAAGGAAGGGACGGTATCGGATCAGTCTACAGCTCCATCTACCCGATATTTATATGACGGAGATTTTTTACGTTTGAGTAATGTAGTCCTTGCGTATTCATTTGACCCTTCCAGAATCCAAAAATACGGTCTAAATGGGCTTAAGTTGTTTGTACAAGGAAATAACTTGAAAACCTGGACCAAATATCAAGGAAATGATCCGGAGTCATCCGATGCTCAAGGTTTGGCCAGTTCAATATATCCATTGGCCAGATCGTTTTCTTTTGGGATTAATGTTAATTTTTAATCAAATTTTATGAAACTAAGATTCATTTGCAATTTAGCCTTATTACTTCTGGTATTATCATGTAAAAAAGATTTTTTGGATGTACATGACAATTCATATGTCTATAGACAAAGTTATGTTAACAGCCTAAAAACGATGGGAGAATTTTTGAATGGTATTTATCAAATGAATGGAGAATCTATCGAGGTCTACAGCATTAGTGCTTATCCTGAAGTTATCAGCGACAATATAAAACCAGTAAATGTATTACAAGGAGATCTCGTAAGTCATTATGCTTGGTCTCAAAAAGCAGATGCAACAGATAGAAGTGACAGACCTGGTCGATCTACGACAATGAATGGTTTTTGGAAGGTAGGATATCGTGTGATACACGCTTGCAGTTTTGTATTGGAAGACGTTGATAAGTACCGAAAAGACAACGCCATATTAGCTGATGATATTAAAGGACAGGCATATGCGCTCCGTGCATATATTCACTTTAAACTATTAAGTGTGTTTGCACAAGCCTACCAGTTCAGCTTAAATGGAGATCACCCGGGAATCCCATATATAAAAACCTCCGATATATCTAAGTCCTATAGTCGTCAAAACGTTAACGAAGTTTACGAGGCTATGATCGCAGATCTTAAAATGGCTATTTCTTTGTTGCCGCAGAATGTTCCAGACACTCGTCAAATGAATATTCTCGCTGCGAAGGGACTACTTGCTCGGATTTATCTGGCTAAAGGCGATTATATAAATGCGCAACAAATAGCGTCTGAAGTAATAGCTAAAGTGCCTTTACTAACCATTGGTAATGGTTATCCAACCGACGTTTTTAAGTTTAAGCCAATCTCGAATACCGAAACACTGTTTCAATCTACACCCTCTGCGAGTTTTCCTAACTTTCTAGGCAGGGTTTTAAGATCGCCTCTCCAACTTTATGCAACAGGAGACATTGCTTCCATTTTAATTTCGAATTCAAATGACATTCGTAGCTCTTGGGTAACTCAATCAGCGGGTGGCTGGCTATTAACTAAATTTCCTGTGGGCGTAGCACCGGAAGTTACAATTCCTGCCTCGGCACAGAGCGGAGCATATTACAGTCCTGTGATTCGTTCTTCAGAGCTTTTTCTAACCGTTGCCGAATGTGCTTATCAGTTGGGTGATCAGGATATGGCCAAAGAGTACCTGAATAAAATCCGTACACGTGCCAATCCTGGTGCATCTTTAATAACAGAGACAGGAGAAGAATTACTAAATCGGATTTACGAGGAACGCAGGAAGGAGCTCTGTTTTGAGGGACTGAGGATGGGAGATTTGCAGCGCTGGAAAATCGGAGTGCACAGAATAGAGGCGCCCGTTGCAACAGCTAAAGACTTGCCCTACGGCAGTGACAAAGCAATAGCTCCAATACCACCTCAGGATGTGGAGCTAATGGGTATCCCTCAAAATAAAGGGTACTGACAGTTTCCGTAAATTCTTAAGGCATAGAAATGAAATATATAAAATCGTCTTTAATCTTTATTTTCTGCTTTGTTTGCGCTGATCAAAGTTTGACAGCTCAGCAAAAGCAAAAAGAGATCATCATTGAGCTGAGCAGTCGAGACCAAATTAAAGTTTCGGAAATCCGATACCGTAAACAGAAAATTATAGGTTCGGTTGATTGGCAAACCATCAGGCCTCAGCAGAATGGCAAATTAATGAGGTATGTCCTTGCTTCAAATGAGCCTTTAATCCTAGATATTCAGAACTTGGGGTATTTCCTATCGGAACCAGGAGATCAATTAATCCTAGAATTAAATCAAAATGGGATCAAAGCACATGGTATTGGAGCCTTAAAATATGAACTGGCTGATAGTGTCAGGAAAGTTAAGAGTCTGGTCAAAAAACCAGCAAATCCGAGTAAGAACCTTTCAAAATCTGAAGCCGACTACCTGGAGTGGCACCAATACCTTAGCAAACAGCTTGAGTTGGTCACTCCATTGATCGATAGCTATAAAATTAAACTTTCTGATTTGGCTTACGAGTATATCCGTTCGACAACTATCGATCGTATTTTGGATGATTATTCGGATAAGTTCGCAACTGTGATATGGGGTTATGAAAGCATTGGTTTAACCCGGGAGCGAGCAATAGAACATTATGATTCAAAATATAAGCCGCTTGCTGAAAGGTATTTTCCTTATGTGGCCCAGCATACAGGCGGCACCTGGAAACCCGTGAGATGGGCCGTGGAGCGCAGGTATGATTTTTTGAAAACGGACAAAGATTTTGATACCAAACTCAAAAGAAAGCTGGCATATCTTGAAGAAGGCCAGAAGGTCTTTAAAGGTACTGCAAGGGAAAGATTTTTGAAAGAGGTATTATTTAAAGAACTGGTTACCGAGGAAGGGTTTGTACCGGAAGTAGAAGCTGCTTTGGATAGGTATTTTGCAGAACCGGACTTTCCTGCGTGGAAGGCACTGATGCGGTCTGAAGTACTTAAAGTCAGGGAGCGAAGAAATGCGAGATTAGCTCCGGATTTCGAATTGTCTGATGCTAAGGGTAAAATGCTGACTAAAGCGGATTTCAAAGGAAAGCTGGTCATCTTTGATTATTGGTTCACCGGTTGCGTTGGTTGTGTTCAAATGGCACCTGCGATGCGCAAGATGGAAGAGGAATTTAAAAGTGATAGCAACGTCGTATTTGTGAATCTATCCATAGACAAATCCAGAGAGATGTGGATGAAAAGCATTCGACAGGCTAAATATACTTCTGGATCGGGTATCAATGTCTACACCGGAGGTCAGGGCGACCAACATCCAATGTTGAAAAACTACGGTATTACTGGTTATCCTTCTTTGGTATTGCTCGATGGTTATGGCAGGACTATTAACGTTTTGCCAAAGCTTGATCCGAGAAGTGAACAGGGCTACAAAAGAATGCGTGATTTCATCAAAAGGCAGCTGGTGGAAATGAAGGATGGCCCATATCTGGTAGATGAAGACAATAAGGTTGTTGCTTACACCTTCAACGGATCAAAGATTGGACAGGCATCATATGAGAAAAATGCTTTGAAGTCTGTTAAAGCAAATACACATGAGTTGGGCAAACAGTTTGAAGTTATCCTGAAAACCGAACTCATCCATGAACCAGCTGTGCATCCGCAAGCAGAAAAGCTTATAGTATTATCAGATATCGAAGGGAATTTTGAAGCCTTTGCAAAGTTGCTTCAGGCAAACAAAGTGATTGACAATGACTATGACTGGATTTTGGGTAGGGGTCGATTGGTATTCGCAGGTGATATGTTTGACCGTGGTGAGCAGGTTACGGAATGCCTCTGGTTGATGTATGCCTTGGAGGAAAAAGCCAAAGCTGCTGGTGGCTACGTTCATTTTGTCCTGGGCAACCATGAGATCATGAACCTGCAGGGGGATGACCGGTATCATCAACCAAAATACAAAGCGAATGCGGAAAAGGGAGGAAAAAAACTGAGCCAGTTGTATGGTGAAGACTCGGAGTTGGGGCGTTGGTTGAGAACAAAGAATATTGTCGAAAAGGTCGGGGATTTACTTTTTGCTCACGGAGGTATTGGATTAGAGTTTGCCAATGCTGTAAAGTTGCCTGTGGATGGAATTAATGATGTGGCGAGACCAAACTATGCAAACAAAGACGCAGTTAGATCGACAGATTCAAATGTTAAAATGATTTTTGATACACAGCGAGGACCATTGTGGTACAGAAGTTATTATGGCGAGGATTCCCACTTCGTTGATACGAAAGATACCACTATAAAGTTTACGGTAAAGCACCCCAGTCAGCAAGACCTTGAAGGGATTTTGGCTAAATACGGAGCTAAACGTATTATTACTGGACATACTATCGTTGCCGACACCATTAGTGTGCTCTACAATACTCGTGTGATCAACACCGATGTTCCCCATGCCAAAGGCAAGTCGGAAGCTTTGCTAATCGAAGGCAATTCTTTCTACCGTGTCAATGACAAAGGCGAGCGGAAACTACTATTCAGAGATCCCGAAGACAATACAAAAACCAAAAAGTAAAAGCAAACTAAAATTAAGTAAAACATGCGCAGCGCTCCGGTCCTGCGCATGTTTGTTCCGTATTAAATTTCAAATTTCTGTCAAAACCAGCAAAATAAATTAATCAATCTCAAGCTTATCTAAACTAAACCTCATGAAGTATCATTTTAACCTCTTAGAAAGAACAGTTGCAACTATCCTATCCGGAATTACCGAAAGTGACCCCACTAAATTCCTTCCTACTCTCGAAAAACTCAGCTACGCCTGCCATAAGTCTCTAATCAAAGACATACTGCAGGAAGCCAACGAAAAGCAAAAAACAAGCTCATTTAACCTGCACATGCGGCAACTCATAATGATGGCAGACCAGCTTTACCAGCATGATCCTATTCAAGCGCAAGAATACTGTGCTCCCCTACTCCAATTGATCGGCAAGCTAAAACAATCGCTACCAGAAATCCTGGCACCAGATCTTTCACTTCCAAAAGCTTTTCGTGCAATACAGTTTAACCTATTCAAATCAAAACTGGCGGAAATCCTCTTATCCTGGGAAGCAATAAATCTTGATCCATCTTTTTTAGACATCGTAAAATTGCCCATTGAAGAGTTTGGTCATTCCAGGCGTAATTTTAAATGGTTCCATTTTTCCTGGTCGAAAAAATACCTGGCTGCCCTGGAGGAACTGAAACTGGTCAATTTTGATCCCAAAGCCGGCCCGGAATATCTGGTGATGAAAGTGATGATCAAAATGGATTTCAACCATGTACGCTTTGTCAATTATTGCAGCGATTTTTTAAAAATGAGGGCTGAAGCACTTGTAGGTATGGAAGAGCATTTATACATGCTGAACCGCGCAAAAAAAGAGATTGGCCAGTTGCACATGCTGAGCAACCTCCCCTATTACGACGACCTGCGCGGTTTAAGAGAAGAACTGACCCACTGGCTGAATGAGGAAATCACTTTCAAAGAACGTTTTGACGTGGAACAGTTTGAGATAGAAGGCAAGAAAGTTCCGCTGAACAGGAACAAGCTGGTCTTCAAATGGAAGGCAGAGCAGCTGGCTTTTTGGGAGAAACTACAACTGGACCATGGGATCTATGAGGAACCGAGCCTGGATGTATTTTGCAATAAAATAGCCTGCAATTTTTCGACAAAGCACAGAGAGAACCTTTCTGGCGGAAGCATTAAATCTAAATTGTACCTGAAAGAGCCGGAACTGCTGGAACCGCTGAGAAATGCAGCAAAACGCATGTATGAGGACTTGAATGTGTTTTTTGATTAGCATACACCCGTTTACACTTGTGAATAGCTCCATTGAGGGGCTATTTTTGTTTTGAAATCAACGCTCCTGATCACAGCGTGAGTTTTTTCTCCCTGGGTTAACAGGTCATCCCTCTGCAGAATACAGACAAGTAAAACCTGTATGCCAAATATTAACCAGTTTCGTCTTTATGACCGAGCCTTTATTTTTAAATTTTCAGATCTATGAAAGTTCTACTGCCAGTTTGACTTTAAAAACAAAAAACAGGAAATGTAAAATTCACAGTTTTAAAAACTACCTCCCTTTCCTCGGGGAAATGGAACAAAATTGCCGGGCAATAGAAGCCGGAGCCAACCAGGATTTTAAGTATACTTTAGAAACCACACGCAAGAAGACCTGGAAACTGAACTGCCGCTACGATGGCGAACTGGTAAGACTGCGTGCTTGGGAGCTGTGTAAAAGTTTGGATTCAGGAGATTCGAATTTTGACTGGAGCAATACGCCCTATGAATTTAGAAAAGCCATCAATGGAATGATGCTGACTGCAGGCTGTGCTGTAAATCCAATAGGCCATGGCTAGACTATTTCTGAGTAATAAGGATGTGCAGCGGCTGAGCGGAAAAGCGGCTACAGCAGCGCAGCGGCTGATCAATGAGGTCAGGAAAAGTTGTGGCAAGGGAAGGTATCAGCAGATTACGGTGCAGGACTTTGCAAAGTTTACGGGGTTGGATCCGGGCTTGATCATGGAGCAGTTGATATAGGAGTCCGGGTCAGGAAGACCCGGACTAACAGTAGGAAGACATTAGTTCATACAATAACTATAATTCAAACCCTTCCGCCTTCAGATTTTTTAAAATTAAACTCTCATCCACAGAGGCATAATCACTTTTATCGTAAATATCTGCAAGAAGAACTTCTTCAGTCTTATAAAAGACGCATGTAATCACCCGTGCACCGGCAGACTTTCCTTTGCTTTTGCTTTTGATACTCATGCGAACTTTATACATGTTCTTTCCGAGAGGCGTACCAAGCTCTGGATTATTAGACAATTCATCAGCTAGTCCTGAAATATCCTGCTTAAAGGACGGGTATTTTTTTGCTAAAGGTTTAGCGGCCTGTTTAAAAGAATCGCTGAACCTAATCTCAAAGCTCATCCAGCAGTTCTGAAAGTGAATACGTTTTCAACTCCCCTTTTTCGAAAAGCACGGCATCAGAAGCAGCTTTCCTGTAACGGTTAGTCAGTTCCTTTTCCAGCACCTGCATTTTATCGTCATCTTTGTTCAGGGCCGCTTTAACCTGAACCTTTTCTTTCTCGGTCAATCCCCGAAGGGCTTCAATCAATTGTTCAACAGTTAATTTTATCGCAATCATGATCGTAAGAAATTTATTAATGCCAATACAAATTTAAAAAATTAAGAATCAAAAAACCGATAATATCGAATTACCATTTTAATATTATTGCACTAGTAATCTAATAATATCTGAAAATGGAATTTAAGGGGGCTGTTAACGAATGGTTGACATAAATTTAACATGAGTCCGTCGCAGCATTTTGTAGTTTTGCTTTATGAAAAAACTGTCCGATCCAGAGCTGCTGTCCCTTATGAGGGAGGACAATGAAAGGGCATTTTCATGTTTGGTGGAGCGATATAGCGCGGTATTGACCAGGCACGTGACCAGGAGGATCAAATCTGAGGAAGATGCGATGGAGATTCTTCAGGATGTATTCCTGTCCTTATGGAACAAAAGATTTAGCATAGCCGTTGAAGAGAGCGTATACCCCTACCTTTTTAAAGCGGTCAAATACGAGACCATAGACTGGATGATCAAAGCAGAAAAGCAGGTGGCGAGAGCACAATTGTTGCTCTTGGAAGCTGAACCTTATGAGTTTCCCGCAGAAGATGTGCTGATCGCCCAGGAGCTGAACGAACTGCTTTATGCGGAAGTAAACAAAATGCCGGCGACCATGAAAACGATCTTTTACATGAGCAGGGAAAACTCGCTTTCCGTAAAGGAAATTGCAAATGCGCTGTCGCTTTCAGAACAGACGGTAAAAAACAACCTCAGCTCTGCGCTGAAAAGACTTCGCCTGACGCTCAGCAGGGAACATTATCTACTGGTCGCAACAGGCATCCTCTGTGCTTTACGCTAAGTTAACAAAACAACAATCATTTCTTAACGGTACCACCAGCCCGATATAAGGGTTATAGGGGTGAATGAAAACAACAAACAGCCAGGAACAGGCAAAAGCCCTGCTAAAAAAATACAAAGCAGGAAATTGCAGTCCTGAAGAAGAAAAACAGGTATTGAACTGGTATTATTCCTTCAATGCGGCGGATGAATCTATCCCGGAGGAAAGGCTGAGCAAAATGGCAAAGCGCCTCAGCAAAAATGTGGCTCAGGCCATTCCCGACAGCGGGAGCTCAGCGACAGTGATCTTAGCTTTCATCAAAACATGGGGCAGTATGGCTGCGATCCTGACCATTGCAGTTTCCATCGCCCTGTTGTTCTATCGGGATCGCCTCAAACCCGAGGTTCCCGTAGTCCTCCGTTACCAACAAGTGAGCACCCTTCCCGGGGAACGGAAAGTGATCAGTCTTTCTGATGGCTCCAAGGTTTGGCTGAACAATGCCAGCACACTCAAATACCCCGAAGTTTTTGCAGACAGCGACCGGACTGTACAGCTACAAGGGGAAGCTTTTTTTGAGGTGAGCAAACGCAAACATAAACCTTTCATCATCCATACCCCAGAGTTGAGGGTGGAAGTATTGGGTACCTCTTTCGATGTGAAGGCATTTGAAAATGAGGCTCATGAAACAGTGACTGTAGCCACTGGAAAAGTGGCCGTAAGCAGTCCCAATAGTAAACAGAAGCTGATATTGTTCAAAGGTGACCGCGTGCAATACCGTAAGCAGGATCAATACCTCAGCAAGACCAGCGGCGATGTGGCGGAAAGCAGGAACTGGCAAAACAACATTCTGGCATTTAAGTACGAAAACCTGGAGAACATTGCCAGGGAACTGGAAAGGTGGTATGGGGTAAAATTCGTATTCAGGAATAAAACGCTGCTGCATAAACGGTATACGCTGAAACAAAAGGATGAAAGCCTGAACACCGTGATGAAGGCACTAAGTGCAGGGGAATTCAATTACAGCATCAGGAACTCCACCGTTACGGTGTGGTAGGGATCAATAAAGGGAAATAAAACAAAAAGGAGGACAAACTATGTAGAGCAATCACGCTAACAAGGCATAAAAAAGCGAAAGTGCTACCAACACTTCCGCTCTGAATAGCCATCAACAATTTATAATAGCGATATGACAAATCATTAAAAAGACTATGTACAATTTTACAAAAAGAAATTTAATTAAACGACTATATGTTATGACCAGATTTGCCTTTATGGTAACCACAGTCATCCTCTCCCTGGCGGGAACACTTCAGGCTAAGAAAGCGAATTCGCAGGGCCTGAAAGACTATACCGTTTCCCTCCGGTTCAAAAACGTGAACCTGGAAACCGTATTCAATGCCATTGAAAGACAAACTGATTTTACTTTTGCCTACAACAAAGAGGTAGGTACCGGCATTTCGGTGAGCATCTCTGCCAGCAAAATCAGCCTGTACGATGTGCTGAAACAACTGGAAGGCAAGGGCAATATCCATTTTGAGCAGGTAAGCCGCATGATCAAAATCACCCGCTCTGCCAGCCAGCAACCCGGCCGCATCACCGGAAAAGTGCTCGATGAGCGGGGCGATCCCCTTCCAGGCGCTACTTTAAAGGTTTTGGAGAGCGGTGAGAGCTTACAGAGTAATGTAGACGGCAGTTATGTGATCAATATCAAACCAGGCATTTATACTCTGGAAATCAGCTACATTTCTTTCCAAACCCGCCGCATCACCGGAATAACAGTGAGCACAGGAAAAAATACAGCACTGGATGTGGTGATGAAAACAGACTCTAAAGGCCTGAAGGAGATCGTAGTCACTGCCGGATACAAATCGGCCTCAATCGAAGGCTTGTATGCCCGTCAGAAAAATGAAGCCGGCATTTCGAATGGACTGAGCCGTGAGCAGATCTCCAATCTGCCGGACAAGAATGTTGGGGAAACACTCAAACGCATCTCGGGAGTGAGTACCAATGACAACCGGCGTGTGGTGGTGCGCGGCATTGCCGAGCGCTACAATCTGGCGATGATGGACGGCGCTGTGCTGCCCAGTACTGATGTGCAGGTACGCGATTTCGAATTTGACATTGTACCCAGCAACATGATCGACAATGTGATCGTTTCCAAGACTTCTACCCCCGACATGAGCTTCGGATTTGGTGGCGGCCTGGTGCAGATCAACACGCTGGCCATTCCGGAAAACAACTTCAACACCTTTAGCTTTGGCGGCAAGTATACCAATGGCAGTACCGGTAAGGATTTTCTCGGTTACGGACGGGGTAAAAATGATTATTTGGGTTTCGATGACGGCAGCAGGAGCCATTTTCCCGATGGCCTGATCACCTTAAGTTCACTGAACTACAATCCTGCGAATCCCTATGCCCCTCCATCGCCGAATTTCCCTCATGTGACGCCAGCCATGATCGGTGAACAGAACAGGCGGATCGGCGGCTTTGAGCGGCTGGGCACCAGAGTTTATACCGCCGCACCCGGACAAAACTACCAATTGAGCCTGGGCCGCAGTTATCAGCTGAAAAACAGCCGTCTTGGCTTTGTGAGTTCCTTAAGCTACCGCAATGAGCAGGTGATAGACAACATCTCCGATTTCGAGCGTGGCGACTGGGAAAAAGACGGTGAAGGGACTGCCTATGATGCCATTACCGGCAAGCCCCTTCTGCCGAGTGTATCACAGCAGTATAATTTTAACACCAGTTGGGGAGCACTGCTGAATGCAGGCTGGAACTCCAAGAATCACAGCATCACTTCACGCAACTTCTATTCCCGGATGTTCAGTAACCAGTTTTCGCGACTCATCGGTTGGGGCAATGATTTTGGCCGTGAGAACAGTCCTGCAATCAGGGAATATGACAGGCCAAAGTTCGTAGACCTGTTACAAAACCGCATCAATGGCGAGCACCGTTTCGGCGCCTTCCGTCTGGACTGGAACGTATCGCGCAATAAGCTGAAAAACCTGGAAAAAGATGCAACAGAAGCCTGGCTGGCACCAGTTCAAACCGTCAATGGCATAGTTTATAACGTGATGGCCAATCCCCTGTCCAATCCGGGTACGGGTACTTTCAACAGAGCCCAATATGACTACCAAGAAAGCAACAGGATTGCTGAGGCTGCACTGAGCTACCAATTTAATCTACTGGGACAAAAGCAAAACATCAAATCCGGCTACCAGTATATGAAGCGCAAGGGCTTTTATGACTGGTTCGTATTGCCTATAGGGAGCCAGCAGGGCACGGTATTTCCCTATGTTCCTGTGCAGGAATGGGGCCAGTTCCTGGACTTTGAAAATCCGCTTACAGACCTCATGTATTATCCCGCCAGCTTTTCCAGGAGCGGCTACGAAGGTCAGAATACCAATCAGGCTTATTATGCCATGTTGGACAACCGGTTCAACAGCTGGTTGCGCCTGGTATGGGGCCTGAGGGGCGAGTATTATAAATATGAAAGGATAAGGAACGGATCTAATGACCTCCTGATCAGTACCCTGATTGAGCAGGGAGCAGCGAACCAGTATGTAGATCCCGAGAGCGGAAAAATTGTACAGCCTTTTGCCGATGCAGAAACCGAAGAAAAAACCTGGCGTTACCTGCCTTCCGCCAGTTTCACAGCCAGCCCTCTAAAAGACCTGAATATCCGCGCTGCCTATGCACAATCGGTAGTAAGACCGGCATTGATCGAAAACTCCAGGATGCTGCGCTATGATCCCGCTGTAGGCAGCTACCGCCGTAATGAAGGCGTGCTTTCTACCCTGATAGACCACTATGATTTCCGTGTAGAATGGTACCCGAAACCAGGAGAAGTGATTTCTGCCGGCTACTTTTACAAGTATTTTGACCAGCCGGTAGAGCTGTACCGCAATATGCCAGATGCTACAGGCCGCGTGTATCTCTACACCCAGAATTCTGACTGGGCCAAGGTGCATGGCTGGGAATTTGACCTGCGCAAGAGCCTGGGCTTTATCTATGGTGGATGGAAATTCCTGGACAACATTTATGTAAACGCTAACCTGACCTTACAAAACTCGGAAGTGCAGGCCAGCATCTTTGAGGGAAAATCTATAGCCAATGATATAAATAACAACAATTTTTCTTACCGCAGCAAAGTACAGCAAAAACAAAAGCGGGCACTCTATGGTCAGATCCCTGTAGTGTATAACATGGGTATACAATATGACGGCAATCGCCTCGGGGCCAATATTGCCTATAACCATATGGGCTATAAGACATTCACTACAGGTCTGCAACCCGAGATCGTGGAGTATGAACGGCCGCGCAACCAGTTGGACGCCCAGTTGAGCTATAAGTTTCTTAGAGAAAGAAAGCTGGGTGTAAGACTAAATATGAGCAACCTGATGAATAACCCGTACCGCTTCTATACGAATAGCACCGCCACCTATAAACTCAGGGACCAGTGGAAAGGAATGTCGCTGAGCCAGATTCCGGCCAGGGAATGGAACGACATCTACGAATGGAAATACGGATTTTCTGACAAATATGAAGAAGGGTATTATGAAACATCCGCTGACGGGAAGACCAAGACGAGGATCGGTGACAAAAATACCTTCAGCCGCAGGGTGGGTAGCTCATTCAGTCTCTCTGTTTCCTATACTTTTTAACCCATGACCAGCATTTAAAAAACAAGAAAATGAAAACAAATCAGCTATATCTTTTACTCAGTACTGCCCTGATTATGCTCTGCAATGCCTGCAAAAAAGAAGACAACTTTCTTTACAAGGGCGATATTCTTCCTGTGTCCATTACCGGTTACAATGCCAGCAGTGAATACCTGCTGGTAAAACTGGATACCTTTTCCTTCAAATCAGAACTCAGCCCCAACACGATGATCAACCTGAGCGATGCCTATACATTCTGGGGAGATCAGGAAAAAGTGAACCTGACGATCAGCGAAAAAAGTACCGGTAAAAAAGTGTTGGAGAGAGCGCTGAAAAAAAGTGATGGACCGACCACCGTCAACCTTTTCTACATGAACGGAGAGGTAAGTGAACTTCCACAGAAACCCTCAGTAGAGGAAGGTAAAAACTCGGTCATCTACATGTTTAAGCCCACGATCACCAAATATAGCGGAGCCGTAGACATTGCACTAGGGAAATTTTATGTGACGCCGAGGGTATTTGAAGAGCTGGGCAGGATAAAAAATTTGAAAGCTAACGAATTTTCGGCAGCGTTAACTGTACCCAGTTTCTCTACCGCGGCCGGTCAGCTCTACAACGGGCAAGCTACTTCTGTTTCATTCAGGGCGAGGATCTACAAAGCAGGAACCAACGAACTGTATACCGAAGGATCTGCCTATACCTGGAATGTGCTCTCGTCAACGGCACCCCTGCCCCCGGCATCGAGCTCCGCATCCAAACTGTATATCTTTGAAGAAGCCCCTTCGGGCGTCAACATGCTCTTTACGAAAAAACTTGAACTCTAGAAAACAAAGCGATGAACTCGATAAAAAAATACACCACCCTATTGCTGATGCTGTTTGTGACTGCATTGACCGCATGTAATAAAGAAGAACTGAATGAAGGGAAAGTCATGCATGTGATCGTTAATGGCTATAACGGCAGTGACCATGAACTGGAAATCACCCTGGATACAACCGTTTATAAAAAAAGCATACGTAACGGCGATCTGCTGATCAAAGCCCGCACGATATCGACGTTTAACAGGGCCTATGTGTATTACACACCAGAGGCCAAAGGGCAAATGACGGTCAAAGACCTCAGCAGCGGCAAAGTAGTTTTCAGCAGGCCCCTACCCGCTAAGGAGAAAGCCGATTTCAACTTTATCTACCTGGATGGTAAGGAACTGGAAATACCAGGCATAGCAGCAAATCCTGGCAGCAATAAGCTGGGATTCTACCTGCATTACACAGAAAGCAATGACCCTATCGACATCTTTCTTTATAGAAAAGATGCCAGTACCGGTGAGGAATACCGGTATTACCTTGCAAAAAATGCAAGACCAGGAAGCTGGTTGTCCGTTGATTATGTAGCAGCGGCAGATTTCAGTACTGAAAATGCTATGCAAGCCACAAACCTCTATTTTACCAAGGCAGGAACTACAGATCAATGGGCATTCCGCGATAATGAAACCCTCAGCATGACCAGTGCCAGAAGCCAGTTTTTTCCGCTTGCGGGAGAAAATGGCCTGGTACAGTCATATTTTATTACGCCCGGTATTAACCAACTGGACTGCGCACGTTTATTTTTCTACCCAGGCCGAATTTAGTGTCGGTCTTGTCTTAGAAAGCAAAAACGCCCGTCATAGGGCGTTTTTGCTTTACCGGATTTTGCCGCTTTCTTTCCTAAAACACCAGGCTGCAGGGTATTCCGGAAATCTGTATTTACATTTGTTTCATCAGCGGTTGAGCTTCTGCTTTTGGTGCTGATCAAGGATAATTTCATCAATAAAAAATGGCGTTTTTAACTGGAGGTCCCTACTACGATATGATCGGTAGGGCCGGGAACAACGTGGGGCGTAAGGTAAAAGGCAGGAATGTCTTCTCGATGCGCCCATCAAAATCTAACAAGCCGGCAAGCCTGCCGCAACTGAACCAAAGGAACAAATTTGGCCTGCTTACAGGCTGGACGGCCAATCTGAATCTTTTTATAGATGCAGGGTTCAGGCACTATGACGCTAAAATGTCGCCCATGAATGCCTGTATTTCCTACAATTCGAAACGGAATGTAATCGTAGGCAGTACTGCCCCATTTACGATCGATTATTCGAAAATGGTGCTGAGCCGTGGTAAACTGGCCGGAATCTCGCTACCTACTGTGGCCACAGGAACCAGCATCAGTGTGGTGTTTGACTGGGGAGCAAACCTGGGTGAAAACAATGCTGAACCGGACGACAAATTGTCTTTTGCAGTGTATGATCCGACAACAGATGAATTTGCGATTGCAATGAAGGTCGTGAACAGGTCGGCACTGAGCTATGAGCTGCTGCTGCCAGCAGAGTTTAGCGGGAACATGGTGCAGGCCTGGGTGATGTGTACGAGTAACGAGTTGGTGAGTGACAGTGTGCATTTGGGGCCTGTGCCGGTAGGCTAAGTTCTGAAAAATTGATGGTGATCTCTTCCGGACTGCATAATTTTTCGCCCTGCGGGCTTCAAAATGACGCTGAGGTCCGTCAGAGACACCTCAATTTTTCTCCAGCGAACTAGCCTAGCGGAAAGGCCAAATGACACACTGGTTAGAGGGGAGGTCCGGCCTGGGCGCAGAGGGGATGTTAAGAAAGGGTTTGAGTTTGACTGCAGAATGTTTGATTAAGTGTGGGGGTGTTTGAAGAAAGGGTTCGAGTTTGATTGCAGAGAGTTTGGAGCAGGTAAGTTTGGTTGAGTGTGGGGGGCGAGTTTGATTGCAGAGCGTTTGGAGCAGGTAAGTTTGGTTGAGTGTGGGGGGTCGAGTTTGATTGCAGAGCGTTTGGAGCAGGTAAGTTTGGTTGAGTGTGGGGGGGCGAGTTTGATTGCAGAGCGTTTGGGGCAGGTAAGTTGGTTGAGTGTGGAGAATGTTGTATAGGAATTTAAAAAAAAGAAAAAATGAGAATGATAGGAATGACCGTGAGGTATTGGGGCCTGTATGTATTGGAAGGGCTTAAAAAGGAGCATTTGTTGGTTGGGTTACTGATTTTTGGTATGGCTTTTTTGCCCATTTCCATGGATGATCCGGAACAGACGGTGATGTATATTTTGAGGCAGATGCTGCCATTGGTTTTGGTGGCTTTGATGGCTTATGTGTTGTTGCTGGTCCTGGTTTATTGGCTGATAAAGCGACTTTTTGAAGCATTGGGATTGGCTGGGCTGAAGGCTCTGGGTTTACAAATTAAAGAATTGCCGGTATGTCAAAGACTGGGTTTTTATTATGCTTGTTTTGCAATCTTGTTGTTTGCAGGACTGGGTTCGCTGGCGGCGGTGTTGTAGGTGGTGATCAAAAAAGAAATGAATATGAAAGAATTATTGAAATCGCCCGAAAAGAAATCGGGGTTCGGGAAAGTGGTGGTCAAAATTGCGGTCCGCGTGTTGAGGCGTATCTTGCTTACGCTGGTGCTCGGAAAGGGTCGCCCTGGTGCGCGGGATTTATAAGCTGGGTATTTGGGCAAGCCGGATATAGGAAGCCACGCACAGCCTGGAGTCCGGCCTTGTTTCCGAAGAATAGGGTTGTGGAGATTGCTTCGTTGCCTCGCAACGACGACCGATTCACACCGTTATTGCGAGGTCTGAACCGAGCCAAAGGCGAGCTCAGCGCAGCTAACCAACCTCAAGTCAAAGGGCTCGTGCTGGGCATCTACTTCCCCTCCCTCAGGCGAATCGCGCACGTTGGCCTGGTAGAGTACCTACGGGGGGACTGGGTAGGCACTATAGAAGGAAACACTTCGGTAGCGGGTGGCCGTGAGGGTATTGGTGTATTCCGCAGGCTGAGACACCGCAGGGCGGTGCACTGCTATAGCGATTGGATTCAATGAAATTCAAAACATCAAAAAAAGGATACCCCTAAAAAACTAAAGTATATGGGAATTTTAAGAAACGGACTATTGGGTGGAGTTACCGGAAAAGTGGGCAATCTGGTTGCATACCGGGTATTGGGTAAAGAGGTGGTGCGGCTGAAGGGACAGGTCAAAACCCCGGCTACAGAAAAACAGCTGATGAACCAGCAGGACATGGCTGTGGTGATTACTTTTCTGAAGCCCATTTCCGGCTTTATCAAACTTGGCTTTGCAGCCGCAGCAAAACAACAACAGATGTACCCTCATAACAAGGCGCTTTCCTATCACAAGAAATATGCACTGATGGGCGAATACCCAAACCGGAAAATTGATTTCAGCAAGGTACGACTGAGCGAAGGCAATCTGCAAGGAATAGACATTGAGGACATACAGTTGCAGGGGAACGGACTGCAGATCAGTTGGCGGCCAATGGAAAATGTCAACAATGGAAACCGGAACGACCGCGTGATGGTATTGGCTTACTTTCCTGAATCTGAACCGCTGCAAGCGCATTACTGCCTGAATGCTGCAAAGCGCAGTGAAGGGCAATGTTTGCTCCCGCTTCCTTCCGGTCTCTCTGGTTTTCTTATGGAAGTCTATGTGACGGTGATGGCCGAGGATTTAAAAAAGGTATCTGACAGTCAGTATTTAGGCCGATTGAATCCCTGAAATTTCAGATGTTTAAATGGTAGCGAACTGATCTTCCGCCCCCTTCCTGAGTCATCGCAGCAATTTCGTATAACTGTTGTAAATCGCGTGTGGCCGTCGCCTTGGAAATCCGGGTGATGGCCATATATTTTGCTGCGGTCATGCCGCCCTGGAACCCGTCAGAACCTTTTTCCAGCATCTTATTCATCACTTTCAATTGCCGCTCATTGAGTTGATCTTTATATCGATCATAAAAATGCGCTTTTTTCACTGTAAACTGAGCAGTTATCTTAGCCTCGCGCTGCGCTTCCAGAATTACCCCGGCGAAATAGCTTAGCCAGTCTGTAACCACTAAAGTCTGCTGAGCCTTTTTCAACTCCTTGTAATAAGTCTTTTTATCCTTTTCAATCACTTTGGATAAGCTTAGCATAACGGGTCTTTTTAACGAGATAGCTATTGCCTTTTCTGAGATGGCGCGACCAATACGCCCGTTACCATCCTCAAAAGGATGTATGGATTCAAAATAAAGATGGGCGAGTGCAGATTTAAGAATCGCCTCGGCCAGATCACCTTCCAACTCAAATTTGACCGTGTTGAACCAATGGATAAACCGATCCATTTCCTTAGCCATCTGATCTGAGGGCGGTGCTTCATAATGCACGGTTTCCCTGCCATGGGATCCCGAGATGACTTGCATAAGAGCTGCGCTGCTTCGCCAGACCCCGGGTGTGATGCCTCTTGCATGCTCCATAAGCATGAAATGCCATTGTTGTAACATCGAAGCATTTAAGGGGTCCTGATATGTCTTCCTAACTTCTATCATTAAATTGGCGATACCCGATGCACGTCGGTCTTTAACACTGATGGGCTTTTCATTTAGTCCCAGATTATTCCGAATAGATGACATGACATCCTCCCTGCTGAGGTATTCACCTTCTATTTCAGAGGTTTTTACAGCCTCTGAAATCATCAACTGGATTAAAGCCTCCTCCTGTAAGGATTGTGGCAGGGATTGAAGAATGCCGTTTACTTCGCCAACTTCTTTTGCGAAATCAAGCATAATAGACTGTAGTCCAGCAAAATCATAGCTGAACGCGGGCCAATCAGGAAGCTGCCAATTGTAGGTCATGAGCCGATTAGTAAATTTATTCGGCTCAAATATAAGCGAATTTTGAGCCGATTAGTAAATTTATTCGGCTCAAAATGAAAAATCAATTTGGGAAGAACTGGATAAGTGTTATTTTAAAATTAAATGAATGTTACCATTATGTTAACAACTATTTCACAATGTTAGATCCAAGGCTCCTAACGCGGTTTGTGTTCAAGGAATTATGGGCAAGTAGATTAAGCTTATGTTATGAGATTTGATATGCCATTACAAAACGATAATTTTAAGTAATTATTAGTTCATGTAATTTTGGCATTATGAATTATCCAGTCTTTATCTTCCACGAACTTACTTACAGACTCTCACAGATCAGTCCGAACATCGGGACTTTCGATACCAGTTTTGTCCGCAATGATTCCTTTGTGATCCATACGACAAAGGGTGAATTGGAGGTTGACAGCGAGACTATTGCAAAACAGTATCAGAACCCGGGATTGCTTACCAGGGAAGATCTGGATCTGCTCTTGCAGAAATTCCATGCTTCGGATAAGCGCGCGTTGGCTTTTCATTAGCGATTAAGAAAACTGAAAAGTCCAAGTCAGGAAGAATCGATTAAGAGGGAAAAGTCCAAGTCAGAAAGACTTGGACTAAGAGCGAAGACTTGGGCTAAGCGCTGTTTTTTATGAATTCGTTACTGGAAGTATTGCGATAAATCCGTAAAAGTTCCTGATAAAGCAGTGCCTCGCGGGGTTCCGATCAGAAATCTGGAATCACGGAGTACCAGAAGTTTTGATTTTCCTGCTTCAAACTTAAGTTCGCCAAACCTCCCCAGATTGGGTGTAAATGGAAATCCGTTCGTAAGAATCGGCGGTGCCAGATTGACATATGGTATTTGATCGGTACCTTTTTCCACGATATCGTAGCTGTAAATGTAGTTGGCAGGGATAGGTGGAAGTTCTATAGCATTAAAACTGCCATCTTTAGATAAAGCAAACCTGATCTCAGGACTGGTTTTTACTGCTGCAGCATTGGTTCTGGGATCTTTCGTATACAATACCAATTCCACATCGACCCCTTTGAAATTTGCTGGCCACTGGGTTTCGAATTTAGCCTTAACCATCATATTGGCAGGATCTGCCGGTGGATCAAGTTTGACATTATCCACTATGGCTTTGCCATCAAAAAAGAAATTTACGGACTGTTGTGCAGGAAGAGATTGGATTGTCCTGGTCAGCAAAGCTGTCGCCTCTCCTTTTTTCCTGATCTGGAATTCCCGGGTCATTCCTTTATCCATTAAAACTGCAGTTCCATTGCCGGTATTGTTGATGATGCCTGTGCCGGACAAAACCAGATTGCCATCTAATAAAAACTCCAATTCACCGGATAAGACGTAACCTTTGATCAGCAGTGTGACCAAATTGTCGTAGATTTTGCTGCCATCATAGTAAACTGTAAAATCCTGATTGTAGCTTGAAGCTGAAATCACATTGCTTTTCAAGATCCCGGCACTTCCTTTTTTCCTGATCTTAATTTCTGCATCCTGTCCATCTACCGACAATAAAGTGTTGAGCTCAAATGCGGGCAGTGTTTTTGTTTCTGCAATTACTTCATCTTTATAAACAAACTCCAGCTGTTCCGTAGAATTCCCCTTAACGGTTAATTTAACTACTTTTCCTTCCTCGGGAAGGGCCAGTTCCTTTTTATTGCAACTTATACACAGCATGAACAACAGCATGCTGGCAAGGCCCGATTTTACTATCATTGATTTCATATTTTTCTTTTAAAAATTATAGGATATGGAGGTACTGTAGCTGCGTCCGAATTTTTGCCTGAACCTGATCTGATCTTCTTTTTCATATTTGTCGGTAAAGCCAGGTTTCAAACTCAACCCATTGTCGCTTTGTCCAACCTTTGGACCACGATCGTAACTACCCGTATTGACGTAAAATACGGAGGCGCTGTTCAGTAAATTCCCGGCGTTGAGCTTAACTTCAAATCTTTTGCTAAAAAATTTATAGCTGATCTGTGCGTCAACCTGTTCCCTTGGCATTTCGTATTCGATCTGGTCAAAATTGAAACTTACGATGTAGGTTTTGTATCCTGACTTGTTATAGGCTACATTGAAGCCCAGGAGATCACCCGTATACTGAAGCCCTGCATTGATAAGGTAAGGAGACTGTCCATACATGGACCTCTCCTGCTTAACCGGAACCCGGATATATCCACCAACTTCTTTGTCTGGGTTTTCTATCCTATAACTGGACAGTACCCGTGATTTTTGCAAGGTAAGGTTACCATATGCGCTGAGGTTACTCAGCAATGCAGTCTGATTGATGAAGCTAAAATTCTTCCGAAATTCGAACTCGAGTCCATATACTTTTGCGTTTGCAGCATTTTGGATGTAGTAGTTGATGTTGCCTGTAGCGATACTAAATGTAAGTTCTGTGGGTTTATCGAATTTTTTGTAAAAGGCACCTACTGAAATAATTTCGCCTAAGCCAGGAAAGCACTCAGCCTTCAGGTCATAACTATCGACCCGGGTACTGGTGAGCCCCTGGTTGCCAAACTGTGCACCAAGAATGGGACTGTACTTGAAAAACTGGCTGTTGTCCATTAACTCCGGTCTTACGATGCTGCTGGAAACTGCGGCCCTGAGGTTGAGCTGTCCGATGGGGCTATAGGTGAGGTTTGCAGAGGGCAGCCATTGCCAGGCCTTTTCTTCCGGTAATTTGAACTCGCTTCCCCCTCTAAGTACCTGGCCATTTTTGATCTCTGTGTACTTGTAATATTCGGCCCTGATGCCCCATACCAGGCGCAGCTTTTCCAGGGGGCGACTGTCAAACATCAGGTATCCCGCCTGTGTCTGGCTCTTCCCTTTATATTCATCCAAAAAATACTGCGTGATGGCATAATTATAACCATTGGCACCGAAGTTGGCAGGATTCAGCATTTCTTTCAACGGAATAAACCTTAAACTGTCGGCCCTGTTTGGGCTATATACAAAAGAAGCAATCTGCCAATCAAAGCTCGCGCTTTTATGAACGCCAAAGTATCCGGCCTTTACCGTATTGCGAACAGCTCCCAGGTTCAATGGTGCGGTTGCATCCAGGTTCCAGGAGTAATGATTTTCGCGGTTGTGGTAATTGTGGCGGGAAGTTGGGTCGATCCTGGCTTCAATCTGAGTAGATGCCTGATAAAAATAGCGGTATTCCTTTCCAACCAAAAAAGGCATGCTGGCGGCTATAGAAAGGTCTTTTTCTTTGCGATCTATTGCAGTGCTTGCCACATTCCATTCCAGCTTTACCTTGTTCAGCTGATGCTGTCCACCCAACTTGTTCTGCAATAAGCTGGTAAAAGTAGGATCATCTGCTTCCTGTATACGGTTGGGCGGCACACCATTTGCCAGGTCATCCGTGCCACTATCATTGTCGTAGCCAGTGATCCTTACGAGCGCATTGTCATAGAGATGCGTATAGGTATTGCGCAAGCTGAAACGGTTGTTGCCCAATTGAATTCCCACATTCAATATGGCACCCAGGGTGGTGTTGAAACCATAACTCCCTCCGTGATTGTTGAAGTTAAAATTCCAGTCACTTCTGCGCATTTGTTCGATCTCATTGATGGATTGCGTATTGCGATAGCTTATGGCCCCAGTGAAGCCCAGCCTATTTTTGCTATTGGTATCCAGGCTGATGAGTCGGCCAATGGTAAACTGGTAATTTTGTGAAGGCGCAGCCTTATACTTATAGAGTGTAAAATTATCCGTTTTGAATTTTTGGCTCTGCTGATCTACCTTTTGCTGAAATTCAGCAGCAGTTAACGTGATATTTGGTTCGAGTCCCCTAACCGTATGTACGAGGTCTGTAGGAAAAGATCTTCTTCCGTCGTCAAAACCCAGATAATCATATTTGCCACGTTCGTGACTAAATAAATCCTTTCCGGTGGTCTGATCATTGTATGAAGTACCTACGGTGAAGCCCATGAAGTTCTCGTTTGGAATATCCCTGGTATTGATCTGGATCAGTCCGCCACCAAAACTCGCGTTCATGTCGGGAGTAACCGTTTTGCTCACCACCACATTATCTACAAGATTGGCCGGGATGAGATCGAAAGAGAAATTCCTCGTCTGCGCCTCAGTGCTGGGCAGGAGCACGCCATCCAGCATGGCCGAATTGTAACGCTCGCCGATACCCCGTACCAATACAAATTTATTGTCGAAAGTACTCAGTCCACTGATGCGCTTCAAACTTTCGCCAATGTTCTTATCCGGGGTTCTTGCGATCTGTTCCGCACTGATCCCATTGCTGATCTCTGATGCGTTCTTTTGGCGGGCCAGCAAGCCAGCTGTCGAAGCCTTTTTATAACCCGCGGTAACCACTACTTCCTCTAATCCCCTGGAATCGGTTTTTAGTGACACGTTTAGTGAGGTATTGTTCCCTTCGCTAACAGACACACCAGTAACCCGCTGGGTCTGAAATGAGAGGTAGCTGAATTCCAGGGTGTAGATACCAGGCTGGATGCTAATGCTGTAAGTACCGTCTACGCTGCTCTGCAGGGTTTGTCCGGTTTCAATTAATTTGACTGTGGCACCGGGAAGAGTTTCCCCTTTTTCATCCATGATCTTTCCGGAGATGCGGCCTGGCTTTGCGGGGATGGGCAGTTCGCTGATGGCGATGAGGCTACCCAATTGTGTGAATTTCAATCCTTTGGATCTGCTGAGTTCCCTGAGCAATTCAGCCATTGCTTTTTTATCCGCATCCAATTTATTGATCCGCAATTCCCCCACCTTCCTGGACCAGGAAAAAGTAAAGCCGGATTGTTTCTCCATCGCCTTCAATACATCATTCAATGTAGTACCTGTCCTGGAATGAAAGGTAATTTTAGCAGATTCCAGGTCCTGCGACCTGACTTCTGCCCCTAATAAAACACCTGTCAGGGTCAGGGAGACTAACGTTACCATAAAGGTAAATCTTGTCATAGCAAATAAGAGTTTTGTTAAATTTCTTTTTGTATAATTGTTCATAGTTTATTTAAAAATGATTTGTTGCCGAAAAATGATGAATCAGAAAGCTATACTGAGCGGAAGTGTACCACCACTTTCGCTCTACTTTATGATCCAGCCAATACTTGTTGTGCTGTTTCTATTTACATAATGTCCCTCCTTTTACTACCATAAGGTTACGGTATCTTTTTCTATTTGATATTTGAATTCACCAGGGATGCTTAAAGCCTTCATGACAACATTTAAGTTTTCATTTTTGATCTTCAGGTTCAGCTCCCTGTCCAGGAGCGCTTTGTTCCTGAAGACAAATTTTACTTTGTAAGCCTTTTTAAGCTGCAGGATAATATTTTCCAGGCGTTGATTGTTAAATACGAGCAAGCCCTGTTTCCATGCAGCGTTATCCAGAACGTCGACAGGTCCGTGTTTAAACTTTCCCGACAGGTGGTTGAAAGAAAGTCCTTCACCAGGTAACAACATGTAAGTTTTTGCAGTGTGGACCTTTGGCGCCATTACGCCGACTTTTCCTGTAACGACCATCACATCTGAGACCGGGTCTTCCGGGTAGGCTTCTACATCAAATGATGTTCCCAGTACCTGCACATTCAGCAGCGCGGTGTGCACTTTAAAAGGTTTGTTTGCTTTGTGTGCTACCTCAAAAAACGCCTGGCCAACAAGCGTCACTTCCCTTGTTTTTCCTGCGAAGACATTAGGGTATCTCAATTTACTCTCGTGGTTTAAAGTGACCCTGGTTCCATCGGTCAGGACGATGGTCTTGATCTCCCCTGTATTTGCGGTGAGTTCGGTGTAGGTAACAGGGTTGCGTACAGGAGCCTGGTATTGTAGTTTAAAAAGAATGACTCCAAGCCCTGAGATCAACAGTACCGCAGCAGCAGACCGCAGCCAAAACGAAAAGCCGAGCGGCGCAGGTTTAGACGTTACATTGGGGAAAAAGTATTGCCTCAGCTGCGCCCTCGAAGATACCTCCCGCTGTTCAAGTTCATGTTGAGGCAATAAGTCTTTTTTTAAGTCCAGCTGGATGAGCCATTGGGCGATCAGTTCCTTCTCTTCTTCTGTAACCTGGCCTTCCTGGTACTTTTTGAAAAGTGCTTCTAAATGTTTCTGTTCTTTCTGCATTCTATATATAATAAGCAGTAGGAAGCAAAAAGGCCCAGATGTTTTAAGTTAAGCTTATGTTACTAATGTGTTAACCAAACTAAGATCAGTAACTGAAGTGCAGAAAGCGATTCATCGCTGGTAGCCTGACGAATTCTATTCATAGCGATATTAACTTGATTTTTAACCGTTTTGGGAGAAATATTGAGCAATTGGGCAATTTCCGGGATGGAATACTGATTGCTGCGGCTCATTAAAAATACTTCCCGCATTTTATCGGGCATTTCCTCAATTGTCCGGTTGATGACCGACATGACCAATTCATATTGCTGGTCCATTTCACGGATTTCGAGCGTATCCAGATAGGGGCTGTTGCTTTCTTCGGCCTGCAGGAAAGCAGCAAAATTCCGGAAGTGTTTCTCTTTAAAACCCTTTGTGCGGAAATAGCCGGAAAGTTTGAACCAAAGTCTGTTTTTCAGGTAATTGGCTAAAGGATTTTGAATGTTGAAATTTTCCCGTTTGTCCCAAAGCTCTATGAACATGTCTTGCAGGAGGTCATAGGCTTCATCTTCATCGCCAATCTTCCTGATGGCCAGGATTAGCAAGGACTGGTAATGACGGCGGTGAAGTTCTTCAAAAGCCGCATAATCTGAACCCCTGATTAAAGATAATAATTCCTGTTCGCCTAAATGTTCCATTGTTGTTGGTATCCCGAAGCTAAATTGCTCCGAAGATACCAATACAATGTTAGCTAAATGTTAGTATTTGACTCAATAGTCTATTCAGTTAGAAGGGACTATGAGGGGTTCCTTTTGTGCGGTATTAGCGTGGGAACAGCTGAATAAGTTCATATTGCTCCAGAAAATCAGTGGCTGGGGCGACTGCCTTTTTTGCAAGAAATATGCTTTGAACTTTACCTGGAGAAACTCCATCGTAGGGTAGCTCCACAGTTATTGTACTCTGGTCTCTGTTCTTATTGATGTAATATTCTTTGGTCTTCGCATTTCTTACTACCGCAATCGGATATAATTCAGTGCCGGATTGCGTTGGTGTGACCGTAGGTACTGGGATCTTAGCATAGGACGTCCATGTACCAGGCTGCACATTTTGAGCAACAGGAAAGCTTGTAGTATTAACTACGACAATGGGATCTGGCTTAGTATCATCATAATAATACTCCAGCACATCGACCATTATATCTACCGGATCTTTGCCTGAAGAAGGATCCAGATAAAAATTAACGGTATAATCATTTCCCTGCGGACTGGGATATGAATACTGATTACTGAGTTTCGATCCATCAAAATAGATTTTAATGGCTTTACTTTCCTGATCATTGATGTTGAATTTTTGCTGATAAACGATCTGTCCGGTGCTTTTCCTTTTCAGTTCCATATTGATTTCATCCTTCTCAAAAGCGAGTTGGTTGATGGCTCCGGTAGTCCTCACCCGTCCATAATATTCGCGCATTTTTTTCCCGTCAAAGTATTGTTCTATTGTATCTCCCAATACAAATCCAGAAATGTCGAATGTGTTATTTATTGACTTTATAGTTGGCATCACATAAGTTCCGTCCTTTTCGCAGGCACTCAACAGGAATACAGGCAGGATCGCAACCAGATAGATGAATTTAAGTTTATTGTTCATGATGTGCTTAGATTAAAAATTATAGGATAAAGAAAGACTGAATGTACGCCCAACGTAGCGTGTAAAAGTTTGTCGGTCACCTACCCTCCTATTGGTAAACTTATCGGTATAACCTTCTTCGAATTTCTCAGAAAAGCCAAATTTATATTCGTACTTATCGTGCCACTCCAGATTCAGTCCACCCTCAGTTCCAGGCTTTTGCTCATAGGTACTGGGATCGTTGATGAAATAACGGAAAGGTGCATCCAGCAGGTTGCTCATGTTCAGTTTGGTTTCCATCTTTCCTTTCAAAAATTTATAACTGATCTGGGCATCCATTTGAGATCTCGGCCTTTCATATTCCACGAATCCGGGCTCTATGGCTGTAATAAAAGTCTTATAGCCCGCATGGTTGTAGGTTAAATTCAGTCCCAATTTTTTGCCAGCATACTGAATCCCCGCGTTATACAGCAAAGGAACCTGTCCGTAAAGCGCACGCGGATATTTCAGGTATTTATAATACAGAGAATCTGATTGGTCGGCAGCTTTGCCATACTGTATTTCCCGAGCCCGTACTTTTGAGTTCTGTAACGTAAGGTTACCGCTCAGGTATACGTTCTTCAGAAAAGGAAGGCCGTCGTAGACGAAGCCTAAACTTTTACGGAGCTCAAATTCCCATCCCTTTACGATGGCCCAATCTGAATTGGAAATCGTGATGTAACCAATTCCATTATTTTCGTTGTCCAGTCTGTAATATTCTGCTGGTTTGTCGAAGAATTTATAAAAATAACCTGCCGAGATCAGCTCGCCTGCTCCTGGAAACACCTCTATTTTCGCATCCAGGTTATCGATAAGTGTACTGCTCACACCACTACTGCGGATATCTGTCCCATAATTCGGATTGTAACGGGAGAACCTTGAACTTTCCATAAGTCCTGGTCTAACCGCCGATTTGGCATAGGATGTCCGCAAATTCATGTCCTTAAAAGGAGAATAGGTGATGTTGGCCGAAGGCAGAAAATACCAGTCTTTTTTCTCCTCAAAGAAAATCCTGCTGATTTTATCTTTCAGTAAGCTGGCAGAATTGACAATTGTATCTAACTTGAAGTATTCAGCGCGTAGGCCCCAAACCATGCGCAGGCTGGGAAGCAATTTCTGGTCTAACATTACGAATGCGCCCTTGTTCTCACTTTTGGCCTCAAATTTATTGGAACCATAATCTTGTTTGAAATAGAAGATGCTATTTCCTGTATTCTCCATACTCATATAGTTGCCCCAGTCCTGGATTGGTATCGTAACTAAAGGGACCGTACCATTGCTTCCCATTGCGATAGGGAGAATCTGCCAGTCGTAGTACGCATGTTTTTTAAGGTAATTGGCACCCGCTTTCAAAGTATGTTTGGTATTACCTAATTTAAAATCATAGGCCGCAGTCAGAGTACCATCAAAGTTATTCTCTTTATAGATGTATTCATCTCTGTGCGTAGCTCCAAAGCCCGGATCCGTGGTGGAACTGGTGCCATAGGTATACAGTACCCTATTGCCAATTTCACGACTACCCAGAGTTGTTGATACAGCATCCTGTTCTAAAGATTTAAGCGATGTCCTGGCCAAACTCCATTCAATCTTTAAGGGTTTGATCCGGTGAACACCACTTACCTTATTCTGCAGGAGATCCGAAAACTTGGGTCTGTCATCTTCCTTGATGCTGGGGAATTTTCTTTCGGACTCATCTTTAGGATTGTTCCAGTCCCAGCCACTGAAGCGACTGAACCTGTTGTCGAAGATCCGTGTATATAAATTGTAGGTATTGATCTGGTGCATTTCCGTCTTGAACCCACCATTTAGCAACAGTCCCAGGGTAGTGTTGAAACCGTAGACATTACCCGTGTTGATGTCGGTAGGATCATCTCCGCGAGTAGGCTCCCGGGTCCAGTCTCCACGGCGCATGGTAGAGACATAATCGTTGCTCTGCGTATTGCGGTAGCTCAATGAACCGACAAAGCCCAGTTTACGCTCAGCCCTGGAACTTAAGGAGTAAACTCTCCCCAAGTTAAACTGGTAGTTTTGCGAAGGCATGGACTGAAAATTGCGTGCTCCCAAGCGTTCAGTTCCACCGATGCGCTTGTTTTGCTCAGCCACTTCTGCAAATTTAACCTCGTTTTGGGCATCGGTTTTCGTAGGATCAAATTTCCCTGCGAGGTTCAACAAATTCTTAGGGAAATGGTCCCGGGTACCATCATCAAAACCCAAATAATCGTATTTACCACGTCCATACCCCAGAAAATCCTTGCCTGTGGTGCGGCTATTGAAAGAAGTACCTGCGCTGACGGACAGGAAATTGCTTTCGGGTACAGACTTGGTCGTAATCTGGATTAAACCTCCTGCAAAACCGTAAGGCATATCGGCAGTGATGGATTTGGCCACAACGATATTTTCTACCAGATTGGTCGGGATCAGGTTAAATTCAAAATCCCGCTCCTGAACATCTGTACTGGGCAAGCTACTTCCGTTGAGCAAAGATACATTATAACGTTCAGCGATGCCTCTCACCACTACCTTTCTATTTTCATTGGTAGATACCCCGGTAATCCGTTTTAAGCTTTCACCTACATGTTTATCGGGAGTTGCAGCAATCTGTTCTGCAGAGATACCATCAGAAAGGTTGGACGTATTTTTTTGTTGCGCATACAGGCCGGCCACGGATGCTTTTTTATAAGTGGAAGTGATGGTCACTTCTGACAGGCCTTTCGAATCCGGTTTCATTGAAATATCCAGTGTTGTATTTTCGCGTGACCGGACCATCACATCGGTAATCCGCTGCTTCTGATAAGAGATATAGCTGATTTCAAGGGTGTATGTGCCTGGTGCTATGCTGATGCTGTACTTTCCATCAACCGTGGTTTGCACCGTTTGACCAGTCTCTACAATCTTAATTGTAGTACTGGGCATGACTTCGCCCCTATCGTCGGTTATTTTACCCGTGATGCGGCCAGGCTCTGCAGGTTTGGGTGCCGGTTTGGCCCGGCCAATCACGACATTATTATTGATGACTTCATAATCATAGCCCGTTTGTTTCAACAGTCTTTTGAGCACTATGGGAAGAGATTCCCCACGAAAGAACTGTGGAGAAGGCTTTAATTTGCTGAGTATATTTTTATCATAAGAAAATGCGATACCGGTACTTTTTTCAATTCTGGCCAGTACATCGGCCATGTTTTCATTTTTTATGTTGATGGTAACTTTGACTTCATCCAGTTTCTGTGCCCTGCTATCGCTGGCGTAGATCATACTGGTTAAGCCTATTAAAATTCCTAATGCAACTGTCGTGACTCTCATGATCGCCGTGACGTTTTTTTTCATGTATTTTTTATTGTACAAAAGATAGTCAGCCCATGCGTCCGAATAAATCGGGAATTGCATTGCCAATCCGCATAGCTTTACTATTTTTGATTGTTGTTAAATGGTTTATGCCTTTAATTACACAGCGGGACTAACGAACTTTCGACGGGGAGTTAGCCGCTGTTTCTTTTTATGTATCCTTATCTATTCATAGAGTGTGATTATATGGTCCCTGATGCGGTAATTTGCATCCGTCATTTTGCTGATTGTTTTCATAACCTCTGTTATTTGATTGTGTGTATAAAATGTAGTTTTAAAATTCGCTGCTGCTAACCTGTTGCTTTTCGTTTCGAGTGTAAGTCCCCATGTATTTTTGATGACCAAGGCGAGTTCAGAGAAGGAGGCGCCGTCCAACTTGATGACACCATCTCTCCAGGAGCTGACCAGCCGGGCCGGAATTTCAGTGGTGGTAAAATCCCCGGTATTTTTCTCGAAATTGATCTGCTGGTTGGGGTAAAGGAAAGCCAGCGTTTTACCGGCAGTAGTGACCCCGACTTTTCCTGTAGCAACGCTCACCGCAATTTGATTTAGTTTGGCGTATGCCCTGATGTTGAAGGATGTGCCCAATACTGTGGTGGACAGCTGAGCGGTAGAGACCACAAAAGGCTTTGTTTCATTGTGTTTTACTTTGAAAAACGCCTCACCATCTAAATAGACCTGTCTTTTAGGGCCATTAAACTGAGCTGGATAGCGGATCTCCGAGCCCGAATTCAAGGTGATTTCCGAGCCGTCGGCCAAGATCACTTTCAGCATCTTACCTTGCCCGGCCCTGCTCCTGCTCCATTGAATCGTGTTTTCAGTTTGTGTGGAACTGCTGCTCTTCTTCAAGTATTGGTACATGGAGAAGCTGCAGATTAAAAAGGCCAGAACTGCAGCAATTTTCATCCAACTGGCGTAGGGCTGGAATAGCGGGAAGATCCTAACGTTAGTACCGGGAATTCGGTCAGTAATGCTATTTAAGAGCCGAAGCCGTACTTTTTCTTCATGTTCAGCGTCGGCAAAAACCTTCAGGTCTTCGTCAGCATGATCGAATGCTGCGTACCAATGGTCTAATATTTTTTTCTTTTCCTGCTCGTCCATATGATGTCCTTTGCCTATATAACCGAACGGGTATGGCACTTGTCCCAGAGCAAAATAAAACTTAATACAACCGGTATGTTCTGTTAATGTTCGCTTAACAACAAAGCCGCTATTGTGATGATCAGGGTAAGGGAAGCTGGCTCAGGTTCAGCTGATCCATAGTTGCGGATGGTAAGCCTGATCCGGTTTAATGCTGTACTCAATTGGTTCCTGACGGTTTTACTGGAGATGTTCAAGCGACTGGCGATTTCTTCATTAGAAAGCATTTCCTCTCTGCTGAGCAGGAAGATTTCTTTCATTTTTTCAGGCAGTTTATTGATTTCCTGCAGGACAACAGATTCAAGTTCGCGGTTCATCAAACGATCGTCACTGGAATGCGGATCGACTTCGGTCTTAGATGCTTCCTGATTTTCGAAGTTCATCTTTAAGAGCGCTCTTCTAAAAAAGTCGATGATGCGGCTTTTCAACCGGGTATGGAGCAAGGCACGTACGGCATTTTCATTTTCCAGGTCATAATCGCCCTCGAGCAAGGAGAGAAAGAGGTCCTGCAAAATGTCTTCTACCTGTGCTTCGTCCCGCAAGCGGCGAAAGGCGACGACATACAACTCCTTCCAGAACTTGTTGTACACAGTTGTGATGTATTGCTTTTTTGCCTGCTGCTTCAATTGAATTTTGGAGTGTGGCAACAAAGCTAGCAAGAACAATATTAACGGCAGGTTAAGAATTCAGGCAGACATTGCTTTGAACTAGCGAATGTTTAAGAAAATGCAGTCAAAAGATAACAAAACAACACCATTGGCTTAAAATGATTTGTTTTGCTTTGCTGCAGGTAAAAAAATAGGTATCCTAATGAAAACGACAGCAATCAAAATCAGTTCAGACCTGCAAATCTTCATCGATAAATTTGCTCCAACCAAATTCAAACTTATGGCCAAGGGAATTGAAATCAGGGGCATTAACGACATGCACAGAAACCTTGTGCAGGCCAGAGACCTGATTGAGCGTCTAGAGCTAAATCTCACCGTGTCGCACAATGCAGAGATGCTGAGCTACGGTGGTTTTGAAGTAAATAATTCTTAACGGGGCGTTGCAGAGGTATTCGGTTTAAAAGAACCGAGCAACAAGTTCAGGTCAGCGGGCGCAACTGACTCGGGATGATGGAACTGCTGATCCAACATGGTATCAGGAAACTCCAGGCTTCCTGTAGTCGTTTGCACTTTGATTCCCGCACTGATTTTTTTGTAAGATAAGTACTCCCCTACTGCAGGATTAAGTTCCTGCAGGCGAATGAGCAACTCGTAGATCACATAGACCGATAATTGCATACACAAAAATACAAAACATTAATTCAACACTAAATTATCATTAAGTTAACAAAAATATAACAACAACCATGTGCTTAACATGCGATTAAAGAAGTTCCTGTCAGTAAATGACAAACCAAGTCAGGAAGACCTGGAATAATCTGAAATAATTAGCGGGTCAGGGAAAAGATTAAGTTTAGGCTCGATTTTGTGCTACTCAAATCCGATCCTTGTCGTGTTTGTCAGTGATGGTGTCTGTTTGATTCACTTCCTTCTCAAATTTTTTCGCATCTCTTTTATTTCTTCTGATCAGGAAGAGAATCAATACCAGGACAGCAAATACTACGGGGACTAAAATATTATAATTGACTTCCATGAGCAGTGTTTTTGAGTAAATATAAAGAAAAAAAGCCCTGACATCCATCATGGCTTTTTTTATCAACTAAACCTAAACGTATTATAAATACTAACCAAATATTTATGCTGCAAAGCTAAGGCTCATGTGTTAAGAAGATGTTACATATACGTTATAAATAAACAAAAAAACCGGGCCGACAACAGTCGGACCCGGTTGAGCATAATCAAAAATGAAAAAACTTATTTCAGGAAGATTTTACGTATTGCTTTATTGTCTGCATCCAGAATATAGATATTACCATCTTTATCAACAGCCATATCATCCATAGACGCTAATTTTGCTGCGGATAACGTACCGTCTACAAAACCTGAACCCGAGCTGAATTTCACGAGTGTTGAAGCCTTTTTACTCGCAATATCAATCTCTCTGATGGCGTAATTATACCGGTCGCCTGCGATCATCTTACCGCTGCCATATAAAAACAATCCTCCGGAAATGTTATTAAATCTCACCTGCGTACCTGCTCCATCTGCATAACCCGGATCTGACCAGCCAATCCAATTGATCAAATTCGTACCACCCGCAGGTATATTGGAAATGGCATGGTTACTACTTGATCCTGAATCTACATAATACAGGTTACCAGCTGCATCGACTGCCGGACGGGAAACAGGCCAAAGCGGACCAGTAATTTTAGAGAAACCACCTGCTACATTTACTTTGTTCATGCCTGCAAATGTGGCATTTATATTTACATACAGATTTCCTGCATTGTCAAATGTCATCCTTCCAGGTGCAAAACCAGATGCATAGACTGTATTTTGTCCCGTAGGGGTAATTTTTCGGATTTGGTTATTACCAATATCTGATACATACATATTGTTTTGTTTATCGAATACAATACCGTAAGGTGTTCCGAAAATAATATCTGCACCATTTGCCTGTACTGTAGTTACCGTACCATCTTCTGCAATTCTCCTTACAACTTTATTCTGGTAATCGGTTACATAAACAACACCATTATTATCCAGGGCCATTCCTGCCATAAAACGCCCAAACGTAGTGCTATTAGGACCGCCCGCCAATGTCATCACTCCGGCTCTTCTAAATTCCTGCGGTGCTAGCGCTTCCTCAGTTCCCACAACAACTTTCAACTTACCCGTGCTTAATCCTGCAGGCGCGTCTAAAACCAGTGTATTTTCAGTAGCTGTTTTTACAGCTGTTAAGACCCCATTAAAATAAACTTTGTTATTTGTTATTGTGCTGCTAAAACCAGACCCTTTGATGGTAACTGTTGTTCCTGCCAAACCATTATCAGGGCTTACAGAAATAATTCCCAGTGTCTGATCTTTAAACTGAGGGCCATCAGTAGCCTGGTCATTCACCACTACTTTCACCAAACCACTACCTGTACCACCGGGTATAACAAGCTTAATTTGGTTTTCATTAACAGATTGAACGGGAATTGCCACACCGTTGATGAACACTTTATTTTCGTCCAGCACAGGACTAAAGAAAGTACCTGTAATGGTCATTTGGGAATCCTTTGGTCCACTCAATGGCGTAACCACCTGTATGGATGGCGGAGCGACTACTGTAAATATTGGCCCTGTAGTTTTCTGTCCGTTGATATTTACAGAAAGCGGACCCGTGCTCACTCCGTCAGGAGCGGAAACTACCAGTTTTTCTTTGGAAGCTTCCAGTACTGTAGCGCTGGCTCCGTTAAAATCTACTACATTTCCTGCTGCCAGTTCTTCAAACCCGACACCAGTGATGGTGACTTTGGTGTTTTTCCCACCGGTTAGGGGTTTAATCGTACTGATAGACTGATAGGTAAAATTCTGCCCCTGGGCTTCTTTACCGTTCACCTTTACTACTATCGGCCCGAAGCCCGCATCTACAGGTACTTCGGCAACGATTATCTTATCAGACACACTAACTACCAATGCAGCTTTACCATTGATAAAAACTGTAGCTGGCGCGCTTATACTACTAAAACCCTCTCCTGTAATCCTAATTTGAGAACCAGCAGGCCCATTGGCAGGGGACACTATTTTTACACTTAAATCCTGGTAAGTATACTGTCCGACATCAAAGTTCTGCGCAGCATATTTTAATCCGAGCGCACCTGTAGCCCCTCCTTCCGGCATTCTGATTACCAGTGAAGTTGCCGTTGCACTAATTACCTCTGCCGCTTTTCCCGAAATACTGGCGGAATACAAACCAATGTCGGTACCAAAGCCTTCTCCTTCTATGGTCACCAAAGTACCTGCGTTACCGCTATTTGGATAATAGCTCTCTATTTTAAACGCTACAACAGGCTGTTCTACCTTATCTTTTTTACAAGCGCCAATAAACAGCAGGAAACACAGCATCATACCGATGCCTAAATTCCATTTATGTTGAATGATCGTATTCATATTCTTCTAATTTAATTTGTAGACTAAAAACTATACCTTAAGCCTAATTGCATTTGCGTTCTGGATCCAAAGTAATCTATGCTATAAGGTTTTCCCGGATTTCGGAAAGTAAAAGCCGGGTAATTACCTGCATTTTGCTGGGCGCTAAGCAAGGGAGGGGTTAAACCCACACTGCTGGTTGAATTGAACGTATTTGGCGAAAAATACTGAACGCCCCAGTTTTTGCTGATCAGGTTGCTGATGTTCGTTACATCTGCAGTAAAACTTAATGAATGGGTTTTACTTTCGTTTACAAATAACTCATGCGAGAGGTGTAAATCTGCCTGTACATTCCAGGGTGTACGCCCCTGATTACGTTCTGTGTACTTCCCCCTCCTGCTGCTCAGATATTCATTACCATCAATAAACGCGTTAAACGCTGTTGCCTGTTGTACCGCAGTTTGTGTTGGAATGTCTTTAAAATAGCGAATACTCTCCTCATGCAGAGGAATGTAAGTTAAACTAACCTGCTGTGGTAAGCCCTGCGTACTTGCGTTTACAATACCGTAAGTAAAAGGACTGCCCGACTGTGCGCTAAAGAACAAACTTATATTTGTTTTGCCTGCCTTAAGCCAGTCGTGGTTATAACTGATGCTGGACACAATTCTGTGGCGGATATCAAAATTACTGTAACTTAAGGTTGGGTTGTTGGGCACCAGCGACTGATTTAGCTGCCAGTTACTTTCCATCGAGTTACGTACACCATTACTTAAATCTTTTGATTGTCCATAGGTATAAGAAGCACTCACATTTAAAGACTTCATAAACGTTCTGGCAACAGTACCAGTAAGGCTGTAACGGTAACCATCGCTGGTATTGCTTAATAAGTAAATGTTAGAGAAACGTGGATCAACAGTTCCACTGTAAACAGGCTGCTGTTTTTCCTTGTCATAACCATAATACAAGGGATTATCTTTTGTATTTAGCTGCTGAAATAATACATCTTTTATATTCTTGGTATACATCCCTTCCAGGGTAAAACGCCAGTCGTTTTCTGTTTCATAATCGAGTCCCAAACTACCACGTAATACTTTTGGCATTACAAAGTCATTGTCCACCAAATCTATCTGGGTACGCCCGCTATTTGGATTATTGATCACTGTTCCGTTTTGACCAATGAAACCAGCTATACCATTAGGGTTTGGTTTAACAGGATCTACACCTGGCACAAAAGGCTGCTGATCTGCCCGCTGGTCTATGGCACCAAAGCTGTCGCCCGTGTTGTAGTAGGCATAGGCCAGCCAGGCAAAAGGAATACGGCCGGTAAACATCCCGATTCCTCCTCTAAAAATCAGCTTCTGATCGCCCAGAGCATCGTATCTGAAACCTAAACGTGGCGAAAGCTGTACTTTGTTTAAGAATTTATTTTCAATCCGGTTTAGCGGCGTGTAAGTATAGGTATTCCCGAAATTCGGGTCGGCCATGATACTGCGTACCTTATCACTTAAAACAGGCATGGTCGGTAAGTTCACCATATCGGCACGCAAACCAGGTGTAATCCGCAACTGATCGCTGATCCTGATTTCATCCTGTACATATAAACTGTACATGTTTACATTAAAATCTGCCGCTGGATTGTTCATTAAATAATCCCTGTCGTTATTGGTATAACCGTAACTTCCCCTTACACGGTACGGATTGTTGTTGGTGAAATCTTCTATGCTCTGGTAATCTACACGACCGTTCCAGGCATTTACAAAACCATACTGGATGCCATACAATTCGTTGTGCGTACCCAGCAAAATTTTGTGACGGCCTTTGCTCCAGTTTAAATTCCCGGTAAACTCCCAGGTTTTCTGCTTCATATTAAAAATGCTGGCCTCACGGTCGGTACCCAAATAAATAGTGGTACCCGGCGTGCGGCCCATAATCTGTACCTGTGGCAGGGTCGGATCGCTTAGAGGGTCACGGCTATCACTAACATGTGTAAAACCAAGCACTACATTGGCCGAAAGTTCATTATTGAAACGACTTTTCAATTCGGCAACAGTGCTGCTTTGGTTGTTTTCCTGTAAAAAAGCCATGCTACTGAAACGGAAATCCTGCTGATCACGGTCCATGTGTGTACCCTTGCTAAAAATGGTATTATTCCTGACAGCCAATTGGTGTTTATCGCTGATGTTCCAGTCCAAACGGTTAAAAAACTTCTGTGATTTGCTCCAGTTGGTGTATGCATCTGCAGTTCCCGCATCAAAAATATTTCCGTAGCGACTCTTTACTGTGTTTTTTATAGATTGGGCATCGGCTACACTAAAAATAGGACTGGTTTCTGGCGTACCTACCAGCAGTTGTGTGGGATCCTGCCGGCGGGTAATTTCCTCATTGCTAAAAAAGAACAGTTTGTTTTTAATGATTGGGAAACCGATGCGGAAACCTGTCTGGTAATCATAAAATTCGCTGTTCATTTTGCCCAGGCTGCCTACACGGTCATTACCGGTAAGGGCTGCATTTCTGCCGAAACCGTACACAGAACCACTTACAGTATTAGTACCACTGCGGGTAACCGCATTGACAGATCCACCGGTGAAATTCCCGATTTTCACATCAAAGGGTGCAAGGTATACCTGCATGTCTTCTATCGCATCCAGAGAAACCGGATTGGTCCTGGTGCTACTGCCATTCATACCGGATGTTCCGGTCTGCCCCCCATTAGAGGGACTAAAACCAATGGCATCATTGTTAACAGCACCGTCTATAGTGACATTGTTGTACCTGAAGTTGGTACCACCGAAACTGTTATCCCGACTACCCTGAGGAGTGAGGCGGGTAATATCGGTAATGCTGCGGTTAACCGTAGGCATGTTTTTAACCTGTTCACTACTGATGTTCTTTCCTGTCCCATAGCTATCTGCTTTTTGACGGGAAATGCTTTTTGCTGTGACCACTATCGTATTCAGCTCCTGCGCATTATCATCCAGGACGAAGTTGATCTGCTGCGTACCTCCAAGGCGAACGGCAATGTCATTACGCATGACATTTTTCATCCCTATAAAGGATACCGTAAGTTCATAAGGCGAACCAATCCGGAGGTTATTTAAAAAATAACGGCCATCTGCATCGGCAGAGACGGCATAACGTGTGCCTGAAGGGGTGTGGATCGCAATAATGGTTGCGCCTGGTATGGCTACCCCTTTGGCATCTTTAACCTGGCCGCTTAGCGAGCCGCTTGTTTCTTGCGCCATGCTGTATATCGACACCAGTAGCAGGGCGCAAAGCACAACGATTGAATATATGTTCTTCATGAATTTAATTTTAATTGCTTGTACGCCCTGTTATTGGGTAATCCGTAAAGCACCGTCAATAATATGTAGCACCCCATTTCCAGCCAGGATATCTTGTTTACCGCCAACCAGGTTAACTGGAGTAACGTTTCCAACTCCCTTTAATGTAATCCCGCTAAAGCTACCCGGAGCATTGGCGTCTGATTTCAAAGTGATGGTAACCGAATTGCCGTCGAGCATGGCCTGTCGGCTGGTGTTGGTCGATCCCGTACTTAAGATATAATCGTAGATAAACCGCCTGTCTTTAACAATATGGTAGTTTACCAAACGCTTCAATACCTCTGCATTGGTATTGCTAATTTGTTCAATGCTGGTATAGCCCATAGTCTGCATTGCTGCATTATTAGGGGCAAAAATGGTGTATGGGCCTTGTTCTTTAATCGTTTCCAGTAAACCAGAAGTTTTTAAAGCCTGCGTAAATAATGTAATACTGGATTCTGCTGCTATGGCATCACCCAGTAAATCGTGCAGGTAAGGCGTGAGTACGCGGTTTATTACCTGTACCAATCCATTTGAAGCAGGAATGTTCTGTGAAATCACCCTTGAACCATTGATCGTAAGAATGGTGTCCGTCCCTTTGATCCAATGCGTTGCATATAACCTGCCACCACGCGATTTAAGCTCCTGATTGAATAGAAACGGCAGCTTGTTCAATTCATATTTACCATCCAGGGTGTGGTAATTGGCTATCCTTGAAATTGTACTGGGGCTACCCGTTAAAACAGCAACAGGCCCGGAATAACCGGCAGCACTAAATGCGGCATCTGAAGGGACCAGGGCAGTGTAAGGTCCTGCACCATCCTGAAGATTTTTATCTAGTCCGCTCAATCTTAATGCTGCACTGAAGGCAGATAGATTAAAATTATCAGCGATCACCAGGTTAATTTTATTGTTATCGTAATCGCTCAACTGATTTTCTTCTTTACTGCAGGCTGTGCCCAATACGGCAATGAGCAGCAAGAAAAACAAGGTGTTTTTTTTATGTAAATTAATTCTTTGCGCCATGTTTTAATTCAATTTAAATCCTTTAGGAATAAACAGGTGGTCCACCACATGGATAGGCCCGTTTAAAGTATTGATGTCTCCTTCAATTACGTTAGCCGCAGGATATTCGGAACCTTTGACCTTAATTTGAATGCTGCTGTTATTTACCGAAAACTCCAAAGGCATTTTGTAAGCATATTCGATAGATGGATTTCCACCTGCACTGACGAGGTATTCATTTAGTCTTGGGGATAATTCATTGCTGTAAAATACAGTAGCATTACTGATCGCCTTATCTCCTCCAACGGTTACAGGCTGAAACATCCTTCCCCAATTGCGGTGGTAGTTGTAAATGGTATCCATGGGATAAGCCCCTTCATCTGTAAAGGTCATGTCACTAAAATGAATACTCGAAGCGCCACGTTCATTGAATTTCAAGATATCAGCCACAGTTTGAAAGCCAGCTTTGTGAAAAGCTTCATCTGTTGGGGCAAACAAAGTTGATATCGTAATGTTGGTACCATACCCCGGATAAGGGCTCAGAATATCCCAGTCTTTCTGATAAAAAAGACGCTGGGTTGCATACATCATTGTTTCTTCGGGATCTGGCTTGTATCCAAATAAGGGTTCCATATCTGAGGCAATTTTATCCAGGTACAATTCATCGGCAAGCCGTTGCGATTCAAGAAACATCGTAAACCTTCCATCTGCCCTTAGCGCTTCAATTATGGTTTTAGTAGGTTTTTCCAGCGTTTTTTCCATAAGATAAAGTCCGCCATTGGTAGCCGGCAAATAATTAAGCTTACCCATATTTTTACCATTAACCAGTAAGGCATCGCCCTTTAGGCCAACATAAAGCCGGTAAGCGTAATAATCGAACTGGTTCGATTCGGGGTTTTCATAATACTTTACATAAAGATCCCGGTTCTCCAGAAGGGTTTTAACCATAAAATTATCGCTCTTCAGTTTGAGTTCATCGCCAGTTACTTGTCCAATCGTGGCAGAGAATAGTATAAAGTCATCCAGTTCTGCTGCGGACATTTGATCAATTTTACTGGCAGTTAATCCAGCAGACTGCATAGCTGCATCATTTGGTACAAAAGCAGTATACAAAACTTTGCTCCCTTTTTGGTTCAGCACATTTTTGATATTGCTCTTTTGCCATGCGCTGTAATATAGTTTTGCAGGCGAAGCAGCCAGCAACTCTTCTACAGTTTGCGTGGCATTACTTTGAAAAGGAACCTGAGCCCCTTCAGGATCCGGCAGGAATTCTGTTTTAGTACAAGCGGCGGTAAACAAAAGACTTGCAAACAAAATGACCCCGCTCAATTTTTTTAAATTTCTCATATTCATCATGATTTGTTATCTTTTTATAGCTTCTTCCGGTCTGACTAATCCACCCGCTAAATGGTGGACCAGGCCATTGCTGCATAAATTGTCATTTTTTGCGGTGATGTCACCGGATACTGCGACGGGGGGATCATTGGATGTCGGTCCTGTACGTAATACAAGGGAGTAAGCGAGTTTAAAGCTGGGGTACATTTTTCCGGCACCAAAGGTCATGTAGTAAGTGGTATTTTTCGGATAATAATTATATGAGCCATTAGAATTAATGCCGGCAAACACCTGTCCATCTGAGGTAAAAAAGTGTCTATCGTATAAAATATAGACTCCAAAAAGCAAATCACCCAGGTATTTACTGGCATCCATAGCGCTTAAAGAAAGTTCGGTAATACCCAGATCTTCCATTGCCTTATTATCGGGGGCAAAAATGGTGAAGGGTCCCTGCACAGCCAGTTGCTCCCAAAGGCCAAACTTTTTCAGGCCCGAAACAAACACACTATATTCTTTATGCTGTGCCAGCCATTGCTGGATGGTTTTGCTAAAATTGGGCTTCATGACCTGGTTCAGCACATGTAAGGTACCGTTGGCCATTGGTACATCTTTTCGGGTAGCCTCTACCCCACTAAAATAAAGCTCATCCAATGCCCCCCCATTAGGATTCAGGGAAGCTGCAGAAGCATACAGCGCGGTACCCTCTAAAGTGGCGTAACGTACATCAATTCCATTGCTTGGAATATCAGCAACCCTTAGCCGGCGCGGCAGCACGTGATAGCCGATCACTTTTTTCAGGCTATCTGCATTCATTTTGTCAAAATCTGCTGCAGTATAAATGCCCAGGTTGTTAAAAGCTTCGTCAGTAGGTGCCAGTACGGTAAAAGGACCCTTTCCATTTAGCTGATCTACATAACCCACTTTTTGCAGCGCAGCGTAAAACAAGCGCATCTCATAATTATTTTTCACGAAATCTGCGGCGGGACGAACATTTTCGTTGGGCTTTGCCATTGATAGATCGTCATGCTTGCAGGAAGCAAAAAACAGAAGCGATAAACCAACCGCAAATAAATATGTTAATTTCTTCATTTGAATCTTATTTTTAATAAACAGGCGGTGCATATTTTCTCTGAATGGTGGTTAGATAAATCCTTCCATTTACCACTTCAATGCTATTTACTGTGGCAAATGTTGCAGGATTATGGATACCAGAATGAATGTTGACCAATAGATTGGGCAGCATTGCAGCATTGTCATTGAACTGCACCCTTGCATTGCCATTTTGCATGCAATTCACCGAAACCCAGTTTCCACCATTTTCAGTAGAGCCCTGATAAAATGGATTGTTTGTGATGTCCATACCGGGAGTAAAGAAATCAAACCTTTGCCACATATTTGTGGTAATGCCATTGGTAGCCTGACTGGCCCAAATAGGGAAACTTACATAGGGGTTAACTACCCCGGTGCTGGTATTCAGCTTTACATTGGCCAGGTATTTCCCATTATAACCTGCTATAGCAGGACCTTTTTGAAGGAGATTACTCTGGTTTTCATACAGGCTAAGAAAAACATTCATATCGTCTTTCATCCCTCCCTGAAAACTCGCCAGCAGAAAATTATCTGCCTTAAGCGACCTGTCTGCTTCCCAGTATCCCTTACTACTCATATTGTAAAAGTTCACGTAGGTCAGTGAATCAGATAAAGGAAGTTTCTGAAAGATCTCCTGCCTTAATAAAATTCCAGTTCTTTTGCTTACAAAGTCCTTTTGCAGTAGGTGCAAAGTATATACTTCCTTACTGGTCAGGTTAATGGTGGTATCTATCAGGATATCCTTTTTTAACTCATTTTCCAGCTGGAAGAACGGTACCGTATTTTTAGGACGGTAGGCAAACATAATCCGCACTTTCCCGGATGGCACCTGGGCCCAGCTGCTCAAATCGAATCCATTTAATATAGGGCCTACCAATACATTCTCCTTTCCCGGATATTCCGGATTGTTTACAGAAATACTACTGCCAATATGTGATGGATAAGGTGGCGCATAGGCATCACGCTGATCTAAGAAATCACCTACAATTTCTGCACTTACAGGCATGCCACTAGCATCAACCACAGGGTTAATGAACATACAGAAAAATGGGACTTTATTATCTTTGCTGCCAAGGGTCTGTATGTAATTCAGGTTATTAAATACCCTCAGATACGCAGGATCCTCAATTTTACTATATTCTACTTTGACACAGCCTGAAGCCAAAAGCAATAAGCTAAAGGCTAAAAGCCAGGCAGAAGATTTGAAACTGCCAAATATATTTCTCTTGTATACGCTCTCGTTCTTCATTATTTATTATGTTTTACAATGATCATTCTTGCTTTATTGCCAGTGGTACTACCCGTTCCGGATTGTCCGATAACACTTACCGTATAAATACCGGGTTCCTGAACAGGCAATGCCCTTGATGCTTGCTGATATAGTGCTCTATTGGCAATAAATGCATCATTTTTAAGTAAGTCTATGTCATTGGCCCAAACGCCGGGTACCACATTGGGTTTGGATCGATAGGCCATAATTTCAAATGCATTTTGCAAGTGTGCACTGCTTACATATGGACGCTCAAATAAGGGTAAACCTGGCTGCAGGTTAATTCCGGCATTCGCATTGTCATTACCTGTCGCAATAGATTGTCCGTTGTTTAGTGTAAAAGTGAGGTAAGGATTGCCAACAGAAAGATTTAAAAATCTTTTAAAGAAAAAATAACGGTACTGATTTCTTGAAAATGTGGCATCATCCTCTGTACCGCCACTGTAGGTAGCACCGCTCAAATCATTGGCAACCATCAGCAATTTTGCTCCACCACTGGCATCAGGATAAAGCCAGGCGGTATAATTCTGAGCCGGGCGAAACACCTGATTTGCTACGGCAATTACTTTCCCCGAAGCATCCATGGCTTCAATGGTATGGTTACCCTGAATAAAGTTGCTGTAATCTCCAGCTGCTCCAAAACCGAGATTGGCAGCTATTGCCTTACCATCTACCCTAAAGCTTATATTTTGGGTATTCCATGCGTTAACGGCTTGTACCCTAAAATAAGTATTATTGGCGGCCGGACTATTGTCATTAATGACCTGAAATGAATTTTGATAAGTCTCAGAAGTCTCAGAATTTTCATTGATCAAATATTTGTAACGCTGTGGCGCAATCAAAATGGTATAAATGCCACCGGGCTGATAGGTTTGAATGGGTGCATAAGTAAGGCCTGTGGAATTCATCATGTCTTTAGGAATGGTAGATGTTGGTGGATCCAACAGGGTAAAGTCATACAGTTCATTTCCAATTGCCGGCATCTGCCTTCCATCCTGCATCAGTATTTTAAACTGATAGGTTCCATAAGGCAGTTCTACATATTCAGATGTTTTTTGTGCCGAACTGATGTTATTCGTTGCTGAACTTACCAGCGTACCATCAGCATATGCCAAGGATACAGCCCCTGTTAAATCTTCCTGTAAGCCACTACCATTGTTAGCCCGATTTTTAATACCACCGGAAAGGTTTACAATCCGAATTTTAAAATGATCGGGTCTTGAAGGCGCTGAAATACCCCGTTTAACCGGTACCACTTCAGGCTGTCCTTCCATAAAAAGCGTAGGCATCAAATAATAGTCGGTTGGATTGGAGTAATCATTTTTGACATCAAGCTTGATGTCTGTCTCTATGGCCTGAAAAGCCCTGGTCATGAAATCCAGTTTTGCAGTTTCCTGCGCATTAAAAAGATCCTGGGGCACATACCATGTTTTACTCAATTGTCCGTTGGCAGGAAAATAAGATGTTCCCGGATACTGATAACCGGTTGATGTATTTGGGTTCAACACCACAAAATTTGTTAAACTGTCCCCATTGGCAATCACCTGGTTAAAACCACCAAGATTAATGATCCGGGCGCTTGAGTTAGCGCGATTTTCTGTTAATGCACGGTTATCCCTTGCAAGGTCAATTTTATCCTTTTTACAGGCCTGGAGCAAGAGTATGGTGCTCAGGAAGAAAAGACCTAAGCATTTATATTTTATCTTATTCATTATTTAAAGAGATTATAAGTAAAGCCTACCATAATTTCGGCACCACGTTTAAAACTTCTATTAATGTATTCGTTGCCGTACCATTTACCACCGGTTTGGGGGTTGGCATATACAGTTTTGATGGCCGGATCGAGGATATTTTTCACATAGCCCTTAAACTTGATGCTTTTGCTTAGGCGCTGACTGAATACAAAATCCAAAAACGGTACCGGCATGGTATATAAATCGGGTTCACCCGTTAGGTTAATTTGTACCAAACGCTCGCCTACCATATTAAAAGTCAGCGTAAAATCAGAACCTGATTTAGGATTTTCATAATTTAACCAGGCGTTGATGGAATAAGGTGCCTGTTCAAAAAGCGGACTGTTCTTGGGTGTATACCTATCCAGTGAACGGATGGCTTCATACCGTTGTGGTGTTTTTTGAATTTCACTTTGGGCAAGCAACAAGTTAGAGCCCAGGTAAAAGTTTTTTAAAGGATCAAACATGGAACCTAAACTTTTTACCAGTTCCAATTCAATTCCATACACCTTACCTACATTCGGATCATTCTGAAACTGAATGGTCGGGAATTCCGGATAAGTTGCAGCTAAACCTGCTGTTTGCAAACTGAATACCTTTACCAGTTGGTTTTCTATGCGTTTGCCAAATGCAGATACCGCAATTACCTCCCCTTTTGCCGGAAACCACTCCCACCTGAAATCCAGGTTTTGGGTGAACTGGTTTTTCAGGTTGGGGTTGCCCACAACCAGTCCCATTTGAAAGGCATCAAATTCAAAGACATTGGTAATTTCTCTCAACTCCGGCCTGGCTAGCGTAGTGTTATAGGCCGTACGGAAATTCATATGATCATTTAAAGTATAGGTAGCATTTACAGAATAAAAAGGCTTATAACCTGTTTTATATACCGAATTTGGGTCAATGGGGTTTAATGCAATCTGGCCGCCATTTGCACCTCCTGCAGTAAGTGAAGGGTCTAAGAACACCCCTGAGGTATCTACAGAAGAACCGATATTGGTCATTTCAAAACGTACTCCACCAGCAACACGCAGTTTTTCTGTGAGTTTTAAATCTACCATTCCGTAAAGGGCATTGGTTTCAAAATAACCGGTGTAGTTGTTAGGAGATTTCTGACTGTTGTACAAAAAGCCACCTATTGGCATCATCCCTTCTCCCTGGCTACCAGTAGGAAGTTTAACACCGATAATTTCGCTGCTTACTAAACGGTTCAGGTTACCCTCTACATCATATAAGGGTACCGCCTTATTGGTCGTAAAGTTGGACCCGGGTAAAAACAGCTGGTTTTCGCTAAAGGTGCGGTCCCTGAACAGGTAATTTACACCTGTTTTCAATTGCTGTATTTGTCCAAACAATTTAAAGGGAATATTCAGGTCAGCTTTGTAATTGTAATTTTGCTCATCCAGATTACGCCACCTGCGGCCGTTTGGTTCGGCCTGTATAATGCCAAAAGGACCAAATCCATTTACATATCCGGAAGTAAGCGCATATAAATGTTTGCTATAAGTTGGCGTACCGGCCGTACTTCCCGCACCTACCGTTGGCCTGGTATACCAGCCGCCAGCTCTCGGTGTGTAATCTGCTAAACTCGCAAATCTAAAATCAGGATCATTTTGTTTTGACCTGGAACTGGCCACATTATAACTTAAGCGTGGGGAAAGTTCCTTGTCGAAGAATTTATGCTCGCCCTGTAAATTAAAGGTATTCAGGTTTCTGAATGTCTGCTTCAAAGAATAGGTACTCGTATTTACCTCTCCCGGCAGACCAGTGTATTCATAACGGCCGGACAAATTACTGGCCTTATTTTCGCCACCCCAGCTACCTAAATATTGCATACTGATTTCATTTCGACTATCAAAACGATAGGTTAATCCAAGCAGCGTTCCATAGTTCAAGGTCTCGATACCTGTATTTTCTTTGTAGGTTTGGTATTTACCCATAAAGAGGCTATTGGGTGTGATGTAATTCGGAATGTTCCGCGGACTGTATACATCTGGATTACCGGTAACCACTCCCTGATAAATACTATATTGGGTTAAGTCGCCGCCACTAATGTCAGTAATGCGACGATAGTAGTTACCGCCCATAATCAAACCAATTTTATGTGTTTTAAATACTGTAAAGCTATTGCCATAGGTAGCAGAGTACAACTGGTTTAGAGGTGCTTTTTTGTATTGGGTAGTCATTACCGGATCAAAAGACTGCATGATGTTATTGATGCGGTTCACTTCCTGATAAGCCGTTGGACTGTAATTGCTATTTGCAATCATGCTTTGTATAGAACCAAGTCCGTTAGGGTATTGTGTAGCCAGGTTTTTAAAATCCTGACTCAGGTTCTTATCATTTATTTTATTCCCGAAAGCGCCCATATCGCTATTGTAAAAGCTATTGTACTGACCTCCAACACCTACGTTAGTATTTAAACCACTTTGCATGATGAATTCAAAAGTCTCCTTTTCAGGTACAGATTTGGTTTTTAGCTCTACAATACCAGCCGCTGCATCCGCAGGTTTATCCGGTGTTACGGTCTTATAAATGGTGATGTTATCCAATAACGAAGCAGGTACCAGATCTAAAGGAATGGTACTTCTGTCCGGATCTGAAGAAGCCAGACGTACACCGTTCAGCTGGCCAATTACCGAGCGGTCACCCAGACCGCGAATAGCAACATATTTATCGTCGGTCACCGTCACTCCGGAAACTCTCTGCAGCGCCTGCGTAGTAGTGATGCTACCTGTGCGTTCGATGAGTTGCGAAGATATCGCATCCTGGATGATGGAAGCATTCCGGCGTTCGTCCAGCACTGAGGCATCGGTATTGGCCTTCCTTCTGGCCTGAACAGTCACCTCCCCTAATTGTGTAGCCGAAGCGCTAAGCAGGACATTGAGCTGCTTCATATCCGGGCTTACCTTTACTTCTTTGCTTTGGTAGCCGATGTACGAAAATACCAGTGTAGCACCCTGTTCAGGTATGCTGATGCGGAAAGCCCCGTTCAGATCTGTAGACGTGCCTCCTGAGCCGGCTTTGATTTTAATCCCTACACCGATGAGCGTCTCCCCCGTTTTTTCATCCTTTACCGTTCCGGTAATCACGATGGGAACTGGCTTGGTATCCACCACCACATAGCCTTCTACCAGTTTGTATTGTAAACCCGTATTCGCTAAGAGCTGACGAAGGGCTTCCCTCACGCTAATCTTAGCGTTTAGAAGCGTGACTTGCTTTTTGACAGTCTTCATCGACTGTTCTCTTACCGAAAACCTGATATTGCTTTGCTTACCTATGGCGGTAAGCCCTTCTGCAACTGAAACATTTTCCAGTCGCAGGCTAATCTGTTGATCAAGATCCTGACTCTTCACATTGTTGGCCAGCAGCATACTGATGAAGGTCAGCTGGGCCACAATGAGCATAAATGAGCATTTCATAATAAATCTGATTGAAGGATAATGTTTTAATCCTTTTTGCATATTTTTGGGCATTATGGGTTAATTCGCTGCGAAGCGATGATCTGTTATAAATGCCGGATCGTAAGATCCGGATGAATTGTAAACCGTACGGACGTCGAAATTCACACGGTTTTAAGCATTTGGTTCCCTGCCACCGGCGGGGAACTTTTGTTTTCTAGTAGCTGATTTACATATCTTTCCTTTCCCTGTTGTTATTTAATATTCACCTGTTTACCGGATATTTTGTATGTGAAATGCCCTGTAGCGGCAAGCACATTCATCATCTTATTGAGTGGCGTATCCACCTGAAGCATCACAGAAATCTTTTCATTGGCCTTGGCTGGCTTGGAATAGCTGATGCGCACATCGTACCAGCGCTCCAGTTCAGCAGTGATCTCCCCCAGCGTCTGGTTATGAAAATTGAGCCTGGCTTTTTTCCAGGACTGCAATTCCTGTATGTCTGTTGTACTGACCGAAGGACGATTCTTGAAATAGGACAGCATCTGTCCCGGAATCAACATTGCCAAAGCCCTGGAACCTACAGCGCCTATCTCATCAACCCGTACTTTTCCGGTTGCAACTGACACCGTAAGGGCCTTGCCTTTAAAAGCTTCTATTTTAAATGATGTACCGAGTACCCTGGTTTGTACCTGGCCGGTATGAATGATGAAGGGCTTTTTAGGATTTTTTGTCACTTCAAAAAAGGCCGAGCCCTCTAAACGTACCTCCCTGCTGCTCTCGCCAAATTGTTCCGGGAAGGATAATTTACTATCTGCACCCAGATATACTTCTGAACTGTCTGGCAGAAGCACTTTGGAGCGTTGCCCTTTCGGATTCATCAATTCACGCATCGCAATGCGTACTTCCTGAGTAACCTGAGTCTTATTGGATTGAAAAATATACCATCCTGCACCGATCATCAATACCGCCCATATCGCCGCATATTGAAAAAGGTTTCGCCTGTTTAGCCTACGCAATATTGGCTTTTTAGGTTCAACAAGATGTTTCTGCTTTTCTTCTTCCTGTAACCTGGAGTAAAAATTCTGCAGATCACGATTGAACGCTGCTTTATCCAAATCTTGCGCCACCTCCAATCCTGTCCAGCGCTCGGCCAGTACCTGGTCGAAAATACCAGCAGACTCTGGCTTTGCCATGAGTTCCCTGATTTCCTCCCATTCCCCGGCTGTATAATCGCCAGAGATATATTTTCGGATCAGCTCTTTATTTTTATTTTCTGAGTGCATATAAATTGTGATTCAATAAGGGAAACACAATTTTGGTGGGCGACCACCTATGCGAAACAAAAAAAATTAAAATATTTTTAAGAAGATGGCCAGGATGATGCTTAGATCAGCATGTTCCTTTAAATTCTTGCGAAAAAAGGCGAGTGAGGCCACCATGTAATTCTCTACTGTATTTACAGAAAGGTTCAGATCTTCAGCGATTTCGCTATAGCTCTTATTTTCCAGGCGGCTCATTTCATATACCCTTCGGCGTTGCGGGCTCAGTTTTTCCAACTGTTGATTGTAAATGCGCTGAAGTTCTTTAACCTGTAAGTCGTGGTCTGCTGCCTGACTGCTCAACTGGGGACGCTCTGATACCACATCCAGACTCACTGTCTGCAATGCCTTTTTGCGGTAGTGGTTGTAAATGGCATTTTTAATCGATCTATAAAGGAAGGGCTTCAGGTCAGCCTGCACCTCCACTGCACCTTTATTCTTCCACAACCCAAGCATGACATCCATAGACAGTTCCTCCGCCATGAAAGCATCCCGAACATTCTTTTGTGCATAACACTTGATTCCATTATAGTAGCGTTTGAAGAGCACATTAAAAGCCGCAGCATTACCATCCCGAAATTTTTCGAGTAGAGTTTGATCCGGTAAATCGTTAAGTGTTTTTGACATGCTGTACCATTAGGGAATTCCCAGCCACAAAACTAGCCGCACAAACACATGAAAACATTAAGCCTGCATTAACTTATCAATAAGAGTCAGCCTTGCAATGTATCACCTTAGTTCTTAATAACTCCGGCTTTCCCAAACCTGAGACAGCACCTTCATCAAGGCCGGAATGTCCAGCGGTTTAGACAAATAATCATCCATTCCAGCAGCGATACACATCTCTCTATCCTCGATCATCGCGTTGGCAGTCATTGCAACTATTTTCGGCTGTACGATTTCCAGCGCCCTGATTGCCTGAGTAGCTTCTAAACCGTCCATTTCCGGCATTTGCACATCCATCAGCACAAGATCGTATCGGTGTTGTGGCACCATTTCCAATGCCTCCAAGCCATTTTCTGCCACCATAGGCTGATAGCCTAACTTATTCAAGATCCTGATGATCAGTTTTTGGTTGATTTGATTGTCTTCTGCAATCAGAATAGATAGCGGATACTGGCTCGCAAATCCATTATCCAGCAGCACCGTTTTGGCGGGTTCTGTTTCCAAAACCTGGGAGACTTGCTGGAGTGCCATTTGTATGACCCGGCACAGTTGCTGTTGCTTCACAGGCTTGGTCAGGACTGCCGCAAAAAGATGAGGGTACTTGTTTCGGGTTTCATCGCCAATGGAACTAAGCAGGATGACTGGCAGCAAGGCATTTTTATCGCGGATCCAGGTAGCCAATTGTACACCGTCCATATCCGGCATCTGCATATCCGTCACCACAAGATCGAAGCCCCGTTCATTGATGATGGCCATTGCTTCAGCTGCAGATGCTGCCATAGTGGGGATCAGTTGCCATTGTTCCAATTGAATCTGGAGAATTCTCCGGTTGGTCTGGTTATCATCTACTACTAAGACCTGCTTGTGCTCCTGCCCAGTCATCATGCATTTTGCCTGATGCCGCAATTGCTCATGGCTGATTCCAGCACGCAACTGGAATTCAAATGAAGTTCCTTTTCCCAGACTACTTTTCACTGCCAGCTTGCCTCCCATGAGTTCGACTAGCCTGGTACTGATGGCCAATCCAAGTCCGGAGCCGCCGTACTTCCGGGTCGTGGAGGAATCCACCTGGCTAAAGGCCTGAAATAGATCATGAAGCTTATTTTGAGGAATCCCAATACCGGTGTCGCTAACCTCAAACGAGAGAAATAAGCCATCTTCCTTCAAATTATTTTTTAAAGAGCAGACACTCAATACAATTTCCCCCTCTTGTGTAAACTTGACCGCATTGCCAATCAAATTGATCAGAACCTGTTTCAGGCGCAGGCTATCTGCCACCAATTGCAACGGTATGTCTTCGCTGATCTGATAAATAAGGTCGATTCCACTGAGCGCAGCTTTTCCTGCAAACATATCCATCACTTCTTCAATGCAAAAGCGCAGATTGAAATCATGCGGATCCAACTCTATTTTCCCTGATTCAATTTTGGAGAAATCGAGTACGTCGTTGATGACGTTCATCAGGGTTTCCCCGCTGCTGCGGATGGTCTCTACATATTCTGCCTGTTCAGTATTGAGCGCTGTTTCATGTAACAATGCGGTCATTCCTAATACACCGTTCATAGGCGTCCGGATTTCATGGCTCATGGTGGCCAGAAAAACACTTTTAGCCTGATTGGCTTTTTCCGCTTCTTCCCTAGCTATGTGTTCCTGCTGCTGTTGAACACGCAATTCCTCTGATTGAGAAATAAGTTCTTCCGATTGTACCTGCAGCTCTTCATTTAGTTCCTGTAATTTCTCAGATTGCTGGATCAACTGCTCATTACGTTCCCGTAAATTGGACATGTGATCTGCCAGTGTACTTTTTAGCAAATTGAAATCTGCATACAACTGCGCGGTTTCACTGCTGGCGGGTTGGAACGCTAAATCCTGTGCCGAGTGCCTGAATCCTGAAAAGATAAAGCCTGAGACGCGGCGGTTCAGCTCTGTGATATCCCTTGTCAGGTATTTTGAAAGCGACCAGCTCAACAGGATGATGAGCAACAGTGAAATGAGTGTAATGGCAATAATAAACGTTCTGAACTTGCCATTGAGGTGCTCAGCTTCATTGTTTGAAAATTGACTCATACTTCTGTACAACTCATCAAACTGTCGGATGCTTTGCAGTGTCTGCGGCATCAATCCGCTCGAATTTTGGATACCCAGTTCTTCTGAATCATCAACCAACTCGAGAAAGCATTTGTTGTAATTCATTAATGCCTGGTAAGTCCTGCTGTCCTCTGGCAGACCTTGAAGACTCAGCTTCATTTGCTGGCTAAACATCCGGATGAAACGTTGCTCACCGCGTAGCATATAATCTTTTTCGTGCCGGCGCAACTGCAACACAGCCGTTTTTGAAAGTGTTGTAGAATCTTCAAGGAAATGTGCATAGTTGCGCATCTTTCCCTCCAAACCATGATCCTGAAAACCACGTTTATGATAAAGGTTTCTCAAAGCAATTCCCAGCTCCTGCGTGCTTTTGTTCATCTGCTGAAGACTGTCAAGCTGGCTGGTCAGTTCTATACCACTATCGCTAGAGGCCATTTCTATAGCTTTCAATTCAGTCGCAATATCCCCTTGCAAATGCAGGAACCTATCTATATTGTGTTGTTTGCCACTGGCGTAAAATTCCTGTTCATGATAGCCTCTGAGCATAAAAAGCTGCAGGTCTCGTGTACTCTCCAGATACTTCAACCGAGCAGCAGCCAGGCGGGACGAAAAAGCACTGATTTTGCGCTGCTGCCGACCAACGAAAAGATAGACCATAGCCCAAACCAGGATGACGACTATGAATGAAAAAAAACTTAAAAGGAGCTTTGCCCTGTATGACCGGAGCCATGAAAATTCAGTAAAACGCACATGCAATAATAGAGAACCAATGCTAAGTGAATGTTAAATCTAATAATTTACGTAACGTTCTTCAAAAGTTCCGTCTGCGTAAAGGTCAATTAATCCATATCCGGGAGCTGTTTGCCTGCGATTGCCCTCCCACCAGGCACCTGAAACTGCACCGTTGCAGAGGTAGGTCACATTATTGTAGACCACCTTATCGCGCATGTGCAAGTGGCCGCTTAAGCACAACTTGACATTCGGATATTGATAAAAGAGATTGATGATCTTTGAGGTATCGGTATGCATGTCTCCCCCAAGCATTTCCCAGCGGTTCACGATATTATCTTCAATCATCAACAATGCGGTCAGGATAGGAATGTGAGACATCACCAATACCGGTGTTTTCGGGTCTGTCACCTTAAGTTCCTGCTCGAGCCAGCTGAATTGCTCATCGCCTAGTTTACCAATGTACCAAGTCCCGTCGATATCCAGATGGACACTGTCCAATATAATAAACTTCCAGCCTCCCTTGATCATGCTGTAATAAGGCTTAGACAATTTCAATCTTTCCATTGCATAATTTTTACCATAAAATGCCTGTTTCCTATCCTCTTCCTGCCACCAGATGTCGTGATTGCCAAGGCAATAATGCACTGGCAAACTGCATTCTGACTTCATGGTTTTCTCGAGCAGTTCCCACTGTGCATTGATTCTATGGAGATTTTCCTTGTTCATGTCGAACACGATATCCCCACCATTTAGGACGAAATCTACCTTAGGCGTTTGAGACTGGAGATGATGCAAACATTTTGCAAATTTCCCGGGTGCGCCGAATTCATCTTTCAGGTGCACATCAGTGAGGTGTGCAATTCTTAATGCAGGCTTGCTCAGCGCTGGTTTAGCAGCAAAAGCAAGAGAGGGCAGCAAAAATAAACTGCCGATACCTTTTAATGCAGATCTTCTTTCCATTGGATAATTTTCCGCCTAAGTTAAAAATGGAATGTTTACTTGATGTTAACTGTCGGGTCAGGAATGAACATTCTGGAGGCTAAATTGAATAACAGCTATAAATATGTTAACTTCGCGTTTTATTAATCACAGTTAAAATAAATGAATTTATCTCCTCTTCAAGCCATATCCCCGGTTGATGGCCGTTACAGAAATACAACAGAAAGCCTTTCAAAATATTTTTCGGAATCTGCATTGATCAAATACCGCGTTTACGTGGAGATAGAATACTTTATTGCACTGTGCGAAGCTGGTCTTCCCGGCTTAGCAGATTTTGATAAAGCGAATTATGAGAAGCTTAGATTAATCCATGAGCAATTTGATGACAGTCATGCGCAGGACATCAAGGACACGGAGAAGATCACCAACCATGATGTGAAAGCAGTAGAATATTTCATCAAGAAACAATTTGACCTGCTGGGACTGGAAGCTTATAAAGAGTTCATTCATTTTGGACTGACCTCACAAGACATCAACAATACTGCAATTCCATATACATTTAAACTGGCCCTTAACGAAGTATACTACCCTAAATTATCGGAATTGATCGATAGGATCAGGGAACTGGCGAAAGACTGGGAGCAGGTTCCATTGCTGGCACATACACACGGTCAACCCGCTTCACCTACTAAATTGGGCAAGGAATTTATGGTTTTTGCAGAGCGTCTGGATATACAACTGAACAACCTGAAAAGCATTCCAAACAGCGCCAAATTTGGCGGCGCGACGGGAAATTTCAATGCCCATCACATTGCTTATCCGGGCACCAACTGGGTAGATTTTTCCAATCGTTTTGTAAACGAAACCCTTGGTTTAGAGCGGGCGCAATATACTACCCAAATCGAACATTACGATCAATTCGCCGCACAGTGTGATGCGCTTAAACGCATCAACAACATCATCATTGATCTGGATCGCGACATATGGGCTTATATTTCTAAGAATTACTTCAAGCAAAAAATCAAAGAAGGTGAAGTAGGTTCGTCAGCGATGCCGCATAAGGTAAACCCAATCGATTTCGAGAATGCGGAGGGTAATGCAGGAATTGCAAATGCTTTGTTCGAGTTTTTTGCAGCAAAATTGCCTATCTCGCGCTTGCAAAGGGATTTAACAGATTCAACGGTACTTAGAAATATAGGTGTACCGATGTCGCACACCGTCATCACCATTGCCTCCACTTTAAGGGGTCTGAATAAATTATTGCTAAATGAGGAAGCGATCCATGCTGACCTGGAAAACAACTGGGCAGTTGTTGCGGAAGCCATCCAGACTGTACTGAGAAGAGAGGCCTATCCTAATCCATACGAAGCCCTAAAAGACCTTACCCGTACGAACCAAAAGATCACCGCTGGTACAATGGCCGATTTCATTGATGGTCTGAATGTTAGTGACACTGTGAAAGCAGAACTGAAGCAGATTACACCTTTCAATTACACTGGTGTGTTCTAATATATAATGACCTAATTCAGACATCTATTGATTGATGAATTATTTATTTTTGTAAGAAAAAGAAAGACAATGACGATCAACGTATATACAGAACAGACACCCAATCCTGCTACCATGAAATTCATGGTGAATAAACTACTGATCAATGGCAGTGAAGATTTTGCTACGAAAGAAAGTGCGGAGCACTCTCCGTTTGCAAAGGAATTGTTCAAGTTCAACTTTGTAAACGGTGTTTTTTTCGCAAGTAACTTCGTGACCATCACTAAGACAGAAGATGCTGAATGGGCTGATATAGAGGCTTTACTGAAAGATTTTGTAAAAGGTGCTGTGGAATCTGAATATAAGATCAAAGAGGATTCAAATGCTGAAGCACCTGCATTTGAAGGCAGCGACATAGAAATTAAAATCCAGCAAATCCTGCACGACTATGTACGTCCTGCTGTAGAACAGGACGGCGGAGCGATCAGCTACAAGTCATTTGATGAGGGGGTGGTAACTGTAGAATTAAGAGGCTCCTGCAGTGGTTGCCCATCCTCTACCATTACCTTAAAATCCGGTATCCAAAACCTTTTGCAGAGAATGGTACCAGAGGTGAAAGAAGTAGTTTCGGAAGCGCTTTAAAACTTGACCCGTTTTAAGTAATAAGTATTGAGACCGGAGTAAATCCAGGTACTTAAGACTTATTACTTAAAATGCTTTTTCATTAGATCCAGAATCTCCTGATCTATCTTTCCATTTGTAGCCAGGATCTGTCGTTTCTCAATAAACTCTTCAGTTCCCTCGAAATTCATAATTTGTCCACCTGCCTGCTGGACGATATATGCTCCGGCAGCAACATCCCAGGCATTCAGGTTATATTCAAAAAAGGCATCAAAGCGACCACAGGCTACATAGGCCAAATCTACAGCAGCAGAACCTATTCTTCTTAAACCATGGCATTTCTGCATCATTTCTGCGAAGAGGTTCATATACTGCTCCTGTTGATCGAACTGGTAATAAGGGAATCCAGTAGCCAGAAGACATTCTGAGAGTACGGGCCGCTGAGATACCCTAATTTCCTTATTGTTGAGGTAGGCTCCGCCACCTTTATAGGCTGAGAACATCTCGGCCCTGTTGATCTCATAAACTACCCCAACAACCGGTTGATCGTATTCATACAAAGCAACACTAACTGAATAGGTTGGAATGCCATGGATAAAATTGGTCGTGCCATCCAGTGGATCTATGATCCAGTTGTAAATCTCACCTTTGGTATTGATAGTTTTTTCTTCGGTGGTAAATCCAGCTTCCGGAATCAGTTTGGACAGATTCCTTACCAATTGCTTTTCTGCTGTTTTATCTACATAGGAAACCAGGTCATTCAAACCTTTAAACTCAATCGCTGTAGCATCGAAACTCATCGATTCCTTTCGTATAAAATTGCCAGTCAACCTGGTGATGGCAATCACCTTGGTACAGAGTAATTCGTAATCCATGAAAAAATGATTAGTAGGTTGCCAGTTTTGTTTTATTCTTTTGAGAATAGAACACCAAAGCAAGGCCTGACAAGAACAGTAAAAGGGAAATCAATTCTGCTTGAGTAAATTGTATACCTGCGACATCATATTTCGTATTGACCCTGATCAATTCCACAAAGAAGCGTTCAGTACCATTCATCATCAGGTAGATACCAAACATAGTACCCGGAGATTTGATCAAATGACGCAGGCGCCAAAGGATGAGAAACAAAATAAAAGCCACGATGACTTCATAGATTGGCGTGGGGTATACTGGCAGAGGTAATTCATTGCAAAATTTACCTACACAGCCTGCGATAGGATCCCCTTCATTCGCTACATTATTTGGATAAGTATAGGCCCAAAGCCAGTCGGGCAACCAATTGAAGGGTTTTGGATTCAGATTGGCAATACCCCAGTCGCCATCACCTGACATGTGACAACCAATGCGACCGACACTATAAGCCAGCATCATGCCGGGTCCGCCGATATCCAGCATATGGAGGGGTTTTATACCATTTCTACGGGCAATTATCAGCACAGCTGCACCTCCGCAAATCAAGCCGCCATAAAAGGTGAGTCCACTAAAGGAAAGTAAGCTACCGATCGGATCTTTCACAAATGAATCCCAGTGTTCCAGGTTATCAAATATCTTAGCTCCTAAAAAACCCCAAACCGCAGCCCATACGATGAGTGTACCCATGAGTTCATAAGGATGTTGGGTAACTTCGACTGTCTTTGGCTTCGGTAATTTATGTGCATTCTTTTCTTTGTGGTCCCAGTAAGCAAACAGGCCTGCGAAAAACAAGCCGCCAAGGATGTTTCCTTTCAAAGAAAGTAAGACAGTCTGAGCATCACTAACGAAAAGCTTGTAGTTTAAAAGTGCATAAACGAGTTTATAGCCGATTAGGAAACCAAATATGGCATTTGAGGCCAATTCAGCAGTTGTGGCGGGTTTGCCTACGGTCACCATTTTCTTAATGGGATGTAGTAAGCCCAATGCTTCCTTACGTTTAAATTCCTGGGTAAAGGCCCAATAACCGGCGATGAAAGCAAAGGCTACGAAAACGCCAAAAGTATTGAACGGGAGCGGAACTTGTACACCAAAAAGATATTCTATAAAATGCGATACAGTAGGAAACATACGTATAAAAAAGTTTTATGCGAATATAGGATTAATGCGCTAATACTTCTTCTGTTTCTGTAACTTCTACTTCCCCCTCAGCGGTGATTGCGGTGAGTTTAACCATTTTGATCTCGTTGACCATTACCGGATCATATTTGGCTTTCACCTTTACATAATTTTTGGTAAAACCGTGCATGAAGCCATTCTTTTGATCGTCTTCAAAAAGCACCTCAGCAGAGCTTCCAATTTGCGATTCATAAAAAGCCCTGCGTTTTTTTTCAGAAAGAATGTGCAGCATTTTACTTCGATCGGAGCGTGTGCTACCTGCTACCCTGCCTTTCATTTCAGCTGCAGGAGTCTGTTCGCGTTCCGAATAGGTAAAGACGTGCAGGTAAGAAATGTCCAGTTCGTTGAGGAACTGATAAGTATCAATAAAATCTTCATGGCTTTCGCCTGGGAAGCCCACAATAACATCCACACCAATACAGCAATTGGGCATGACCTCCTTAATTTTTGCTACGCGTTCTACATACAGTTCCCGTTGGTAACGTCTGCGCATTAAACCAAGGATTTTATTGGACCCTGACTGCAGCGGGATATGGAAATGTGGAACAAACCTTTTGGAGGTTGATACAAACTCAATGATTTCGTTGCTTAGTAAATTTGGTTCTATGGATGAGATCCTGATGCGTTCTATACCTTCGACTTCGTCCAATGCTTTGACCAGGTCGAAGAATTTATCTTCGCGCTGACCATTCCTGATCCCAAAATCGCCGAGATTGACCCCTGTCAATACAATCTCTTTCACGCCACTTTCAGCAATTTGTTTCGCACGGTTGATCACATTCTCGATGGTATCACTTCTGCTTCCCCCACGTGCCAGTGGAATAGTACAATAGGTACAAGGATAGTCACAACCATCCTGCACTTTGAGAAAGGTACGGGTCCTGTCGCCAATAGAATAAGCAGCAATAAAATTGTGGTTTACTTTTTCAATGTTCTGCTGATGAACAATTGCTTTAGGCTGCTTGGTGAGGTCGGTAATGTACTCGACAATGCGGAATTTTTCTGCAGCACCCAAAACCATATCTACCCCTTCAATCTCAGCGATTTCCTGTGGTTTTAGCTGTGCATAGCAACCTACAATGGTTACATAGGCATTCGGTGAATATTTCAATGCCTCTTTAACTACCTTACGGCATTTTTTATCGGCATGTTCAGTCACCGAACAGGTATTGATCACATACACATCTGCACCTGCAGTAAAATCAACTACAGTGTAACCGGCATCTGTAAATAACCGGCCGATCGTTGATGTTTCTGAGAAATTCAACTTGCAGCCTAAGGTATAAAAAGCAACTTTGTTCATGGAAGGACAAAGATAAGAAAAAACTATTCATTCCACCGATAGCTCTCCTGCTCCAGTCCAGCGAGATCGACGACCCGACTGACCACCGTTTGTGCAAGCTCTTCAATATTTTTAGGTAAGGAATAAAAGGAAGGATTTGCAGGGCAGATAATACCGCCGGCTTCGGTAACGACCTTCATATTGTTGATATGGATTAAATTGAAGGGGGTATCACGTACGACCGCTATCAATTTCCGTCGTTCTTTGAGGATTACATCTGCCGCTCTGGAGATGAGGTCATTAGAAATTCCATGCGCAATTCTACCCAGTGTTCCCATCGAACAGGGAATAATAATCATAGTGTCAAATTTTGCGGAACCGGAAGCAAATGGTGCATTGAAGTCCATTTTGGAATAAAAGTCAAAAGGATATTTATTGTAATCTTCATGGCCAAGCTCAAAGCGCCAAACTTCTTTTGCGTTGTCGGACATCACCACAGCTACCTTATCCAATTGCTCGGATAAGTCCAACAGATTATCCAACAATAACTTAGCATAAACAGATCCACTGGCTCCTGTAATGGCAACGACAACTTTCTTCTTTTTCATAGACCTGTTAAAGATACGGAACCTGGCTCAACAAAAAAGGGCCGAAAAATTAATTTTCGACCCTACATCTACCTATGAAAAACATACCCCCGAAAGGGTAAGCCCAAATGTAATAATCTTTTTATATAAAATGAAAGTTTAAACACACTTTTTTATTGGTGAAAATCACAGTTTTTTGAAAATCTCACAAGTCACTGTTATTCTGAGTGTTTGGTGTAAAAGAAACCGTTACGACTGAAAAATCAATGCAGGTTAGCGCAACGCACATTAAATAGGAAATGCCTTTTTTTTCTGCTCGATCTCAAACACTTTTCCGGGGTTCGCTAAACATTCCCTGACTTTAAAAAGAAGATCTTTCATATCGAAAGGCTTAGATATAAATGCATTACAGCCATAACTGCCCAGTGAAAGTATTACAGGGGCGTATGCTGAACAGATGATAACAGGTATGTGTTGGGTTTCCGGTTCCCGCTTAAGTTGTGCACACAATTCTCCTCCGTTGATGCCCGGCAACATATAGTCCAACAATACGATGTCCGGCTTAAAACCCGCAACCAGTTCAAAGATATCATCTGAATCCTGATGTGACTGCACGTTAAATCCCTCATAGCCAAATAAATCCTCAAATACACCCAAGAGGCTTTCATCATTTTCTACAATGAGGATTTTTTTCGTCGTCTGATCCTTCAGTTCTATTGACATAGTCATTCTTTTAATTTAACGGCCTATGATAACAAACGGAGAAAGAATAGGTTTTATTTTTATTAGAAAAAAAATTTAGCAATCAAGGCTTCGAACATTCAGTGATATTGACATACATACAAGTATTTTCAGTAGAGCTTATGTATTTTTCAATGATTTTTATATTTTAGCATTTGATCTAATGATTGCTAACCAAATCACACCATGAAGCCACAACTGCTAAAAGTAGCGAACAATCCTGTAAATTCTTTCAGCGCAAGACGGGACAATGTCCCTTATATCAACAACCGCTGGCATTACCATGCCGAAGTAGAACTTATTTATTTTAAGCGGGGCAATGGTACACAATTTATTGGCGATAGCATCAAACGCTTCCGTTCCGGCGATGTAGTTTTAGTGGGAGCCCATCTTCCACATTATTGGAAATTTGATGAGGTGTACTTCAACGATACCGAAAAAAACAATGCAGATGTGGTGGTGGTCCATTTCTGCGAAAACTTCTGGGGCAGTGCTTTTCTCGCTCTGCCAGAGAATAAAGCCTTGAAAAATATTCTGGAAAAAGCGCAACGTGGTATACAGGTTCAGGATAAAAGCCGAAGACAGATAGGTGAACTTATCGAATCCATTCTAGTTTCCGAAGGGCCTAAACGCATTATCGCCCTTATGGAAGCACTGTTATCCATTGAGCACTGCAGCAACAATATTACTTTGTCATCAATTGGTTTCCGGCACAATTTTGAAGAAACAGAGAATGACAGGATCAACGCCATATATAATTATTCCCTGACCAATTTTAAACGCAAAATCCAGATGGAAGAAATGGCTGCTGTAGCTAATATTAGTCCTAATTCCTTTTGCCGTTATTTCAAATCAAGAACCAGGAAAACTTATACCCAGTTTATCAGTGAGATCAGAGTAGGGCATGCTTGTAAATTGCTGATTGAAGACAGCATGAATGTGAAACAGATTTGTTATGAGAGTGGCTTTCATAACTTTGCAAGTTTCCACAAGCATTTTAAAATGATCACCGGCAAAAGTCCCCTAGCCTACCAAAAGTCTTATCTTCATAAGTAGGGAGATCCTCTGCCGGTGAAATCCCGGTAATTAACGCCCCATCCAGCCTCCATCTACGGTCATGACCGTTCCATGCATGTAGCTTGATGCATCTGAAGCCAAGAACACGACAGGCCCTTTAAAATCGTCGGCTTCACCCCACCTTCCTGCGGGAATACGTTCCATAATGGAACGGCTACGATTTTCATCTGCCCGTAAGGCGGTCGTATTGTCTGTGGAAATATATCCAGGGGCAATTGCATTTACATTTACCCCTTTACCTGCCCATTCATTAGCGAAGGCTTTGGTCAGTTGTCCGATAGCACCTTTACTTGCGGCGTATCCAGGCACGGTAATCCCCCCCTGAAACGTCAATAAAGACGCTGTAAAAATCACTTTACCGCTGCCCCGAACAATCATGTCCCGTCCTATCTCCCTTGTAAGGATGAAAGGTGCCGTCTGATTGACTGCAATCACTTCATCCCAGTATTCGTCGGGATGCTCGTCAATAGGTTTTCTTAGGATAGTTCCAGCATTGTTTACCAAGATGTCGATCACCGGATGTTCATCCTTAACCAGGTTACAAAAAGCGGTAAGAGACGCTCTATTGCCAAAATTGCATTGATAGGCGTAAAACTTACGACCCAGGCTTTCTACCACCTGAGCGACTTCACTACCGCTCAGTTCCAGGTTGGCAGAAACCCCAATGATATTTGCACCTGCTTCTGCCAGAGCGACAGCCATTGCCTTCCCTATGCCTCTTTTACAGCCTGTAACGAGCGCTGTTTTTCCTTCTAAATTGAATAAATCAAGTACTGCCATTGCTATTAATTTAGTACCACCGTGATGGGATGGGCCAGTTTTTCCTTAAAATTGATTAAATAATTGAACCATTGTGTTGCGCTGCTGATTTCCTTCGCCTTATCCCACACAGAACCGCTATAGTATATTACTGGTTGATTATTCTTTGCGGTAGTGTAGGTCAGGAAATGCAATTGATCAGCTCCCATATTAATTTTGTCACCTAAAACGATAGTACCTACGCCTGTAGTTCCATCGGCACCATGCTGAGGCTCCCAATAGCCCAAAATGCCCTTCTGTTCCTCCATCAAGATTGTACCAGGCTCTCCCCTTTTGATAATTCCTATTGCAACAGGAAGATCTGCACTGTTATTGTATTGATATACTGCTTCTATCCTATTCATTTGTGAACCAGCATCTAACGAAATCCTTTTGACCACCTTTACTGCTTTTCCTGCAACATTCCATTCGTCGTAACCCAGTTCAAATGTACTGCGTAAAGGACCATTGTCCAGAATCTTCCAGTGGTGATAATTTTTTGGATATACAATAGAATCTTTAAGTATAGGTGCAATATCCCCTCCTCCTAAGGTAAAGCCAACATGATAATAATCCATGCCTTCTCCGTGATCGGTATGGTAATCATCCTTTTTATACCAATCATTAAGGATTAGTTTATCCGTCTTTTTGGACCAGTGATCCATTCCAAAAGCATTGTCCTTTCGGGTTTCCAATGCCTTACCGTACATACGGAAGGCAGCTTTGTCATTTTCCCAGGCAAAATCGTCAAAACGTTCGGGAACGAAACGCGCATAGGTTTTTGCGGGCACATTTGCAGGTTTGCCTGCAAGAACATTGAGTTTCACCGTCGCTTTAGCTTTCAAAGTCAATTGAAGCAACAGGTTCTGGATTCCAGGCTGTCCCTTGTGCTCCAATTGGAAAGGGATTTCTTTTTTCGTAGCCGCATCCAGTACTTTAAAATTAGCGGTATCAATGTCCGGATACCTGGACAATACGCTGGCCCAACTGATGCTGATCACTTCGTTACTTCTTTCTATCCCTGATGGGTTGCTCAGGGTAATACTTGCCTTAATGCTACCCTGTGCCATTGCGGAAATGGAACCGGCAGCAAATAATAGTAGAAATCCGACTGTTTTTTTCATTTCGTTGTTATTTTAAGTCATTAATCGCACAATGATCCATGTCACCATAGTCCAGGTTCTCCCCAGCCATGCCCCAGATAAAAGTATAGTTGCTTGTTCCGGCACCAGAGTGGATGGACCAATTCGGCGAGATCACTGCCTGTTCATTTTGCATCCAGATGTGCCTGGTTTCCTGTGGTTCTCCCATAAAATGACAAATACTCTGTCCTTCAGGAACCTCAAAATAGAAGTACACTTCCATTCTCCGGTCATGCGTATGTGCAGGCATGGTATTCCAAACACTACCACTTTTTAGTTCAGTCATGCCCATCTGCAACTGGCAGGTCTGCAATACACTATTGACCAGCAATTTATTAATTACACGATGGTTGGCCGTTTCGGGGCTACCTAATTCTACGATATCTGCCTCTGCTTTTGAGATTCGGGTTGTTGGATAGACCCGATGTGCCGGGGCCGAATTTAGATAAAACTTGGCTGGATGGTCAATATCAGTTGTTTTAAAAGTAACTGACTTAGTTTCCCTGCCGATGTATAAGGCCTCTTTATAGTCAAGTTCATAAAGCTCACCGTCAGCGATTACTGTACCTTTTCCTCCAACATTAATAATCCCCAACTCTCTTCTTTCTAAAAAATACCCTGCTTTTAACTCCTCAGGGTTTGACAGTTCCACTGCTGTGTTTACCGGCATTACCCCGCCGGTAATGTAGCGGTCGAAGTGTGACAATACCAGATGGATCCGATCTGTTTCAAAGATTTTCTCTATTAAAAAATTATTGCGCAGTCCTTCAGTGTCCATACTTTTGGCTTCATTGGGGCTGATCGCATAGCGGCTTTTAAAAGTTGTTTGCATGCTTGTATTTTATTTTATTTAAATTTCAGGTAGACATTCTCCGGATAAGTTCAATAGGCATGGTGATCGGCGAAACTATAGTAGTCGAGGCACCAGTTTTTTTCAACAATTCGATCAGTACCTCTACTACTTTTTTTCCTACTTCTGTGGGGAACTGTTCAATCGTTGTAATAGATGGACTAATGATAGATGTCCTGGGATCATTAGAATAGCCGACAATTTTTAAATCGGCAGGAACGTTTAAACCCGCTTCTTTGGCATATTCCAATGCTGCTATTGCACTGGAATCATTATCGGTAAAAATACCATCGGGTACTTCATCGCTTTCGAATAACTTTTCCATGGCTATACGCGCATTGACGGGAGTTAGTTCCTGATGAAAAATCCAGTTTTCATTTACCGGCAAGCCATGTTGTTCCATTGCTTTCAGAAAGCCTGCAGAACGGTTTTGATACAAATTTGAGGTAAGCGGACCGGAAATGTGTGCGATTTTCCTGCAACCGACCTCTATTAAATGAGATGCAGCCATATAGCCCCCTCTCAAATCATCGCCTTTAATGACGACGGCACCAAGATCTTTCAGAGGCACCCGGTCATAAAAAATCACTGGTGTCCCATTTTCTAGCAAGCGGTCAAAATGTCCAAAATCGGTGGTAAATAAAGTACATGAAGCGACAAGTGCATCAACCCTTGAAGCGTAAAGAATTTCTGTCAATTCTTTCTCCATCAGTACCGAATCATTGGACTGGCAGATGATCAGGTTGTAACCATGTTTGTGCAGTCCGTTTTGGATCACAGTAATCACTTCCGCATGAAAGAACATAGAAATCCTTGGAACGATAAGCCCCACTGTATGTGTTTTATTGCTTCGAAGACCGGAAGCCATGTTATTACGCCTGTAGCCCAGCTTGGCTGCCATCTCCAATACATCGTTCTTTGTCTGTTCTTTCACATGCGGATGACCATTCAAGGCACGTGATATTGTTGCGGGAGAGAGCTTCAATGCTTCTGCAATATCAAGTATCGTATTTTGTTGTCCTTTTTTCTCGTTTGCCATTTTTATACTGGTCTATTCCTAATCGCGAGGCGCTGTTTGTCACCTCCTCAACGAACTTATCCGTGAAATGAATTGCAAGCTAAGCAATATATAGCAAACATGAAAACGTTTTCATAAAAGTTGCAAAAGGCCTATCCCTTCCTACAGTACAGGATGGTTCAATTGTTTAAAAACTCTATATTTAGCTGTAATAACCATTTATACATGACTGTAGGCCTATTTATACCCTGTTATATTGATCAATTCTATCCTAATGCGGCCATTGCGACTTTAAATCTATTAAGCAAACTTGGCATAACAGTAAAATATCCTGTCAACCAAACTTGCTGTGGCCAGCCAATGGCCAATTCTGGTTTTGAACACCTGACTAAAGGCTGTAATGAGTTGTTTGTTGATAATTTTGCTGAGTTCGACTATATCGTCTCCCCATCCGGAAGTTGTGTGCTGCACATCAAAGATCATCTGCATTCCGAGGGTCATGAAGGCAAAGCAAAAAGTATACGTAAAAAAATCTACGAACTTACGGAGTTCCTCACCGATATAGTCAAAGTGGAAAAGCTGGAAGCCAGGTTTCCACATAAGGTGGGAGTCCACCAAAGCTGTCACGGACAACGTGGCCTCATGATGTCGCAAATGACAGAGCTGGTAGCGCCTTTCTACTCCAAACCCCTGCAATTGCTAAATATGGTTCAAGATCTGGAACTCATTAACCTAAATCGCCCGGATGAGTGTTGCGGTTTCGGTGGCACCTTTTGCGTAGCAGAAGAAGCCGTGTCTGCGAAAATGGGTAAAGACCGTGTGGCAGACCACCTTAACAATGGTGCGGAATACATCACGGCGGCCGACATGTCCTGTTTGATGCATATGGAAGGAATCCTGAGGAGACAGGAAAGTGGTGTAAAAGTGATCCATATTGCAGAAATATTAAATTCAGAAGGATAATGAAAGACCACGCACAATTATCAGACACCTTTAATGCCGACGAGGCGAGGGTCAACTGGCATGATGAGACCCTTTGGTTTGTTAGGGCCAAGAGAGACAAAGCGGCTCATGGTCTTCCGGAATGGGAGCTCCTTCGCAGTACAGCCTCTCAGATAAAGGACAATGTGTTGTCCAATCTTCACGACTATCTCATTGAATTTGAATCCAATGCACAGAAGAACGGCATTGAAGTCCATTGGGCTGCAGATGCCAAAGCACATAACGCAATTGTTGCGGGCATCCTCAAAGCAGAAGGGATCGATCAGATCGTAAAAAGCAAATCGATGCTCACGGAGGAATGTCACCTCAATGAACATTTGCAACATAGCGGTATAGAAGTCATTGATACCGACCTGGGCGAGCGCATTGTGCAACTGGCCAAGGAACCCCCAAGTCATATTGTACTCCCCTGTATCCATAAAAAGAAAGAAGAGATCGGCGAGCTGTTCCATGAGCACCTGGGTACCCCGGAAGGAATGGCAGACCCAGTATTCCTGACCGCAGCGGCACGTGAACACCTTCGCGAGAAATTCATCACCAGGAAAGCAGCCATCACAGGAGTCAACTTTGCCGTGGCAGAAACCGGAGAATTTGTAGTTTGTACGAATGAAGGAAATGCCGACATGGGTGCGCACCTGGCCGATGTACACATCGCCTGCATGGGTATAGAAAAACTGGTTCCTCTTCGCGAGCACCTTTCTGTATTTTTAAGGTTATTGGCCAGAAGTGCTACCGGACAACCAATTACCACCTATTCCAGCCATTTCAAGAAGCCCAGACCAGGTCAAAAGATGCACATCGTATTGGTAGACAACGGGCGGAGCACACAGCTGGGCCGGGAAGATTTCCGCAACTCCTTAAAATGCATCCGTTGTGGTGCCTGTATGAACACCTGTCCGGTATATCGTCGAAGTGGCGGACATAGCTACCACACAGCTATTGCAGGCCCAATTGGTTCTATTTTAGCACCTAACCTGGACATGAAGGAATATGCTGATCTTCCTTTTGCTTCTACACTATGTGGCTCCTGTACCAATGTATGCCCGGTAAAGATCAATATCCATGAACAGCTTTACAAATGGAGACAAGTCATCGTCAAAGAAGGATATGCAGATACAAAGAAAGCCATTGCTATGAAGGCAATGGAATTTACGCTCAGCAAACCAGCTTTGTACAGGACAGCAGGAAAGACCGGGCGCTGGGTATTGAAATACATTCCTTTTGCGGTGAACAATAAGATGAACCTCTGGTATAACCAACGTGAAATGCCTTTAAGCCCGAAACAATCCTTTGGCGAATGGTATAAAGAAAATGTAAAAAATGACTAGCAGAGCAGAGATCCTTTCCAAAATAAAACGAAACCAGTCCGAACCAACGCCGCTCCCGGCGAAATTGAGTACCATGTACCCACCGGCAGACCTCTTAGCGCAGTTCAGCACAGTGCTGAAAGGCATTGGAGGTGCAGTCGTGGAAATAAAAGACAGTTTAGAAATAGTCAACTATTTGAAAGAACACTATGGTGATGGTCAACGTATCATTTCTACCTTGCCTGACTTGGCAGTCATCAGCGAGCAAGGCTGGCAGCAACAGCATCCGCATAGCTTTGAGGATGTGGATCTGGCGGTAATCACTGCACATTTTGGTGTAGCTGAAAACTCTGCCCTATGGATTACCGAATCACAAATGCAACAGCGGGCAGTACCCTTTATTTGTCAGCAACTGGCGGTTGTACTGCAAAAGCAAGATCTTCTTGCAACGATGCATGATGCTTATGAGCGAATTGGCAATTCAGACTACGGCTTTGGTGCCTTTATCGCTGGCCCTTCCAAGACCGCCGATATAGAGCAGTCATTGGTACTTGGTGCCCACGGCCCCAAGGGAATGACGGTATTTATAATGGGTTAGCCTATAGCTAACCCAATCCAAAATAATCTTCCGCGTTGTAATAACAGATGTCGCTGATGATTTTGCCGATCCAGGCTTCGTCATCTGGCAACTGTCCATTTTCCATCTCTGTTCCAAATAAATTGCACAAGATCCTGCGAAAATACTCGTGACGGGAATACGATAAGAAGCTACGGGAATCTGTCAGCATTCCAACAAAGTTGCTGACCATTCCGAGGTTTGACAGCGTATTCAATTGCTTTTCAATACCATCTTTTTGGTCTAAAAACCACCATCCAGAACCGAATTGTAGTTTTCCTTTGACACTTCCGTCAGCAAAGTTTCCTGCCATAGCTGCAAAGACCTCATTGTCTGCGGGATTCAGGTTATAGATAATGGTTTTAGTCAATTGATCGGTCAGGCTCAGATTTCCGAAAAAGGCAGACATCCTTTCTGCGTGACTAAAATCACCAATAGAATCATATCCAGCATCGGCTCCGAGCCTGGCAAACATCCCGAGATTATTGTTGCGTATAGCTCCCAAATGAAATTGCTGTACCCAACCAAGTTCATGGTAGAGCTTTGAAAGTGCTGTGAGCACGTAGCCTGCAAAAGCATCAGGATTGGAATACACTACATTCTCTAATTTCAAAAAATCCTCAAACTCACGCTTCTCTGCGTCACTGAGGGTATATTGCATAGGTAGTGAGGATAGCCCATGATCTGATATACTGCAATGATGGGAGTCAAAATATTTTACCCTATCCGCCAATGCGGCCACGAGACTATCGACATTGATGATATTGATACCAGAAACTGCAGAAAGCTGCTGCACATATGCTTTAAATTGTACTGGTTTATCGATAACCAGGGCTTTGTCCGGTCTGAAGGAAGGCTTCACCTTGACTTCAAAACCACTCTCCGCGATCTGCTTATGATACCTCAGGTCATCACAAGGATCATCAGTGGTGCCGACCATTTTTACTTTGTAATGGCTCAGTAAACCCTGGGTTGAAAATTCTTTTTGGGTCAGCAAAGCGTTGCAATGATTGTAAATCAACTGTGCTGAAGACTCGTTTAAGAAGGTATTGACACCAAATGGATTTTTCAATTCCATATGCGTCCAATGAAATAAAGGATTTCTTACGGTTGCAGGGGCAACTTTGGCCCATGCCATAAATTTTTCTTCATCAGAAGCACTACCGGTGATCAGGTTTTCATCAACCCCCAGTGCCCGCATCCCTCTCCATTTATAGTGATCCCCCTTTAACCAGATCTCCGTCATGTTGGCAAATTTCTTATTCTCAGCAATCTCCTGGGGCGGCAGGTGGTTGTGGTAATCGATTATGGGCAGATCTTTGGCATAGCCATTAAAAAGACGGACCGCCCTGTTGTTGTTCAACAAAAAATCTTCGGGTATTACATTTCCTTCTTTCATCCTATTTACGCGATAATTCGTTTACGATTCCAAATTCAAGGCCTCTCAATTCTGCCAGGCCTTTTAAACGGCCGATGGCCGAATAACCAGGATTGGTCTTTTTGTGAAGGTCGTCCAGCATCTGGTGGCCGTGATCTGGTCGCATCGGGATGCTGATTCCCCTGCGCTGTTGCAACAAGAGGAGCTCCCTGACCACACCGTACACATCTACATCTCCCTCCAGGTGGTTGTCTTCGTAAAAATCACCATCTGCATTGCGCTTTGTACTTCTGAGGTGCAGGAAATGGATCCTGTCGCCAAACTGCTGTATCATTTCCACCAGGTTGTTATCGGGGCGTACCCCAAAAGATCCTGTACAAAAACACAAGCCGTTATTGAGCGAAGGCACTGCCGTAAACAGCCTCTGTACCAGTTCAGCCGTACTCACAACACGCGGAAGCCCAAAAATCGCATAAGGTGGGTCGTCAGGATGGATAGCCAGTTTGATGCCAACGGCATCCGCTACCGGAACAATCTCCGAAAGGAAATGGATCAGGTTGGCCGATAATTTATCTTCATCTATACCTTCATATTTATCCAATGCCTGCTGAAACTGTGCCAGCGTGAAACTTTCTTCACTGCCGGGAAGTCCGGCGATGATATTGCGCTGCAAAACCAGGCGCTCGTCTGCTGTCATCTGATCAAAACGTTGCTTTCCTGCTTCCAGTTCAGCAGCCGTATAATCGGCAGCTGCACCTGGACGGTTGAGCATGTGTACGTCAAATGCAACCAGTGCCGCACGCTCAAATTTCAGGGCTCTGGCGCCATTGTCCAGTTCGAAAGCGAGATTGGTCCTTGTCCAGTCGAGCACCGGCATAAAATTATAAGTAACCACCGTTATGCCACAAGCTGCAAGATTTTGCAAAGAAAGTTTATAGCTTGCAATATACTGTTCAAAGCCTTCGTCCTGGGTCTTGATGGCCTCATGAACAGGTACACTTTCCACAACATGCCAGTCTAGCCCGGCAGCATTGATGGTTTCTTTATGTTTTGTGATTTCTTCTATTGTCCACACTACGCCATTAGGAATGTGGTGAAGGGCGCTGACAACGCCTGAACAGCCTGCCTGTCTGATATCTGAAAGACTCACAGGGTCTTTTGGACCAAACCAGCGCATGGTCTGGGTCATTTTATAGATACTCTTGTCCGTATTCATCATTATATTTAGTAATCCCTTTTGGTCTGCAGTATCGGTACTGCCAACAAAATAGGAGAACTAAATATATAGCTTGTCTGGCATATAAAAAGCATCATCCGAGCCATTTATTACCGAAAACGTTTGCGCAGGAAGCCCTATGCGGGCACTTCTTCTGCTGCAAGAAAGGCCAGTACATCGTTCCAGTTGTCTACGCGTTGGTGGTGACTGTGGTTTACATTGTGTGCGGCAGTATACATGATGGCTTTTCCTTTACAGAAATCCAGGTTTTTGCAATGGTCATCAATCAGGTAATCAGTCACAACCACGCGCTTATCGCCGCAAAAGATCATATTTCTCCAGCTGATGAAAGGAAAATGTTCCTGCAGCCATTCGCGTTTTTCTGAGAGGCACTGTGGGAACTCCATCGCTGCAGAAACAATGTATACCTCGTAGTTTTCCATCAGTTTTTTAACGGCCTCAACAGCGCCCGGCATCACAGGAATGGTCCTGAAAAAACCAGGGGTGTGCACATAACGCCCTACGGCGGTCTTGTCTGGAAAACCGTCCGGCTCCAGTACACCGAGCATGGCAGACCTGTCGACCTCTACACCATGCTCCCGCTCGTACCAATTAATGAAATGCATCTCAATATCGGCTAGCACCCCATCCATATCTATTCCAATTGTTTTCTTCATATCCGTATGTTAAAATCATTTCATACATTTGAAATAACCTGCAACAAAAGTAGATATAAATGCAATATATTGCAAAATAATTTTACTATTATTGCATAATATTGCAAAAAACATGATGAAAGCAGAACGAAAACAGGCAATCATAGACCACATCAGCAGGGAAGGTAAAGTACTTCTAGGTGATTTGAGTGCAGCACTTAATGTCTCTGAAGACACCATACGAAGGGACATCAAGGAACTGTCTGACGAAGGCCTGCTCAAAGCCGTACGCGGAGGGGCTATACTCCACTCTCCTATCCCACTGCATTACCGGGAGCGGGAACATCAGGACATTCGTCATAAAGAGATCATTGCAGACAAAGCGCTTAAATTTATCAAAGACGGACAGGTAATCATCTTTGATGCCGGTACTTCGGCCTTAGCTGTAGCAGCCAGGTTACCCAAGGAACTGAGGATTACGGTAGTGACCAATAGTTTCCCTGTAGCCAACATTCTGGAAGATCATCCTAATGCGGAAGTGATTTTTATTGGCGGCCGACTATATAAGTTTGCATTTTCAACCATGGGTTATGAGGCTATTCAGTCACTAAAAAACATAAGAGCCGACATCTGCTTTCTGGGAATCTGCAGTATAGATTTAAATATCGGGGTTACAGGTTTGAATTATGAAGATAGCCAGATGAAGAAGACGATGGTGGAAACCTCCAAACACATCATTGCATTATCAACCTTCGAAAAACTGGATACTGCAGAAAATTATTACATCTGCGCTACCAACGAGATCAACACCATTATTACCGATGTTGATCCCGCTGAAGGCAAACTGCAACATTACACAGATGCAGGAATAGCTGTTATTTAACTTCGTACTGGTATACTTGTCGGCCCAGCAAACCATCAGCATCAATACCTTCTACTACTACACGGTATTTTCCAATACCATCGCTATTGAAGAAAGTCATTTTTGCTTTACCATTTTTATCTGTAATAATTGATGGGTTCCAGTAAACTGTAGTGCGCAAATCTGTCACAGGGTTACTATCTTCTACGTCATATTTAGGAACGTAGAATTGTTTTGCATTACTGAAGCCTGATGGATTGAAACTTACTACCGATGGATCATAATTGTTGCCTATACCCCTTGTTTTGGTGATGATCACCAGTGCAGCTCCACCAATTCTGGAAATCAGCGCCTGGTTGGTCCTAACCACCTCGATACGTTCAACATTATCTGCACTCATTTGCAGGAAATCAGAGAATTCGCAACCATTGATGAGTCTTCCATTGAGTACAACTTTCATTTGCTCATTACGTGAGAAAGGCAACTCTACAGGCCCACATTCCTGGGTATTGATCAACCTGAAATCAACCTGCCTGATGCTGCGTCTCAAACAATCCATCATATCTATGCAATTTCCGGCATCCGCAAATTTTACGGTTTGGTCAGAAGCACCTTCCATTACTGTGATACCAAAACTGCCTGTAGGTTTTTTCTTAGAGCGAATAACGACCTCTCTCAGTTCCTGAACACGGCTCAAACGACCAAAACGCTCCAATTCCTTATCTTGCTTCCTATTATTTTCCAGAATGTTAGCCATACTTTTACTAATGCTTACATTCAGGTCACCAAGGTTGAAACTGCTGGAAGGTGCTTGTCCCGGCACTTTATCCAGTAAAACTTCTACTTTTTTACCATCGTTAGCTGTCCGCCCTTGTAAAGTAAGCACAACACCCGTAGTCACCAGCAGGTTCCCAAATTTAAAACGACCGTCAGCATCAGTGATCTGATCCTCATTTAAGCCCAATTTCACATTAAACAACTTAATTTTCCCGCCGGCCAGTGGTTTATTTCCAAGCGTCATTAATCTTCCGCTCACCTCCGTAACCAATTTTTCAGGCTTGAATTTAGGCTCCGCCAATTTATCTGCAAGCAAATCTTTCCATATGAACCTTCTGTAGCCCTGGGTCAGCATCAGTGCGTCAAGTCCGGCCCTGGTTTCCTCAGAGGGGTTGATAAAATAATAGTTTGGATTTTCTATATATCCATTAATGTCTGAGCTCAGCAGCAAATGTGACAAGATCGTATGAGCTTTTACATCATCAGCGGCTACTACATTGTCATTAATTACGGAAGCAGAGAAATTTCCGATGATCGGTGTACCTTTACTGTCTTTCGCATCCAGATCAATTTCTATTTTTTCACGTTTGGCGTATACTTTTTTTGCCGAATTCAGGCTCAATTTCGCCTGGTCATTATTCTGTATAAAAAATATACGCTCGTTCAAAGGTTCATTCGTGGCAGAGAAAAGTGTAATCTGCGCAATACCGCTTGGAACATCAGCAACTGGAATTCTCAGGGAGATTGCCGGTTTATTGATATTTAGTTCAGATGCGTACACAACTTCGCCACCCGCATGAGCAAGTAGGGTGAGACGCTGCGCAGCATTCTGGTAAACAGAGGGATGTGCGCTTACCCTTACAAGAATAGTATCAGGATTATTGTAAACTGCCAAAGAGTAACCCGAGTCTGTAGCTGCAGGCAGAGGAACAACATTTTCTGTTCCATCAGGATAAGTCACTTTAGCCTGGTAAGTTTTACCTGCTTCAGGCAAGATCAGAAAATACCCCATACCCAGGTGCTGAGTCTGTAATTCAGCAACCTGATTGTTTTGATTGTCTAGCACAACACCTTTGACCGGCACCCCTAAACCATCGGTTCCGGTAGCCTTAAAAGCAATCTTGCTACGCACACCGTTTACCAAAGAGCCTCCTTCCGGGAAAAACTGTACATCCGTATTTAAAGAGGCCACTTTAATTGGAAAAGTTTTAGTGACCACATCGGTCTTGCTGGCCTCAATACTGGTATACATATGTGTATTGCGTAAAGCAGATCCTTTAGCCGCTTTAAGAATTACACGAAGTTCACCCTTAGCATCCGTCTCACCACGGCCTTCCAGTACCGCAGCTCCTTTTTCTCTAAGTGCGTACTTCACAGTCTTTCCTACATAAGGTTTACCATTTTCATCTTCATAGCCCAGTACCGCAGTAACCACTGTTTCTTTGCCTTTGGTACTGTATTCGTAGTTGATGTGCGTATTCACCGCGCTGACCACAGAATTTCCAACGGTGAACACTTTATCATAAAAATATTCAGGACCGGCGTTTCTCATCCATTGGGTATAAGCGCGTATGCGGTAATTCCCTTCGCGCATTGTACTGTCGGGCAAGATAAATTCCCCCATGGCCATTCCAGCAGTGATCGGCAGTTTTATGCTATTTGCTATCGAGTCTGATTCTGTGATCAGATCTACATATACTCCCCCACTAATAGCAGAAAGCTGATGAGTAGGTCCGGCCGTAACGTAGGCTTTAAACCAGATGGTATCGCCTACTACGTAATGAGGTTTATCAGTATGGAGGTAAACTTTTTCGACCATTGCTTTATCGGTCCACCGTTGTAATGCAGTAACCAGCTTTTCTACAGGATCCATACCCGCAGGTATAAAAGCCGACATAGCTGCAAGAGAAGATAAGCCGGAAACTAAGAGCAGTTTCTTGACAAGAGTGCGTTTCAATTTCATAGAATATTGATTATTTAGATTTTATTTGGTTAATTACCTGATATCAGGAGGCTAAATATACTGAAAAAAAGCAATACTAAACCAATTTAGTAACCTTAATAATAAGATAACACCGGTTAACAATTACATAACCATTTCCTTATATCACACTAATTTCCGGCAGATATTTTCGTGGTTTAATTAATTCGTATGAAGAAAATTTTACTATTCGGGCTGTTGGCCCTCAGTTTACACAGCTGTAAAAAAGACACGCCACCTGCTGAAGAAGCTGAATTCTTTGTCAATGAAGATGCAGCCAGCTTTGCCGAGATCGGCTCACTGGATATTGGCGATGCAGGTGCCGCTGAAATATCCACCTTTGATCCAGCGACGAACCGTCTTTTTGTGGTGAGAAATGAGAATGAAGGAACAGCAAACCAGCTCAATCGCATTGAAGTGATCGATTTTAAGGATCCATCAAAAATGACCGTTATAGGAAATATCAGCATGACCTCTTTTGGAGGAGCAGTCAATAGCCTATCTGTAAGCAATGGCAAACTTGCTGCTGCCATACAGGCCAATGATAAACAGGCAAATGGCAAGGTTGCAGTATTCAACACCAGCGATTACAGCAAAGTAGCTGAAGTAACTGTGGGTGCGCTTCCAGATATGGTGACCTATTCACCTGACGGCAAATTTATCATGACCGCCAATGAAGGTGAACCAAATGACCTCTACACTAATGACCCATCCGGAACGATCTCTATCATTTCAGTAGAAAACAATTACAGCGTGGTAACCCTCGATTTCTCTGCATGGGCTGCTAAAAAGAATGAACTTGTACAAAAAGGCTTCCGTATTTTTGGACCCGGCCTGAACTTCATGAAGGACATTGAACCAGAATACATCACCATCTCTGCTGATTCCAAAACGGCATGGGTGACCTTGCAGGAAAATAACGCGATTGCTAAAGTCGACATCCTCACCAAATCGATCACTGACATCTTCCCGTTAGGATTCAAAGACTACAGTGCAGCCAGTAGTGAAATTGACCCTACAGATGATGACAAAGTTTATGCAGCCGCCAAATGGCCAGTTAAAGGAATTTACATGCCAGATGCGATCGCGGTGATGGAAAATAACGGCACACCATATTTGTTCACAGCCAATGAAGGTGATTCGCGTGAATACGCAGGCTTTGCTGAAGTGAAACGCGTAAAAGCCATCACACTAGACCCCACTAAATTTCCAACCTGGGCAGATCTAAGAAAAGACGGTCAATTGGGTAGACTAAATATCACAACTACGCTAGGTGATACCGATGGAGACGGGGATTTTGACGAGCTGTATTCCCTGGGTGCACGCTCTTTTAGCGTATGGAACGGCAACACCGGAGCGCAGATCTTCGACAGCAAAAATGAGCTAGACTTAAAAACATCTGCTGTAACGGGAGTATATGATGATGGCCGTAGCGACGATAAGAGTATAGAGCCTGAAGGAATTGCGCTGGGAAAAGTAGGCAATACAAATGTAGTTTTTGTAGGCATGGAAAGAGCGGATGCCGTTGCTATTTATGATGTAGCGAATCCATCTGCGCCTAAATTCCTTCAGCTTCTGAAATGCGGAGATGCACCGGAAGGTGTACTATACATCCCGGCCAAAGACAGTCCAACTAAAAAATCATTATTGGTTGTGAGCAGCGAAAATGATGGCGTAGTGAAAGTATTCACACCGAAAAGCATATAAGCTTTTTTTACCAATAGGTAATAAAGGGTGGCTTTCGAGTCGCCCTTTTGCATTTAAACCAATCATGACACTATGCTGTTTATACTATTTTGTATAAATAAGCCAAAGACGGTATCTTTGTATCAGATTCAAATCTTTCAAAAAACCAACACCCCATGAAAGAAAACCAAGATACCCTGGACCTGGCTGTACAAAATGAGTATAAGTATGGCTTTGTCACAGAAATAGATACCGATGCGATACCTAAAGGATTGAGCGAGGACGTAATTCGGCTGATATCCAGTAAAAAAAACGAACCGGAATGGATGCTGGACTGGAGGTTAAAAGCTTACAGACACTGGCTCAAGTTGGAAGAACCAAATTGGCCTAATGTGCAATATCCAACCATCAACTATCAGGACATTATCTATTACGCTGCCCCGAAACCAAAAAAACAACTGAATAGCCTGGACGAAGTAGATCCCGAATTACTCAGCACTTTTGAGAAATTGGGCATATCTATCGCAGAACAAAAACGCCTGAGCGGTGTCGCGGTAGACGTAGTCATGGATAGTGTATCTGTTGCAACTTCCTTTAAAGCACAACTTGCAGAAATCGGCGTAATCTTTTGCTCCATCAGTGAAGCCATACAGGAACACCCTGAGCTCATCAAAAAATACCTGGGTTCAGTTGTACCGATGACCGATAATTTTTTCTCTGCGTTAAACGCCGCGGTATTTACTGACGGTTCCTTTTGCTACATTCCAAAAGGTGTACGCTGTCCAATGGAGCTATCGACATATTTCCGCATCAATACAGAAAATACCGGACAGTTTGAACGTACACTTATTGTGGCCGAGGACGAAAGCTACGTAAGCTACCTGGAAGGTTGCACTGCGCCTATGCGTGATGAGAACCAATTGCATGCTGCTGTGGTAGAGCTAGTAGCCATGGAAAAAGCGGAGATTAAATATTCGACTGTACAAAACTGGTATCCTGGCGATAAAGATGGTAAGGGAGGGATTTATAATTTTGTGACCAAACGCGGGCTTTGTAAAGGAAACCATTCTAAAATCTCCTGGACACAGGTGGAGACAGGCTCGGCAATTACCTGGAAATACCCAAGTGTGATCCTAAAGGGCGACAATTCCATTGGTGAGTTTTATTCTGTAGCCTTTACCAACAATTATCAACAGGCAGATACCGGCACTAAAATGATCCACCTGGGTAAAAATACCAGAAGCAGAATTGTAGCTAAAGGAATCTCTGCAGGTTTTAGTCAAAACAGTTACCGCGGATTGGTGAGAGCTGGAAAAAACGCACTGAATGCCCGCAACTATTCACAATGCGACTCCTTGTTGTTGGGGGATAAATGTGGTGCACATACCTTTCCTTATATAGAAGTCAAAAATAAAACGGCCATCATAGAACATGAGGCTACTACTTCTAAAATCGGTGAAGATCAGTTATTTTATTGCAGACAACGCGGCATTGATCCGGAGGAAGCAGTCGCATTGATTGTCAATGGCTTTGCAAAAGAAGTCATGAACCAATTGCCTATGGAATTTGCAATAGAGGCACAAAAACTGCTGGCGATCAGCATGGAAGGAAGCGTTGGGTAAATCATCCGCGAAAGCGGTATACCAAATCAAATTATACGAAAATGTTATCAATAAAAAATATACACGCAAAAGTAGAAGACAAGGAAATCCTTAAAGGGATCAACCTGGAAATCAAAGCAGGCGAAGTTCATGCGATAATGGGCCCAAATGGCTCTGGTAAAAGTACACTTTCTTCGGTTCTGGCCGGACGTGAAGAATATGAAGTCACCGAAGGTTCTGTAGAATTTCTGGGAAAAGATCTGCTGGAACTTGTTCCCGAAGACCGTGCACGTGAAGGGCTGTTTCTGGCTTTCCAATATCCGGTAGAAATCCCTGGTGTAAGTACCACAAATTTTATCAAAGCTGCTGTCAATGAAAAACGTAAATACCATGGACAAGAACCATTGGATGCAGTTGCCTTCCTGAAACTGATGAAGGAGAAAATGGCAATGGTAGAAATCAACCAATCATTGTTGAGCCGCTCCATCAACGAAGGATTTTCCGGCGGAGAAAAAAAACGTAACGAAGTGTTCCAAATGGCAATGCTGGAACCTAAGCTGGCTATACTCGATGAGACCGATTCCGGACTGGATATTGACGCCTTACGCATTGTAGCCAATGGCATTAATAAATTGCGCCAGCCTGACCGTGCGGTATTGGTGATCACCCATTATCAGCGTTTACTGGATTATATACAGCCAGATTTTGTTCATGTACTGTACAAAGGCAGGATTGTAAAATCCGGCACGAAGGAACTGGCACTGGAACTGGAAGAAAAGGGTTACGATTTCATCACAGAAGAGATTGATCTGGCTGCTCAACAGCCTTTATAAAAAAATAAAATGGATTTAAATTATTTTAAAGACCGTTACGAAAGTCTTCAAACCGAGTCCGAAGGAAATGTACTGGCTTCGCTGAGGTCGCAAAGTTTCGCCGCCTTTGAAAAGGAGGGCTTGCCAACGAACCGTACGGAGGAATGGAAATACACCGCTATCAGTAATCTGTTTGACGTTGATTACGGAAATTCAAGCTTCCGCCCTATTGTGGATTTACCAGCCGGGGATCTGGAAGATATGCGCATACCCGGTTATCATAAAGCCAATCAGTTGGTCTTTGTCAACGGGCAATATTCCGCAGGTTTGTCCTCCATTCTTTCTGCCCCTTCAGAATTGGTGATCATGAGCTTAAAGGATGCACTATCCGGCAGCTATCATGAGCTCGTGACTGAACATCTGGATAAAAGCAGTGATTATATAAAGGACGGTATCCATGCATTGAATGGAGCAATGCTTAGTGACGGCCTGTTCATCTACGTACCTAAAGGCAAAGAGGTACAGCACCCTGTATATGTGTACCATATTCTGGATGCTAGAGTTGAGCCCGTATTGGCACAACCGCGCGGTCTGGTTTATGTTTCCGAAAACAGCAAACTACAATTGATTGAAACCTACAAAACAATCGGTAATGAGGATTCTCTGATCAATCAGGTGTTGGAGATCGTTGTTGCTCAGGACACACATATCGAATACTATAAAATTCAAAACGATAAGACAAACGCCAGCCAGGTCGGTACTACACACATTACCCAAACGGGTAAAAGCTATGTCCACACTGTCACTGTGACACTAAGCGGAGGTATATTGCGCAACAATGTAAATCTGATCCTGGACGCCGCAAACAACGAGGCGCATTTATACGGACTTTACCTGCTGAAGGGTAAAACCCATGCAGACAATCATACCCTGATTGACAACAGACAACCTGGTTGCTTCAGCAATCAATTGTATAAGGGCATTGCCGATGGTGCATCTACTGCAGTATTTAACGGAAGGATCATGGTGCAGCCCGATGCACAGAAAACCAATGCCTACCAGTCGAATAAAAACATTCTACTTTCGGACCATGCCACGATTAATGCAAAACCTCAACTGGAAATATTTGCCGATGACGTCAAATGTTCACATGGCTGCACAGTAGGACAACTGGACCAGGAAGCCTTGTTTTACCTTCGGGCCAGGGGTGTACCAAAAGATCAGGCAGAAGTGTTGCTCTTACAGGCATATTCAGCGGATATTGTCGCACAGATCAAACCAATGGCGCTCCGTGCCTTTGTAGAAAAACTGATCTTTGATCATTTATCGATTTCTTAATAAAATTAGTATCAGTTCCAATGAATGTAGCAGAGATAAGAAAGCAATTTCCAATATTGGAAAGAACGGTGAAAGGCAGGCCACTGGTGTATTTCGACAATGCCGCAACTTCACAAAAACCTTTACAGGTAATTGAGGCACTCCGGCATTATTATTCGCATTATAACGCCAACATCCACCGTGGTATCCATACCCTTGCAGAGGAAGCTACAATGGCCTATGAAGCCACACGTATGGCGGTTAAAGATTTTATTGGCGCTGCTTCTACGGAAGAAATTATTTTCACGAGAGGTACCACAGAAGCTATTAATCTTGTGGCTTATACCTGGGGCAGACAGCACATCAGCAAGGGCGATGAAATCCTGATTTCCGAAATGGAACATCATTCTAACATAGTGCCCTGGCAAGTGTTATGTGAGGAAAAGGGGGCATCGTTAAAAGTTATTCCTGTAGAAGAAGATGGTTCGCTATCGATCAGCGCTTTTAGAGAACTATTAACCGAACGCACGAAACTATTATCTGTGGTCCATGTTTCTAACGCGCTTGGCACCGTAAACCCAGTAAAAGAGATGACCGATGCGGCCCATGCTGTCGGAGCCAAAGTACTAATAGACGGTGCACAATCGGCAGTACATCTCGATATTGATGTACAAGACCTCGACGCAGATTTTTTTGCTTTTTCCGGACATAAAGTCTATGGTCCAACCGGTGTAGGTGCATTATATGGCAAACGGGAATTGCTGGAAAGCATGCCTGTATTTCAGGGAGGCGGGGAGATGATCAGGGAAGTTAGTTTTGAAAAGACGACGTACGCGGATCTTCCTTACAAATACGAAGCTGGTACTCCGAACATTGCGGATACTATTGCCTTAAAAGCAGCTTTAGATTTTATCAGTGAAATAGGAAAGGTAAACATCAGGACGCATGAGGAAGCATTGCTTAATTATGCAACGGAACAATTGAAGACTTTACCCGGTCTTAGGATCATCGGTGAAGCCCGGAATAAAGTCAGCCTGGTATCTTTTGTGATCGAAGGGATCCACCCTCAGGACCTGGGCGTATTGCTTGATAATATGGGCATTGCAGTACGTACAGGTCACCATTGTACACAACCCCTGATGAAACGTTTCGGAATACCGGGTACGGTACGTGCCTCGTTTGCGCTATACAATCAGAAAGAAGAAATAGATAGTTTAGTTGCAGGTTTACAAAAAGCCATTAAAATGCTGTTATAGGTCACAGAAATAAATGAATACGAAACCGATTACAGAAATAGAAAAAGAGATCATTGAGGATTTCGCATTGTTCGATAGCTGGGAAGATAAGTACGAGTACATCATCGACCTCGGCAAAAAGCTTCCGCCACTGGAAGATCGTCACAAAGTAGATGAGCATAAGATCAAAGGCTGTCAGTCGACTGTGTGGCTAAATGCCTCCTACGAAAATGGACTGATCTCGTTTAAGGCAGATAGTGATGCAGTGATTGTAAAAGGTTTGATCAGCATGCTCATCAAAGTATTGTCAGACCATACACCGCAGGAAATCCTCGGCGCCAAAATGGAATTTATTGCAGAGATCGGAATGATGACCCACCTGGCCCAGACCCGCTCTAACGGTTTGCTGGCAATGATCAAACAAATGAAGAACTATGCATTGGCTTTCGAAGCTATAGGACAAAGAAAGGACTGATATGATGGATAAAGAAGTATTGAAAGAAAGGGTAATCGACACCCTGCAGACCATTTACGATCCGGAGATCCCGGTCAGTATTTATGAGCTCGGCCTGATCTATGAGGTGAATATCTTACCACCGCTCAATAATGTAGAAATTATTATGACCTTGACCGCGCCCGGATGTCCGGCAGCACAATCCCTTCCTGTTGAAGTCGAAGAAAAACTGAAAGCCCTGGGCGGCGTAAATACAGTCTCTGTGGAAGTCGTTTGGGAACCTTCATGGAACAAGGATATGATGAGTGAAGCTGCCAGGCTGGAACTAGGAATGATGTAAAAACAGCAGCAAGATGAAGATAACCGCACAGGAAGAATACGGATTGAGAATCCTGCTGAGAATTGCCAGAGACGGAAATACCGATGGTATCAGCATTCCCGCCCTGAGTGAAACGGAGGGTTTATCGACTGCATATGTAGGTAAACTGACACGCAGCTTACGTATGGCCGGCTATATCAATAGTACACCGGGTTACAAAGGCGGGTATGTACTCGCACAGCCAGCAGATCAAATCAACATCAATCAGGTCATGAAAACACTTGGAGGGTCACTATACAGTAAAGAATTTTGCGGGGATTATTCCGGTGGAATGAAATTCTGCACCAATAGCATAGACTGTTCCGTTCGATCTTTATGGCAGATGATTCAATTTTCTGTAGATCAATTGCTGGACAAGCTCAATCTGCAGGATTTGATTGGCAATGAAGCAGAATCAAATACCCAGATCCTCTATAAATTAACTCATCTTAAAGATCAGATCAACCACATCGTTTTACCAAATGGCAACTGAAACCAATAACCCTTATGTGCTCTTCAATGCACAAATCCTAAAAGACTGGAAAGATAACGGTGTCGACTACGTTAAAGTAGTAGAGCTTGAGACTGACCTCTCCATTAAATTTTTCGAGCTAATTCCCGATTCGGAAATTCCCGATGCGGGTGAAACCATCTATCATATTGATTCGGAAGACATCACTGAGCTATTGGAACCGCTGAAACATGCTAAGTTTCTGGTGCATGAAATTTACCTTGAAGAAGAATAGAAAAGCAGGACTTTAGACGCCCTGCTTTCTGACATATTTGGTGAGGATCACGATGGTCTGTCCCTCAATTTTACCTTCTATCTGATCGGTATTGTTGTCCACCAACCGGATATTTTTCACCACTGTACCCATTTTCGCGTTCAATTGCGAACCTTTTACATCCAATGACTTGATCAACACTACGGTATTTCCTGTTTGCAGGACCGCACCGTTGCAATCCTTATGAACGTCTTCTGCAGTATCATTATCGTCCTCCAGACCGGTCTGGGCCCATGCAAGTGTTTCCTCATCGATATACATGGCATCCAAGCTGTCTGCGGCCCAAGCTTCCGTTTTCAGCCGGTTCAACAACCGCCAGGTTAACACCTGTACGGCAGGGACCGGAGACCAAATGCTTGTCCGTAAACATCCCAGATGTTTGGTGTCCAGATCCGCAGCAGGTGCTAATTGTGACAGGCATTTTTCACAGAGCATGGCGCAGCTATCTTCCGATACACCCGCCGGGGATTTTACTTCATATAATTTGAGTACCAAAGAGGCCTCACATAATTCACATTTATTGCCGCTTCGTTCTAATAATTGCTGTTCCAAAGAATAAGGTATTTAATAAAAATCGCGGCAAAGGTAATTAATTTAATGACTAAGGGTTGATAAAATCAAAAACCAGGTTGATGTTCAAGTATCCATCCAACACACGCTTGAAGTCATATTGATAATTGGATGACTCTGGACCAAGCGAATTTGGCGCACTAAACTTATTGCCAATTGCGGGAATACCGTTCAGAAAGGAAAGGTCGCCTGCGGAATTTTTTGTGATGGCATTTTCAGGACTCGGACCCGCCAGCGGATTAAATAGCTTCATGAACACATCTTCTGTATTACAATATACCCTAAACGACTGCCCGCTTTTCAAAGCGATTTCGGCCCAATACAAGTTGGCATGATAACCTTTAAATTCAGGATATATAAAGCCTGCACTGCCGGTCAGCGTATTGTTGTATGCCTTTTCCCATACATTAAAATTCACTCCCTTCAGCCTGTTTTTCCAGACCCTGTAAGGCCCATCACCCATCCATCTGACTTTGGTAACGTCTGATTCTGGCAGGGAAAAATCTACACCATATGAGCTGGCATTACCTTTAGGCTGATACTTGACATCCAGATACACAAGGCCATCCGGTTTGATCGTCCAGATTATTTTGGTTCGGTTACGCTCATAGTTCATGATTATCTGATGAACCCCAGCAATCTCCTCATGACTGATATCGGTCAAGGGATAACCTTCGGCGGCCATCACAGGCCCTTTGCTAAGTGGCAGTAGTCCTTTGGCGTTGCTAACTTGCTGTAAAAGTCCCTCCTTTTTATCGATAGCGATCTGCAAATCTTTTACTTTAAACCTAAATGCATCATCATCTTCGGTAAACTGTACAACACTATTAAATTTAGTACCAGACAATAAGTTTTTAGTCAGGGCCACCGGACTTTTAACCGGAAACGTCCAAGTATAAATGTGTCTTCCATGCGGGTCTGTAGCTTCCAGCTCCAGTACATCAGCTTCCTGCCAATTGATCGGGAGGCCTACTTTCAGAACTCCCCGTTCCATAGGTGCAAGATTTTTAACGATTGGAATACCCTGAGCCAGCAATGTTCTGGATTTAGCAGAAGGCGTCGGTAGCTTAACCCATCGGTATGCCAACTTGCATTGTGACAGATTGGTATAATGGAAGCGATTTTCAATGTTCAGTAGACCATTGAACTCAGGAGTAATGTATTTGTCTTCTATAAAGACCGGCGACCAGATTTCTTTTACAGTATAAAAGCTGCCCTCCTTTTCATGATAAGGTCCAACAATACCGTCAGGTGCATGATTGCCGTCGCCATCCAATACTTTGGTGTCTGTCCTCATGATGTTCTCATCGGCCAGCACCCAAAGGAAACCGCCGGCACAGAGCGGATTGCTCCACATCTTTGTCCAATAGTCATTAAGCCCTGCGCCAATACCGCCATCATACAGGCCATGAAGAAACTCTGTAGGGAAAAATATCTGACGATTGGCGAAGTTATCACCCGACAGGTAATTGTAGTCAATGTAGTGTGCCGTAACCGTTTTCCCAAATGCTTCCCATGGATGTAATACTTCCCGCTTCTGAATGTCCTGCTCCGCAAATTCATGGTCATAATCACGGTTCCAGCCTCCTTCATTGCCATTGTCCCAGAACAATACAGATGCATAATTTACGTCACGTTTAATGAGTTCCCTCAACAATTTACGCCCAACTACTGCATCATAACTGGGTGCCTGCCAGCCGGTAAGTTCATCCAGCACAAACAAGCCTAAGGAATCGCATGCATTCATAAAATGTTTATCGTGGGGATAATGAGACATACGCACTGCATTCATGTTCATATCCTTGATCAGGTTTACAGTCTCAATGCTAAATTTCTCAGACGAAGTACGTCCGAAGTCGGGATGAAAAGTATGGGCATTCACACCTTTAAACTTGATCTTTGCCCCATTTACGTAAATTCCGTCCTGGGCCCTGACTTCAACAGTGCGGAAACCGATTTTCTCTGTCCTTTTGTGCAGGACTTTACCTGACTTATCCAGTAAAGTATAAACAGCCAGATAGCGGTTCGGAAATTCTGCTGACCACAACTTAGGGTTAGGGAATTGGTGACTGGTGTGGAAAATACCTGACTTTCCATTAACCGGATCACTAAAAGCAGCAAGTATCTTTCCTTTAAAATCCTGAATCGACAACTGTACTTTTGCTGTCTGTTTTAAATTACTGACCGTCACATCGGTCTTTATACTGCCGTCAGCGCGAGGATCAATGGCCAGGTGCTCAATATATTCTTTTGGGTTCACCTGTAAGTATACAGGTCTGAAAATACCGCCGAAATTCCAGAAGTCAGCTTCCAGTTCGGCCTGATTGATCGATTTGTTATCAGAGCGCTTTTTTACCTTAACCTCCAGGAGATTCTTCTGACCATAGTTCAGAAAAGCGGAAACGTCAAAATTAAACTCATAGAAGCCGCCTTGATGCTGCCCCACGGATTTCCCATTCAGCAAAACCTCGCAGTCTGTAAATACGCCTTCAAAAAACAATTGCACATTTTTTTCTTTCCAGTCGGCAGCCGCAGCAAATTCGTGTTTGTAATGTCCTTGTTCGTTGAGGCGCTTATTTAACGGAACATGGCCATAATTGTATTCCCCAAAGCCCTGCTGTTCCCAGCAGGATGGCACCTGAATCTTAGTCCACTTCTTACTGTTCATGCCATCACTGCAGTAAAAATCCCAACTGACTGTGCGATCTGCTCCCGTGCCTGAGAGGTATTTGATTTGAGATTGGGCAACAGCGAGGCTACTAAGCAGTAGCAATGCAACGCAGAGCGTGCTTTGGTATCTATTCATTGGTGTCAAAAGTTTGGTGTTCATTTGTTACCATGAAGATAATTATAATAGCGAAGTTCTTAGCGGTCTGATTTCTATTTTACTAGGTAAAGTTCGCGTTGGCATGTTCAGTAAATCTACCACTAATCGTCCCATATCTTCAGGTTGGATTTTCCAGGCATCCTTTTCGGCATCCGGTTCATGGTCATTGAAATGAGTAGCTACAGAACCAGGCATGATTGTACTAACTTTAATGTTGTATTTTCTCAAATCGAGCATGATTGCCTGACTAAAGCCAGTTAAGCCAAACTTACTGGCATTATAAGCAGAACCTCCGGCAAAGAAGTTAGTTCCAGCCAGACTTGATATCGTAAAGATGTATCCCTCAGAGCGTTTCAATGCTTCCAATGAAGCTTTGATACTGTAAAATACCCCAGTAAGATTCGTGTCTATGGTATCCTGCCATTGCGCTGCGTCCAAATCCTCAATTGACGCAAAATGCCCTACTCCGGCATTGGCAACCAAAACATCTAATCTGCCCCATCTGGCCAGGACTGTAGATACAGTATGACTTTGTGAGTCCAGACTTTTTACGTCTGCTGCGATGCCCATAACTTCGCCAAATGCCTGTAAATGTTGAACAGCTTCATCGGCGCTATGCTGACTACGGCCAGTGATCGCCACCTTATAACCATGCTCGAGCAATGATTTTGCAATTCCAAATCCTATACCTTTAGTACCTCCTGTAATCAGGGCAATTTTTTCGTTTTCTTTTTCCATGATCACAATTTAAGTAATAATATCTGTTTATCGCAGCAAAAAACAGTACAGTTACACTTAAGTTTCTGAATGGAATTTACTATGTAAAAAAACGTGCAGGAAAAACCGATTTATACCGACAAGTGCCTGATTGTAGTAATGATCTGTTCTGCACAAGACGCGGCTACATCCGGAATAGCGTTATGGAGCAACCAATTTCTGAAAGAACTGATATCAGCGGGTGAATAATGGATCACGTGTCCATCTTTCAGCATAATAGAAAAAAATTCAATGGTTTCTTTAAACCTGATAATTTCTGTGGCGGCGTAGTCGAATCCCGGAAATGAGATTCCAGCGAGCGTATTATTCATGGCAATAGGTTGGGTTGAAAGCTAATTTAGAAAAACCTTTCGAATTTCCGGCAAGATAGCTCTAAAAAATATATTTTACATCCAAGACAATCATACTGAATCTTACATTCCTGTCATCAGTTGTCAATTACGGTATACTTTCTCAGGTATTTTTTTGGAGACATTCCTTTAATTGCTTTAAAAGTACGGTTGAAATTCGACACCGTATTAAAGCCGACCCTGTAGGCCAGATCCACTACGTTTATTTTCCGATCACTAGTCAATAGTTGTAAGCAGACCTGTTCAATTCGTAATTCTTGTACGTATGAAACCAATGTGCGTCCGGTTGTCTTCTTGAAATACCGACAAAACGAATTTGGCGTCATACAGGTCATTTCCGCGGCCTGCTCAAGTGAGATCTTTTCATCGTAATGCTGGTTCAGGTAATCCAATACCGGATAAATCCGGTCGGATTTTTGAAAAACGTAATAAATACGCGCACTGTCAAACAGAACGGACTTTTCAATCTGGTATAACGCTCCAATCAAGCCGGTAAATGTCATCATTAACTTGATTCCGGAGCATTCCTCCATTTGCAAGAGCTTCGATCTGATAAAATCTGCTGAATCATGGGGCACTTTTACACTCGTATTGGCCATGGATATATCCCCCTCGGCCAACTTCATTTCGGGAAGACTGAACAGCCCCTGCAATTCCCGCTTGGGGTCAAAATATACAGAGCTGGTCGTAACACTGGCTATTGCAGTGATTTCGTCTTCAAGTTTAAAATAATACCGGCTTCCAGCCTTGATCAAGAATACATCTCCAATTCGAAAGTCGTAACTATTTCCTTCCACATGTAGTTTACCATTACCCCCTTTAATACAGATTATTACGTACTCCACATGCTCATAAATGACAGGATAACTTTCCTTAAATTCTACACTTATAAACTTTAGGCTATGGGATGCCTCAGCAAGTTTTGAAATATTTGGTTGCATGCAAAAGAATTTCCATAAATATAGCAATTTCCTTTAAACGTCTAAGTGACGTTTAAAGGAAATCATAAGTACTTCCAAATCATCATACCTTATAAATAAGTTACAAAACTTAATAATAAGTTGCATAACTGAAAAATAAGTTCTACCTTTAGGATATGGAAGAATTAACCAGAGCTGAAGAGCGGATCATGCAGATCATATGGAAACTTGAAAAAGCCTTTGTGAAGGACATCATTGAGGAAATGGAAGAGGAGCCAAAACCTCCATATAACACCATTTCGTCTATCGTAAGGATTTTGGAGAAAAAAGGATACCTGAACTACAAGGCTTATGGAAAGACTTATGAATACTATCCCGCAATCGGCAAAGATGCCTATACCCGCACGACTTTTTCTAAACTTTTTTCCGGTTATTTTGACAATTCACCAGTTAATCTATTGTCATTCATGGTTAAAGAGCAGACATTGAGCGAAACAGACATTGAGGAACTGAAAGCATTGATCAATAAAAATGAAAAGTAATGGAATGGCTTAGCTATCTTCTGGAAGTAAGCGTTTGCATGGCATTCTTTTACGCATTCTACTTTATCGCCTTACGCAAATTGAGTTTTTTCAGCTTCAGCCGATACTATTTATTGTCCAGCCTGATCGCTAGTCTCCTAATCCCAACTTTGCAGATGAAAATCGAAAGCCGGGTAAATTTACAGCAGCATGTGAGTACCACTGATTCTCCTATAAAGATGAACCACACCAGCAGCAAAGCTTCCACTCTCCAACAAAGGGTCGTCGGTTCTACAGACTACAAATGGCTGGATTTCCTGCCTTTGGTTTATTGGCTGGCAGTGATGGGTTGTTTTGTTGCTTTGTCATGTAGGTTTATCCATCTTGCCAGGCAATTTAGAAAGCCCGACGACAGGCTTGGACAATTAAAGATCGTTTATAAATCAACTGGGTTTACCAATTGTTCTTTTTTTAACTATGTTTTTGTAGACCATCACAGCCTTAGTACTGATGAACTGGATGTGATCCTTAGACACGAAAGCATCCATGCAAAAAAATTCCATTCCCTGGACAAAGTCTTTATTCAGGTCATTCTTTGGTTCAACCCCTTTGTTTACCTATTTGGAAAGGCACTGGAAGAAATGCACGAATATGAAGCAGACCAGGAAGCCTCCAGCGCGGTAGGCAACACATTTTATGCGAAAATATTACTGTCTATTGCTATCCAAAAGCACCACCCTGCCCTATTACATAGCTTTGTAAGAGACCAGGTCAAAGCAAGAATCAATATGCTATTCACCAATCAATCAAAAAATATGAAAAAGTTAATGTACCTATTTGCCCTACCCATGGGGCTTGGGCTAGTTGCACTATTCGGCGTAGAAGTGGTTTACGCGAAACCAGTGACCGCCTTATCGAAATCTGTAGAAATTACCCGGATTAAGGACAAACCGGAAGACAAACTTCAAAAGGTGCAAACGCCTGTAAAAACGGTAAAATCATCAATTGTGATTTCTCCTCAAGAAAAGGACCAGGACACCATTAGAATGATCGGGCGTGATCTGGGGCTAAACCCAAAAGTTACCATAGATGGCACAAATTATCCATCAGATATACTGACCAGGATTAGTCCGAGATGTATCTACACAACTAGCGGTTCTGCCGATGGCATTAACATCACCACCCATGGCAACAAAATAGAATATGCCACAAAAACGGATATTGAAAATGTAAAAACAGAAATTAATGCTGAAAAAAGCACAGCACCTTATATTCGCTACACTTTGAAAAACGAAGGTGGGGAAAAATTTGACAGGGTAAAAATCAGAACGAAGAGCGGTTCAGCTTCCTTAGATCTTCCAAAAAATGCAAAAGTTCTGATCCTGATCGAGGGTAAAATACATTCGGAAAAGGATGCAGCAAAATTGAACCCAGCTGATCTAGAAGGGATGACCACTATTAATGCTTCCGGTTCTCTAAGCAATTACGCACAGTATGGCACAGATTATCATGGCGTCATTGAGATCAAAAAGGAATAAAACGAATATAATTGACTGGCCACAGGGAAAAATAACATTGAAAAAGTATATTTATGCCACTAATCAAATATATCATGAAGTTTAAATTTTCCCTTGGCCTGGTATTTTTTTGTCTGCTGTCAGGCTATCTATCTGCACAAGACAAAACCACTTTGAAAACCTATACAAATCCATTGCCCGTTTCATTTGGCGACCCTTATATCCTTTTCGATAAACCAAGCAAGACCTATTATATGTATGGCACCGGAGGAGGTGCGAAAGATGGCTTTGGCAGCTATTCGTCCAGCGATCTGGTCAATTGGAAAAATGAAGGACAGGTTTATTTTGGAAAGCAAAAAGGCGCCTGGGGCATCGGCGATTTCTGGGCACCTGAAGTATATCATTACAAGAACAAATACTATATGTTTTACAGTGCGCAGTGGGGACATAATCCTGCTAATGAACTGGAGAACTTTAAGATCGGTGTAGCTGTGGCAGACAAGCCGACAGGGCCTTTTATCGATATGACCGACAAACCGCTGTTTGACCCTGGTTATCCGGTAATCGATGCAAATGTCTACTTTGATCCGAATGGCAAATTATACCTGTATTACTCCCGTTGCTGCTACAAAAATCCAGTAAAAAGCGAGGTTGCGGACTGGGCAAAGGAAAAAGGCTGGTTTAATGAAATAGAAGAAAGCTGGGTCTATGGAGTAGAGTTGAAACCTGATTTAAGTGGGGTTATTGGCAGTCCCGTTTTACTGTTACGCCCTCCATTGAAAATGAGTGACCCTCAAGCAGAATGGGAAAGCCGCTCGGTAACCTCTAAAGAAGTGAACAGGCGCTGGACAGAAGGTTCATTCACTTTTAAAAAGGGAAATACTTATTACATGATGTATTCTGCCAATTTCTTTGGGGGCGAGAATTATGCTATCGGATACGCAACGGCCAAACACCCATTAGGCCCCTATAAAAAAACCGATAATAACCCAATTCTGCAAAAAAACACAGGTCAGGGAGGCGGAGTAACCGGCACAGGCCATAACAGTGTGGCTTTCTCCCCAGATGGTAAACAGATGTTTTGCGTCTATCACGGCCGAACAACGGCTTCAGGTTCCAAAAGGGTGGTATTCATCGATAGGATGCATATCAACACTGATGGAAGAATCGTAGTGATTGGACCTACCACTACACCTCAGCCTATGCCTCTGACTAAATAAAGCTGGTTAAATGGTTTTTATCTATTTTTATTTGGTTGCAATCGATCTAAAATAAGCCGCCATAATGCATAATTGAGCTGAGGATGACTGATCCTAAAAAATCACAACTGGTTCAGTTCTTTTAGCAGGTGCCTGCGCTGTCTGCTTACAGGCACGGTCATTTTATTATTCATCACCAAATACCCACCATCAGCTTTTTTAAACGACTCAATGTGATTTCTATTCACCAGCCAGGACTGATGAACCCTAACAAAACCATATAAAGAAAGTAGTTGCTCATACTCAGATATCGACTTAGATACGATCAATACTTTATCCGAATTGGTCATATAAAAGCTAGTATAACTATTATCGGCCTTGCAGCAAATTATGGAATCTATAAGCACATACTTCACCTCATGCTGATCAGGGATCGCAATTCTCTTTTGCATATTGAATCTTTGGTACTCATAAGATTGCAGCAACATTGTGATCTGTTCCTCCTGATTGTTTCTCTGTAGACCGACCTTATGAACTGCATTGACAAGTTCGTCCGGACGGACAGGCTTCAGTAAATAATCAGTAGCGGAGAATTTGATGGCCTGTATGCCATATTCGTCATGTGCAGTCACAAATATGATATGAGCAGCGCTGCGAGGAAGTATTTTTAGCAAATCGAAACCGGTTTCCTGCCGCATCTTAATGTCTAAAAACAAGATGTCAATTGTGCTCGAATTTAGAAAATTCAGCGCCTGATCAACAGTATTTGCACTGCCAGCAATAGTGAGTGCAGGGCAATACCGCTCAATCAATTCTGTAAGCGTAGCAATAGCACTGGGTTCGTCATCAACAATAAAACAGCTAAAATTCCTCATGCCAACCAATCTTTAAACGCAAAGGTAGTGAATGTTCCCTGTTCTGAAACGTAGCGAACCTCCATCTGGATCGACATGCCCTCCAGCCGCTCGTTATAAACGGCGATCCTTTTCCTGGTCAATGAAAGTCCATGTCCGAATCTTGCACCTTCAATATCCCAGCGATTTCTGCCATTATCTGAAACCTCAATGACCAAGTTTGCGCCTACTTTAGACAGGGTTATATTCAGAATGGGATTCTTGTGGTCCAAAGCAAATGCATGGCGGACGCTGTTTTCAAGTACCGGCTGCAACAACAATGGTGGAATATCAATCTGCGAGGATTCAAGATCCGCGGCAACGTGAATATGGAATATAAAATCCCTTCTCTCCTGTTCCAATTTCAGATAACCAGACTCCAGTAGGAGTTCTTCTTCAAGCGAGATAAATTCCTTCTTGCCATTGTCCATCACATCACGCATAAATCCCGCCACGTTGCCGATATAGTTATATACCCTATCTGGATTGCCACTTTCTAGCGTCCCCTGTATGGCATTAAGCGAATTGAATAGAAAATGGGGGTTCAACTGACCACTCAATAAAGCAAGCCGAGCCTCGGCATCTTCCTTTTTTTGCCTCAGTTTAGCCAGCTTTCGTTTGTTGGCTCTTTGCCAAAAGTAGAATGCAAGACCAGCTGCGGCCAATAATGCGCAACTACTAGCAGCGATCATCATCCAGGGAATACGGAAAGGCTTCTCTTTAACCTTAATCATGATCTTGTGGATCGTTTCAGGTTGGCTCTTGAAGCGCAAATAAATGTCCTGATCCTTGCCTGCCTCCATATCATTTCCCAGAACCAGGAAAAGCCCATCTTCTGAATTTATACCGCCGATTGTCTTCCAATCCTGAGGCTCGGCTTTAAAAGAATATTGCACCTGCTCATTTTTATTTAAAAATAGAAATCTAAGCAAACCAATAGCCGCATGATCTTTCTCAAACACATTTATGGTATCTCCATGATATACCTTAAAAGCCTTTGCGTTGATATTCAGCACATCCTGTAGATTAATACTAAAAGTACTGCTGGTCACCGGAATCTGATAGTACAAGAATTTTGTAGCCTTGTCCTCCGCCCGAAAAATGGAAATGTCATGCACTATCTTTTTGGTGAGGATGTTGCGTATAGTGATCACTACTGTATCAAGGACAGCCAGATGAAAACTTCCAGCAAAAAAACTGCGGTTCCAAGGTACATAGGCATTCTGATCAGCGCCACTTTTCCGGCCTAGGATAGCAAAATCTTTAGGTTGCCCTAAGCTGCTGATCGCGGTCCATGAACGAATTATTTTGCCGTTTTGACTGGTCAGAAACTCCAGTTTACTGTAATCCAGCCCCCTGAGTCTATAAAGCTGTGTCCGCTTTCCCTTTTCTTCCAGGAAATCAGGCACAAAGCTAAGGCTGATGTCAGGGCCGGAGACGATCAGGCTCTGGCCTCCCGCTACAGGCGTCCCAACACTATCTCGCAAACGAGAAAGACGCCAGGGAGTTCCACGAGTCCCAGTCAAAACGAAGCTACAAGATACACCATCATGGTGATGGTAGAAATCGAACACACAAGTGTCGCAGATGATGCCCCGATCTTTTTTCCTGACCGTAAGCTCCTTAAAAACAGGCTCCTTGTTTAGATTTACGGAAGATTTCTGCCTGCAATATGCCAACTCCGTAACTGCACACATGAAGAAAATTACCAGATAATAGGTCCGCATGTTCATCTTTTATAGTTCTTTTTTTATCGCCTGTTCCAATTTCAGCTCCGTATCCTCGCCCAAACCCACCTCGGTCATTTTCACCTTACCCTGCCGGTCCAACACGAATGTAGTGGGAAATGCCACCAATTTATAATTCGATGACAACTGTTGACCTGCCTGGTAGAACTGCCGATAGCTAAAATGCTTTTCATCCAGATACTGCTGAATCTGTTTTGCATCTGTATCCCTGACATTAATTCCAATCACTAATACCTTATCTTTCCCAAACTTTTCCTGGAGCTTTTGTAGTTTCGGCATGAGCGTCCGGCATGGCATGCAGGAAAGATACCAAAAATCCAGGACTACAATCTTGCCCCTGAAACTATCCAGGCTGAGTACCTGATCCGTTTTCACATCCCTCGCTGTAAAATTGGGCGCGATACTGCCAATTTTAAGTGATTCGAAACGGTCTTTTTCCTCCAACGGCGCAATCTGAAAAAAGTCTTGTTCATTAAAATGATGAGGATCAGGATTAATCACCGCCGAGAAATCGTAACTATCTACCGCTTCTTTTCCATCTTGCAAACTCTTCCCATACTGTAGTCTCCTGATCGGGAGCATACTTTTCTTATCGATATAGTATCTGCTGTACCTAAATAGGCTTTGAATTTCATCCGAATCATACTTTATCTTGTACACGACATGTATGGTATAAAATGAGGCATTTTGCTCATCTGGTACAAATTCCATTGAAACCGTATTGTCACCTATAGCCGGACGTTCTGAGCCAAGTATGCTGTGAATATTACAGGCTCCTATTCGATGTCTGTCCCAATCCGTACTGAAAGTTACTGCTGCATCGGGTTTTTCCTTTCTATAAAGGGTATCACCGCGGACGAGCATTTCCAAATTATTTTCGAGACGAACATGCCAATAATCATTCTTTTTTACAGTTCCGTCGAGACTGATCCAGTTGACCATCATGTGATTTGCACGGATCATGGTATCTAATGTTTTCATCCGGTAGCTGATGTTTTCCATTGCATTAAGCTTGTCCCAGGACTTTTGCATAAGATGCAGTGCAGCGGTGTCAATAGTTTGACAGAAACTGCAGAAGGCTCCGAGGAGTATTGTAATTGTGATAATTGATTTCTTCATTTTGCTTGATTTTTCAACAAAAATGGGCTGTAGTAGGATGGCTTACTTACCAACAACTGAATCCGGTAGGAATCACCTTGAATCCGGTTCCCGTTGAACAAATTCTAATGCTGAAGGCGAAAAAAAACCTCTCCCATTTTACTTCATTTTCAAAAAAATATGGGATTTCCCTAAATCACGTCTCAGTAATGCTGCCCGCAAAACCTGGATAAACTTGCATTGGGAATATGGAATCCCCGCATTTCAAGCATCTATTCCATAAAACAAAATATTCAGCCTATGAAATACCTCCTATCTTTCCTGTTGTTTCTCAGTTTTAATGCTCAGGCCCAGGTCGATACCCTCAAATGGATCAACAAAAATGCTCAGGTATTAAGTTCTGATTCGCGCACTGATCAATCTGACTTATCCTTTTTAAAAAAGGACCTAAAGGGAAAAAATATCGTTGGACTTGGAGAGGCGTCACATGGAACTCACGAATTTTATGTCTATAAAGGGCGCATCATTAGTTACCTTATCAAAAATTGCGGGTTTAGTGTAATTGCATTTGAAGTCCCTGATTCTATAATGCTCCGGATCAACTCATTCGTGCAGCATGGTCAGGGGAACCTCAACGAGGCCATGCAGGGCTTGGGATTATATAGCACCGAAGAAATACGTGACTTATTTTTAAATCTTCGGGATTACAACAAAAATAAAAAATCTGATAAACAGGTAAGGCTGACTGGCTTTGATAGCAAGGATTACTGGGTAGATCCTATTTCCCGTGATCGCTTCATGGCCGAAAATGTGACTAAAATGGTCAGGGCTAAGGATGACAAAATCATTCTCTGGGCACATAACGTTCATATACTTAAGGACACAACGGCCAAATTTATGAGCATGGGTGGATACTTAAGAAAGGATTTTGATGATCGATATTTTGCCTTGGCTCTGGACACCTATGAAGGATCGGTAAACGTATTGGATCAGGATCGAAAATTTGAATCGCATAATTTCCAGACAAATGAACATACACTTTCAGGCTTGATGTCAAAGGCAAAAGCTAGCCGGTTTTACTTGAAATTTGATGAAAAAACCGACCCATTCCTCGCCAACATCAGTTTAATCACCAATATCTATTCCAATTGGCAAAATCTTAAACCTCTTCCTATACGTCCGGGAAGAGATTTCGACGCGGTGCTTTTTATCAAAAACACAAAGCCTTCTATCGAATTGAAGCAATAAAATAAGGTCAAGTCTTTCTACTTGACCTTATTTTTGTCCATCATGTTTTTTGTATAAGCCCTCTAATAAGAGAACGTGCCTACAAATGGCATACATCTTGCTTACCAGGCTTAAAAACTCTATTATGTTTAAGCTGTTTTCTCCCTTGGATTTATTACTCATTGTAATGTTTATCGTCGTGACCCTGATGCTTTTTACAGGCAACATGGTGCCTTAATGGCTAGAAGGTTTCCAGGATTTTACTTACACAAAGAGATCAAAGCTAGTGGTAGACATCGTCTGACCATTGATCATAATTTCAAGTAAATGCTTACCTCCGTAGTGTTTTCTGGTAGTAAAATCTTTTATCACCTGGCTTTTTGCCAGGCTAATGCGCTGACCTGGCTCCAGCTCTATTTCCTTCAATTTGAAGACTTTTCTGGAAACAGATCCTGCCGACTTCGGGTAGTGAATGGCATAATCCACTACCAGTTTTCGCTGTACAGACTCTTGACTATGGAGTGTGAAACTAAATGTTAAGGTTTCACCGAGTTTCAACACATCGCTTTTTAAGCCCAACTCTTCCAGTTCTACCTGTGCCCCTCCCCCAAAGCCAAACAGTTGCAATACTTCCGGAGCGCCTTTTTTGATGAGCGAGCGACTGGCGTGTTTCATGATCCATCCAGTATGGCTGTGGTTCAGATCCCAACCCTTAAGCAGCGCAAGTAAATAGTCAACGTTATCCTTCGAGTGATCATTCAAGTGGTTCGCTACAGATTTACGTACATACAACTCCTGATCCGCTTTCAATTCTTCCAGAATGTCGCGGGTAAGCGAGGGGTTCTGAATGATTGCATCAAGCTTGAAAGACCATGGCAAACGAGGCCTGCTTCCTTCGGAAGCCAACCGTCTCACATGTACATTTGGGTCATTTGCCCAGCGTTCCATGATTTTCAAGGCTCTTTTCGGATCAGCCTTAATGAAGGTCCTGACAGCAAATTCAGAGGAACCCATAGCAGTAAAATCCCTAAGGGCCTGCATAGATGCATCGAAATGCTGCTGACCATATAAAGAAACAAAATCTGGCAAAACCAATGCGGTATAACCATGTGGCAATAGCGGCGCTGCTGCATAAAGAACCGGTAATGCATTTTCAAAGTCCTTAGCCAAATAATGATGAAGCACCAAAGAAGTATTGCGAAGTCTACCATTCAAAGATAAAGCAGCCATATTACCAGTTACTTTATCGATAAAATCTTCTTCGTTAAAATTGGGATCTGCATTTGAAAAAGCATTTGCAAACTTTCGGTAAAAACCTTCGTTGAACATTTCTTTAAGTGGCTCCATTCGGTAAAAATAAGGTAAATATCAATTCACTTCCGTCATTCGCTCGTATTGTGTTAAGGAAATATTCAAATAAGATGCGATATCGGCAGGCTCTGCAATTCTAAATACCCAGGGCTGTCGTTCCATAAGGTCAAAATACCGTTCAATTGTATTTTTTTTTCGACGTTCCGTCTCAAATAGTTCTTTCTTTCGCAGATAGTCCCTCTTAACTTTCCTATGAATTTCTACTACTTCAGGATGTTTCCTGAACAATTTAATAACCTTTCCATAAGGCAGCGTGATGATCCCCGAGCGGTTCAGTATTTCTATTTCATGGGCAGAATTCAGCCGGAAAATAAATTGGTTGGGTCCAAAAAAGCGAATTACCCTGCGTTTCCCATTCACAATCTTAAATTCTAGTGCATTTCCATCTAACAGGAAGAATAAAGGCAATTTTGTCTGATATTTTTCAATAAGGATGCCTTCGAAGGCATGAGCGTTAAGCAAAAAAGAGTCGATATCCATTAATTTATTTTAAAAAAAGTTATTTATTACTGCGAATCTGTCCTATTTTTTGGAAATAAACCAAATGATATAGTGCTTTTTTTTTAAAAAAATTCACCAAAGCTATTGTATTGCTCTTTATAACGTTTTAGCTTATCAGGCTTGCAAATGGCTTCTTCAGCAAGGAATGCCGATTTAGGAAATAAAACTGACCTAGGCTATTTTACACGCAGCAACCAGCGTACTTGAAAGACATCCACAATTTCAATCAAAACCTGGTCCTCTTCACAGGCCACAGGCAGAGGAACGCAGCATCCCAACAACTGCTCCGTCAACCTTTTCCTTTCCGCATTATGCGCACAAGTAAAGATTATAGCGATATGGTTACCAATTTTCCTTCCTTCATCCTGCACTAAATCCGAGCCCTGGATGAAGATCCTGTCTGAAAGCAGCGAACCAATGACAATAGGGCGTTCAGGATACCCCGGTAGGCTTTGGCTCAAATTTTCAAAAAAGAGCTGACCACCAAAGCACGTTTGGTATAAGGTCAGCGCCTTTCTGCAATTTCCGGAAAATGTAATAAAGATACCTGCTCCTGAAGTATACCGGTACTGCCCATCCATAACTTAAATCAGGCGTCAGGGATGACCGGTTCAACCAACCTTTTTAATTTGTCCAGGCATTCCTGCCAGCCCAGGTAACACATTTCCACTGGAATGGCTTCAGGAATACCTTCCTGCAATATGCTGAGCTCTGTACCACAGGAAACTGGTTTTAGCCGTACGGTGGTGGTAATTTGCCCTGGCAGATTGGGGTCTTCAAACTGATCGCTGTATTTAATCAAGGCATTAAGCGCTATTTCCAGGTATTCCCCGCCAAATGAATGCCCATTCCCCGTCCCGAAATTGATAAAAGTCATTCTAAACTTCCCCCCCACCTTGAAGTCCATTTGGTGAACCTGACAGACAAAACCATAGGGAGGCAGCCAGCTGGCATGGGCAATAGGGTCTGAAAAAGCGCGGAAGACCTTCTCCGGGCTTGCCGTTAATATCCGATGTAGAGAAACTGAGTTGCTGTTCATAATTGATTGATTATTATAGGTTCATATTATTATTTCTTAGGTTACATCACAAAGATGGGCAAAACTACCCGTTCTCATCTGTTGTAAAAGCGACAACCTAAGGGGCAGATTACGCCAATTATATTTATCTTCATAAAAAAGAAATTATGCGAATTTCCATTTTTGTTCCTGAACATGGAACCATAGAGGGCATCACACCCCCATTCAGATCCTTTCAAACCGCCAATGAATTCCTGACTGCCTTTGGAAAAAAGCCGATTTTTGAAGTGGAATACGTCGGTTTGAGTCAACATGTGAAAGCGAATAACGGAGAGTACACGGTTCAGACCAACAGGCTGCTCAAAGACGTAAAGGAAACTGACTTGCTCTTTATCCCACCTGTTTTCGGGGATATTCAAAGAGGAATCCAGGCCAATGCAGCGGCAACGGCTTACTTCAAGGCACTGCATGCAAAAGGTTGCGGTCTGGCAAGTTTATGCGTAGGTGCCTTCCTGCTGGCAGAAACCGGTTTACTGGAGGGCAACAAATGCTCCACACATTGGGCACACATCCAGGAGTTCAAACAGCGCTATCCGGGAGTTCTGGTTGAAGACGGCGCAGTAATCACCGCACACAACAACATTTACACCAGCGGTGGAGCCAGCAGCCTTTGGAATCTGATCTTGTACTTACTGGAGAAATTTTCTGACCGGGAAACGGTCATCATGATCTCGAAGTACTTCGCCTTAGATATCGGCAGGGACAGTCAGTCCCAGTTCGCCATTTTCAAAGGGCAGCGGAACCACTCAGACCCAGAAATACAAATGGTACAGGATCATATAGAAAAACATTACGAGGAAAAGATCACGATCGACGATATGGCCAAACTCATCAGCGTGGCACGCAGAACTTTTGAAAGAAGGTTCAAAGAAGCGACACATCACACGCCGATTGAATACCTCCAAAACGTCAGAATAGAGGCTGCTAAACAGTTCTTTGAGGCCTCACGAAAAAATGTCTCAGAAGTAATGTTCGATGTAGGTTACACGGACACCAAAGCATTCCGGGACATTTTCAAAAAGATTACAGGCCTTAGCCCCATTGAATACAGGAATAAATTCTCGAAACGTCTGCCGGAACTGAACTCCAGGCCAGATTTGATTTACAATGAAACATAAAGCACTGGGAAATTCATTCATACCGCTGAGAATAATTAAACACATAAACACTTGCATATTGTTGTCACGAATACTATATTTGCGACAACAATAAAACAAAGAACATGAGAAAATTAGTTTTTGCTTCCCTCCAGGTCAGAGATTTAGACATTTCAAAAGACTTCTACATCAGCAAATTGGGATTTGAGATAGCAGTCTCGACACCAGAGGCCTGTATTTTTAGCTATAACCAGGGCGAGGCCAGCTTTGCGATCAGAAAACCCATAGGAAACCTGGAAGGAAAAGAACTCGGCGTTGGCGCATCGTTATGGTTTGCCATCGAGGGAAATATCGAGGATCTGGAAAAACAGCTTATCTCAGAGGAAGTGCCGGTTCTGGGATCTATCAACAACACTCCATTCGGAAGGACACTGATCGTAAAAGATCCCGATGGATACAACATCACCTTACTACAGCCCAACTAACGATGGCTAAGAAAATAGAATTCCATTTTAAGAGTCCACTGGACAGTCCAGGCTACCTGCTCGGCCAACTAACCATGCTATGGCAGCGCAAACAGAAACGTGTGCTCGATCCCTTGGACCTGACTTCTACCCAATTTGTATTGCTCTGTGCACTGGCCTGGCTCTCCAGGGAAAGCGACGAGGTTACCCAGGTTGACATAGCCAACCAGGGTAACGCAGATAGAATGATGGTCTCAAAGGTATTGCGTACCCTGGAAGAGAAAAAATTCATAACCAGAAAGGAGCATAAAACTGATACCCGGGCAAAGACCATCAGTCTGACCGAAAGTGGGGAGACGGTGCTTCAGAAGGCCATCCTCTGCATAGAGGCCGCTGACCTTGAATTCTTCTCCACCCTGGAAAAAGAGCTCCCCAACTTTAATTCCAGCATGGCTTCGCTAATAGAAGCTAACAAAGATTAAAGCCAGTTGTACCTCGACCAGGCCATCGCCTCCAACCAATTAAATGGAAATCAACATAAAATCGAACTACCTCGACCTTAAGACTGGATAAACTCCAAAAGGTCTTTATTGATCGTGGCTGCTTCTGTAGTCGGCATCCCATGGGGAAAGCCCGGATATGTAATCAATGTTCCATTTTTCAATAACTTAGCCGATTTAAGCGCCGCGTTCTGATAAGGCACAATCTGATCGTCCTCTCCGTGTAACACGAGTACAGGAATGTCAACTGCTTTTAAATCTTCAGTAAAATCTGTTTCTGAAAATGCCTTGATACCGTCATAATGCGCCACTATCCCGCCCATCATTCCTTGTCTCCACCAGTTCCGCTGCACACCTTCTTTCAGCTCTGCACCTTCCCTGTTGTACCCGTAGAAAGGAATGGTTAAATCAATATAAAATTGCTGCCTGTTGTTCAATGTCTGCTCCCGGATGCCATCAAAAACAGACAGGGGAACACCATCCGGATTGCTGTCACTTTGCACCATAATAGGCGGAACTGCACTGATCAGCACTGCTTTTTTGGCCCTGCCTTTAGCATACTTGTTCACGTAACGAATTACTACACCCCCACCTGTAGAATGGCCGATGTGAACAACATCTTTCAAATCCAGAAATTCTACCAGTTCTGCGGCATCAGCAGCATAAGTTTCAATGTTGTGGTTATAGATATTCTGACTGGAGCGGCCATGACCCCTCCTGTCGTGACTGACCACTCGATAGCCTCTCTGTAAAAAGAAGATCACCTGCGCATCCCAATCATCGGAAGATAAAGGCCATCCGTGATGAAACATCAATACTGGTCCTTCTCCCTGATCCTTGTAAAAAATTTCTGTCCCGTCTTTTAATTTTAATGTACTCATGGTTTTAGGGTTTTGGTGGTTTGTATGAATTGGCTGTTTTAGAAAATATTTTTCACTGAGTTAAATTTACTTTTTATTTCCGAGGATCGTATATCATTTACACTTCAGCCAGGTACTTATGCACAAAGCTGATTGCCATAGATCCCTCACCAACAGCAGATGCCACCCTGTTCATCGCCCCGGACCGAACGTCACCGGCTGCAAAAATGCCCGGGCAACTGGTTTCCAGCAGATAAGGGTCCCGCTTCAGCTTCCATGTTTTATCAAATTCGCTGTACCGCTTTAATTCACGCCCGGTTTCGATGAAACCCCTCTCATTTTTCACAATGTCAAGTTTTAACCAGTCAGTAAAAGGCTTAGCACCAATAAAAATATACAGTGCACTGGCTTCCTTAACCTGGGTTTCTTTGGTATCGACATTTATTAAAGTCAATGTCTGTAGTGACTGACTGCCTGAAGCATTGATCACCTCCGTATTTGCCAGCAACTCAATATTCGGTGTAAGACCGATCTGGTCTATAAGATAAGAAGACATCGTGGAAGACAGATCATCTTTCCTGATAATTATACCCACGTATGAGGCAAATTTCGAAAGGTACATCGCAGCCTGTCCGGCTGAATTCCCGCCGCCGACGACATACACCTGCTTGTCCTTGCAGGCCGATGCTTCAGTGGTTGCTGCGCCATAGTAAATTCCTGCTCCCGTAAATGTCTCTATTCCTTCAACCTCCAATTTGCGGTAATCCACTCCGGTAGTGATGACTACTGTCCGGCTGACAATCTCAATGCCATCCTCCAGTACAATCATTTTGTAGCCATCTTTTTCCCGGATGTCACTGACCGTTTGCGGCGAAAGGAAATCAGCTCCTAAACGCTTCGCCTGGCTGATTGCTCTCCTCGTCAGGTCTGCCCCGCTCAAACCTGAAGGGAAGCCTAGATAATTTTCTATCCTGGAGCTTGTTCCAGCCTGGCCACCAGGAGCTTTACGCTCGATCATCAAGGTCTTCAGACCTTCAGAAGCCCCATAAACTGCAGCCGCCAACCCAGCTGGCCCGGCTCCTATAATGACTACATCGTAAATATCATGAACAAGTTCAGCGTTTTTCCCAATTCTTGCCGCGATATCCCTGATAGAAGGCTTGACCAAAAATGTTCCATCTTCAAACAACACAAAAGGAAGGTCATCCTCCGCCTGGCCATTTAATGCTAGAAGGCCGGATGCATCCGGATGGGTCTGGATATCCATCCATTGATAGGGAATAAGATTACCGGCCAGATAATCTTTGATCAAATGCGACTGCGGAGAGAATTGAAACCCGATCAGTTTTACTCCCCTGAACTCCGGAACATATCCGCTAAGCCAGTCGTCCAGGAGCTCATTCAGTACAGGATACAACTTCTCCTGTGGAGGATCCCAGGGCTTAATCAGGTAATAATCCAGTTTCACTTCATTAATGGCCCTGATTGCAGCATCCGTATCCGAATAAGCAGTGAGGAGCACCCTCTTGGCATCGGGAAAAATAGTCATTGCTTTTTCCAGGAAGGCAACCCCTTCCATTTCCGGCATCCGCTGGTCGCAGAGAAAAAGTGCGACAACATCAGCATTGTTTTTCAGGTCTACAAGCGTTTCTAAGGCCTCATTTGCAGAGGTGGTACTGAGAATTTTATAGTCCGCAGCATATTGCATTTTCAGATCACGGCTAATGGAGCGTAAAACTTGCGGGTCATCATCGATCGCTAAAAGTATTGGGAGTTTCATATTCAAGGTCTTGATAAACTAATTTTAATTGTCAAAAGGAAAACAAACAATGAATTCGGTACGCCCCGGAACAGAATTTACCTTTACAACACCGTTATGCTGACGGACGATGCGTTGCACCACCTCCAATCCCAGGCCTGTACCCTTACCCATCGGTTTCGTGGTATAAAAAGGATCAAAAACTTTTGAAAGTAACTCCGGACTGATTCCTTCGCCATTATCGATCACAGACACTTTAATGAAGTCGTCCTCAGTTATAATTTTTATGGTCAACACGCCTTTTTGGTTCTGAGACATGGCATCCAGGGCATTATCGATTAAATTCGTCCAGACCTGGTTCATTTCACCGACATATACCCGTACAGGTGGTATAGGGTCCACAAACTCCTCAACGATCTCCACATTACCTTGCCTGATTTTGTGACCCAGCATGGTGATTGTATTTGCAATACCTATACGGACATCAGTAAATTGCTTATCCTGCGCCCGGTCCATATGGGTAAAGTTTTTTATCGAACTGACCAAATCAACGATACGTCTGGAGGACTGTAAAATATCTTCAACCATCCTATCCGTCTCCAGCAAACTACTCAGCAAGCTAAAAACTGGAGAAAGTTGCTCCCTGGGCAGATCCTTTACCAGTTCAGTAAGCTGTTCTGTTCCCAAATTATAATCTGCCAGGGTTTCTGCCTGAATTTGCGCGTTCTGTACCCCATGTGCATCCAACCAGTCTTCAATTTCAGCTTCTAATGACATCCGCTGCTTTAAACTCAAATATGAACGATCTGTTCCTGAAGTGGCCTGGGACAAAAACGCCATTACCTGATCAGCGATACCCGGATCCAAACTGGCCAGGGTTGCTGCATAACTAACCTGGCGTCCCGACTCCAAACGTGCCTTAAGCAGTGAAGTATCCCTCAATATCGCTGAGGCAGGATTGTTCAGCTCATGAGCAAGTCCAGCTGAAAGCTTACCCAGGGCCATCATTTTATCAGCATGCTGCTGCATCACTGCAAAGTTCCTGACACGATTACTCATCACATGTACAAGTGCCTGTGTGAGTTCAAAATGGGATTTAATCATCTCCGGAACAAGACTGGTCGGAAAGCTGAGTAGTTGCAATTCGCTCAGGGCTCTGGCAAAGCCAGAGGAAACATTTGCCCGGGAATATGGGAGATAGCCAGTGACATCACCACTAATGAAGGTACTGTATTCTCTTTTGCTGCCATGCTGTTCCATATAAAAACTCAGCTCGCCCCTTACCACAAGATGAGGCCCGGTTATGGGCATGCCAGGTTCGAGTATGAACTCGCCCTGCTGATACAATTTATTTTCACTATGATTGATCAACCATTGCAGTTGTACTTCGGGTACTTCAGCAAAAACATCCAGAGACTTAAGCCAGGCAAGTGTAACTGTTTCCATTTAAGCAAAAATACTTAATAAAGGAATAACCTCCTTAACAATTGACCCATATAATATTTAGTTACAATTACCAGAATCCCTCCCAAAACATACTCAACCAATTTTTGTTGAATAAAACATGATACCGAAACGACTGAATACGCCACTGATCTGCTGTGTCCTCCTATTTCAGGTCTTGTATACTCAGGCTCAAAGTAATTCAAGCCCATTACCTCCCGACGTTAAAAAATACATCCCTAAAGGTTATGCCGTATTGGAAAGCAGTAAGGGAGACCTAAACCGAGATGCCTTCCCTGATCTCGTACTGGTACTGCACAAACCTGATGAAAAAGAAACATCTGAGGTCATTGAACACCCTACAAAAAGACCATTACTGATCTTTACCGGCACTTCAGCTCAAAATTTCCGACTCATGGCCAGGAACGACAACGCGGTATATTGTGTCGACTGTGGTGGGCAAATGGGCGATCCATTCACTGGCATCACCATCAAAAACGGTTACTTTTCTGTAGAACATTACGGAGGCAGCGGATGGAGATGGACACGCATCATCACCTTTAGGTATTCCCCTAAGGAGCAGAACTGGTTTTTGTACAAAGACGGAGGAGAAAGCTACCATGCCAGTGATCCGGAAAAGGTTAGCGAAAAAGTCAAGACCAGCAAAGTCTTTGGAAAAGTGCCCTTCTCTAAGTTCGACATTTACAAAGAGGAATGATGATAGTTCAGGTCGGCATAAGGATTTTTTGTTATTTTAGCCTTATGAATCCCATTGTCACCCAGTTTCTAGACCAATTGAATCATCCCCTGCGACTTCGAATCGAAGCGCTGCGCGCGATCATACTCGCAGCCCAGCCTGAACTGCAGGAGCACATCAAATGGAACGGTCCAAATTATACCTTTCAGGGGGCTGACCGGATTACCATCAGGGTAAATCCGCCCGGCGCACTGGACCTGGTTTTGCATATGGGAGCGAAAATGAATTTATCTGCGCAAGCCCTGATCAAGGATGACCATGGCCTGCTGATATGGAAATCGCCAGACCGCGCTGTAGTCAACCTCAAAGATAGCCAACAATTTGAAGCGGCCAAGCCAGTGCTGATGCAACTCATCAGGAGTTGGTTATCAGTACCTGTATAACCTATAAATACCGATCTATGTGTAAGACGAAGAATCTATTTATACTTACGGTTTCCTTATTGGCTTCCGGTTGTGTCAGAGACAGCGCAGGCAATGCTGATCATCTGCATGCGGATACTTTAGTTAAGGCGAAGAAGGATTCCGGGGCAGTTGTCGCTTCTGAACCGCAGGACAGCGGCAAAAAACAGCGCTACATCCCCCCTGAAATCAGTGAGGAGGCAATGCAAAGGGCCCTGATCAGACGGCGTGACAGTAGTTTTAACGTGTACAGCAATATTCGTGCAGACTACCGGATCATAGGTTATGAAGCTCCCGATACCAATGCACGAAAAATGATATTGTTTTCTGTATTCACATCTGATGTAGAGAACAACCCATTTGAATGTCCCTACGGTTCCTATTATGATTCAGCACAAGGTGACCGGCTGGTTCTTAAATATATCGGCGAGCATGGATCTTTTATTGAAGTCCACATTAGTGGATCTCAGAGGAAACCGGCAACAGTTTATTTCCAAAAGAAATGGGTAGAGTTTGACGACGAGAGGGATTAGTTTAAACTATGCTGAGCTGCAGGCTGCTGGTTGATACTGACCATATCTTTAGCATCATGCCGATTCAGGGCAACAAATATTCCCACTATAAAAAGTCCGATCAACATGCAGATCAGCGCCCACTCGAATGTATCAAATCTCTTCATCATATTTAGCTAACCGATGTGTCGGAAAAATGTTTTGAGAATTCGAACAGTGGCATGAAATTTAGGATGATAAAGATCAAAGAAAAATACCTGATCAATGAGAAAGTCGCTCCCGGTTATACTGATTCTATTTTACCTCGTTCAAACAAGTTGCTCACCAAACAAATCGGATAAAAATAAATCTGCTGAGATCGGGCCTTCTGAAAGTGTAGCTGAGGAAAACAATTTCGAGCGCATAAACAACAACCTGGATAATTTCACGATCCGCAATGCTTCTGAGGATTTGGAAACGTTCCGGCTGAAGAAACCCATCTACTCCATCAGGTATTACAAAGCAGTAAAAGAGAAAAATGGCAATAAAGCAGTTAAAAGAATCGACGGAAAAGATTTTTACCTGCAATCCTATACCGAGTATCTCAAAGACGGGCGCAAGCGCTACAAGGAATATGTTTACGATCACGGTAAGCGGGTAGAGCGGTACCATTATGATGCACAACTTCAAAACCTCTTGCTGCTCCACAGGATAGAACCTGATCCGGGAAATGAAAAAAACCACTACCAGATTTTAAAGTACCATCCCAACAAAGTGCTTAAAGAAGAACTGAAGTACAGGACCTACAACGGCAAAAAATTTGACTTCGAAGGATATACCTCTTACAAGTTTCAAAAACACAATGACACGAATACCATCAGCGTCGAAAATATTGGCTACGACAGTATTCCTGACCCACAGGAGAAATATAGCTTTATCAAGGACGAGCTGATCAAATATAAGCCACTTTACCAGTCAAAGAAGCAATATCTTAAATGGATCCTATCCGCTTATAAACCCATCAAAATGGAAGGATACGTTTTAGACGAACGAATGGTGGATTATACTTACGATAAGAAAGGGTTTATAACCTCCGAAATATGGACCAAAGCCGGCACTCTGGAAAATAAAACGGAATATGAATACCAGGCCAATTACGCCGAACGCATTCAGCAGGATTACCACCAGCTTGGGACGGAAAAATCCAGCCGACACCTGAGAAAATACAACCCACAGGGCGACCTGGTTTTTGAACAAATGATCGAATACACCGGAAACGAGCTACAGCCCTCAGTTTTTGAATATGTTTATGATGAAAATGACAATTGGACTGACAGGAGAAAATATAGCGTCAATGTAAAAGAGGGCGGCAAAAAAGAGTTACTGGAGCATGAAAAACGGGAGATCAGCTACTTTGAAAGCGGTTCTAAAATCCGCAGCTTTGATTTCCCTGTCCTCTCAAAAGAAATTAATAAAGTAAGTGCTTCAATTCCAAAATCGGCAGGACAAAAACAACAGTCTATCGATGAGTTTAACAAAGCAGTGGAGAAAGGGAATTACGATACGGAAATCACAAAAACAGAAGCCAAAGAAATAAAAGACTTCACACCGAAATTCTGGAAGTTAAAAGCGACCGCTTTCGGCGATTTGGACAAGCTGCCTGGAGAAGAAGCTGTTGCAGTATTTGAAACACCGATGTTGATTGATCCCGGTTTTGAGCAGGTACTGGCGGTATTTAAAAAGTCGGGGAACAAATGGACACTCTGGCACCAATCTTCCTCAGCGTTAATGGGTACACAAGATGGTGGCATGATGGGTAATCCTTTTGATGGAGTAGCCATTCAAAACCGGACCATCATCATTAGCCATTTTGGCGGCAGTCGCGAAAAGTGGAATTATAAACATATTTATCGCTATCAAAGTAACGACTGGTATCTGATCGGTGCCAGCATCCATTTTGGTGCACCTTGTGATTATTTTGCTGATTTAGACTACAACTTATCAACCGGAGATGTGGTAGCGAAATATGCTCAGGAAAGTTGTGACGATGCTCCCGGAAAAGCAGCACTAAAAAACTGGACAGAACACTTTAAACTAAAAATCCCCTTACCGAAAATGAATGCGTTTACTCCGGGCGACAACAAAATAGAAATCCCGAATCAGACGTACGAAATGTATTATTAAAATTAAAGCGCTTTGAAAACTCAAAGCGTTTTAATCTTTATTTTTCGGTAAAACACTTCTGCACCTTCACTTTGCAACAGAATTCTACCGCTCTTGATGCTAAGGTCCTCTCCCTGGTTGACCAATACCCCATTCACCAGAAAACTAAATTTACCCTTTTCGAAGATCACCTCTACCCTATTCCATTTGCCATTTTTATACTCAGCATCCTTTTTTTTCTTCATCTGGGCATAATCTTTTGGCCCTACCTGAACCCCGTCAACAAAGGCTTTCACCCCGCCAATGAGCCATAGATCGCCAACATCTCCCTCCTGGATCTGGCATTCCGCTGACCTTGGCCAGATCTTGTTAGCTGCTGAGTCTACACAGAAGCAAATGCCTGCATCCCGTTTATCCTTTTCCCTTGGCGGAAACTTTTTTTCTCCCCATTTGAACTCCAATGAAAGGTGAAAATCCCTGTAGATTTTATTGGTGGCGATGTACCCGAAATCTTGTCCGCTTACGTGAATCGCTTTGTTCTCCACTGTTATGACACCCTGTGGATCCTTATCTACTCCCTGGCTTTGCAGGTATTTCGTCCAGCCTTGCAGATCCCTTCCGTTAAAAATAGAAACCATACTGGTCTTCTGCGCATTTACGAAGCAGCAGGGAAATACAAAGAACATCATCATGATCAGCCATCTATTAGGCTGCTGAGAGTTGTGGGATATCAAATTCATTGCGTTTAAAGTTTTATCTAATGTATCAAAAAACTGGTGCTATTTCTATACTGCTCGTTTCTTTCTCAACATCCCGGAACCAGATGGTAAACAGGCTAAAAAAATGGAAACCGACGGACAATTCGTCAACCCTTTGTCAACTCTAACGAATATTTGATATCCTGAAAATCAGGGCACAGGATTTGCAATCATACGAGATATGAAAACAAAGGAAATTTCTGATCAATTGGTTGACTGTGCCATTAATATCGCCATGTATTCTTTGCCGGGAGGACTAGACACTGACAAAGATGCATTGCAGGCTTATAAAACCCTTGCGACAGATATGTTGTTGTCACAGCCCCGCAAACATTTGAGCAAAATCAGGCCTCTCCGTTTTCTGCACCTTGGGTCAAAAAGACAGGAAAAGCAAAAATTGACAGCATAGTACTAAATTTAAGTCAACCATCTAAGCCCAATCTCAAAATACCCGGTCAAATCATGATCCAGCCCATTTCCTTTGAAAACGAAAAATTCCTGATTCATTCCTTCCGCCCTCAAGACCTTCATCGTTTCAATGACCTTGCCCTCGAAGTTTTTAGCATCCTTTCTGATGACCATACCCTACGCTATCTTCCTGCAAAGAGACTGGATACCCTGCATGATGCAGAACAATTCCTGCAAGGTATGCTCCTGAACTTTTACGCTGGCAGGAACTACCTGCATTTCATTAGTGATAAAAAGAGTGGGAAGGTTGTGGGCATGATCGACCTCATCTCTCCGGAACTGGCTCGTGAACATTACCACATAGACCGCTACCCTTTTTTTCTGGAGTTTTACCTGAGCAGCTTCGCCAGCGGATGTTACCTGATGACGGAACTGCTTCCGCCTGCGGTAGAGCAATTGCTGAACCAGGGCATTGCGCATATCGCTGCCGTGGTCAATAAGGAGAACATCGCCGCTAAAAAGGTGTTGAAAAAAGCCAGGTTTCAGAAGAAGCAAGCCTTTGATGTGCAACAGGACTTCTACGAGGTCAGGGTCGCTTAGAGATCAGGCTGTGTTTTTCTCTCAATTTCCAGACTTCAGCATTCATTTCAAATTTTATCTCGCCATTGGGATATATCCCCACCTGGTTCCAACCCTGAAATTCATAGAATTTTTCTGCACGGGTTCCGGCCGCGGTACCCAGCCTGACAGTCTCCTTGGTCTGGGTAAAGTACCAGTCCAGCATTAAACCATGCAGTGTTTTCCCTACTCCTTTTCCTTCGTAGATGGGGTCTACAAATAAAGCCCAGATGCTATGGGCCAGGAGATCAGCGATTGAAAAGCCAATAATTTTTCCCTCTGCCTCACATACCCAGCCTCTCCCACGTTCGCTGATATAAAGTGCGACATCTTCATCAGGTACAAGGGACGGATCACTCAGCGTATTTTCCTTCACCAAGTGACGTACCACCTGCATCCCTGGGATGTCGGTTAATTCTGCCTGTCTGTATTGCATGACCGAAGATAAATCAAATTTGGTTTCCACTGTACATATTAAAGATCCTATTTACTTTTTTAAAATCTTCAACTAGTTGAACTTTTTTGTCGCCGGGACGGGCGAGCTTTGTGGTATGGAAAATATAAAAACTAAGACTGTAGTGACGATACCGGAAACCGTTCAAGGTACAGGGCCGGTACTGATGTTGAATATGCTTAAATTTGCGGACCGCCGCCTGTATATGGAGGAATACCTTCCGGCATTTAACCGCGTGATGAAACTATTGGGGCTGCAAGCCAAAGTTAACCTTTTGAGTAACGTACTCGTTAGTGTAGTGGCCGATGAAGGTGAAGACTGGGACGCCATTCTCATCGTAGAATATGAAAGTGCCGAAGCATTTTTGACCGTAGCACAAAGCGATGAATACCGCAACATTGCCGAACCTCTGCGCCTGGCTGCTCTTGCCAATCTAAAATTGTACATGACTCGCCAGTTGGCCTTGTAATGCTTATCTTAGTCAGATGCACCAGCTTATCCTGAACAATTTTGCCATGCATATTGCGCTTGCCCCTCATGAACAGGAGCAGGCGCTCAGCTTCTTTCAACTCAAGGAGCTGAAGAAGCGTACCTGGCTGCTGCATGCGGGGGAAACCAACCGCCACATTTATTTCGTAAGACGCGGCTGCCTTCGTATGTTCTATACCGATAAGAGTGGCGAAGAGCATAACATCGGTTTTTACCCCGAAAACTGGTGGGTATGCGATATCGTGAGCTTTTTTAACGAAAAACCCTCAGCAAACGCCATTCAAACACTGGAAGACTGTGAGGTTTACTGTGCTTCATTACCACAACTGGAAAAACTCTTTCAAACCATTCCAAAGTTTGAACGCTTTTTCCGTATCCTCAGTCAAAACGGCTTTGAACTTTACCAGCTTCGCATCACCTCTCAACTTTACAAAAGCGCCGAAGAACGCTTCATCGAGTTTCGTAAACGCCACCCCGGGCTGGAGCAACGCATCGCACAAAAGCATATCGCCAGTTATTTAGGCATTACGGCAGCCTTCCTAAGCATGATGCGAAAGGAAAGCGGCGTTTGATTTCAGGGGTAATTAAATGAACATCTTTACAGCAAGCACATGCTTGCAAATCCCTCTTTTGCCCTGATAAGCAGTAAACCAATCGCAGGTACATCTTTGCTCTTCATTATTGATGACCACCCTATGCTGTACTCCTGTACCCTTCACATTTGCTTCCACGTAATTACCTTCTTTTTTCAGGATTTGGACATCTGCATTGTCCACAAGCTTTTTGGCATTTTTCAGCCTTGGGTTCAGGCTCAATATCCGCTCGGTCTTGAAAGGCAGTTGACGATAAAAATGCTTGCCTACGGTCAAGTCATAACCAAGCAAACCAATTGAGGACAGGCTGGAAGTCAGCTGGTCCATCGTTCCGAATCCGATATCATGTTCTATAGACAGCAAGGTCGGATCAAATGTTTCATTGGCTTTCAACAAGCTGTTCAACCCATAGACCCACTCCAAGGGTAGGTCTCCGGTCATATTTTCCAATACTTTCCCTTCACCTGAAAATCCCCGGTAAGCATCGGGTGAGAATGCCATCAATAATTGCATCTTTCCAAATTCGCATACAACAGCACAGCTTTCCTGGTCAGGAGATACATATACAAAGATTTTATCCACTATAGAAAGAATTCCTTCCAGGAGTCGTAACCTATGGATTCCGCCTATGCGTACGCCATCATTGGTGGCCAGTGTAGAGAACATGAACTTGCCGGCCCTTTTAGTAATGAAAAAATCGCTTCTGACATTTCCTTTGGGCAGCGTCTGAAAAAGCTGCAGGGTCTGGATTTTGTTCAGTTCAAACTTCTGCTCCATATCTGCAAGGTAAAGCTGTACGCTGGTCAGGCCTTTAATCCAGCGCAAGGGCAGACTTACCTTCTTCTCTTTCACCGTCGTTTTTGAAGTGATGACCTGAAGCTCGCGCTGCCCTACGGCAAGTGTCACCTTTTCATTTTTCTGAATGGAATTCAGTGCGTTCAGCATGGGTTCATTGAAATCCACATTGGTTGTTCCATTGGCAATAAATTCTCCGTCTATAGATTCAGGCTTCATGTCCAGTCTTACATACACCCCATTACAAGAAGAGAAGCCTTCAAACCTGATCCGCTCGGTTCCTGCAGATACTATCGGATCGCGTAGGCTGGGTGGTATAGGACCAAAGCTGGAACGCACTACTTTTGCAATGGTCGTCCAGCATTTCGCGGTTACATAGGGATCAGTAAGGCTTCCCCAAAAAAAGCAAGGGATATCGTTTACAGCCTCGATCTCTGTCTGGTGGGCTAAAACCAGACTGTTGATGCCTTTGGCCTTGGTATAGGTAGAAACACCATTATATTGATATTGCAGGTCTGTCATGTCTGTTGATTTAAAATTTGTTTCGTCAGCGTTTTTAGCGAGGCGCTGTCCTTGTATTTTTCAAAAAAAGCAATGGAATCCGGAGAAGCTTGTTGCCTTGTACGGTAGAGCAGGTCGACATAATGTTCCACCATTCGTTTAAAATTAACCGGTAGCTTCTCTCCCATATCCAATTTTCCGAAAATGCTTTCCATGAGTTGGAGAAATGCCGAATTGTGCAGTTCAGATACGTCTTTCAACATGGCAAGGCTCTCCACCAGCCTGGAGAAAACTCCGTATTTATTGGAGGCCAGGTAGGCTGTTTTTTCAGCGAGCAGAACGACATCCAAGGTTCTTTTTTCGATGAGGTTGATCAGTACCTCCGCGGCCATGATCCTGATCTCTTTTTTCTCCTGGAAGAATGCGCAGGCGAAAACCAGCATGGTGATTTCTGAAAAAAGGAAGCCGGCTGAATTGATCACATTCATGAAGCCCTTCAGTGCATCACTGCCATTACTCGCATTCATACAGGAACCGCGCAGTAAAAAATAGCCTAGCGGATCATTTTGCTGGGGCATCAGGCTATTCCAGTAATAAACATCGCCTTCGGTCAACTGATACTCCCATCCTTTTTTTGAGCCATAGAGATCTTGTGCAAACAAATAATGACTAGGGACCACCTTATAAGCGGAGAGGTCGAAATTGAGTTCATACCATGACGGCGTTCGCTCCATCTTATTGGTCTTGTAATTTCTGACTTCATTCCAGCGCTCTTCTATTCTCGATTGGGGCCTGAATGGCGAAACAGCAAAGTCTAGGTTTTTTAACCCATTTTGCTCAAATTCATGAAAGTCCTCCTCCGGATAATAAGTTCTTGCGGCCACAGCCCATACGTACTTCAGGTCATCCGGCGTCGGTCCGGCGATCTTGGAAAACAACTTACCGATCAGCGATGCTGATTTGACTGGAATTTCTTTACTGACACCTAAACAAAATGCCATCAATGCTTTCAATTCACCGCTCAACTGGTCCAGGAGTACAATGGCTTCCTGCGTTTCTTCACGCGGCATTCTGCTAATGGCAACGCTGAGGTCCAGTCTATCTATTGGTTCATCGTACTGCTGCCTTGCGATGAGTCTTTCCACTAAAACTTTGGGCGCTACCCAATGCGGCCTGTGTGTGGGAAAAGAAAGTAAGGGCGACTTCAGTTCGCGCATCATCCTGGTATCGGCAGCTTCGAGCAGCTCCTTAGCCAGCAATAAGGTTTTGATCTTATGGTATTGATTGATCCTGACCCTGAAAGGGCTATTGTAGTTTCCTATTTTTTGACGGAGAAATACGTCCACATAGGCTTTATATACATTATTTAAGTATTTTTTCTCCAGTTGCTGCTGATAGGGCTGCAGCTGCATGGCATAATCCGGAGGAAATAAACTGGTTTGCATGATGAATGCGTTGCTCAGCATTTCTGCGTCGGCAACCTCATCAGATGCAATGAACTTACCGAAGAGGTAAAGGATATCATTCCAGTCCCGGGGCAGCTCGACAGGAATTGTCAGTACCGGTTCTTGTTTTGGCGCACACACGTAAGACTCCCCTTCATTGTTGTATGCCGAGCCTGCTCCCCCCATTAAAAAACAATCCAAGCTGGAACGGATATTCCCCTGCATGAGTGGAATATAGCTGGACAGCTTGTCTTTTAAGGCATTGTCTTTTTCGGAGGCTATTTTCAGAAGTATTTTGCTCGCTCTTTCCTGAAGGTTCATATCAGGAATGACAAATACATCTGCAATCCGATCAACGATTTTCCTGTTGAATTTCGGATATAACTTGTTTATTTTTTCTAGGAGTGATAAGAGATTTTTTACAGCTGTCTTGTTGTCCGCGCTCATCATTACTGGCTCCAGCCAATCGAGAAATGATGATGCTGCGAATTTTTGATGCTCGTACATCTTTTTAGCCAGGTCCACCGCAAAATTGGTAACAGGGAGCAGGGAATTGTGCAAACAGGAAAAAATGTTTTCCTGATGTGTCACAAGCTCATCTGCGGTCGGACTCAGTTCCGTCAGCCTCTTCCGAAAGAAAGACCTGAGGTTGCTGTTCCAATCCTTGGTCTGGATCAAAATGACCTGCTCAATAAAGTAATCCCGATTCATTTTACCTTCCTGCAAAAGCCTGGTATAGATAATCTCCCAGGTATTGTAGGCATTGTAAGGTTCATCCTTGTGGTCCCTGAAATAATGGACGTGCAGATCTGTTTCATAGTTGAAAAGTTCAGGAACATCCCGCTCATAAGCCAATGGATCATTGAGCACATTGTGGATAAAATCCCTGCATTTCATTTTTCCATTGTATTCATTGAAACCGGCTAAACAAATGGCAAATAGTTCAGGCTGATAGGCAACGAGTGATTCTTTTTCCAAAAGACGTAAGGTGGGATAACTAAAACGTCGCCATAGATTTTTCCTGGCCTGATCCAGCAGGTAAGCCCCAATCCATGGGGGATTCGCCCATTTCAGGATGGCCAGGACCGGAGCTTCCATTGCATTGCTCAGCACCTCAAATGCTTCATCCCAGGACATGATTTCCGTTTTATTGAATGTTGCAACCGCACTGAGACCTATGATTTCCCGTTGGTACGCATTTCCACGTATTCCCCAGCTAGAGCTGCTGAAGGGCTTAGCGTCAGGTTCTTTACTGAGGTCTATAAACTCCAGCCAGTACTTCTTGTTCTTCCTGATCTGCTTTTTGAGTGCTTCGAGATTTCCTTTAGTGTTCCGCTCTAAAAATGGTAAAAGTGCTTTCACATCCCCAACCTTCACGATCGTATCGTAACTGCGAAGTACCTCCCCGATATCGGTAGTTTGGCTTTTCCCTGCTTTGGTCACTTTTGCCGCTTCAGTTTTGACCACTTCGCCGCTTTCAGAATAGCCCTTTTTAATCTTTTCAGCCAAAAGTTTCTCTGCTGTTTTCAGACACTCGGCATGATCTGCAAATTTTTTAGTCTGTGAGACACCAGCAGTGCCATTCCTGCCGTAAGTAACTGTATACGAATCATCAGCGACTTCAATCTGCCAAAACTTATCCGAACCGCTGTCAATGTATTTAAGGTGTTTCTTCATATGCTATGAAATGCTACAGCGGCTGTGAGTTCGCAAAACGAGGAGGCGCATATTGTAAAAATATTAAAAATCGATAAATTTCAAATACTAAAAAATGCCATCCATTTCTTCTTTGTAACTTTAGCTCAAAAGCATTGTCTTATATCACAAGAATCCCATATAAATATGTACAAAACCTTAAGGCCAACATTGCTGCTCCTACTTCTCTTAATTGCTGTTTTCAACCAGACTCTTGCCCAGTCCGGTGTCGAGCAACGCATCAAACAGGTCGAGAACAACCTCACTGAAAATATTCAATTTGGTGAATCGGGGCCAATGAACCTTCAGCAGCGAATGGCACATTACAAAGTGAAAGGTCTGAGCATTGCCGTCATTAAAGATTACAAAGTTGATTGGCTGAAATCTTATGGATTCGCAGATTCCGAACAAAAAATCCCTGTTACCGACAAGACCTTGTTTCAGGCCGCTTCTATCAGCAAATCGCTGAATGGCCTGGGCGTCATAAAGCTGTTCAAAAACAGAAAGCTGGACATGTATGCCGACATCAACACTTACCTAAAAAGCTGGAAGTTCCCCTATGATTCTTTGTCCAAAGGAAAAAAGATCAATACCGCAAACCTGCTCAGCCATACCGCCGGCCTCAGCGTACATGGTTTTGCCGGCTACGAGCCGGGAACTGCAATTCCAACGGTAATCCAGATTTTGAATGGCGAGCAGCCAGCAAATTCCGCAGCAGTACGTTCGCTCTTTGAACCGGGCATCCGGCCACAATACTCGGGAGGAGGAACTACCATTACCCAATTAATGGTCACTGACCTTACAAAAAAACGTTACGAGGACTACATGCGAGACGAGGTTTTAAAGCCTTTAGGAATGCAGAACAGTACCTTTGCACAGCCTCCTGTTGGCTTAAAACCAGGAATGCTGGCAACAGGTTACGATGTTGAAGGAACGGAAATCAAAGGGAAATACCACATTTATCCAGAACAGGCCCCTGCGGGTCTCTGGACAAACCCGGGCGACCTGGCCAAATACATCATTGAAACGCAGCTTGCACTGGCAGGAAAATCTGCAAAGCTGCTCGATCAGGAGTCAACCAAATTGCGGCTCAGTCCCTATATGAATAAAGAATCGGCGCTGGGCGTCTTTGTCGAGGATTACAATGGCATCAAGTATTTTGGGCATGGCGGATCTAATGAAGGATTCCGGTCGGGTTATTACGGCAGTTTCGAAGGAGGCAACGGATTGGTGATTATGGTAAATTCAGACAACGGCGAGATTATTCAGGAACTGATCAATAGCATCGCCCATGTTTATGGCTTTACCGGCTTAAATAAAACCAGGAAGATCGTACTGGCTGATGTCTCAGATCAGGAACTGGACAGCTACCTGGGAAATTATCAGCTTACACCAGACCTGGTACTCAACATCAGCCGGGAAGGTAAACAGGTCTACGCACAGGCAACCGGACAATCCAAAATCGCCGCTTATGCAGAAACCAATACCAAGTTCTTTTTCAAGGTGATCAATGCTAAAATGGAATTCATTAAGGATGCGCAGGGTAAGGTGAGCAAAATGATATTTACCCAGGGCGCAACAATCGAAGCCAGGAAGCTATAGGTGATCATAATAACCCTCTTCACCAGAACTGTAAAAAATCAATAGACTGCTATGATAACAAAAATAATCCATAGCACATTAGCGATTCTACGCGTCGAAACAGAGATAGGTACATCAAAAGAAAAGAGGAAGTACCTCTGGATCTTCCCTCTTTTCTTTTGATGTCCGAATCATCGGTTATTCCATGTAAATTCTTTTATTTTCAGACCCCGCTGTGTAAATACCAGGTAGAGGTTTTGTCTACCTGCTGTGGGAACTATAGTTGTGGAAACGACATTTCCATCAGATAAAGCTGCTGTTCCAATCAGCTTGCCATCAACAGCTCCAATGCGAACTTCGATGTTTCCTGAAGCAGTTTCAGCACCGGGATTTATTGACAGGCTTTTTAAACCGCTTAGGTCTATATTCTTAATCAAGAGGTAAGCCCCAGCTTTACCTGAAGTAGCGATGCTGTGATCATCATTGAAGGTCAGTTCAGCAGAAAGATCTGCATTGTTTACAGGTATGGTTGGATTTTTCAGGATGATGATATCTTCTCCTAACTGGGCAGGAGCAGAATTTGCACCTCTATCCTTGTATGCTGCTCTGAAAATGAAACTTCCCTTATTCGTTGCATTTGCCGGAACTTTAGTGACATAAGTTCCGGTTACAGGTAGGCTTTTCTGAGTGGCTTGTTTGTTGCCCAGGCTCAGGATATATTTCACGATCGCACTGATTTCTGAGCTTGGCATCGTAGAATGTGGCGGCATCATGGCATCTCCCCATACGCCGGAGCCCCCGTTTGCAATCTTTTTCACTAAGAAATTCTGGGCTGTGTTGCTTCCTTTGTATTTAAAGGCGACCTGGGTAAATGATGGCCCCAAAGATTTGGTATTCAGTGCGTGGCAAGCGCTGCAATCACTCTTCCTGATCAGTCCCTTTGCCAATTCGTGTTGGGCAGATGCATCGAACGTATTTTGCTTCTGCGCAACAACGGTCATGTCATATCCTTCAGACAAGTAATTAATGGAAACCGAAACGGCAGAGGGCAGAATCCGCTTATTGGTTAGACTTCCATCCTCTTTATCAGTTACTGTCACGGAATAGCGTATCGTATTCCCGGGAAAATAAAAGCTCGAATTTCCCTGCGTAAAATTAAACTTCACTTTTGGAGCTTCATTACCAGCAATAATTTCCAATGATTTACTGTTTTTTGCACCACTTGGATCGGTCACCGTCAGCGTAGCTTTGTAAATACCCGGTGAATTAAGTGCAATCTCAGGGTTTTCTTTAGTACTGCTCTGCTTAAGTACTCCGGCCCGGCTGATCTTCCAGTCGTATTTCAAGGCATCTCCATCGGCATCTTTTGTGCCTACTGAACTCAACTGAATTTTCAGTGGGACTGCGCCTGCGGTCTTATTCGCCGAAACCAGTACAGAAGGTTTACGATTCCCGCCGTTATATTCAATTTTTATCAATTCTGCTTCAGGGTTGTCCCGGAAATATCCGTTTCCGTATTCCAAGACATATAAACTGCCATCAGGGCCGAATTTCATGTCTATTGGTCCCTTTAAAGTCAAGTTGGGAAGGAACCTTTCCATTGAAACGTAGTTGCCATCCTTGTCCAGGGTGACTGCTAAAATCCAGCCTCTAACCCAATCCGTAATCAGCCATTTTCCTTCATAGTAAGCAGGGAATACATGATTTGCTCCTTGGAAGTCATCCTGATGAAAGATAGGCCCGCCCACGGCACTTCTTCCGCCGCTGCCCATTTCAGGAAACTCGGAACTGGCGGCATAGGGATACCAGATTAGCGGATGGATAACCGGTGGAAGGACATTCAACCCGGTATTGTTCGGAGAATTATTGACAGGTCTCTGCGGATCATACCATGCACCCGATTCTTTGGTCGCGAAATTATAATAACGGTAGCCCTCTTTTCCATTGAAATAAGGCCAGCCGTAGTTCCCCGCCTGTTTAGCCAGGTTAAATTCGTCATAGGACCTCGGTCCTCTTAAATCTGAAGCGTTAGAGCCATCAGGTCCAACTTCACCCCAATATAACCAGTTCGTTTTACTGTCCACGGTCAATCTCCATGGGTTTCTGTTTCCCATGGTATAGATTTCAGGACGGGTTTTAGGCGTTCCTTTCGGGAACAGGTTTCCTTCAGGTATGGTATAAGATCCATCTGGCTCCGGATGTATGCGCAGAATTTTACCTCTTAAATCATTGGTATTGCCAGAAGACTTTTGTGCATCTCTTGGTGCTTCTCCCGGCCTTTCGTCTATCGGTGTGAAACCGTCGGATGACCTGGAAAAGGTATTGTCACCCGTGCTCAGCAACAAGTTCTTATCTTTATCGAATACCATTCCTCCACCAACATGGCAACATTCTTCACGCTGTACAATAACATCCAGCATCTTTTTTTCCGTGGCCATATTTAGCTTACCTCCGGTCCAGGTGAACCTGGAAAGTCTGTTGACTGAAGCATTTTTTGCGGAATAAAAAACATAGATCCAATGATTCTTAACATAATCTGGGTGCAGGATCACACCCTGTAAGCCGTCCTCACCTTCTTCCCGCTGACCGCTTTTGCTCACATATTCCCTGCTCACCGCAAATTCGGCAATGACATCCATTTTTTTCTTTACCGGGTCGTATAGTTTTAGTTTGCCTTTACGCTCCGCATACAGGACCTTACCGTCGGCCAAAATCTGGAATTGCATGGGTTCTTCGAGCTTTTGTTGCAAAACAACTTTTGTGAACCGGTTTTCATCGGGTCTTGAAAGGGGTTGCTGGGCTTTTACCAGTCCGATGCCTGTGACTAATGTGAACAAAAATATTCCTCTCTTCATATCTTATTATTTACTGCTGATTATCTTGCGGAAATTGACCACGCTAGCGGCCACATCCTTACTGTTTTCTTTCCAATTGTATTCGTATTCTGCTGAAATCCCCCCTTTGAAATTCTGGCGCTTCAATTCTGCAATCACACTCGGGATATCGGATACGCCTTCTCCCCAGTGTACATCGTGGCCTTCTCTGCCTTTCTCATGTAAATCTTTCATGTGCAGGTGAAATACCCGGCCTTCTAGAGTTTTCAGGCAGGCTACAGGATCTAATCCGGATCTGACCCAATGGCCGATGTCGGCACATGCGCCAATGCGTTTACTTTTTCCTTGAGAAGCTTTCAGTACAATATCCGGGCTCCAGTATTGTGAAGGATTGGGGTGGTTGTGAATGGCCAGGTTGATCTGGTATTTGTCACATAGAGTGGAAATGAAGGGCAAAAATTTCTCATTAGGTTCTGAAGTGATCGTTTGGATGCCCATCGCCTGAGCAAATTCGAATAATTTAGTCCAGTCTGCTTCTGAGTCTGCTCCGGTGACACCAAAAGCCATCAATTGGACATTTTTTACTTTGAGTAATTCCAGAACTGCCTTTCTGGTGGACGCATCCATATCAGGCCCCATTCTACCAGGAATTCCGCCGCCTATGGTCTGGCCCGGATAGGCCTCAACGAATCTCAGATTACAGCTGTCGATCTTAGCAACAGCTTCTGCAAAGGTAAATTCTTTAAATGTGTAGGCCTGTGATCCGAGTTTCCACCCGAGTTTAGCCTCTGGATAGACCGATTGTTTGGATTTGTTCCCTTTTTGAGCCACCTGGCAGGCAGAAAGTACAGCCAGTCCGAAGAATAGTAACCCCAGGCCGACAGTTTTTTTAAAGTGTAATTGTTTCATATGTTGTGTGTTGATTTGCAAAATGGATGTAAATGTATATTGTAAAAATGTCTGTTTGTAGGGCTTCACCTCTCACCCTTAACATATTGTTAAGGCCGTACCATAAATGATACGGCCCGTTTGTTAAATACCTCCTAACTGCGTTCCAGAGGGATAGTTACTCTGACTGCATCCATCTGTACCTGTAATGCCGGCACTTCCGTTACAAGATGAAAAATACCAGTAGTCGCGGTAGCGATATAGTGGCCCTTTGCCAATCGTACCGAAATTCCCGTTGAAGCTGAAGTAGCTGCTCTGGCAGGTCATTTCTGTCAAATTGGTATTCCATGTTTCGACGAAATCATTGGACCCACTTGGGTTTCTGTAATCGCCGTAGTAAGTACAGTCGTATCCGGGAAATGAGATTGAATTGGAATTGTGGTAGGAACCATGGGCCTTTTTACCCACAAATACCTGCGGCCGTGTGCCTGCGGCTACATTTTGCCAGTTTCTGGTATACCAACCTGAATGTTGAAAATAGGTGACAGTAACGATGCGATTGGTCTGTGTATTTACCTGTACAACTACATGCTCCCAATCATAATCGTGTCCGCCCAGGTTGGCGAAACAGGTAGTCTGGGTTTTATAAGTCCACCAATAGTCGATAAATATCCTGTTGGAGTTGTTTGGATGACGCTGAACTTCAAAATAGGTGGGAAAATTTTTACTCCTTGGCGCATTTCTATTCGTCATGATTAAAGTTCCGTTGCACACGATACTGGCTGGATTTGTACTTGCCCAAATGTCTTCAATGCTAGTCGGATAATCGGGTGCCGCCTGGTCGAACTTGAGTATCGGCGCAAAGTTCCAGGCCAGGTTATAAGCTTCGGAACCGGTAATCTTGTACCAGCTTTCCTGGCAATCTGCGCACATGGTCGCATGCGCCTGAACATCTGCGGTCTTTCTGACTTTTTCTGCTGTTAAGCCGCTCTCCATTTCATTCTCTTTGGTGCATTGGGTGAATACCAGGCATGCCATGGCAATCACGAAGTGAATTGGTTTTCTTTTCATTGGGTTTTATAATTGGTTAATAAATGCGAATGATAGAGAACAAAAGCCCATATTGTTGTTAGTATGCTACATGAAAATAGTCGAATAATGCGGCGCCTTGTTCATCCTTGGTATAGGAGAACAGTGCTGGCCTCACGGCTTTCCAGTAGTTGTGCCCGGATAGATTACACCTCTCGCCGATACCCAGATACTCCTGCCCATTCAAACTGTATTGCAGGTAAGTTTCCGACCGGTCCAGGTCATATACAATCCGGAGAAAGACGTTCTCCTGGGAGATATCTGCGCTTAAAGTTTGCTTTCCCTCATTATCTGCGAATAGAGTCAGGCGACCATTTCTTTTGATGATACCAACTTCGTGTATATTGTTTCCGATCAGACTAAGACCGGCTTTTTGTCCATTCTTCATTTCCTTACACAGCAGCAGCGTAGTAATGGTTCCCGAACTGCCCATCAGTTTCTGACTGAGGGTGTTTCTGGCAGCTTTGTTGTTTTCTGCCTTTAAGGCTTCCAGCCTCAGATAACCCTTATTCTTACTCAGGGACCATTTCGCATCTACAGGGTTGTGGTTCCATTGCCACTGTAATCCAAGTGATGCCTGATTAAATTCATCAGCAGCTTGAGGCAGAAAAGATTTACTTTTTCCGCTGGGCTTCTTCCAGTTTGTAACAGGTTCTCCGATCCCGTTATGGTCGTAATCTACGCCCATAACCGGCCAGTCGTTTTCCCATTTTACTGGCTGTAAATGACATACTCTTCCAAGCGTGCCGACCGATTGAAAGTGCATGAACCAGGAGTTACCGTCAGGATCTTCTACCAGGCCACCCTGGTGTGGGCCATTGATGGTTGTGGAACCTTGCTCTAATACAATTTTCCGTTCGTAAGGCCCGTAGATGTGTTTAGATCGTAATGCGGTTTGGTAGCCGGTACTGACACCTCCTTCAGGAATAATGATGTAATAGTAGCCATTTCTCTTGTAGATCTTGGTTCCCTCAGCGGTTGGTCCCTCATAAATTGTTTTTCCCTCGTCTATCAACTGCTTTCCATCCGGACTCATTTTATGCAAAATAATCGGTCCGCCTCCCAGCTTACTGTGGCCTAAGTAAGCCTGTCCGTCGTTGTCCCAAAATGGATAGGGATCTTCCCATCCGGCGATCCTTTTTACTTCGATAATCGGTGACCATGGCCCCGAGGCTTTGGTTGCAGTACTCAGGTATAATCCCTCGTCGGGTGTGCAGAAGTATACAAAGAACTTGCCATCATGATAACGGATACTGGGAGCCCAGCTACCACTACCGTAAGCATTCATCGAATCATATTTGTCACTTATGTCAAGTCTGTGGTAGACCTGGCCCACAATTTTCCAATTGACTAAATCTGTAGAACTCAGTACCGGCATACCCATGAAATGGAAATCAGAACATACCATATAATACGTTTCTCCCACCCGGATCAGATCAGGATCAGAATAATCTGCATTGAGCACGGGATTGTTGTAGGTTCCATTACGCTGATCTCCCCAAGCCAATGCGCCTGACTTTTTTTGGGCCCTTGCCTGAAACTGAGTGGCCACTACCAGTAATAGAAATAAGTAATGTTTAAGTTTGCTCATCATTGTGTTGCAAAGATTTTAAGAATGACACTGGTTCTGTTTGAATTCAAATCGGGATTAAATCCGATATTCATCAGAAAATCGCCACTATAACTTAACGGGGACAAAGTTGAGCTCTGCCCTGGATAGAGGTTGACTTCCTGGATCTGGTATTGTTTATTGACGTCCAGGCCTTTGAGTTTGATGGGCAATTTACTACCGGATCCATACCGATAGTCTACGAGGTAATTGAACATCACGGCATTATTTTTAGCCTGGTCAATATACAGCATGGACGCTACACTACCTTCACGGGGATTAGCCAGTCGGTACTGGTCGCCCTGCCAGATCACAGAATTAAGCTGATTGTAGGTTTTTATAGCTTCCTGGCAAAACTTCAGGTCCTTTTCAGGTAGATGACTGACGACAATGTCAAATCCCAATTTTCCCATCATGGCTACATCTGTACGGAATTTGATCGGTTGCTTCCCCCAGTCTGTTACATGGTTTGAACTGGCAATGGCGGGGTAGAAATAAGAATATTCCCATTGCATAAAAATCCTTTCCAGTGGATCGGTATTATCACTTGGCCAGAATTCCGTAAAATACTGTAATGCGGCATAGTCAACACGTCCGCCGCCACCTGAGCATAGCATCATGGGCACTTTCGGATATTTAGCACGGGTTCTTTCCAACACGTTGTATAGACCGCGAACATATTCGATGTAAAAATGCGACTTGTCTTTTAAGTGTGCCGAATATGCATTGTAGATAACGGCATTGCAATCCCATTTGATGTAAGCCAGCTCCGGGTTTTCGGTAAACAAACCGTCTACAATGCCGAAGACAAAATCCTGAACGTCGGGATTACTCAAGTCCAGGGCAAGTTGATTTCTGAAATAGAACTCCTCCCGGCCTGGTTGTTTCACGACCCATTCCGGATGCCGCTCATACAGGGCACTCTTAGGGTTGACCATTTCAGGTTCAATCCAGATCCCAAAACGTGTGCCTGCATTGCCGGCTTCTTTTACCAGAGAGGCGATCCCATTTGGCAGTTTCGTTTTGTTTTCTTGCCAGTCGCCCAAGCCCGCCCGGTCATCATTCCTGGGGTATTTGTTTCCAAACCAGCCATCGTCAAGCAGGAAGAAGTCCACTCCCAGCTTTTTAGTATCTTTTAACAATTCTGCCAGTTTTGCTTCATTGAAATCAAAATAGGTAGCCTCCCAGTTATTTAATAAGGTGAGTCTATTTCCTTTCCCATCTAACAATTTATGGTTCCGGGCCCAGTCATGCATTTTCCTGCTTGCCCCACCTCTTCCTTCATCAGATAAGGTGAACAAGAATGCGGGTGTTTTAAATACTTCTAAAGCTTTGAGCCTGTAAGCAGAAGCATAGTTGTTCATACCAGCGATCACCCTGAGGTTATCCTGATAGTCGACTTCCAGGTCAATTTTGAAATTGCCGCTCCATTCCATGGCGCCATAGATCACGCTTCCTTCATCTTCTGTAGCTGGCTTGTCCAATGAAATCATAAATACCGATGGCTGAAACAAATTTGCTCTGGTACCCAGCTTACTATCCAGGGTCTTGATGCCATGGCTCAGCCTGGTTTCTTCGGGCTGCATCTCCTTAGCCCAGTCGCCATGATATTGATTCAGCCAGAAAGCCCCAGCTCTAAGGTAAAGGTTGGCTGAAGCGAATTTATTAAGTTGCACAGCACCCTTTTCCTGGTGTCTGATTTCTGCCCAGGTCTCGACTACATCCTGTTTGTAAAAGGTTCTGTAAAACAGTGTCACTTCAAAAGGATATACCGGATCTTTTAAACGGATTTGTAAAAGTGTTACGTTTTCTGCTATTTTCTTTTCAGTATGATCTACATATTTTAGATCCAGAGAATTGTTTCCATCCACATGTGTTACGCTTATGGCAGGCTCCAGAAGGTTACGAGAACCTGAGGGAGTATAAGCTGAACTGGACAGGCCCGTATAATCGCCGCCCTGACGATAAGCAGAATCCAGCCTGGCATATTCACTGACCGCCTTCAGCTTTTTCCCAAAATGTATGATGTTAAGATCATTATTGGCGTTTACCTGCAGTACCAGCGCGTTGTTTGCGGTGGCAATTGGGATGATGCGACTTTGCGCATACACCCCAGCACCAAACATTTGAGCGAACAGAAATAGATTGAAAATGGTAAAGTTCAGTACGGACTTATTGTAGTTGAGCATAGGATTGGTTTATTCCTACAGCAAGGGACTAAAATCCGCTTGCTGTAGTTCTGATTCTGACGGATTTAAATTGGAGGTAAACATATTGACCGGTACTTACGACCCATCCGATGGATACGGTTGTGGGAACAGCTAACTCGAACTTGACATCGTGAGTACCCGAAAGATTGTTTTTATTGCCATGAAATACCGCTAATACATTCGTTGAAATCCCGATATTTGGAAGGCTTGTGCCGCTGGCGACCATTTCCTCTACGGTGTAAACATCCCCGCCGTAGGAACCAGTTTCAAACGATACCGTATAGTTGCCGGCAGGCAGCAGTACCGTTTGCCATACCTTTCCATTGTTTACACCCTCTCCTCCCCAATCTTTAGTTTCAAAATGAATGACACCACCATTGTCTGTGGACCAGCCGCCACCCCTTCCGTTATTTTGATTGGTCGCTGCTGAGTTAAACTGCCAGTCCCTGGGTGTTCCCCATTTGCCCGTCTCCGTGTCTCCTCTGAGTATAGGGGCTCCGGCATTTTTGAGATAAGCGTTTGTCACATCTTCCGCTACACCGATTTCCTGAATACTAGCATAAAAGGTGTCCACGGCCATAGTATCCGGCAAAAACACACTTTGTAGTTTGAATTTAGTAGCGCTTTTGTAATTTGTCAGTTTAACAGTAGGAAGATCATTTGTTACTTTCAGTGTATGTTCCTTATTGTCTGTTCCAGTATAGGTCAACCTGGTATACGGCGAATTATCAGAGCCACTGAAAAAGTCGACTGTAACCTCTGAGCCTACTTTTTCTGCACGTTTAATTGGCCGGTTCTGGACAGATTCCTGGTAGGATGTACCGTACGAGGTTCCTGAAGCCAGTACAGTAACTGAGGAGTTCCCAACTGCATCGTAAGTCTTAACTTCGAAATTATAATTACCAGGTGCCAGGGGAATGGGCACATCCAGTTTATCGACACCAGGCCCGCGTTTAATGTCGACGATCAGGGAATCCTGACGGAGGTTCCAGAAAATCTTGATCTTGGTGATTTTGGGATCAGAGACCAAAAGACCACGAAGCACCACCCTGTTGATCCCTGAATGGGCCACCAGTGAATCTACTCTGCCTGTATATAGCAGTTCCTTACCACCGGTATATTTCAGATAATCGTCCATTTTGGAACACGATCCGAGTGCCAGTATTGCCAGTGGCAAAAGGATGGCGAGATATTTTATATTTTTCATCTTTTCCATTGAAATTTTAGACTGACATTATTTATCATTTCCCCAGAAGGTCATTTCGGAAATACACATATTGGTATTTCCAGACCAGTTTTGAAGACAGCGAATCCTGATGTACCTGACTTTCGGCATGTCCACCGGGATGTTGACTTCATCTCCAATACGACCGGCAACACGGTCATCTTCTGTGAAGATACCGGTCGGCAATCCGGAGGGTTTGACGTTGGTGACTGTAGCAAGTTTGGTCCAACCATCAAAAGAGCCATTGGTATTGTACTGGTTTGTTCCCCAGATCTCGTATCTTCTCAATGATACGTCGTTATACCAGTGCCGTTCGTCCTGGATTGTTTGTTGTGAAAATCTGCTCAACTGCGCCTGTACCCCCAAATCAAATGTGATATATTTTGGTATACCAGTGCTCGCATTTCCTGTATGAAGTCCGGCGCCCCTTTGATCAGGAACTGCTTTTCCATCCCAGGCGAAGGGCATAGCGCCGTCCCAGAAATTGCATACCGCATCACCGGGGAGAAACATTTCCCGGAACTTCTTCTTATCCAACTGAACTTCATAGATTGGAGTCAGTTCCTTGCTCAACACTTCTGAACTGTTTCCCCATTTGTCCCGAACAAAGATGTTAAAGACACGAGATTCAGAGGCATAACCCCTGAGCGAGAAGTTGGCACTGTCGCGGGCAGTATAAAAAGTTCTGGCTACGCGCATTTTACCCGTTGAATCAGCTGTGGACACCACAACTGCGAGTTCCGCTTTGTTCAGGTTTTTGAAGCTAAAGGAGGCACCGCCAAAATCTGAAACTACCTGCAGCGACTTATAGGCTGTCAGATACGGTGGTGCTTTGGGTGTTACCGACACTGTTGTTACTGCAGATCGGTTGCCGCTCTTGTCTACCACATACATTTCCACATTGTGTGCAGCCGAGTCTGCGAATCCTTCCACAACAATAAAGTTGCTATAGTAGGAAGATTTAAATTCCACATTTTGACCAGCCTGATTCTTATAACTGGCCTGAACATATAATATATCCGGGTCTCCGGGCAAATTGTAGGTGATTTTTGCGGCTCCAGCCAAGCTTTCTACCGTAGGATTAGATAAGGTACCTGGCGCTGTACCATCTTTTTCAATGGGTTTGAGTTCCGTTTCCTTGCAGCTGCTAAATGCGCTGAGTACGATACCAGTGAGGATTAAAATCTTTAATGTTTTCATCTGTTCTATGATTAATGAACGGTATACTACCAACCTGGATTCTGTACCAGTTTGGGATTAACAATTAGATCAAACTGTCTAAGCGGAAAAAGGTAGTCACGGGGGGCCACGAAACGCTGGGTGAAAAGTAGTTTGGGGCGGTAATAGCCTACTGCTGCTTCCTGTTCTATGCTCCAGCCATGAATGCCCTGATTGAGCACCCTGCCTGCTGTCTTCCATCTCCTCAGATCCCAGAACCTGCTGTTTTCGAATACCAGTTCGATCCCTCTTTCCTGTTGGATAATTTCCCGAAGGCCCTCCTTAGTCATGTATTTTCCCGGCTTGTTGGAGAAATTCGTCCAGGACTCCTGAACTCCTTTAAGCCCGGCGCGGGACCTCACTTTATCCAGCCAACTGATGGCTTCCGCGCTGTTTCCTGATTCGTTAAGTGCTTCCGAAGTCAGGAGGTACAAATCTGACAAACGCATTTCCGGCCATGGATAAGCCTCGTAAGTTGCATCTCTTTCGGTGATGACAAACTTCCAGTTGACAAGTTTTTTTGCCCATAAACCTGTAATCGACACATTGCTTTCTCCAATGCGTGATTGCGGTTGACCTGTTTTAGCCTTTACTACCCAGGTGTTTTCATCTGAACCGCTTCTGCTATTGTTCATGTACCAAACCCCACCATCAAAACCCAAATCCGCATAAAACCTTGGTTCCCTGTTGTATTGAATCGAAGCAGACTCATAACCTTCGATCAGGTTGAATCGTTCTTCGTGACTGGCGGTACGCATGTCGTATCTACCTGAGTAGTTGAAAGTTTTGTCCTCATTCATCGGCACACCCTTATCGGTATAAAATAGGTTAGCGATTTCCAAAGTGGGTGTCATCAACTCTTTAGAACCCCAGATGTTCAAACTATAGTTTGGATCTAGTCTGGCCATTACCTCCTTCTGGAGGTCTCCAACCTGTCTGCCCGATAATCCCCAAACTAATTCGGTGTTCCATTTCTCTGTCACGCTGTTTCGGATGCTAAGCTGTGTAACAGTGGTGTCACTCAATTTGGTGAATGTTGAGAACTGATATAAAGATATTCCGCCCTGGTCGCATGCGGTCAGCGCCGCTTTACATGCTTCTACGGCTTTGTCCCATTTGGCAGCATCAAAGGAGGGGTTAAACAAGACTACTCCATCCTTGTCTCTGAAGTTCGAAAAATCAGTGTTCCCATTGAACAGCGGACTTGCGGCCGTCACCAATAATTTAGCCTTAAGCATCAGTGCTGCAGGTTTGGTCACTCTACCGAGTTCCGTGGAACGGTTAGTAATGATGTTAGGAAGATCTGCCGCTGCGATATCCAGCAAGCTGGATATGTATGCTACAGTTTCGTCAACTGTAGAACGCTTAACCTCCAGTTCCTGACCATCAGCGGTTACAGGGAAATTTTTGTCGGCCAATACAATTGGACCATACATCCGAAAGAGGTAGAAGTGATAGTAAGCTTTAAGGAAAGTCACCTCGGCAAGCCACCTCTTTCGCATGGTGGGTGTCAAATCGAACACCTTATTCTCATCGGTGACATTTTCCAGGAAAATATTACAATCCCTAATGCCACGATAGAGGGCCTGGGCACCATTCCGTCCTCCCCAGAAGTTCATGTATGGGTCGTTTACATTTTGGTTCCCACGACTGATTTCCCAAGAGGAATAGTTATTTACACCGCTGCGCTGGGGGAACCAGGTCCATAATTCGTCGGCACCCGTTAAACCGATATTTCCAAAGCCGTTTTGATGTAAAGGAAGATAAGAATAACAGGTAAACAAATATTTTTCCGCCTCAAGACGGTTGGCAAATGCGTTGTCTAATGTAGCCACATTATCTGGTACAAGATCCAGGTAATCCTTGCAAGAGGACAAAGAGAACATGGTTAAGCACACTATAATAAAGGTTTTAAATTTCTTCATTGTTGTCGTATTAAAATTTTACTTGTACTCCAAAATTGAAAACTTTTTGAACCGGGTAGCCCAAGCCGTTTCCACCCATTTCTATATCCCACATTTTAAATCCACTTAGCAGGAACAGGTTATTTCCACTGGCATAAAACCTCGCGGAGGAAAGAAATAGCTTCTTGCTGACGTCCTTAGACAGGGAGTAACCCAGCTCCAGGGTTTTTAATCTCAGAAAAGCGCCATTCCGCATAAACCAGGTGCTGTATTGGCTGAGGTTATTTCCATTATACTTTGGGTCAAATCGTGGCCACATTGCGTAGAGATTCCTGTTTTGCTCAGACCAGTGGTCATCGGCATATGCTTTTAGTAATGGGATGTCATTTTGAAAGGGCGATGTATTACTTCCGTCCAACCAGAAGGTTGATCTTGCAGAGCCCTGAAAAAATGCGGAAAGGTCAAAGCCCTTGTAGCCAGTTGAAAAACCAAATCCATAAATGATCTCAGGAACCCTTGGAAAACCGATAGGCACTTTATCCAAGTCAGTGATTTGGCCGTCTCCATTCATATCCCTGTATTTGATGTCTCCGGGGCCGTACTCACCGTAAGTTTGTCTTGGGGAATTATTCACATCGTATTGGTCAACGAAAAGTCGCTCAGCGAGCAAGCCAAATATTTGGTCTATCGGCTGTCCTACATGCAGGAGATATTTTTCATTATATGCAGGCTCTTCATATTGAAGGTACTCGCTGTGTGCGTAGGTAAAATTGCCACGCATTTGCAGCCAAAAGGAATTGTTAAAGCTTTTATTGTAATCAAGAGACATATCCAGGCCATTTGCTTTTGCACGCCCTACATTCGCCCTTGGATTGGCGGCCAGGCCAACACTTGCTGGAATCGAGGCGCGATCCATCAGGATATTCTCTCTTGTTTCGGAGAAATAATCTGCCTGGAACTCGAATCCCCGCAGAAATCCGACCTCTATCCCTATATTGGTTTTGTAGGCTTTTTCCCAGGAGATGTCCCTGTTCTCATAACGATTTATGGTAAATCCATTCTTCGTATAGTCGTAATTTTCCCCGAAGGTATACGCCTTTCCGCCATCGCTGGTATTCAGTTCCGAAAGGTAGAAGAAGCGATCATTTGCATCGCCAATGGCATCGTTACCCACTAAACCGTAGGTTCCTTTGAGTTTGAGTTTTTGTACGACTTCTTTGATTCCGGTCCAGAACTTCTCATTGGAAACTACCCATCCACCGCCGATTGCAGGGAAAAAACCATAACGGTGACTACGGTCGAAGCGCTCGGATCCGTTGTAACCGAAAGTCATCTCTAGAAGATACCTGTTGTCGTAGCCATAAGTGAACCTGCCCGACAAGCCCTGATTACGGTAAGGCAAGGATTTTTGTAAGGTTCCCTGATTTGCCAGTAATTGCTGTCTGCGTTGGAAAACGAGCAAACCACTGAGGTCATGTTTGCCCGAAAACTGTCGGGTATACATTAAATTGGCCTGAAGGTACAGCGTCGTGCTGATGTCTTTGCCACCCTCGTTATAGTTCAGATATTCAGTTGGGTTATTAGCCTCATTTAGCAAGGAAAGCGTATATTGATTGGTTTGAGGCTCGTAATAGCTGATGTTATAAAAATATGGGTTGTAAAATCGATTCACATCAAAATAGGAATACCTTGAAGTATTGAACATCCCGCTCGCTGAAAAACCCGGGGTCACAAAATCAAGGTTTTGTTTCAACTCAAACTGGGCTTCCAGCAATGATTTTGAGGAATCTTTGTACCCTTTAACCAAATCTGCATATGGATTGGAATAGCTGGCTCCGGAACTGGCATCACCACGACTGGCGTTTCCGAAGAGGATGTGTTTGGTAGAGGGCATCATTGAAGCCGGATAGAATGCTGGGAATAAGACTTGGTTAGACCGCATAATTTTCTTGTATGTGGCCTCACCTCCGTCGACCGGACCATTGTAATCATCAAAACTGCCAGCCAGTCTGGCAATGATTTCTGTCGTTTTGGTTACGTTGATATTCACGTTACTACGCAACTGATAGGATTTTAGGTTGATGTTATTATTGAAGTTGGCAGTTTTATCTACCTTCAGGTTTCCGTTATCCTGGTTCAGCGCTCCGGATATGTAATACCTGGCAATCGCACCACCGCCGCTCACACTCAGGTTGTATCGCTGATTGGCGGTTACATCCTTGATGAGCATTTTACGCCAATCAGTAACTGGATAGAGCAGTGGGTTTTCTCCAGAAATAGTTCCATCTATTTTCTCCAGGCTATAAGCATAACCGGAAAGCGGATCCCGGGTCAGGTTCGCTTCATTGGCTGCTCTCATAAAGGTAACCGGATCCGCGAGTTCAATATCCTTAGTGTTTGACGAAAAAGAGTTTTCAGCCCTGAATGAAATGACTGCACTGCCCTGAGCGCCTTCTTTGGTAGTCACCTGAACCACACCATTGGCACCCCTGGCACCATAAAGTGCTGTTGCCGTGGCATCCTTCAGGATGGAAAAAGCTGCAATATCATCTACCTGTAGCCTGGCCAGCTCCTGCGTAGTTGTTTCCACACCGTTTATTAATATTAACGGATCTCTTTTATAACCGAAAGTAGTAACTCCCCTAATGAAAAAGTCCGCATTATCCCTTCCAGGCTCACCACTTCGCTGGTAAGCGATGACACCGGAAAGACGGCCTGCCAATGCTGTGGTTAGATTGCTGGACGGTACTTTTAATTCTTTAGGGTTGATGGTCGTAATAGAACTCACCATACTGGATTTCTTTTGCGTCCCAAAAGCTACAACCGCTACCTCATCTAAGGCGTCAGAATTTTCTTTCAGAACGATATCCAGGATTTTGGAATCTCTTACTGTGATCTCCCGGGTAATGAAACCAACATAGGAAACGACAAGAACACTTTCAGGACCCGGTACCACGATACTGAACCTACCATCGGGATCGGTACTGGCTCCTCTTGAAGTTCCTTTTATTTTGATACTTACTCCGGGTAGTCCTTTTCCAAGAGTGTCCCTTACACTTCCCGATATAGAAATTTGTAAGCTATAGGGCCTGCTATCTATGTCAATCGGGATCGATTTTTTCGCCGAGTTTTTGATCTCCCTGACAATGACAGCTTTGTCTTCGATAGAATACTCCAGGTTTTGTCCTTTAAAACAGAGGTCGAGCACTTCTTCCAACTTTCTGTCCGTAACGTTGATATCGACGGGGGCTTTTTCACTGATTTTCTTCGCGTCATAGAGAAAATCGTAGCCGGTCTGATTGTGAATTTCCCTGAAAAGTTTTCCAAGGCTTGCTTTTTTATGTGAGAGCGTAACCCGCTGGCCGTAGCCCGCCGCACTCACCTGAACCATAAAAAGCATTAACAGTAAAGTTGTTAGCCGCATAATACGTAGAATTTTTTGAACATGCCAATTAGGCGCACCAAGGTTCCTGGCGGAATTTTCATACATTTGTTTAGTCTGGTTAGAAGTTATAGAATGGTATTTATTTTCTTTTGCCGGATCGTTAAGGCCAGTTGTGTTGTCGCACACTGGTCTTTTTTCAGCAATAACTTTAAGTAGAATTGTCTAGTTCGTTACCAATATCCTCCTTCCCTCGATCTTAAAATGAACTTTACCTGTCAGCGCAATGAGCTTCAGCACAGCAGAGATATTTTTGCTATTGGAGATAAAACCTCCCAGTGAGATGTCTTTAGGTACAGATTCGTCGAATATGATTTCTACATCATACCAGCGTGCAACCTTACGCATTTCTGTTCGAAAGTCGTTATTGGTAAAAATAAATTCACCATTTTTCCAGGCCATTTCTGTCGACAGATCAGCAGTTTGTACATTCAGGGAGCCTGACTGAATAATCGCCTGCTCGCCCGGCTTTAACAGCGCATTTTTTCCATTCATCGAGCCTATCCGTACGGATCCTTCTAGAAGCGTTGTTTTAACCTGTTCCTCGTCATCATAATTATTGACATTGAAGTGTGTCCCTAAAACTTCGACGGTTTGCCGCTCGCTGCGGACAAAGAAGGGCATCCGCTTATCATGAATCTTCGCTACTTCAAAATAAGCTTCTCCGCTCAATTCAACACTCCTTTCTTTTCCAATAAACCGTGTGGGATAACGAAGCGTGGAAGCGGCATTCAGCCATACTCTGGTACCATCAGGCAGGCTCACCAAATAAGTCCCCCCCCGCGGAGTTGCGATGGTATTGATAGTTACCGGCAGCGCGGCAGACCGATCGTCCTGGAGTGCAGTATAAAGTAACTCTCCCTCTTTGGTTTTACTTATACTTACTCCAGACTCCGTAGCCAATTGCCCTTGGCTTTGGTCCGTCAGTTTGATTTGTTTACCATTTGCCAGGGTGAGTATAGCTGTATTTTTAGCAGGAGCAAAGTCAGGCACTGAGACCAACAAATCCTGACTGCTATTCCCGGATGTAAATAAATAAAGGCCAATTGCGGAGGTAACTAACACAGCCACTACTGCTGCCCAGGTTTTCCAGGCCGGAGCATTTAGTTGGTGTACAGGGGCAGACCTTAAGGATTCCACCGCGGTTGTTTTTACCAATCGTGCGCGGAGTTTCGCATCTATTTGTTCTTTTAACTGCATTTCTGCTGAATGAATCACCACTTTCCTATCATCGAAGGTATGATACCAGTCATCTACCAGCTGCTTTTCAGCCGGTGAAGCCTTACCGTTAATATAATTTTCAATCGCTGTTAACAGCGGTGTCGACATCCCCATTTATACTCGTTTGTATGTTAAGTACAACTTCTCGCCCATCACACCTACGCCAAAATGAAAAAAAAATAATTTAGTTATAAAATTGGCGCAAATGCAGCCCGGGAGGGTGCTTATGCCTAAAAGAAAAAAGAATTCAGGTTTTTAAGGACGAGACGCAATCTGCTCAGGGCCTTGTTCAACTGGTTCTCGACCGTACTTTGAGAGATGTTCAGCTCGGAAGCAATTTCTTTTGCCGATTTATTCTCGTTGCGACTGTATTTAAAAATCAGTTTGCAACGTTCTGGAAGGTTTTCTATTTCTTCCTCCATCAAACGGAGTATATTTTTAAAATGCAACGCTTCACTGGCATCATTAAAATTTCCAGGGTACGCTGATGGCGCCAGAAGCTCAAATGTACTAGCGAGCTTTTCCCGGCGGATGAGTTCAATAATGCGGTATTTGATCGACACGGCGAGATAGGATTTTAAATTTTCAATACTGACTTTCTCCCGGTTGATCCACAGACTGGCAAAGGTATCGTGTACCAGATCCTGCGCGGATTCCAGATTCCGCAGCCTGTTGTAGGCAATGGAATAGATGGTTTGCCAGTACCGATTGTAGATTTCGGTATAGGCACTTTCATCACCGTCCTTCAATAAGGAGCACAGCTCTGTATCACTGAAGGTCTTATAACTATTCATCCCGTAATTGCATATGATACCTGGTTATGAATGCAAAACTATATAATTAAGTTGATTTAAAATAAGTCAATTTCCTGCAGCCTTTATTTACAGCAAAAGCGCTTCAGGCAATTGCTTACCAGATCGCGCTTTGACTTTGAAGAACAAATAACCGATTGCTCAATCGAAACTGATGGTGTCGGCAAGCGGGAAATCGACTGGAACCGCTGTAGCAGCAAATACGTAATTGGTAAAGCTACGCAGGGTAATGAGTCCGATCAGTTCAATCAGAGCCGCTTCAGTATAACCAGCCGAGAAAAAATTGTCTTGCAGAACCTGATCAGCTGCGCCTTTATTTTTCGCGATTGACTGTGCCAGAAGTACAATGCTACTCAGTTTAGGCTCGGTCACCTCGGCCTTACGTATCGCTATCGTATCGTCTTTACTAAAGCCTTTCATCAGCGCCAAGGCGGTGTGGGCGGCCAAACAGTAATCACAAGAATTGACCTGCGAAACGATGAGATTGACCGCTTCCCTTTCTTTAGCAGTAAAGATGCTGCTGGCACTTAACCTGTCCTCAAATTCCAGCATACCCTGAAGTGCATGAGCGGAATATCCAATAACTGCATACAGGTTTGGAACTTTGCCTAATTTTTTTTGAATTTGTTCAAAGATGGCTTGGGATTCGGTACTTACCTGCGCTTTGGCAGGTACTTCAATTGTTTTCATGTTTTTTGATCTATCGTTTAAAGTTTTTTTTTGCTTCTGGCGATCCAGGTATAATCGGGCCGACTGACTCATGGTGACCAGTGCTCCTCCAAGGATAACGACGTCCTTAATCACCAGCCTTCCCCGGCCGGACAAATAAGGAAAGCCCCAGTGCTCATCGCCAAGGCTTGGGACCCAGGATTCTGGAGTGGTCAACAGGAAGGATAAAGTACCCAAGGTCATCAGGAATACCAGGATACTCCCAACCATGCTCAGTAATGGAGCCACAGGATGTAAAGCAACAAGTATGGAGGTTCCGATAAGGAAAATGCCCAATCCATAAGCAAAACCATAGGTGTTGTTTCTTTTATGCCATTGGTGATTGCCCCTGATCATTTCGCCCTCTTTATTCTGATGTGACTTGTAGTCTGAAGGATGATTGTAAAAGAATGACATGAATGGACTGTTGGCCACAAAGGGCACAATGCCATCTGCCTCATAAGTAAAAAATTTGAGGCTTCCTATCCAAATAAACACGATGACTATGCCAAGTCTGATGGCATTTTTGCCGAAACTGTCGAGCGCCGCAATGCTGAAAATAAATGTATTTTTCATGCTGTTGTTTTTTATCAAAACTACGGCAAGCCATCGTTCCAGACCATGGACAACTCCGGCTAATAACTGGACAAATCCGCCACTATCGAGATTCCAGTTTGATCACGAAATGCCTGAGGGGATACCTGAGTTAGCTTTTTGAAGAACCGGCTAAAATAAAATTCATCCTTAAATTTAAGGTTGTACGCAATCTCCTTAATGCTTTGACGCGTAAGATGCAATTGTTTTTTGGCTTCCAGAACCAAGCGCTCCTGAATCAGTTGTGAGGGTGATTTCTTGAAATATTTTGTACAACGCCGGCTGAAGTTATCGGGTGACATGGCCAGCAGGCCCGAATAGTCTGAGGGTTTATGAAGGATCAGGTAGTGCTCATCCAACAACAGCCGAAATTTTTCCATTTGATCATCTTTTTCCAATTGGTATACCTGTGCTCCCAGAATTCTCTGTTTCAAGGTGCTCGCTTTGGCAAGAAACAGCTGCAGGTAGGCACGAAGTACAATCTCTGATGATGCACTCTGGCTGCACTCAACAGCTATTTGCTGCATCAGGCTCTCGAAAAATTGAGCATCCTCAGGACTAAGCGAAACTGCCGGATCAATGTATATATTGTTAAAAAGTAACCCATTGCATGCCACTTCTTTTCGGTGGTATTCAATGCAATAAAAATCGCCATGAAATTGCAGCATCCTGCAAATCAAATTGCTGGATTCCTGCATGTGTATAACCTGTAATGGGGTAGCAAAAAGCAACACCGGAGTCTCAAAATTGAATATACCAAAATCAGAATGGAATTTCCCATTACCTTCAGAAATAAAAAAGACGGTATATTGATTAAATTGTGCCGGAAGACACAGTTCCTTTTGGCTTACACTTCTTAGTGAAATGAGATGTTCTCCTGAGGTTGCGCTAATGTCATTCATACCTGTCGTAATAATACCTGTAAAAGTAGCATGATTATTTTAAAGCTTATAAAGTAATAACCTTCAAAATTCATGTTCATTGACAAATTCAATCGCCGCGAAAATTTGAACTCTCCCATTTTTCAGAAACACTAAACTCGAAAGTCATTTGGTCTTGTAAGGACTAGAATGCTTACTCTGATTTTTCCAGATGCAGCAAGTGCTGTTCCGCGAACTTCCGAAATCGAACCACCTTCTCCTGAGCAATATAGATTTCGATATCACGAATTTGCTCTTCCACGGGCTTATTTTCGCCAGATCTCGTCAGCTCAATAAAACGTTGCTCCGCCAGCTTCAATTCTGACTTTAAAAACCTCACAGCTTCACGAGCATCCATATTTTCGGGGATTTTGATTCCCAACTCATCGGATGTCTGACCGATGTGTACTTGAAAATCTGTGATTGACGCTGAAGGATCTAAGATATTTGTAGCAAACCAATTTAATATATTTAACTTGAAAGTTACATCAGTTTCTTCCCTGAGTCTTGTCTCCAATAAAGAAATTGCATCTTTTTGTCTATTAATTTTCAGATATACGTCAGCGATCCGTCTGGAGTAACCAGAACGAAGTATGGGGTTTTTATCATATAGGCTTCTTAATTGATCCAATGCTCCATCATACCTTTTCAAGTGAAAAAGAACGTCAGCCCTCAAAGATTCAAATAACCCGATCTGTTCCTCGTTGGTAGTGTCGGCATTTATAGCGCTCAAAATTTGATCAATTTTTAAAAGTTGGGAATCAAGATCAGTACCGCTGGTCACAGCGGCCTGTATTTTAAAATACTCGTGCATTTTATCTTCCATGTTAGCTAAACCCTCCCAAGCCAATTAATGACAAGCTAAACCAACATTTCTCGGGCAAAAATTTAATTCTATTCATAAGAGTGTAAGGGATAGTTACGTTGACGCGAACATAACTATTTAATTTAATCTTAGAATAAAAATAATCCTAATTAAAAATTGGCTACGCCAGGTTTTGGCGTCAGTGGAGGTTCAGCAAGAGTCCTTATATGCCAGTTTAATCTTTGAAATCTTTTGATTTTAAATTATAATGAGGAAAATAGATCCTTAAGCAGATCGGATCCGCAGATTGCGGTGGAAGTATTAATTAGTTAGACAGCTAAATCAACACCCTTAAATAGAAAAAGTTTCAGCATAAATCCCCGAAACAAGTTCATACTGAGCTATCCAAGAACATTAACCTCAGACCAGAAAACAGGTTTACACAAATTATCCAAAACACGTACATGAGCAACATCTGGAATTTCTTAAAATTAAACGTAAATTGGATGACCTAGTTCAGTAGAAAAGATTGTTATGACCATCCAGACATTGCCTTTTGCGAACCTGATATCCATTGATAGAACTTCAGCTACGCCAATCTTCAATCAATTAGCAAATGGATTAACGAAACTTATCAGAGAGGGTAAAATCAGGGCCGGAGATCAGCTGCCCTCCAGTCGGGATATGGCATTTATAATCAAACTTAACCGTACAACCGTGATCGCCGCCTATGATGAATTGAAAGCTCAAGGCTGGTTAGAAGTGATAGGAACAAAAGGCGTCTTTGTTTCCAGAAATTTACCAGTGATGAATCCAATAAGTTTTAAATCAACGCATTCCTTAAGTCGAAATGCACAGGTTCTGCCAGATTTCTATCACCGGATAAGCTTTGACCCACCACCATACCGGGAAGTGAAACCTTATCACTTGATGATCAATGATGGTCAGCCAGACCCAAGGGTCGCGCCAATCCATTCTATACTCAACCGCTACAAAGCCTTATCGAACAGAACGGATTTACATCGGCATTTTTTGACTGGTAGCCCAGCGGGCAATGCATCATTGTGTACTGAGCTTGCCAGCTTCTTATCAAAAACCAGAGCCTTAAATATAAAAGCTGATCAGGTTTTAGTCACTCACGGCGCGCAACTTGCCATTTATATAGCAGCAAGTATGATCTTAAAGCCAGGGAGCAGGGTAATCGTTGCCGAGCTCAACTATATCCTGGCCGATAAGCTATTTGAGCAATTAGGCGCGAAACTAGTTAAGGTGAAGGTAGACCGGTATGGTATCGATGTAGACCAAATCGAGGAGATTTGTAAAAAATCCCGACCTGACCTGCTCTACATCATTCCTCACCATCATCACCCAACAACGGTCACTCTGAGCGCTGAGAGGAGAATGAAGCTTTTAGAGATAATCCGCAGATATCAATTGCCAGTGATAGAAGACGATTACGACTATGATTTTCATTATAACAACAGTCCAATTTTGCCTTTGGCCAGTGCGGAGCATGGTGGTTATGTACTTTATGTCGGCTCTGTCTCCAAAACCCTGTCATCCTCTACACGACTTGGTTACCTAGTAGGAAGTATCGACTTTATACAGCAGGCATCAAGGTTTAAACAACTTGTGGAAATACGGGGCGATGTTTTGTTCGAAGCTTCTGTAGCGCACCTTTTCAGTAACGGTGAAATGCAAAGACATTTAAATAGATCGGTTAAATTGTACCGGCAGCGACGTGATAGATTTTGCCAGCTTTTAACAGCATCGTTAGGAGACCTAGTCCAATTTTCCATCCCACAGGGAGGAATGGCGGTTTGGCTCCTTTTTCCCGAGGAATATTCCATAACTGAACTGTCAGGCCGGCTATATAAGAAAGGCATTTATATGAATGACGGAAGCATTTACCGGTATTCAGAAACCGTAAATGGTATTAGGTTGGGTTTTGCATCTCTCAACGATGATGAGATGGATAGATTTGCAGCGGCGCTAGCAGAACTGAAATAACCAACAGTAGGTTACCACGTAACCTACCTCGGTGATCTATATACCTAGCTTGAATATACATCAAGCCAGTCACTAAAACTGATCTGACCAGACCTATATTCGGCAAGTGGAACCAAAAGATCTTTAGGGATCTCAAAAAACATGTACTTATTGTCATCATCTTGAACAAGTTTTTTCCCGCTCTTAATGTGCTCAAGATATTGCTTAACGAAATCAGTCATTAAGCTGCGTTCCGGACCTGCGATCTCGACCAAACCGTTCTTAGGTTCTTCCAATGCCAGTTTGACCACCATATCGACTACATCAGTTGCAGCGATAGGCTGGTAATCGACTGTCGAGATATTTACCTCCGTCTCAGTGCCCTGAACGGCAACTAAAGTAGTCATGTGTTCATGAAATTGAGTGGAGCGGATGATGGTATAGGGTATCCCAGAATTCTTGACGATATCTTCCTGTTCCTTTTTCGCCTGTAGGTACCCGATATAGGTGGCCCTGTCTGTCCCAACGATCGACAGCACCAGGTGATGTTTCACGTCTGCTTTCTTTTCATGAGATATAAGGTTTTCCCCTGCGGCACGGAAAAAATTCAAAGCCGTTTGGTCATCTGGTGATGCGGAATTAGAAAGGTCAATGACTACATCCGTCCTTTCCATAGCTTTGACAAGACCTTCACCAGAAATTACGTCAACCCCACACGAAGGTGATCCAATGATTACCTCATGCCCTGCTGCTGTCAATTTTTTGCTGACGTCTTTACCAATCAGCCCCGTTCCCCCTACTACTAAAATTTTCATACATAGTGTGATAAAAGTGATTAAACAAATTTGCTTGTATGCCTTATGCCACATGGCTAATCCAGGTCATACTCAAGCAAAGACCTAGAGCGTGTTAGCGCCTACGTTGACAAAGAAAGATAATCCCCTAAAAATCTCGATCATCCAACCTTTACTATTCAGGCCATCCAGAGGCCCCAGATCCATCAATGGCTTCACGCCTACTTTTTTGAAATGCCTTTAGCCAAAAAAGTAAACTTTTTCCCGGATGGAAGGTTATCACAAACAAAAAAGAGCAATACCATGGAAGACAACAAAACAATCATCAGCGACCTGAAAGGCCTGATCAATATCCTAAACGATGGTAAAGAGGGCTACGAATCTGCGAGCGAAACCACTGAGAGTATAGAACTGCAAGGGCTATTCCTGAAATATTCCGCCCAGCGCGCGGCTTTTGCCGATGACCTCAAAGCACACCTGGAACAACACGGTGGTGAATCTGAAAATGAAACTGGGGGAATATTGGGCGCACTGCACCGTACCTGGATCGACATCAAACAAGCTTTGACCAGCAAAGAAGATGTTGCCATCCTTAACGCCATTGAAACCGGAGAAAAAGCAGCTCTCGAAAAATTCGACCAGACACTGGATGACCCTGCTACCCATGCCGACCACATCGAACTGCTGCAAAGACAGCGTACCGGCATCCGCGAGGCTTTGAGTGAAATTGAGACCTATCGCCACCGTCTGGAAAATATCAGCGAATAAAATACCTACCTATGAAAACAAGGCCGGAGCAATCCGGCTTTTTCATTTGATCCTGCGTTTCTAATGTTCAAAAACCATTTCCACACGAATAGGGTTAACCTGGTAGCAAAACCAACAGATGCATGAAATACAGCCACTTTCCTCCCTGAACTTCGACACAGTTTCCTATCCCTGGAAGTGGGCAAAGCCGTTCAGGTAAATGAGCCACCGTTGTTTGTCATTTGCGGCAAATGCCACGAAAAATAGGGCCTTGGACGATTGAGAGCAATCCTGATCTGCCGGATGAATTAACCATCCCATGCAAAGCACTGAAAAAGAACTATAATACGAGCGCTAATCCAACACCAATAAAAACCATTAATTGATAATTTCATCTTTTTGGCCAGCGAACCGGTCGCGAATCCGCTGTATTTGTTCTGGCGTTGTTCTCTGCCATTCACTCAACTCCCCAATAATCTTCAGGGCTTCGCCACTCCGGTAGGAACGCGTCGGATTGCCGGGGAATTTTAGATTAGTCACGTTGGGATCATCCTCAAAGCCGCCTGTTGGTTCAACAATATAAACCCGTTCCGGATTTTCTCCTGGTGCTAATGCAGCAGCCAGGCCAGCTCCACTAGCCAGGGCAGTAAAGTAAATATGGTTCATCACTACATCTGACTGATAATTGGACACCCGGCCGGGATTCAATAAATCACCAGTACTCAGCTGCGCCCTGGTTCCATGGTAAAACGGTCCCCTATCCTCAGGCTGGCTTAAAGAAGTTATTGCCAGCTCTTGGTGTTTGGCGGCTTTCTCCAAATCTCCGGCTTGCTGATAGCAGCTTGACAGGTGATTGTGCAAACAAGAGAAGGCACTGATTACAGCCTGATTACCCACCGTCAGCGCCAATTCTAATGCTCTTTCATACCACAAAATCCGCTCAGAAACAGCAGGCTGCACCCTTGCAAGAAACCAGGCGGCAAGAAACCTATCAAAGTCACTGACAGCGTTGTCCCAGGCATGAAGAAAAAGAACGCCTGCCTCTCCATTTTGCCCCTGTTCTTCAAGCCTCATACCCTTGATGCAGCACCTCACAATCGAATTATCTGGATGAAAATCTGTAATCCTAATCGTTAAATTTTCTCAAAAGTAATACCTCCATGTGATAAAAAATCGCTCCTGAGAGTATATTTTCTCCCACATACAAACGACGCAATTTCCGCGTTATACATACAACAGATCAGTTAAAATCACAAAAAAAAGCCCTGCCTAAAAAGACAGGCCCGTTTCCCAAAACACCAATTAATTTATTTGCTGCTCTTTTTCTCTGAAACCTCTTTACACGCTAACCCAGCTTTTAATTGAAGAAACCTTTTAGGGTGACGAATATTTGAACAACCGTGCTGCAAGTTTGCTCATAAATACTGCAAAGCCAAGTTGAAGATCAAACCATTCTGGTCTCCTGAGCAAACGCTGGATTAAGGTAAATGTTAGATTTAGCCAAATATCATTTGCTGAGGAGCTGCTGATTTCACCCAGCTGCTGGGCAAAAGAAAAAATTCCACAACAAATTGTAGTTACCGTAACGCGGCATCGCTTCGATGCGCAGTTTCTGTTCCTGCCCGCATTCGCCGGTAGCGGTAACCACCGGCCTATTGCCGTCTTTGAGCGAGCCGATCAACTGCGGCGCTTTTTTGAGTGTTCCAGTTCCTTCGCCATATAAAAGGCCAGATGTATTTGGATGGCTTGGGGTTCAGCAAATTCTAACTGCACCGCATTGAACAGTTCCTGCAATATCTCATAATGTACTCTTTGATTCGGTGAAGTTTATAAATTAATATAGCATGCCTCTACTTTTTGGAAAAGTTCATATAATAAGTTCACAGTAGTATCCGCATCCGGAGGTTTAGGATATCGATCGGCATACTTATATATATAGGCTCCATAAAAATTTCCGAACGTCTGTCCGTACTCAAAGTCAAAAAAAGAGCTGGTATTCAATTGGATCAATGCGTCCAGCGTTCCCATAATGTGCACGTAAACCCATGCAGTGTGCCAGGGTTCAAATTCCTGATCTGTATCCCAGATAAAGGCTTGGTATACCTTCATGGCCATTTTTAGGGCATCTGCATCTTTTTCACAAGCGGCTTCTTTCAAATTATGGAGCAGCAAATACTTTTCTATACACTCATGAATTTGTACACACGTATTCAGCATCGCCTCAAATTTTGGGTCATTCAATTCATTGAGCAGTTCCATATCCAAATCAGAAACGTCCCAAATATCAATTAAACCCTTTAAATCTGCTAAAGGGCCGCTAGTTATTGCTTCAGACATCGCAATTCGAACCAGGCTCTGGATCGCGAAACGCAAGATTATTGGAGTGGCTTTTTTCAGCGTTTTTTTTGAAATGCGTGTTTTCATTTTTATTTAAAATATCTGTTATAGATCAAGATGCAGCAGACAAGAACGATTGCCAGCACTCCGGCAATCCTAAGTTTTGCAGGACTACTTTGTTTTTGCATTTGGCTGCTCTTTTTAGATACGTTTTCTGTGGCCTTGATCTTTTTCAGGCTCGCTGCATCTAATTGCTCCCTTCTGTGTTCAAATTCAGCTACCGTGCCATCCGGCCGGTAGCTGTAAATTTTGCTTTCGCGGTAGACCTTCGTCAGATCCAATTGTTGGAGTTCTGTCTGCTTGCTGATTTCAAAAGCTGAACTGCTTTGCTGTTTGCTGGTGTTTTTGAATAAGCCGCAACTATGCAAGAGCATAATGACCAGGTAAAACAGCAGGTGGATAAGCACAATCTTCCATATAATCTTATTTCTGGTCATGGTTGTGGCCCTCCCAATTTTTGCCCTTTGATCCAGTCTGCATAACACCTGATGCTGCGCGTATGCCGGACCTTTCTCCAGACGCCATCCCCATCGCGCTCATTAGCTGCCGAGGTGTTACCTTCTATCGAGTTTACATACTCCCCGCGTAGGTTTTCTACGATCCCGCAATGGCCAATGCGACCTAAGGAACTAAAATAAATCCCCAATACATTGCCGGGCTTTGGTTCTTTGACCTGTCGCGAAGCGGGGAACAGATCCGGACTCCAAGCAGTCTTAGGCTGCGAATAGCCTGCCTGTCCAAACACATAAGAAACCCATACCGCGCACCAGGGCGCGGCTGTTTTGATTCCTGTATACCTGAGGTATGCAGATACTTTTTGCCCAGTGTTCGGAACATTGCCCTCACGAGTGCCGATTTCTTTTTGTGCGGCAGCGACGACACGCTGATAAGCTTCATCAGCTTTCCCATACCTTATATTACTGCGATGAGCACCCCTACTGCTGCCAGCAAAAGCAAGGCAAACAATGCAAAGCAGAATTTTAACTGTTGCCATGAGTCTAAATCATAAAATTGTGAAACCATTATGTTTATTTCAGGTAGCCCAACGGCGCTCCAGAGTATACGCAGCAGCCAAAGACTGAGTCCCAGCAGCAGGAAGTAGCTGATCAGGGAAAAGAGCAGTAACATCCAGATGCTCGGATCAATAGTGCCAGCAGTTGGATCAAAGAACCCGATAAGCTTTGGTGCAGCGAACCACATGAGGATCAGCAGGCCAAAGAGTAAGTAAGGGAGTTTGGATAAGATCAAGTCAGGAAGACTTGATCCAGTGTGTCCAGTGTGGTGAATTGACCGATTATGACCACTTTGTTTCAAGTCTTCTGACTTGGAACCGATATTCATTTCTAATATTTTCATGTTTTTTGCTTTAAAGAAGGCAGCGCCGCAGCGCTACCTTCAGATTTAAAATTTACAGTACCGGGACCTTCCCTAAGTACATGCTGTTGGAAACCAGTTCTTTCTCCGTCACGGAGTTGAAACTGATGTAGGCATACACCTGATCGCCCGAGAAATCTCCAGGCAGCAACATATTGTAAGCTCCTGCTGAGCGGGCTACGATGTTCTCATAGAAGATATAAGTATCCTTATCTTCATTGTAGACCAACACCGTTGCCTTGTCTGTAGCCGCCTTGAACCTGTTGTCCGTTCCCACATTCGACCATTCAAAGTCGATAGAGCCGGCTGCTCCTGTTCCGGCCGAAACATCGGTGGGTACTACGACCTTGCCTTCGCTAAACTTCAGCTTTGTCCAGTCAAAACCAGGTACACCGGCTGTCATTTTGATCGCGTTTTCCAGGTGGTAGGCCACCGCCAGGTTCATTGGTGTAGCGATCTTGCTCTTCGCCTTGAAACCCGTCTGGATGATAGGGGCGATCCAGGTGAGGCCGCTGGTCACGATCCTGAACTTATCCCTTTGTAAAATTTGTGCAGGGGTCGCGGCCTTTCCGCTCATGCGGGGCAAACCTTTGATCACATCCAGTGTGCGCCAGTAAGAACCGACTACTGATCCTGCTTTGTTCCTGAATCCTCCGAGGATTCCTTGTCTTAAAATTCCCATTTCGTTTGAAAATGTTTTTTGTGTTTGTAAAATCTGTTTCTTCATCTCCGGCTTCGTCCTGCAGTACGTCGCTGTTGATGGTACAAAGAGAATACATTTCAGTCCCCTCTTCAAGTTCCCCGGGGTTCCAGCACCCTACCTGAAAATGTCTGCAAAAGCGGGTTTTCAAGGGGCTTACCGGCGCTGCATATTTTTTGAAATTTCTTCTTAAGCGCATTCTTCATCGACTTGATTGAGCATTTTGACCAATATTCCCCGCGTCGCTACACGGGTGCTTTCCTCTACCAGTTTAAATTTGTTCTCCAAACTTTTCAATGAAATGTCCCTGTCTACAGCGCCCGGCGTAGTCACGTTTTTGGAAAGAAAACGCAGTACAGAAGCCTTCGTCGGATTGTTGACCACACCGGTCGAGATCAGCAGGCGAAAAAAGTAACTGAGCACGTCAACTGACATGCTCAGGCTCAGTTTTTCCAGGGTTTCCTCCGAAGGTGCCATTGCCGAAAATGTTGTGGGCGGATTGACTACAACGACCGCTTTGGCCAGGCCACGCTCCTTTTTGCGCAGGCAGTCCATTTCCGCCCTTACATATTCCAGCATCACTTTCTTTACATCCGGAAGCCTTGTTTCATAAGGCATTACCTTTTTTTTGTAATAAGTGGTTTTGAAAATCTTTTCCAAATCACAAAGATGGCTGTACAGCTCTTCCGGTTCAGCTTTTTCTTCAAGGACTTCATGGAGCTTCGTTTTGCGATAACGCAAAAAAGCCTCCGCATTGAAATTACTGCGTTGCAGGAAATCACAAAATCGCTCATTGTAGTCATCAAAGCGCCCCTTGAACTCCTTCAGTACAAAATGCTGGATGTTTTCCAAATGCGCGACCTGCGCTCTTGTCGCCCTGCCCTTGTCCCTCAATTTGCTGATCTTACTGACAATGACCGCTTGCAATCGCTGGTCGATATGGTACTGCTTCATCAAAGGCAACATTTGCCCCAGACGAGCTTCCAGTTCAGTGGCAACCAAACGCAGTTGCAGCAGCGGAACTTGCAATGAAGGACTGAACAGGTCGTATTGGATTTGAAGATATTCCAACAGATCCAGTATAGCAATTTGTACCTCATCCCTCAAGTCCGATGCTAAGCCCGGTCCAGCTCCATAGGAATGCAATGTGTTTGAGAGATTGCGGCACTGCTTGTACAACAGATCCAGGTGACGGCCTTGTAGTTCATTGCTGATACAGGTCGCCGACATGAGTGCAAAAGTCTGCTTCACGTCTTTCTCCACCTGAGCGATCAAGGCTCTGCATTCCCCGGCACCGGCTTCGAGACCTATTGCGCCAGGCGGCGATAATTTTTCCAGAACAAATTGTTCCAGGTTTAATAATGAATGAAATTTCATGGTGTGATCCTCCCTAAATAATTGGTATTTGAAATGCGTTTTCTGTCGAGAGAGCAAACGCTCAGGTATACTTCCAGAGGCTGGCCAACGATCCGGAGGTCCAGCAGATGTGAGCATTCTCCCATCGCGCGGGTCACTCCGCCGATAAATCCATCGCTGATCTGGAGCTCAGGGCTATACATGGAGGTTTCGGCAATACTGGTTCTTCCCCACTTTTGGTGGTTGATCAAAGATGTTTACATTCCAACTGATAAAAAGCTCACTAGAAAACCAAAACTAAGGATCTTTTTAAAAAGATAATTTCTGTTTGAAAATATGTGACCACCAAAAGTGGGGAAGAACCCAATACTGTCCACCTGATTTCGGAATCCGCTGTCCAGCCATTTCGCTGCAAAATGTCCACTAATTTCAGCCAAAGTATCCACTTGACTGATTTTAAAGGCTTTGAATCATCATTTATATGGGGTCTGCATTCCTGGTCTGCTGAGCAGTTTCAGAAAGCTCAGCGTACTGAAAATAGGGTAAAATCTGGATTCTAAACACAGAGTTATAAAGAATTGAATTGGGGAGGCTACTAACGCTTATCTAAGCGCATTTATCAGGCAGAAATACCTAGCGCCAGGTCCAGGGGATCCAGAAAGCGTTGGGTGAAAATTGACTGGACACTTTGGCCCGAAAAGAGGTGGATACTATCTGGTTCTTCCCCACTTTGTGTGCAGGACGTTTTTTGTAGGCTTTCTTTTTCCCTAGTCGAATATCATAATAAGCTAATGCCTCCGATAGGGTGCTATAGGCTCCGGGATATCCTTGCTCCCTGAGCTCGGCCCAAAGTGTGTTCAATTGGATAGCAGGAACTTCCTCCATTCGTTGTTTAATAAAGTTGAAATAACTTTCTATCATGCCTTTTTCTCTATATGATTTTCGCATTAATACCTCCACAGAAAGGTATTTCTTAACCGTAGTTCTATTCATGCTGAGCACCCGGGAAATTCCACTAATAGACATTCCCTTTGCCTGTAATTTCTTCATCTCATCAAAACGTTGTTTAATGATTCCGTCTGTGGCGGGCAGTCGTTTGCCAGCAGGTAAAGCTTCGGGAAAATTGGACTGCCTTGAGTTGGTTTTAGGTGCTATGGCATTGCTAAGCCTTGAATATTCCCTTATCATTACTCTTTTAACAGCCTCTCCCAAATTCTTTAGCAGATGCCAGCGATCAGTCACTTGTAGTGCATTAGGAGCACCCTTTGTGGCACCCCGTACATATTTATGATAACGATCACGGGTAATGACTTCTATTTCCGGCTGTTTTTTCAGCCAGTTCTCTAAGCTTTTTTCCTCCCGGTCCGGTAAAAGATCAACTATTTTTCCAGTATCTAAATTTACCAGTATGCTGCCATATCTGTCACGTTTTTTATAAGCCCAATCGTCAACTCCGACAGCTTTTAGTTGATCCAAAGGTGGTAAGGGAGCCTTATTAATCAATCGCAATAGTGTAGAATCACTTATGGGCATCGACAATGAATTACAAACCCGTTCTGCGGACTTACCACCCATCTCCAAAACAGTGGTTAGCAGCCTCTCATCCAACCTTTTAGTTCGTTATCTGCATGGCTCGAAATGATCCGAAAAACGCTCAGTAAATATCTTCCGTTCGCAGGTTTCGGTAAGGCACCGGTACTTTCTGGAACGCAGGTAGATAATACAATTTTTTCCAAATGTGGGAAGATCGCGAAATTTCCTCAAGTAATAGCTGTGAAGCTTTTTCGAAGGCGTTAGACAACCTGGACAACGGCAAACCCTTTGCCTGCTCTGTACATAGATATTGACCAAATCGGTCTGGTTATCTACAGAAACTACTTTAAAAGGATCAATAGAGGAGAAAATCAATTTTGATACATTCATTAAAGATTAACGAATAACGACCTTAATTTATCATAAAACCACCAAAACTGGGGAAGAACCACTATCTCCGAAATCTCCACCGGAAGGGCTTTTTGGTAATTTGTTGAACAATTTTTCCCCTTTTGGACTAAGTATTGGTTCCACCTCCACGCCATGAGATTTTGCGATCTGAAAAAGCAATGATTTGGCTTCTTCGAAGGTTAAACCCAAATGCTCCATTAAACTGTCTGTAGTCAGATCTGCTACTGGAGTTACGATTTTGTTTTTATCATCTTTCATATAAATATTTAAAATTAACAAAGAGACATTTCCATTGACTAATTTCCATACTTTTATCTTGAAAACATGACTGAACTGCGCTCTTTTTTCTACGGCAAATTTATTGAGAAATACCGATATGTCATCGGTACCCTCATTTCATGGCTTTTTCTTGCCTGTGTGTTTGGGGAACGAGCTATTGCTTTTGGAGCTTGCAATTAAAAATGGTCAATTGAAAAAAGAGAAAGAGGGACTATTCTGGACCAAATTGTAAGATATCTTTATATAAATGTATCTTTGTATGAAGATATATACGTATATTAACATCATGGCTACTAAGAAAAAAACAACTTCAAGAAACAAAACCAGTGACGGATTTGCTTATCTAACAAAAAGGGTTTTAGTTAGTAAAGCAAGAAGTGCTGGCAAGATAGCTGCAAAAAATGCAATGGAAATCATGGGATATGTAGTGACGGTGAAAGATGGTTGGGTTGTAAAACAACATCAAGACGGCAGAGTTGAACAACTTGAAAAGCTGCAAACCGCTTAAACCAAAAATGTGACAGAACAAAAAGCTCCACCCCAGTTACGATTGCGTGTATTTGCCGGCCCTAATGGATCGGGGAAAAGTACAGTAATCAAAATGATCCGTGATACAATTGTGGATGACGATCGAACTAAATTGGATGTTGGTTCTTATATCAATGCTGACGACATTGCAAAAGCACTTACTAATAACATATTTAGTTTTGCAGATTATGAAATATCATGTGGTAATGATGATGTATTAAAATTTGCTGAAGCATCTGGTTTATTATTTGATAATTTTAGTTTAGAAAAACTATCTTCTGCATTTGATATCAACAACAATAAACTTGAGCTATTAGATAAACAAAGTTTGGATAGGGTAGCTCAAATCATTGCCAGATATCTTAGAAAAGCATTACTTACTGCTGAAAAACGGTTCTCTTTCGAAACTGTTTTTTCTCATGAATCAAACCTGGACATCATGCGAGAAGCTGTCCAGGCCGGGTACAAAGTATATCTATATTTCGTTTCTACCGAGTCGCCAGAAATAAACAAGTTCCGTGTAGCCTTACGTGTAAAAGAAGGTGGACATGATGTACCTGCCGATAGAATTGAAAAACGCTACTACAGATCACTAGAGCTTCTTTACGAAGCTGCAGAGATTGCCTATCAAGCGTTTTTCTTCGACAACTCTATAGATTTTGAGCCTTTTAAATTGGTTGGTCATTTTAAAAAGTCTGGAGATAAAAAGATTTGGGATACAGTAGACAATGGTAAGGTTTCAGCATGGTTTAGGAAATACTATTTATCTGTTGCAGCTCACAAAGGAGATGATGTCCCTGAAGTCTATAAAGCTAATGGCGCCTAATCCGACTAACACTAGAAAAGCTAAAAGTAAAGTAGACTATACAGTAGTCATGTCCAGAATGGATTATGAGATATCAAACGGGTGCATGAGCATGCATTACTGAATGATGTAAAGTTTCCTTTTAAAAAGGTTTATATCCTCGAATTTCAATCGAAAAATGTGTACAAAGTAACAAATGTAGTTATTTACATCGGCTCAGATTTTAACTAAAGCGAGTTTAGAAATCCGCCTGAATGTACACTCAAATGGAAGATTCACGTTAAGCTGAAAATCTTTTAAAAATGAATTTACTAAGGTATATATGTTTAATTAACACGCTCTATACCTGCCATTAGACAGCTATATACTTCCCGATAGATTCCTGATGTTATCCACCGGAGAAATACTATTCTTGAAATTTATTCCGGAAATCAGTATGTTAGTAAACTAACAACACTAAAGCTAAACGCTCCATGCCCCCTCAGAAGTCGACCGCTATTTTATTCGCCGTAGCCATACTGTATGTTTTTACAGCCTGGATGAGTTCCGGCTATTACCATTGGGATGAGCATTACCAGATCATAGAATTTGCGAACTATAAACTGGGGAATGCTGCGATCGACGACCTCGCATGGGAATACAAAGCTTCCATCCGACCGGGATTACAGCCTGCTTTATGCTTCATCATCTTCAAATGCCTCAGTACACTCGGAGTGACGAGTCCATTTATACTAACGCTGTGCCTGAGAATACTGACTGCAGCCACAGCCATCTACCAACAAATTGCTTATGAAGAATTTTAAAATATTGATACTCTTTTTTGCTTTTGTAACTTACTCGAAAGATGGTAAAAGTCAGGAGGTTAAAATCAAACCGACTGTGTACTTTCTTGCAGATACAATTAGTGTCGAAAGAAATAATCGAGTGATGGAAATAGGGAAACTTCCAAATAATGGAATTTATTATGCTTTTTTCTGCAGATGTATTTCGCCTTATCATTTCTATCCAACATTTATTCGAAATAAATCCTTTAAACCGGAGCTTACCAAGGATAAGCCGAATGGGAATTACCTCTCTTGGGAGGAGTTAGCTAATTTGCTTAGAAAACATGGAAATGAATTTGTAAAACAGTATAATTTTATTATCGTAGAAAAGTTGCCAGATAGGTCCTTCCAAGTTATTGAGAAGTTACATTGGGTGGATCAGGAGCCAATAACAACATTAAAATAGCGTCTGGGAATCAAAGATGGCATGCATAAAAGTAAAGCGCTTAATCTATCAAATATTCTTTGGCTTATTTTTAAGCGTCGCTGTCAGCGCACAGTCGGTCAGCAAGATAAAATTTGACGTAGGTAACGACCCTTTAACCACTGACAAAAATTTAGTATCGGTTAGTACCTCTATTGCGACCAAACAAGCTTACGTAGATGGGATTCATTTCAAGCTTATCGTCGAAAATAATTCAGGTAAATCTATTGGTAGTTTAAATGTTGCTAATCGATTAGCAGTTGGCTTGTTTAACGAACGCGGATATGATATCGCGATACGTAATAATGCGGGCTTTAGTACTCCATTTATTAATATTGATTATACCAAGTGAGAATTCGATATAATCTCGTACCTTCATCTTAATCAGACCATCGCTTATCTTAACTAATCGAAAATATGAAAACATCGCTCTCAATCTCTCTAATATGTTTTGGCTTATTTTTAAATACCGCCCTCACCGCACAGTCAGTCAGTGAGATAAAATTTGACTTTAGTGACCACCATTTAAACACCGCCAAGAATTTAATATCGGTTAGTACCTTTATTGCTACCAAACAAGCAACTGTAAACGGCATTCACTTCACGCTAGTCGTAAAAAATAACTCTGACAAATTTATATCGGTTAAAAATGTAGCTGAGCAACTACAGGTTATACTGACTAATGAACGTGGACTTAATATTTCTGTGCCTAACAATTCGTCAATAGAACTTCAGATTAATAGGCGGGTAAAAAATGTAAAGTGGAAGTTTAGCTCAGAATCAATAGTTCCAGATCAGGCTTTTATTAATGGTAGAAAAGATAACGTCGATATCAAAGCCCAGGAATATACACAGATTCCTGCAGGTGGTGATTGGAAAATCAACTTGACACTTAAGAATGTAAAACAAGTTAATACACCAGAGGATGTCATAAATAGAGGTTTGAAGCCCACAAAAATCCTGTCACCGGGTAAATATATCCTACAGTTAATACTGCCTATAATTTCAGCCGAGCAAAATATATCAGAGGGATTTAGTGGTCAATATATAAGTCCGTTTATTAATATTGAATATATGAAATGAGAGGATTCAACAATTGTGCCGGATTGTATATTCTTGCACCTTAATGTAAATCGTGACCATCGCTCGCCTCTTAACTAATCGAAAACATGAAAATATCGCTCCTAATAACATATTCTGGTTTATTTTTTAACGGCACAGTCCTCACACAATCGGTAAGCGAGATAAAATTTGAGGTTCGTGAGAACTCTTCAGCCACTGACAAAAATTTAGTATCGGTTAGTACCTCTATTGCCACCAAACAAGCTAATGGAGACGGCATTCATTTCACACTGATCGTAAAAAATAATTCAGGTAAATCTATTACTATTAACAACGTCGCTAACAGATTAGCAGTTACCTTAATTAATGAACGCGGGTTTGATGTCGCAATACGTAATAATGCCTTATTAATGATTAAAAGGGGGGACCCACGGTGGAAATATCGATCAGAAACAGTAGTTCCAGGTTCAGTTTATATCAATGGAAGGGAAGAAAATGGCGATATCAAAGCTCAGGAATACATACAAATCCCTGCAAATAGCAGTTGGAAAATCAATTTAGTACTTAAAAACGTCGTGAAAATTGAAACGTCTCAAAATATTCAGGATGGGATAACAAAGCTAGCGCCAGGAAAATATAAACTAATGCTGCGATTGGGGATCTTTTCTAATAACCAACATAAGTCAAGTAGCTTAGTTGCCGGCTTTGAGTCTCCATTGATTGAGATTGATTATACCAGGTAAGTATTCGATACATTCTCGTACCTTCATAGTAACCATAATTGTCTTTTAAAAACTCGAATCAGTGAAAGTATCGCTCCTAATCTCGTCAACATGTTTCATGGTCGCGCTCATATTTATTCAGATGATATGTTGGGGGCAGAACAAACACGAGTTTAATATTGTAAAGGACGAGCCTCGGGCCCTCATTACAAAAGTTTTTTTAAGCAATCGTCATCAGGAATTATATGATAAAACACCGGCCGACAGCGTCTACATGCTATCAGTTGCAATATCATTTGATCACGAAGGCAAAGTAGATACGGTGCTCTTTCCTAAAAAGATTTCCGAACACACGAGGAAGGTATTTGGAATAAATCATCAATTGATTGATAATTTTAAAAACTTCAAATTCAGCTGGTTTAAATTTAAAAATCAGATTGTTCTTCTTCCCATTCTATTTGCCCAGTTTCAGGATAAAAATATTATTCTGAGCAAGAATTTCCTTGAGGATTATCAGAACGTTTGGCCTGAATTTGGATCCTTATTAAACGGCAAAGAACTCATATTATTAGAACCTTATGTCAATTATCATGGTAGATATAAATATCATTAACCCGTCGCTCTCGATCTCTCTAATGTGTTTTGGCTTATTTTTAAATACCGCCCTCACCGCACAGTCAGTCAGTGAGATAAAATTGGACCTTAGTGACCACCATTTAAACACCGCCAAGAATTTAATATCGGTTAGTACCTTTATTGCTACCAAACAAGCTACTGTAGACGGCATTCACTTCACGCTAGTCGTAAAAAATAACTCTGACAAATTTATATCGGTTAAAAATGTAGCTGAGCAACTACAGGTTATACTAACTAATGAACGTGGACTTAATATTTCTGTGCCTAACAATTCGTCAATAGAACTTCAGATTAATAGGCGGGTAAAAAATGTAAAGTGGAAGTTTAGCTCAGAATCAATAGTTCCAGATCAGGCTTTTATTAATGGTAGAAAGGATAACGTCGATATCAAAGCCCAGGAATATACACAGATTCCTGCAGGTGGTGATTGGAAAATCAACTTGACACTTAAGAATGTAAAACAAGTTAATACACCAGATGATGTCATAAATAGCCGCTTGAAGCCGACAAAAATCCTGTCACCGGGTAAATATATACTACGATTAATACTTCCTATGATTTCAGCCGAGCAAAATATGTCAGAGAGATTTAGTGGTCAATATATAAGTCCATTTATTAATATTGAATATATGAAATAGGTATTGGATATATTTCCGTAGGGGTCTTGGTTTTACTAAAAATTAGAATTTGGTTTTGCAAAAACACAATTAGATACATGGACGCTAACTCAAATAAATTCATCTCCTGCATAGCGCATAGCGACAAACTGTCTATATTGAAAACGACTCGCAAACTTTTAACCATTGCTTGCTTAAGTGTATTTTTCATTCACACAATTAGTGCACAGGAAGTCAAGAAGAAAACAATACATTTTTTGGCTGATACAGTGGATATCCCTAAGAATAGTCGATTATTAGAAATTGGTCTATTTGAAAGGGAGATCACCTATTATGTTTTTTTTGCACGTGTAAATCCCTCTATAACTCTGCTCCTATGTTTACCGTTAGGAAAGATAGAATCAAACTGGAGAAAAGTGCATCACTACCTGTCGGTAATTACGTTTCTTAGGAATTACTCTCTGAACTATTTTCCAAGCACGGCAATGATTTCCCTAATAACTATGAGTTAATCATTGTAGAAAAACAGCCTGATCGAACTTACCAGACAGTCGATAGATATTTTAGCAGCAAATCTCGACATGTCCGGATTTCCTAATTCATCGGCGTTAATAAATCAGTTCGCTTCGTTGCCGGCTTTTGATCCACAATGATTGCTATTGATATACCAGGTAAGTATAAATATATTCTCGTACCTTCATAGTAACCAGATCATCGCTTGTCTTAACTAATCTTAAATATGAAAGCATCGCTCTTAAAGAATCAATGTATTTTGGTGGAAAAATAGTACCAATGCCTTCCACTGCACATCATTTCAAAACGGATGTAAGATTTAAAATCTTAAATACTCTATCTGATATATCAGATATTTCAGATCTTAGCTACTACGCGTCTTATTAATTAAGATCTGAAATATGTAACGCTTCGAATTGTAAGTCAAAGGATACCACTATGAAAAAAATCAGCATAATCGCAATAATGCTAATAGTACTACAATGTATTACATTTTTAGCACAGGCAAATCAAATCAATGATACATTAGCCATTTACAAAGTGGTTTATCATTCATTGACATCAAAGAAAAAAACGAGGTACAATATCAAGCCTAAAACTTACATGGTTCGGAACTTTGACTTCAAAAACATGGTAAATCCTTTCGATAAGAAGAGTGAGGAAATCTGGAATAGAGCAAACTGGAGAGAATTTAATTTGCAAATGGATACCTCTAAAGTAAAAAATTATAAACTGGAAACTAATGGTAAACCTTGGTTTCCAACGACAAAATCCACATACGATTACAATTTGAGCTTCAGTCCTATTATTTTTAATACGAAAAAAGATCTTGCATTAACAGTCACAACTGCTTACCTAAATTCAGAAAACTGGAAAGTTGTGTATTATCTGGAATTTGTTAAAGGAAAAGGTTGGGGAATAATCAATATATTTCAATTTTCTATGACCTAGATTACCCTAGGTGCGTAGATCCAATCACCAGACGACCTCTTGTATCCTAACGAATCGAAAATATGAAAATATCGCTCTTAATCTTCCTAGTATGTGTTGGCTTATTTTTCAACGGCGCAGTCCTCGCACATTCGGTCAGTGAGATAAAATTTGACGTAGGTAACCACCCCTTAACCACTGACAAAAATCTAGTAACGGTAAGTAGCTCTATCGCTACCAAACAAGCTAATGTTGATGGCGTACATTTCACGATCAGCGTAAAAAATAATTCGGGTAAATCTATTGACATTTTAAATGTTGCGAATAGATTATCAGTTGGCTTATTTAACGAACGCGGATATGATATCGCGATACGTAATAATGCGGGCTTTAGTGCTCCATTTATTGATATTGATTATACCAAGTGAGAATTCGATATAATCTCGTACCTTCATCTTAATCAGACCATCGCTTATCTTAACTAATCGAAAATATGAAAACATCGCTCTCAATCTTCCTAATATGTTTTGGTCTGCTTTCATGCACTGGTACTGTAACAGCACAATCAGTTATGGAGGTTAAATTTAAAATGCTGAATGAGCATTCGCGTTCTGCCATTGAGAAAAATTTAGTAGAAGTTAGTGTCTTAATTAATCCCAAACAATCCGGTGGCGACGGCATTTATTTTACCGTTACTGTGAAAAACAATGCGTACAATTCTATGTCCGTTAAAAATATTGTAAACCTACTGTCAGCTAACCTTTATGATGAACGTGGATTTAATATTGCTGTGCCCAATGTCGCGCTAAAGGAATTTAAACTCAACAGAGCACAGAAGGATACTACATTTGTATATCGTTCAGAATCAGTAGTTGTGGATCAGGTTTTCATCAATGGAAGGGAGGAAAGCGGAGATGTCAAAACACAGGAATATGTGCAAGTCCCGGCAGGGGCTATTTGGAAGATTAACTTGATTCTTAAGAATGTAAAACAAGTTGAAACGCCTGAAGATGTGCAGAATAGAAGCCTTAAATCCACAAAAAGTCTGTCACCTGGAAAGTACAAATTAAAGCTAAGCTCACTAATCTTACCAAAGATAAAAAATCAATCAGAAGGGTTCAGTGCAGCCTATCACACTCCATTTATTGATATTGAGTATACGAAATAACCAAAGTGATATGAAAAAACTACATTTGTTTTGGTTCCTGATCCTATTACTAATCAAGATCCCTGCAATTGCACAAAAAACAAGAAGCTTGGAGAAGCTAACTCAAAAAATATGCAGTGATCTGCCTATTAAATTATCTGACCTTAAAGACGATCGTCCTTTTTACGCTTTCTCACTGGAGATCAAGTTGCGCAAGCTTGGTAATAAAGTTTCAGTTATTGAAGCAAAAGCCAATGATAGTATAGGTTATGTGGCAATTGATAATTTCGCCTTCCTGAAAAAGTACGACTACGGATTTTTAATGAAGGATGCTAAGGAGAAAACTTTACAAATTCCTATACTGATGATGCCCTACCGCTCGGATACTGTCAGAAAAGAAAAAAATGTACCTTTCAGGGAATTTAATAAAAGCATCCAAAACTTATTTAAACAGAACAAGGCTGAAAGATCTAAAATACCTTCGATCATTACAGATCCAATCCTTGCGTATACGGATAAGAAGTTTGTAGAGAAGCTGCACCGTCAGGCGCCGTCATTTACCTACGAGTTGGAAGACATTGAAATGATCAAATTGGACGATTGTTTTCCCTTAACATACGGTACGCTAAAAGATTCAATTGCATCTTATTCATTCACCAGAATAATTGAAGTTAGCAGGAAAAATGGAAAGATCATCGTAGATGCTGCCTACCATGATCACCAAATAAAAGAAATAGCTAAATTGAATCTTGATTGTTTGAAAGCCTATGATTTCAATAAAATGATGCCAGGCGCGAAGAAGGTAACATTTGTGATTCCAACCTTATTAATAATATCTAATTATACCTCGAAGCCTATAGTGGAACGGTCTATTCTGTTTGACAAAAATACCATACGCGCATTATTTGGAGCCGGTCCTGATACAGGACCTGAAAATACCAGGATATACCTAAATCCTCATATACTTTACGCAGACAAAGGAGTGTATGACTAGCCTAAAATAATTATATGTCTTCCACTAATATAGGCCTACAGTTTTTGAGGTAAATTTATTTCAAAAATGAATGAACATATTCTAAATTTACTAACACAAACAGTCTTGGAGCAGCTTTGGCCTCTTACTTCCGAAGAAAAAAAGAGCTGGTGTTGAACAAGTTTCAATTGCAGAAAAGAACGGATTTAGGAAACCTTTTTAAAAATGAAATTTTACGAAGTATGAGAATATCCAGAAGGTTGTTTCTAACCCGATTCATGACAATTCTTTCGGGGGTTATTTTCATCGATGTGCTCTTCGAGCGGTTTTCCATCAAGTTTAAGGAGTATCATCTCAATAGTAATCCGGAAATTACTCATTTGAAAGCCATTCAAATATCCGATTTGCATCTAAAGAAACTAAGGTTTCACCATGATGCCATGTGTAAACAAATAGAAAATAGTCATCCCGACTTATTACTGCTTACAGGCGATTTAATTGACGATGCTAAAAATTTGCCCGAACTGGAAAGCTTTCTAAAATTACTACCATTAGCAACTCCAAAATTTGCCGTGTTAGGAAATTGGGAATATTGGGGAGGAGTTGCCATAAGTGAATTGCAATGTTTATATGCCAAATATGGGTGTAAACTATTGATCAATTCTCAGGAAAGCGTAGTTCTTAAGGGACGAAAAATTACAATAACTGGAATAGATGATTTTGTTGCAGGCAAGGCAGATATAAAAAAAGCAACTGAAAATTTTTCAAAGTCCGATTATCATCTGGTATTAAATCATTGCCCGCAATATAGTGAACAAATCTCTTTGGAAGTTGATGAGAAAATTCCAGTAGACTTAATTTTGTCTGGTCATACTCACGGTGGCCAAATAAACTTTTTTGGATTTGTGCCTTTTCTTCCCCAGGGAAGTGGCCGCTTTGTTGGTGGATGGTATACCGTCGGCAAGCATAACCTATATGTTTCAAAGGGAATTGGCACAAGCATATTACCAATAAGATTTGGCGCAAGAGCGGAAATAGCTATTTTCAACTTCTAACACTGGCTTGACCAGATAACTGAAATCATGTTTGGATTTAAATTATTTTTCAAATAGCTTTATACCTAAATAAACGCTCCATACCTGACGTATCTCAAAACTAATTCCCTTATGGTTAGGCTCTTTTTCTCAATATTTTTAGTTGCCTTTTTGTCTATCAGCTGCCATGCGCAGACTGCAAGTGATTCTTTAAAAGATTCGATCAGCCAAATCATTTTGTTGCTTGGAAACCTTGGGGTAGTTTAATGGCAAGTCCTCGACATGGTGAAGATATCAAGGCAGGCCCATGCCGGTCACAGGCTGATGTTGTGTGTATTTTTGATCTCCGCCATCACAAAGGTGCTATGCGTACTACCTATGCTCTCTACCGATCCCAGCTTGTTGAACACAAAGTCCTGATAGTGTTTCATGTCCCTTGCATATACCTTTAGGATGAAGTCATAGTCTCCTGATATGTTATAGCATTCCACTACCTCATCGATCTTCAGGATGTCGGACACAAAATTGTGCCCGATCTTCTTATCATGCTGCTTGAGCCTGATGTTGCAGAAGACAATAAAGCCATGGTCGAATTTTTCAGGATCCAATATGGCGATGTATTTCTTGATATAGCCGCTGTTCTCCAAACGCCTTACACGTTCAAAAACCGGAGAGGGAGAGAGGTTTACCAATTTGGACAGTTCCTTTGTGGTATACTTTGAATTCTGAGCCAATAACTTCAGCAACAACAGATCTATTTCGTCCAAGCCTCCCATAGAATAATTTTCTTTTATCGGGCTAAAACTACAATAATAAAAGAACAATAAACCGAATTATCAGATAATTCAGCCATTTTTTCTTAATATTCTGTTTTTGCAAGTTTAATAATCCACCATTTTATCTTTGCACCAGTTAAAAGACTGAATCATTTATTTTTATGCAACTGTAAGGAAGCAATGGCTTCTGAATGACGGCAGAAAAGTTTATAAATGAGGTTGACCTGCCAGTCTTTGACCGATAGTAACAATTTTGAAAAATAGCCATATGAAACTTTTAGAAAAATCGCAGCTAGGTAATGTCAAACTAAGAAACAGCATGGCCATGGCAGCGATGACCAGGGGCCGCGCAGACAGAGATGGCCTGGTAGGTGACATGACAATATCCTATTATGCCCAAAGAACGGGCGCAGGCCTGCTATTTACCGAAGCCATCAGGATTAGTGAAGAAGCTACTGGAAGTCCACTCACCCCGGGTATTTTCAGTCCCCGACAGATAGAAGCATGGAAAAAAGTAACAACGGCAGTACACGATAGCGGCGGTGTAATTATCGCCCAGCTTTGGCACACCGGTCGCCTGGGGCATTCTGTGGACAGGAACGGCAGGCTCCCTATTGCACCATCACCCTTGCCTGTAAGGGGAATGAAACATTTTACCTCCCAGGGCCTGAAGGACTACGAGATCCCCAGGGAAATGACAATCCCGGAGATTGAGCAGACCATAAGGGACTATGGCCAGGCCGCAAAAAATGCCATATCGGCAGGGTTCGACGGGGTTCAGCTTCACGCTGCGAATGGCTATCTGCCCAACCAGTTCCTGGCTGAAAGTGCCAACCAAAGGACAGATGGTTATGGCGGCAGCATCCCCAACAGGACCCGTTTTGTACTGGAGGTAATTCAGGAATTGATCAGTGCGGTGGGAAGTGAAAAGGTGGGCATTAAAATATCCCCTTTTCATACCTATGGCGATATGGTACTTGATGACCCTGCCGGAACCTATACGCACCTGATTGAAGAACTAAACAAACTTGACTTTGCCTATGTGGAACTCATGAGGCGAAGCCCCTACCCTCCTTCGTCTGGAGATCATGCCATTAACAACGAGATTGAATTCTTTGGCAGTAAGATTAACCAAACGGTTATTGCCAATGCAGGCTATGATAAGGATTCCGCCGAAGCAGAACTTAAAAAGGGCATTGCAAAGCTTATTTCCTTTGGCAAGCTATACATCGCAAACCCCGACCTGGCTGAACGGTTTGAAAAAAATGCCGAGCTCTGTGAGCCGGACAGGGCAACAATGTACGGGGGCGGGAAACAGGGTTATATTGATTATCCACTATGGAACGGATAGAATTCTGCATCGATATTTTTTTTATTTTGCCACAACAAAGAAATTTATTAAGAACACATTGAAGAAGTTATTAGCATTATTAAGTAAAGCAGGTTTCGATAGTTTCCTGCTAATGATAGGCATTATGATCCTGCTGGCCTATTTTTTCCCGCAGCCAGGTATGGTCAAAGAACCTGTTTCGCTGGAGCAGATTGCCAATGTAGGCGTGTCGTTTATCTTCTTATTTTATGGGCTGCGGTTGAGTGTCGGGAAGTTGAAAGCCGGGCTTGCCAACTGGAAAATGCACATTATTGTTCAGTTGACAACCTTTTTGTTTTTCCCCCTCATCGTTCTGGCATTTCGCCCCTTGTTAGTCGGCACTGACTTCGAACTGCTTTGGTTGGGTGTATTCTTTCTGGCGGCTTTACCGTCCACAGTTTCCTCTTCAGTGGTCATGGTTTCCATCGCCAAGGGTAACATACCCGCAGCCATTTTCAATGCAAGCATTTCCAGTTTGATCGGAGTAGTAGTTACGCCCCTATGGGTTGGGCTGTTCATCGCTTCTGCAACAGGCGATTTTAATGTCACTGATATCGTCATAAAGTTGACCCTTCAGGTCTTGCTGCCTGTCATCATCGGCATCAGCCTTAACCCGCGCTTTGGCGCCATTGCCGAAAAACATAAAAAACACCTCAAATATTTCGATCAAGCCATCATCCTTACTATCATTTACACGTCTTTTTGCAAGTCATTCTCCGAACATCTTTTTGAAGGCTTTACCGCCCTTGAACTTGCCGGACTGGCCGCAGGGATGATGGCTTTATTTTTTGCTGTATTCTTTTGTGTCGGACTACTCAGTCGCTTCTTTGGCTTTTCAGATGAAGATCGAATTACTGTCCTATTTTGTGGGTCTAAAAAGTCGTTGGTACACGGAACGGTCATGTCGAAAGTGCTCTTTCAGCACAGTACCATCACCGGCATCGTATTGCTGCCGCTCATGCTTTACCATGCACTGCAATTGATTGCCGCCAGCATCATCGCCCAGCGTATGGCTCGACGAAAAGGCGTATAATTTGGAATTTTTCTTGAAACTGTAAGCCATGGAGATCTATTGAAACTAGATCGCAAATTCTTTGCGTATTATTTCTGCCCCTGCGCTCAAAGCACTTAGTTTTCCTCTTGCGACGTTTCGGGACAGGGGGGCCATGCCACAATTTGTACTCGGGTAAAGATTTTCGACAGCTACAAACTCAAGGGTTTTGCGCAGGGTATCAGCTACTTCCTCGGGGGTTTCGATAATGTTGGTTGCAACGTCAATTGCACCCACCATCACTTTTTTCCCGCGGACAAGTTCTATTAAATCTAAAGGCACATTTGAATTATGGCATTCGAGGGACACCATACCAATACTGGATTTTTGAATTTTAGGGAAAATTTCTTCGTATTGACGCCACTCTGAACCAAGTGTCTTCTTCCAGTCATTATTAGCCTTTATTCCATAACCATAGCAAATATGTACCGCAGTTTCGCAGGTCAGACCTTCAATTGCCCTTTCTAATGCTGCCATCCCCCAATCGTTGACCTCATCAAAGAACACGTTGAAAGCAGGTTCATCAAACTGGATAATATCTACCCCCGCATCCTGTAGTTCCCTTGCTTCTTCATTGAGTAATTTCGCGAACTCCCAGGCCAATTTTTCCCGGCTTTTATAATGGTCGTCGTATAACGTATCTATCATGGTCATCGGTCCTGGTAAAGCCCATTTTATAGGTTTATCGGTCTGTTTACGTAAAAATTTGGCATCATCCACAAAAACTGCTTTTTGACGTGCAACCTCACCTACAACCATAGGGACAATCGCCTCGTAACGGTCACGGATTTTTACGATTTTACGATTTTCAAAATCTACGCCGCTGAGGTGCTCGATGAAAGTGGTTACGAAATGCTGGCGTGTCTGCTCACCATCACTGATGATGTCCACACCTGCCAATTGCTGTTCCTGCAAAGCAATGCGCAAAGCATCTTGTTTCCCTTCAAACAGCTGATCGCCGTCCAACGTCCAGGGTGACCATAGTTTTTCGGGTGGTGCTAGCCAGGAAGGTTTGGGTAAACTTCCAACAATTGAGGTTGGCAATAGTAATTTTTTCATTATAGAATAATTTTAATGTGTGTGTGTGTAACAATTAAAGCGTGAAATTGGCAGACCACTGGTCGAGGATACTTTTGTAAGGTTTAATAAAATGCTCTTCTGCAAATTTACCCTGCTCAATTGCCAGCTGGCTGCGTTCTTCCCGGTTGTAGACAATTTTTGTCAAGGAATGGTCCTGATTTTTCAATCTGGGCTTATATGACAGTCCCGCAGCAGAATTGGCATTATAGATTTCAGGTCTATAGATCTTCTGGAACGTTTCCATCGTACTAATGGTACTGATTAGTTCGAGATTTGTATAATCGGCAAGTAGGTCGCCAAAGTGAAAAAACGTCAAAGGTGCAATGCTATTTGGCGGCATAAAATAACGTACCTGCAGGCCCATTTTTTTGAAATATTGCTCTGTTAAAGAAGAACTGTCGGGTGCATATTCAAAGCCTAATACCGGGTGGTGGTTTCCCGTACGATGGTACGTTTTATTGTCCGATACGCTCAAACATATAACAGGCGCCTTTGTAAAGTGCTTCTTGTAGCATTCTGAATTTACAAAATGCTTAAATATATTGCCGTGCAGGTCACCAAAATTATCAGGAATGCTAAAATGATCCTTGCCCTTATTATGCGCTAAAAGCAATACGCTAAAATCATAATCGCGTACGTAAGATGAAAAGTTGTTTCCGACAATGCCTTCGATGCGTCTGCCCATTTTATGATCGATGATGTGCGTTTTTAAGATTTCGATTGAAGGAAATGTTGTACCACTGCCATCAATATCTATATCAACAGAAACAATTTCCAGTTCAACCGAATAGCGATCGTTATTGGGATTATCCCAGCTCGCCAGGGCGTTAAAACGATTGTTGATCATATCAATGGTGTTGCGCAGATTTTCCTGACGACTTTCTCCCCTTGCCAAGTTGGCAAAATTTGTTGTTGTACGCGTACTGTTGGACGGGATGTAGTTTTCGTTGAAATAGATACTCTTTAGTGTGAATGCAAAACCAGTCCTGGCAGTATTCCCTGTGTCTTCCGTAAATTTCTTTTCGGTTATTCTTGAATCTTCTGTTGTGATCACCTTCATAAATTGGATAAAGTTATTTTATCCTGCAAATTTCACATTAAAAGATAAATTAATTTAATTAATGAATAAATCAGATAATTATTCTTTTTTGACCGCTTTGAAGGATAATTATTCTTTTTCAGCCTATACATATTGATGGAAACAGATGATTTTTCTTAATAGCGCTCCTGAATTTGGTTAGTGATAATAGATGCCTGAATCTGCATCATGCACGATCAATTTGAACTTCGAAAGCCTGCAGGAGTGCTACCAGTCTTTTGTTTAAAGAGTTTATTGAAGTACTGCGGATATTCGAATCCCAAAGCATAAGCGATTTCATTAATGGACTTGTCACTGCCGAGCAGTAAATTCTTTGCCTCCTCGATCAGGTAAAAATGGATGTGATCCTGCGTATTTCTGCCGGTCTCTCTTTTTAGCAGGTCGCTCAGATAGCCCGGGGACAGAAACACCTGGTCGGCCAGTTCTTTCACCGTCGGCAAGCGTTTTTCCGACTGGTTCCTGAAATACGTACTTAAAATGGTTTGTACCTGCGTCACCACTGTATGATTAGAATTGCTCCTGGTAATGAACTGGCGGCCGTAAAACCGGGAACAATAATTCAGCAGCACTTCGATCTGTGAAACGATAATTGACTGGCTGTGCACGTCTATGTTTTCCTTTAATTCCTCCTCTATCCTGGACACGTAATCTTTCAACACCTGGTTTTCCTTATCAGAAAGATGCAGCGCTTCGCTGATCTCGTAATTGAAAAAGCTGTAGTCTTTCATTCTATCGAACAGCGAGGTAGCACGGATCAGGTCAGGGTGAAAAAATATGCCCCAGCCATATACAAGGGCCTGAGGATCAAAATCGTTTTCCAGTTCCAATACCTGGTTGGGCGCCATACAGATCAGGCTGCCACCACGAAAGTCGACCACCTTACGTCCATACTTGACATTGTTCCGGTTATAGCTTTTGCAGATCACCGAATAAAAGTCGCAACTCAGTAGGGTGGTTTCTTCCAGTTCCTCGCTGACCTTGCTAAAATCAATGATCGCCACCATCGGATGGGGAACAGCCTGCTCCAGTTTAAAAAACCGGAACAGATCTGAAACACTCTGTAAATGCAGGAATACACTCATTAGGATAAATATAAACTTAAATGCCAAACTGTGCCTTCATTCCCGCAAAAAAAGTAGCATCATCAAGCTCCCTGCGCTGAGCAACGATGGCTTTAGCATCCTCGCCAGCTGTATAGCGCAGCTGGTTTGTGCCATCTGTTGCCGCTTCAAAAATCACTTCGGCAACGACGTTGGCCGGAGAGGCATCTTTGAAGAACTGCGGCATGCCTTCCAGGATTTTCCTGGCGATGTGCTGATATTCCTGCAGACTTTCATCATTGCTGAAATCCAGCGATCGTCCGCCAAAATCGGTGGCGATCGCACCCGGTTCCACGATCTTCACTTTGCCGCCAAACTGTTCTACCTCAAAGCTCAATGCTTCGGAAATGCCCTCGACCGCAAATTTGGTTCCGTGGTACAGTGTCCCCAGGGGGAAGGTCATTTTACCGCCGATAGAAGATATATTGATGATGATCCCATTTCTGTTTTTACGGAAATGCGGAAGGATCGCCTTGGTAACATCCAGCAGGCCAATAACGTTGGTGTTGAATTGCCTGATGATCTGCTCACGGCTGAAAGATTCCAGAATTCCATAGGCACCATAGCCTGCATTGTTCAGCAGCACATCGATGCCTCCAAATCTTTCAATACCCTCATTGACCGCACTTGCAATGGATGTAGGATCCAGCACATCAAGTCGGGTGACCAGCACCTGATCAGAATCAATCAATGCCGTTTGTTTTTCAGGACTGCGCATGGTCGCGATTACATTCCAGCCCCTGTTTAAAAATAATTGTGCAGTAGCCGCGCCGATACCGCTGCTCGCTCCTGTAATGAATATGGTCTTTTTCATTTTTTTGCTTATTGATGATGCATCAAAGGTCAGCTTAAAAACAAACCTGCAAGCCATACAAATCACGGATGTTTGTATGCTTTTTACGGATATGACCATTTCAGCAATGAGTTACAAAGTTTGAAGATAATCCCAGAATGTAGTTAGGGAGCAATCAGCTTTGAGCGCAGAACCGCGGGCTTTACTAAAGATAGTTCTGTTAATTGGGATGTATGCGCTTTCGAAAAGCTACCGGAGATAAACTTGTCTTTTGTTTGAACAGCTTATTAAATGACTGCGGGTGCTCGAAACCCAATTGATAAGCTACCTCAGCAGTCGTCAACATAGGATTACTCAACAGCACTTTAGCCTTTTCAATAAGAAAAAGGTGGATATGTTGCTGGGTGGTTTTTCCTGTAAGTGATTTTAGCATATCCGATAAATACCGTTGAGATACTTGCAATTGTGCAGCCAGATCATGTGGAGATGGCAGGCCATTATTCAACGAATTTCCGGAGTCGAAATACAGTGATAGCCTGGCGCTCATCCGGTCAATCAAATCATGATGTTGTTGCCTTCTCGTTAGAAACTGCCGGTTATAAAACCGATTGCTATGGTTTAGCAAAAGTTCGATCTGTGAAACGAGCACATCCTGGCTGAACCTGTCGATATAGTTATTTAGTTCGGTCGCTATCGCTTTAAAAACAGAGGCGATCACTTCCTTCTCCTGCTCCGACAAAAAGAGCGCCTCCGATACCGTATAGGAAAAGAATCCGAATTGTTGTATGCGTTTCGCCATGGGATATTGGCTGAAAAGATCAGGATGAAAATATAGGACATACCCGGTAAAACCTTCAGGATCAGCTGACATTTCAACTAGCTGATGGGGAGCGAGGAAAGCGAGTCCCCCTTCTTTAAAATCATAACTTCCCGGACCGTAAGGTATGTTGCCTATGAAATCATTTTTGAATGATATTTTATAGAAGTCGAGCAGGAACCAGCTTCCTGCATCTGCGAGATTGACCTCCTGCTCGTCATAATTGACCAGAGTAATCAGCGGGTGCGTCGGCGCCTTCAGCCCAAGCCGACGCATGAGATCTGTGATGTTATCAAAGGACAATATAGTTCGGCTTTCCATCTTCTTTGTAAATCAGCACTAAGCTACAAAAAGTAGGTCAGCCCTGCACAGTCGGACGGACAACAATGTCTCCAACATCAACATTGCCAGGTTGTGCCATAGCATAAGCAATCGCACTGGCAATCGCTCCGGCGGGAATAGCCATTTGGTCTGCCTGTGCCTGAATAGTAGTTCTGATCTGCTCGTTTTTGATGTTGCTGGCAAATTCTGTATTCACATAACCAGGAGAAATGCCCGTAACGCGCCATCGCCCGGCAGATTCCTGGCGTAATGCTTCACCAATGGTTCGCACAGCATTCTTGGTTCCTGCATAAACTCCCATGGTTGGGACGATGCTGATACCTGCCGTAGAAATGACATTAATGAAATGGCCGGAACCTTGCCTGATAAAGATGGGCAATGCAGCTGCTATCCCGTAAAGCGTACCTTTTAAATTCACGTCGATCATCTGTTCCCAGCCCTCAACATCAAGTTCTTCCATCTTAAAAAGCTGACTAATGCCCGCATTGTTGATCATCACGTCCAGTCTGTCAAACTTATCCAATACGAATTCGGCCAGCGCAAGCAAATCACCCCGCTTGACAACATCCACTTCCATGTAAACTACATCGCCACCGGCTTTCTCAATACGAGCTGCCACAAGCTTTAACCGCTCGGTTCTGCGAGCGGCCAGAACTACTTTTGCACCTCTTGCGGCCAGCATTTCTGCGGTTGCCTCACCGATACCGCTGCTCGCGCCTGTGATCACTACAACTTTCCCTTCTATTAAATTTTCCATATCTGAAGATTTTACACCTCAAATGTCGGAAGTGGTAAGAAAATAAGTGTAGCCAGTCCGGCTCAATGTGTAGCCAAGGTGGTGGAGTGTAACTTCAGGACGATTTTCAGTGACAGATCTGAACGCTGGATTAGTTAAGCACAGATTACCAAAATGTTATCTTTACATAAACAGGCAATAACAAGCAAATTGCTTTGTATATTAGGTTACTAAACAAAAAAGCCCTGACATCCATCATGGCTTTTTATATCAACTAAACCTAAACGTATAAATACTAACCAAATATTTATGCTGCAAAGCTAAGGCTGTGCTGTTAACGATTTGTTAGCAGACTATGATCAAATCTGCATAGAACACATCTGATTTTATAGTTGATAACAGTTCGCTATTCCTGATCAAAAGCCCCTTCTATTTTTCGGTAGTGTATTGTAAATGCCAATGTTGTGCAAAGTAATATACTGGCCCAGACACGTTCAATGAGATAATAATCGGTATCTGTCATAAACAAAAGACACAACAAGGGAAAACTCAATAGCGAAGTAACAAAACAAGTTCCGCCGATGCCAGACAAAACAACCTTACCGAAACCATTAATTTTAGTGCCAATGACTGAGAATAGAATACCCAAAATCGGCATTCCAAAAAAGATAAAAAGAACGAATGCCGTACTTTTCTCAATCTGCTGTTTAACTGGCGCAAAAAATAAAAAATAGTTCACGGCGAGGTACATTAAAATAAAATAAGGTATGAGGTACTTAAATACTTTGAAGGATTTTTTCGTTTTATCTTCGAAATCGGGCGTAGCAATAAGCAATGGCTGGTTGTCCTGTTCGCTTAATTCAAACTGATGGTTGCTGTTTTTATTGGCATAACCCAAAACGCTTATCAAATCTCCATTTTTCAGGGTTCTTTCGGTATAGCGAATGTCATCTACCGCATATTTAATGCTGTGTAAAGTATCTGTTTTGGCTGGCAAAAGGGCAAGATTAATTTTATGGAGAATCACCTTTATTTTACCTGTTGGGTTCGTTAAATAAAAATCCTGAAACTCTTCTTCTGTAGTTACGCTGTTCTCACGCTCGGTATTGTCTTCACTATCATAGCTGATATCTGCTTTTCTATAAGTATAAGCAATACATTCCTGCTTGAAATGAGGGGTCACGAAAGTTTTTGCTGCACTTACTGTTCCCTGTATTTTAATCCAGCCCCCGGCAATCTCGTAAATGGGTGTTGTCGCTGTTTTAATCAATTTGCGCTGGGTTTTGGTGGTGTACCAAACGAGGAGCCCAACAATAATTGGAAACAATGGAACGAGAATTCGGCTAAATGACAAAGCGATATACAGCGTTATACCAAGCCCAATTAAAATTAAACAACCTGTTTTTAAGCCTATAGTTTTTATTTGCATTAAGAGTTGTCTTACTTTAACATTCTTTTTTCTTTATCAAAATCCATGCTGTAAGTTTCGATTCGTTATTTTCCTGATAAAAGTTTTTATTTAGAAAATGCTAATCATGTACAGTTCATCACATTTATCAAGCTATTCATCACATTTGTTACTTCGCTGTTATAGACTTGATTATTCTTGCAACAATTCAAATTTGTTAATTCTTCCAGCACATGAAAAAGTTAGTCTCCTTTTTGATCCTGTTTATTTCCGTACTTGATTGCGCTGCGCAGTTCCGCCTGAGCGGACAAATGCCAGTCCTCGTCGATGACACACTGAGGCTAAACATTCCGCTTGACTACGGGTTGCCGGCCGATCGGGACATCCTGATTCTGGCTAAACCAAACGGAGGCTTTGAACTTGACCTGGGGCTCAAAGAAAAAAAGTTGGCAACGCTGAATCATCAAGGCAAAAAGTACTTCCTGCTTCTTAGTCCAGGCAAAAATCTCTGGATACAGTTTTCCTCCGATAACATGCCACATTTTTCAGGAACCGCCGCCGCTGAAAATGCGCAACTCCAAGACCTGGATCTACTGAAAATTCCCCATTTCAGGACGCCTGATTTCATTACCGGACTGAAAAGTACCGCCCTGGACAGCCTTGAGGATCAGGTGATCAAGCCCTGGCTGAGACTTCGTAACAGGCAGCTGTCTGCCATAGCAGCAACTCCAGGGATGTCTGTTGACGATAAACTTCTGCTCTCGCAAGAAATTAAAGCTAACGCGATTGCGCAGCTGAGTTATTTTGCCCGCAGGGATCTGCAACTAAACCGGACGGATCTAATGACTTACCTCATGCATGTTTACCGAGAAGTATCGGTGAAGCCTGATATTTTTCCTGCCGGGCCTTTGTACTATGACTTTGCGGATACTTACCTCAGTTACCTGGAGGCTGCATCCTATAAGGACTTCCTGGAAAATGGCAGCAATACCAAAAGGCCCATGAAGTATTATGGAGTATCCATTGACAGTTCCAATACCCTGGTTTCGCAAAAGGGAAGGTCTTATCTGAACTGGCTTGCGGTCAAATCTGAATTTGATCCGAGGGTTGCAGAGGCTATGCTGGCCCGGGACATCGCAAGGTTGAACCTGGCCAAAGACCTTTCCATGATGAGGCCGCTGATAAAAGAATTCAAGACAGTTTACCCTAAGAGTAAATACCGGAGGAACCTGGAAGACAGGATGGCTGAACTGGAGCATCGTCTGAACGCCAACCGGAACAATAGTGCAATTCAGATCCTGGAAGATTACGGGAAGGTCAGCTCAATTCATGAGGTCATAAAGCGGTATAAGGGTAAGGTCGTTTACCTCGACATCTGGGGTACCTGGTGTGCGCCATGCCGTTATGAATTGGGGTTCAATCCACAGTTGAAGAGCCGGTTTAAAGACAAGGGTGTGGTCTTTTTGTATTTGGATATGGATGAGGATGATAAAGACGGTCATTGGAAGGAATTCATCAGCGTGAATCAGATGACTGGCTTGCATTTGCGTAAAAACAGGACGGAGATGCAAAAGTTCTGGGAGGAATTGCAGCCGGATAAAAGCAAGCAAGGCTTATACCCCAGTTATTTTATCTTTGACAGGAATGGGCAACTGGTACCTGAAACCGCGGGACGTCCCAGCCATGGCGAAGATCTCTACAAACAGCTGGAGAGATATTTATTTCCCTAAACTATCCAGCCTCCAGTTCATCCTGTGTAGCCCACTTCACTGCGTCACCATCAGGCTCCGGGAAGATCACGCCCACTTTATCTTCCCCTTCCATGATCCGGTACAAACCGTTTTCCAAAGGTTCAATTTTAAAGCGGTCTTCTAACAATTGTATTTCAAATGATTCCATTTGACTACAACAAGTACCTGAGGTATAGATTTCTGAGAATATCAATTTGCAAAGCATCTTTAGTTCATTAAATTAGTAAGCAATTCAACTTTATGGCTATACACGTTGCAATTACCCGCAAAATCCTCCCCGGAAAAGAACAGGAGTTCAAAGAATCCTTGCGTAGTTTCCTCGGTCAATCATTTCTACATGACGGCGTACATGGAGCGGCGATCATCTCCTCCTTCCCTGGCGCAGACGCTAATGAGATCGGAATCTTAAGAACCTTTAAAGACGAAAAAGAGCGTGACGCCTTTTATAATTCCCAGCAGTTCCAGCAATGGGAAAGCTATGCCTCCACGCTTACTGAAACCGCCGTGTACAGGCAACTGACCGGACTGGAAGCATGGTTTCGTTCCGCAACTCCCCCGCCCCGGTGGAAAATGGCCATTGCCACTTTGTGCGGCGTTTTTCCGGCCAGCCTTTTCCTGTATTATACTACTGGCTGGATCCTGAAAGACTTGGCGGTACCATTCCGCTTATTTATTACCGCCACCCTGATGGTCGGCATCTTAACATGGGTGATCATGCCATTGCTAACCAAAATACTCAAACAATGGCTAACCAGCAGATAAAAATTGGCACAATTGATGCATATTACAAACATTCCCATGAAACTAAACCTGAAAACTTGCGGCTACACAATTGGAGCGCTAACATTAATGCCTGGCAGATATCCCATTTCCCAGCTACTGTCCGACCGTCATGCAAAGAAACTACACCCTAAAACTGACCTCGAAAACTATAGTGTTTTATTTTTTAGGTTTTCTATCTTTCGTTTTCACCGGAGCTTTCTTGACACCAGATTCCACCTTAGTAACCTCTTCCCCTTCTTCAGATAGTTCAATCCAAACCGGCGCATGGTCGCTGGACTTCTTCCAACCACGGACTTGCTTATCCACACCGCCTGATTTGAGCCGCTCTGCAAGGATCGGGTTCAATAAAAAATGATCCAAACGCAAACCGGCATCACGCTCATAAGCTTTACGCAAGTAATCCCAAAACGTATAAATCCGTTCCCCAGGATAAAGCTCCCGGATCGCATCAGTCCAGCCCTGATTCACCAGTTCAGCGTAAGCTTTCCTGATCTGCTTTCGAAAAAGCGCATTGTCTTTGTACTTCTCGGGTTTATAGGTATCCAGCTCTGTTGGCATCACATTGTAATCCCCGATCAGCATCACCGGCAGGCCCGTGTCAAGCAGGGTCTGGCCATGCGAAGAAAGTCTTTCAAACCACCTAAGCTTATACTTAAACTTTGGTCCCGGATAAGGATTCCCATTGGGCAGATACAAACAACCAATTACCATCCCGAAAGTAAAACCTTCGATGTACCGGCTGTGGGTAAAAGCCTCATCCTCCCCAGGCAGGTCATCCCGTAACGGCCGTATCTCCTGCTTAGATAATATCGCTACCCCGTTCCAGCTTTTCTCGCCTTTCCAGATCGCGTGATAGCCGGCATCGGCAAGCGCCTTTTCCGGGAACTTAGAACTTTCACACTTGAGCTCCTGCAAACACACCACATCAGGCTGCGCGTCTGAAAGCCAGCGCAAAAGCACCGGCAGTCTACCGTTAATCCCGTTGATGTTATAACTAGCTATTTTCATATCAAAACCTGGCGGAGAAAAAAAGCCCCTTGCGGGGCTTATGTTATTTTACTTTCTTTTCAATGTCTTTTCTCTGATTGGATCCGCCTTTTTTAGCGTCTTTGACCGCCGATGGCTTTACATCTAGTTTATCAGCTTCATACTTGATCTCGTGTGGCTGGTTCGATACCGAATTCCTTTCCACTTTTGTTCCTCTAGGCATAATTTTCCAATTTTAAGTGAATGTAATCCTATAACAAATCCCCCTTGGGTTTGGTTTCTGCTAAAGGAAAACCTTTGATGTTAGTTATAGTCCCCGGTTGTTGATCAGGTATTCTCTAATCTTTTCTTCATCATCGCCAACCGCTGCCCGCGCCTCATCAATAGCGGCCTGGTCAACATTGACCTTATCTAACAAGCCGTCCAGCTGTGAACGCTCGGCTTCTGTTTTTTTGATTTCCTCAGGAAATGCGCTGTTTAATTCTTGCTCCATGGTCTTGTGATTTACTAGGTGAACACCGTACCTTGTTAAAGGTTTCAATAAAACATTTAAATAGGTATTTCGCATCGGATCACATCGTTACCAATGTGGAAAACACAAAGTAAAGAAACTCAGCATCATCCGGCATGGCAAAAAGCTAAAAGGAAAATTCACCCTGGTCAAAACATACGGCAAAGCGGAAATGGATGGCTGCTCATCAGAGCTAAAGATTTCCACAACCGATCAACCACTCCCCAAAGTATCCAGAACCTTTATGGTTTGCTGCTGTTGTTGAGATAAACAATCATCATGAGCGAAAATAACAACAAGTCCAGGGAAGAAACGTCAGTAAGTGTCCTGAAAGATGTCCATCAAAACGTAAAGAAAAGTCCGGAATCCACGTTACCTGACGATGGACAGCCCAGCGCTGAAGAAGCAGCCGAACAATTAAAAGGCAGCGATGCCGATGTCGACCGTAGTGTAGGCTTTGACGATCAGCCCGACAGCGAAGAGGCAAAAGAACAGGAAAAGGGTACTGATTGAGCTCCTCGACAATTAGGATAGTCAGCCCGTACAGCAGCCTTACCACTGATCAGTCAGTGCTTTAAAAGATAACATCGAAAATGCCAAACATACCGGTCAGCGACAACACTAGCTTTCCAGGTTCAGTTTTTTAAACAACTCCCTGGTGATAATTTTCACGTTTTCAGCCAGTTGTTCATAATTACAATGGCGCATACCCAAAGGAAAAAGCAGGCCGTTTTCCCGTTTTGCCAGATCAATAGTAATGACTGAATCCGGTAAGAGCTGCTCATTCCCTTTCAGGGAACCATAAAGCGAAGCCGCAAATTCTTCGCTGGCACCGACATTAAAACACCCATAGGTTTCTATGCCTTTCAGTGTTTTCATATTCAATGAAATTTCAAATATTAGTTCCATATCGGGTCAAATAAAAGAGCCGCCCGAAGGCAGCTCATATTTAACAATCTTACGTATTAAAAGATTACTTGATTTCGATCTGGCGGCTCTGCACCTTAGCCTCCTCACGTTTTGGGATATTGATGCATAAAACGCCATTTTCATACCTGGCCTCTATGCCATTCTCATCGGCAGATTCAGGCAGTGTAAATGAACGTACAAATGAACTGTAACTGAATTCGCGTTTGTTAAAGTTACGTTCCTGTGCATCGTCCTGAGCTGTTTGCTCAACAGAAATACTCAATACGTCCCTTTCCAGGGAAAGTTTAAAATCCTCTTTTTTAAGCCCTGGAGCAGCAAGCTCCACATGGTATTGGTCCTTACTCTCGCTAATGTTGGCAGCCGGAACACGGCTGATCATACGATCTGAAAAGAATGTGTCGTTGAAAATCGAATCGAACACATCATTAAAGCCTGGCATCAAAGCATTCTTTTGAACATTTCCATTTGGATTAAATTTAACCAGTGTCATAGGTCTTTCCTCCTTAAAGTGATTTAATGATTAAAACTTATAATTAATTAAACGCTGAACATCCTGTTCAAAGAGACTATATCTAATGTTATGCCAGTTGGGAAAAAAGAAATTCTGAAAGCCTGAGTCGCGATCCAAACTGAAAAAATTTCAGAGATGCTGATTTTTTTTCAGGGGTGAAATGTCAAAAATTCATTTCATGATATCAGCCAGACAGAATGGGCTCCGGGAAGAACTTAAAAAAGAGATTATTGAACAAAATTCGGGAGCAAAAGGACGAGGCTATCCATTGTTGGATAGATTGGATCAATGTTAATCGAGAAAATCAATTTTGATTATTACTTTTATCGGTAATCATGATGGAACAAAATGAAATGGATCACCCGCGAACGCCCCAAAATTGACCGCATTGCCTGCCCATGGCTGATATTGCGTTTCATTGATCCCAATGCCGAAATCATCTATGTGCCGTATACAGAGGTGCTGGAGAAAGCCGCTGAATATCATGCAATACCGTTCGATTTGCCCGGAGTAGAATATTCCCATTATGATGATCGCTGCACCTTTGACTATTTTATCAAAAAACATGGCTTGAAAGATGAAGCGCTAAACCGCATAGCAGCAATCGTTCGCGGGGCAGACACAGACCGCCATGACTTTGCGCCTCAAGCGGCCGGACTGGAAGCCATATTTTCGGGGCTTTCCACTCAGATAGCGGATGACCAGGAATTGCTGAGATTTGGTCTGACCATTTATGATGGACTTTATATATGGGCACAGAAGTTATACCAACTTAAACACACACAAGCAGGGCCGGTCGAGCACTTATTGTTACAGGTATATCAGCAATACCTCAAAACCGAAAAAGGCAGGAAAGCACCAGTGTGGGCTAAAGCGTTAAAGGAAATGATCCAGGATCAGTTGGATACCAATATGGCCTTCAGTTTACAACAGGCATCGGAAGAATTGGAAATCAATCCAACCTATCTCTCCAGAGAATTCTCAAAATATTTTGACAATCTTTCCTTTGGCGAATATATGCGAAAGCTTCGGATAGATAAGGCTATACAGCTGATGGCCGAAGGTGACTATTCACTAACCGAAATTGCCTACCTGACCGGTTTTTCAGACCAGAGCCATTTTAACCGAACCTTCAGGAAGCAGACAGGCTACAATCCACTGCACTATCGGAAAAATATCCTCCCTGGTAAAAAAGATACAAATTAGTCAAATCCGTTCTATTTTCCGGGCTCAGATCGGGCTAACATTGGCTTATGAATTTATTTAGAATTTTAGCCATTTTTCTGGCCATGAGTACAGGGTCCACTTTTGCGCAAGTTACTACTCCGCTACATTCCTATCCAAAGATCACAGGATATGTCGGCATCCTGCACCCGATCGCTACTTTCAGTAGTGCCGGTACTGATCTGAATTTTAACGGCCATTATGTGGTCGGTATGCCAACCGGTATAAATATCTGGAAAAGCGCAAAGATCGGCTTTTCAGCAGAGTTTGTTCCACTAGTCAGGGTAGAAAACGGGATAAGTAAAATGTCCAATTTTATGTTTCATCCGGGCATTCTGATGGCGCTGGGTAAGGGCTGGATTTTTGCCGGCCGTGCCGCATTTGAGACCTCTGGCAGATATGGGCTAACACCGGTGCTGAATAAAACGCTGATTAAAGGAAAGTCCAGCAGTATGTTTGCGGCTTTACCCATGCCTGTACGGTTTGGTAATGAGCGTCCTGCAACATTCAGTATTGGATTTCAGTTTGGCATCGCGTTCTGATATGGAAAGTCGGAAATACACCTTGAAGGAGATCACCCTTTATTTTCTTAGGCTGGGAGCGTGGGGATTCGGGGGGCCGGTAGCACTAGTCGGCTATATGCACCGTGACCTTGTTGAGCGACAACAATGGCTTACAGAAGAAGAATATAAAGAGGGCCTGGCCCTGGCCCAATTAGCACCCGGCCCACTGGCAGCGCAGTTAGGCATCTACATCGGCTTCGTACATTATGGCCTGCTCGGCGCAACGCTGACCGGACTTGCATTTGTACTGCCATCATTTATCATGGTTGTGCTTTTGGGCATATTATACCAGCTGTACAGCGGCATGACTTGGATGAGGGATGTGTTTTACGGTGTCGGTGCGGCAGTCATAGGCATTATTGCAATAAGTGCATTTAAGCTTACGGTAAAATCAGTGGGAAACCTGACCATTCCCTCTCTTAAAGCCAACTGGCTTTTGTGGTCATTTTACATCCTGGCTTTTGCAATAACGGTAATCACTCAAAAGGAACAGGTTTTAGTGTTTATAGCGTGCGGATTAACTTACATGTATATCAAATCTCCTCCAAAGCAGCTGATGACATCCATGATATTACCATTGTTTGAATCTACGGGAGCCGGTTTCTGGAGCTACTCAAAAAACACCCTTATCGACATCAGTCTGTTCTTTCTAAAGGCCGGCACATTTGTATTTGGCAGTGGCTTGGCTATTGTCCCCTTCCTGCATTCTGGTGTGGTTAATGATCATCACTGGTTAACTGAAAATGAGTTTGTAGATGCAGTTGCTGTAGCTATGATCACTCCGGGACCAGTTGTCATTACCGTTGGCTTCATTGGTTACCTGGTCAATGGTTTTCCAGGGGCTGCTGTGGCTGCATTGGCTACATTTCTACCATGTTTTCTGTTTACCATTGTATTGGCGCCGTTTTTTAAGAGGATAGCTAAAAACCCGAGCATCAAATCCTTCGTTGACGGTATTACCGCAGCTGTAATTGGCGCATTGGTTGGATCGGTTGTCATCATTGCGTCCAGATCAATTATAGATATTCCCACTGCGGTTATTGCATTCACGAGTGGCTTAGCACTGATCTACATGAAAAGATTACAGGAACCACAGCTGATTGTCATTGCGGCCATTTTGGGCCTAGTCATCAAAACAGTTATTTAAACGGTGCATTCATTATACGCTTTGAGTAAGAAACTCTCGAAGGTATGATACCTCTCCATCATGGCTAAGAAAGAACACAAACTATATTAGTTAGAGCGCGCTTACCTTATCGCTACAGCAGCCCTTCATCACCAAGTGAGAAATGTGTATAATTTTTGCACTTTCAGACGGCCAATACATTTTGACTAAGGAATTAATTTTGCTTGCTTCAGTTGCTCAAAGAGCTCGTAAAATGTATCTTCCGTATCCTGATAAACAAGGAAACCAAGTTTTCTGCTCTTAGACATGTTGGTCATCACCTCTATCGGTCGCCCGAGATCCAGGTCTGTATGCCAAGCAGTTGCAACTCGACTTAACATATTCTCCTTTAATTTGTATTTATCGGCTATTGTATTCCATGTTGCTGCATCATTGGCCATTTCTTTTTGCAGGGGTTCAATTTGATTGCCATATCCTACGGCTTCAATATCAAAATAGGCTGCTATACGTTTCCATAACCTGCTCCAACGAAATACATCACCGTTAACTACGTTAAAAGCTTCATTTCTTGCAGCATCAGTAGTGGATGCCCATATCAGGTGTTCGGCCAGGAGTCTTGCATCGGTCACGTCAGACAAGCCATTCCATTGTGCAGCAGATCCAGGCCATATGAAAGGACGCCCCTCCTCTTTACAAATTGAGGCATACACTGCTAAGGTAGTCCCCATGTTCATGGCATTACCTACAACTTTGCCAATAACTGTATGTGGACGGTGGATGCTCCAAGTAAAACCGTCCCTTTTAGCGGCAGCATAAACCTCATCTTCTTGTGCGTAGTAAAAATTCTCTAAATCTAATCTCGGATGTTCCTCCCTTAAAGGCGTTTCTGGCAAAAATCCCTCCTTTGCGTAAGATTCAAATGGACCCAAGTAATGTTTCAGTCCTGTAACCAGTGCAACATGTTTTACCGATCCTTTAGGAGAGAGCGTGTCAAGGATATTCCGAACCATTAAACCGTTCACCCGAATATTCTCTTTTTCGGTCCCGTTGCGCATCCAGGTGGTGATGTATACATGGGTAGGCCTCACCTCCTTTAAAGCCAACTTCAGGTTTTCCAAATCCAAAAGATCGGCTGCTATCGGCCTAAGACCACTGTCTTCAGTATTTGGGTTTCTGGCAAGGCCATAAGTTTCCCAACCCAAAGATACCAGTTGCGCTGTCAAATTACTTCCAATAATGCCACTGGAGCCTACTACTAATGCTATTTTATCCATCCTATTTATTGTTATTGATATGCTAATTTTTTAATACTACAAAAATAGATTAGCTTCGAATACTGCCGAATGACCTGAATCAACAAATACGCTTAACCTAAGTCAAGTCTTTTATAGCTTTAGCGATAGTTATTGAGGATGAATAAATTATATTTGATGGGAAGAAGTTGAGGATCATGATCGAAATACTCTTTAAGCATATCGAAGAAAAGGTAAGCCTTACTGCAACCGATAAAGAAATGATTAACACTTTCTTTATAAGGAAAAGAATACGGAAGAAGCAATACTTACTTCAAGAGGGAGATGTATGCAAGTACCTTTCTTTTATTGCCACTGGATTAGTCAGAACTTATAATGTTGATGAAAAAGGCGACGAACACATGAGTGTTTTTGGCTGGGAAGGATGGTGGATTTCTGATTTTAACAGTTTCCTTTCCGAAGTTCCTGCAATGTTTTATATAGATGCAATTGAAGATTCGGAGGTATTGATGATTTCCAGATCTGATTATGATACACTCACGCTCCAGGTTCCTATAATGGACCGTTATTTTAGAATATTGTTCCAAAACAGCCTGGTTACGAAAGAGCGACGTTTGATGAGCTCCATTACCCACAGTGCGCAACAAAAGTATGTACAGCTACTTAATTCTAATCCTGAAATTATTAATAAAATACCTCAAAACATGGTAGCGTCCTATCTGGGTATCGCACCCGAAACATTAAGCCGTATCAAAAGAAATCTCACTTACAAAAAATAGACTTGCCTGGATGTTTTCTACATGCATACGTTTACAGTTTCTTATCGCCAAAAAGAAATACACGATTGCATAGCTGGAACCTATTCTGGATGATGCCACATTTACGTTTACAAGATCATTTCCGATTTTTAAGGAACCTGCGATTAATGATAAGAGAAGGCTGATTGATTCAATGTTCCCCGAAAAATGCGATTTCGAAACCCTAAAACATTGAACCGCTTTATTGAGCGAGACACTTGAGCGCATATACTTGATTAAGAGGAATTTAGAGAGCAAAAAAAAGGGACAAAAGACCTTTAAAAATCTCTTGTCCCATGAAGGGTGGCTGATGGGGCTCGAACCCACGACCCTCGGCACCACAAACCAATACTCTAACCAACTGAGCTACAGCCACCGTGTGTTTTTCAACGCTACAAAAGTACGATTAAAAATATTTTATTCAAATCTTTTTATTTTTTCATGAACACATTTCTTTTAACCCTTTATATTTCAGCGAGATTAATTTTCAGACAGGCACAATAAAACTGGTTGAAGTTGCTTTTACAGCTTAAAAAGCTAGATTTGCTACAGATTATGATTGAGATTTATACTGATGGAGCTGCAAGCGGAAACCCCGGACCTGGGGGTTATGGTGTGATTTTACGTTCCGGCGCACACTATAAAGAGCTGAGTGCAGGATTCAGGATGACTACCAACAACCGCATGGAACTGCTGGCGGTCATCGTAGGTCTCAACGCACTAAAAACTCCGGGCCAGGAAGTCACTATTTTTTCCGATTCCAAGTACGTCATCGATTCTGTAGAAAAAAAATGGGTATTTGGCTGGCTCAAAACTGGCTTCAAAGGCAAAAAAAACAAAGACCTCTGGATGATGTTTCTCCAGATCTACAAGCAGCATCACGTGAAATTTGTTTGGGTAAAAGGGCACAACAACCATCCTGAAAACGAACGTTGCGATCAACTGGCTGTAGCGGCTTCCAAAAATCGGTCTGCCCAGGGCATCGACTTTCATTTTGAAGCAGAGAAGGACAAGCCTTCCCTGCTGTAACGGTATTTGGTTTAGTTTAGGCTGTCTTTTTTTCTTCAGATACCCTGGTATCTTTTTCCGGAGAAAACTCCTGCATCATTCCAGCAGCTACTTCGACCATTTTAGGAGAACCGATGAAAATAGCGGTACGCTGATGCAACGCTGTAGGTTCGATATCCAGGATCCTGCTGAAGCCATCTGTGGCTACGCCCCCCGCCTGCTCTATAATGAAAGCCATGGGATTGCACTCGTAAAGCAAACGCAGTTTGCCATTCGGCGAACTGGAGGTGGTGGGATAGATGTAAATCCCGCCTTTGATCAGGTTCCGGTGGATATCGGCCACCATAGATCCAATATACCTGGAAGTATAGGGCCTGTTGCTGTCCTTATCTTCTACCTGGGCATATTTTAAGTATTTCTTGACCCCCTCTGGAAAATGTACATAGTTCCCCTCGTTGATAGAATAGATACTTCCTTCTGCCGGAACTTTTATATTGGGGTGCGATAAGCAAAACTCCCCGATGGAAGGATCCAGTGTAAAACCGTTAACTCCTTTTCCTGTGGTATAGACCATCATCGTGGAGGAACCATAGATCACATAACCTGCAGCAACCTGCTGTGTCCCCTTTTGCAATACATCCTGCAAGGTGGCCTCCCCATTCATACTTTTCCTGCGGTAGATGGAAAAAATAGTACCTATCGCTACGTTGACATCAATGTTGGAGGAACCATCCAGGGGATCTATACAAACGATGTATTTCGCATTCTTGGAAACCGGTGAATCGATCTGCACCAGATCATCTTCTTCTTCAGTAGCGACCACACAGCACTCTCCCCCACTCGTAAGGGCACTGATGAACTGGGTATTTGCAAATACGTCCAGTTTCTGCTGCCCCTCTCCCTGTATGTTGATGGTGCCGGCTGCGCCAAGTATGTCGACAAGCCCTGCTTTGTTGACTTCGCGGTTCACAATTTTAGCGGCAATGCCAATGTCTCTTAATAACCTGGAGAGTTCGCCCTTGGCGTAAGGAAAGTCTGCCTGTTTCTCTATGATAAACTGACCTAATGTTTTGATGCCCGACATATACTTAGTGTATTTTATACGTTATCTATTACCTATTTCTATGGCGACTAAGTTATGTATTTTTTCTCCTGTAACACAAAATTTAATTAAGGTCTTTACGCGATGCCAGCCTGAATTTCCCGCTGCACCCGGATTTATATGCATACAATCTATCTTTTTATCGTACATCACTTTAAGAATATGTGAGTGTCCGGAGATAAACAACTTAGGGGGCTTAGTGTATATTTCACCCTTTACATTCGGTGCGTATTTTCCGGGATATCCGCCGATATGGGTGATCCAAACATCCAAATTTTCACAGCTAAATCGTAAATGCTCCGGATATACACTGCGGATCTCTTTACCATCGATATTTCCGTACACTCCCCGCAGCGGCTTAAAGGCGGACAGCTTTTCTGCCACATCAGGTCCAAAATCACCTGCATGCCAGACCTCATCACAGTCTTCAAAATGCTTATACACCGCATCATCTAAAAATCCATGTGTATCTGATATTAATCCTATCGTTTTCAAAGGCTATGGTATTAATTGTTGATTTTAGTAGGCCAGAAAGAAGTCTTTCAACAAGTCCCGGTAGGCCAAGGTATAGACTTTTTCGCGCTCGTAAATGTAGAAATGTTCCTTTTCCGAAGTTTCCGGACCAGAGCCGAGGCAAATGATGCTCCTGAAGGCACCTTTATTTTCATCGGAATGCAAGTCGATCTGTTTGAGTGCACTCAATTTGTACAGTTTTGCTTTTTCCACCAGCTGTTCTGCCTGCTTGAGCGGTAATATGAACCAGAATTGCCCCCCAGGATTCAATAGTGAAGCTACTTTATGAATGAGTTCGTCAAAAAATTCGGAACTGGCATGTCTTGCAATCCCTTTCTTTTCTTCCTGGTTCTTCAGGTCGTTGACAAAGAAGGGCGGATTGGAAAGGATCAGGTCGAAGCGAAGTGTGGTATCGTATTGCTCAATAGCGATGTGTTCAACACTCATCCGCTCACTAAATATAGAGTTGCTAAAATTTTCTGATGCCCGTAGTGCCGCCTGTTCGTCGATCTCTACTGCATGAACACGTGCTGCTTCAAAGCGTTGCGCCAGGATCAGTGCGAGCACACCCGTACCTGTGCCGATATCGAGGATGTGTCCAGGGGCTTCGGCCTCTGCCAGCAAAGCCAGTAACACACCGTCCGTATTGACCTTCATGGCGCAGCCGCGCTGATCTACTTCAAAGCGCTTAAATTTAAAAACCGAACTCATTTTTAACTTTCAAAAGGCGCAGCTTCATACAGCTCTAGTGGCAGTCCGTCAGGATCGTTGAAAAAGGTAAAGCGCCGGTCGGTAAATTCATCTATACGGATGGGCTCTGTAGTGATTCCTTTTTCATGGAGATCAGCAATCACCTTTTCGATGTCATCTACCTCAAAAGCCAGGTGCCGCAGTCCCGCAGCTTCCGGACGTGAAGGCCTGGGTACGGGATTTTCAAAAGAGAAGAGTTCAATCTGGTAGGTACCGTTGACGGATAAGTCTAATTTATAGGATTTCCTTTCCGAACGGTACACCTCGGCCAGAATTCCGAAACCCAGTTTATGGACATAAAAATCTTTAGAGCGCTCATAATCTGTGCATATGATGGCAATATGGTGGATTCGATTCAGCATAATTCTCATTTTTGGACATTCAAAAGTAATCAAAACAAGGGAAAACAGATTACATGCGTTTTTGATAGGCGTTTTAAAATTTTAACCTTAAATTTGCACTTTCAAAAAAAGAGCATGATCTATTTTTTCTTAAGCCAATCTACCACGGTTTTCGCTGTACAAATTGAACGGGAACTGAGCACAACTGATATTACAAAACTCGAATGGCTGTTTGGCGGAGCCAAATTGCAACAGGAAAGCACTTTAACGAGCTTTTTTGTTGGCCCCCGCGCAGCAATGATCACCCCATGGAGTACCAATGCAGTGGAAATCACACAAAACATGGACATCCAGGACATCACCCGCATCGAGGAATTTCAACAGGTGGCTGAAGATTTTGCAGGATATGACCCCATGCTCTCTCAGAAATATGCGCAGCTGGATCAGGAGATCTACACGATCAACATCCAGCCTGAGCCTATCCTGCAGATCACTGATGTGGCTGCATACAACAAACAGGAAGGCCTTTCTTTAAGTGATGAAGAGGTAGCTTACCTGGATGGACTGGCATCACGACTCGGCCGACCGCTTACGGATTCTGAAGTTTTTGGTTTCTCTCAGGTGAACTCTGAACACTGCCGCCACAAGATCTTCAACGGTAAGTTTGTGATTGATGGTGTGGAACAACCTACTTCCCTATTTAAACTGATCCGTAAAACTTCGGAAGCGCATCCCAATGATATCGTTTCGGCGTATAAAGACAATGTTGCCTTTATTAAAGGCCCCACAGTTCAGCAATTTGCCCCTAAACGCGCAGATGTGCCGGACTATTATACGACAAGTGATTTTGAATCAGTGATTTCCCTGAAAGCGGAGACCCATAACTTTCCTACTACTGTAGAGCCTTTCAACGGTGCTGCTACAGGTTCTGGCGGTGAGATCCGTGACAGGCTGGCCGGCGGACAGGGTTCTTTGCCATTGGCAGGTACTGCAGTGTACATGACTGCGCTTTCCCGTCTGGAAGAAGGACGTGCATGGGAAAATGGTGTGGAAGAAAGGGAATGGCTGTACCAGACCCCGATGGATATCCTGATCAAGGCTTCCAACGGAGCGACAGATTTTGGCAATAAGTTTGGACAACCACTCATCACAGGTTCGGTACTGACTTTCGAACATGAAGAGGAAGACCGTAAATTGGGATTCGATAAAGTGATCATGCTGGCAGGTGGTGTAGGCTACGGCAAAGCAAGTCAGGCACAGAAACACAAACCTGCTGAAGGTGACCAAATCGTGATCCTGGGTGGTGAAAACTACAGGATCGGTATGGGTGGTGCAGCGGTTTCTTCTGCGGATACCGGTGCCCTGGGTACTGGAATCGAGCTGAATGCCGTACAACGCTCTAACCCTGAAATGCAAAAAAGGGCTGCCAATGCAGTTCGTGGCATGGTGGAATCGGAGCACAATGCGATCATCTCCATACATGATCACGGTGCTGGTGGTCACTTGAACTGTCTATCCGAACTGGTAGAAGAAACCGGCGGTAAGATCGACCTGGATAAACTCCCTGTGGGCGATCCTACCCTATCCTCAAAAGAAATTATCGGTAACGAATCACAGGAGCGTATGGGCCTGGTGATCGGCCAAAAAGATATTGCAACTTTACAAAAGATTGCTGACCGCGAACGCTCCCCCATGTATACGGTAGGTACAGTGACCGGCGACCACCGTTTTACATTTGAATCGGCAACAACCGGTGTAAAACCAATGGACCTGGAACTGAAAGATATGTTCGGAAGTTCCCCTAAAGTAGTAATGGAAGACCAGACGATAGACCGTAAGTACGAGCCTGTAATCTATGACATCGCTAAGCTCTCTACTTACCTGGAGCAGGTATTGCAATTGGAAGCGGTAGCTGCCAAAGACTGGCTGACCAATAAGGTAGACCGATGTGTGGGTGGCCGTGTAGCTAAACAACAATGCGCAGGACCACTGCAATTGCCGCTCAACAACTGCGGAGTAATGGCATTGGATTTCCAGGGCAAGGAAGGTATTGCGACTTCAGTGGGTCATGCGCCAGTTTCGGCCCTGATCGATGCCGCTGCCGGAAGCCGTATTGCGATTGCGGAATCCTTGTCCAACATCCTTTGGGCTCCGCTAAAAGATGGACTGAAAAGCGTATCGCTTTCGGCCAACTGGATGTGGGCCTGCAAAAACGAGGGTGAAGACGCCAGGTTATACGAAGCGGTAAAAGCTTGTTCTGATTTTGCCATTGAACTGGGCATCAATATCCCAACGGGAAAAGATTCCCTGTCGATGAAACAGAAATACAAAGATGGCGATGTGATTGCACCAGGTACGGTGATCATTTCTGCAGCGGGTAACTGTGATGACATTACGAAGGTAGTGGAACCAGTCTTGCAGAAAAACGGTGGCTCGATCTATTACATCAACCTTTCTCAAGACAGTTATAAACTGGGAGGATCTTCTTTCGCCCAGATCTTAAATAGAGTAGGTAACGAAACTCCGGACGTGAAAGATGCTGCGCAGTTTAAGACTACTTTCGATACTTTGCAATCGCTAATCAAAGCAGATAAGATCCAGGCAGGCCATGATATCGGCAGCGGTGGTCTGATCACCACGCTGTTGGAGCTTTGCTTTGCTGACCGCCAACTTGGCGCTTCGCTTGATCTGTCTTCATTAGGAGAGGCGGACCATGTGAAATTGCTGTTTGCAGAAAATATCGGTATCGTATTCCAGGCCGACAGCAGCGTTGAAGCTGTATTCGCTGAAAAAGGCATTACTTATCATCTAATCGGTGAGGTGAACGATACAGAGACCCTGAGCATTAAAAACGGAACAGAAACACTGAGCTTCGACATCACTCATCTGCGCGATGTCTGGTTTAAAACCTCTTACTTGCTGGACACTAAACAAAGTGGACCTGTAAAGGCTAAAGAGCGTTATGAGAACTATAAAAACCAGGCCCTGAAATATACCTTCCCTGCTGAATTCGATGGTAAAAAACCGGTAATAGATACCACTAAGCCAAGGCCAAAAGCAGCCATCATCCGGGAGAAAGGAAGCAATTCTGAGCGTGAACTGGCGAATGCTATGTACCTGGCTGGATTTGATGTAAAGGATGTACACATGACCGACCTGATCACAGGCCGCGAAACTCTGGAAGACATCCAGTTTATCGGTGCCGTGGGTGGATTCTCGAACTCTGATGTATTGGGCTCTGCCAAGGGATGGGCCGGTGCTTTTATGTATAATGAAAAAGCCCGCGTTGCTTTGGAGAATTTCTTCAGTCGTCCGGACACCCTCTCCGTAGGTGTATGTAATGGCTGCCAGTTGTTCGTTGAACTTGGCCTGATCAACAAGGACCATGAAGTAAAACCAAAAATGCTCCACAATGAAAGTCATAAGCATGAAAGCATCTTCACTTCATTGACCATTGCTGAAAACAACTCTGTGATGTTGTCTACACTTGCCGGCAGTACTTTAGGTGTATGGGTTTCACATGGTGAAGGCCGTTTCCAATTGCCTTATGCTGAAGACAAATACAGTATCGTGGCTAAGTATGCTTATGAAAGCTATCCTGCAAGTCCAAACGGTTCGGACTACAATACAGCCATGATGTGTGATGCCTCTGGTCGCCACCTGGTGATGATGCCGCACATTGAGCGTTCATTGTTCCAATGGCACTGGGCAAATTATCCGCAAGGACGCAAAGACGAGGTAACGCCTTGGATGGAAGCCTTCGTGAATGCGAGAAAATGGATTGAAGCAAAAGAAGCTTAAAATAATATACAGCGAAACGCTGATCTGAACTCCGGTAACCGAAAGCTTACCGGAGTTTTTTTATTGCTGAGCTTTAAGCGAGGAGGATTTTTTAGATAGGATCAATACCACCCCATTTTTACCACTTTCGCCATATTTTTCTATGGCAGATTGCCCCTTAAATACATGGATCGCTTCAATCTTATCGGTAGCGATCGCGTTTATAGAGAGCACAGGTACACCATCCAGGAGATATAAAGGCTGAGGAGTTGCATTCTCAAATATAGTTTGGGGTTGTCTTCGGATACTTGAAGAATCAAGGACTGCCAAAGCAGGTGCAGCTGTAGGTACCTGCAATTCCTGCCGAGGGGCAATCAGGACCGGCTTTTTCACCTTTACTTTTGCGACCTTCTGCGCTTTCGGTTTTGCCCCGGCTTTCATTTTTTGTTCAGTTAAGGTATCCGGCTTTGATCTGGAAGCTGTAAAGGCTTCCGCAACCGGCACCATTTTAACAAGCGGCTGTGCCAGCACATACTCCGGTTTCGCAAAAAACCAAACCAGGAAAAGAAGACCTGGCAATGCAGCCAGCGCTGCCAGTTTTCTGAAAGCGGAAGATTTTGGACGCATCATCATTTTGATCCTGCTCATTTTATCCAGGTGTGAAAATGAACTCGCCAGGGCGAAAACCGGAAGTCCTAAAGCATGATTGATCAGCGTAGCGCGGTACACTGCTGCTGAGTTTCCCTGCTCCAACACCGCGGCATCTGCTAAAAACTCATGGTTTTCTTTGATCAGTCTTTGGTAAAACCAGGCAAGGGGATTGAACCACTGCAGGCTGCAGAACACCTGAGCGACCAGCAGGTCGAACCAGTGGTATTGCCTGACATGCGCTTCTTCATGCGCAAGGATCAGGTCTTGTTCCAGCTTTGTATTGTCTGGTGAATGGTGAATGATGATGTAGTTGAATACCGAAAAAGAAGTTTTAAAAAGATTTGTCCTGACCAGTTTATAACCATTCAGTTCAACATGGCCGAGGGAATCAATGCTACGCTTTAGTTTCGCCAATGCCATTACCTTGCTCAGCAGGAAGATTACACTGACCAGCAAATATGCCGACAGGGCGAAATCTGCCCAGCGTGTTGCACCTGGTTTGATTTCAGCGGCAGCGACAGGAAAGTCCATGCTTTTTGATAAACCAGGTACGCTGACCTGATAAGTATACGTATAGAAAGGCAGCGCAATTGCACATGCAAGTCCTGCAAGCAAGAAATACCTGTTAAACCGGTAAAAGGTTTCTCTTTTAAAAAAGACCAGGTAAAGTGCAGTAAACACAGCAAGACACAAGGTAGATTTAAGGAGATACAAGGCCAGCTGTTCCATAATCATCTATTTTTCTTTATCAAGTTCATTTTGAGTATCCCGGATGAGGAGATCCAGTTCTTCTATGGTATAGTTGTTCTCTTTGGCAAAGAAAGAGGCCATTGCACCGAATGAATTGTTGAAATAGTTTTTCAACAACCCAGAAAGCTGTGTCTTAGAATAGGCCTCTTTTGCCACCAGGGCAAAATAAACATTGATCCTTCCCTTCGCCTTATGGTCGGCAAAACCTTTGTTTTCGAGAATGGTCAGGACAGTTGAGACAGTGGTACGGGCGGGTTTCGGTGCCTCCAGAAGATCGCGGATCTCCTGTACCGTACCTTCTCCCAGCGACCATAAAACCTGCATGATCTGCTCTTCTGCCTTTGTCAATTGCACTGATTTTTCCATAACGATTAAATGTATGACTATTTATATAGACAAACAACATTTATTTGATTTTGAACCTGACCTTCATCAGCACCTGCGCAGGACGCAGGTTATAACTGCTGTAAAATGTACTGATGTCGCTGTAAGTGGCCATCACATATTGTTTGGTATTCAACAGGTTGTTGTATTCCAGGTTGAATTCCATACGCTTCCAGTTGAATTTGGCACCTGCATCGGCAAAGTTCATCGACTGCGCTGCACCGCTCAAGCCGCCATTATAAAAACGCTCGAAAGCCAGATTGAGGGTCAGCTTTTTAGTTGGGAAGACATTTAGCTTTCCTCTGTGGACATGATTGTCGATAGCAGCGCGCCCCTCTGCAGCCCTGATCTTGCTGAGGCTCCTGGAATAATTCCAGTTGTAGCTGAAACTTCCCCATTTACTCAATTTGGAAGATGTTCCGGCATTGAGGCCATAGCGGTCTGCAGAGAAGTCAATCAACTCGGACTGACTGATCTGTGAAGCCCTGGAATTGCTATAGTTCAAATCCAATGTAAAGGTACTCTCCAGAAACTGGATTGCCTTACTGAACTTGCCGTAAAAGACCATAGTACGACTTTCATTGGGGATTTCATAGCTCAACCTGGAGCTCCGGATTCCGGAATAGTCGTAGCCATATAATATGCTCATCTGGTTAATGGAATAACTGGCTCCAAAATTCGTGAATACGGCATGTATGGGATGACGGTAACCGATATCCAGGTTGTAGGCCTGACTTTGTTTCTTAGGAAGGCTGCCATCGTTTCTGGTCAGACTGCGATAGCTTTGCATGATGTATGACCTGTATCCATTCTCGAGTCCGCCAATATCGCTGTTGTATTTCGCAGCTGCATTGAACTGCCAGAGGGGACTGAGCTCGTACCTTGCGCTGAGCGATGGATTGAAAAAAATATTGTTCCGCAATGAAGCATAACTTAGGGGAAGGTTGAGGACCATCCTTAATTTATTGGTGTGGTAGGTATAGTCAGGACTGAAGTATACATCTAATGTATTCCATTGCAGGTCATTGCGCAGCGAATCCGCTGCCAAGCCTAATTGTCCGGCAGCGGACCGCGCCTGGAGCGCAGAACTAAAATGAGTGGCATAGGCATTCATCCCTATTGCATAGTTCTGTATAAGCTGCTTGCTCGTCCAGCCATAGCTGATCCGGTTCTGTGTACTGAACTTGTTTTGTGCTACATTTTGAACCATGGCGACTGAGGATAAATCCCCTCCAAATAAATCCGGATAGAGCAGCGGATTGATCAGGAGTGTCTGATCTGCCTGACTATAGCTTGTAAAGGAAGAGAGTTTGATGGTTTTTTTCCCAAGGTTGCTAATCACTGAAAAATTGTTGCTGAGGTTGATCAGCGGTTTATCCAGTTCCTGTTTCAGATCTGTTGCAGTGAGCAAAGTGCCCTCCTCCATGATCCAGCTCCCGCTAAATTTGAGGGCATTGTCGAGATAAAACTGTTCTCTGTTGGCATTCAATTGCAGGCTTGCATCCAGTTTGTTCACTTGCTGCTTTGCGCTCAGTTGCTCTGTAATGCTCAGCAGGCTATCACCAGGAAGGTAGTAGGAAGACTGTGAATAGCTTTGCTGGTCTTTATGGTCATTCAGGTAGTTGACATTTGCGGTCAACTGGTAATCTTTTCCATAAGACCAGAGCTGATTTAAGCTCGCGGCATGGGAGCGGTTGAACAAATACCGTTGCTGGCTGATTCCGGGTGCTGCAGGCGCCTGTATAGATAAGCCCGCAGCCTGCCCTGGAGCTTGCGAGCCACCATAGAAAGAGAGCTGATCGGCTGCTGCATCCTGGCCGGTATTGTTGCCCTTATAGACGTTCATCAGCTGCTTGTTCTTGTCGAAATACATGGAGGACAATTCGTTATTCCATAGCACAGGCGAGACTCCTGTACCCAATTGCCCGGTGGCGGTCAGGACTCCTTTCGCACTGTCTTTTAATTTCAAATTGATGGCACCTTCGTCAGTAAATTCCTTGTTCTTTAAAGCCTTGACCGGCTGATGGTTCTCCAGCACCTGTACACTTGCCACATCCTTCGCCTCGATATTATTGGTTGCGATACCATAGCGTCCTTGTAGCAGGTCTTTATTTTCGATGTAAAATTTATTGATCGGTTTATTGTTATACAGGATGGAACCATCGTCCTTGACCACAATTCCCGGCATCTTTTTCAGCACATCTCCAATGGTACGGTCATTCTGATCTTTAAAAACATCGACCAGGTAGTTTAAGGTATCTCCAAGCTGACGGATCTTCGGCGGGTTTACCTTGATCTCTTTCAGCTTGATGGCTTCATTGACCAATTCAAAATCGGCCTGCTGACTTTTATTGAACAGCATCCTGCTTTTCCTGGCGATGCTGAAGCCCGAGACAGTCAGCAATAAACTGTCCGAATTGCTTTTGAAAGACAGTTGATAGCCGCCCTTTTCATCGCTGATCGCAAACAGAAGTACCGTCGAAATCCCTTTTTCCCGCAAACTGACATTCAGTCCGGCCATTGCCTTGCCATCTGAGCCGCGGAGGCTGCCTTTTATTAACGTCTGCCCCTGTAGCCTGTAAGTGAAAAAAATCAGTAAAACCAGGATAAAAACACGGTTCATTCCTTTTCCATTGGGACATAGTCGTACGTCACCGGATTCTCGGCAATGATGACTGCACCATTGTTGAAATTGATCTGCATTCCATTCCCTTGTTTCAGTTTTTGCTGTTCAAATTCGGCCCTTGTGCATTTGATGCTCTTTGTATCATCCACCACTATCGGCAATGGGCTTTCCAGTTGTTTAAGTCCGATCAGCTCAAAGGAAAACAAAGTCTGGCTATCTTCTATCTTAAGGATGAGACCGGGAAGCCCTGAGAATTTCCATGGTCCATCGTTCATTGGGATATCTTCAGTAAACCACGCACTATAGTCTCTGCCCCGAAAACTGAGATTGGCCTTTTGGCAGGTATAACCGGCAATGGTATCCATTTCATTAGTCATTTTCCAGATCCAGGTTCCCGGATCATCTTCATAAACAAACTGGTCGCTCATTACGCTACCATAATCCAGCACCCTGATCTTCTGGTTCTTTTTGTTTTTGATGATCTGGTAACTCTCCCCTTCTGCAGTACTGGAAGCTATGGTTCCAGGCATACTGGAAAGATCTTTGTTGGCGCTCGCCTTGAAAACATTGATGCTCTTGATACCAGCAGAATTCATTCCTTTCATTTTTGCACTCAGCATCGAATCCCTGCCCAACCTCGCGGGATCATAGAATTTGGAAAACTGCGTACCAATGTCGAGCACCATCGTATCCGAACGAAAGGCCTGGGCTGCCCCTTCTTTCTTTTTACTAAAAAGGTAATAGCACCTCAAAGTTGCCTGGTCAATGATTTTTTTGTCTGCCTTTTGCTGAGCGGAAAGGGAAGTTCCGAAGGCGGAAAAGATTAAAATATAAAGTAACTGCTTCATGCTGAAAATATTTACATGAGCAATCTACGTCTATATTTTTAGACAATCAAGAAAAAGCATGAATTTTGTCTAAAAAGATAGACTAACTAATTTTCCTTCCTTCCGAGGATTTCAGATTTCCATTGATTGAACTTAATCGCAAAGTTCTCCGTATCGAAGGGTTTGGTGATGTAATCGTCCATTCCTGCATCAAAACACTCCTGCTTGTCTTTTTCAAACGCACCGGCAGTCATGGCGATGACCACAGGTCTTTGTGAACCATACCTGATGATCAGTTCCCTTGTAGCCTGTAATCCATCCATTTCCGGCATTTGGATATCCATGAACACCATGTCGTAGGGCTGCCTTTCCAGTGAGGACAAGACCTCCAGTCCGTTGGCTACTACATCACATTCATAGCCCATGCTCTTTAAAGTCTTGATGACAATTTTTTGATTAATGATGTTGTCTTCGGCAACGAGGATGCTCAGGTGCTGCTCTTCGGCAGGCAAAATCACTGTCGGTAATGTTTTTTCTGGGATCAGTTCTTTTGCTGCCTCTACTGGTTTGGACAATACATTCAGCAGCATTTTATTGAAATAGGACTGCTTAATGGGCTTGTCCATAATGGCTGCAAAAAGCTTACGGTCCTCTTCATGTCCCGAAGGGAAATGTCCGGCAGAACTGAACAGGACCAATGGGGTATCGTTGATCTTTGAAATTTCCCTGGCTACTTCTACACCATTCATATCCGGCATGAGCAAATCAATGATGACGACATCATAACTGCGTTTCGATATCGCTGCAAGCCCTTCTGCCCCACTTATGGCCAAATCTGCATACATGCCCCAGAGCTCGCAATGTCCCTTCAGAATTTTTAAGTTGGTGATGTTGTCGTCGATCAGCAAAGCCGATTTTCCCAACAGTTCTTTCTGTACGAGGAGCGGTTTATATTGTTTGATTTCGGCACTGGCCTTCAGTTTGATTGTGAATTTAAAAGTCGTCCCCTCACCATACTCGCTCTCTGCCCATATTTTTCCGTCCATGCGCTCCACGAGACGCTGACTGATGGCCAAACCTAATCCGGTGCCTCCATATTTTCTGGTTGTAGAGGAATCTACCTGGGAAAAAGAGCTGAACAGCTTGTGCATTTTATCTGCCGGGATCCCTATCCCTGTATCTTTTACTGAAAACTCCAGTTCGTAATGAGCTTCCTTTCTTTCCAGCAGCCTGATTGAAGTCAGTATCTCGCCTGAATGGGTGAATTTAATGGCATTACCAACCAGGTTCACCACAATCTGCCTCAGGCGGGTGAGGTCGCCGATCAGTTCTGCTGGCACCTGATGGTCAATCCAGTACAGGAGATCGATGTCTTTTTCAGCTGCCCTTACCGACAGGAGGTCATAAGTTTCCTCTACCACCTTATGAATGAAGAAAGGGTGCTCTTCCAGTTCCAGTTTGCCGGATTCTATCTTTGAAAAATCCAGGATCTCATTGATGATTTCCAGGAGCGAATCGGCACTCAGGCGGATGGACTCCACAAAATCGAACTGTTCTTCATCCAGTGTGGTATTGCGCAGGAGACTCGTCATTCCGATCACACCGTTCATTGGTGTTCTGATCTCATGGCTCATATTTGCAAGAAATTCCGATTTGGCCCGGTTTTGTTCATCTGCCAGCCTGCTTTTTTCTTCCAGCTGAACATTAAGTTCTTTGAGGTGCTCATCAAATAGATACTGACGTGTAATGTCGTCAAATGTCCAGAGCATGCCACTGGAGTTTTCTGAAACTGTGGGGCGACAGCATACATTCAGCACCAGTTTTTCAGGCTGATCAAAGATCCATTGCCAATTGTCGATCCGTTTGTCGGCCGACTTGAACAGCTCCATGCCCACTCTGAAAATCTCTTCCTTATTTGAAGCGCTGTTGCGCAGTGACTGCATGGCCGCAGAAAGTAGCGTAGGCTGTACGTGGCCACTCTGCAGGTCAAAAAGTTTTGCAGCGTGATCATTGACCCAACTGTTATTGCCGCTATCGTCGATAAATACAATACTCTGTGGTACGGTCTGCAGAATGGAATTGAAACGGGCTTTCAGCTCTTCCAATTCGTAATGCGTATTGGATAACTGAGCAGTTTCCCTGATCTTGTCGTAACAAGCACTTATAAATTCCTTAAATTCTATACTAAAATCAAAATGATATTGCCAGGAAAGCATCAGCACCCCGCTAAGTCCGGTTTCTTGCAGAGGGAGGACTACTAAAGCGGCCGGATTTTCAAACTGGCAGAGCAGTTCAGCAGCAAGCTGTTCGAAAGGGCTGGTAAAATACTGCGGACCATCACCAAATACATCCAGAACCCCCGGATCGATGTATATTTTATCATTGACTGAAGACTCCGGATTAACGATCCTGGCTGTAAGGCCATCTTCTTTTTTGACAAATAAAACTTCTGCTGCAGAAGATGCTTGTTTAAGTTCCAGCATGCTCCTCCTGGCAATTGCACTCCAATCTTCGAAGCGGGTCGCTATTCCTTGTGTCGCAATAAACTTCAGGGCTTTCCTGGCCCAATTGATATGTCCTTCTTTTTCTTTCAATTTACGAGGAAAGGTTTGATGTTATCGATTACCTGAGCGGCAGCGCTGATGTGTGGAAAATGTCCTTCAGCATCTACCGTTTTCAATATACTCCCCTGGATATGCTGATTTAAATAAACCGCTACCTCATCCGGAACGGCAACATCATTATGTGCCTGAAGGAGCAACACCGGCTTATTCAACTTAGAAAGTTCAGTGCGAAGGTCTGATTCAAAGATCAGTTTAGATACCGACAAAGCGATATCGGGTCTGATTTCCAATAAAGTGCTGGCAAAATACTGGCCCAGTTCCGGACGGTCGGGATTGGCCATCGCCATGTTAGAGAAGCCGCTTACCCAGGCATAGTAATTGTTCGTCATCTCCTCATACATGTCATCCAGAACCGGCTGAGTAAATCCACCCGTATAGCCGGCACTTTCATCATTGAGGTACCTTGGTGAAGCCCCGATAAATACAATTCTCGAGAAATATTCCGGTGCTTTAACTGCCGCCAGCAGACCAATCATGGAGCTTACCGAATGTGCGACAAGAATGATGTCCTTTAATTGCAGTTCCTTTAAAATACCCAGCATGTCGTCTGCATAGGTCTTTAAGGTATTGTACTTAATTGGACTGTAGGCCTCGGGATCCGCTTTTCCCCCACCGACATTGTCAAACAGTACCAGACGGTATTCTGCTGCAAAAGCAGCCTTGACTTCTTTCCATGCGGTTTGATCAGTTCCAAATCCGTTGGCAAAAACCATAGTTTCTGCAGCTGCTAAATTACCTTCGATACTGACGTTGTTCTTGAGTAATGGGGATTGTGTCATGTTATAATGCGTTGTCTTTCTTGTTACGAACGAAAATAGGCAAACCAGTAGTATGAACGGTATTTTTTAATTGACGAATTTGTTAATTTTTTACGGGGATTCCAAAATTGGGGCTGCCATCTGCATTCCAGCTAAACCGTTGTGCCCTGGGCGATCGTTTACCCCCGCATCCCTGTCCGGGAGCTGAATTGGCATGGTATAAGATCCAGTCTTCTTTTCCATCCGGGGATTTAAAGAAAGAATTGTGCCCCGGTGCATAGACCCCGTTCTCCACAGACTGTTTAAAAACCGGATTTGGTGATTTGGTCCAACTGGACACCTTCATTGGATCTGCACTGGCATCTGCCGTCAGCATTCCCAATGCATAAAAATCTGTCCAGCAACCACTGGCAGAGTAAATGACAAACATCTTCTTTCCTCTGGCCAGGAACTGAGGACCCTCATTCACATTGACATGTGGTGGATTGCTGTTCTTACCAAGATCTCCATGTTTTTCCCAGTCGTAATCAGATCCTGAAATTTTCACCCTATCGCCCACAATAGTCCATGGATTCTTCATCCTGGCGATGTATATGTTCTGCTGTCCGTTCTGATCTCCTTCCCAGCCAGACCACATCATATAGAGCTTTCCTTTATGTTCAAACACATCTCCGTCTATGGCCCATTTATCGGAAGCATCACCCACCTGACCTTTCAAGGTCCAATCGCCTTTCATCGGATCCAGCGAAGCATTCTCCAGCACATACATGCGGTGGTCTTTACCTGCCTCCGTGCGGCCGGCAAAATACATGTACCACTTGCCTTCCAGAAAGCTGATCTCCGGTGCCCAGATGGAATGCATCTGATGGGTTCTGGCCAGCCAGATGGTCTTTTTCTCTGCAGTCTTTAGCTCAAACAGGCTTTTTGTTTTCCAGATCACCAGCTTATCGCCAGTGGTATGGGTATAATAATAAAAACCATCTTTATAAGTACTGTAAGGATCTGCGCCAGAAGGTAAAAGCGGATTTTGTTGAGCCGCTGCATTAAAAAACAGCAGCGCGCATAAAGCAAAGAGGAAAAGTCGTTTCATGCCACAAGTTTACAAAAAAAGGGCTGTAAAATAAATTACAACCCTTAACCCTCATCCATCTATCCATTCGATACAGAGAGCGTACGAATATTTTATTTAAGGAGCGATGTTAAATGAAAGCGGCATATTATACCTCACCCTTACGCTTTGTGAATTTTGTCGGCCAGGTTTCCATTTTGGTGATTTTTTGATCACCCTCATGGCTTCTTCATCGCAGCCGCCCCCGATTCCGCGGACTACTTTGACATCCGTTACTGAACCATCTTTCTCGATTACAAAGCTCACGAATACCTTACCTTGTATGCCTGTCTCCTGCGCCATTTCAGGATACCTGAGGTTTCTTCTCAAGAATTTCTCCCAACCTTTCATTCCTCCCTCAAACTCCGGATAGACCTCTACCCCTCCTTCATAAATGGTATTGTCAGGCGCGGTTCCTTCAGCACCGTTCGGACTACCTCCTGTGCTGCCATTACCATCGCCTGTGGCGGATACAGAAGCAATATTGGTCTCCAATCCATCCTGGGTAAGCGGGCCAATGGCAGCATTTTTCACCTGCTCGATTGTCGGAGGATCTATAGGGGCCAATTGATCATCCACTACAATAGGTCTGGAAGGTAGAGCCACTGTTTTAATTTTCTTACTTACCGGTTCTGCTTTCGGCAGTTCTATCTTTTCTTCTCTCGGTTTCTGTAATTCCTTTGGTGGAGCGAGCTGAGCCAGGTCAAGAATAACCGTTCTGTCGGCCGGGGCCTCTGCAACCGGATGAAGTCGCTTATAGATCATCGGACCGGCAAACAAAAGGATAAAGACAGGACCCGCAATCAACAATGCCCTGGTCGTAGTCCCGGCCGATTCAGCACGCAAGGCATAAGCACCATAATTCTTGTTCCGGTTTTTGAAGACAAGATCGAGCCACTCGGACTTGTACAAATTTGATGAGACGTTCAGCATAGCTTTAAGTATTAGTTTAATCAGATGATGAAGATGACATCCGGTTTCCATACACAAAAGCAAAATTTATTTTTTGCCTTACAACTGAACAACAATGGACATATTCACAAAAAAATCATTTTCAAACAAATTATATTTTGAATATTTTTAAAAAAATGATGGTTTTCTAAAATAAGGCATATGAAATCCTAAGTTGATCGAAGGAGCCTTTAATAATTTACAGGCGCATAAAAAAAACTAATATATTTTTTAATATTCTCAATTTAACAGCCCTGAAAGCGTCGTTATTTGCGGTTCTCATAAAAAAAATGAAATAAGCCTTTGCAGTTGATTTGTGGAAATTTTAAAAGATTGTCAGTCTTCTGTCTTTCATACAACTAAAATTCTCAAAATTTCTTTGATTAATTATCGACATTTGTATTTTTACAAACAATTGGAGGGAAAAAATTAAATAAATATCCTATTTTTGATAAAATTTTAAACAAATAAATGAAAAGCTTAAGGACAATTGCATTAAAAGAGGCGCAAACAAGAATTTCACCAGAGGTAAAGTCTCCTTCGACTAAAATTTCTGAGTTTTTTGGCGTTAACGTTTTTGATAAGAGAAAAATGAAAGATTTCTTATCAAAAGAGGTTTATGAGAAACTGGTATCTGCCATTGATTCAGGTGATCTGATCAATCAGGAAGATGCCAACCATATTGCTACGGCTATGAAAAGCTGGGCTATGGGAAAAGGTGCTACACACTACACGCACTGGTTTCAACCTTTAACCGGAACGACTGCTGAAAAGCACGATTCATTCTTCGAGCCTAGCAGCGACGGTGCAATTGAGAAATTTGCCGGAAGTGCTTTAGTTCAGCAAGAACCTGATGCTTCAAGTTTCCCTAACGGTGGTATCCGCAACACTTTTGAAGCACGTGGTTACACTGCATGGGACCCTTCTTCTCCTGCTTTCATTATGGAAAGCAAAGCTGGTAAAACACTTTGTATCCCTACTGTTTTCGTTTCTTATACTGGTGAGGCACTGGATTACAAAGCTCCTTTGCTGAAAGCATTGGCTGCTATGGATAAAGCTGCTGTTGACGTTTGTCAGTTCTTCGACAAAAGCATCACTAAAGTTAATGCTTCTTTGGGTATTGAGCAGGAGTATTTCCTGGTTGACCTTGCCTTATACAATGCACGTCCTGACTTAGCTTTAACCGGCCGTACTTTATTTGGACATATGTCTGCTAAAGGACAGCAATTGGAAGACCACTATTTCGGATCTATCCCTGAGCGTGTATTCACTTTCATGGTAGACTTTGAAAACGAAGCTTTGAAATTGGGTATTCCTTTGAAAACCCGTCATAATGAGGTTGCTCCTTCTCAATTTGAGTGTGCGCCTATTTATGAAGAAATCAACCTTGCAATTGACCACAACCAATTGTTGATGGACTTAATGGAGAAAGTTGCTCTGAGACACAAATTCAAAGTGCTTTTACATGAAAAACCATATGCTGGCATCAACGGTTCAGGTAAACACAATAACTGGTCACTGATTACGGATACTGGCAAAAACCTGTTGTCTCCAGGAAAAACACCTAAAAACAACCTGATGTTCTTAACCTTCTTTGTGAATACCATCAAAGCAGTTCATGAGCATGCAGATTTGTTGAGAGCATCTATCGCTTCTGTAAGCAACGATCACCGTTTAGGTGCAAACGAGGCTCCTCCTGCGATCATTTCTATCTTCCTGGGTTCACAACTGGCTGAGGTATTGGATGAGATCGAATCATCAAGAAGCATCATCAAGAAAGTTAAAAACGAAGATTCACTGTGGTTAGGTATCCCTAAAATCCCTCAGATCCTTTTAGACAATACTGACCGTAACCGTACCTCTCCTTTTGCCTTCACTGGTAATAAATTTGAGTTGAGAGCGGTAGGTTCTTCTGCCAACTCTTCTGCACCTATGACTGTATTGAATACTATCGTAGCAGACCAGTTGTCTAAATTCAAAATTGAGGTGGATAAAATGATCAAAAAAGGCGAGAAAAAAGATGTTGCCTTGCTTACCGTGATCAAAAAATACATTAAAGAATCTAAAGATATCCGTTTCGAAGGAAATGGCTATAGCGATGAGTGGGCTGCAGAAGCTGAAAAACGCGGTCTGTCTAACATTAAAACTACTCCGGTAGCGCTTGATGCTTACGTAAGCGAAAAATCTACCGAGCTGTTCACTAAGCTGAACATCTTCAACGAGCGCGAATTACATGCACGTCACGAGATTCTTTTAGAAAGCTATTACAAAAAACTACAGATCGAAGCAAGGGTAATGGGCGAAGTAACCAACAGCATGATCATTCCTGCGGCAATTGCTTACCAAAACTCATTGATCGAAAATGCAAAAGGCCTGAAAGAACTTGGTTTAGGTGAAGCTGCTTTGGCAACGCCATTGGCCATCATCAACAAAGTTTCAGAGCATTTGAACGTAGTAAAAACCAGCATTGATGCGATGCTTGAGCAACGTAAAGTAGTCAATGGACTGGAAGATACACGTGAGAAAGCCATTGCTTATGACGAGAAAGTAAAATCATACTTCGATGAAATCCGTTACCACACGGATAAATTAGAACAAATTGTAGATGACAGCGTATGGCCTCTACCTAAGTTCAGAGAGTTGTTGTTTTTGAAATAACCTAAACAACTCATACTAACCAATTTTTTTTAGTTTTATAACCCCTGCTTTAACTAGTAGGGGTTATTTTTTTATCTTTGCAGCAACATGAGTGATAACAGGTATAACCAGCGCGGCGTTTCTGCCTCGAAAGAAGATGTGCACCAGGCCATCAAGAACATAGATAAAGGTATTTTTCCACAGGCTTTCTGTAAAATCATCCCTGATATCCTGGGAAATGATGAGGCTTTCTGCAACATCATGCATGCAGATGGCGCGGGCACCAAATCTTCCTTGGCTTATGTTTACTGGAAAGAAACCGGCGACATTTCCGTATGGAGAGGTATTGCACAGGATGCCATCATCATGAATATTGATGACCTGATCTGTGTAGGTGCCACTGACAACATCCTGTTGTCATCCACTATCGGAAGGAACAAAAACCTGATCCCCGGAGAAGTTATTGCTGCGATCATCAACGGTACAGAAGAGATTCTGGCTGAATTGCGCGAACAAGGCATTTCCATCTATTCTACTGGTGGCGAGACTGCAGATGTGGGCGACCTGGTACGCACGATTATTGTAGATTCGACCGTAACCTGCCGCATCGAACGCGAAAAAATCATCAGCAATGACCAGATACAGGCTGGCGATGTCATCGTAGGCTTATCTTCATCCGGTCAGGCCACTTATGAATCAGAATACAACGGTGGAATGGGATCGAATGGGCTCACCTCAGCACGTCATGATGTATTTGATAAATCTGTTGCCAATGCCTTTCCTGAAAGCTATGACCCTTCAGTACCTTTCGACCTGATTTTTTCAGGTGGCAAGAAACTCACTGATCCTGTTCAAATTGACGATGCAGGAACTACTGTAACAGCAGGCAAGCTGGTATTGTCACCAACACGCACCTATGCACCTGTGATCAAAAAAGTATTGGAAGGCTATCGCTCGCAAATTCATGGCATCGTACACTGCAGCGGCGGTGCACAAACTAAGGTCCTGCATTTCGTGAACGACAATGTCCACATCATCAAAGACAATTTATTTCCGATCCCTCCGCTTTTTAAACTGATCCAGGAACAATCCGGAACGGACTGGAAAGAAATGTACAAAGTATTTAATATGGGTCACCGTATGGAGCTCTATGTGCCTGGGGAAATCGCTGCTGACATCATTGCAATCGCAAAAAGCTTCAACATTGACGCTCAGATTATCGGCAAGGTTGAAGCTTTTGGTCAGAAACAGGTAACGATCCTGACGGAGAACGGCGAATTTGTATATAACTAAGCTTATTTGAGCTTTTGTTTCAAGGCTTTTGCGATAGCCTGTTCTACCAATGGTTCCATGATGGCATATCCTTCTTTATTGGGGTGTATGCCGTCTTTAGCCAGGCGCTCAGGTAATCCATTTCTTTCATCCTTCATGGCAGAAAAATAGTCTACATAGGTCAACTTATGTTCTTCTGCGTAGGCTTTAATCCATTTGTTCAGTTCGATCACCTTATTCGCGGGCTCCAAACCCTTTCTCCAGGGAAAATCAAAGGCTGGAAGGACAGAGGAAAGGACTACTCTAATCTTATTTGCCCGTGCGATTTCGGCCATAGCGGCAATGTTGTCCTCAATCATTTCCAGCGTTGAAGGACCGGTATTACCGGCGATGTCATTAATTCCGCAGAGCATCACTACCACTTTTGGCTTCAGGGCAACTACATCCTGGTGGAAACGAATCAGCATCTGGGGTGTGGTCTGACCGCCGATCCCGCGGCAAATGTATGGATGTTCAGAAAAGAATTCTGGATGGGTGCGTTTCCAGCCTTCAGTAATTGAGTTGCCCATAAAAACTACACGGTTTTCATTGGCTGCAGGAGCGGTTAATTTCGCATTCTCTTCCTGATACCTTTTTAGATTAGCCCAGTCTTGCGCCTTCAAAAACTGCGAAGGCAAGATCAGTGCGCTTAAAATCAATAAATTTTTGATTGTTGAATTCATGTTTATTTGCTTGTTTATTATAGTAAAGATAAAGACTAATGTTTGACTTTATAGAACCTGGAAGAGAATAGAAAAATAATCAGGTAACAAACAATTGGCGTATAATATGCGTGTGCTGTACCATATTGATCAGCGATGAAGCCCATCAGAAATGGAAAGAAAGCACCGCCCACAACCCCCATAGAAATGAAAGACGAAGCCTGCTGTGTATGTGCTCCAAGGTTTTTAAGTCCGAGACTGAATATCGTAGGAAACATGATACTGAAGAAGAAATTGATCATCAGGAGGGCAACAAAAGATACCATTCCAAATCCCTGTGCCACAATAACACACATCAGGATATTGCCGATAGCAAAAGCAGCAAGGAGTTTGTTGGCTGCTACAAAGCGCATGAGAAAGGTACCAATGATACGTCCGGCGAGCATCATTCCCATGAAAAAGAATCCCATGTAATAGGAAGCTTTGGAATCACTAAGTCCAATAATCTCATGTGAATAATTGATGAAGAATGCCCAGGTGCCTGCCTGTGCGGCTACATTAAAGAACTGTGCAATAGCTGCCCAAACAAAATGTTTATGTTCAAAGAGGCCTTTACCCGGTACAGTGTCAATATTTGCAGCTTCGGAATCAGGCGCTACCGCATGTGGATCCGTTAAGGCAGGGACTTTAACAAACGAGAAAGAAATAGCTACGATCAAGATAACCGCGCCAATAACAGTATATAAGGTTTTCACGGAGCCGAGATCTGTGCTGCCCTCTACATTGTTGCTCAATAAAAAATATCCTCCAATCACCGGACCTATCATAGCACCTACCGCATTAAAAGTCTGCGCAAAATTAATTCTAAGGTCGCTGGTACGCTGATCTCCCAGTGACGCGACAAAGGGATGCGCCACGGTTTCTAAGGTAGACAAACCGCAGCCAACGATGAACAGAGCTATTGCGAAAAATGCGAATGAGGAAATGTTTGCTGCAGGGACAAATAGAAATGCACCTAAGGCAAACAACGAAAGGCCTAACAGCACTCCTTTTTGATAGCCAAATCGCTTCATAAATAGTCCGGCCGGAATACCCATTACTGCATATGCGCCAAATACCGCGAACTGTACGAATGCGGACTGCGTTTTAGAAAGACTCATGGTGTGTTGAAAATGCTTATTCAATACATCTGCCATGGTGATGGCAATTCCCCAGAACATAAAGAGGGAGGTGACAAAAATGATGGTGACCAGGAATTTCTTCTCGGTAAAGGGAACTTTAATATTATCGTTCATATAATTTGGTTTTTGGTTTATTGTTATTTGTATTTTGTTGCAGGAGTTGTCAGTTGTAAAGGAATTTTCTTTTTGAGCATCTTTCCTGCCAGTCCCGTAAGGTATAGGTAATGGTCCGTGGGGATATCGGGTTCATACGTTACGAATTTACTTGCGCCTATTGGTGGATTTTTAGAAATTTTAAAAATTGCAGTTCCCTCATCTATTTCATCAAACATGGCTACATACAGCATTTCTGCACCGTTGCTAATGGCAGTACTGAGTTGCTTCCAAAAGAAATCACCCCTGTTCCTTGAAATTTGGTCGGAGGGCGATCCGAGATTCATGTTGTGCCAGCTAAAGCCCGGGAAAACCACAGCCACATAATCTACCCGATTTGCCCGGCACCATTCCAGATCCTTACGCTGAACTTCAGCGTACCTATTGTAATCCCTTTCAGTGCTGTAGCGACCGACGGTCCAGGGATGTACAATATCGACCTTCCTGATCAAGTCATGTAAAGCCAGATCCTTTTCCGTATCGGCACCGAATTCACGCCAATAAGTTGGGAGCCCCAGCATCACTGAACAACCGCCATAAACCGGGTCATTTTTTAGAAAATCGACCATTTTGCCTACATCTTTTAAGGTATATTTCCTGTTGTCATTAAATCCAACTCCCCAAAGTACGACTAGAGGTTTACCGTTATGATACAGATAACTCTGGTCATTTCCCCGGCTGGTGATGTGCATGCTATCTACGAGATCCTTCCAGTCCTGAATAAGTACGGGTACATCCACGCTGTCCCGGCATCCGGAGAGATCGTACATCACCGAGATTGCTCGTCTATATTTCCGGGATGCGGTTAATGTACTTTTCAATACCTTATTGAAATGATTCCGTCCGGACCTGCCCCTTATTTCTCCGACGAAGCGTTGCATGAAAACTCCATCGATGCCATATTCCTTCATCCAGCGAAAATGCACATCCACCGTGGATGCATCATGAGCACTCTGCAGGTAAGCAACACTTCCATCGGCAAGCACAAATGGACTTCTATATAATTTAGGATATTCGCTGGTTTCCGGCCAGAGATCGATATTCGTACTGCCGGGTTCAAATTTACCTTTAGATTGATAGTGGTACCAACCCCTACCTGCCCCGTCTTCCGGAGTATTGTGCCATCCCTGATAACCAGCCATGACCAGGCTCTTATAAGAAGGGAATTTAGAGCCTTTAGCATGCTTTCGCTGTGCCGACGCAGTAATATAAAGTACCAGGACTGCTGAAACCAGCAGTAGCATTTTTTTGGCCCCGCCAGTCCTGATGTTCATTGTGCTCATTATTTAGAAATTCCCCAGCTTTTATTTGGCTTAGGTCCCATTTCTAATTCCAACTTACCTCCTGCCATCAACTGCTCATGGGTGAACCATGGGGTATCGATCAATTTGCCATTGAACTTTGCACTTTGGATGTATTTGTTCTGGGCAGATGACTTAGCTGCCAACACCTGAAACTGCTTTCCATTTTGAAGATTGACTGTGACATTTTCAAAAATGGGACTACCTATGGTATATACTGGCAAACCAGGAGTAACCGGGTAAAAACCCATCGAAGAGAAGACTACGAAAGCCGACATTCCTCCACCATCCTCATCACCAGGAATTCCAAAGACATTATCCTTGAACCAGGTGTCCAACAGGAAACGAATGCGCTTTTGAGTCTTCCAGGGCGACTTACTGAAGTTATATAGGTAAGGGATATGAAAACTAGGCTCATTACCCATAGAAAATTGCCCGGTGATACCTGTGAAATCAGGAAACTTGGCCCAAAGTTCATATTTACTCCGGCCAAGCGGCTCGCGGTACAATTGATCTAGTTTGTTCTCAAAGTTCTCTACCCCGCCAAATAAACCGATCAGACCTTTCACATCATGCTGCACCTGCCACATATAAGTCCAGCCATTGTTTTCATCATAATAATCGCGACCGCCCATACCACCGTCAAACTTGGGATCGATCTTGATCCAGTTACCTTCTTTATCTTTAGGCATGAAGAGCTGAAGGTTGTTGTCCCACAAGTTTTTGTAGTTATTTCCCCTGGCATTGAACCTGGTATAATCTTCCGTTTTATTCAACTCTTTTGCAAATTGGCCCAATGCCCAGTCGTCATAACTGTGCCCTAGCGTAATGGCCACCGCCTGGCGTTTTTCAAATCCGTGCACAGCTTTCACAGTCTCCTGTTCACCTGGCTTTAGCGCAGGAAAAAATCCCTTTTCATAGTAAAAATCTTCCAATTCAGTTTTCGGACCGTTCTTCCATGGGAGCATAGTAGCTTGAGTTGCATTTTTCAACATGCCTTCATAAGCCACATTCAGGTCGTAATTACGGATGCCTTTTCGGTAGCCATCGAGAAAAGTCACCGTTGAATGGAATCCATTCATACAGGGGTTATCTCCATACAGCAAAGGGAAGGTAGGTACCCAACCACTCTGCTGATACATGAGTACGTAGGAATTCAACATATCTCCTTCCTGTGCCGGATCCAGAATGGTACGCAGGGGATGATGAGCCAGGTAGCTATCCCAAACCCAGTCATCAACGTAAAAAGGACGCGTGGTTTTATGCACCTGCTTATCGTAGCCGCTATAGTACTGCCCGTCTTCGGTGATGTCAACCATTCGTTCATAGCAACGGTAAAGCGCAGTATAAAAAGAACGCTTTTGTGCTTCTGTACCGCCAACAGCCTGAATCTGGTTGATTACTTTAGACCAGGCCGATTCACCAAGCTTGACTTGTTGTTCAAAAGTTGTCGTCTTCAGTTCATTACTGAAATTCTTTTTTGCCTGCTCAGCACTGATAAAAGACAAAGCATACTTGAGTTCCAGGGTCTTTATATTTTTATCAGCAAAGCTCAACAGCAGCCTTTTCCCATTTTGCTCCGCCGTAGCAGGTGCATTCAACATACCATAGAAGTATACTTTTACGCCCGACCAGGTTTCTATGCCACCAACTTCTTTAGGAGAAATAAGTTTCAGTTCCCCTTCACCACCATTGTAGCGGTCAAATATAAGTGCCTTACTACTGTTCTGCGGAAACTCAAACCTGAAGATTCCAGCTTTTTTCCCCGGAGTGAATTGCACTGTGATGTCCTGGTCGACCAGGTAAGTCGAATAATACCAGGGTCGGTTGATCTCCAGGTCATGGTCATAGGTCAGCCGCTTGCTATCACCAACCGACAGTGCCGGTTTTACGGCAAAGGCCTGCCCATTGCGATGAGAAACCACCGTAAGCGGGAAGCTCGAAATCTGATCGTCCATATAATCCCCTCTTTGAGGCGTCATTCTGATCACTTGATTGGGCAACTGGATTGTCGGCCTTGTAGGTTCCAGAATTGCCCCGACATTGCCAATGCGGGGATCTACATATTTGAGGTTACCCTCTCCGTAATTTTTCTGTTGCGCCAGAACAGTTGTGCTAGTCAGCAACAACACCGCGGAACAAGCGATCTTAAAGCCTGAACTGAATGTTCTATTGAGAATAAAAGACATCATTTGGTTATCGTTAAAGTAATTCTATTTGTGTGTGTATGGTTAAAGATATAAAAACTATTATTAAAAAAAGGCCATTTTTAGTTTACTAAACCCTTATAGCAAAAAACCGCCTTGCTTTTAAGCAAGGCGGTCCCAAGACACTCAGTGAAGAAAAAAATTATTTCTTAGCGCTGGCTTTCTTTGCTACCGGAGCATCTTTACGGATGTCCAATTCCGAGATCAGGTTCTTTGCGCCACCTAGCACATCGATGCACCACAAGACATAGCGTACATCCACGCAGATCGTGCGTTTGAACTTTTTATCAAATGCAATGTCACCACTCATCGCCTCCCAGTTGCCATCGAATGCCAGACCGATCAACTCACCGTTGCCATTGATCACAGGAGAACCGGAGTTACCGCCTGTGATGTCATTGTTAGTGATGAAACCTACAGTCAGGGTTCCATCCTTACCATACTGGCCAAAGTTTTTCTTATTGTAATTTTCGATCAGGTTGGCAGGCAGGTCAAATTCATCATCGCCAGGCACATATTTCTGCATAATGCCGTCAATGGTTGTAGTTGTCTTGTAGACAATACCATCCTTTGGTGAGTAATCCTGAACATTACCATAAGTAAGCCTCATGGTCGAATTGGCGTCTGGATACATCATTTTTCCTGTATTCTTTTCCAGAACAGCTTTGAGGTATAGGTGATCCAGTTCCGCCTTTTTAGTTTCGAAATCTGCCACTGCAGAACCAAAATTGGTACGGATATAATCAGCGGGGATCAGGTTAACTGCATATTTGTACGCCGGATCCGATTTAATGGCATCCGCAGAAGGATTCCCGGCCAAAAATGCCTTCAATTGCTCGGGCTTGATCAGCTTGCTGTTTTCCCAAAGGTAATCTGTATACTTTTGAAAAGTGCTTTCGGGATTTCCCGTCCAGTATTTCTCTGCGATCTCCGCATAGAATTTAGGCTGGGATTTCACCGGGACATCCTGATAAAAGGAAGCAAGGATCTGTGCAAAAATCTTCTTATCGGCTGTTTCATTGTAAGTGGACTCATAACTTGCTATTGCTTGATCTATTGCGGCTTTATCCGAAGACCTGGCAATGGTAAGTACCGTAGGTACAAATGCCGAGGCCATAAATCCTTCATTGATGTAAGTACGTTGAATGGCAATGGGATCGTAGTTTTTATAAATCTGGTCATATTGCTCCATTAAACCTGCAAACTCCGTTTTTTGAGTTGCCCAATCGCTGAAAGTTTTTTCCTCATTACGCTTGTTTTCTGAAACCTTTAATCGTTTCAACTGCTCCGTTTGTCCGATAAAGTATTTCCAGTAATTGGCGATCTGCGCATATTTAGAAGACAATTTCAGACGTGTATCTACGCTCTTATCCATTTCCGCTTTCCAGGCCTTCAGTCGGATGTCCCTCAATTTTACAATAGTAGGGCTTACTTTCTCTGTAGCCAAATCTACCCCATAAGAAGTCAGATATCGATCTGTACGGCCAGGATAACCATATACGATAGAGAAGTCGCCATTCTTCACCCCTTTGATAGAAACAGGAAGAAATTTTTTAGGTTTGTAAGGCACATTATCCACCGTGTATTTAGCAGGGGCATTATTTTTTGAAGCGTAAACCCTGAATACAGAGAAATCCCCGGTCTGTCTTGGCCACTCCCAATTGTCGGTATCACCGCCAAACTTACCTATATTCTGAGGTGGCGCACCCACCAGGCGTACATCATCAAAACGTTCGTAAACGAAAAGGATGAATTGATTGGATTTGTAGAAATCTTTTACATTGGCCTCGATGGTGGGACCACTAACTGCAGCTTTTGAGATTGCCTCAAATGCCTGCAGCATTTTAGCTTCCTTCTCTGCACCTTTCAATCCCTGAGTTGCTGCATTTACTTTTGCAGTTACATCTTCCATTCTCGACAAAAAGCGTACAAACAAGCCATTGATCGGCTTTTCCTCTCCATAGCTTTTGGCGTAAAAACCATTGTCCAGGATATTGTTCTGAGCGGTTGAATTCGATGCAATCGCATCATAACCACAATGGTGGTTGGTAAAGATCAACCCTTTGTCGGAAACGATCTCGCCGGTACAAAATCCGCCAAAATGAACGATAGCATCCTTCATACTGGAACCATTGGCATTGTAAAGGTCTTTTGCAGTCAGCTTAAAGCCCTGTTTTTTCATTTGCTCATAGTTTTTACCTATCAGCATCGGGATCCACATCCCTTCATCTGCTTTTACTGTACTGCCGAAGGAAAGTACCATCGCGCAAAGCAGCAGATAAATTGTCTTTTTCATGATCGATTAATTAATTAGTTAGTGATGTGCCAAAGTTAAGGAATAACTTTGTACACCAGGCCAGCTTTGGTTTTAATCTGTCGCTTCTGCCCATTGATGGAAAGCTTCAGCATATTACCCAATTTGGAGGTTATGCTGCAACTCTGGACCTTGCCTTCTGACCAGGTCATGTCAACGACAAAACCGCCCCTGGCACAAAGCCCCTTTACCGAACCCCGGCTCCAGGCTGCAGGAATGGCCGGCAGCAACCTGAGGTAATCTTCATGAGACTGGATCAGCATTTCTGCAATGCCTGCAGTTCCGCCAAAATTGCCATCGATCTGGAATGGCGGATGGTTATCGAAAAGGTTATTGTGAGTCGATTTCTGCAACAGGGCCATCACATTCTCGTAGGCCTTCTCCCCATCTAGTAGCCGCGCATAAAAATTGATGATCCAAGCTCTGCTCCAGCCGGTATGCCCGCCCCCATTGGCCAGCCGGCGTTCCAGTGTTTTTTTCGCCGCAGCAAAAAGCTCAGGCTTAGCCGGAGTAATCAAATCGGCGGGATATAAAGCCAGCAGATGAGAGATGTGGCGATGCCCTGGTTCGGCCTCCTCATAGTCCTCTATCCACTCCTGGATTCCACCTGTCCTCGGACTGATTTTCAGCGGAGGCAGGCGTTTTAAGGTACTGCGAAGTTCAGATACGAAGGCTTTGTCTGTTTTCAATAAGCCCGCCGATTGAATACAAGCATCATATAAAGCCATTATGGTTTCTACATCGATGGTCGGCGCATAGGTAATCTCCGTAGTTCCTCCTCCGGGAAGTTTAAACGCATTTTCGGGTGACATAGAGGGTGCGGTAACCAATTGCCCCTTTTTATCTGGTATCAAAAAACTCTGCACAAATTCTGCCGCTTCCCTGAGGATTGGGTAGCCCTTCTGCCTGAGAAAATCCAGATCACCTGTGAAGCGATAATGCTCCCACAGATGCAGTGATAACCAGGAAGCAGCTAAAGGCGAAGTGCCGTATTGAATTTCTGCATTGATCCCTGTTTTGCCAAAGATATCTGTCGCATGGTGCATGGTCCAGCCTTTAGCGCCGTACATCCCTTGTGCTGTAGCTCTTCCAGGCACGCGGTAGGCATCGATAAAATTAAACAGAGATTCGTTACTCTCTGAAAGATTGGTTACTTCAGAGGGCCAGTAATTCATCTGCAGGTTGATATTCGTATGGTAATCTGATTGCCATGGCGCATCATAAAGGTCGTTCCATACCCCCTGAAGATTGGCAGGCAGCACGCCCCTTCCCATAGAACTGCTCATCAGCAGATATCGTCCATATTGAAAATAAAGTCCTACTAAATCTGGGTCAGCACCTCCCTTTTTCAGGGCATCCAGTCGCTTATCCGTAGGAATTGAAGACAGGTCTTCACCTCCAAGATCCAGGACCACACGGTTGAATATTGGCTGGTAAAAATCCAGTTGGGCATTTTTAAGTTGTTCATAAGATAGACTCGAAGCTTTCTGCAGAAGTTCTTCACACAACGCTTTAGGATCCTTGTTGCGATTAAAATCTAACTTGTTCAAATCATAATCGGAAGCTGAGGTAATCAGCAGGGTTACCGTACTGGCATTTTTCACAAGGATGGTATTGTTGATCGCCTGAATGCTTCCCCCCTCATGCTTCGCATTCATCAGTACATTAAAACGCATATTTACACCGCCTTCCCCATTTACTGCATCGTCAAGGTCAACGATCTGACCATTCATTAGCAAACGATGATCGCCTTGGGCAATCACGGAAGCATCTTTTTCTCTACTGAGGTTTACTTTGCATTGAATGGAATTAGGTTGATCTGCACTGATGCGAACCACGATACAATCGTTAGGTACTGAAGCGAAAACCTCCCGGATATAATTTACGCCTTTGATCTGGTATTGGGTACGTGTAATTCCCGTTTGAAGATCCAGTTCACGACTATACTTCGCTGCGCCTCCCTGATCTCCGGCATCAATGAAGACATCGGCCAGTGTCTGATAAGATCGGAAACGAGCAGGTTTTGCAAGCATGTATTTTGTACTGAGCTCATAGGCTTTTTTGTTTTCGCCGTCTAATAATAACTGCTGGATCTGTTTGAGGTTTGCTGCTGACTCAGGATTATCGACATCCATTTTCTTTCCTGCCCAGATGCTTTCTTCATTTAATTGAATACGTTCATTGGCTACCTTTCCAAACACCATTGCTCCCATTCGACCATTGCCCACAGGCAATGCATCTGTCCATACCGCAGCAGGTTGCTTATACCATAGGTTCAGTTTTTTGTCCTGCGCAATAGAAAATAGCCCGGACGACAGCAATAACAGAAAGAGTAGTGTATTCTTCATCAGCATATAGAAATTCATTTGGTTTTAAGGCTGGTTTCATTTTTTATTAAATTACGGAGATTCCAGGTTTTATCTATTCAGTTTCATTGACAAAACAATAAGTGATGTTAGCTATCCCAAGAAGAACAGTTAGAGACAAGGCCTTACATAAAACACACCTGGGACACATTTCCTTCACAAAAAGGTACCCTTTTGTGGCCTATTTGTGAACAAGGTGTGAAGAAAGTGTGAAGGAGTTATATAGTGTTTAGCCTGAGGTTGTGGAGCGATGAGCCAGAAATTAGTTGACTTCTGCGATGTTTCTCTCCTCAAGCAACTCCAAAAACTCTTTAAATTCCTCAAAACTGATCAACATATTGATCCTTTCATTTTGGTCTACATGTAGGGCGGCATATTGCGCCCATTCAGAAAAAAGTTTGGCCAGAAATTCGTTCATTTCTGCGAAGGTTTTCTCACTTTGGAGTTCATTGGTTATCATCCCTGCGTCAAGTTAAGGTTAGCACTCAAATTTAGTGAAACAAGTTTAAGAAAACCAAGAATTCAGACAATATATATTTGATAATCAAGGATGTAAACAATATCAAATCATTAACATACCATGCGAAAAAATGCAAAAAGCCCCGTTCCATGATGGAACGGGGCTTTTTTGCTTTTATATTGTGGTGACTAATTAAAAAAGTATTTAATACCTAATTGTCCAGTCCACCTGGAAGAATTGTAGTTAGAGAAATCCTGAATGGTAAAGGCATTATCTTTAGCACTGGTCAAGGTTGGTGTAAACTGGTATGCAGGAACCTTAGTTGTTGCGTTTACAGACTGAACAGTAAGCAATTGATAATTATCATTGCTCAAGTAATAAAACCTACCCCAATCTTTGTTCAATAGATTACCCAAATTATTGATATCAAATGATATCGCTAAGTGCTGTTTTGAGTTACCGACTTTCACAAAGAAGTTTTGCTCAGCATGTAAGTCAAACATATTAACAAAAGGCATACGTCCGCCATTACGTTCAGCATATTTACCTTTTCTCGTTTTCAAATAAGGATCGTTATTGATATAGTTGTCAAATGCAGCTCTTTGCTGATCAGCTGTATAAGTAACAGTGCCGACAGTCAACGGAACAAAATTCAGTTCAGATGCAGATCTAGGAACATAAATCAGGTCATTACTGCTTGTAAATCCATCATCACCAAGGATACTATTTTTATAAACATAGGTAAAGCGAGTTCCAGATTGACCTGTATAGAACAATCCTATAGAAGTTCCACCAAATTTAAACCAATCTCTAGTATAGGTAGCATTAACCTTTGCCATATGTCCGAAATCGAAATCAGAGTTACTCAATGTGATGTTGTTCTTTCCACCAACAGTTTCCATATATCTCCATTGAGAAGAATTCTGACTGCTCGTAGGCTCATTCATTACCTGTGACCTAGAGAATGTATAAGATGCAGAAAGATCTAAGCCCATTGGGAATTTTTTAGCCAATGATCCCGAAAGCACATATGATCTACCTGGATTACCACCATTAGTTACCAAATAAACATTCGTATAGGGATTTTGTATACCTGAAACGCTCGGATTGAAATCAATTTTGGTAGTGCTATATAGAGGTCTATTATCTGGACCTGATGCATTTCCCGTAGAACGAACCAGGTTTACATTATAATACATGGTCTGGTTCAGGTTCAAAGTATAATTTGCTTCTACTGATCCAACAATTCCACCAGGTAATTTCTGATCCATCGCGAAATTGAACTTTACTACTTTTGGCGCTTTATAATTTTTGGCCATGATATTGATTTCACCGGCAGGAATTGTAGTTGTACCTCCAAAATCTTCAGCTCTGTATTGTTTTGTTACATCTGGTTGGAAAGGAAGTGTTCCGTTAGAGAGGCGTGGGTTATTTACTGTATTTCCTTGAGTACCTCCGATCAGCACACCGCTGTTAGAAAACATTCCCCCAGGAGTTACCGCAGTTATTCTTGCCTGGAACAGGCCGATCCCACCACGGAATTGAGTATTTCCGTCGTTCATGGAATGCTTGATCGCAAAACGTGGAGACAATGAAACATACGCCTTTGGAGCCTGACCAGAACGGGCACCATCCAGATCATAAGAATTTTGGATGTAACCTAGAGCTGTGTTGTTGAAATAAGTATCTTCTGCTGGTTGGTTGCCATAACCAATAAGATCAGCACGAACACCAAGCAAAATGGAAGTAGTTGGAGTAACATCCCATTTGTCTTGCAGCGCCAAACCTACCCGATACGTTTTGAACTTTGCTGCAGCAGCTGAACCATCACCAGCAATGTTATCAACCATTGAATAAGAATAATTATATGTAGCCGGTCCTGAATCATTTATGAAATCATTCACGCTATTATAAACATATGCTCCATATGCCTGACGAATGAAAAGATTGTAATAATCATTATATTCAGCATCTTCTATTAATGAGAAAGTGTGTTCGCCAGCATATAACTTAGTTTCATTAATCAAACTGTAAGTTTTTTGTTTCAACTGATTAGCAGCACTGAACGCCTCTGTACCAAAATAAATTGTGCTTGCCCCATCTCTGATCTGCACACTTGGAAATGGATTACCCAAGCCACCTCTATCATCCAATACATCTGTAAAACCAACCAATAAACTGTTAGATATTTTGTTTGAGAAGTTTGATTTCAACTCACCAGTGAACTGATGTGTTCTGTTCGGGTATACAATTGCACCATTGTTGAAATTGATTGCAGTTCTTGAACTCGCCAATGTACTCACATTTTCAGAGTTGATGTGATTATAGAATAAGGAGAATTGGTGTCTGGGACTGATGTTCCAATCCAATTTTGCAGTAATGGCCTTTCTATCTACTGTAGCAGCGTTGTTCAGGTAACCTCCAGGTTCGTAATTGTACTTGGTACGAAGGAGATTTGCCAACTCGTCTATCTTGGATTGCGGAGTTGCCGCAATGTTTCCATAATTAGCGAAATCAAAAACCTTAGGAGTTTCAGATTTTTGATACTCACCCGCTACAAATAAAAACAATTTGTTTTTGATCAAAGCGCCACCCAAATTAGCGCTATATGTTTTTGCCGTAAAATCAGGTAATTTAATTCTTTCCTGAGTTTCATTGTCTGTAGGCGTTTTACCCGCCAGATTCTGATTTCTCAAAAAGTAAGAAAATCCTCCAGTTGCTTTATTGGCACCAGATTTAGTAACCGCATTTACTGATCCTCCTAAAAAGCCAGAATATCTGATGTCAAACGGACTTACATTTACTTGTAATTGATCAATTGCATCTACTGGGATTGGAGAAGAACTCGCTTGACCTCCATTGGTACCTGTTGCAGCTAAACCAAATTGATCATTTGCAGGAGCACCGTTTATACTTACAGAATTATATTTATTATTCTGACCAGCAATTGAAATACCACCCTGATAATCAATCCTTGCTTGAGGAGTCTGGCGAACCAAATCATTCAAATTTCGATTCATTGAAGGAGTAGCAGCCAATTTAGCTGCGTCAAATACCGTTGTGGTATTCATGGAGTTTTTATCGAATGCAGAATTTGTCTTCTGAACTCCTTTAACTGTAACTTCCTGAAGTTGTGTAGATTCTGATTTCAATATAAAATTCACTTTGATATCATCCCCCAAACTAGCAGTTACACCATCTTTAGTTTGTGGTTGAAAACCTACATAACTAACTGTAACAGCATAAGGTCCACCGATGTTTACGTTAGGTAATGTAAACCGACCATCTGCACGGGTAGAGGTAGTATACTTGGTGCCAGTAGGCGTGTGAATGGCAACAACAGTAGCTCCGGGAACACCGGATTTATCGTCTCGGACTACACCACTCAGCGTGGAAGTCGTAATTTGCGCCTCTACTTTAGAGCACACAAACGCCATAAAAATGAATAGTAAAAATTTCTTCATACTTTTTTTGATTTTTTGTTTTGTTTATGATAAAATATTTGGGTGTTAGCAAGTATTAACGGCAAAGGTAGATATTAATTTAACCAGCATACTGAATTTCATGTTAAATAATTATTAATAACGTCAGTTTTTTTCAACATTTAACACTTAAATTAAACAGACAACCAGCAGTTTACCAGCATTTTGTTTCAACTAGGACAAATCAACTAGTGTATAACACACACTATATCTCCAAATTATAATATAATTATGACAAGAGCAAAAATCTATAAAGGACTTATTAACCAACATTTTTTTTATTTTTGGCACTTGATCAATTAAAATTCCTTTAAATAAAGATATGAACTACGATGTAATTGTAATAGGCAGCGGTCCCGGTGGATATGTAGCCGCAATCAGAGCTTCTCAGTTAGGTTTGAAAACTGCAGTTGTGGAACGTGAATCATTGGGTGGAATATGCCTGAACTGGGGCTGTATTCCAACAAAAGCGCTATTAAAGAGTGCTCAGGTTTTTGAATACATCAACCATGCTGCAGAATATGGCATTAAAACTGCCGAAGCCGAAGCTGATTTCGCTGCTGTAATCAAACGCAGCCGTGGTGTAGCCGACGGCATGAGCAAAGGTGTTCAGTTCTTAATGAAAAAGAACAAGATTGATGTCATCATGGGCACAGGTAAAGCCAAACCAGGAAACAAGGTAGAGGTAAAAGCTGCAGATGGCACTCAAAAAGAATATACGGCAACCAGCATTATCCTGGCGACCGGTGGCAGGTCAAGGGAATTGCCTAACCTGAAACAGGACGGCAAAAAAGTGATTGGTTACAGACAGGCAATGGTATTGCCTGAACAACCAAAATCCATGGTAGTTGTCGGCTCCGGAGCTATCGGTGTGGAATTCGCCTATTTTTACGCAACCTTAGGCACTAAAGTGACTATTGTTGAATTTATGGACAACGTAGTTCCCGTAGAAGATGAAGATGTGTCTAAGCAATTGCTGCGCAGTTTCAAAAAAGCAGGCATCGAAGTGATGACTTCCTCCAGCGTCGAATCTGTTGACACCAGCGGTAATGGCTGTAAAGTGCAGGTAAAAACTGCGTCTGGTATGCAAACTTTGGAATGCGACATCGTGCTTTCTGCTGCAGGCGTAGTAGCCAACATCGAAAACATCGGTCTGGAAGAAACAGGTATCAAAACGGAAAAAGGCAAGGTAGTAGTGGATGAGTTCTACAACACTTCTGTTAAAGGATATTATGCCATCGGTGACATTGTAGGTGGACAGGCATTAGCACACGTTGCTTCTGCTGAGGGCATCATCTGCGTAGAGAAAATTGCCGGGCATAAGCCAGAACCCCTGGATTACAACAATATTCCTGGATGTACTTACTGCACTCCGGAGATTGCCTCTGTGGGTTACACTGAAAAAGCAGCGAAAGCGGCCGGATATGAATTAAAAATTGGCAAATTTCCATTTTCGGCTTCAGGAAAAGCAAGTGCAGCCGGTGCCAAAGATGGTTTTGTAAAACTCATCTTTGATGCCAAATATGGCGAATTGCTGGGTGCACACATGATCGGTGCAAATGTTACTGAAATGATCGCGGAGATTGTTGTAGCCCGTAAGCTGGAAACTACAGGTCATGAAATGATCAAATCCGTACACCCTCACCCAACGATGAGTGAGGCCATCATGGAAGCTGCAGCTGATGCTTACGGCGAAGTGATCCACTTGTAGTTTTTATAGAATTTACAAAAAGGCCGCTCATGAGCGGCCTTTTTTATTTACTTTAATCCAGTAACTTTATCGCATGAATCTACACACCATAGATACCGGACTTTTTAAATTGGATGGGGGCGCTATGTTTGGCGTAGTACCCAAATCCATCTGGCAAAAAACCAATCCAGCTGACACCAATAACATGTGCACCTGGGCCATGCGCTGCCTCCTCATCGAAGATGGCGAAAGGTTGATATTGATAGACAATGGCATCGGAAATAAACAGGACGCAAAGTTCCTGAGTCACTATTACCTCCATGGTGAGGACACCTTAGACAAATCTTTGGCCGCGAAAGGCTTTAGCAGAGATGACATTACCGATGTCTTCCTCACCCATTTACATTTTGACCATTGTGGTGGCTCTGTTGAGAGAATTGATGGCAAACTACGCCCGGCATTCAAAAACGCTTTCTATTGGAGCAACGAAAAACACTGGAACTGGGCAGTAACCCCCAATGACCGGGAAAAAGCTTCATTTTTGACGGAAAATATAATGCCTATCCAAGAAAGCGGACAACTTCGCTTTATAGAAGACAAAGACGGAGTAGCTTTTCACGAAGGCATCAATATCCGCTTTGCATATGGGCATACGGACGCCATGATGCTGCCTCAAATTCAATACAAAGAAAGAACGCTGGTCTACATGGCAGACCTGTTGCCTTCAGTAGGTCACATTCCTTTGCCCTATGTGATGGCTTATGACATGTTTCCTTTACAAACCCTGAAAGAAAAGAAGTCGTTTTTAGAGGAAGCTGTAGCAGGTAATTACATACTCTATCTGGAACATGATTCCATTAATGAGTGCTGCACGCTGCATGCTACAGAGAAAGGAATCAAAGCACAAGACACTTTTGATTTAAGTTGTCTGTAAAATTGACCGCAGTGTTCAATTTTATTGACAAGGTAAAAAAACGCATGTACTGTTTTTTCGCTACAGAAATATTATTTCCATTTTTACGTCATTTATTTAGTGTCAAAAATACACTTCAAGTCTCTGAACAATAAGCAATTGATCAACAGCCAACACTCCTGTCACCTACACTGACAAATGTGTTTTGGAATAATTTTTGCTGTGGAATTATGATATAAATAACAGGTGTAAAGTGTAACATTTTCAGCAATTTATGTTTAAAATTGCCGTTATATTCGTACTTTTGCACGTTCAAAACAAATAACGAGTACCAAAGCATATAGATGAGACAACTCAAAATCACGCAATCAATTACCAATCGCGAAAGTCAGTCCCTAGACAAGTATCTTCACGAAATTGGTAAAGTAGATTTAATAACAGCCGAAGAAGAAGTAATATTAGCAAGGAAGATACGCGAGGGAGATCAGGCCGCATTAGAACGTTTGACAAAAACAAACTTGCGTTTCGTAGTCTCAGTCGCTAAACAATACCAAAATCAGGGCTTGACCTTAGGGGACTTGATCAACGAAGGCAACCTGGGTCTTATCAAAGCGGCAAAACGCTTCGATGAGACTAAAGGTTTTAAGTTCATCTCTTATGCCGTTTGGTGGATTCGTCAATCTATACTTCAAGCAATTGCTGAACAAAGCCGTATTGTACGTTTGCCTTTGAATCAGGTGGGTTCTTTGAGTAAAATCAGTAAAGCATTCTCCAAACTGGAACAAGAATACGAACGTGAACCTTCTCCAGAAGAATTAGCCGATATCCTCGAAACGACCGTTGATAAGATTTCTGACACCTTAAGTAATTCCGGACGTCACGTATCTATGGATGCTCCTTTTGTTCAGGGTGAAGAAAACACATTGCTTGACGTATTGGAAAATCATGAACCCAATACAGACAGTAGCCTGATCAATGAATCACTATCAGAAGAAATTAAAAGGTCACTATCTACTTTAACAGAGCGTGAGCGCGAAATTATTGTCTTGTTCTTTGGATTGAGTACAAATCACCCGCTTTCTTTGGAAGAAATCGGTGAGAAATTTAACCTCACTCGTGAGCGTGTTCGTCAGATCAAAGACAAAGCCCTTCAACGTTTACGTCATACTTCAAGAAGTAAAATATTGAAATCATACTTAGGCTAATTTCGTAGCCACCTGTGTATCAGGAAAAATAATTAAAAAAGATTGGGCAAACACCCGATCTTTTTTATTTTTGTGACACCCTAACCAAATATTTCCGAAATGCTAAACAAGTACCAATCTGAGTTTCAAAACTGGATTGAAAAAGAAAAAAAAGCAATTGAACTCATTAATGTCGTAGGCCAGCTCTGGTTCGACAGATCCATAGAACTCGTACTTTTCCGAAAACCCTTATTTGATGTCGGTAGTAGCGAAATCCTCGCAAATCATCAATATGCCAAAGAAATCAGTGGTAAAGACATCAGCATTTACCAAACCCTCGAACTCGCGGAGACTATTGTAAAAAGCAACCTAGCCCCCTCCCGAATAGATCTCGGACGCCTGGCCTCCGAGTGGCTTCAGGACAATAATCATTATGCCTCGATTCAAGATTTTGTACTGAGCAGACTACATAAACATGTCGGTAGAGATAAAATCAAGCTGAAACCAAAAGACGTAGTATTGTTCGGCTTTGGTCGCATCGGAAGGATCATCGCACGAGAACTGATATTGCAGGCGGGAAAAGGAGAACAGTTGAGGTTACGCGCCATCGTGACAAGAAGTTACAGTGATGAAGAACTGATCAAAAGAGCCGAATTGCTGCGTACAGATTCGGTACACGGACCATTCAGCGGAACTGTACTCGAAGATTTTGAAAACAAAGCCTTGGTCATTAATGGACAAACAATATACTTTATCGCAGCAGCACAGCCTGAAGACACAGATTATACGGCATATGGAATTGAGGATGCGCTGCTAATTGACAATACCGGCATCTTTCGCGACCGAAATGGACTGAGCAGGCACCTGCAGGCAAAGGGCATCAGCAAAGTACAACTAACTGCACCGGCAAAGGGCGATGTCCCAAATATCGTAACTGGGATCAATGATATCATCACCAACTTTGAAACAGAACAAATCTTTTCAAATGCTTCTTGTACAACAAATGCCATAGTACCGGTACTTCAACTGATAGATGATGCATTCGGCATTGAAAAAGGACATATAGAGACCGTACATTCTTATACCAATGACCAGAATCTACTGGACAATTACCACAAAAAATACCGGCGTGGAAGAGCAGCCGCACTCAATCTCGTGATTACAGAAACAGGTGCAGATAAAGCAGTTGCAAAGGTCATTCCACATCTGGGCGGAAAACTAACAGGAAATGCTGTACGGGTACCCACTCCAAATGTTTCCCTGGTGATACTGAACCTTTCGCTAAATAAAGTAAGCAGTAAAGAAGAAGTCGCCGACATACTCAGACAGGCTTCATTATTTGGAGATCTATCGGAACAGATCGAATATTCTATTTCCAACGAATTGGTAAGCAGCGACCTGATTGGCAACAGCCACGCAGCGATTATAGATGGCCCCGCTACGATACTTTCAAAGGACAAAAAATCGCTCATTCTCTATGCATGGTATGACAACGAATATGGATACGCCAGGCAAGTATTGCGCCTGACAAAAAAACTTTCGGGAGTGTTGCGTTTGACTTATTACTAGTATCTTAGCAATAGATCATCTTAAGATTCATCTATGAAAGCCTACTTATTATTATCGCTGGCCCTACTGATAAGTTGCACTACTGTCAAAAAAACAGATGCCCAGCCCGGAAACCAATTGCTAAAAGACGTTGAAATCCTTTCTTCTGACGCTTATGAGGGAAGAAAAACTGGTACCAAGGGTGCTGAAATGGCCAGAACTTACCTCAGCAGCAGATTTAGCGAAAGCGGGATCAAAGTATTAGAAAGTTTACAGGGCTACGAACAAGCTTTTACATTCATCAATGGTAGCGAAACGATAAACGGCAAAAACTTGCTGGGATATATACAAGGGACTACCGATAGCATTATTGTGATCTCTGCGCACTACGATCATATCGGAATCATCAACAATGAAATCTATAACGGCGCAGACGATAATGCTTCCGGTGTAGCCGGCCTGCTTAAAATTGCGGCCCATTTTTCAAAGCAAAAGCCAAATTACACATTGCTATTCGCTGCTTTTGACGCTGAAGAAATGGGACTTAGGGGAGCGAAAGCTTTCCTGATCAATCCGCCTGTAGTTTTGTCCAAAATAAAATTGAACGTCAATATGGATATGATCAGCCACAATGATAAAGGCGAACTCTATGCATGTGGAACTTTCAAATACCCTGAGTTAAAAAAATATTTCCATACCAGCAGCCCGAACGTAAAGGTGCTCTTCGGACATGACGATCCAAAATTGGGACATGATGATTGGACCAATCAAAGTGACCAGGGCGCATTCAACGAAAAGAACATCCCCTTTATTTATTTTGGCGTAGAGGATCACAAAGATTACCACAAAACCAGTGATGAATTCAAAAATATCAATACCGCATTTTTTATCGATGCTGCTCAGTCAATCCTGGAGATTGTAATCAACATCGATAAAAAAAGGGATATCAAAAGTCTTTCAGATGAAAAACGCAGAATGATCAAATGATCAATTCTAGAAATCGATATCTATCAAACTGTTCAATGGAATGTGTATCCCATTCTTAAGCTGCAGATACCTCTCGGTCACTGACCATACAGTCGTATTTACGGTCTTTGCTCCCCTTCTGGTGTTAAATGTAATGTCGGCCTTAGATTTGAATTCATTACCCAGCCTCTGAGCAGAGTTGAGTTTACCCCTTAATTCTTCTGAGTGATTTTGATCGGCTGGTATAATTTCACTAACCACAATTGATTCTTTAGCTATTAATTCCCCTATCATAATATAATACTGTTTCTTACCTAAATATGCATTTTATCTACTAAACTAACAATAGCATATAAAAAGAGTGACACAAAAAAGACCTGCAGGTTTTGCAGGTCTTTTTTGTGTATTCCTAAGATCAGAATCACTTTCTGGGTGTCCTCCTGTCTTCGATCATCCCAATAAACTCCTTATTTGTATTGAACTCCGCAAATTCACTTTTGAGTCCTTGCGACAGACCGGAAACGCTCAACACCTTCTCTCTCGAAGCCACACTCGTAGCCCCCGCATTGGGAACCAGCACCTTTATGGCCTGTGCGAGTAAGGACTCTGAAGGATTGCCAAAATCAAAATCACCATAATCTTCATCCAGCGACACATCCGGGGCCATTCCACTGAAATAACCTCCCTGGTCGAGCGAGTTCTTGGTCTCAAACATGGAGAAAAACACATCGTATTTATTCTCAATTCTGACGGGAAAGAATCCAATCGGCTTACCATAAGTCTTCAAACCTACCAATTTCACGTTCATTTTTGGCTTTAAGCTGTTAATGACCAGCTCGCTTGCAGATGCAGTGCCTCCAGATACAATAAACACAACATTAGTGACATTTGTCAAATTACCCTTCTTGTTAAACGAATAGGTGTTATTTGCCACCGAATAATCTTCATCATCAAAATAGTTCAGCATACGTCCATTACTGTAACGAACCTTATCATTGGCATCAAGCATCGGTTGGTTCTTCAATATGGTTGCTTTTTTATTCTGCATGGTCGAGTTGAAATATTCCTTATACATCACTCCGGTGGCGGTAGTAGGTGCGATCAGATTCACCAGGTGTTCTGCGGTACTTACGTACCCTCCCCCGTTGTAGCGGAGATCAACTACCAGGTCGGTGACGCCTTGGGTATAAAAGTTATTAAATTCAGCCGTCAGTGCAGAAACAGAATTAGCTGAGCTTGAAAATCTCGCATAAGCGATATAACCTATCTTCTTTCCACCCACCGTAAGTACATTCGTTTTATAGATCGGGTTGCTTTTGTAGGAAGTCTTATTTAAGGTAAGATCGAATGCTGTACCATCTGTTTTAAATCCAGCTATAGATAGCGTAGCAGGATCACCAAAGATTGTAGAATTGATCAATATGCGTTCTGTACTGAAGTTAGCTGTAGAGCCAATACTGGTACCATTGATTCTGGTGATATAAGCTCCGCGCGTAAGACCACCGACATCAGCAGGAGAACCCTTATCGACCGCCAGAATATATAGCTTATAAGTCGGAGAATTGTTTACCGATACAGCTTTTACAGAGTAAATTCCCTGATCGTTTCCGTTTCCTTCCAGATCAACGTCAGACTTTTCATTCGGAACAGCGGTCACGGCCACAGGATTTCTTGTGGCAATATCCTCGATATAAGAATATTTCGGATAAGAGGGATTAGCCGTACGGTACTCATATGGCTTTCCGGTTGCTGGATCTAATTTAATCTGTGTAAGTGTAAACAACTCGTTCTGATAGTTGGCACCATACTTTCTTGGTTCGAAATCGTCGTAAGAAGGCAGTGCGTCATTCCAGTAGTAGACATGTTTGGCATACAAGAACAAAGAGTCATTGCTGAGCTCTGTACGATTAGTGGTAGTTGTCTGCTTAACATTGGATCCGGAAACCGACGGATCTACCGGCTCCGGACTGGGCTGTGACTTATTTTTCTTACATGCACTAAACAGTGCTGTAATCACCAACGCAGCAACAACAGAGTGGTTTTTATACCTAAAGCTTTTCATCAGAATGAGTTTTGAATTAAGAGAGTGGGTCAATTTGGTTTTATGGAATACAATATCTATATAATTAGCTGTATTAACGTAATTAAGTTAATAATAGTTCATTAACATTTAAAAATTCAATCCCTGCTTTTGATGCACAAGTTCTGTCAAGATCAGACTGTCCGACATATAAGACTTCATTTTTTTGTAATCCATGTTTGGAGACCAGCAGTTCAAGACCATCAGCTGATGGTTTCGAAGCCGTTTCCGCAGCAAAATAAACTGTCAGGTATTTTTCCATACCATTCCATTCAATTTGCTTGATCTTATTGAGCTGCATCGCCGGGTCGCCATCAGTAAATAAAAATAATTGCTTACGTTCCACAACTATAGCTTGTAATAATGCAAGTACTTCGTTGTACAACAATAATTTCAAGGGTAATCTTGCTCCCAGTAAAAGTAAGTCAAAATTTACTTTGTATTTCCCTGGAATCCGCAGACGCTCTGCAGTTTGCTCGAAAAGCGCTTCTTCACCCCTTTCCAGATAAATTTCCTGCATGACGTTCAGGATTTCTGTTGCGCTAATTTGTTCTCCATATTCAATGAACTGTGCAAACAGATAGTAAACCTGCAACAAATAATCCTTTTTTGGAAATAGCACATCGTCCAATTCAAATACAAAAGCCTTTTTCTCCTGAAGGTGTTTTTCTATTTTCATTACCCGGATATTACCTGTCCTTTTTCAGGTACTAAAATGTTGACATTAAACTCCTGGAACAGGACACTGGATTTGATAACCTCTTCAATTTCAAAATCATAGAGCGGCATCAGTGTATCTACAGCCTGATCAAGACAAATGGTTAATAAATTATGTGCTATAATGGTATCATTTCGTTCTCCGATAGAAATGAAACAGTATTTATCCGAAGGAAACTGAGGGGCATCACCATAATCGGCCAACACCACATCGCTGTCATTAAAAGTATTTTTTATTTTTAGGGCCTGGATAGATTTCCCGCCAGTGATAAGTATTTTCAAATTTATATAATTAACCCGTCTTTCATCGTCACCACCCTATCGCTGATCTTTGCCAAGCCTTCGTTGTGCGTAACGATGACGAACGTTTGTTTAAAATTGTCTCTTAATGTAATAAAAAACTGATGCAGGGAGTCGGCATTGGCAGAATCGAGATTACCTGATGGTTCATCTGCTAGGATAATGGCCGGCTTATTAATGAGCGCCCTCGCCACAGCAATCCGCTGCTGTTCTCCACCGGACAGTTCATTCGGCTTATGGTTTGCGCGATCTGTCAAACCCAGGAGCTCCAGCAATTCTGCCGCCCTTTTCTCGGCATCCTTCTTTGCAATCCTGGCTATAAAAGCCGGGATGCAAATATTCTCCAGTGCAGTAAATTCAGGCAGCAAATGATGGAACTGGAATACAAAACCAATATTTCTGTTGCGAAATACGCTAAGCAGCTCACCCGACAATGCGCTTACTTTAGTACCATTCAACTCCACGCCCCCCTCATCAGGCTTATCCAAGGTACCCAGGATATGCAACAAAGTGCTTTTCCCTGCTCCGGAAGCGCCTATAATACTTACAATCTCCCCCTTCCCGACTTCAAAATCAACTCCTTTTAATATGGGTAGATTCCCATAAGATTTTTTAATACCTGTGGCCTTTAGCATAACTGCAAACTTAATAAAAACATCAGACAACCTTAAATATTAAGGCCGTTCTTAAAAATGTAACCATAGGATTTGCTTTTCAGAAAATAATACATAGCTTTGAAAAACAAAGTACTTTTGTTTACCCAGCCGAAAGGCTTATTTTTTGATTCACTTACTTTGAAAAACAAAGTTCTTTTACGAAAAGACACAAACCTAATAGAGCATATTCATAATAATCTCAACATAAAACAATACATGAAAAAGCAAATTAACTTACACCTTTACGCCATTGTCTGTGGCGGGCTTCTTTTCAACTACCTTTTTTGGATGGAGAAACAAGCGATTAATCTGATGATCTATTCTCTCTTCATTCTGATCGTGATTTTAATAGACAAAGAGAAGCAGAAAAACAAAAAAGTTTACCTGGCTATGTCCGCACACGTGCTCAGCGCACTTACTGTGGTAATGAATCAATCAAACTTAACGGTTATTGCCTGGTATATCAGTTTGGCCATACTGACGGGTGTCGTCCATTTCTCCTTATTAAAAAGCACCTTTGTAATTGCCTTTGCCGCCTTCCTTCAATTCGTTACGGCACCTGTAAACCTTTTCAAGGAAATCGCAAACACTCATTTCGGGGGTCTTTCCATCACTCCATTGCTCAAAATCTTCAAATATGTTTTCATTCCTATCATTGCAACTTCATTGTTCTGTATCCTCTACAGTATAGCCAGTCCTGTTTTCGCGAAGTACCTTCAGCAATTTTCTGCATCACTTGGCACCTTGTTGAGCCAGTTATTCACATTCCTGTTTGCAGACCTCAGTTTTAACAGGCTACTCCATATCGTATTGGGGATTGTGATCACCACAGCAGTCCTGCTCAAGCTAAAAGACAATTCCCTGGAAAAGGCAGAATTGGGTCTTGACGAAGAGCTGAAACGAAAAAGAAGAAGCAACATCAATCGCTCAATAGGCTACGAGATCATGTCGGTTTTTGCAGGGAAACTATTGAAGAGAAAATTGGCTCTAAAGACAGAAAACATCATCGGCATCCTCTCCTTTCTGGCACTGAACTTACTGTTGCTTTTCTTAAATAGTATAGATATAGCAACCCTTTGGCTCGGCGAATTGAAACAAGGCACAAATTATTCCGCTGAACTTCATGAAGGCACCAATGCTTTAATCATCAGCATCATTATGGCAATGGTAGTCATTCTTTATTTCTTCAACGGAAACCTGAATTTTTACAGCAAAAACAAGACAATCCGCGTATTGGCTTATTTATGGATCATTCAAAATGCGTTTTTAGTATTATCTGTAGCACTCAGGGATTTTCAATATATTGATGCACATGGCCTTACTTATAAACGAATCGGGGTATTGATCTTTCTTATATTATGCAGTGTCGGACTGCTGACGGTTTACCTGAAGGTAGCAAAGAAAAAAACATTATTTTACCTTTGCAGGGTCAATGGTCTGATCTGGTATCTGCTGTTGATCCTATCGGGACTTGTCAACTGGGACCTCCTCATCATCGGGTATAACCTGAATAACCGGAATAATATAAGTCTGGATTTTGATCACCTGATGGGCCTATCAGACAATACACTCCCGCTCCTGGATCAGAACAGGTTTTTGTTAAATAAAATCCGCCGCTCTGCGTCATTTCTTCCCTACACAAATCAAAGTATTTATCTAGCTACCCATGAAGACCAAAAACTACAAACCGAAGCCTTCAACAAGTATCTGGACGACCGCATCAGGCATTTTGAGGAACAATACAGCGAGACCACATGGCTTTCATGGAATTACCGTGATTGGCAGACACAGCAGTATTTCCTTAAAAACAAAAAATAGTGTAACAATCACCGTCATTGCTTTGTATAAAGACTCGGAAGTTGTAGATTTGGATCAAATTTTTTCAGCGAATGAATATCCACGAATATCAAGGTAAAGAAATACTTAAAAGTTTTGGAGTAGCCGTACAGGAAGGTATAGTTGCCGACACGGTAGAGCAAGCTGTAGAAGCTGCTAAAAAAATGAAAACTGACTACAATTCAGACTGGGTTGTGATTAAAGCTCAGATCCACGCAGGTGGCAGGGGTAAAGGCGGTGGTGTAAAACTTGCCAAAAACCTTGATGAGGTTAAAGAGAGAGCCACTGCAATCTTAGGAATGCAATTGGTTACCCCACAAACAGGCCCTGAAGGCAAGAAAGTCAACAAGATTTTGGTAGCGCAGGACGTTTATTATCCTGGAGCTTCGGAAACTAATGAGTTTTACATCAGTGTACTATTGAACCGTGCAAGCGGAAGAAATATCATCATGTACTCTACCGAAGGTGGCATGGACATTGAAGAAGTGGCAGAACACACGCCTCATCTGATCTTCAAGGAAGAAATTGATCCAAAAGTTGGCCTTCAAGGCTTCCAGGCAAGAAAGATTGCTTTCAATCTGGGCCTTAGCGGTGCTGCGTTCAAAGAAATGGTCAAATTTGTATCTGCACTGTATAAAGCTTATGACAGTACTGATTCTTCGATGTTCGAGATCAACCCTGTATTGAAAACTTCAGATGATAAAATCATTGCAGTAGACGCGAAGGTAGACCTTGACGAAAATGCATTGTTCCGTCACCCAGACTATGCAGCAATGCGTGATAAACTTGAAGAAGATCCTACAGATGTGGAAGCAAGCGAGTCTAACCTAAACTATGTTAAACTTGACGGAAACGTGGGTTGTATGGTTAATGGTGCAGGCCTTGCGATGGCAACTATGGACATCATCAAAATTGCAGGTGGTGAGCCGGCTAACTTCCTGGATGTGGGTGGTACTGCCAATGCACAAACTGTTAAGGCCGGATTCAACATTATCCTTAAAGATCCAAATGTAAAAGCTATCCTGATCAATATCTTTGGAGGTATCGTTCGTTGTGACCGTGTTGCTCAAGGTGTGATCGACGCTTATAAAGAAATGGGCAATGTACCAGTTCCGATCATCTGCCGTCTTCAAGGCACCAACGCTGAAGAAGCTAAAAAACTGATCGATGAATCAGGATTGAAAGTTTATTCTGCAATTGCATTAAAAGAAGCTTCAGATTTAGTAACTAAGGTATTGGCCTAAGTCAACTAAACTATATTAAAAAAGGGTATCCAAATTGGATACCCTTTTTTTTTGCCAAAAAAATTACATAATAAAATTGTCCAAAAAACAAGAAGAGGCATACAACTATCCAATTGTATGCCTCTCTAACCAAATATAAATTAAACGAGCATTACAAATATAGGTACTTTTATTACATTTCACAATATATCTCAATAAAAATTAAAAAAACATACTAACAAATTGATTTTAAACCATAAAAAATTAAAATAACACACATAAACATGTATAGAAACCTGAATAAACAGTAAAAACAACAATAATTCAACACCAAATTCACCTAAAAAATCAATAAAATAAACACAACACACAAAACAAACACGTAAATAAACAAGAAAACTAAATAAAATCCACAAAAACACATACCAAAACCAGACATAATCCAAAAAAACCACTATAAAAATTAAAAATCACTCAAAACGCAGACATTATACATTAATCCTTATTTATTGATGGAAATCCTTATTTTTGACCTGCTCCACAATAAAATCATGATTAAAAGAGAAAAAGTTAAAAGTCTGTTAGAGACAAACGAGTTTAACAGGGAAGTTACTGTTATGGGTTGGGTGCGAACCTTTCGCAACAACCAGTTTATTGCTGTAAATGATGGTTCCTGCATAGGGAATATCCAGGTTGTGGTCGACTTCAATAATACACCGGAGGAATTATTGAAGCGCATTACTACCGGCGCTGCAATAGCTGTTGCTGGAACAATAGTAGAGTCGCTAGGAAAAGGACAGCGTGTAGACATCAAAGCGGAGTCTATAGAAATCCTTGGCGATAGTGACCCGGAGAAATTTCCCCTGCAACCTAAAAAGCACAGTCTTGAATTTTTAAGGGAAATTGCACATCTCCGTTTCCGGACTAACACCTTTAATGCGGTATTTAAAGTACGTCATGCGCTTGCTTTTGCGATACATCAGTTTTACAATGAACGAGGTTTTGTGTACATGCACACGCCGGTGATTACTGCTTCAGATGCAGAAGGCGCAGGAGAAATGTTTAAAGTGACCACACTGGACCTCGACAATCCTCCCCGCACTGAAGAAGGTAAGATCGATTTCTCAGAAGATTTCTTTGCCAGAGCTACTAACTTAACTGTTTCAGGCCAACTGGAAGGAGAGCTGGCAGCAATGGCATTTGGACAAATTTATACTTTCGGACCAACATTCAGGGCCGAAAACTCCAACACCACCCGCCACCTGGCGGAGTTCTGGATGATCGAGCCTGAAGTAGCATTCGCTGATCTGGAAGACAACATGCAGCTGGCAGAAGACATGCTGAAATATGTCATCGACTATGCACTCAAAAACTGCAAGGAAGAGCTGGAATTTCTAAACGGACGTTTGCTGGAAGAAGAAAAATCGAAACCACAAAACGAACGCAGCGAACTTTCACTCATCGACAAACTCAATTTCTGTCTGAGCAATGATTTCGAACGCATTACGTATACGGAAGCAATCAGGATCCTGAAATCCTCTAAACCCAACCAAAAGAAACAGTTTAAATACTTAATCGACGAATGGGGTGCCGATCTTCAATCTGAACACGAACGTTTCCTGGTAGAGAAACATTTCAAAAAGCCTGTAATCTTAACGGATTACCCGGCAGATATCAAATCTTTCTACATGCGTCAGAACGAACCTGACGAACAAGGGCGTCAAACCGTTGCGGCCATGGACATCCTGTTCCCAGGCATCGGCGAGATCGTTGGAGGCTCACAGCGTGAAGAGAGACTGGATCGCCTTACCAAGCGTATGGAAGATATGAACATCCCTCAGGAAGAGCTGTGGTGGTTCCTCGACACCCGCAGGTTCGGTTCCGCCCCACACTCCGGTTTCGGACTGGGCTTCGAAAGGCTTGTGCTTTTCGTGACCGGCATGACCAACATAAGGGACGTAATTGCATTCCCACGTTTCCCAAGAAACGCGGAATTCTAAAAAAAGTCTTATAAAAAAAAACAGGCTCCCGGAAAAATTTCCGGGAGCCTGTTTTTTTTATAAACACTTAAGGCTTACTCTTACCTTCGTCCAACTGATCTGCATAAGAATTTGCATGCGCATAATCAACAAGAGATACTTTATAATCGCTAGGATTGAAACTTGAGGAAACACTCAACGCCATTCCCAACTCAAACCTCAAGGGATAAGGCGTCTTCAACAAACTTCCTTCAGGTATATAAGGGAAACTCTCCATGTACGACTGCATGACGTTTGGTGCAATCCTACGATTGATGTAAGCCCTGGTCAATTGATAAGGATGGTGAAGTCCCGCAGCACCCAGCAACTCCACAGCGCTTGCCACGGTCAACCTATGGAAATTAAATACCCGCACCGTTTTATCTTCAACCACCAAACCCTTCATCAGGCTTGGATCCTGTGTAGCTACTCCGGTCGGACAAGTATTACTATTACATTCCAACGCCTGAATACAGCCTAACGCAAACATCATACCTCTGGCCGAATTACAGAGATCGGCACCAAGGGCGATGTTCTTCACCAGGTCAAATCCAGACGCAACTTTCCCGGAAGCAATGATCTTAATGTGTTTCTTGAGGTCAAAACCAGTCAGCACATCGTACACAAAAGCAATAGCTTCACGTAAGGGCATGCCCACCGCATTCGAAAATTCCTGGGGAGAAGCACCCGTTCCACCTTCACCCCCATCCACAGTGATGAAATCTACATAAATACCGGTCTCTACCATCGCTTTGCAGATCGCAAAGAACTCACTCCTTCTACCAATACAAAGCTTTATGCCAATTGGTTTACCACCTGACAAATCCCTCAACTGCTTTACAAAGGCCATCATCTCCAGAGGTGTTTTAAAAGCGGAGTGCGCAGGCGGAGAAATGACATCAAAACCCTCTTTCACCAATCTGATTCTGGCGATCTCCGGAGTCACCTTACGTGCTGGTAAAATCCCGCCATGACCAGGTTTAGCACCCTGCGACAATTTAATCTCAATCATTTTTACCTGCTCCGTTTTAGAGCGCTTGGCAAAAGCCTCCGGATCAAAGGATCCATTATCGTGATTTCTGCAACCGAAATACCCGGTTCCAATCTGCCAGATCAGATCTCCACCTGGATTAGCATGATAATCACTGATCCCGCCTTCACCTGTATTGTGTGCAAAACCTCCCATTTTCGCACCCCCATTCAAGGCCATAATGGCATTCTGGCTCAGAGAACCGAAACTCATCGCCGAGATGTTGTAAATACTGGCCGAATAAGGCTGTGCACAATCTGGCCCGCCCACCAGAACCCTGGGATTTTCATTCAGTTCGTGATGACTGATCGCCGAAATGCTATGGCTCAGCCATTCATACCCGTTTTCATACACATCCAATTGTGTACCGAAAGGAATGGTATCATTTTCCATCTTAGCGCGCTGATAGATCAGGGACCTGCTCAGGCGGCTGAAGGGCTTACCATTCGTATCACTTTCTACAAAATATTGATATACTTTAGGCCGCAGGTCTTCCATAAAATACCGCAACCGACCCACTACAGGATAGTTCCTCACAATACTGTGTTTAGGTTGATATAAATCGTAGATACCCAACAAGATAACAGGCCCTACAAATAGGTAAGCCCAATAAAAAGGCGGCCAGGCCAGACTGATCATCAGAATAGCTGAAACCAGAAATGCAGCAACTGCAACAAATGCTTTTCTCATAACCCTTAATTTAATAAAAAATATGCCATTAAAAGGAATTCAGGGAGTTTAGGCGCAATAATTGCTAAATTTACATATGCTTGTCAAAATCTATCCGGAGAATCCAAATCCAAAAGCAATCGAACAGGTTGTAGAAGTCCTGAAAAAAGGGGGGATCATCATCTATCCTACTGACACAGTTTATGGTCTGGGATGCGATATCACCAACCAAAGGGCAATCGAGAAGATATGCAGATTGAGAGGCATCAAGCCCGAAAAGGCCAACTTTTCGTTCATCTGCTCTGACCTCAGGCACATTTCCGATTACATTAAACCGATTGACACAACAACATTTCGGGTATTGAAAAAGGCTTTGCCAGGACCTTTTACTTTCATCTTCAATGCCAACAATAATGTACCGAAACTCCTAAGCTCTAATAAGAAGACGGTAGGTATCAGGGTACCAGACAATGCCATTGCCAGAGAAATTGTACTGCAATTGGGCAACCCGATTCTATCTACCTCTATCCACGACGATGATGATGTGATCGAGTATTCTACCGATCCGGAACTGATCCACGAAAAGTATGAGGAAAGCGTTGATGTGGTGATTGACGGGGGGTATGGCGACAATGAGCCTTCTACAGTGGTCGACTGTACTTCTGGCGACTTTGAGATTATCCGCCAGGGCAAGGGAGATTTGGAAAGCATTATAGGAGATTAATATAGGGGCTTCAGGCCTGGCAGACCTGAAGCCCCCTAAACAATTATGCTTTAAACTTTTGCATAAAATTCCTTACACTTCCCTTGATGTCCATGGCATCCAGGCTTTTTACGAAAGCACTACCGATAATTGCACCGTTTGCGTACAGGCAAGCCTTATCAAATGTCTCCTTGCTACTGATTCCAAATCCAATAACCGTAGGATTTTTCAATTGCAACGCGGCTATACGCGAGAAATATGCTTCCGTTTGATCGCCAACCTGTAAATTCTGTCCGGTAGTTGCCGAAGAAGACAACAAGTAAATGAATCCGTTACTCAAGCCGTCAATTTTCTGAATCCGCTCCGGCGAAGTCTGAGGGGTAATCAAAAAGATATTGCTCAAGCCATATTTTTCAAATATCGGCGCATACAACTCTTCATATTCTACCATTGGCAGGTCCGGCACGATACAGCCGTCTACACCAATCTCCGCACAGGCTTTACAGAAATTTTCGACACCGACCTGCAACACAGGGTTCACATAACCCATCAGCAACACCGGAATTTTCACCGTTTTGCGCAGGTCCTTCAACTGCTCAAATAGAAGCTTAAGGTCCATCCCATTGTCCAGCGCAGCCTTACTGCTTGCCTGGATCACAGGGCCATCTGCCACCGGATCAGAATAAGGAAAGCCAATTTCCAGTAGATCTGCCCCGGATTGTTCCAGCGCTTCCGCAATCGCCATGGTATCATTCAGGCTGGGATAACCTGCAGTAAAATATATAGATAATATGTTTTTCTTTTCCTGAAATAACCTTTGTAAACGTCCCATTCTTATAAATTAAAATATTTCATATACGTATCCATGTCTTTGTCGCCCCTGCCCGACAAACAGACCACTACATTCTCGCCACCTTTAAGCTCCATCTTTTCCAAATAGGCCAGCGCATGCGCACTCTCTATTGCTGGGATGATGCCCTCCATCTGGGTAAGCAGCAGACCCGCCTGTAAAGATTCATCATCGGTAATAGATACATACTGACCACGACCTGTTTTAAACAAATGGGCATGTTGAGGACCAATACCCGGATAGTCCAGCCCTGCCGACACCGAATGTGGCTCTACCACCTGCCCGTCGTGGGTTTGCATCAGGATGCTCCTGCTGCCATGTAGCACGCCTTCCTTGCCTAAGCTGGTAGTGGCAGCAGAGAAACCGCTGTCCACACCTTTACCTGCAGCTTCCACCGCGATCAGCTTCACCTTTTCATCATCCAGGAAATGGTAGAACATCCCCATCGCATTGCTACCGCCACCTACACAGGCCAACACATAATCAGGCTGGTCAGTACCGGTCTGTTCGATCAGTTGTTTTTTTGTTTCTTCAGAAATGATGGACTGAAAGATCGCCACCATATCCGGATAAGGATGTGGACCTACCACAGAACCGATGATGTAATGAGTATCTACGGGATTGTTGATCCAATCGCGCATTGCTTCGTTCGTCGCATCTTTCAGTGTTTTACTTCCTGAAGTTGCCGGCACCACTTTAGCCCCCAGCATCTTCATGCGTGCCACATTGGGTGCCTGGCGTTTGATGTCCACCTCACCCATATACACCACACATTCCAATCCGCGGAGTGCGCAAACAGTTGCCGTAGCCACGCCATGCTGACCCGCCCCTGTCTCTGCAATGATCCTTTTCTTACCCAGCCTTTCTGCCAGCAAAATCTGACCGATGGTATTGTTGATCTTATGTGCACCGGTATGGTTCAAGTCTTCCCTTTTCAGGAAAATATTCGCATTGTATTTTTTAGACAGGCGCCTGGCCAGGTACAGCGGTGAAGGCCGCCCCACATAATCCTTCAGCAATTGATGAAATTCCTTCTTGAAATCTTCATCTGCTATAATTTTCAGGTAGTTTTCCCTAAGTTCTTCTACATTTGGATACAACATTTCCGGGATATAAGCCCCTCCGAAATCTCCATAGTAACCCTTTTCATTCACAAAATAGCTCATAGTTGTGTTTTAAAAATCTTCAATCTATCTATATCTTTCAATCCCGGTGCCAGCTCAAATTTACTGTTGACATCTATCGCGTACAAGCGGGGATCATTTATCGCCTTCAGTGCAGCCACATGCTCCGGTCCAATTCCACCACTTAAAAAATAAGGCTTATCGAGTTGGTATCCCCTAAGGAGTTTCCAATCAAACTGCTTTCCTGATCCACCATGATCCGGGGTTTGGGTATCGAACAAAAAATACGCTACACAGGATGCATAAGCAGCAAGCACGGAAAAATCAAAGTGTTCATCTACGCCAAAAGCTTTGATCAGTTCAATTCCCGTTTCAGCCAGGAGGCCTTTCAGCGCCATACAGTACTTTACCGGCTCCTTCCCATGCAGTTGTATAGCCTCCAAGCCATACAGCAAGGCCATTTCTGCTACCTTATGGAGTTCTTCATCTACAAATACACCTACTTTTTTAATCCCCGGAGGCAGATCCTTCACAAATGAGGGGGTTAGCCCATCGATGAACCTTTTAGAAGGCCGGTGGAAAATAAAACCGATGTAATTCGGCTGCAGCGATGCCAGGGCCAGGATATTATCTGGTAGTTTCATCCCGCAAACTTTTAATTGTGCTGTCATGCTCTGTTGGTTAATTTATTGAAGCTTTCCAATGCTTTTTTGCCGATCAGTGAAGCTTCCGCTTCATAGTAACAGTCGGAGAAAGATTTGCTGCTGTCGATAGTCTGTATGGCCAGGGCCGCATTGCAGAGCACTACATTTTGCTGGGCATCAGTTCCCCTCCCGCTGATCACGTTCATAAAAATTTCAGCCGACGATTCTACCGTATCGCCACCCTTGATCGCCTGTTCATCGATCTCAGAAAAACCAAGATCCGATACTTTCAGTAAAGCCTCCCCTTTTTTACTAAAGGTCTTTACATCGCATGTCAACGAAACCTCATCAAATCCATCTACTGCATGAAGGATCGTATAGTTTTTGTCCGTATCCTGGTACAGATAAGCGTACAGCCTTGCAAGCTCCAGGCTAAATACGCCCACGATCTGATTTTTAGGCTGCGCCGGGTTTACCATAGGGCCCAGCATATTGAAAAAAGTTTTCACGCCGAGCTCCTTACGGATCGGCGCCACAGTTTTCATTGCGGGATTGAATAAAGGCGCATGGATAAAGCAGATTCCAGCTTGGTCCAGACTGCGCTTCAATGTATCCTGGTCATTGCTGAAACTATAGCCGAGGTATTCCATCACGTTTGATGATCCACAGCCTGACGACACCCCATAATTACCATGCTTTGCCACCTTGTGCCCCGCTCCTGCGACTACAAAAGAGGCAAGGGTAGAGATGTTGAAAGTATCTTTACCATCCCCTCCCGTGCCGCAAAGGTCTACCAGCTCATAGTCTGAAAAGTCCAGCTTAATACAGAGGTCGAGCATCGCATCCCTGAAACCCTGAAGCTCCTCCACCGTAATGTTGCGCATGCCATAGGCGGTGATGAAAGCTGCAATCTGAGAAGTATTGAACTCACCCAGTGCGATGGAGGTCAGGATTTTCTGTGCTTCAGCACGGCTAAAGGTCTTGTTTTCAAATAAGTGATTTAATATCTTCTTCATGTTATGCTACGCTCATCCAGCGGTTTTCAAAAGGTTGTAAACAAAAAAAGGGCTGCTTTAAAGCAACCCTCATGTATATTTTCTATATAAAATAAAACGTCCAAAACAGGGTTACACTACGCAATTGCGTTGTGCCACCACCAGTTGTTAAGTCCGTTTGTTAGTATCATCAAAAGCAAATATGGAATTGTTTTTGCAAAGCAGCAAATCTTTTCCTAAAAATTTTGAATTTATTTTGAAAGCAAGCTATTTGATCAAGGCGTTCTTTTCTTTGGTAAAATGATTGAACACCAGTTTATCTGCCAGCGACGGCAACAATTTGTTCAACCAAACAGTGAGTTTGCCCTGCCCTGTGATCACAAGGGTACGTTTTTTAGCGGCAATGCCCTCAGCAATCCGGAAGGCTACCTCTTCCGAAGTCATCATCTTGCCTTCTTCCATGCTGGTTTCGCCATGCGACAGACCATCTTTCGATAACGCCGCAACCCGGATATTGGAAGTGGTAAAACCAGGACAAGCGACCATCACATGCACCCCGGTTTTCAGTAACTCTGTTCTCAGCGATTCCATAAAACCATTCATAGCAAACTTGGAGGCCGAATATCCGGTACGACCCGGTAATCCCCTGTAGCCAGCAATGGAAGATACACCTACTATGGTCCCTTTGCTTTTCAAAATCTCTGTCAAAGCATATTTGGTACAATAAACCGTTCCCCAGAAATTAACGTCCATCAGGTTCTTTAACACAGAAAGCTCAGTTTCATTAAACAGCGCACGCATCGATAGCCCTGCATTGTTCAGCAATATGTCGATCCGGTTGAAAGTCGCCAGGGCCTGTTTTACGATCAGCTCACAATCCGCAGCTACACTCACATCAGCCTGTACTGCAACTGCTTTTATGCCATACTGTTTTTCCAGCTGGGCAGTAATTTCACATAGGGTCACATACTGTCTGGCTGCCAGCACCAGGTTTGCTCCTCTTTTGGCAAATTCCTCTGCACAGGCCTTTCCGATACCAGAAGATGCACCGGTAATGATGACTACTTTATTTTTAAAATCCATTGTCTTTATTTAATTAAGGAATTTTCGTAAGGTACCCTCGTAACAATGGACCGTCCCAGGGTGATCTCATCCGCATATTCCAGTTCACCTCCAAAGGCGATTCCCCTTGCAATAGTGGTAATTGGGATCTGAAAATCTTTGAGCCTCTTGTACAGGTAAAAGAGGGTGGTATCTCCTTCCATCGTGGCACTCAGCGCCAGGATCACCTCCTTCACCGGGGTAGTCGCCACCCGCTGTACCAGCGAATCGATGTACAGATCAGATGGTCCCACCCCATCCATCGGGGAGATAAGGCCGCCCAGCACATGATATACACCAAAATACTGCGAGGTATTCTCTATGGCCATCACGTCCCTGGTATCTTCCACCACGCAAATCACTTCTTTGTCCCTTTTCTGCGCAGCACAGATCTCACAAATCTGCTGATCAGAGATGTTGTGACAAATTCCGCAGTGTTTGATCTCCCTCCGCAACCTCACAATGGCATTTCCAAACTGCTCTACTTCTTCCTGCTCTTTGTTCAGCAGGTGCAGCACCAGGCGCAAAGCAGTCTTCTGTCCCACACCCGGCAACTTCGAGAATTCGTTCACTGCATCTTCAAGCAATTTGGAGGAAAAGTTCATCCTGCAAACTTAGATAATTTTATGTTTTATGAAGGTAAATTCATCATGGTTTCTTACATTTAGCATCTTAACCGACCAAAATCATGAGTCCAGCAATACTCCTTTCCTTCCTAATTGGCTATTTCCTGCTGCTGATCATCATCGCATTCGCAACTTCAAAAAAGTCCTCGGACAATTCAACTTTTTTTATTGCCAATAGGAATTCGAAATGGTACCTGGTCGCTTTTGGAATGATCGGTACGGCGCTTTCCGGCGTCACCTTCATATCCGTTCCCGGCGAAGTCGGTGCACCTGCCGGAAACCAGTTCCAATACTTCCAGTTTATCCTGGGCAATGCAGTGGGCTTCATTGTCATCGCTACAGTCCTGCTTCCGCTTTATTACCGCATGAACCTGACCTCTATCTATGGCTACATAGAGCAGCGGCTGGGTCATTATAGCTATAAAACTGCAGCCTCCATTTTCCTGATCAGCCGTACCATCGGCTCTGCCTTCAGGCTATATCTGGTGGTCATCGTCCTGCAACGCTTCATATTCGACAGCTATGGCATTCCCTTCTGGGCCACCGTGCTAATCTCCCTACTGCTGATCTGGTCTTATACTTTCAAAGGTGGCTTGAAAACCATCATCATTACCGATACATTGCAGACCTTCTTTCTGGTACTCTCTGTATTCCTCACTTTGTATTTCATCTGCAGCAGCCTTGGCCTGGATATTCCACAAACCTTTGAAACCATCAAAAACAGCGGATATTCCAAAGTCTTTTTCTTTGAAGATTTCCTCACCAATAGCTTCCATTTTAGCAAGGCATTCATCGGTGGTGTCTTTGTGACCATTGCCATGACCGGCCTGGATCAGGATCTGATGCAAAAAAACCTGAGCATGAAAACCATTGGTGAAGCCCAAAAGAACATGTTTACCTTCACCGGAATTTTCGTGGTGCTGAACATCTTCTTCCTCAGCGTAGGGGCACTTTTATACATTTACGCTACTAAAAATGGCATAGAGATCCCATTAGATCACGTCACAGGTAAACCCAGAACAGACTTTCTCTTTCCGGAAATCGCACTGAACCACCTGACGACTGTTCCTGCCATTATTTTCATGCTGGGCCTCACCGCAGCTACTTTCGCTACTACCGATTCTGCCCTAACGGCACTAACTACCTCTTTCTGTGTTGATTTTCTGCAGATGAATAAAGGAGAGAACCAGAATTCCGCAGCTTCCGTCAACAAAAGGCATGCTGTTCACGTAGGCTTCTCCATCCTGATGTTTCTGGTCATCATCATTTTCAACGCATTCAACGATGAGTCTGTAGTAAAAGGGATATTTAAGGTAGCTTCCTATACCTATGGGCCTTTATTGGGCCTATACAGCTTTGGCCTTTTTGTGAGAAAAAGAGGCTTGCACGACAAACTGGTTCCTTTGATCTGTATTGTCTCTCCGGCCATATGTTATGTACTGAACAACAATTCTGCAGCACTGCTCGGCGGCTATACGTTTAGTGTAGAACTGATCCTGGTCAATGGACTCATTACCTTCATCGGTCTACTCCTGATCAGTAAGAAAACAGATCAGCAAACCAAATTCTAAGACATTTAATACCTATAAGCATGACAAGTGAAGAGAAAATAAGAAGCGCTTTTGAAAACAAAAACTGGCAGGAAATCAAAGTAACAGACTCCTGGCAGATCTTTAAAATCATGGCCGAGTTTGTAGACGGCTTTGAGAAACTGGCGAAAATAGGCCCTTGTGTCTCCATCTTCGGGTCTGCCAGAACAGCCGAGACCAATCCTTATTATGAGATCGCCGTAGAATGCGGACGGCTCCTGACCGACCGTGGTTATGGCGTCATCACCGGAGGTGGTCCGGGTATCATGGAAGCGGGTAATAAAGGGGCACATATGAACGGTGGTAAATCCGTAGGACTTAATATTGAGCTGCCTTTTGAGCAGTTCCACAACAAATACATCGACCACAATAAACTCCTGGAATTTGACTACTTCTTCATCCGTAAGGTGATGTTCATGAAATATTCGCAGGGATTCATTGTACTTCCAGGGGGTATGGGTACTATGGATGAACTTTTTGAAGCCATTACCCTCATCCAAACCGGGAAGATTGCGAGATTCCCCATTGTATTGGTCGGTAAAGATTACTGGGGCGGACTGCTCGACTGGATCACCAATACCATGCTGAAAAAGGAGCACAATATTCATGAAGAAGATCTGAACCTGTTCCGCTTGGTAGATACTGCAGAAGAGGCTACAGAACACATCTTCAGGTTCTACGACAAGTATGTACTGAAACCAAATTTCTAGTTCAAATGACTTACGCCTCCTGATACCACGAGTTTCATGGCTTCAGGAGCGCTCATGTCCAGAGCTTTGATCTTCTCGTTCTTCACCACATAAACCTGTCCTGCAAAAGAATAGGAAAAAGGAAAATACACGATCGATTCACCCGGGAGTCCGATTGCAGAAAGGTCGCCCTGTGTCAGGAAGCCGATCCGTTTCAACTCCCCTTCCACTTCGACCAGCACCGGATTGTTAAATTTCTTCTCATCACCCACAAAGGCCTCGGTGAGGTCTTTTATAGAAGAATAAATGAAATTGAGAATAGGCAAGCGGTCCAGGATCTTTTTGAACCAACGGTACATGGGTTCCGTGACAAAATTGGTCACAAATATCCCTGCCATTAGAATGATCGCAATTACCAGTACAAGGCCCAGTCCGGGTATATTTCTACTGGCGCCCGTATGCGGATCTACGCCGAGGATGTTATTGATGTTCAGCCAGCTGTCTACTGTAGTGACTGCCCAAATGACAATAAAAATACTCAGTGCAATAGGAAGCACAATCAATAAACCCTTGATCAGGTAATTCAATAAGGCTCTACCAATTCTATTCATGCCGCAAACTTAGAGAAAGTTAGCCGCTATTCATAAAAATAGACGCGTTTTACACGTTGTGAGATATTCGTCAATATTTCATAAGGGATGGTGCCGATCTGCTCAGCCAGTTTTGCGATGGTCAGTTGCCCATCAAACACGATTACCTCATCTCCAGTCTTCACGTTCAAACCCGTCACGTCCAGCATACACATGTCCATACAGATCACACCCACAGTGGGCACTTCTTTTCCATTGACCAGCATCTTCCCTACCCCGTTTCCAAACTTTCGGTTATAACCATCCGCATAGCCTATTTTTACGGTAGCGATCGTTCCACCATCGGGCAGCATACCCTTTCGGCTATAGCCTACCGTTTCATTCGCCTTGATCTGTTTCAGCTGCGTGATAGTCGTTTTCAGTACAGCCACAGTTTGCAGTCCCTTATTATTCAGCAGTGCTCCGTCGAAACCGTACAGTCCTATACCGATTCTCACCATATCCAACTGCGCTTCGGGGTGCCTGCTGATGCCAGAGGTATTGGAGATGTGGCTGATAAAATCGTAACCAAGGCCAGCCCTTACCGTTGCTGCTATTGCGCTGAAGCGTTCCAATTGATGTGCCGTAAAACCGTCATGTTCAGCGGCATCGCTCGCTACCAGATGAGAAAAAACAGAAGCCAGCTTCAGCTTTTTGTTTTCCGAAAGCTCCTTCATCAATTCAGGAAGATCGGGCTCTTCAAATCCCAAGCGGTGCATACCGGTATCTATCTTTAGGTGGACCGGGTAATCCTTTTCCTGTTCATGCAGTGCGGCACTGAAGCGCTTCAGGATTTCCAGGTTATAAATCTCCGGTTCCAGTTTATACTTTACGATTGCATCAAAAGCAGAAGGCTCAGGGCTCATCACCATAATTGGCATCGTGATCCCCGCTTTCCGCAATGCCAGCCCTTCATCTGTATAAGCTACAGCCAGGTAATCAACCTTATGGTACTGCAATAAATTGGCGATCTCAAAACTACCGCTGCCATAGGAAAAGGCCTTCACCATGGCCATCACCTTCACACCCGGCTTCAGTTTATTTCTATAAAACTGCAAGTTGCCCGACAGCGCATTCAGATCGATCTCCAGCACCGTATCATGAATCTTCTGCACGATCAGTTTACTGATCCGCTCAAATTCAAAACGCCTGGCACCCTTCAGCAAAATGGTTTCATTGTTGAAATGCAGGGCAGGGAAATCATCTATAAATGCCTGCGTGCTCTGATAAAACGAACACTCCAGGTCAAACAGGGCCGCTGCTGCCGAAAGGTGTTCCCCAATACCGATCAGCCTGTTTACATTTTTATGTTTCAGCAGGGCAGCAATCTCAGCATACAAAACCGCATCGCTTTTACCCGTCTCATAAAGATCAGAAAGGATCAGGGTCTTTTTAGGATGCTGGTTTTGCAGGTTCAAAAAATCCAGCGCAATGGCCAGAGAAGAGGTATCGGCACTGTAAGAATCATCGATCACCGAGCATTGGTTGATACCGGTTTTCAGTTCCAGTCGCATGCTCACCAGTGTTAGTTTCTCCAATCCGGCATCTGCCTGGGCCGGCGTATAACCCAGGGCCAGCAAAGTTGCCCAGCAAATGATGCCGTTTTCCAGCGAAGCCCGGTCACTGAAAGGGATCAGGCACTCGATTTCCTCGCCTTTATAGATTGCCCGAAGGTAATTGCGTCCCTCTATAGGCTCAACAAACAGAATCTTCAGATCCGCCTGCTGCTTCATACTCCAGGAAAACTTTCGCTTGCCCGGCAGCTCATCTGTTTTGAGCCCTGCCGTATATTCCGGGGAGTAGACAAACAGGTCCGTATCTTTGAAGAGCTTTAACTTTTCCAGCAATTTCTCCTGGGTAGAAGCAAAACCTTCCGCATGCGCTTCACCTATATTCGTGAGTATACCCACTGTTGGCCGGATCACTTCGGCCAAAGCCTCCATCTCTCCCGCCCGGGAAATGCCCGCTTCAAAGATGCCCATGGTATGGGCGGCGCCAATCTGCCAGACAGAGAGCGGTACTCCGATCTGGGAATTGAAACTTTTTGGGCTGCGTACAATATTATAATCCGCTGCCAGCAACTGGTACAGCCATTCTTTTACAATTGTTTTCCCATTGCTACCTGTGATGGCCAGGACTTTCAGCTCATGTTGTGCCCTGTTGAAGCCGGCCAGCGTCCGTAATGCTTTCAGTACATCCGGCACTAAGAGCATATTGGCATCAGGATAGCGCGCTACATATGCAGGATCGCTGATAACGAAGCTCTTGATGCCATTTGCATAGGCATCGGACAGGTATTCATGTCCGTCACGTTTAGCACTCAGCGCAAAGAATAAAGATCCCTCGGGATCGATCACACTACGGCTATCGATCACCAGTTTACTGATCCGTGTTTCCTCAGAAAGAAAGGCTTTGGCTTGTAAAATTCCGGCTATGTGCTTTACAGAATAGATGAATTCGCTCATGCCACAAAATTAAGCAATTTTAGAACTGCACATCTGCAAACCACTTTTTATAAATGGTCTGGTAAAGGCCATTTTCTTTCAGGGTACTCAATGCCTGATCGAACTGGGCTTTCAGCTGCACATCCCCTTTTTTCATGGCAATGGCATACTGGGAATCGGTATTGGGCAGGTACATCCCTACTTTCAATTTCGGATTCTTCTGCAGGAACCCTCCTGCAATGGGAGAATCGTCGATCAGCATGTCAATCTTTCCCGCCTGAAGTTTGCGGTACAGCTCCCGGTTGGTTTCTGCATGCACCATATTGTTGGCCGGGAAATTCACATGAACATATTTTTCTGCCTCCGTAGCTTCACGGATCCCTATGGTCTTATTTTTGAAATCGGCAATTCCAGACAGGTTATCGCCGTGATTGATTACAGCGCAAAGCCGGAAATGCAAATAAGGATTGGAGAATTCCAGGATATGACGGCGGGAATCAGTCACGGTCACGGCAGAGCAGATCAGGTCGAGTTCACCTTTAAAAAGCTTCTCCAGGATATTAGACCACAAAGAAACTTCATATTCCAGTTCAAAGTCGAGTATTGCTGTGATGGCCTTCATCAGGTCTACCTCAAAACCCTCAAAAACTTCGGCATTGTAATCTGAATGCATTGGAAATGGAGCTGCAGAATCTAATCCGACTTTTAATGTTCTTTTATGAGCCATATAAGGAGCTGATGTAGATGGTTCCCGATGGTGCCAATTTACATCTTTTCAACAATAATTTAACATAAAACCCATTTTAAAAATATTCACAACCATATTCGAGCCCCTTTCTTGTGAATCCGGCATGGGCTACCTGGAAAGCGGAATGGTAAAATAAAAGGTTGAGCCTTTGCCATATTCACTGTCTACCCAGATCTTTCCACCATGGTCTGAAATGATCTTAGAGGTAATATAAAGTCCCATTCCAAGCCCGGGATGTGTATTGCTCACTTCCTGCTGCCGGTAAAATTTCTCGAAGATCCGGTCCAGATTTTCAGCGGACATGCCGATTCCACTATCGGATACAGCAACCTTAACATGGTCCTTGTCCAGGGAACTCTTTACACGGATCAGGGAATTTTTAGCGGAGTATTTCGAAGCATTACCGATCAGGTTACTGAGTACCTGCTCCATACGCAATTTGTCCATGCTTACCGAGACTTCCTGACATGCACTGATCTCCACTTCATTCGAAGGATACACATATTTCAGTACAGACAGAATATCATCGATGAATCCATTGATCCCAACCTCTTCGTAGTTGTATTCCAGACTGCCATTTTCAACCTTGGAGACATCCATTAGCTGATTGGCAAGATAGGTTAGTTTAATTGTTTGCCCGTTGAGCTTATTGATGATCTCATTCGCACGATCGCTACAATCTGCATTCAAAGATTTCAGCATCTGTGCATAGGCTTTAATGATCGTAATCGGTGTTTTGATTTCGTGACTGGCTATGGAAATAAACTCACGCTTTTTCTCATCAATAAACTTTGCTTGCCGGAGTTCTTCTTCCTGTTCACCAGTGATCTTGCTGAGCTGAAAATTACGCTTTTTTATTTCTTCGTAAGCGTTTAAGGGCGGCTCATGATCAAAGTAGTCCTTAAGTAGTTTTATCTTTACGGGGTCGAGCTTTAAAGAGCGGGGAATGCCGATCTGCATCGTGATCAGGCTTTCGGAACCGGATGTGCTCAGGTTAAACTCAGGCACCAGTTTTTGGGCATAGTAAAAGCCTTCATCTGACCTGCTGAAGCTGACCTCACTGTCAAAAACAAGGTGTGCCGTCAAAGCATAGCGCGGCAGGCTGCCACTCACATAAATGCTCAAAATACCGCTGTCAGTATGCTCTATAATGGTACGTGCCGCTTCAGAGACAGCGGTTGCAAAGGTAGTTTGGGTTGCGACTGTCAAGCCCAGCTTCTCCGCAACCTTCATGGTGCGTTTGTGCGAAAGCACAAGATCCATCTCGTTTTCCAGTGATATGGCTATGATTTCAGTCATTCTAATTCAATTTAACAATAATCACCGACATATCATCGGTCCGGCGGGCCTGGTCCTTATAGAGCGCTGCACATAAGATTGCAGGATCACACTTCTGGATCATAGGATATTTACTCAGCTCCCAGCGGGTCTTAATGCCATCTGAACAAAGGATGACCTGATTGTATTCCATGCTGCTATATTGTTGATCATTCATACTTCCTGGGATGTTGTGCCCCACAATACCGTTATAGCTCATGTGATTTTTATTGGTTGTAGGCCCTATCCAGCGCGCAGCGATATTACCGATCCCTGCCGAGGTCCAAAGCCTGGTCTTGAAATCATAGGTTACAAGTGCAGCGACCATACCCCGGGTCTTTTTAATGGAGCCGTGTATGAACCGAAGTATCTCTGTGGGACTATTGTCGGGACATACCCTAAAAGCCATTGCAGCTTCATTGACAGCTTTATTGGCTTCCGGTCCGTGACCCAGCCCGTCGCAAAGCAAAAACTGGATCTGGTCTTTATTTTTTTTATAAACCAGCCCATCGCCACTCATCGTCTCGCCTGGTTTGGCCACAACAAGTGGCCTGATGGTAATGGCCGATTTTTTTGCCGGAACCTGCTTCAGGTAAATCCTGCTGAGCAGGATCGTTCCCCAGCCCACTTGGGAGTAAATGTCAAAAGTATCAGATAAGCGCTGAATGCTGCCCAATCCGTGTCCCATGGTATTACTGGTAGAAACACCATCAATCAGCATCCTTGAAGGATTCTGTATTCCTGGTCCACTATCTATACACAATAATTCCAGGTATGGCGCTTCCTGGTCTTGTACAATACCGAACAGCAGTTCCCCATTATCCGCATATTTAAACAGGTTGCTGGTCATCTCTGCAACAATGATATCCAGTTCTGCCAGCCTGGTCGGTGCCAGTCCGGCTTCCGATGCGCGTTGGTGTATGTCTTTTTTCAACAAAGAGAAATAACTCCTGTCGTTAGCGGCAAGGCTTATGTGTGTAGCATCAACCATTGGCCCATTTCAATATCATCACGATAGTTCCCTCTCCAACTTTACTTTTTATGTCAAATTCATTAACCAGTCTTTTAGCACCGGGAAGCCCCAGTCCGAGGCTTCTGCCCGTGGAGTAGCCGTCTTTCATGGCAAGCGCAAGATCCGGGATCCCTGGGCCCTGATCGGTAAAAGTAAGCCTAACGCCATTGTCGCGTCCCCGGGACACGATCTCAACCAGGCAGCTTCCTCCATTACCATACCTGAGCATATTTCTCAACAGTTCGCTGGCCGCTGTGATCAACTTGGTCTGGTTCACCAGCCCCATCTTGATTTTTACCGCAACTTCTTTGACCCGGTTTCTCAACAGAACAACATCCTGCTCCCGCATGACCTGAATGTTGTCTTTACTCAGCGACAGAATCATCGTCCTCGTCGTAAATGTCCCCGGCTTCTTCATCACTGCCGATCATAGATTTCAGCAGTGTCATTCCACGATCCACATTCAAGGCGGTATGCACCCCTTTTAAAGGGAGACCAAGTTCAATCAGGGTAATGGCCACAGCTGGCTGCATACCGACCACCACAGTTTCCGCATCCAGGATTTTGGACATGCTGGCAATATTGCCGATGATCCTGCCCATAAATGAATCTACTATGGAAACCGCCGAAATGTCAATCAATACACCTTTTGCACTGGTCTTATTCACCATTTGTACCAGATCTGCCTCCAGATTCAGCGCAAGCCGATCATAAAGATCAACCTGGATCGTGACCAGCAAAAAGTTTCCCATCCTCAGAATAGGAATTTTATCCATAACGTTATTATAATTGGTTCTTACTTGTTAAATTTTGTCTCCGCACTTCCAGTTTGAGCACCTTGAAGGCATAAGCCAGCGCACTGGCTAAACTCGCCTTCGTAATGATATTGGAAAGGTCTATTCCCAGATGCACAACGGTTTGGGCAATTTCGGGCCTTATACCGCTAATGATGCATTCTGCCCCCATGAGTCTGGTCGCACTAACTGTCTTGATCAGGTGCTGGGCAACCAGCGAATCAACGGCAGGAACTCCGGAAATGTCCAGAATTGCGATGCTGGAACCTGTTTCCACTATCTCCTGCAAAAGGTTTTCCATAACGACCTGTGTCCTCGAACTGTCGAGTGTCCCAATAATAGGCAAAGCAAGAATACCATCCCAAACGCGGATTACCGGTGTCGAAATCTCTGCAATTTCATCCGTCTGTCTCAGGATCACCTCTTCACGGCCTTTGATAAAAGTCTCGAAAGTAATGATGCTCAGGTTATCCATCACTCGGTTAATTTTTGTCGATTCTTCAAAAAGAACTTTACCGTCGGAAACCTCATTCTGCAATATGGTAAGCAAAGCTTCCTTCAATGAAAATACAAATCTGCCGGTTTCTCTTGGGCTAAAGCCCTGTCTTGCCCTCGTAATGGCAATGCCACCCAGGATTTCAATCACAGGGTTCCAGTTGTCTCCTTCCACATCATCAAGATCATTAGAAGAAAGGTTATCGATAAGTGAAGAAATAAGCTCTTCAGACTGAACCCTGAGGTCCTCATTGCTGATCAGGTCTTCACGTAGACCATCGTCTGCCAGTTGATTTTTCATCCAGAGTTCAAGGATGTTCTTTTTTTGTTTTTGTAGCAATTTGTGGGTGTTAGATGACATTTTTGAATGACGGGTTAAGGTTTTACGCTAGACTCAGCACACGTGAATATATAATTTGCCAGACAAGGTAATCATATATAAATGTAAAAGAGAAAAATGTGAAAATTAAACAAAATATACGTATTTATCTCTAAACCTCAGATTTGGCAGCTGAATTTCCTCTGTATCAATAATATTGAGAAAGCCAAAATTAGCACTCTACAAATCAGCACCTTAACCGATGATTGACCCGCTTCGAGCCTTAATGTTATTGTAGACCATTGATAGTGCTCATTCCGCTGTTAGGGGAGCCCCCTGATCTGGAAAGTATATGACCCGTATCCGGTACTGAGCACCTCCATAGTTGCTATATCACGGCCAGAAGTACAGATCTCCCTCATAGGAAAGGGATAAGAAGGAATAACCTTCCAGATCCTAATCTATCCCTATGATTAGGCTATATAATTGATATCCATTGAAAGGCTATTAGTTACCCATGGCTATTTTAATATGGGCTAAGTGATGTTTTACATGCCAGGCAGACATCGCAACGGCTTGCACTTGATTGATATTAAATGCCCTAACGGGGTGGTAATAGGAGATGCTTAATTGTTCTTGAGATAAGGATCTGATTAGAAAAAGATATCTTTTAGTGATGCCTTCAAGCATGACTAAGGAATCTTCAATAGGGGCGCTAAAGCCGTCTTTTGTATTGGCCCATCCGTTTATATCGACAAGAGTTACTTCTTTATAATCAGGTTCTGTAATTGCCCTTTTCATCCTGAAAAAATGAAGTAATTGCATATCTGCGACGTGATGAACCAATTGCTGTATATTCCAGCTCCCGGGACGGTAAGTTTTCAAAAGATCTGCTGCATCAATGCCTTGGATAAGGTCTTTATAAACAGCAGGAGCACACTCTATATCGCTGATGAGTGAACTTAACTCATCATAACTATATTCATCCTTTTTCGTAAAAGGTCCAATTGGAAATTTAAGGTGGTTTGTATCGTCGTTGTTTTCCATGCGCTAAAACTAATGGTAATCGGCTTGATACGCGATCACTGCTTTGTAAAATTAGCACGTTGAATTTTGTATCTTTCGGGCAAAAAGAGTAAATATGAGAAAACCTGAAGCTTTTATTTTTGACTTGAACGGCACGATGATCGACGACATGGAGTATCATGCCATTGCCTGGAGTACTGTACTGAATGATGATCTGAAGGCTGGTCTTACTTATGATCAGGTTAAATTGCAGATGTATGGCAAAAACAGTGAGTTGCTGGATAGGGTGTTTGGGAAGTCGCATTTTACACCGGAACAGGTTGAGGAGATCTCAATGGCTAAGGAGCGTCGTTACCAAAAAGACTATTTGGAGCACATGAAGCTGATTGAGGGCTTATCGGATTTTTTTGAAAGGGCTGTCAAAGGTAATGTCCGGATGGCTATTGGTTCTGCAGCCATTCCTTTCAACATTAATTATATTTTAGACAACTTGAAGGTCAGAGATTATTTTGCTGCAATTGTGAGTGCAGATGATGTGGTGATTAGTAAGCCTGATCCTGAAACCTTCCTGAAAGCGGCTTCTTTATTAGCTGTTGATCCTGCTGCTTGTATTGTATTTGAAGACGCACCCAAAGGTGTAGAAGCAGCACAGAATGCCGGAATGCAAGCTGTTGTGCTGACCACCATGCACGAGAAAGAAGATTTTAGCCAATACACAAATGTCTTGGCCTTTGTTTCTGATTACAACGATCCTCAGCTAGCTGTTCTTTTTAGCTAACGGTTTTTTGAACGCCTATAAAAGCTAATCCAGTAACTCCATTGCTTTCTTATTATAATCTGATAAACTTCAAACCACAACCATATTTATTTTGATCTTCATGGCATTAAGGTATATTTTTTTGCAAAGAATGTGTCGCACAGCCACTTTGGGTCTGCAGAAAGTTAAAAACCTTTCATTTTGAAAAGGAAGATTTCCATTTTGGAGCTTAAAGCAGTAAAATCAGAAAAGCCAGGTCATCCAACCTGGCTTTCTTTTTAAACAAAACTTAGATCTAACCAAACATCTAAAAGTTCAGACAATTATGAGAACTGTACTGGACGTCAAGGGCGGATTCGAACCGCCGTCAAAGGTTTTGCAGACCCTCACCTAACCACTCGGCCACATGACTATATGTTGTTTCAAATGCAGCTCCCTGCGTTTGATGATACAAATATACATATAAAGTCTATTAATTTACTAGACTTTTTTAAAAAATATTTTTTGCCTCTTGGATTGCCGGTGGATATGGCTAAATAATTGCTAATATTGTCGCAAATACCCTGCTATGCAATACACGGTTTTAATAATAGACGACGAAAAAAAATTGTCCGGCTTGATGGCGAGGATTATAGAATTAGAAGGGTTTAAAGTATTTCAAGCGTATACCGGAAAAGAAGGCCTCAAAATCCTTTCCGCCCAGGAGATCTATGTAGTGCTTAGTGATGTAAAGCTGCCTGATGTAAACGGTGTGGAACTGGTCAAAGAAATCAAAAAGATCAAACCCCATGTGGAAGTGATCAACCTCACTGCATTTGGTACCATCTCCGACGGTGTAACTGCAATGAAAAACGGTGCGTTTGATTACATTACTAAAGGTGACGACAACGACAAAATCATCCCCTTGCTGCATAAGGCTCTGGATAAGGCCAAATTGCAATACCGGGTGACAGAACTGGAAGGGAAAGTATTGAAAAAGCATCGTTTTGAAGGAATTCTCGGTCAGTCGAAGCCGATCAGGGAGGCTATAGATCTCGCCCGGAAAGTGGCTATTACTGATACGACTGTACTTTTGCTGGGTGAAACGGGGACGGGAAAAGAAGTATTTGCCCAGGCGATTCACTATGCAAGCCCGCGACAGCAGAAGCCCTTTGTAGCAATCAATTGTAGTGGTTTCAACCCGGAACTGCTGGAAAGCGAACTATTTGGGCACAAGATCGGGGCATTTACAGGCGCAGTAAAAGACAAAAGAGGTCTCTTGGAAGAAGCAAATGATGGAACGCTATTCCTTGATGAAATCGGAGAAATGGGGCTGGAACTACAGGCCAAGTTGTTGAGGGTACTGGAAAACCAAACCTTTATTAAGGTTGGTGATACGCACACCAGCAAGGTCAACGTACGCATCATAGCGGCTACGAACCGGAATTTGAAACAGGAAGCGGAGGCTGGCAAGTTTAGACTTGACCTTTATTACCGACTTTCGGTATTCTCCATAGAACTCCCTTCCCTGTCGCAACGAAAAGGAGATGTGTTACTAATTGCAACACATTATCTGCAGCAGTTTGCTGAAAAACTGAATAAAAAAGGGATGGAGATGGAGGATGAATTTGCAGATTTGCTCCGTGCTCATCCATGGAAAGGAAATATCAGGGAGCTAAAAAACGTAATGGAACGTGTGATGATCCTTTCTGATGGTCCGGTACTAAGCGCTAATCTCTTACCCTATGAGTTTCATCATCCGAATGAACATGAAGCAGACCTCATGAAAATGGAGGCTATGGAAAAATACCATATCCAAAAGGTATTGAAGCACACTAATGGTAATAAGACTGAAACAGCCCGTTTACTTGGGATTGGCCTGACAACATTATACCGTAAGCTGGAAGAATATAGGCTTAGTTAAATCGAAATTATAAATTATCCAGATGTTTGAATCCTCAAAAAAATCCAATGTAAAACTCGATAAAAAAGCCGCCCTCGCTAAGGCTGAGCATTATTGTGCATATCAGGAGCGGTCCCAGCAGGAAGTAAGGGCCAAACTATATGAATGGGGTCTGTGGAGTAATGAGGTTGAAGAGACCATTTCGGATTTGATCCAGACCAATTTCCTGAGCGAAGAACGTTTTACACAAGCCTATGTATCTGGCAAATTCAACATCAAAGGATGGGGTAAAAACAAAATCAAACAGGGGCTTAAGTTAAAGAAAGTACCGGATAAAATGATCAGCAATGCCTTAAAGGCGATCGACCATGATGATTACCTGAAGGCAATCCTGTCTGCTGCAGAGAAAAAATCGAAAACGATACAGGAAAAAGACGCTTACAAAAGAAAGTATAAGCTGGTTAGCTACCTTTTAGGAAAAGGTTTTGAAAATGATTTAATTTTAGAGGTACTGAAAAACAATAACTTAACATAGAACGCTTAATTTTTATTAAAAATAACTTGACAGCAATATAAATCTGCTTATATTTGCATTCCCAAACGGAAACAACGGGTTGTCTTTTAGAAAGCCAATTGAAGTTAGGGAAGGTATCGGAGGATGCCAATATCATGCGAAAGTAGCTCAGTTGGTAGAGCACGACCTTGCCAAGGTCGGGGTCGCGAGTTCGAATCTCGTCTTTCGCTCTAAATGCCTTCACTAGAAGGCATTTAATTTTAAAAGGTTATTCACCTGCTCAGATGGTGGAACTGGTAGACACGCAGGACTTAAAATCCTGTGACCTTAAAAGTCGTGCGGGTTCGATTCCCGCTCTGAGTACATTCAAACAAAAAGCCTGCAAATAATTTTGCAGGCTTTTTGTTTTCAACAATGATTTCTCATTCTATATTAAATCCTCAACTGGTAAATTTGCCCTTTATTTCCCGCAAGCAGAATCAGGCTTCCCTGCTTAGATTTCTTGATCACATTGAAACTCAGGTCTGAAATGTGGTGCCAGACTTTACCACCATCATTGGATACATCAGTTCCCGATGTTCCCGTAGCCAAAAGCACGCGGTCATTCACATAGATGACACCTGACCTGAAGCCAGCTACTGGTTTGGACGGCTTTGACCATGTTTGACCTGCATCGTTGCTCAGCAGTACGTTATTTTCATTTTCCTTGTCCCTGGTATAGTCCCCTCCTACGACTACCCCCGTCCTTTCATTCAGGAAAGCAATCGAAAAAGGTCCCGTGCTATTTTGACCCTGAAGTATGGGACAAGCTGCAATCTGCCAGGTGGAGCCATAATTGCTGGAATAATAAATATTGGATACTGTACCACCTGTCGCAATCCACACTTTGCCTTCTCCCAAGGCACAGATGGTCGTTCCACTAGCCGCAAAAGAAGCCTCTCCCAATCCCAATTTGGCTTGCATGGTAGCGGAGATGTCAGTCCAGCTACGTCCACCGTCCAGGCTGCGCAGCAATTGCATTTTGCTATTGATGGGGTCGCCAAAAACGATTCCCCGGTTGTTGTCCCAAAAATCCATTCCGTCCAGGAAGATGGCAGAATCAACATTTTTATAAGTCTCTTTCCAGGTCTTACCTCCATCTTCAGTTAGCAAAATATAAGCGGGTGAACCCGCGTTCACCACAATCGCCTTTTCTGCACTAAAAGCTTCTATATCCCTAAAGTCAAGTTGCTCATAACCTGCAGGTTTTATCCATTCCCAGGTTTTACCTGCATCAAGGCTTCGGCCTATGGTCCCCGCATTGCCACTTACCCATACGACCTGTTCAGAGACAACCGACATTCCTCTAAAACTGGCGTTAGTTTCCGCATTGAGCGGTAAAAAATCGTAATTCTGCCCGATACTGAAAAAAGGCATCAACAATAGGCAAACAATCAAGTGTATTCTCATTATTTAACCTTTTTCCAGGTTTCAGACCTGCCCAGTAGTGAAACACCGATGTAACCGCGCATATTGAGGTCGCCATTGCTTTTCAGGTTCATATTGCAGCTATAAGTCTTGCCTGATTTCGGATCATAGATTTTTCCATCCGTCCATTTGTCTTCATCAAATACAAAGTCCTTCAATATCTCCAAGCCCAGGATGGGTTTGCTACGCAGATTGGCATCTGGATTTTTGAGGTCAGTTTTCACCAGGCCTTTGGCATCTTTTGGTTCCTTCAGCCAAACGATCTTGCCAAAATATTTGTCACTGCGCTTGCTGATGTCGATGTGCGCCTCACCTGTAGAGTTCACCCATTTTCCAAGGATCGCGTCTTTATTCTGACTGAAAGCAGAACAGGAAACTGCCATAAAAAGAAGTAAGAATGATAAGTATTTCATAACTGTAGATTTTGGTATATAACGTTACTATTTGCGTAATAATACTAAATAAAGTTTTTAATTTCGTCAAGTTTTTATAGTTTAGTCTATAGCTTTTAAAAAATATGCTCAGAACTGACAAACAGTTGTACATTGATAACAAGCCTAACCAGATCAGAAGTCTTTATGAAAAGTACGCGAGTATGCTTCTGGGTTATATCATAGGCGTTGTCAAAGATCAAAAAATAGCCGAAGACTATCTGGTGATGATATTTGCTGAGCTATCTCAGCAATCTGACAGCCAGGTCTGGGAGAGCACCAATAATTGGTGTCAGTTACTTCGTTTTGCCAAGGACCAATTAAGAGAAATTGCGAATACGACAGCGATTAAAAAATCAGAACTATCTGATCTGTTCATACAGAATACACAAGACAAATACCTTTCCGATCTCAATGAGGAACAAAAAAAGGTATTTACCGATACCTATTACTTGGGTAAAAGCACCAATGCCATTTCAATCGAGCTAAATAAACCAGAAGTTTCCATCAGAAAGACACTAAAAGAGGCTTTCGCTGTAATTAAAAAAGGCTGTGAAAATTAACGAGTATATAGAAAGCGGAATATTGGAAGCCTACGTATTGGGCGCGGCCTCAGAAACTGAAATCAGTGAACTACTGGATTTAAAGGCCAGGCATCCGCAAATAGGAGATGCTTTATACGAACTGGAAACTGATCTGGAGCGCATTGCACAACATATGGCCATTACTCCTCCTCCGGAGATCTGGACCAGAATAGAGGACAACATCAATGAACTTGCTACCAGACCACATGTCGGCAGACTAAGAATAGATACTAGTCCCCCAAAAGAAGGTCAAAGAGGAAAGCAGAAAAGCAGCCAGTTCATCGAAGTGGAATCGCAATCCAATCATATGCGCATCCATAAAGTGTGGAGGTGGGTATTTGCAGCTGTCTTCATCCTAGGCAAGATTTTTCTTGGCTTTGCCATTTATTTCTACCTGGCCAACCGTCAATCTGAAGAAAAGATCATTGAATTGAAAACAGAACTGAGACAGCAGAAACACCCATAAGACTATAGTTTTTGCTTCAGAAAGCTTATCGGATCGTAAAACCGCAGATTGAGCTGGGTTTTATTCATCGTCAGCCAGCTTGCGCAGCCGTAATCGTCGAAAGATTTGCGGATTTCCAGGTGCAGGTGATGGTAGTCGCCACCGTATTTTTTAGATTCCTGTACTGTAAACAAGCGCGCGAGTTTGGTCGACTGATCTACCTGCTGCCCGTGGCTTACATAAACTTCTTTCAGGTGTTTATACGAAGTATACATTAGCGTTCCGTCTGGGAGTTTGTGTTTCAGTACTACCGTACGCTGATTTTCTCCCAAATGAATAGAGCAGACTACGCCTTTTGCCATGGCATATACCTTTACCAGCTTATCCGTGGTACTCCTGGGATTGAGGTCTATCGCGGTATGGATGTGTCCCCTAAAGTAACTATCCCTGTGATCACCGAACACACTGATGATTTTGATCTGTTTCATATCCTTCCGCCTGGTCAAATCAAAAGGCAAATACCAATCAGTTGCCACTGAAGCCGGCGAAGTTGATACATAGTAAGGCTTCCAGCGTTCACGGTCAGTTTCTATCGTCGGGTTCGCGAGATTAAAACTGCACAATAACAAGCATAACAGAAATTTCATATTTATAGTCTGACATTAGAGTCAAACTATAAACATAGTTAAGTTTCCTGTAAAAACCTCATTTTATTTTAAGAAGTTTATGGGCTTACGGTCTCGATGTCCGGAGCACCACCATCTTTTTTATCTTCAGACGGAGCTCCCTCCTCTTCCAGTTCTGCCTTTGCAGTGTCCTCACCGTGCTGATCCTCATCACTTTCATTCTCAGCTACTTCCTCTGTACTTTCCTCAGATTTTTGTTCAACCTCGTCCTCCAACCGCTTGTTGTGTTTCTGGTCATTCGGCAGACCTTCCTTCTCCGTATCTGGCGTTACCGTCTCTATCTCCAACTGTATTTCCTCATTCGCCTTTGGATGCTGATCTTTGTTTGTTTCTTTATTTTCTGTTGAATCTTCCATCTTATATTGTTTATCTCTATATTAAACACTGGATATGCTCAGTTGTTTAATGATTATCATCATCACAGCTTCATCAACAAATAAAATCATATGCCCATGAAAAATATAGTAGTACTGAGCGGCGCCGGTATCAGTGCAGAAAGCGGAATCAAAACATTTCGGGATGCCGACGGTCTGTGGGAAGGACACCGTATCGAAGATGTGGCTACACCGGAAGCCTGGAAGCGGAACCCAATTCTTGTCCAGCAGTTTTACAACGAACGCCGAAAAGCCGTACTCGCAGCCGTTCCAAATGCGGCCCACCTTGCTCTGGCTGCTTTGCAAAGCCATTTTATTGTACATATCATCACGCAGAATGTTGATGATCTCCACGAGAGGGCCGGTTCTAAAAACGTATTGCACCTCCATGGCATCATCACCAAAGCGCAATCAGATTTAGACTCGTCCCTCACCTACCCTGTAAACGGATGGGAGCTCAGTTTCGAAGAAAAATGCAAATATGGCCAGCCATTGCGACCGCATATCGTATGGTTTGGAGAAGAGGTCCCGAATATGGTACCAGCTGTAGCTCTATGTAAAAAGGCAGATATTTTTGCTGTGATCGGAACTAGTCTTCAAGTATATCCCGCAGCAGGGCTCGTTCAATACGTACCAAAAACGGCAATCAAATATGTCATAGATAAGAAAATTCCGGAAATCAGCGGAGGGAATATCCTGAAAATAGAAGAACCTGCAACCATCGGAGTTCCGATGATGGCGGAAGAGCTGATAAATAATATTGCTGTTTAAGCGCCAAGGCATGTCCGGCTTTGCCAGACATGCCTCTAAGCGGATTGCCTAAGATTAAGCTAACTTAACTTTAACTGCGTTCAATCCTTTTTTGCCTTCCTGAACTTCGTATACTACACGATCGTTTTCACGGATCTCATCGATTAATCCTGTTACATGAACGAAGATTTCACTTCCGCTCTCTTCTTTAATGAATCCAAAACCCTTTTCAGCGTTGAAAAATTTTACTGTACCGTTTTTCATAATAATTTAAATGTTGTCAAAGGTAAATTTTTTTTACCCTTTTAAAAACCTCAAGTTAAAGAAATAGTTTTAAAATAATCAAGGCTTTTCAACAAAAAAATACCAAATCAAAAATTTTCATAAAAACATTGCTTAAAAAAGGTAGAGCATATGCCTATATCTTGTTTTTCACCATAAAATCCCGCTCTGAGTCCAGGATATGATCATCGTCAATTGCAGGCGCAAGTTTCAGGTCAGCAAGGCTAAGCTCATCCATGATGTCTACGAAATTTTCAAATTTAGAACCCGGTGTGGGTTTCACGATTACGATCAGACCTTTTTTTGGATCTGCCGCATTGGCCAGGGCCAGTTTCTTTTTATTGGCCAATATCGACTGCCTTACGGTGTTCATTCCTTCGATAACCGGCTGACTTTTATCTGCCTCTCCCATATACCAGGCTACCTTATTGTCTTTACCCAATAATATGGTCATTGTTCTCGATGCCGGTACCGGCATCAGATCATCATCGGACAAGGGTTCATCGGGTTTAGCGATATCCATAGCTACCGGCTTGGAAAGCGAAGTAGTGAGCATAAAAAAGGTGATCAGCAAAAATGCCAGATCTACCATAGCAGTCAGATCTACTTTAGGAACTGCTCTTCTGTTTCGGGAAATACTTAATTCGGCCATCTTGTTTTTGTTTTAGTTAAAAACAGGATGACTCAAACTTACCGATTCCATAAGTTAAGACCTCCAATATTAAAATTCACTAATGCGCAATTCCAGCATGTTGATTCGCCTGGACCAAATACGGCTCAACATCCACACCTGAACCAATACCAATATCATCCCTGCAGCCAATGCATAATATTTAGTGGCACTAAAGCTGACATTATAACTGAAGAAAAAAACTAGCCCGGTAAAAAACAGTATTCTTGAAAAAATGGAGATCAGGGCATAGTGCTTCATTTTTGACAAATAGTGCTGCAAGGAAATCAGCAGAGTTTCACCTGGCCTCAGGTTTTTGGAAAGACGGTAACCCCAAACGTTATGAAGCAGCGAGAGCATCACTGAAGCAACAAGTACCAGATTGATATACACCGGTTTCTGGTCGCCGTCAAACATGGTGTAATAACAAAGAAGAAAGACCGACCAGCCAGTAATCTCTATGGTTAATTGCCTGCGGATCCCCTTGAGCACGGGATGCCTGTTCTCGCTGAGCATCGCTTTCAGTTCAGTTATATTTTTTTCTGGAGTACTGATGTTGTTCCATCCAGATTTCAATTGTTCTAATTCCATAGTCATTTACTTAAACGTTGTTGAATTTTGTTTTTAATCCTGTTCAGTTTGACACCGACATTGCTTTCAGTGATACCCAGGATATCAGCAATCTGCCTATAGCTGTGTTCTTCGAGGTACAGGGTGATGATGGCCTTCTCTGCATCATTGAGTTCCTTCAGGATAGCGAAGAAACGCTCCTGTCGTAGGGCTTGTTCCTCATTTTGCCCTTCCTCAGGATAGTCGGGCAAGACTGACTCATATGCAACCTGCGGTCGTTTTTTGCGAAAGGAGCTGATGGCGGTATTTAATGCGATCCGGTACATCCATGAGCTCTTTTTTGCTTCTTTCCGATATCCTGGAAACGCTTTCCAAAGCTGATACGTGATCTCCTGAAAAAGATCTTCCCTGTCTTCGGCCGTATCACGGTACAGCCGGCATACCTTATGAATGATGCCTTGATGCTCGCTTATCATATCGAGAAAGACTTGTTCATCCATTGCTGTTTTTTATTGAAATATACATAATCTGTTTACCCAATAAGTAGCTGGAAAGTGAAAAAAATTACAACTATGACCGATATTCCAGAATATCCCCTGGCTGGCAATCCAGCGCTTTGCAAATCGCCTCCAGTGTTTCTATGCGGATAGCCTTTGCCTTCCCAGTTTTAAGGATGGAAAGGTTGGAGATTGTGATCCCAACCTTTTCACTCAGTTCGGTGAGCGACATTTTTCTTCTTGCCATCATCACATCTATATTTATAATTATTGGCATCTTAAACGGTTAGGTCGATTTCATCCTGCAGCTTTTTCCCTTTTTTGAAGGCAAAATACAGCGCAACAAATATAACACTTAAGACTACAGGCTTGGTAAATTGCCGCCAAATTCCAGCATTCAGTATGATGTCGCTGGTGAAGTAGCCTGCATACACCAGACGTCCGAGTAAATTAATCAATAATTCCAAAACGGGCAGAATCAAAATATTGATGGCAATCGTCCTAAGTCTCCTCACATTTTTTTCTGAAAATGGATCGCCATATGCGATGTCACGGAGAAAGTTCATGAAAACCAGTAGCACAAAATAAAGCACTAAAATCAATATACCTGCTATATAGATATAGGAAACCCACTGCATAACCTGATGCGCATTCTCTGAAATGGGGATCGCTATTCTATTTTCTCTCAGATCGTACCTGAAAGGTACTTTTCGATCTATCTCTTTACAATCCCTTACCTCTTGTTCTGGATTTTTGCTGGTATTTGGTCCGCAAATACTCGAACGCAAATAGGACTGCCCCTTTTCCACGAAATAAATTGGAACATGGGCGAACTCGTTTTCTTTTTTCAATTTCCACCAACCCAATAGAAGAACATATTCCCTTTCTCCGTTACTGTAGGTCTCATGATTTATATGTTCAAATTCTAGCCAGCCTAAGCCCAGGGATCCCACTGCGGTGTAATTCAACCGGCCATTTTTCGTATCACGATCACGTTTTAGGCTATCCGATAGCCGCTTATTGCCTGTGTGGTAAATCCTCCGAAACTTCCGGATCAATCGGCTTTAAAGGATGATCAATATTAAAAATACCGGTGTTCGGATAATTGTAAGAGGAATTATAGGCGATTGGCAGTACGATGATACCTATAAAACCACCAACTACAACCAAAATACGTCTAAAGTCAATCTTAATTTTCATAGCTCATTTTTTTACTAAGATAAAACAATTATTTATTGATTTACAATAAATAATTACTGTTTAATCGCTAAAAAATCTTTAAATATGGTCAATAACGGCTATGATGCCCGGAAAGCTGTACTTTAGCATGAAAGTTTTTCACTTACATTATATCAAATATGATTCCCCGAGGTAAGCTGGACATTTCCTGGTCTGCATTAGGTACCGGGCTTCGTTACTGCCTGCAAGATCTGCTGAGTACGAGCAAACCCTCGCCGGCGCCCATAGATGAACAAAATACGATCCACTGCTTATCCGTACGAACCGGACTCGATCTCTGCCTCCGGGCACTAAAGCTTGAGCCTGGTTCGGAGATCTTAGTAAGCAACATCAATATCCCTGACATGTTTTCCATCATTGCAGCCCACCAATTGATTGCCGTGCCACTCCCTATTGATAAACAAACACTCGATTTATCCCTGAGTGATGTATCGGCAGCAATCAATACCAAAACAAAGGCCATCCTAATCACCCATCTTTTTGGGGCCATAATGGATGCAGACTCCGTGATCAGGTTTGCCAAAAAGCACAACCTCATTGTGCTTGAAGATTGCGCACAGGCATTCGACGGAATTTACAAAGGCCACCCACTTTCCGATGTGGCACTGTTTAGCTTCGGGCTTATCAAGACCAATACCTCCGTTACCGGAGCGCGACTCCACACAAACAACCCGGAATTTAAGGGTATACTTCTAACGCTCAATTCAGCCCTGCCGACTCAGAAGACAAGCTTATACTTTAAAAAATTGCTCAAAGCAGGTCTTATTAAAATACTGACCACCAAATTTTGCTATACACTCCTTTATCGCTGGTCGCAGATAAATGGAAAGGACTTTGATGCCATCCTGTCTGGCTTTTCTAAAGGTTTTCCTGGTGCAGAAGTCATGCATAAGATTCAATACCGCCCCTGCACGGCCAATCTTCGTTTAATGCAAAAACGTGCCTATGAATTCTCCATGGCAGATCTGGAAAGGAGAAAGCTAAACGCAAAATATGAGGCAGATTCCTGTGAAGATGCATATCGGCGCACTAAACCCATTGCATAGTCATTGGGTATTGCCTGTAGAAAGCAGCAATCCGCAATCGCTCATAATCCTGCTTCGCAAAAACGGTATAGATGCTACAGCAAAAGCTTCCAGCCTGATTAAACTTCCTTCCATTGTAAAAGAAAATGACCTGACCCTGGGTAATCTGGTATATGTTCCGATACAAATAAGCAAGTTTCCTATCGAATAAAGCTGGAAATAACTGAACAGCTAACTTCCCCAACGTTTCTTTGAACATGTTGGTCTAATATCAGACTCAACTACCTGGTTAGTCAGCGAAATGTAAAGCTCAAAAAAGATGAAATCTGTTTAAACATCTATTGCGTTTATTAAATCAGAAGTGGTTGAGGCGCGGTTGATTGGTGAAGGAGAGTGAGGTGGCATTTTGAGAATGCACAGATGGAGGGTGATTTGAGGGGATGCCCGGAACGCGAAAGCATTCCGGGCTTTTTATTTAATTTTCAATTACTTCGGCCAGTTCCATTCTTTCCTCTTCCTCCAATTCGATGATGCTCCCAAATATATTCGCCAGCTGTTCCCGCTGATGCGAACGCAATACTGCATCCAGCAAAGTGATCATCGTCTTTTTCTGATCTATACTCAGGTTACTAAACAACTTAGGCTGAATCTCATAGAGTGATTTCAGGGTATTCAGCAAATCTGATTTCCTTTTCGGATCCACATGTTCCCCGGCAATCAGACCTAGTACACCTTCTTTTTCATAACGTTCCAGCAGCCTGGCGGAATGCGCTTTTAAAAAAGATTTACGCTTTGTCTGCAACAGCTCGTTGACCCCTTTAGCCAGGAATTTATATTCAGGAGAAGATTTGCTGCGACTGTATAAGTTTGCCTGGGTATCGAACTCTGTACCGCTGAAATCAAAATCATTGAAGAATTCGCTTTTGACATAGACACTGTGAAAATACTCGTCTGCTTTCTTATTCAGGGTGGTATATTCTTTATGAAGTTCCTCAGCTTTCTCATTCATAAAATAAGCCTTGGACAGTTCCTTATGCTGAGATGCATTCCACTGTACAAATTTCAGATGGAAGAAGGTATTGCTCTCCTGGTAATTGAGGATCAGATCTTCCTCATAATCCTGGATCAGGTCACTGTAATCCAATACAGTTCCGTTGATCAGAATCTGAAAACCTTTGGCTTTATTGAGTTCCAGAAACCAGCAGAACTCGGATTTAAGAAAGGGAATAATTTCCTGCTCCAGTTGATCGGAACTGATCTTCAGATTGGAGAACACCACGCGTGTACCTGTACTGTCTTTCAGTGGCTGCTCCAGTTGCCTGGCCTGGTAACTGTTCAGCGCAGTTACACCAATACGGATGGTACCACTTTTAAGCTGACTGCCTTCCAGGTAGGTAGTACGCCACTCCGCATCATTGGCAAAACGAAAAAAAGTAAGACGCCCAACCCCATTTTTACCGTGCATGGTAGAGCGGTTTTTATGTACAGCCAATTGCAATGCCTTTTCGGATTCATAAAAAGGATCGAACTTCATGGCTAGTCGATCAAAATTAATACCATAGCCATTATCAGCTACCTCCAACCCATCTATGAAACCCAGTTCGTTGTTCTGATAATTGAGCTCTACCAAGCTGGCTTTTGCATCAAAACCGTTCCAGATATATTCCGCAAGCGCCTGTTTTTCATTATAATTGCGCAATACTTTCTGTATTCCGCCCGAGGTGATGTTCACTTTCTCTGCCATGTATTTACTAAAATTATTAGCCAACATAAGGATTAAAAAAGATTTCTTTGACAACGATACAGACTAAAAAATATGTTGTAAATTTATTTAGTTAAAAAAACCTGAAATCACATGAAAGTATTAAAATTAATGACTCTGCTTTTTTTGTTACCTTTTGTGCTTACCGCACAGGAAGACTCCTCTACACTAACCAAAATTGGCGATTCCGTTGCCAACTTCTCTTTCGAAATTGAGAAAGGAAAAACAGCAAACCTAAGTGATTATAAAGGAAAACTGATACTCATCAATCTTTTCGCCACCTGGTGCCCACCATGCAACGAAGAGCTTCCGCAGGTACAAAAACAAATCTGGGATAAATATAAAGATCATCCAAACTTTGCTTTTTTTGTGTTTGGCAGAGAAGAAGGATGGGACAAACTGGAACCTTTCAAAAAGACTAAAGGCTTTACCTTTCCTATTTTACCTGATGCCGACCGTGGCATTTTTAAGAAATTTGCCACCCAATCCATTCCAAGAAATATCATCATTGACATGGACGGCAAAATCGTCTACCAGTCCATTGGCTATTCGGTGGAGGAATTCGACAAAATGGTTAAGCTAATTGAAACGAAATTAAAACCGGCAACGGCTAAAACCCGTTAGAATTATGCAGGAGTTGATCATCGTTGCAGGTCTTTTCCTTGCAATAGGCCTGCTTTCCTGGAATCTCAGTCCAAATCAAAAGAATAAGAACAGCATAGGAAGTGCTGATGCTGAATTTGTCGATTTCAATAACCCGCAGCCTTGGAACACCGGCGATTGGGAAGATGGTGACTACGCTGGAGACAGTGACTGTTACGGAGATGGGGGTTGCGACGGAGGAGACTAATTGAAAGCCTAATCACAAAAGCGCTAAACTAATTCCCTCTTGTTTTGTTGATTCCAGAGAATGAGTTCATTAATTATTCGGATATGGAAAATGTAATTCAAAAAACCTGGGAAGAGATTGACAGGAAACTTTATAAAGTATTATTGTTTAAGGATTTCCAGGAAGCTTTTGCTTTTATGGTGCGTGTAGCCTTTGTTGCGGAAAAGAGCAACCATCACCCCAGATGGACCAATGAATACAATAAGGTAGAAATCTGGCTGAGTACGCATGATGCCGGAGACATTGTCACTGAAAAAGACCGCTTACTGGCCAAACAGATCGATGCCTTATTGGGGATTTAAAATGCCTTTTTTTATATCTTTGCGCTATGGCTAAAAAGAATGAAATCGTTAAGAGCGCGGAGGAATACGAGGCAGCGTTCCACGGAATTGAAATACCAGCATCCTTCGAACTGGATACCGGTGTTCAAGTGCCTGATACAAAGGAATTCATTGAAAAGTCAATCTATATTTTGAAAACCGGCGGCAACCGAGTTGCCACTCCGGTGCGCTGGAGGCTTGATAAATTATTGGAAATCATCAACCGCAATAACCAAAATGAATGATCCGATCTATCAATTGTTCCTCTATAATGAATGGGCCAATAAAACACTCATAACATCACTTAAAAGACAAGCTGAAGCTATTCCCCCAGTTTGTCTGAATCTGCTGAGCCACATTGTCAATGCACAGATGATCTGGTCGGGCAGGATCAATGGGGAAAAAGCTTCTGTAGGTGTATGGGAACTCCATACCCTTGAGGCATGCGAAGCCTACCATGATCAGTCTTCAGCAATTCTGCAGCAAAAAATAAAGAGCACCGACAGTCCCAACCCTACAATTGTAAATTATACCAATACAAAAAACGAGAGCTTCAGCAATGCTCTGCAGGACATTTTGCTGCATGTATTCAACCATGGCACCTACCATCGGGCACAAATCGCAACGGAACTGAAGAAGAACGGTATTAGTCCGGTCAATACAGATTACATCACCTTTGCAAGGAAATAGTTATGGGCAAGCACATGTGTTGAGAAATCTCACTGACAACAACTAAATTACAATCCCATGTTTTTAGCATACCCTGAGATTTCATTCTTAAGCCTAAATTGCGGCCTTAAATTGAACTCGTTTTGAATCCTGCTAAAACTTTGAATCCCCGTCATCAGGGCACATCTACTGTACTGGCCTTCAGCCTGATCCCGCTTTCTGGATTTGCGACAGACATCTACATTCCCTCCCTGCCTACCATGGCCGCTACCTTGCGGGTGACCGATATACAGGTGCAGATGACACTCAGTCTATTCCTGATCAGCTATGGTGTAGCGCAATTGTTCGTGGGCAGTTTGCTCGACAGCTTCGGCCGCTACAGGATCAACCTGATCAGCCTTGTTGTATTTGCACTGGCCAGTATCGTCATCGCCAATACAGGCAGCATCTATGTCATCTACGCCATGCGTATCATCCACGGGATTACAGTAGGGGCCATAGTGGTCTCTAAAAGGGCTTATTTTGTGGATGTGTTCTCCGGCGATCAGCTGAAACATTACCTCAGTATGTTTTCCATCATTTGGGCTACTGCCCCGATCATCGCACCCTTCGCAGGTGGTTACCTGCAAAGCTATTTCGGCTGGCAGGCCAATTTCTATTTCCTTGCCGGATTTGCCACCATCATATTAATGCTGGAAATGATCTTCAGCGGGGAAACCATCAGACAGCGCATGGCATTCAATATCAAAACGATCAGCATAGTATATGCGGATATGATCAGCACACCCAGCTTCACGCTGGGCATCGTGATGCTTGGTCTGGCCTATTCTATGGTCATGATTTACAACATGACCGGTCCTTTCATCATTGAACACCAGTTGGGCTTAAGTCCGATTGTGGCTGGATACAGCTCGTTGATCCTTGGCGCTGCAGTGATGGTGGGTGGATTGATGGGCAAAGCGACGATCAACAAACCTTTCAACAAAAAACTTTTCATCAACCTGGCACTGCAGTCGTTTTTCGGAATCGCCATGCTGCCGAGCCTCGACTACCTTTCTGGCTTATATACCATGATCTTCTTTGCATTCCTGATCCATGCTTCTTCGGGATACACCTTCAACAGCTTTTTTACTTTTTGCCTCAGCAGGTTTCCGAAGAATGCGGGTATTGCCAGTGGTCTCACTGGCGGCATCAACTACGTGATCGTTTCCTTCCTCAGCTACGGAATCATTTACCTGATCCCGGCGAAAGACGAGCGGAACCTAAATTACAGTTACCTGATTCTGATCGCACTTTCTGTATTGGTGATGCTGGGTATTTATAAAATGACCAGAAAATCGGCAGTTTAATTTTGAATAAATATTACCTTTAATAAAAAATTAAATATGTTCTCACTTTTTGGGCTATTAGGCAGTTATTACTACATCGCTTTGATCTTTCAGGTGCTGACCATCTACCATGCTTTTAAAACAGGCAGGCGACAGTGGATATACCTGCTTATCTTTTTACCGGCGATCGGCACCCTCATCTACTTCTTCGCAGAATTATGGCCCGAGATCAGAAGGGGAACCTTCGGGGCCAACTTTCAGCGCTATATTTTCCCCAAGCAGAAAATTAATGAATGGACACGCAAGGTTCAGATCTCTGATAATGTGACCAATAAGCTAGGCCTTTCCCAAGCCTATGCGGAGCAAAAACAATATGATAGAGCAATAGAACTTGCCAAAAGTTGCCTATATGGCCTCTATGCTGATGATCCTGCGATCCACCTCCAGCTGGCTAGACAATATTTCCACAATGGGCAGTTTAAAGAAAGCCTGAATCATTTTGACACCCTCAACGGGATCAATAAAAACAGGTTCGGCGTCATGGAAGATGAACTGATGTACGTACAGGCACAGGACGGTTTGGGCATGAATGACCTTGCTGATGAAGGTTACAGGCGCGTGATTCGTAACCATCATTCGCTGGAAGCAAGGTATCATTACGGCCTTTTCCTCAAAAAGCAACAAAAGAAAAGCGAAGCCCGCGAGCAGTTTCAGGTCATACGGGAAGAAATCAAACTGCTGCCAAGGTACCTGAGGAGGCGCTATGGGCAATGGTCCAGAAAAGCGCTGAAAGAGTTACTCGCTTCAAAATAAGTTCATGCGCGGCAGAATCTACCTGATCAGCGGTTTGGGAGCAGACCGGCGTGCTTTCAGAAAGTTGACTTTTCCGGCTGACTTTGAAATTATCTATCTGGACTGGATCCCTCCCCTTACGAATGAGTCTTTAGAACATTACGCCTTAAGAATGGCGGAAGCTATTGATACTGCTTCTCCTTTTTACCTGGTAGGGCTGTCATTTGGCGGCATGCTGGCCGTAGAAATTGCGAAGAAATTGAAGCCTGTTCACACTTTCCTCATCTCTAGTACACCGATATACAAACAACTCCCCTGGTATTTTAGATCAGCAGGTGCCCTGCGTTTGGAAAAACTGGTACCTATACAGTTGATGAAACGCGGAAATAGCCTGGGACTGCGTTTTCTTGGCGCCAAAAGCAAAGATGAAAAACGGCTCCTCCGGCAGCTGGTATTGGATAGTGACCCTGTTTTCATGAAATGGGCATTGACAGCCATCCTGTCCTGGAGAAATACGGAAAAGCCTTTAAAGCTAACACACATACACGGCAACGGAGATTATATTTTACCCTCCCGCTATTACAAACCCGATCTGATCATCGAAGGCGGCAGTCATTTTATGGTGTACGCCAATGCAAAGGAAATTTCCGCAGCGATAAAGGCAGTGATCGAAAAGCACTGATCTGCCACCTATTTCCTGACAATCACACTTTTCTTTTCGACAGAGACTTCTGAACCTTCTGCAAGCATCACAGATACAGGCTGCTGCTGATTCAGGAAAGCAAAATCTGCTCCGTATACCAAACCAAAGTCCACGTCGATCTCATGGCTCGTTACTTTATACTGCGCCCATTTCGGATGCTTCACTTCATATTCATTGGTCTTGGTAGCGCTGTATCGCGCATAGCCCCAGTAATGTTCGGTAATAAATTCTGCTTCAGAGCCTGGCACGATCTCCGAAAGCGCAGAATGGGCTTTCAGGCTGATGCGCTGCCATTGACCTTTGTACCGCCATTTGTACCCGACTTCACGCTCGCCCTCCCCCTCATTCCAAACATGGCTCATCGGCATCGCTTCGTAGTTTTCATTGTAAACCGTATTGGCGACTACTGAAAGTGCAAATTTCGGAACGATTTCCTTCACAAATACCACTCCCCTTTTCCAGTTACCGTTGTCATTATACCGCACGTAAAACCGGAGGTTGACTTCCTCAAAATTGGCATGAAAGGGGATGCTGAAACCCAGTAAGCGGGTGTTCTTAAATAAGAAACCAATCAGGCTTACATAGCACTGGCCATTCCATAGGTCCAGTTCTGTTCCAACGGGAAGATATGCGCGCAATACCCCGGGATCGATTGTGTAATTGGCTATGGCTAGTTTTCGCCACTCTGCGGTTAGGAAACTCATGTGGTAAAATAGCGAGAATTTTTTGAAACCATCACGCCAGCATCATAAAATTTAAATGCGCAGGGAGAATTCATCACAACCTTTACATTTGAATTATGAAAGTAGACATCTGGTCGGACGTACGCTGTCCGTTTTGCTATATTGGAAAAAGAAAATTTGAAACCGCATTGGCTCAGTTTGAAGGGAAAGATGAAGTAGAAGTAGAGTGGCATAGTTTTGAACTGGATCCGAATGCGGAGACTTTACCAAATGTTCCGGCTGCAGAATACCTCGCCAACCGCTATGGCAGACCTGTGGAATGGGCCGAAGAAATGCAGGCCGGTGTAACGCAGACTGCTGCTGAAGTGGGCCTGGTATTCAACCTGGACCGTTCGGTGGTGGCCAATTCTTTTGACGCGCACCGCCTGATTCAACTGGCCAAAACCGAGGGCCTGGGCGATCAGATCGAAGAGGCACTTTTCCTTGCTCATTTTACCAATGGCCGCGACATCAGCGACCACGATACGTTAATCGAGATTGGCCTTTCTGTCGGACTGGAGCAATTGAGCATCGCCGCAATGTTGCGTGGAACAGACTTTACTGATGAGGTGCGCCATGACGAGCATACGGCACAGCAAATCGGCGTGAAGGGCGTGCCCTTCTTTGTGTTTGACCAGAAACTGGCCGTATCTGGTGCACAGGCACCTGAAACGTTCCTGGGGGCCATGCGACAGGCCGCCCAGGAATAGTTTAATTTTAGTCCTGCGAAACGGGCTTGCTCAGGTATTCGAGCAGCTCGCTCTCGTTGGTCAGATCGAGCCTCAGCGGGGTGATCGAAACGAGGTCATTCTCTACCGCCCAGCGGTCGGTTCCCTCCTCTGCTGCTTCCAGTGGTGAGACGGTGATCCAGAAATGTTTACGTCCCATCGGATCTTCTCCCGGAACTACATTACCATCGTATAGCCGCACAGATTGCCTGGTCCAGCGAAGGCCTGTAGGTTTTTTCGGAAAGTTCACATTGTATAAACCCAGTGAATTGTCCTGCAGCAACAACTTCAAAGATTCCTCGACATAAGCATCCAGGCCCTCAAAATCGGGCTCTGTTTTTCCTACTGGGGTACTCAGCGCAATGCCTTTAACTCCCAGGAGTACCGATTGCTTAGCGGCAGCCAGCGTTCCGGAATGCCACATGGAATTTCCCAGATTCGGCCCCATATTGATCCCGGAAAGCACCACTTCAGTATCGGGGTACATATGCAGGCCCAGGGCTACACAGTCGGCCGGTGTTCCGTTTACCCTGAATGCTTCTATTCCTTCAAAGGTAATGGGCGATTTTTTATAACTTAAAGGACGGGAATGCGTGATGGCATGTCCCATAGAGGACTGCTCTACATCAGGGGCCACAATGCGGACTTCCCCAAACCTCAGTGCAATTTTCGATAGTGCGGCGATTCCCGGACTATATATACCGTCGTCATTCGTAATCAGGATCTTCATAACTCCATATTTTAAGATTTCATCAAATTAACCTGTATTTAAAACCTTGGGGATCGAATATTGTTCAGTGATTATGAAAATAGCGCAAAAACTGGTCAGATTAGTCTATAACCCGACAGCAGGTGAAGGTGAACATTCTAAGGATACGCTCATGAACCTGATCGAGAAAAAAGGATACGATTGTGAGTATTCTTCCTCCAAAAAAAAGATCCTGAAAGCGATTGATCCGCGAACCGACCTGATCGCCATAGCCGGTGGCGACGGTACCATACGTAAAACCATCGTCAGGCTTCTGGATAAGAAGCTGAAATTCAAGCGTCCCCTTGCCATTTTACCTTATGGCACAGCCAATAATATTGCTACTTCTTTGAAAATAGAGACCGATCCCGCCAAAAACATTGCATCCTGGGCATCTGCCGACATTCGTCCATTCGATGTAGGACAGGTAATCGGACTGGAAAAACCGGAATTCTTCATTGAGGCCTTCGGCTTCGGACTCTTCCCGAAACTGATGTCGGAACTCAAAAAGATAGATACCTCAGACAACGATGGTCCGGAAGATGAGTTTAAACTGGCGCTGGCCAAACTGTACGAGTTGCTGCATCATTATAAGCCTGTCAAATGCAAAATAGAACTGGACGATAAGACCATTGAAGAGGAATGCCTGATGCTGGAAGTGATGAACATCAGCAGCATGGGTCCGAAAATGAAAATCAACGGTAGTTCAGATCCCGGGGACGGTTTTTTTGAGCTGATCATGGTGAAGGCGAGCGACCGGGATAAAATAGCGGATTATGTGCAAAGGAAGCAACGTGTAGAGAATCCCGCATTTCCGATCAAACCGATCCGGATCAAACAGGTAGTCATCCAATGGGCGGGTGAAGATGTGCATATCGACGACGAGGTGCTCTTGCCCGGAGCACACGAGGTCTTTAAGATATCCGTACTGGAAAACCTGCTGCAGATCCTGAAATCGAAAACTGCTTAGATTTCCCTGACCTCAGCGGAACCGATCCAACCTTCATTCCCATTGGGAAGCGTGACCCTGATCCAGTTGTTTTTTCTGGCTTTGATGCCGACTTTGGTGCCTTCATGAATGACCAGCAGGGTCTTTTCTCCTGTGGCGGGACCGGCTTTGACCGGTACGGTTCCGCTAAAGACAATGGCTTCGTCATGGGATTCGAAGTGACGATGTTGCAAACCCGACATCATCAGGCAAAACAGTCCAACAAGAACGAGGACGATCCCCATATAAAAAGCTGATTTCTTAACCGGAAGTACCAGTGCAAAGAGATAAACGACCAGCAATAGCGAGCCAAAGAAAATACAAGATACACTGATTACCGACCAGGTGTCTGCGGAGAAATACAATACAAATCCGTTCCACCATTTGCTGACAAAGAACTCAGGCACCGTTTCAAACTTGTCGGTGATCTTAGAATTGGCCAATTGTAAATTCAGTTGAATGTCTTCATCTCCGGGCTCCAGCTTCTGTGCTTTTTCATAATTCAAAACCGCAGCCGCCATCTCTCCCAGTTTATAATGGGCGTTGCCCAGGTTATAGTACAACTCCGCATTTTGATAACCTTCATCCAGCAATTGCTGATAACTTTTCAGTGCCTCCTCATACCTGCCTTTTTCATAGGCGGTATTGCCCTTCTTAAATAAATTTGATGCCTGGTCATCGGCAAGTGCCAACAGTGGCAATACCAGCGCCAATAGCAGTACAATCCATTGCTTATGCATTCGTCTCGATCTCATTGATGGTATTTTTAACTTTATCAAATACTTGTTGCTGGGACAAAGCGGAAACAGGGGCATATCTGGCCATTTCGCAAAGCTCCAGGCTCTCGGTCAGTTGACGGATCAGGCTTTCATCTACATTCCTGGCCTGCAGTTGGGCCACAATGTGTTCCTGACTCAGATTGGCCGCATCGATGTTGAGCTTGTCGCTCAGGTAGCCGTAAATCCCCTTATAGACTGCTTCATAAAAAGCCTTTTGGTTGCCTAGCTCCAACTGCTTTCTGGCTTCGGCCAAGTGCTTATTGGCCATCTTACCAGCCCTCTTGCTTTTCAGCCCAACCTGATCACGATGCTGTTCGCGGTACCATTTGCGATAGCCCAGAGCGAAAAGGAAAAGTACAGGCCCGCTGCCCAGCAATACATCATATAGTGGGGATTGGTCAAATTCTTCTACGGAACGGGACAGTTCAACTTCGTCGGTCTTGATGTAACGAATGTCTGTTGCCAATGACTTGACATCCTGTTGTCCTCCTGAGAACGCCGTAACATTATCACCGGCCAAGCCTTTGGCCACCTGCAGTTCGAAGCCTTTGGTGCTCAGCGTAACGTATTTTTGTGTGACCGGATTGAAATAGGAAAACTGGTAGGGATCGACTTTATATTTCCCCTCATGCCTGGGGATCAGCAGATAGCTGTATTCCCTGCTGCCGGATACACCGCTCATGCTTTCGGTAATCTGGTCATTCACTTTGGGATCATATTTCTCAATATCGGCAGCCAGGCTCAGCACCGGCGCCTTCAGCAGTTTAAGGTTCCCCGATCCGGATATTTTAAGGCTATAGTTCAGTGCTTCGTTGGCTTTGAGTGCCGACTTATCAAGAGAGGCCGCAATAGAGAAGTTACCCACCGCGCCTTGGAAACCGACCGGTTTGCCCGACTCAGGTAAGGGTTTCACATTAATCGTGATGGGCTGACTTTTGATCTTGTATTTTTTGTCTTCATAGGAGCCACCAAACATCATTTCAAAGGGATCGTTGCTAGCGACAGGAACCCTCACCAGGAAGGTAAGCCCCAAGGGATCAAGGCTCAGTTTGCCGGAACGCTCAGGAAAGAGAATGATCTGCTTCAATACCGCAACATTGTAACGTGTTCCGTTCAGCACTTCGGTACTCCATTCTACATTCGGATTTTGATTTTTTATTTCCTGGCTCCAGAAACCGTTGAAATCAGGTAGTTTATCCAGCCCGTTGTCTACCAGCTCTATATTGGTATATAATTTATAAGTGACAGCCAGCTGTTCACCCTGGTATACATTGGTCTTATTCGGAACTGCACGGATGAACAGGCGCTTGGAAATGTCAGTCACTGCCCCTGATGCGGGATTAGCAGGCCGACCTGATCCCGCCTGTGGCTGCCTGCCTGGCGCAGCCCCTTTGACTACCTTCACTTTAACCGGATTCGAACGGTATTGCTTACCCGCTACCTCGATCACAGCCGGTCCAATGGTATAATCTCCCGGCCGTTCCGCCACCAGAATATAACTCAGCGACATGCTCACAGAGGTATTGCCATTGATGGAAGTCATGCTGGAGGACTGATTAGGCCCGGATAAGACCTGGAAACCGTTGAAATTGGGTGCACCAAATTTCTCAATATTTGCGTTTACCGAAAAGCTCACTTCAAATTGCTCTCCTGCAGCTACCGGGTTACTGCTGACACTTGCGCTGAACCTGATTGGATCTGCGGCGAGCAAAAAATTGCTCCACAGTAATAAAAACGTCAATAAATAGTGTTTCATGCTGTTCAAAAATAAGAATACTTTGTTTACCAATCTTTAACGATCTTACCTTTTACGCCCTTGGCCTTTTTGTTCTTTAGCTTGTCCTGGGTATTCTTTTCTTCATTATTCAAGGCTTCCAGCATTCGCTCTGCATCTTCCTTCGACAACTGATCCGGCTGTGGCTTCTGATCCTTTTGCTGATCCTGCTTATCTTTTTTATCCTGGTCTTTCTGATCTTTGTCCTTTTTTTCCTGGTTCTTCTTGTCCTGCTGATCTTTGTTCTGATCTTTCTTATCCTGGTCTTTTTTATCCTTATCCTTATTGTCTTTATTCTTGTCCTTATTCTGCTGTTGCTGCTTCAGTTTCTCCTGCGCGTAGGCCAGGTTATACCGGGTCTGGTCGTCTTTAGGATTGTTCATCAAAGATTTTTTATAGGCTGCAATGCTTTCCTCCAGTTTTTTCGATTCCAGTAGCGAGTTACCTAAATTGTGATAAGCTTTCGCTTTTACGGTTTTGTCATTTGAGGCGTTCGCAATCTCCGTAAATTTCTGTACAGCTGGCTCAAATTTCTTCTGTTTGTAAAGTGCATCTCCCAGGTTGAAATTACCTTCCAAAGAAGATTTAGACTGACCTACGGACTTTCTATAGGCAGCTTCTGCTTCTGCAAACTTCTGCTGTTCATACAGTTTATTGCCATTGTGTACGTATTTTTTTTCCTTCTGTGCAAAAAGTCCTGTAACCTGCAAAAGGAATACTAAAATGATAATGCTCTGTCTCATGATTTCCTCACCTCAAATATATTCAGACCGCTTAATTTTAAGTTTTTCCTGTTGGAGATGAAAAACTCCAGCAACAGCAACAAAAAGGCAAAGCCGATGAAAAACTGGAAACGGTCTTCATAGTTTTTAAAAACCTTACTGTCATAACTTTTTTTCTGCATTTTATCAATCTGGCCCCGCACGATGTTCAGCCCGCTATTTGCGTTGGTAGCTCTCACATATGCTCCCTGACCGGCTGCAGCAATCTCCTTGCCCATCTCCTCATTCAGTTTACTCATGACGGTCTTTCCAGCCTCATCGGTATGAAAGCCTACCGGGTTTCCGTCCTTGTAAATTGGAATAGGAGCACCCTCTGGTAGTCCCAATCCGATCACATGAACCGATACATCTTTTGAAACCGCTCTTTTTGTCGCGGCAATGGCATCGTCTTCATGGTTTTCTCCATCCGTCATCAGGATCATAGCCTTACTGGTACCATTCACGAAATCGAAGGATTTCATTCCCATATCAATGGCCGCACCAATCGCTGTACCTTGCGTTGGAACAATGCCGGGATTGATGTTATTCAGGAAGAGTTTCGCTGCCGAATAATCCGTTGTGATCGGCAATTGTACATAGGCCTCTCCCGCAAAGATGATGATACCGATCCGGTCATTGTGCAGGTTGTCAATTAACTGGGAAATCGCTCTCTTGGCATTTTCCAGGCGATTAGGTGCCAGATCGCCTGCCATCATGCTGTTTGATACATCCAACAGGATCATCAGGTCGGATCCACTCCGTTTTCCTTCTTCTATTTTAGTTCCGATCTGTGGATTGGCTAAGCCCAGGATCAGGGAAGCGTAAGCGCATGTAAATAACGCGAACTTCCATGCCGGCCGACTAAAGGATACCTCAGGAATCATTTTCCTGACGGTCTCCTGGTTCCCCAGTTTATGGAGCGCCTTCTTTTTCCAGCGCCGGAGCATCAGGAACAGCAGTATAAAAACTGGTACTGCTGCCAGTCCCCATAAAAATTCTATATGTGCAAAACGTAACATAGCTTTAAGTTAATGCTCCTTTCAAAAGGGTGTTCCGGAGCGCGAATTCCAGTAAAAGCAATACCAATGCAAAAATGGCAAATGGCAAAAAGCGTTCGGTTTTTTTATGGTATTGGGTGACGGCGATCTTGGCTTTTTCCAACTGATCAATCTGCTGATAGATGGCTTTCAGCTTCTCGTTGTTCGTAGCCCTGAAGTATTTTCCACCGGTAATCTTCGCAATATTGCCAAGTACAGCTTCATCAATGGTAACCGGTACCTGCTGGTATTGGATCCCGAAGGGTGTCTTCACCGGATAAGGGGCCTGTCCGCGTGTACCCACGCCTACAGTATATACCCTTACATTCATCTTTTTTGCGATCTCTGCGGCAGTAATCGGAGGAATGGATCCGGTAGTATTCGAACCGTCCGTTAGCAAAATGACCACCTTACTCTTCGCTTCACTTTCCTTCAGGCGGTTTACTGCCGTAGCGAGTCCCATACCGATCGCTGTACCATCGTCGATCATTCCGTTATTGATGTCTTTGAAGAGGTTAATGAGCACGTCATGGTCAATGGTCAGGGGACATTGCGTAAAGCTCTCACCGCTGAATACCACCAGACCAATGCGGTCATCGGGGCGGTCTTTGATGAAATCAATAGCAATATTCTTGCCTGCCTCAAGCCGGTTAGGCTTCAGATCTTCGGCGAGCATACTGCCCGAAATATCGGTGGCGATCACAATGTCGATCCCTTCTGTAGTGGAATTTTCCCAGCTCAGGGCCGACTGTGGTCTGGCCAGGGCAATAATCAGTGCGATCATGGCCAGGCAACGCAAAACCAGCATACCATGTCTCAGGTATTTATAATTTGTCTTTTTTAGTTTCAGAAAGCCTTGTAAGGCCGAGACTTTCAATGCACCCTGCAGCTTCTGGCCACGCCAGATGTACCAACCCAGCATTACCGGTACCGTGATCAGTAGCCAAAAGAAACCCGGGTTGGCGAATTCTATTCCTTTAAACAGTCCCATTCACAAATCCAATTGCATTGTCCATACTCAGTTCGTTGTCGGTATTCAGCGGTTTTGCTTTGGCAAACTTAACGAGATCGGCCAAAAGAAGCAGCTGTCGCAATTTGTTGCTGTCTTCGCTCCGCATTTGCATGTGTCTAAGGCCAGAAAGTATCTCTTCTGAAGTCTGTTCCATGGCTTTGATCTGGTATTTCTTTTCCAGGTATTCCCGGATGATGTCACTCAGTTCACTATGATATTCCTTTACCGCATCCTGCTGCCACAATTTTTTGTTTCTTAAAGCCTGCAACTTTTCCAGAGCCAGTAGGTGAGCAGGAATTTCAGGCTTTACAGGTTCAACCACTACCGGTTTCAGCTTCCGCATCTTTTTATAGTAGTACCCTACAGCGGCCAGCATGATCAGGATGACCAGACCAAATATCAGCCAATGCCAATTGTCGCGTAGCCAGTCCATGAGTGTATAGGAAACAGCAATGGGCTGCTTGATGTCAAATATGGCTTTTGTAGTATCTACTTTAACTTCCTTCACTTCCAACGGAATAGAAACTGTGCTGAAATTACCGGCAGAGCTACTAAAGAGAAAAGCAGGTACTGCATGGATACCCGGATCGAAGGAGGTAATCGTATAACTGCGAACGATCGTATGCATTCCTGGCTTAGCTGCATCCTTTAGAGTATCTGTCTTTCCCATTTCCACGATCTGGATTTTGGAAGAAATGGTATCCGTCAATGCCGGAAAATTCAGCTGTTCCCTGACCGGCAATTGTGCGGTCAGCCTCAACACCGTCTGATCGCCTAATGCAATGGTACTTTTATCAAGCTTTGCGCTGACAGTGATTTGTTGGGCATTGCTACCTAAGGCAAAAAAGCTCAGGCAAATCGCCACACACCAGCTCCTGTTAAAATATCGTTTCATCTGCTTATCTTCTCGCTCCACGTTTTTTAAATAAAGTCATCAGTGGTTTTACGTACGACTGATGCGTTCCGATTTTAGTAAAATCCACTCCTGATTTTTTAAATAGGTTGTCCAGACGGCCATTACGTTCTAAAGCGGCCGTTTTAAAAGCAAACCTTACTTTTTCATCTGCGGTATTGATCCATTCCATCTGTCCACTTTCTTCATCCAGCACAGGAATTAACCCCAGATTCGGAAACTCTTCTTCATGAACATCATATACACGAAGAGCCACAAGATCATGTTTAGTATTCGCAATCTTCAATTCATTTGCAAAATCACCACTCATAAAATCGGAGATCAGAAAGGCTGTAGAACGTTTTTTGATTGCGCCGTTGAAGAAATGCAGGGCTTCCGCGATGTTGGTGCCTTTATGTACAGGTTTGAAGTCAATCAGTTCCCTGATGATCATTAAAATATGTCCACGTCCTTTTTTAGGCGGGATGAACTTCTCTACCTGATCGCTAAAGAAGAGTACACCTACTTTGTCGTTATTCTGAATAGCGGAAAAAGCCAGTACTGCGCAGAGTTCCGTAACCAGCTCCTGCTTTTGCTGGATCTGAGTACCAAAATTCTTGGAACCACTGACATCTACCAGTAACATCACGGTCATCTCCCGCTCTTCATCGAATACCTTCACATAAGGATGGTTGAAACGGGCGGTTACGTTCCAGTCGATGGTACGGATCTCATCACCGACCTGGTATTCCCTGACTTCGCTAAAGGCCATCCCCCTGCCTTTGAAAGCCGAATGGTATTCCCCTGAAAAAATCTGGTTACTCAGGCCCCGTGTCTTGATTTCAATTTTTCTTACTTTCTTTAAGAGATCTTTGGTATCCATAGCCTAAGGAACTTCTACCGCATTCAATATTCCGGTGATGATGGTTTCTGTAGTGATCTCCTCTGCTTCGGCTTCGTAAGTTAATCCAATCCTGTGCCTCAAGACATCGTGGCACACGGCCCTGACATCTTCCGGAATTACATAACCCCTTCTTTTGATAAAAGCATAAGCTTTAGCAGCCAGTGCAATGTTGATACTGGCCCTTGGTGAAGCACCAAAGCTGATCAGGTGTTTATAATCATTCAGTTTATATTGGTCGGGGAATCTGGTAGCGAAAACAATATCAATGATGTATTGCTCAATCTTTTCATCCATATATACCTCCCTGACCACTTTTCTTGCGCGAAGGATATCATCTGTAGTTAAGATCGCATTGGGTTTGGCCATACCCTGAGGAGCAATATTGGCCCTCATAATTCTTTTTTCCTCTTCTTTTTTCGGATAGCCTAACACCACCTTCAGCATGAAACGGTCTACCTGTGCTTCTGGCAAGGGATAAGTTCCTTCCTGCTCAATCGGGTTTTGCGTAGCGAGTACTAAAAAAGGTTTTGGCAGGGGAAAAGTGTTGTCGCCTATAGTGACCTGGCGTTCCTGCATGGCCTCCAGCAAAGCACTTTGCACTTTCGCCGGGGCACGGTTGATCTCATCGGCCAGGATAAAATTCGAGAATAAAGGACCTTTACGCACTACAAATTCTTCTTTTTTCTGGTTATAGATCATCGTACCCAGCAAATCGGCCGGCAACAGATCAGGAGTAAACTGGATGCGACTGAATCCGGCATCTATTGTTTTTGCCAGTGTATTGATTGCCAAAGTTTTTGCCAATCCGGGCACACCTTCCAGCAGGATATGTCCATCAGCCAAAAGACCGATCAGCAGGCGCTCCACCATATAGCGCTGACCTACTATTACCTTATCCATTTCCAAAAAAAGGAGGTCTATAAATGCACTCTCCTTCTGTATCATTTCGTTCAATGCACGGATATCAGTACCGTACGACGAATTCTCAGTAATCATATTTGCTTCTTCCATTTTAGGACCCTGTGTTTAATTGGCGAAAATTAGACAAACCTTCATTTTCTCGCAAATGCCTGTGGCTTTGTATGTGTTAAAATATGTTAAAATTTTAAAATTAATGGTGGCGTTTTCGATCTGAGCTGCGTAATGGAGTATAGACAGGCCAGATCCTGTCGACCAAACAGATGAAGATACTAAATTTATTGCTCCTCACTACAGTGTGGTTACTACTAGCTCCAATACTCCTGCTCCTATTCTGCTATGCTATTGTCAGTCTGCCATTTTCAACCATTCCTCAACATCAGGAGATCTATGACTGAGCTCATTTGATTTCAACGCTGATCATGTTGCTATTTCTACTTCCGGAAAAAGGTTCGGTTCTTAAGGAGAAAATGAGCTTATAAGCGCCCGGCAAGTCGGGCAGTACAATACGCGCAGGAACATTGACAGTTCCGCCTGAGGGGATGTTGACACTTTCCAAATCGCAGGAAACAGCCTTAAAATCGCCAAACGCTCCATCCTTCCGGAATCCGTACTCCAACGTACAGGCCCATTTCTGACCAGTATTTCCCAGCTTTATCGGCTCCCCATAAGGATTGTAGATCTTAAGATTTAATGAAATCTGTGCTCCCCTTGTCCATTTCAACGGGAGCGGGTCAGGATTGACTGTCATCTTTTGATAGGTCCGTAACCCCTCAATCCATCTGCCGTAAAAATCGCCCTTGGTGGTATGAATGGTATCCTGAACAACATCACCTGCGTGTGGGCTGGACAAGACATAATACACCCTTTTGTTTCTTAAACTATCTTCTAAAGGCCAGATATCGAACTGGTTCTTTCGGTAATTGCGGCTGTCATAACCAAATCCCCTGGTACTTCGGGTATAATAGTTGTACCTGGATGGCACTTGGAACGAATCACTAAAGATCACACCTGCATTGCCTGCCTGTTCTTGAATCTGCTTTGCCCAGGTCTCTGTGCCAAAGTAATAGTTCAGGATCTTGATGTTCATCAGTGCAGGCACCGGAACGATCAGGATCGCTCTAACCAGCAGGATCAGCGAGGTATTGATCAGTGTAACTTTGTTGAACCATTTTGGAATTTCTCTGCTGCTCATGGCAATATAAGCCAACATAAACAGGCAAAGCATCGCGGGCAGCGTCCAATGCGCTTCTACCCGGCCTTTCAGTGTACTGATCAGAAAGAATACAAAAATACCATAGCAATTGAACTTCAAGGCCCGGATAAATGTATCAGTGGCAGGTAGTTTTATGGCTGACCGATAAAAATACCAGCCAACCAGCGGCCCGGCCAGCGCCAGTTGGGCCAGCAGGTATTCGTAGGTAAATTTGAACTGATAAAAAGCAGCATTCCTGTCAATTACATGGTAATAGAAAGAAGGATAGTTGTGCTTTACCTGCCACCAGATATGTGGGAAAAACAAAGCGAGCACCAGGATAACAATCATCCAGAATGATGATCTTTTCAGCAACTTCAAATTCGAAAGGATGGTGAAAAACAAGATCAGTATACCGTGATATTTACTGTACAGTAATCCAGCAATAACCAGAGCAAGCAAGATTGCCCATGTCCACTTATCTTCCGATAAGTAGCGCTGATAAGCGTAAAAGAATAAAACGCTAAAGAAGAACAGGGGTGAGTCCGGTGTGGTAATGAAACCATAAACATGAAAAAGCACCACAGCGCTGAATACTGAGATGAAAAGATTGACATTGGCGTTGTAACGGCTCAATATTTTCCAGAGTAAATAAAGTGAGCAAGTACTGCTGATTACGCTCAGCAATCGTAGTCCAAGACTATTCTGCAACAGCGCATCACCAATTCTGATAAAAATCGCTACCATCGGCGGATGGTCGAAATATCCCCAATCCAGAAAACGCGAATAAACCCAATAATAAGCCTCATCGGCATGAAGTTCCACAAAGCTCGCCTGGATCACATTCAGTAATGTCCAGATGCCTAAAAAAAGATAAAGCAGTCGCGCCGGGGATTTTGAAGTTTGCAGCATGAATCTCAGGCAGTAAAGGTATACAAATAATTGGCGAAGAAATTCCAGAGGGACACCAATACAATCGCGCAAACTTTAGCAAAATAGAAGTTCCATTTTAGTTTCTCGTGTAACAGAAAGATCAGGCTGTTACTGATTGCAAGCCCCACTAAGGAAACCACAAAGAACTTTCCAAACTGAATCACGGTATTGGGGTCGTGGTTATTAAAAGTCCAGTAGCGGTTCAGCGTAAAATTGCTTCCGGTAGCCACTAAAAAGCCCAATGAATTGGAAATGTATTTGGGAATGCGCAAGCGTTCCTTACACAGGTAGGTGACACCAAAATCGACTAGAAGTCCGGAAAAACCGACCAATCCGAACTTAATAAACTTAAAAAAGAAAGTACGGTTGAATAGGATGTCGGCGATAAGGGGCATATGCTCGTTTTCAGCAAAAATAATAATATAATTATACTTCTTGGTTTCTTTAAATTATTTAGAATAAATTAGCGTCTTGGTAACCTTATTCAAATATAAAACACCGGGACAATACGCAGAGGAATTCGAGGAAGCACACAGCCGTCTCAATCTTAGGCAAATTAAAACCCTGAGCATCATGCTCATGTGTATTTCGGGCATGGTAAGGATCATTGGTACTATCTACCATAATGAACTCAGCGCATTACCACGCTTCGATGATTATGAGCTGAGTAATGTAATCCAGATATTTGGTTCCATAATTTTCTTTTCTTTGTCTTTTTTTGCTTCACGTTCGGTAAAGCTGAAAAAAACCTACAGAAATTTACTCACACTGGTTTTTATCATTTATGTCCTGGCCCTGACTTTTAATGTCAGTTATATCTACTCTTTTCATAACGTGAAGAATAACCTGGCTGTCTTTCTGCTGGGCATTGTAGTGGTCAGCATTTTTTTCACCCTGAAATTTAAGCACGTCTGCATCATCGCTGGCTTCGTAGTACTGCTCGTAGTCATCGGAATGCTGAATTCTGATCTTCCGATTGCTCAGAAGCTTGCCAATTTCATTGCAGGTATCATCCTCGCTTTCGTACTTTATTCCTGTTCCAGATACAACTATTTCATCAAGTCGCAACATTTCGTACAGATTAAACAACTGGAAGAAAAGAACAGGGAAATCCAAACCCTCAACCACCAAAAGGGTGAAATACTCGGTTTCGTAGCGCACGACCTTCGTAACCCGCTGAATAATATTGAAGCATTGAGTACATTGGTACTCAGCGAAGACCATAATGCCAACACCACTGAGATACAGCTTATCCTGGCTTCAGCACAACATGCCAAAGACATCATCAACGATCTTATTGAAGTCGTGCAGGAAAAGAAACCGGTACTGAAAACACAAGACATTGATTTGGTAGGTTACCTGAAACAAACCTGTGATAACTGGCAAGCCAATGTGGAAAAGTCAAGGAAGATCAATTTCTTTACTGCTGATAAAGAATTGATTGCCCGTATCAATCCTTCCAAGTTTGCCAGGGTGGTCGATAACCTCATTGGCAATGGTCTCAAGTTTTCATCGCCCGAAACTCCGATTAATATTGAGTTGATGACCACGGAAAAAAATTGTTCCATTAGGATCAGGGACTATGGAATCGGCATTCCTGATGAACTGAAAGACCTGTTGTTTGACCAGTTTTCAAAGGCTGGCAGAGTGGGACTGAACGGTGAAAAATCAATGGGCCTTGGCCTCCACATCTCCCGTGATATCATCGAACAGCATGGTGGAACGCTAAATGTAGAAAGCAGGGAGAACGAAGGAACCACATTCATCATTTCCGTACCCCGCAGCAAATACTTAATTTAAGTGAAACTTTTCGTTGCTGATCTTCACCAGATTAGAAGTGAACACAATACCAACGATCAGTACCCCGATCAGGATTGCCAATGCAACTTGCAATGTCGAATAAAGTTTGCTGCCTGAAACCATAAACTCTGAATCTTTAAGTAGTTCCTGCCCCACCATTTTCTGGGTCCGCATCAGCACAGAGAGCTGAGCAACTGCCTGCTTAGACGCCTGTCTTCCAGAGCTTTCAAAAAGCCTTCTCGCAGCCTCCCCCTGTTTTTCGGAGATCAGGCGAACAGTGCTGCTTTCTAGTTGTTCCGACTGTAACAGCCTTCTTTTCAACTCACGCAATTGATCTTTTTCTTGTCTTACCAATAAAGTTTTTTCGTATTTTGACATCAGCGAATCAATCGCTGCATCATAGCCAGCCATTTCCTTAGGAATGTCAATTCCCCGCTCCCCTCCTTTTATTGCATATAGTTCCTCCTCAATCAGCGACCTTTTCTGTTGAACATGTTCAGAGATATAGAACAGGTCAGTTGCAGGGATCAGCCGGTCGTTGTACATGGAAACAAAAGATTCATTCATATCTTCCACGCTTTTATCTTCGAGCATCCGGATCAGGATGCTGCAGGCCATCACAGCAAACAACAGCATAGCGACCCTTATTTTTTGTTTTACAGAATAGGCAAATCTCATATTTGGTCAGTATAAATGGTACCGAACTTATTCTTCTTCAGGAGAGCGGAACAGGTTCTGGGCAAAATTTACTAAAAATAATTCTCTTTTCGCCCTGGTTACCCCAGTATATAACCACCGTAAAAAATCGAGGTCGACCATTTCATCGGTAAGATAGCCCTGGTCTACAAATACCGCATCCCATTGCCCGCCTTGAGCTTTATGACAGGTAACTGCATAGGAAAACTTAATTTGCAGGGCATTGTAATAGGGATCCTCCTTTATAGCCTGGTACCTTTCCCGCTTATTGCTGATGTGGCTATAATCTTCATTCAAGCCTTCAAAAAGCTGGTTGCTTTGTTCAGAAGAGAGATTTGGTGTTTCCCCGGTAAGGGTATCGAGCAAAACTTTACAAGTGATGACACCAGCATCCGGAAAATCCAGGAATTCCAGGTTGACCTCGCAAAAGCGGAACCCATAGCGCTCTTCTGTACGCCGTACACGCACTACTTTTGCCATGTCTCCATTGGCAATAAATGCCGCCGATTCATTATCGGGCAACCAGAAATAATTGTTGCGTACCACCATGATCTGGTCCCCCCCTGTCAGCTCCTCCTCCCGATACAACAGACGTGCCCTGATCTGCTGATTGTATACATTTGCCGATTTATTGGAACGGCAGACCACCAATGAATTTTCAATCCCGAATTTATGGTAAGCATATTCCAGACCTTCCACCAACTTCAGCCCGGTCATCCGGAAAATATCTTTAAAGTTCTTGGTGAGAAACTTTGGAAGAGTTACTGCTTCCAATTCCTGTGCTTCTTCAGCATCGTTGATCAGTTTCCTGAGCATCGTGGCATTAGCCAGTATGCCTGACTTTTTTTCCTGCCTTACTACCTCTTTCAATTCAACCATGCTGACCCCAATTGAAAAATTGGCCAATAGGTGTGCAGGGTTGAGTGCCGGACTATCGATACTACCTACCGGAGGCAATTGAGCTGTGTCGCCTACGAACACTACTGCACAGTTTTTACGGTTGTACACAAATTCCATAAGGTCCTTCAGCAGTGAAGATCCGGTCTGCGTATTCCATTCGTCAGCAATCATAGAAGCCTCATCTACAATAAAAAGAGTATACTCCGCCAAATTTGGCGCCAGTTGAAAAGACATATCCGTACCTACTGCAGATCGTTTCCGGTAAATCTTTTTGTGAATGGTCAATGCCTTCCGGCCAGTATAATTGCTCATTACTTTTGCTGCGCGACCGGTCGGGGCTAGCAGAATAGCGCGCAATCCAAATTTAGGCAAAGCCTTTACCAGGGCGCCAACTGAAGTCGTCTTACCTGTACCCGCATAGCCCCTCAGGATAAAACATTCCCGATTGAGATCAGCCGATAAAAAGGACGTGACTTCCCTGCAGAAATCCAATTGCTCCTCTGTCGGCGTAAATTGATAGCAGCCCGCTATAATCGATGCTTTATCCATTTAACAAATATGCAATGGTGATTTTATAGAAAAAAGGTTTAATTTTGTTAACATGAACAGCAAAAATAGCATATTATTAGTTGATCCCGAATTTGATCCAAATACCGCGGAAAACTGTAACCTGTTGATCAAGATCACCTCCGATAGTTTCTCTTATGCCATTATCGACAAAATCCATCAGCAGATCAAAGCGGTGTACGATCAGCAAGAATGCCATGATGTGCCGGCCGAGCTTGCTGAACGGTTAAAACACGATAGCTACCTTATGCTTACTTATAAGGAGATCAAAATATCCGTCTATACCGAGAACACCATTGCTGTTCCTAATGAAATCTTTGAGGTAGAAAACCTCGATCAATACGCCAGGTTCTTTACAGAAACACAGGGAGATAAACTATACATTCAGCCTTTTGCCACTTACGGTTTCACTTCGATTTTCAGCCTCCACAAATTTATAGATGAGCTGCTGAACACCTCACTGGAATGCAGCAAATTTTTTGACCATGAATCACCAGTGCTTGCACTGGCCGGAGGGAAAAAGAAAGTTCTGCAATTGGACTTCAGTGCCTCCTCCTTCAACGCACTGTATGTCAACGACGGAAAGTTGATTTTCAGCAATTACTATCAGATCGAAAACAGTGAGGAGTTCAATTATTACCTGCTCTTCATCGTTCAGCAACTTCAGATCGACACGGCACATACAGTGTTATCTCTAAGTGGGATCATTCACCAGGGAGATGCTCATTATGAGTGTGTCAGCAAATATTTCAGTCATATTGAATTCAGTACCGCCCTTAACGAAGGGCTGGACGGCCGCATTTTAGAAGATATGCCTAGCCATTATTACAGCAGCCTACTAGCACTAGACCTATGCGGATAATTGGCGGAAGGTTAAAAGGCATCCGGTTCAACGCCCCTGAAAGTTTACCGGTAAGGCCTACAACGGACATGGCGAAGGAAGCCCTGTTCAACATTTTATACAACACTTACGACTTTGAGGAATGTGAAGTACTGGACCTGTTTTGTGGAACCGGCAACATCAGCTTTGAATTCGCTTCCCGGGGGATAAAAAAAGTGACCGCAGTAGACAAGCATTCCGGATGCGTGTATTGGGTAAAATCGGTCATAGCAAAACATCAACTTCCCGAAATCGAGGTTCATAAGGCCGATGTGTTCAAATACTTGCAGCAAGCCAGTGGACCTTACCAGATCATCTTTGCAGATCCACCTTACAACCTGCCCAACATCCCAAAGATTCCTGAACTGGTGATGCAAAACAACCTATTGACGGAAAATGGAATGCTGATCGTGGAACACCCCTCTTTACTAAAACTAAATGGTCTGGCCGGATTTAAAGAGACGAGACGATATGGCAATTCTTCTTTCAGCTTTTTTGAACCAATTACTCCATAATCAGTATCCCAACATGAAAATTGCACTTTTCCCAGGCTCTTTCGACCCCATAACCATCGCTCATGTAGACATTCTGAAACGTGCCCTCCCGCTATTTGATAAAGTGGTATTGGGCATCGGCCTCAACAGCGCTAAACAGGGTTTCCTTTCTGCAGAAAAACGCGAAGAGATTGTGAAAACCATATTTGCAGATTATCCGAATATTGAGGTGCAGCTATATGAAGGTCTTACAGTTGACTTTTGCCGCAAAATCGGCGCGCAATATATGATCCGGGGAGTTAGATCGGTTGGTGACTTTGAATATGAAAAAGCCATTGCCCAGATCAATCAGACCATGATGCCGGAAGTGGAAACGATCATTATCCTGAGCAAACCGGAATATTCAGCAGTCAGCTCGACGATTGTGAGGGATATCCTGCGCAATAATGGCGATGTGAGTCCTTTTCTTCCGCAGGAAGCCATTCCTTTTTTAAAAGCTAAAATTTAGTTTATAGTAACATACCTTCCTCCAGTACCTGGATGATGGAAGGGTAAGTGTTATTGACCACAGGTTTGAGTTCTTTTGGACCCAGCCAGACAGCCTTAGTAATACCTTCTTCTTTTTGAGGGACTAATTTCGGCTCTCCCTTAACTGTCATGGCATACCAATTGGTTTTCTTCAATACCAATTTATTCCCCAGGGCATAGACGTGATAGGTCTTACAGATCTTTTCGTTATTACTGTGGATTTTCACGCCACACTCTTCTTCTACCTCCCTAAGACCAGCTTCTTTCATCTTTTCCCCCTTCTCTACCTTTCCTTTGGGCAGGTCCCACTTTTTGTTCCTGAATATGAACAAATAGTTGCCTTTGGCATTTTTTACAAGGCCTCCTGCCGCTTTAATGAGTTCACATGATTTCTTGATCTTTTTGAACACCGATTTGGGATCCTCAGTCAACAATAAATACTGCTGGTCAGCCACCTTATGCAAGTCCCGGAAAAAGTCTTGAAAATCGAAATTCAGCAGCTCAAGCTGCTGAATTTCAAGAATATCTATCGGAAAAGAACTCCGGATGTGTAAAGTATTGTCGTTGATGTAGATTCTGTAATTGCTCATTAACGCATAAAAGTAGAAAAATATTTTTATTTCAGTTCTTCTATTTGCAATACCACACTGGTACGACCAGAATTGACAACAGGATTAAAACCAATTTTCATCAGGAAATCTCCTGAGTAAACTTTAGTTCCGTCTATTGCAGAGCTGGTACCCGGATAAAGGTTCAGTTCTTTAACCGCATATTTTTTCGACACATCCAGGCCTTTAAGTTTGATCGGCAACTTACTTCCCTCGTCATAACGGTTATTAACCAGGTAATTGAACATCACTGCAGCCGTTTTACCGGAATTGACGTACAGCATTGAAGCTACACTGCCTTCCCTTGGATTGGCCAACCGGTACTGATCTCCCTGCCAGATCAGCGGTTTGATCACATTATAGGTTTTGATTGCATCCTGGCAATATTTCAGGTCATTTTCTTTCAAATGACTCACCACGATATCAAATCCCAATTTACCCATCATCGCTACATCTGTACGGAATTTAATGGGTTGCTTACCCCAATCAGTGACATGATTAGATGATGTAATCGCAGGATAGAAATAAGAATACTCCCACTGCATAAAGATGCGTTCCATAGGATCGGTATTGTCACTTGGCCAGAACTCAGTAAAGTACTGCAGCGCTGCATAATCTACACGGCCACCGCCACCCGAACACAACATCATCGGTACTGTTGGATACTTCGTACGAATGCGCTCCAACACTTTATACAATCCACGCATGTATTCAATATAGAAATGGTTCTGGTTACCGAGGGTAGCCGAATAGGCATTGTAAATCACTGCGTTACAGTCCCATTTGATATAAGCCAATTCAGGATTTTTGGTAAACAGGTCATTCACAACACCAAATACAAAGTCCTGCACCTTTGGATTACTCAGGTCCAGCACCAACTGATTCCTGAAATAATATTCTTCTCTTTTAGGTTGTTTGATTACCCAATCCGGACGCCTTTCATAGAGATTACTCTTCGGATTTACCATTTCCGGTTCAATCCAGATCCCGAACTTCACTTCATTATTTTTCGCTTCCTTCACCAATGAGGCTACCCCATTCGGTAGTTTGGTTTTATTCTCTTCCCAATCCCCAAGTCCGGCAACATCGCCGTTGCGGGGATATTTATTAGCAAACCAACCATCATCCAGCAAGAAAAGATCTACACCCAATTTTTTAGTATCTTTCAGCAGGTCAAACAACTTACTTTCATTGAAATCAAAATAAGTAGCTTCCCAGTTGTTCAGTAGCGTCAGACGCTGTCCCTTGCCATCCAATATCTTATAATTTCTGGCCCAGTTGTGCATATTCCTGCTCGCATCTCCCTTGCCGGTACTGGAAAGGGTATACAGGAAGGCAGGTGTGGTAAACGCTTCGTTTGGCTTTAGTGTGTAGGCTGAGGCATAGTTATTGATCCCGGATATGATCTTGAGGTTGTTCAGGTAATCCAGTTCAAGATCGGTTCTGAAATTGCCACTGTATTCCAGTGCTCCATACAGCACAGTGCCTTCATCTTCCGTTGCTGGTTTATCCAATGAGATCATAAAGACAGAGGGTTGGAAGAGGTTGGCGCGGGTACCCAATTTGGTATCCAGCGTTTTAATGCCATGGGTGATCTTACTTTCCTCCGGCTGCATCTCCTTGGCCCAGTCACCATGGTACTGTGTCAGGTAGAAGCCGCCTGCTTTCAGGTATAGATTTGCAGAAGCAAATTTCTGAAGGGTCACATTTCCTTTCTCTTTATGTTTGATCACGCTCCATTGTTCGATCACATCGTCTTTATAATAGGATTTATAGAAAAGTGTGACCTGAAAATCATATACCGGATCTTTCAGTAGAATACTCAGCAAACTCACATCGTCACTAAGCTTTTTCAATTCATGGCTCACATAGCGAAGGTCCAATGAATTATTCCCATCTGCATGGCTCACACTGATCGCAGGTTCCAGCAGGTTCCTCGACCCTGAAGGCGTGTAAGCGGCGCTGAGCACGCCGGTATATTCACTGGATTGTTTGTATTGACCAGTGATCTGCTCATATTCAGCGGCACTTGCCAGCTTCTTGCCCAGGTATAAAGTGTTCAGGTTCTTTTTAGCATCTGCCTGCAGGACTAGTGCATTGCTTCTCGTCTCTACAGAAATATTAATATTTTGAGCTTGCAGTTGACCTGTCAGCAAACAAAGCGACAGTGCGGATAATCGGAAAAAATAATTCATTGTAAATTTATAAGTGGCTATCAGTTTCAAATGTAAGGCTCCTGGTTCAAACTTTTTTGTATTCAATTGGCATATTGCTATGAGTTTTTGCCCCTAAATGCGCAGCATCCAGTTCGAGAACCTTGTCAAATATGGCGTTCGCAGCATCGCTATTTTCAAGTCCGAGGGAACCAAGTCCTTGTAGAAAATAACAGTGTATCTGGTTGCGCAGATCCAAATCGTCTTCAAAGACCAGTAAGTTCGGTAGCGATACAGCAAAGTAATCCAGCTTTACCTCATCGTGCAGGTGTTGTTCTCCATATTGGATCAACTTGTTAAAGATATGCATTGCTTTTTCTTTCTCGCCCAGTTTTTTCCAGGCCAGTCCCTGATAAAAAATCTGATCAGGCTGCTGGTCATTGTAGAACATGGCGGCCGAGGGCTCATCCAGTCCGATCGTCGCCTTTCGGAAGTAGCCATTTGCAGTCTCCATATCTTCCAGTCCTTCGTAGGCACAACCGAGCCAATAAAATATGTCATTCTCCTGTGCTCCTGAAAGCTTCCCTTCTCCAAGGTGCTCCGGATAAGACTGTGCCTGTTCCAGTAAAGCGATTGCCGAATCATAGTTCTCATCCAAAATATGGGCCTTGGCAACCGAGATTAGGCTATAGACATACTGGCCTGATACCCGTCCTTCTCCACCCTCCCATGGATGGAACTGCCTTTCTTTGATCAGCTTAAGCGCCTGTTCGTGCTGCCCCATAAAATTGAGTACAGCAATCCGCTCCAGATACATATCATCCCGCTCGACAAGGGTCTGCAAATGTTTCTCGAGAAATAGACCGCGCTCCTCTGGACTTCTGTTCATTCGCTTATACAGTTGGTCCAGCTCCATCAGGATCCTAGCGTCACTGGTATCCAGTGCAAATGCCTGCTCAAAACAGCTGAGCGCTTTCTCAGGGTCATTCTTTTTATTGAAATAAGCTATCCCCAGGTTTCTCCATGCTGTGGCAAACTGAGCGTCTGCCTCCACAGATTGCTCCCAGTAATCAATGGCCTCTGCATATTGTCTTTTATCATAGAAAAGATTGCCGAGATAGTAACTTGCCTTCGCATCTGAAGGGTTCAGCTGAAGTGCGAGCTGCAATGCATTTACTTCTTCCAGACGATTGGGAAAACAAAGGTATGGATCTGCTGTTGCTGCCGCCGCCAATTTTTCCTGAGCTTGTGAGGCATTTCCCAGCTGGTGCTGGAAAGAAGCCAGATGATAATAGACCATCGGATGCGTGCCCTGTCCTTTTTCAGCATGTCCAAGTAAGTCCGCTGCTTCTGCATACATTCCTGCTGAGGCGTAATCCAGTGCATAGGCAATTAAATTTTGCGCATATCCCCTGGACAGTTCCAATAATGCATTCAGCGCTTCGGTACATTCCCCGTGCTTCGCCAGGGCACCGTAACTGCAACACAGTTCATACTGTGCCCCCAGATTGAAAAGATCCCTCTCCAATGCGCCTGCTGCAATTTCAATCGCCTTTTCCGGATTTCCGGATTTACGATAGGCCGCAGCTTTGAGCACATAAGCTTTACTATTGGCCGCATTGCTGTCCAATGACTGCTGAATGTGCTGTAAGGCAAGTTCGTAATCGCCCCTGGCCATGTCTATCTGTGCCACCGCAAAGAATCCACTATCTTTCCAGGCTTTTCCCCAGGTCGATTTGTAAAATGCTTTGTAAGCCTCATCTTCCTGTCCCTGCAATTTTAAGCTCAAGCCGAGGTTGTAATAGGCCTCTGTATCATAAGGATTTGGATTACGCTGGGTACTTGTAGCTATCGACTTACGGAAATAGCCTTCAGCTTTCGCAAACTGTCCTCTTCTAAGGAACCATAGGCCCAGGGCATTGTTACATCTCACATCCTTCGGATCTCTTTTCAGCGCCTCTTCATAATACGGTACCGGACTATAGGTGGCGTGTCTGTACTGCTCCAGGTGTTGCGCAGTTAAAAACAATTGTTCATTGTTCTCTGTCGCCTCTGGCGAAAGTGCTGGTTTGGCAGGCTCAGGGATTTCATTGATTTTATTGGATACTGGTTCATAACGCAGCAACTCTCTGCCTGTGTAGGAATTGATGATCAGCAACAGTTCTTTTTCATCCAGTTCAGCCGGTACAGTCAGCTGTCTTTCATACACCGCTTTAGGATCTACGGTTAGCTGTTCTTCAAACAACAGATGTCCGCCCTGACTTAGTCTCACCCGGATGTCTTTTTGCAGTCCGGTCACATATATTTTTAGTGTAACCTGGTCATCCTTTTTATCCAGGGCCAGCAAGATGTCTTTGCTGGCATTCTTCAGTACACCTAGCTCGCGGTAAGGCATAAAGTATTGGGTAAAGGATTTCTCTTCATTTGGCAGCAACCAGGTAAAATCAGGTTGATTGTCGGTAAACATACCGGTCATCAGCTCAATGTATGGCCCATCTTCATCTGTCAGGTTCCTGTCCCAGGCCTGTCCAAAATCACCATGCCCCCAGGTCCATTGTTTCTTTCCAGGCGATACATGGTGGTTGGCCACATGCAATAGTCCTGCCCGGCTGTCATGTTCATACCCGCCTACAAAATCATAGTCGGAGTTGATGGCCATATAAGAAGTTGGTACAGGAATGTTCTTATACATAGAAATATCGGTTCCGGGGGAATAATCTACTTTATAGTATGTTCCGGTTGCAATCGGAAAAGTAGAAACGTCCCGTTTTCCATGGTCAAATACCGCATTTACATCAGGTGGGAATACCGACTGATAGTGGTCATTTACCTTCACCGCCGGATTGGCCCACCAAAGAAAAGTCTGTGGAAGACTGGATCTGTTCAGCAGTTTTGCTTTAATTTCTATATAGGCCTTGTCAGGATGCAATGTAAATCCAGCCATACCTTTGGTGTGGAACATTTGCTCAATTTCATTGACCCAAACTGTCTTGCTGCCATCTGCATGCTCCTCTATCTTATAATCAACAGGGTCAAAAGTGCTCGGACGGTGGTGCTGCGGCCAGTTGAATTCTATACCTCCGGAAATCCAGGGCCCTGTGAGTCCCACCAGCGCGGGCTTTATTACCTGATTATAATAGATAAAATGTCTTTCTTTCATCTTATCATAGGCCATCTGGATCCTTCCGCCCAATTCGGGCAGGATCATGATCTTCAGGTATTCGTTTTCCAGAAAAAGTGCACGGTAAGTTTTATCCTGTTTTTCGTCGTAAATTTTTTCAATGACAGGATTTGGATAAACCACCCCACTACTGCCCTGGTAAATCCGCTTTTCAAAAAACATCGGATTCTTATCTGGGCGACCTACTGCATAGGTCGGTATATTCACTTGTTCTTCCCAAACATTTACGTATGCTGTATTCATAGTATGATTTTTATTATTTCGAGCAGTTTGCTATTAGTGTCTGATTAAATTATCTTCCAATTCTTCCAAGGTCTGCCCCTTGGTCTCTTTTACCTTTTTCATCACAAATAAGAAGCCCAGGAAACAGATTCCTGCATATAAGTAGAAGGGTCCATAAGCACCCAGCTTTTTAGCGAGGATAGGAAATGTAAAAACGAGGATGAAATAGGCTCCCCAAAGTGAAACAATAGCCACCGAAGAGGCCACTCCCCTGATCTTATTGGGGAAAATCTCAGAAATCAGCACCCAGGTTACAGGCGCCAGAGAGATGGCATACATGCTGATCGCCAACAGGACAAATATAGATACCATGCCCGCAGGATATTGATTTTGGAGCATAAACGCCAGGATGATGTAAACTATCGACAAACCCAAGGATCCAATCAGCATCAATGGTCTGCGGCCGAGCTTATCCACCTGCCACATGGCCAGTAGGGTGAAAACCAAATTGACAATACCGATAGCTACCGTCTCAAACAACTGCCTGTCCAGGTTGGCACCTACCGACTCGAATATGGTCGATGTATAATTGAATACCACATTGATTCCGCAAAACTGTTGGAACACTGCCAATGTAATGCCCACAGCCACAGCCGGTCTCACGCTTTTCTCAAATACCGCTTTATAAGACTGCGGCTTGTTACCCGCAAGGGATTTACGGATAGCACCCACTGTAGTTTCCGCAAATTCTGCTGAGCCAATTTTGTTCAATACAGCTTTTGCTTTCTCCTCCTGTCCGTCTTTAAGCAGCCATCTCGGACTTTCCGGAAGCCAGAGCACACCGATTAAAAAGATCACAGAAGGAACCGTGCCTAATCCAAACATCCAGCGCCAGGCATCGGGACCATTGTCTGCCAGAAAATAATTAACCAGGTTGGTCACCAGGATCCCGATCACAACCGTTAACTGGTTGATCGCGACATTACGTCCCCTCACTTTTGCCGGTGATACTTCTGCAATGTACATGGGACATAACATAGAGGCCATTCCCACTCCGATTCCTGCTGCAAAACGCATCACTACAAAAGAGGTCAGCCCATTAGAAAAGGCAATACCTACAGAAGATAAAGCAAAGATCAGCGCAGCCAGCATCAAGCCGGGCTTTCTGCCGTATTTATCCGCCAGTTTTCCTGCCAGCAGGCAGCCTACAATGCAGCCAAGTGCCAGGGAACCGGTGAGAAAGCCTTCCCACCAGGCGTCAAGCATGAACTGCGCTCTCAAAAAAGGTAATGCACCGGAGATGACAGCAAAGTCAAATCCAAACAGGTATCCGCCTAAAGCAGAGATGAACGAAATGCCTATGATATAGGTGCTATTGAATGTTGTGTTGTCTTCAGTCATGTGGTAATTTGGTTATTTAAAGTTGGTTTTTTAGGGCCGGTTCAACAATGGATTTATCAGTTCAAAACATGGACTATTCAATCATTACAAATCCAGGTATGCAGCAGCTCCCCCACCCTTGGCAAGGGGCAATACGATCTTACTCTCGCTGTTTACACTGATCTGTTTAAATGTATAGTTCGAAGCATGCTCATCAGCATCAGCTGCGTCAAGATAAAGCTTTAATTGATACGTCTTTCCTGCCGGAAGAAAGGAAAAATCCAGTTCCAGTGTCCTCCGCTCCCAATTGCTCATTGCACCAATATACCATCGCCCTTGATTTCGCTTTGCCATTAAAATATAGTCTCCGATCTTTGCATCCAGCACTTTCATTTCTTCAAAAACGGTAGGCACTACAGATAAGAACTGGAGGATATCGGGATATTTCATATACTCATCAGGTGAGTCGCAGAGCATTGCAAGTGGCTGATTGAAAACCACAAACATAGCCAGCTCGTGGCACCTGGTTCCCTGGCTGGAAGGCAATCCCGGGTCTATCGGTTTAAATTTATCCTTTGATGCATTGCGCATAGAACCAGGAGTATAATCCATAGGTCCTGCCAGCATACGGATGAAGGGTATGAGCAAGTGGTGCTCAGGCCCCACGCTGTAGTCCCATTTCGAACATTCGGCACCTCTTACAGCTTCATAATTGACAATATTAGGGTAAGTTTTTTCGAGACCGGTAGGCTTGCTGCAGCCATGAAAGTTCACCATCAGTTTACGTTTCGCTGCAGCTTTAGCAATCTGCTCAAACCAACGGATAGCCAGCTGGTCGTCGCGGTCTATAAAATCTACCTTGATCCCCGCAGCACCCAAAGACTGGATGAAATCAAGTTGCCCATCCAGGTCTTTCAGCAAGGTACTCGCCACGCACCATAAAAATACCCCTACTTTTTTAGACGCTGCACGACTGATGACTGTTTGTACATCCAGTTTAGGATTCACCTTTCGCAGGTCATAATTATTAGACCATCCCGCATCAATCATCAGGTATTCCATTTGATGCTCCGCGGCAAAATCTACGTAATAGTTGTACAGCGCTGTATTTCTGTTTCCCATTCCCGAAGGGATTTCCCCCCCTGTAAGAATGGCATCATGCCACCATTCCCAACTTGCCTTACCAGGTTTGATCCATTTGGTGTCCCTGATCAACGAAGGTTCCGCAAGTTTTGTCACTAAATGATTCGTCAATAAATCTTTATCCTGATCGGTAATGATCACGATCCGCCATGGATAGCTTCTTTTTCCGCTCGTCTCCGAAAGGAAAGTTGCCCTTTCCTTCACCACAGAAACAAAATTGCCCCAACTGCCCATTTCTGATTTAACCGGGTAAGCAGCCCATTGCCCGCTAAATTGTCCTTCCTTTTTCTGTATATACATTCCTGGGTAATCGCGGAGGTCCGACTCCGCAATCACCACCTTAAGCGGCTGTTGGCTATAATCAAACAATGCAGGTGTCGTTGCACGTACCCCATCTGCAATCAGGTTTTTCTGTTCAAATCTAACATATGAACCCTCCCAGGTGGTGTAGTTATCCGTTTGCTGAATAACAGCAGCAGGCTCACCAGTCAGGTTAAAATCTGCCTGCTCAGCAAGTACCCGGACATTTCCATCAAAAGTAGTGATGAACCGATACGCCACACCCTCATTGTATGCCCTGAATACCACTGCAAACGAATTTGTAAAATTGATAGTCAGTTCATTAAACCCTGAGTTGCTACGGATCTTTGTAGACTTTACAACAGCTTCCTTTCCCAGTATAGCTTTATCCAGGCTGAGGGAAATGGATGAAGGCAGTAGAACAGTTTTGTTATTGAACGACACCGAGTAGCTGATTGCTTTCGTTAATGCAATATCGACCAGCAAACTCGCATTCGGGGATTTCAACTTTAGCTGTTGATTGGCAAAGACCCCGAAGGTTCCACAGAATAATAAAGCGATAAAAAGGAGTAACTTGTTGATTTGCATTGTAAATATTGAATTTTAAAAATGGAAAGACCTGTCTACCATAATTCCTGAGTGGTTACAGCAAATAGCTCTGAAGCCACTCAGGAAAGATTTTTAATACTGCCGATGCGGCATGAATAATTATCGAACAGTCATGGAATCTTTTTTAATCTCTTTTAAAGAAGGACAATTCTGAAAAGTGTACGTATGTTGCAGCACCCCAGGTCTCCAATACTTTAAAACGGACATATTGTACCGGAGCTAAGCCTGTAGGGAAAGTAAATTTCTCTCCGGCCCTTGCAAAAGCATAGTCCGCATCACTGTTTTGTCCCCGAGGCTGTCCGGATGGCTTCACCGAAGTAAAAGTCGCAAGCTTTGTCCAGCTGTTGTCGAAGCTCCCATTTGGATTGGGACTATTGCTTCCCCATATTTCAAACACTTTTAAATTTGCGACATTGTACAGTGCATTTTCTCTTTGCCATAATTTGAGGTTGTCGAGCTGTGCCGACTGCCCCAAATTGATCGTAAATGATTGTGGCATACCAGTTCCGCCGGTATGGTATCCCTGGTCTTGCCCAGTGATATTGTCCCATGTGCGCGACAAGACCCATCCGTATTCATCCGGTGAATCGGTCGGCAACCTGAACTCGCGGAAAAGAGATTTATCCAACTGACTGACTTTAATGATCGTTGGGAAATCGGTAAACTGAGTGACGTTAAATACATCATATGAATTAAGTTCAGGCTGATAAGAAGACCTGTATTTAATTGCCGTACCCAGCTTATAGTCAGAGATAACCAGTGTGTTCACATCCGGCCCCAACTCTTTTGTAGCGGCCACACCAGTTGTATTGGTATAGCTCACCGTGGTAGACACATTCATCGTATCTCTTTTATTAAAATTCAACTGTAGGTTCCCGTTTGCCAGAAACTCGTATGGGTTTGACGTATTATAACTTCTGTTCAGCAAGGTTGCAGTATAAGTTGCGCCGTATACCCTTACGTTATTAACCTCCTTTTTCACAGAACTATTGCCATCACGGTCATAGGAGACTATGGTGAAGGAATATACATATTCATTGAGGTTCGGAATCACTACATTCACCTCATCTGCCGGATTGTGCGATGTCGCAGCAACTTCCTGTGTGCTGGTACCATTGTTCCAGGATACGACATATTTTGTAATGCTGGGATCGGGACTCGGATTCCAGTAAAGTTGTGTCCGAAGATTTCCTGCTCTGTAACGCGGGCTCTTGATCACACCGGGGTAAACGACCTCTTTGTTCTCCAGATAATCCTTATAATTATCGGCATATTTTTCACAGCTCATCAGGAATATGCTGCTGAAGCAGCAAGTGAGTACGATGTTCAATATATTTTTCATATTCTATCTTTTTAAATTGGCGGCAGCCCTTTACAAAGGATTACCATAAACACTGATTTCCATAGCATTCACATAGTTCAGGCCACCCCAGGTTTGTGTCACATGAAATCTTACATATTTAACCGGTGGTGCTGCCCTTGGCATGGTAAAATTCACCCCCTGTGCCACAAAAGCCATATCTGCGGCATTTGCCTGACTTGCCGGCAATCCGGAGGGCGGATTCGGAAATGTAAAATTCCCCAGGTTAGTCCAGTCTCCCACAACCGTACCTTCCGACGAAGTTTGTGGCATCTGCGCATCAGCTGGATTATCCTTATTGGTGCCCCATAAGGTAAACTGGCGGGTATTTTGGAAGCTGTAATAGTTGGAAGGCCTTTGCCAGACGACAATACGGCTCAGTTTTGCCGAAACCCCCATACCAAATGTACCTATAGAGCGGGTTACATTGGTATTGGTATGCCATCCGGTTCCGTCTATCCTTCCATCAAAAAAGTACTTAAAATCCCAACCGTACTGATCGGTAGCGGCATCGCTTGCCAGCTTGTACACGAAAAACTTGCTCTTGTCCAGTAAAGTTTCAAACAATGGGGTTACCGTTTTAAACAAGGTGTCAGAAGCATTGCCAAACCGGTCTGTGGTAAATATCCCAACCTTATGTGGTGTCGGCGGCAAGTTCCTCACAGAGATGTCTATCTTTTCAGTGTTCAGGTATACCGGCTCCTGTTCATCAAGGCGTTTGGTACTTTCGTTGTACACCAGCATGTGCATGGCCAGGGGCGCTCTGTTTGGGTTTAAGCCAGCGAAATTCGCTCCTCCAAAATCTGCTGTGATGTCTATAGCAGCATTCGCCAATATGTAATTAGGCGTTGCCGGATGAACTTTCACTGTGACCGGATCAGATTTCACATTGGCACGGCTCACAGCGTATAAGGTCACTTCATAATCCTGTGACCGGGCAAAGCCGTCTACAAAGATGGTATCTGTATAGTAACTCGATTTTGTTTCCCTTACCCTGCTCGCATTGATCGGATAACTCGCCAGTACGTACAAGAGATTTTTTGAATCTGGAAGCCTGTAGGTGATCCTGGCAGCCCCATTCAGGTTTTCTACCTTAACGCCAGTCACTACACCTGGTTTTGTCATATCATTGGAGACAATGTCAACAGCATTTTCCATCTTTTTACAGCCAGTATAAAAGAGGGCAATAAGCACTGTTGCCAGGATTAAAAACAAAGGTGTCTTTTTATAATAAATTCTTTTCATAATGTTATGATTAATACTATGTACAATGATTCAATGCCTACCAGAAAGGAGCCTGCACCAGTTTATCGTTTATCACTACCTCAGAGTTACGGATCGGCCACAAATAATCTTTTACCCCAAAGAAAGGGATAGCCACCGTTACAGGGCGATAGTAGTTGATGGCACTGCTCTCGCCGATGCTCCATCCCTGGAGTGGCCTGCTCAGCACATCCTGAATTTCTTTCCAGCGACGCAGGTCCCAACCGCTTTGCCCTTCAAAACACAATTCAATCCTTCTTTCCTGGTGAATGATCTGACGCCTTCCTTCTTTGCTATCAGGCTTAGCCGGATTTTTGGAATAGGCCTTCCAGGCAGCATCTACACCTGGTATACCGGCCCTCGTACGTACCCTGTCTACCCAGCTCAGGACATCAGCTTTAGCAGCGGTCCCCTCTTCATTCAGCGCCTCCGCATACAAGAGGTATAAACCCGAAAGTCTTATAATTGGCATCCTGTAATTAGAAAAACTTGGAGAGGCCGTCCGCATTATGGAAAGATAGTTTACCAGCTTCTTAGGCCAGTACCCGGTGATGTTGGTCGCGTACTGACTCTTTGTACCTGCAGTTGAAAACGGACCCTTGGCCTGTACATAATCTGCATCTGTTTCTACAGTCTTGTCATTTCCAAACCAGATGCTGCCGTCAAAAGCTAAATCCGCATAATACCTCGGCTCACGGTTGAAGTTAGCTTTGGCGGTTTCATATCCTTGTTTGATGTAGAACCTATTTGCTGCATCACCTACCTGAGGGCTATTTCTGTTGGCATAATCAAAGATGCCGCTATTGTCTTCGCTTATCGGCACGCCATTCTTCGTGTAAAATAATTCTGTAGTACCAAGCGGTACCGACCAGTTAGAAGGGTGTGTATTGCCCGCACCAACTGCTTCAGTGGTCAGCTTGGGAAAAATAAAGCCTTGATAATCAAAAAAGTATTGCGACGCTAAGATCAACTCCGGATTCTGATCCCATCTTTCAGTAATTGCCACCTGCAGTTTCAGGACTTGTTTGACTTCATTAGAAACAGAATTATCCACTTTTTCAGTCGGTACCCTGTTGTACAATGCACCACCATTGGCTTCAAACTCATCTATCGCTTCTTTGCAGGCTTTAGCTGCCAGAGTCCATTTACCCGGATCGGCAGTAGCAACAAAAAGATTTCTCCCATCTTTGTTTTTAAAAGAAGCATAATCACTATTGCCGTTAAACAATGGACTGGCTGCAGTCACCAATGCCTCTGCTTTTACCGCCATGGCAATGGATTTAGTTGCCCTTCCCATTTGCTGCAGACGGTCTTCCACCACAGAAGGCAGATCAGGAATTGCTTCATTCAGCAGTTCCACGACATAAGCAAAAGATTCATCAACAGTTGAACGTGCTACTTTCGTTTCTTCGATCCCTGCATCAATAGGGCGGTTTATTTTAGCCAATACAATTGGACCATACAGCCTGATCAGGTAATAATGGAAGTAGGCCTTTAAAAATTTTGTCTCTGCAATCCATTTTTTCCGTTCAGCCTCAGACAGATCATAGGGTTTATTGATGTTTTCCAGCATGATGTTGCATCTTCTGATCGCTTGGTAAATCGTTATGCCATTGTTTGCACCGTTCCAGTAATCCAGCACCGGACTCGACACATTCTGTACATTACCCCGGATCAGTTTAAAACCCGGGCCGGTAATTGTATTAAATATATTGTCGTCCAGGTTCGGATAAATGATCTCAGCAGAGGTCACAAAACCCACATTATCTACCACATTGCGGTTCAGGTTCTGATAAGTATTGTAGCAGCCAAACAGATAATTTTCAGTTTCATTCCTATTGGAAAAAGCATAGTCCAGTGTGCCCACGTTATTAGGGACTATATCCAAATATTTTTTACAGGACCCCATAATGCAAAGCATCAGCAGGCAGGTCAGTTTATAATAGAGTTTCATTCTTTCTTATTTCAGTTGATAATCGTTTCTTATAAATTCACATTCAGGCCAAAGTTGAATACCTTTTGGATTGGGTAAGAGAAGCCGTTTCCTCCCAGTTCCGGATCCCACATCTTAAACTTGCTCCAGGTAGCCAGATTCAGGCCATTAAAGTAAATGCGGCAGTTCGAAAGCCTCAACTTACTGGCAATTTTCTGTGGCAATGTATAACCGATCTCTACAGATTTCAACCTGATAAAACTGGCGTCTTTTAGCCACCATGAACTCGGTTGCAGGTTATTCGCCAAGAGTGCTGAGCTGGTTCCTAACCTTGGATAAGCGGCATATAGATTTTGATTTTCTTCAGACCAATGGCTATCCGCAAATTCCTTCAGCACCTGTGTACGGCCTTCTACATACATCACCTGACGGTCCAGAAAAGGACTCGTAGTCTTTGGATTTACAAAGAAAGACACCCTGGCCTGTCCCTGGAAAAACGCAGAGAAGTCAAACCCTTTATAACCCGTTGATAAACCAAAACCATACACCACCTCAGGTGTGGTGGGATAGCCCAGAAAAACCATATCCAAATCGTCTATTCTTCCATCACCGTTCATGTCCCGGTATTTGATATCACCCGCTCTTGGTGCTGCTCCGGTAATCGAATTGCCATACACGTCAGAAGTATTGAAAATCTGCGTCGGTGAATTGTTGACCTCCGCATCATCCACAAAAAGGCGCTCGGCAATGTAACCATAGCCGCGACTTATTGGCTGACCGATAAAATGCCTCCATGGCTCTGCATAATTGGGCTCTTCTATATAAGTATACTTGTTGGTAGAATAAGTAAAATTACCGCGCATAGAGGTCCAAAGTCCATTTTTGAAACTCTGTTTGTAATCTACAGACAAATCTATCCCCTTGGAATCCACGACTCCGAGATTGGTAAGTACTTTGGCCTCCAGGCCCTCGGTTGCAGGGATGTTTCTTTCACGAAGGATGTCATAACGGTGATTTTTATAAAACTCCGCGATCACACTAAAATTCTTAAATAAAGTAGCCTCCGTAGCAAAATTGGTCTGACGGGAAGTTTCCCAGGTAATATTGGGGTTTGGATAGCTCTGAATGGTCACACCATTCAACTGCTTTCCGTTATTAATTCCAAACTGCGCAAAATTTCCACCGTTCAGGTTTACCCTGGAAACATAAAAGAACCGGTCTGCACCAATGGCATCGTTACCTACCAAACCATGGCTCACGCGGAACTTTAAGCGGTTTACGATATCATTTTGTTTCCAGAAACCTTCGTTGGACACTACCCAGCCCGCACCAATGGTTGGGAAGAAACCATAGCGGTTATTTTCTGAAAACCTTTCAGAACCGTTATAGCCAAAGTTAAATTCGGTAAAATACCGCCCTTTATACGAATAAGTTGCCCTGCCGGATAATCCAAGGTTTCTGAACGGCAATGAATTGTACAGGTTGTCACTGGCATAAAGACGTTGCTGGCCAGTACCGATCAGCGTAGAGCTCAGGGTATGATCTCCAAATGTCCTGTTGTAATCTATAGCACTTTGCAAATACACGAAAGACTCTGCCTCAGGCGTATTGGAACCATACATCAGATATTCCGTAGGTATGTTTGGCACGCCATTCAGATTCGTAGGGTTCAACCATGTTAGGGAATAGGTATTCGCTTCCCTGTTGTAGTTGTTGGCGCCGTAGAAATAAGGGGTGTAATAAAGCTGAGAAGCAAAGAACGAGCGTCTGTTGGTATTGAACATCGCCCTGAATTTGAGCCCCTCAGTAATGAATTTAAAATCCTGGTTCAACTCAAGCTGAGCAGACATACGGGATTCTGAAGAATTTTTATGCCCCTTCAGCAGTTGGGCATATGGATTTCCATTAGGATATATTACATCATTGCTGGCTGTCCCGTTTGGGCCACCTATATTTCCAAACAAGATGTGGTTCACACCTGCATTCTCCGCATTTACCGGATAATAAGCCGGGAACAACACCGGACTGGCATGAGAAGCGATCGCATACAGATCGGAGGCAAAATTGCCATCCAGGGTGATCGGTCCATTGTAATCACTGAAAGTTCCCGACAACCTGATCACGAGTTCGGTAGTCTTACTCAGGTTTACATTCACATTCGAACGCAACTGATAATTCTTAAAATTGACATTATTATCATTGTTGTTTCTCACATCGGTTTTTAATATCCCGTTGTCAATATTATAAGATCCGGCGATATAATATTTAGCAGTTTGTCCGCCCCCGCTGATGCTCAAATTGTTGCGCTGGGTAGTAGCTCTGTCTTTAAATAGCATATCTATCCAGTCTACTGCAGGAAAAACGTAAGGGTTGCTGCCTGGAGTACCTGCTATAGATGCTTTGGTATTGTCTATTTTAGTTTGGGTAAAGGGTAAAGGTAATGTAGGGTTACGGGTGAGTGAAGCTTCATTAAATAAGCTCATGTATTCGATCGGGTCTACCAGCTCTAAAGTTTGGGTAGATTGCGAAACTGAATATTCCGAGCGGAAATTTATTTTAGCTTTTCCTTCTTTACCTTCTTTTGTATTGACCAAAATTACGCCATTGGCACCACGTGCTCCGTATAGTGCTGTAGCACTGGCATCCTTTAGGATCACAAAACTTGCAATATCATCCACATTGAGACGGGCTAGGTCATTCGGCGTCAGCTCTACGTTATCTATCAGGATCAGGGGATCTTGTTTATAGCCGAAGGTGGTCACACCACGGATAAAGAAAGATGCATTATCCTGACCTGGCTGCCCACTTCGCTGATAAGCAATAATACCAGCGGCCTGCCCTGCCAATGAAGCGGTAAGGTTACTCGCCGGGATCTTTAAATTCCCCGGGCTTATTGCCGTAACCGAGCCTACCAGGGCTTCCTTACGTTGCTTTTGTCCCATTGCAGTGATCACCACCTCTTCTCCGGTCAGGTTTTCTTCCTTTAGGACGATGTTTAAGGCCTTGTTATCAGCAGATACAGTTACACGTTGCTCCCTGAATCCCACATAGGAGATCTTCAGTACCGCTCCCGCTGTTACATCCAGCAGAAACCTGCCGTTATCATCCGTACGCGTGCCGATCTTTGAGTTTCCTTCCAGGGCTACATTCACACCCGGGATCTTTGCCCCGAGCGTATCCGTTACCGTGCCTGTTACAGTAACCCTGGCTGGAGTTTGTGAAAATGTCCGGTTCCATGCCATGCTCATTAAACAGACCAGGAGGAATACCGGAAGGTAATTAGTAGAAATTCTTTTCATACTTTATTTTGGTTTATAAATGGTAATGTAAACTTATCCGGATTCCAATGACTTTCAAATGGATAAATTTTTAAAAAAGATGGACAATATTACCATAGAGATATTCCGGCAAGATTGGCTGTGTTTAATAAAATGCTTAGCTTAGTTTCTACAAAAAAACACCAAATTTTCTTCCATTATGGATCAGCAAGGTACAGAACAGAAAAAGCGCGTTAAGGAGGGCTTTGTAGGACAGCGGATGATCGTGTTGCCCCCCAACATCAAGCGTAAGATCGTGACCAATACCATGATCAAAAATTTATACCTTACAGCCATCGGCCATTATCCGAAAGCCAGCAACCACGACAGGGAGCGAAAACATGGAAGCAGTCAGTACATCCTGCTCTATTGCCTGGAAGGGGGCGGCCACGTGTATTTGAATGGTATTCCCTACGAAATCTATCCCAATAGCTATTTCATTATCCCGCGAAACGTACCCCACCGGTACACCAGTACCGAAAACAATCCCTGGAGTATTTACTGGGTTCATTTTATGGGCGATATTGCCGACAGGCTATACGAGCGCTCCCTGGTCAATGACAGTCCACAGGTAGTCGGTATCCCCTATGATGAAAACAGGATTCGCTTATTTGAACAACTCTACTATATTCTCGAACATAGCTTTAATGAAAAGGATATGGAGATCATCAATTTCAAGTTGCTGTATTTCATCTCCTCACTCATTTATTATAAAGAAGAGAACCCAGCCGTGTACAACACCGATTCCATCAGCAGTTCTATTGCTTATATGAAGCAAAACATCAATGAGAAATTTGGCATAGAAGAATTGGCGGCCCAACAAAACATTTCTGTATCGCACTATTCCAGATCTTTCAAACAAAAGACAGGCTCCTCGCCTATCAATTATTTCAACCAGCTCAAAATCCAAAAATCCTGCCAGTACCTCTATTTTACCGATCGCAGCATCAAGGAAATCTGTACAGAACTGGGTTTCGAAGACCAATACTATTTCTCTAGGCTTTTTCGGAATGTAATTGGTAGTTCCCCCTCACAATATAAGAAGCGGCATAAAAAGTAGTAGGTTGATTATCAACGGTTGGCAAAAATGTCTTTCAGCATTGACATTAATTGTTGATATTTGTGATTTCTAAATATATAAATAAACTAAAGTTTTCTACCTGATCCATAACCGTATCAAAAACTAATGCTGAGCGGCTATGATCTAACGTTAGAAATTCTGTAATTTTGGAGCATGTATAACAAAAGTGATATCGAATTAAAAGTAGCTGAATTTTTATTACAAATAAAAGCAATAAAGTTACAACCAAACAACCCTTTTACCTGGGCCTCAGGTTGGAAATCGCCTATTTACTGTGACAACAGGGTCACACTTTCCCATCCTTCAGTTAGAACATACATCAGACAAAAACTTACCCAACTGATCCAGGAAGAATTCGGCTCTGTCGATCTGATTGCTGGAGTTGCTACAGCCGGTATCCCTCAGGGTGCATTGGTTGCTCAGGAACTCGGCCTGCCATTTGCGTATGTGAGGTCTAAAGCTAAAGAGCATGGTACAGGTAGTCTGATCGAAGGAGAAATTGTAGAAGGACAGCGTGTAGTAGTCATTGAAGATCTGATTTCCACAGGAAAAAGTAGTCTGCAGGCTGTAGATGCCCTAAGGAATGCCGGACTTTCAGTTGCTGGACTCGTAGCCATCTTCACCTATGGTTTTGACCAGGCCGAAGAAAACTTCAAAGAGGCAAAATGCCGCTATGCTACCCTATCTAACTACAATACCCTGATTGAGTACGCTGCAGAACACAGTTTCATCGCTCAAAACGACGTTGACCTGTTGACAAAATGGAGAAGAAACCCTTCAGAATGGGGTCAGGAACTGGAAAAATTAAGCTAAGATCAAATCATCATGACCATTATAGAAAGCAGTACTGAAATCAATCAGCCCGTCGAGAAAGTGTATACTTTTCTGGCGGACCTCAACAATCATCAGCAGTTGATGCCTGAAAACATCTACAACTGGTCTTCGACAGAAGATGAAGCAAGCTTCACCATCCAGAACATGGCTAAACTGGCCATCAGAATCTCCGACCGTGTTGAAAACCAGGAGTTAACTGCACTTCCTACTGAAAAACCTCCCTTTGATGTAGAATTGAAATGGAAAGTACAGGACAATGGTAAAGGCGGCACCACTGCGACACATCTCATCTCTGCCGACCTGAACATGATGATGAAAATGCTGGCTTCCGGCCCACTTCAAAAACTTGCAGATCACCAGACAACAAGACTTTCAGAAATACTGAAATAAACCTTAAATACTCATTACAAAGGGCGGTACCATCAAGGACACCGCCTTTTTTTATGCATCTACAAGCGCATTCGCTTCATTACAAAGAAAAAGCCGATGGCCGTCATCGTTAGGGCAGCGGTTGTGCCCCACCACAAGACTTCGAAACCAAAAGCCCCGGCAATTCTGGTACCCAGGAATGGAGAAAAGACATGACCTATGGAAAAAGACAAGGCATTCAATGCCATATAAGCCCCCCGCTTTTTTAAACTGGATCTTTTCAGTGTTATTGTAGCCATAAAAGGCATGGCCAAAATCTCTGCAAGACAGAGTACAAACATGGCGAAGTACAATACCGGAATACCCTTAGCCAGGTTGAGGATCAGAAAAGAAAAGGCGCAGAGCACAGTACCCGCTACAATGACTGTCCGCACGGTAAAATTGCGTTCAGCAATATGCACCATCAACATTTCCAATGAAAACACCACCACTCCACTGAACGCCAGGATAATGCCAATCTGGGTTTCAGATAACTGGTAAACTGTACGGTAATACAAAGGTAATGTACTCAACAATTGCAAAAAACAAATTGCAAATACACAGCAGAGCAGGCTAAACAACACGTAAGGCAAGTCGCGATAAGGTGAGCGCCCGGCTTCGTCTGTCTGTTCTTCAGCAGGATTCTGTTTCGGCCCTGCATTACCCTTCAGGTTTCTAAAGTAAAAATAGAATAGTAAGCCTGAACCCAATGCAGCGATGGCATTACCGTAAAATAAAAAGCGATAAGAAATGGCTGCCAGAAAACCGCCAAGTGCCGGCCCGATTGAAAAGCCCAGGTTCATCGCCATCCTGTTCAGGGAGAAGGAACGAACCACATTATCAGGTTTGGAGTAGTATGCAACGGAGACCGAATTGGCAGGTCTGAACGTCTCAGAGATCAGGCTCAAGGTAAAAACACCAATTGCCAGTGGAAGCACAGCATCCAGCTGGGGCAACAAAACAAACATTGGAACGGTAAGGAAAAGACTGACGAGTTGCACTTTAAAATGTCCTGCCTTATCGCTCAGCCAGCCACCAAGGAAATTGCCGGATACAGCTCCCAGTCCGAAGCAACTCAGCACAGTACCTGTATCCTGCAGGGAAAAATGGAGGTGATTGACCATGTAAACCCCCAGAAATGGGATGACCATGGCACCACTACGGTTGATGAGCATCACGAGTGCCAACATCCATGCAGGTGTAGACAATCCGCGATAGGCCTCGAGGTATAAACGTATAAAATCTTTCAATTAGATCACTACACTGAACTGAATTTCTTCAGGTGGAGTACACTGGTGATCGTCGCAGGCGCCAAACTCCAGTTTGCCTTTCACCGCTACTTTTCCCGCTGATTTGAGTGTTACCTTTTGTTGAAAAACGACTGTTTTCTCAAAATAACCGATATTCATGTTGAACATCTTATCGAAGTGACTTACAGGTTTTGGTTCTATGGTTTTTCCGTTCAGCACAAAATCTTTAGAAGGCTGAAAGGTAAACACCGTTCTTGTTGGCCCATCAGCAGCAATATTTTGCGAATAAATGTGCCAGCCGTTATCGATGGTCGCCTTCAGGAATACAATGCCTTCCTTGGCATTAATCCTTTTTGCAGCATAACTCCATTTGACTGGTTTCAATATTTGTGCGCTGGCAAACTGGACCAATGTACAAAAGGCGAGTAAAAGGAAAAGTTTCTTCATGGTGCTCCTATTTTTATTTGAACGTATGGATGTAAATCTAGCATTTTACACCATTTGCCGATCTAATTTCTCTGAAATAGTAAAGTAACATTTCAGATTGAAAAATCAGGTATTGGTGGTCAGGGTGCTGAGCAATTTACAATGATCACATCTAAAATCATAGAATCCCAGCCATTTTTCAGCGAGTAGCCATTCTCCATCACAGGATGGACATTTACATTGTTTATCCTTTTCCAGAGAAATATTTTTGTAATTAAACAGATAGTAGTAGCTGGGTACCCCGGTCCGTTTTGTGATTCTGCTGCAAACATCAATTCCAAATTTTGAAAGCTGAGATTTCCAATCAGACATTTGCTTGATTGCCCATTCTTCTCCCACATGACAGCCCATATTCAAGCTGTCACAGGCTGCATAATCCTCAGCCCAGCACTTTATATCGGCCCTGTCACTACTGGTCAATTCTTCCAATTGGTATACAGGAACCGGGCAACCACAGTTCCCGCAATCGATCACAGCACCTTCGTTAGCATAGGCAGTAAACAAAACATAAGTATGCCTGTTTCCACATTTACAGACGTCCTTGTATGCAGGGATGTGCTGGCCAGCTACCATTGTGATCAATGGCGCATTGCACCAAGTTTCCAAGTTTTTGACGCTGGCAGCCACCCATTCATCATAATGTTTTGCATCCAAAGCATCTTTCTCCAAAGTAGTCTGATAAGAGATCAGTTCATTTTCACTGACATAAGGAGAAGCTATACCACCCACAACCTGACCTGTCCTCGAGAAACTGGTCATCAACATCATAAATTCATCAAACAGTTTTTCTTTGTCGTAATCGGAATTGATGGCTATTGAGATCTTTTGCTTGTACATGATCGTATTTTTTAGATATTGAATCTAAAAAATATTTTCCAGAAATCACATAGCTGCAATCGCACGGCACAGCAGTTCTATTTCTTCTTCCGTATTGTAATAATGTACCGACGCTCGGACTACTGTTGAAAGCTGATTCTTTTCCATATAGATCGGTGTGGCCTGGGCTCCGCCTACAGATACATTGATACCGGCCGCAGCCAGCTTTATCTTCAGCTCCAAACTCTCTGTTCCATCGAGGGTAAACGTGACAATACCACTTTTATGGTCACCAAAATCATGAACCCTCAGTCCGGGAATCTCAGCCAGCGCACTGCGCATTATGCCCGATAAATATTCAATTCTCGCCCAAATGCGGTCCAGACCGATGCCTAGCGCATATTCTACTGCCTTCCCCAATCCAAGTGTGAGCGCCCTGTTTTTTTCATATAGTTCAAAACGACGTGCATCTTGTCTTAGGGTATAGCCGGACAGAGATACATTACCTGCGGAGAGAAAGTCCATTAAAACAGGCTTCAATTTATCCAGACTGCTTTTCTTTACAAATAAGAACCCCGTTCCCCTGGGCGCCCTCAAATACTTCCTGCCCGTAACGGAAAGCATATCGCATTTGATCTTCTGTACATCAAGCGGCATTTGCCCCACACTCTGGCAAGCATCTACGAGGTAAAGTATTCCTCTGCTTTCTGCAACTTTCCCAATCTCTTCTATGGGTAGAATGCTTCCTCCAGAAGAGGAAACATGTGTCACCGCGATCAACTTGGTCTGAGGTGTAACGGACTGCTCGAAATCAGACATGGAAAAATTGCCATGTTCATCATTGGGAATTACTTTTACCTTTACTCCACCTAGCTGCTGCGTGTCTGCCAGACCGATCAGGTTGGTCACATACTCCATTTCACTGGTAATGATCTCATCGCCTTCCTGAAAAGACAATCCTTTAAATGCAGTACCCCAGGCCGCACTTGCATTTTCAAACAAGGCTATTTCATCGCGTTCAGCGTTAATCAGGGTCGCAATACGATCATATACCGCATCGATCTGAGGCTGATATTTCGCTTCAGTCTCGTATCCGCCTGCCATCGCTTCCTCCCTTAAATAGTCTATCACAGTATCCAACACCACATCGGCAGGCAGGGATGAACCCGCATTGTTAAAATGTACGACCTGGCCTACCCCTCTGGTCTGACTACGTAATTCCTGAACTTCTTTATGTGCTATCATTGTATCATTTTGGTAAGACAATAATACCCATCATTTTTTTAAAAAAACACTATTCTACATACACTTTTCTACCTTCTATTCGGAATTTCTGGACACCCGTAGAACTTATGACTTCCAAAACTCTTGATAACTTTACACTTCGAGATATCGTTCCGGAAATATGTTCTTTGGGCTTCTCATTGAGATAGATCAATTCGACATCGTACCAATAGGCTATCTTTTCCAATACACTGACTAAGCTTTCATTTTCAAAATAAAAATCACCCGCTTTCCATGCCAGAACGACTTTCTCATCAACCTTTAAAAGCCGTTGAAATTCTTTATTCAGCACAAACTGCTGACCGGCCTTCAGGACAAGGGCTTTATGATCTCCACTTTTCTTTGCTGCACTGGCCTGATCAATGAATTTCGGAACCGGGTTTACCTGCACACTTCCCTCCAGTAATGAAGTCACTGCCGAGGCCTGACCGCCATAATCGCTGAGGTTAAATCGTGTTCCCAGCACTTCTATTTGCTGACTCGGACTTTGCACAATAAAAGGATGTCTCTGATCTGGACTTACCTCAAAATATCCTTCTCCTGAAAATTTCACAGTCCGGGTACTGCTTCCATCAAAACTGGATGGAAAATCCAACTGCGAGCCTGCATTCAACCACACCTTCGTCCCGTCAGCCAATACCATTTGATAGGTCTGACCTTTGCCGGTACTGATCGACATCGGGAAAGCAATCATTCCAGTTGAAGCTTTGCTTTCAACAGGGAGTTCATCCTGACGCTCCTGCTTTGCCACATCAAGACCAACCGCTGAGCCATCGCTATATTTCAAGTCTTCACCAATAACAACTGCACTTTTTACCGCACTCAAAAAGATGCTGTCTCCACCTGTCAGTTTCAAGGTTGCCCCTTTGCCTCCTGCCGCCACATCATTTTTCCCGGGTATAGCTGCACTCGGCCCTGGGATGATTTCGGTCCGCATAGCGATGCCCCGATCAGCATCGAGCGTATGCCCTGATGAATAGTCCCTAAAGAACCACACGCCAAATATGACCGTTGCTACGGCCGCTGCTATCAAAATAATACGCGCCCAGGGGAATGGACCTGCTTCCACAGTTATGCCCGTGTCAATCCTCTGCTTTATTTGCAAGCCCAGCTGTGTTTTTTCTTCAGAATTCAGTAATGCAAGTACATCAGGATCCGCCATAAAAAGATCATAATAAGCATGTAGCAGGTTTTGCTCTCCATTACTGGATTCGCCATCGAGGTATCTTTGAAGCAGGTTTAGAAATTGGTTTTTGGTCATGGTTGTTATTTTTGTCTACCATTAAAGAGACCTCAACCTGAAAATCTCACATAAGGAATCAAAAAAAATATTTCGGTCACTGATGCTGACTGAGCAAGAACGCGATTGAAAGCAAAGAAGCCTTTAACATCGCTACCGCTCTCGTCAACTGGTTTTGGACAGTCCCCCTGGAAAGGTTAAGCATCTCAGCGATTTCCTGCGTTGAGTAGTCTTCATGGTAACGCATCCGGAAAATCTGTTGCTGTGCAGGAGGCATTGCATTCACAAAGCTCTCGTAATGTTTAAGAAACTCGTTCTCCAAAAGTACCGCATCTGCCTGTGGATATTGTGCCCGGGCCTCCAGGATCAGTTCATCGATGGGGATAAATCTTGATTCCTGCTTTAAAGTCCGAAACACATTGTTCCTGACTGCAGTAAAAAGGTAAGCGGGTAGATTTTCAATGGAATTGACCGCTCTGTGCGACCAAAGGTGAATAAAAACATCCTGGGTGATGTCCTTTGACAACTCAGGGTCACGCAATTTTTTAAAGGATTGATTATAAACCCGTTCCCAATGTTTTTCATACAATTTATCAAACGCAGACTTGTCCCCTTGACGCAGTTTAAAGAGCAGTTCGCGGTCAGAAAAAGTGCTTTGATTGTTCATAGAGCGACTAATATACAATTCTTGCAGTAAAATAGTAACTTGACCAGGCAACTATTGGCTGAGTTTAAAACTTAATATCAATCCAATGAAGAACCTGCTATCTTTACCCCATAAAGCAGCGAAATGTATTGGTACGAAAATGATGTCAAACAGCTTGAGAATAACCGACAGGACAATGCATACGATCCTGAGGTCATCTTTTATGGCAGCTCCTCCATTCGTTTATGGAATGATCTCCAACTGAATTTTCCGGGCAAAAAAGTGGCTAATCTTGGTTTCGGTGGCTCTACCCTTGCAGCCTGTGTTTGGTTCTTTGAAAGGATCATGACTGATTACCATCCGAAGGCGCTCGTTGTGTACGCCGGAGATAATGACCTTGGCGATGGAAGAAATCCCGAAGAGATCTTTATCTTTTTTCAGCAGTTAATGGTTAAAACAGAAATGCGCTTTGGCAGCATCCCTTGCTATTTCATCTCATTGAAACCGAGCCTCAGCCGCTGGCATATGGCCGATAAATTCATGTATACCAACAACCTGATCGAAGGTGAGATCATCAAAAAACAAAATAACTGGAAATTTATCAATGTATTTAAGCAGATGCTGGATAAATCAGGACAGCCCAACGCTGAATACTATTCCCAGGACGGCCTGCACCTAAGCGTTCAGGGTTACCGTTTATGGAAAGAAATCATCGGAAATGCAGTATTCTAATCATCATGCTCCCTTAATATCTACCTAACATCAAACCTGGATATTTCCCGCGAAATTTGATAGCGATGAACCGTGAATATCACAAGTGGTACAGCGAACGACTGGAACGGGAGATGGAACTGCTGGTCTTTGGCCATACAGGACGGGCAGTATTATTTTTCCCCACTCGCATGGCCAGGTTTTATGACTACGAAAACTGGGGAATCGTGAATGCCTTAAAAGCGAGGATAGACAATGGTGAACTGCAGCTTTTTTGTGTAGACAGCATCGACAGGGAAAGCTTTTACAACCCGGAGGTTTTTCCCGCTGTCCGGATAGCCCGGCACCTGCAATATGAGAAGTACCTCATAGAGGAAGTCATTCCAATGATCAGACTGAAAAACAACAGTGGCTATATAGAAACTGCGGGCTGCAGCATGGGTGCTTACCATGCCGTAAACCTGGCCATGAAGTATCCCTGGTTATTCAAAAAATCCGTTGGCATTAGCGGCAGGTACGACCTAACCAAGGGCCCTGGCGACTTCAAAGATCTGCTCGATGGTCATCATAATGAGACTGTATATTTCAACATGCCCGAACAGTATATCCCCAACCTGAATGACCATTTTCTGTTGAATGCGATCCGCAGTATGGAAGTCATTCTCGCCGTGGGAGAAACTGATCCCTTTCTCCCTGGAAATGAAGATTTCAGTAAAAAACTTTGGGAGAAAGGGATTGCGAATCAATTTCACATCTGGGAAAGTAATGCACACCGTCCCCATTACTGGCGAAAAATGCTTCCCATCTACCTCTGATCTACTCCTTCATATTGTTTTTCGCCTGTATACACCAAAGCAATTCATTCATAAAAGCAGTCGCTCTTTTATCCGTACCGGCCTGGTCAGCAGGCTTTCCTGATTCATCAAAAGCATCCTGGACTTTCGGGACGGGAAACATGGCAGGTACCACCCAGGCGCCTATTTTCCATAAGGTAAATAGTAAAGAGGTAATAACCTGACTTCCGGCAAATGGCCCCGCTGAATTGGTAGAAATGGCGATCGGCTTCCTCTTCCACTCATCATATAAAAGATCTGTCACATTTTTCAAACTTGCAGGATAACCCCCATTATATTCCGGCGTAACGATCAGAATTCCGTCCGCAGCTTTCACCTTATCTGCAAAATCCAGCATCGCTGCCGTAGGTTGATCAAAGAATCGCAGGCGCTCTTCGAAAATGGGAAAATCATATTCCTGGAGATCAAGGATTTCGACGGTCGCAAGCCTCTTTTCTGTGATAAAATTTTGGAAATACAAGGCAGTGCGGTGACTGTTTCTTCCTTTTCTGACGCTTGCAGAAATGATCGCTATATGTGGCATATGTTTTAGAATAATTATAAAATTGAATGTCTAAAGATAGATTTTTTTACCAGTCCTCGCTGCCTGGTAAATGGCATCAATGATCTTCAGGTCCTTTAACCCCTCTTCTCCATCAACAGGGACAACCGGTGTTTTGCCATTGAGGATGATCTCCGACATCTCTTCCATTTGCACAGTCTGGTGCGTGAAATGTGGCTGGGTAAGTTCGCCTTTATGGGTCCTGCCTTTAATAGGTCCATAACCAGTAGAAGGCTGCATTTCCACGAAACCTTTGTCGCCGGTCATGAAAAAACGATCTAAGTTGTTCATGGCGTAGGTCGACAAGCAGGAAGCAACTGCTCCTCCGGGGAAGCCGAGCTGAAACTGTATGGTCTCGTCTACTCCTTCTTTGAAACGTTCAGGCTGTGTCTTGGTTTCCTGTGCAGTCACCCAGACCGGTTCCTCTCCAATCATATACCTGGCACCATTGAGCGCATAAATGCCTATATCCATCATGGCACCTCCACCAGCCAGTTGTTTATTGAGCCGCCATTGCTTAGGATCACCGATATTAAAACCGCAGTTTCCCTGAAAGAACCTGATCTTACCGAATTCGCCGCTGTTCCGCATGCGAATAACTTCCAGCGTCTTTGGCTCAAAGTGCATGCGGTAACCTACCAGTAGTTTTACACCTGCTTTTTTACAGGCTGCTACCATCTCAGCTCCTTCTTTAGCATTCAAGGCCATAGGCTTTTCACAGATCACATGTTTGCCACTGCGGGCAATACCGATCACCTGGTCATGGTGCAGCGCATTTGGAGTAGTCACGTACACGGCATCGATATCCGGATTGTCTTTGAGCTGTTCATAAGTCTGGTAATTGTAACAGTTCTTCTGGTCGATCCCATACTTTGCCTGCCAGTCTTTCAATTTGGCCGGCGTGCCGCTGATAAGACCAGTCAACCTGGCTTTCTGACAATCCTTCATGGCTTCCGCAACACGATTGGCATAACCGCCAAGGCCCATCAATGCAACCCGCAATACAGGGCCATCATAAACTTCTTCAACAACCTTTGTTTGGGCGGCCAGACCGGACAAGGGTATAAAAGGCAAGGTAACGGCAGAGGCAGCGAGCAGTTGGAGGAAATCACGACGTGTATTCATGGTCTATTTTTTTAATTCATAACAATTTAGTAAAGTCCTGGTTTAAAAAACAAGTCCAATAGGTCATTTTTTCAGTACAAAGCATTATTTTTCAGCAATTTAGTCAGCCCAAATCCAAATCACGCGACAAAAATTCAGGTATTCTACAAAAAACTACGATGGCATTTGCTTTGTTTAACCTGAGCCATGAACTTCAACAACTTTACGATAAAAGCCCAGGAAGCAATTCAACAGGCTTCCGCAATAGCCCAGGGCAATCAGCAACAGGCTATTGAGACAGCACACCTGCTCAAAGGTTTGCTCACTGTTGATGAGAACGTAGTATCCTACGTTCTGAAAAAATTGAATGTCAACCTGAATGTGCTCAACCAGCATTTGGATACACAGATTGAGCAGTTCCCGAAAGTAACGGGCAGTAATCCATACCTGACTTCAGGAAGCAATTCGGCACTACAAAAAGCCCAGGCTTACCTGAAAGAATTCAAAGATGAATTCGTCTCCGTAGAGCACCTTTTATTGGGCATTCTCTCTGTTAGCGACAATACCTCGAAACTGCTTAAGGATCAGGGTGTAAATGAGAAAGACCTCAAGACAGCAATCATCGCATTGAGGGGCGATAGCCGGGTGACTGACCAGAATGCAGAAGCCACCTATAACGCGCTGAATAAATATGCAAGGAACTTAAATGAATACGCTGAGTCAGGAAAACTGGATCCGGTAATAGGACGCGACGAAGAGATCAGGAGGGTGATCCAGATCCTGTCCAGGCGTACCAAAAACAATCCGATACTGATCGGTGAACCTGGAGTAGGTAAAACTGCCATCGCCGAAGGCATCGCCTTCAGGATCATCAAGGGAGACGTACCCACCAACCTAAAAACCAAGACGGTATATTCACTGGATATGGGTGCCCTCATCGCAGGTGCAAAGTACAAAGGCGAATTTGAAGAACGCTTGAAAGCTGTAGTGAAAGAGGTGACTCAAAGTGATGGCGACATCATCCTGTTCATCGATGAGATTCATACCCTGGTAGGTGCGGGTGGTGGTGAAGGGGCTATGGATGCTGCAAACATCCTGAAACCAGCCCTGGCCCGTGGAGAACTGCGCGCTATTGGTGCCACTACCCTGGATGAGTACCAAAAATACCTCGAAAAAGACAAAGCCCTGGAACGCCGATTCCAAAAGGTAATCGTCGACGAACCCGATACCCAGGATGCCATCTCTATCCTCCGTGGACTGAAGGAGCGCTATGAAACCCACCATAAGGTGCGGATCAAAGATGAGGCGATCATTGCAGCTGTTGAAATGTCGCAACGCTATATTGCCGATCGTTTCCTGCCCGATAAAGCCATTGATTTGATGGACGAGGCAGCTTCTAAACTGCGTTTGGAGATGGACAGTGTACCGGAGAAAGTGGATGAACTGAACCGTAAGATCATGCAGTTGGAAATTGAGCGGGAAGCGATCAAAAGGGAAAATGACACCCGAAAGGTGAAATCCCTGGCTGAAGAGATCGCAAACCTCTCCGCTGAACGCGATGAGATCAAAGCGAAATGGCAAGGTGAAAAGGATTTGGTAGACAACATCAACAACGAACTGGAGCAGGTTGAAAATTACAAACTCGAGGCCGACCAGGCTGAACGTGCAGGTGATTATGGAAAGGTAGCAGAAATCCGCTATGGCAAGATCAAAGAATCACAGGATAAAGTGGAGCAACTGAAGGCGGAACTGGAAGGTTTGCAAAGCGAAAGCCGTATGCTAAAAGAAGAGGTCACCGCAGATGATATCGCTGGTGTAGTGGGTAGGTGGACAGGTATTCCGGTTACCAAACTGGTATCCAGTGAGCGGGAAAAACTGTTGAACCTGGAAAATGAATTGCACCAGCGTGTAGCCGGTCAGCATGAAGCTATTGAAGCCATCTCTGATGCCATCAGGCGATCAAGGGCTGGCCTACAGGACAAACGCAAACCCATCGGATCCTTCATCTTTCTCGGTACTACCGGTGTGGGTAAAACCGAACTGGCCAAAGCGCTTGCAGAATTCCTGTTCAATGATGAGAACGCCATGACCCGCATCGACATGAGTGAATACCAGGAGCGCCATGCCGTATCCCGTTTAATCGGCGCGCCTCCGGGATATGTAGGTTACGACGAAGGCGGACAGTTAACAGAAGCAGTCCGCAGGAAACCTTATTCGGTAGTATTACTCGACGAAATTGAGAAAGCGCATCCAGACGTCTTCAATATCCTCCTGCAGGTACTGGACGATGGCAGACTGACCGACAACAAAGGACGTGTGGTGAATTTCAAGAATACGATCATCATCATGACTTCCAATATCGGCTCACACCTGATACAGGATAACTTCAAGGCACTCGACGATGACAACCGCGATGAAGTGATCGCTAAAACCAAAAATGAACTGTTCGAATTGTTGAAACAAACGATCAGGCCCGAATTCCTGAACCGTATCGATGAGTTGATCATGTTTACACCGCTGAACAGAAATGAGTTACGGGACATTGTAAACCTGCAGTTCAGGCATGTACAGGACACACTCGCAGAAATGGGCATCCAGATTGAAGCCTCTGTAGAGGCACTGGACTGGTTGGCAGAACTGGGTTACGACCCTCAGTTTGGTGCGCGCCCACTTAAACGGGTGATCCAAAAACGCATATTGAATGAACTGTCTAAAGAGATCCTGGCTGGAAAAATCGATAAAGACAGCAAGATCAAACTGGACATGTTCGATCACCAGTTTGTCTTTCTAAATGCAAAAGAAGCAGAATAATAATCGCCCGTCATCTCCCTTAGTTTATCAAGGGAGATGACGGGCGATTATGTTCTATTTCTTTCTGTTTTCAATATTCGGCAAAAATGCGGTCAGCAGACCTATCAAGGGCAAAAATGAACAAACCTGGTAGACATACCTGATACTGGTATCGTCCGCCAGCTTACCCAATAAAGCTGAACCTATTCCACCCATACCAAAAGCAAAACCAAAGAACAAGCCCGCAACTAGTCCTACTTTACCCGGGATCAGCTCCTGGGCATACACCAAAATCGCCGAAAAAGCGGAAGCCAGGATCATTCCTATCGGCACAATCAGCACTCCTGTCCAAAACAAACTGGCGTAAGGCAGCAATAAAGCAAATGGCGCAGTACCCAATATCGAAAACCAGATCACGTATTTACGGCCGAAGCGATCTCCCACAGGTCCCCCTACTAAAGTGCCTGCAGCTACTGAGACCAGGAACATGAATAGGTAGAGCTGAGAGCTCTGTACCGAAACATGGAATTTATCGATCACATAGAAAGTGAAGTAACTCGTCAGACTGGCCATGTAAAAATATTTAGAGAAAATGAGCACCAGCAGGATGATTACAGAAAACACGACCCTTCTCCTGGAAAAGTGATTCACTACAACGTTGGCTTTTGCACCTTGCCTGGACTTTAGCTTGAGCATATAGCCCTTATACCAATTGCCTACCCTGCTCAGGATCAAAATGGCCAGCAATGCAATTACCGAAAACCAAAGCACACTGCCCTGCCCGTAAGGCACAATGATCCAGGCAGCGAGAAGCGGACCTATAGAACTACCGGCATTGCCCCCCAACTGGAAGATCGACTGCGCCAGTCCGCGCCGCCCGCCTGATGCCGCATGGGCCATACGCGAAGCTTCGGGATGAAATATAGAAGAACCCGTACCGATCAGCGCCACAGAGATCAGCATATAGTAAAACCCCGTGGATTGAGACAGCGTCACAAGGCCAATCAGGGTAAAGCCCATACCAATGGCCAGTGAATAAGGCTGTGGTTTTTTATCGGTGTACAGACCTACAAAAGGCTGGAACAGAGAAGCCGCCATCTGGAAGGTCAGCGTGATGAGGCCGATCTGCGAAAAACTCAGGTTGTAAGTCTTTTTCACCACAGGATAAATTGCAGGAATCAGCGACTGAATCGTATCATTCAGTAAATGCGAAAAACTAATGGCAAAAAGAATCGGGAATACCGTTTTTTCAACAGCATTAGTGGTGGTGTCGGCAGAATTCATAGGCTCGTATTAACAAAACGCAAATATAAAGAATTCTTAATCCGGGTTATTGTCATTATTAAACCACATATTGCGTGGAAACCCCATTCTGTTTAAGAATCTCTTCGCTTTCATCAATAAAGCACCAACCATCAGAACATTATTGTTAAGAGATTGTTATCCCATTAAAATAATTATACACCAAATGAAAATCGCTTATATTTCCTCGTATCCACCCCGTGAATGTGGTATTGCTACATTTAATCAGAACCTACTTAAAGCAATTGGTTATAATAAAGACACTATTTCCGAAGAAAGTTTCGTGGTAGCAATGAATGATTCCGATAACCTCGACGAATATGAATATCCTAAGGAAGTGAAATACATCGTGAGGCAGGAAAATCAAAAAGACTACATCCGCGCAGCGGATTACATCAATACCAGTCTGGCAGATGCCTGTATACTGGAACATGAATACGGCATCTATGGTGGCGAAAGCGGAGTATATATCCTTCCTTTCATTGCCAGGTTGCAAAAGCCCCTCATCACGATCTTCCACACCATTCTGAAAGACCCGAATTACATGCAGTTAACTGTACTCCGGGAAATCGCAAGATACTCTTCCCGAATTGTGGTCATGAGCCATCGTGCAGTGGGTTTTCTAACCAGCATTTATGGGATCCCCTTTGAAAAGATCCAGTTGATAGAGCACGGTGTACCAGATCTGGAACCCAAGAGCGAAAACCCTGTAAAGCAGTCCCTGGCTTTTAAAGGCAAAAAAGTGCTCTTTACTTTTGGACTGATCAGCAGGAATAAAGGCCTGGAAACGGTGATTGAAGCCCTGCCTGAAATCGTGGCCAAAAATCCGGATGTAATGTACGTCATCCTCGGAACTACCCACCCTGGTGTCATCCGGAATTCCGGCGAAGAATACCGCGACAGCCTGAAGCGCCTTGCAAAAAAACTGAATGTAGAAGATCACCTGACTTTCATCAATAAATTTGTTTCAGAAGAAGAACTGCATGATTACCTCACGGCATGCGACATGTACATCACCCCTTACCTGAATGAAGCACAGATCACCAGTGGAACGCTTTCCTATGCGGTAGGGGCTGGCGCAGCTGTCGTCTCCACACCCTACTGGCACGCGCAGGAACTACTGGCAGACAATCGCGGGCGACTTTTTGATTTCAAAGACAGCAGCAAATTGGCGGAGATCGTAAACGAACTGTTTGCCGACCATACACAACTTGCCAGCATGAAGTCCAACGCTTTCGAATATGGGTTGCACCTGCGCTGGCCGAGTACCGGAGAGGTGTTTATAGATGTATTGGATGAGGCCGTAGCTAAATTCCTTTCGGAAAGGGAGATCGGCAATAAACCGATCATTGATCCCGATATGATGCCCGCATTCAGCCTGGCACACATCCAGCGACTGACAGATGATACCGGGATTGTGCAGCATGCCAAATATGGTATCCCCAACTTAAAAGAAGGCTATTGCCTGGATGACAATGCCAGGGCATTGATCCTGACCATATTGGCCTACCAACAGAACAAAAGCAAAGCGGCACTGGAACTATTGCCCATCTACCTCAGCTACATCCAGTACATGCAGCTTGACGACGGAAATTTCAGGAATTTTCTCAGCTTCAAACGCGAATACCTGGATGAAGTAGGTTCTGAAGATTCCTTTGGAAGGACCATTTGGTCCCTGGGCTACCTCATCAACAATGCCCCCAACAATTCATACCGGGAGTTTGCCAAGGACCTTTTCCTGAAATCGGTGCCCCATTTTGGTCAATTGAAACACTTGCGCGGCATCGCCAATACCATGATCGGCCTCTCCCATTTCATGGCGGCACATCCCTACGATGAGCACATCCGCGAACAGCTCTGTTTACTGGCAGTCCCCTTGAAAGCAGCCTATAAGACCAACAAACAGGGGCACTGGAACTGGTTCGAAGAAAAAATGACTTACGACAATGCCATTTTACCGCTCGCATTGCTTTGCCACTACGAAGTCTGCCAGGATCAGGAATCTATGGACATTGCTTTAGAAAGCATGGAATACCTCACCCAGAAAACCTTGATCAAGGGCTATTTAAATCCTGTGGGCAATGATGGATGGCTATACCGCGACAATGGCGGCGAAATGGCCATCTATGACCAGCAGGCCATAGAAACCATGGCCATGGTGCTCATGTATTTCAAAGCTTACGAAATTACCGGCGACCTGATCTACATCAAGCAGATGTACCTCAGCTACCAATGGTTCCTGGGTGAAAACAGCCTGAGACTTCCGCTCTTTGACTACGAGACCAAAGGTTGTGGAGATGGATTACAGGAGTATGGCATCAATAGAAACCAGGGCGCGGAAAGTACCCTGGCTTACTGGATCTCCCACCTGATCGTACTAAAAGCCCTGGAATCAGAATACCAGTTCATCCAAAGCAGCGACCTTACTGCAGCACAAAAACAGGCCTTTTAGCCTATGAAGATCGCAGTATTGGCGCCAGTCGCCTGGAGAACGCCCCCGCGTCATTATGGTCCATGGGAACAAATGGCATCCAACCTGACCGAAGAACTGTTGAAGGCCGGAATTCAGGTGAGCTTATTTGCAACTGGAGATTCGCTCACAGCCGGCAAACTGGATGCGGTGATTCCCATCGGCTATGAAGAGGACAAGAATGTAGACGCCAAGGTGGCAGAATGCCTGCACATCAGCAATTTGATGGAAAAGGCAGGAAGTTTCGACGTGATACACAATCACTTTGACTTCCTGCCACTCAGTTATTCCGGCCTGATTGACACGCCCATGATCACCACGATCCACGGCTTTTCCTCGGAAAAAATCATCCCTGTCTACCAGAAATACAATGCCGGCACCCATTTTGCATCCATCAGCAATTCCGATAGGCATCCTGCATTGAAATACCTGGCTACAGTATATAATGGGATCCGCATGGAAGATTTTGATTTCGTAGCCAATCCGGGCGACTACCTTTTGTTTTTCGGACGCATTCACCCTGACAAAGGCACCGCAGAGGCCATAGAAATTGCCATGAAAACGGGTAAGAAATTGCTGATTGCAGGAATCATACAGGATGAACGCTATTACATCGACCGGATAGAACCTTTTTTAGGAAAATCAGTAGAGTTTCTTGGTGCAGCAGGACCAGAGGAGCGGAAAGAACTATTGGGCAATGCAGCAGCCCTGCTGCATCCCATCAGTTTCGACGAACCTTTCGGGCTCAGCGTAGCCGAAGCCATGGCCTGTGGCACTCCTGTAGTGGCTTTCAACAGAGGTTCGATGCCAGAACTGATTGTTGATGAAAAAACCGGCTTCCTCGTCAGTAATGTACAGGAAGCTGTAGAGGCAGTAAGAATGCTTCCGGCCATCAAAAGGAAAAGATGCAGGGAACACGCAATTGCTAATTTTTCGGCAAAAAAAATGGCAGAGGACTATATCGCCCTCTACCAAAAAATACTTAGTGGCAACTAATTGCCCTTACGCTTCCGAATTCTTCAGTTTATTCAATAACAGCTCCAGATTTACTGTAGCGAAAGAAGAACAATAGTCAGATAGGCCATAAGGGATCACCAGCAAGCCATTGTGGATGATTGCCCCGCAGGAGTACAATACATTGGGTACATATCCTTCCCTTTCATCTGTATTAGGGATAACCAGGGGTTCACTCAGCCGGCCTATTTCTATAGATGGATCTTCCAGGTCAAATAAACTGGCCCCCAGGCAATAACGGCGCATCGGCCCCACGCCATGGGTGATCATCAGCCAGCCAGCTTCAGTCTCAATAGGCGAGCCGCAGTTGCCGATCTGGATAAATTCCCAGGGAAATTTAGGTTCCTGCAATTTTACGGGATTGTCCCATACCGTCAACTTATCCGAATACATTAAATAGTTATTGAAACCGTCGATACGTGACATCATCACATATTTGCCGCCTATTTTACGTGGAAACAAGGCCAGGTTCTTATTCTGTGCACCTACACCATGCAACGGACTAATTTTAAAATCGTAAAAATCTGTGGTCTGCAAAAGCTTCGGCATAATCATCGCCCCATCAAATGCCGTATAGGTGGCGTAATAGATAATAGAACCATCTTCTTTTACAAACTTCACAAAACGTGCATCCTCAATACCTTTGCGCTCAAATTCTGAAATGGGAAAGATTACCCGGTCAGAAATATCGGTATCCCTGGAAAAGCTGATCTCATGATAGGTGTCGGAAAGCCAAAGGATCTTATCATATTCCAGCTTCCTGAGGTCGTCTTCCTGCAGGTTCTTCCCATCCAGAATGATCTTTCTCAAAGTCGCGTAATCAAATTTGTCTTCCAGCTTGATCCCCACCTCATCCAGTACCTCAATGTCTATCTTGGAATCTGCTGCCTTTTTAAGAAAAAGCTTTTTATTGTATACCGCATTCTTGATCACCTCGGCCTCGTCAATGTAATTCCCTGCAGGAATTACGGTAATCTCATTGTGCCGGTCTATAAGTGCACGTCTGAACACCACAGAGGAAATATGTCCTTCCCCTACCGCACGAAAACTGATGATCAGGCGTCTTTCCCCCTCTACCAGGTCGGACTGGTCGGGATCTTCCACAATAGAAGGATTGAAGAAGGCTGCCGATTCGATGGAGTACTCATGTGTAAAATACGAGCCCAGGAGCAGCCTGCGGTATTTCTCGATTTCTTCAAAATCGAAGCCCGCCTGTTCGATATATTGCTTTATTTTCTTACAATGCCTGTTCAGGATCTTAGTGATGTTCCGGTGCCTTTTGGAATATTCCTGCAATAAAGGCGAGACCAGGCCGAAAACCTCCTTTTCGGAGAGGTTCATGACATGCTTGACCACTTCAACTGCGCGCTGATCTCCATTGAAAAAAAATCTGGCAATTACCCGCTTGGGGTCGGGATATACTTTAACTGGTTTTCGTTCTATTGATAGTCTCATAAGCTTATAACGCATGAGTAGGTCATAACGTTTTTTGAATATAATATTTTTTGACGGTAATGTCGTCATACCTGACAATCCTGACATAAAATGAACTGACAAATAAACAAAAATAGTCAGAATGACTGTAAATTCAGATGTGATTAAAATGACAAAATAAAAGATTTTGTCATCCCAAAATAATAAGGGATTTTCTGATTTTTTTTATTTCACTATCCATTAAGCTTTTATGAAATAACTGCGAATGGCTAGCGCTGGTTAACTTTTCATTTGGCACAAACCTTGACTATATAACATAAATGGTCAGGAATTAAAACAAGAGACTGGCCCGATATAAATTAAAAAAACAATAAAATGAAAAAGTTATTATTATCATTAGTTGCAGTTGCTGCATTCGCGTTTAGTACTCAGGCACAAACTGAAAAAGGTAAAGTGATGTTAGGTGGTAATGTTGGTTTCAGCACTTCAAAAGTTGACGGAGCAAACAAATCTGATTTCAATTTCCGCGCAATCCCTAGTGTAGGTTATTTTGTAAGTGACAACATCGCCATCGGTACCGGCGTAGGTTACTCCTATGATAAAGCAGTGAGCAACAGAAATCTGAACCAGGCTTTTGAAGTAGCTCCTTTCGGCCGTTACTATGTAGGTCTTTCAGATCAGTTCAAATTCTTCGGACAACTGTCTGTGCCAATGGCATTCGGTAACAACAAAGCGGTAGATGCTGATGGAAACACCGGCGATAAAACTGCTTCTACAACTAGTATTGGTGCATATGTATCTCCTGGTTTTGCCTTCTTCCCTACCAAAAGAGTAGGTATCGAAGTTTCAGTAAACGGTTTGGGTTACAACAACTATCAGGTGAAAAACGAACTGACTGGCAACAAAGTAAAAACCAATTCATTTGGTTTGGATGCAAATACAGCAGATATCAACCTGGGTGTTCAGTTCCATTTCTAAGAACCTTACATCTACTTAAAAAAAAGGAGCCCGGACAAATTGTCCGGGCTCCTTTTTTTTGAGAAAAAATTGATGCTATCTCTTTTGCTCTATTTCTTTGTCCATCTCCACAATATTGACACTCTGGGGACTGGAGAAATCTCCGATCAGGTATTTATTGAAATGGTCGGCCAGTTTCCAGAATGCATATTCTGTCAGATCACCGAAAGCGTGGCGCTGCCCTGGTACAATCACAAACTCAAAGCGTTTCCCTGCTTTCATCAGCGCATTCGCCACCCGGATCGTATTGGCCGGATGCACGTTATTGTCCACATCGCCCGTCATCAGCATCAGGTTACCTTTCAGGTTTTTGGCCAGATCCGGATTTTTATCGATGCTGTACGTAAAGGTCGTATCGCCTTTGGCGGTTACCACTTCCTTCACCCCGTGATGCTTTTCGCTCCACCAGCGGTTGTAAATGCTATTGTCGTGGTTTCCTGCATTAGATACTGCAGCTTTAAAGAAGTCTGGATAAACCAGCATCGCTGCTGTCGACATAAAGCCGCCGCCGGAGTGACCGGTAATACCCACCTTACTGGCATCAATGAAAGCGTAACGGTCCGCCAATTGCTCCACCGCAGCTTTTTTATCGGCCAGTCCATAATCCCTCAGGTTACCGTAACCATAGGTATGGTACCATTTTGAACGTGCCGGATTGCCTCCGCGGTTACCTACAGTGATCACGATATAACCAAATTGCGCCAGACGGTCCGTACGGTCCATGCTCTTGCTGAAGGCTTTATTGACGGCTTCTGTCTGCGGACCAGGGTATACGTATTCAATGATCGGATATTTCTTATTCGGATCGAAATCGAAAGGCTTGTACATCACACCGTAGATATCTGTAATCCCGTCATCAGCTTTTACTTTGAAAGGCTCTGGAAATTTATAACCCGTGGCCATCAGCAAAGAAAGGTCAGTAGTCTCCAGGTTCATCAGCACTTTACCAGTATTGTCCATCAGCGTAGATTTAGGCGCAGTGTTTACCCTCGAAAAATTGTTGACAAAGTATTTATTCTGATCGTCCATACTCACCGCATGGTCAAAATCGCCAGGATTCAGTAACTTCAGTCCCGATCCATCAAAATTGATGCGGTACAAGTGCAGATAATAAGGATCTTCTTTCAGCTCCCTGCCGTTCGCAGTAAAATAAAGCACACGGTTTTTCTCGTCAATGTTCACGATGCTTTCACAGTGGAAAGCGCCTCTAGTGATCTGGTTTTTGAGTTTACCATTGCCATCAAACAAATAGAAATGTGCCCAGCCGTCGCGCTCTGACCAGTGGATGATTTCCTTGGCATCGTTGACCAGACCGGGACGGTTGATCTCCACATAGGTATTGAAGCGCTCATCGATCAGCGAGGCTACTGCACCTGTATTGATGTCTATCGTACAGACATCCACACGTTTCAGGTCACGGCTGGTCCGCTGAAAATAGATCTTGCTGTTGTTACCCAACCAGATCGAAGGTCTGAACTCATTGTCGCGGTCCTTGTTCAGCATAGGTGCTCCCCAAACGGAAACCGTCTGATCTTTAAACGCATTCGTATTGAGTTTTTTATAGCTCTTCGTTGCAAAATTGAACAATAAGATTTCAGTAAGCGGCGATTCCTTTTCGCCGGGCATCTGGTATTTGTAAGTTTCCAGTGTCGGACGGCCAGGCGCCACATTATTGATTACCCAAAGGTCTTTCACCTTACGTGAATCCGTTCTGTTCAGCACAAAATATTTAGCATCCGGAGACCACATTACCCATGCCCCTCTCCTTTTTTTGCTGTTCTTTTCAAATTCCTCATTGTTTTCCCCATCACCATTGGCTCCATAAGCATAGAACTTCTCCCCGTCTTTGGTCAGCTGATGTTCCACAATGGTACTGTCTTCTTCATTCTTCACTGCTTTCTTATAGTTCTCCTTGTCCATCCAGTAGAGGTTATAGTTCCTGGAAAAGATGATGGCCGAAGAATCCGGCGCTACAGAACCCCATGAGGGCTTGGCCTTAGGTTTACTGTAGTTGGGTACTTCCGTCAGCTTTTGCGTAGCGATTACATAATTGAACAAAAACACCTTCTTCTGCATCGAATCTGCAGCTTTCTTGTCTTTTCTGTCTTTTTTTAGTTCATCAACTGTACTCCTTACTTCAAAGGTGATGTTCTTTTCATCAGCGGCGAACTTTAGGTTTTCCAATGGCAAATGCTGGGCATCAAAAGGATCCCGGATGATGTTTGTGATCTCCGCAGCCAGTTTTGCATTGTCAAATATTTTGTTCTTGCTTTTCGAAGCCGGATCCACCAGGTACCATTCCTTGCCGTTTGGCGTTTCATACTCGTACCAAAAGCGGTTACTGAGTTTCAGCCAGTGCGGATCTACCGCCGTGGAGTAGACCATTTTCCTCAGCTTGGCCGGGGAAAAGCGGGATGCCGCCTGGTAATTGGCTTTTGGCGAAGCAGCCACACTTTCGGTGATCGTGTAAGTTTTAGTTTGAGAAATTGCGTTTGATACCGCAAAAATCATCAATACGCAGGGAATGTAGAGTTTATTCATTCAGGTTTCCATTAAAGCGACTAAATTATTGATTAATACGGCCGCAAGCTGCTTTTTATTTGTAAAAAATAGGATAGTTAATGCCACAAAATATCAATGTTCTTTTTAGTTTTGCATGAAATACATAACCATGAAACGACATTTCCTTCCCTTACTGACGGCAGCAGTAATTTTTACTGCGGGTTGTCAGTCCAAATCCCAGACCAATAGCGATCAGGCAGCAGCAACAGACACTGTAAGCCAGGAAAGCAACACCGCATCGACTGCCCCGGCAGAAAAAATTGATGTCAGCAACATCAAAGTTGCCGACCCTAAGACAATTCTGGCCAGAAAACAGGTCCCTATCCTGTGTTACCATCAGGTGCGCAACTGGACTGCTAAAGACGGAAAAGTGGGTAAGGACTACATCGTAGAGATCGAAAACTTCAAAGCACAGATCAAGATGCTTGCAGATAGTGGTTACCATTCGATCCTTCCGGATCAATTGTATGCTTATCTGAATACAGGAGCAGCATTGCCCAGCAAACCGATCATGTTTACTTTTGACGATACAGATATGGACCAGTATACGATCGCTGCCCCTACCTTGAAGAAATATGGTTTCAAGGCGGTCTATTTCATCATGACGGTTTCCATCGGCAGAAAAGGAAAATTTGTCGACTACATGACCAAAGAGCAGATCAAATCTCTTTCAGATGCGGGCAATGTCATCGGCAGCCATACCTACGACCACAAGAACTTCAAGAAATATGAAGGCAAGGACTGGGAAGAACAACTGGATAAACCGACAAAGAAACTGGAAGAGATCACCGGCAAGAAAATGACTGAATTTGCTTACCCATTTGGATTATGGAATGCACAGGGCATCCCTCAATTAAAGAAACGCGGTTTCAGAATGGCATTTTCACTGGCCGACAAACGCGACGAAAAAGATCCTTTGTTCACCATCCGCAGGATCATTGCCAGCGGTTACTGGAGTCCAAAAACACTCCACACCAGCATTATCAGAAGCTTTTAACCACTGTTGACGTACAGCGCTAAGCATTGACAGTTTTCAATGCGAAAGCCTGAACGGGGCTTAAGCCCAAAAAAGAAGCAATCTCCTCCTGAAGATTGCTTCTTTTTTTTGCGGTAAAGAAAATTCAGGAAGCTGAGGGCTTAACCCGCAACTGCCAAAAAAGTATTCAAGCGCGTAACCATGTCATGAAGGTCAAAAGGTTTGGCAATAAAATCGTCAGCCACCGGATCTGCTTCATCCTCACGAAGATGAGCCGACATCATCACCACTGGAATATTTTTGGCCATACAGTCTTGTTTGATTCCTTTGCATACTTCAAACCCATCCCCATCTGGCAGCCTCACATCCATTAAAAACAGATCAGGCAGGCAATTGTGCCACTTTGCTTCAATTGCACTGACGGTGGGAAATACTTCCACCTGGAAACCTTCGGAACTGAGGAATAAATTGAGGACAAATCCAATATCTGGATCATCTTCTAAAATAAAAATATGTCTGGGTCTGGGCATGATTTCTGAAACTCGTTTCTTAGCCAACAAGCCATCACCTGTTCTGGTTTTATTTTTCTATAAAATACTCATTCCAGACCCTCAATCTGATACTCCTTACCGTTGAAACTGAAGGCATCCCCTTTTTTCCGGTCCAGTAACAACTTGCCGATCGGTGAGGCGGGTGAAATGGCAAATACATCCTTGCCCTCAGCCACCAGGTGGCCGGCACTTACACTGATGTAAAACCAACCTTGATCCGTAGCGACCAGGCTGCCATGTTTTACACGGTCAGATTTTTCTGTATTGATCTCCACCGCCTTCAAAATCCTCATGTTCTCCTGAGCATCCATCAACAGACGCTTGTTGCGGTCAATGTCCTGCTGCATCATTTCGCGGCTGGTTTCGTATTTATCACCGGCACTGCTCTTGGTATCATCATTACTGGCCTCACGTGCCTGTTCCAGCGCGGTTTCCGCAGTCTGGATCCGCTGTTCAATGAATTCCAGGCAAAGCTGGTATAGTGTTTCTTTAATTTTCTGCATAAACTAATCTATCCATTTGATCTTATCTGCTATCGGGCTTCGAACCGCATCTCTCGGTTCTTCATTATGGTACCCCATATAAAACAGGCCAAAACATTTTTCATGTTCCCCTAAGTTAAGATAAGTATTCAAATCTGCAATCATTCCCGGTGAACTCCAGTAAGCGCCCACATTTAAGGCCTCAGCTGTAAGGGCCATATTTTGCACCGCACAGGCCAGTGCTGCCAGTTCTTCCCATTCAGGTACTTTATCACTGTGAAGCTCCAGGTTGAGCGCAATGATACAGCTCGACTGTTGGGCTTTCTCTATAATGCTATCGTATTTCTTTTGCAAAAACTGATGGGCAGGTACCGTTTCCTGATACAATCTGGCAAGCTCGGCTGCCAGTTTCAATTTACCTTCTCCCCGGAAGACCATGAAGCGCCAGGGTTGCGTCAATTTGTGCGTAGGTGCATAGTTTGCACTTTCCAGAATTTGCTCAATCACCTCCACAGGAATGGGTTCCTGTGTATAACTGACTGGAAATATACTGCGGCGACGTTTAATGATGCGGGTTAATATCGCGATTTCTGTACTCATGTGATTTTCTTTAATTGTTTTCTAACCTGTTTGGACCTTGCAAAGAAAGCGATACTTTCGATGTCTGCCAAGTAGTCCATTGTTGCCAGAAGGTCATCTTTGATCCAATCATATCGGGGAGCCAGATTGGCCAGGGCTTGCATGCAGTGTACTTTCGTGGCCACGAGCACCTCCGGCTCTACCAGCCAGGTAAAAAGTACTGCTATGGTTGCCTCAAAATCCCATTCTTTGGAAAACTGCTGGAAGAGCGGCACTGCTCTACGATCAGTCAGCATAGCGATGATCTTCGTGTAATGGCGCATGGCCGAAGGGTTTTTCTGGGCCGGAAGCAGTTCAAGCAACTTGGGCACATGAGCTGCAAAAACAGCAGGTCTATGGGTCATGATGTACTCCAGCATCCACGCCGCCCGAAAAGCAACTTCCTTTTTTTTATGGAAACTGATGTCAAACAGGTCATTCAGGTCGAGGTCAAAATGCTCGACTAAAGCGACACAATTGGCCACCATCCCGGTTTTTACGGGCACATCTATTCTTCCAATGAGTTCTTCTTTATCCACAGCATTAAAATCTAATCCTCAAAACTAATGAATCAGCCGCTAAGCATTTTATAAATTATGCCTACCTTTGCAACTTATTTTTCAGCAATATGATTTCAGTATCCAATCTATCACTCCGCTACGGAAAGCGCACCTTATTCGAAGATGTCAACTTAAAATTCACCCAGGGCAATTGCTATGGGGTAATTGGCGCCAACGGAGCGGGAAAATCAACTTTTCTAAAAATCCTTTCAGGAGAGGTGAGCCAAACTACAGGTAGCGTGGCTTTTACCCCTGGTGAGCGCATGGCGGTGTTGAAACAAAACCACTATGAGTTCGATGATTTTACAGTGATCGAAACAGTGATGATGGGACACTCGGAACTGTATGCCATCATGAAAGAAAAAGATGCCATTTACCTGAAAGAAGATTTTACAGATAAAGACGGCGAACGTGCAGGTGAACTGGAAAACAGGTTTGCTGAAATGGACGGCTGGAACATGGAAAGCAATGCCGCAACCATGCTCAGCAACTTAGGCATCAAAGAAGAACACCATTACAAACAATTGAAAGAGTTGGATGGTAACCAAAAAGTACGTGTCTTACTGGCACAGGCCCTTTTCGGAAACCCCGACATCCTGCTCCTGGATGAGCCAACCAACGATTTGGACATAGATACCATTGCCTGGCTGGAAAACTTCCTGGCCGATTACCAAAACATCGTATTGGTAGTATCTCACGACAGGCACTTTCTGGACGCGGTGTGTACGCACATTGTCGACATTGATTTCAGTAAAATGAACATCTACTCTGGTAACTATACCTTCTGGTATGAGTCCAGTCAGCTGGCGCTGAAACAACGCAGCGATCAGAATAAGAAACTGGAAGAAAAAGTGAAGGAGCTGCAGGAGTTCATTCAGCGCTTCAGCGCCAATGCCTCTAAGTCCAAACAGGCTACTTCACGTAAAAAAGCCCTGGACAAGATCGATATTTCTGAGATCAAGGCCTCCAGCAGAAAATACCCCGCTATTCTTTTCAACAATCTTGGCCGCGAAGCCGGTGATCAGATCCTGCAGGTAGAAAACCTGTCCTGCACGCTCAACGGTGAAGTGATGTTCAAAAACATCAGCTTTATGGTCAACAAGGGCGATAAGATCGCTGTACTTTCACAAAACAGTTTGGCTACCACGGCATTTTACAATGTATTAACCGGTCGTGAAAAAAATTATACCGGCGAATTCAAATTCGGCGTCACGATCAATACGGCAGATATCCCTAACGACAACACGCCTTATTTTGAAGGAAAAGATGAAAACCTGGTAGATTGGTTGCGTGAATATTCAGGTACAGATCAGGATGAACAGTTTGTCAGAAGTTTCCTTGGAAGGATGTTGTTCTCAGGTGAAGAGGTCTTGAAAAACGTAAAAGTCCTTTCAGGAGGTGAAAAAATGCGTTGCATGTTTTCTCAAATGATGTTGAGACACGCCAACTTATTGCTTTTTGATGAACCAACCAATCACCTGGATCTGGAATCTATCACCGCATTAAACAATGGTATGAAGGACTTCAGGGGCACACTATTGTTCACTTCACGAGATCATGCGCTTACCGAATCTGTTGCGACAAGGATCATTGAACTGACGCCAAACGGTACGATCGATAAAATGATGACCTATGACGAATACATCTCCAGTGCTGATGTCGCGCAACTCAGGGCATCTATGAATAAATAACCCCATTTAGTTTTTTTAGAAAAGCTGATCATTGTCATGATCAGCTTTTTTTGTGGCGAAATATTTACACAAGCACACACAATTGCAACAGAATTGCTTTTATATTTGCAACTCAGTTACATTTATATACATGAAAAAACTCATCCGTACCGCAAAACTGGATCAACTGGGCATGACTGCTTCCATTGCCTGCGCCATACACTGCGCAGCATTACCTTTCCTGATCACCACACTTCCCTTATGGGGACTTAGCTTCCTGGCAAACAGCTGGGTAGAAATCACCATGATCTGTTTATCCTTGATCATCGGAATCTGGTCGCTCACCAGCTCCTATCCTAAGCACCGCAGGTTGCTCCCTATCCTGGTCCTTACCGCCGGTTTTACCATGATCGGATCTGGGCATTACCTCTTCCACGAACTGGAGGCCATCCTGATTCCCCTGGGTGGATTCACAATCGCCGCTGCACACCTGATCAATTGGAAATACAGCCGAAGCTGTGTGCATTAATCCTGATTATGCCGCAGTAGCAAATACTTTACACTAGCTTTAACTGCAATTTAATTGCATATCCTATTTTTGCATGACACACATGAAGAACAAAAAACTGATATTTGGTACCTTCTTATTGATGATCAGCATGATCCACCCGGGTTGCCGGCATGAAAAGCTGGACGGCAAACAGCTTTACATCAAATATTTGAAGAGCCATATCAAAACTTAAAAGAAAAATATGATTTCCTTAAACTCTGTCAACCACAGCTATAATGGAAGCGCTCAGATCAGTTTCAAAGACTGGCAGATCAGTGATGGCGATCAATGGTTGCTGTTGGGTGCATCAGGAAGTGGAAAGACCACTTTGCTGCACATCCTGACCGGCATCCTGAAACCCTCCAATGGCAGCGTACGGATCGGGGACACCTCCATTTATGAGCTTCCGGCCAGGGAACTGGACCAGTTCAGGGGCAGAAATATAGGGATCATTTTCCAAAGGCCACACCTGATCCGCAGCCTGAGCATCGCTGAAAATCTGCGCATGGCACAAAGCTTCGCTAAATTACCTGAAGACGACAAGCGGATTGATGAAGTCCTTGGCTCGCTCGGAATCCAGCATAAAAAGAACGCCTACCCCAACGAATTGAGTCAGGGACAACTGCAAAGGGTTTCCATTGCCCGGGCAGTGATCAATAAACCGGCACTACTGATCGCAGACGAACCCACCTCAAGCCTCGACGATCAGAATGCCATGGCAGTTTTGCAATTGCTATTGGAGCAGTCGGGCCTCAACCAGGCTACGCTCATCGTAGCTACCCACGATAAACGAGTTAAAGATGCATTTACCAATACTTACGAATTAGCATGAGCCCATTAAAGATCAGCTGGAAAAGCCTGCGGTCCAAACCGCTTTCCTCGGCATTGAACATGATGCTCATTGCTTTCGGTACGGGTATCCTGACCATTTTACTACTGGCATCCACCCAGATCGGCGATAAGCTGGAAAACAATTCCAAAGACATCGACCTTGTTGTGGGTGCAAAAGGAAGTCCGCTTCAATTGATCCTGAGCAGTATTTATTATATTGATTTCCCAACCGGGAATATCCCGATGAAGGCAGCAATGGAACTGGCACATAGCCCCTTTGTAAAAAAGGCAGTCCCCCTGGCACTCGGCGACAACTACAATGGCGTTCGCATTGTGGGTACCGACAGCAATTTTGTCGGCCTTTATAAGCTACAGTTGCAAAGCGGAAAGTTCTGGCAGGCAGATTTTGAAACGACCATTGGTGCAACTGTAGCAGAAACACAAAAACTTAAAGTAGGCGATACCTTTTATGGTGCGCATGGACTTACAGGCAGTACCGACGTCCACAAAAGCCATCCCTATAAAATCAGCGGCATCCTCGCCCCACAGGGCAATGTAACGGACAACCTGATCCTTACGAATGTAGCCAGTGTCTGGAAAATGCATGATGAGCATGAAGAACATGATCACGATGATCATGAGGGACACGAACATGCGGACGCTGAAACTCATGAGCACCATCAGCATGAAACAAAAGATGCCGACCGCGAACTGACTTCCCTGCTGATCCAGTACCGTTCCCCAATGTCGGTAGTGATGTTCCCCCGCATGGTCAATGAATCGACCAATATGCAGGCAGCCTCCCCCGCCCAGGAAAGCACCAGGTTGTTTTCTTTGATCGGTGTAGGCGTAGATACATTACAGTGGTTTGCCGTACTCATCATGCTCATTGCTGCGATCAGCGTATTCGTGAACCTCTACAATTCCTTAAAAGAACGGAGCTACGACCTTGCCATCATGCGTACATTAGGCGCTTCGAGGGGAAAACTCTTCCTGATCGTGATTACAGAAGGCATATTACTCACACTTGCTGGCACCCTGATCGGAATAGCACTGGGGCACCTTGCGCTGGAATTCATTGGCAGTAACCAGGAAAGCAGCCAGGCCCGCCTGAGCGGCTTCGTTTTACTTTGGGATGAAATATACCTGTTTGTTGCGGGACTTGGGATTGGTATATTTGCAGCTGTAATCCCTGCAATACAGGCCTATCAGGCCAACATTTCTAAAATATTGGCTAAGAATTAAAATAAACGACCCGGAATCGGGTTATAGATAAAAAGAAAATGAAGAAACTAATGCTTGCCCTCCTGCTCCTGACCGGCTTTACCGTAAAGGCCCAGCACAATCCTGACGATCAGGTCATGTCAGACAACTGGGACATCATCGGAAGCGTGGATTTTAAGATCGTAAAAGATTCTGAGATGTATGCCGTATACAACACCAACATCAAGAAACTGGCCAACAAGCCTTTTGAGCTGGAAGGGTACATCGTGCCGATTAAGGACGGGATGAAACAGACCAAGTTTATGCTCTCTACCCTGCCGATCAACCAGTGTTTTTATTGCGGTAAGAATGGAGTACCCATTATGGTCATGGTAGAAATGGCAGAGCCGATCAAATTTACGTACCAGACCATCAAGGTGAAAGGCACTTTGAAATTAAACACCGGCAATGCGATGGACAACCCACCGATTGCACTCAGCGCAGCCAAACCGATATAAGATGAAAGATCCTGTTAATATTTTAAAAGAACATGACCTTAAACACACGAAGCAACGGGTGCGTGTGCTGGAAGAAATCGCCCTGGACCATGTCGCCATTTCCCAACCTGAACTGGAGAAGAAACTGGGCAAAGAGATTGACCGCGTAACCCTTTATCGCATTTTGAACACTTATGAGGATAAAGGCATCCTGCACCGGATCATGGACATGAACGGCACCGCCAACTATGCGATCTGCTCTTCCTCCTGTTCCGAGCACCACCATCACGATGAGCATGTGCATTTCAACTGCACCAGCTGCTTTAAGATCTACTGCCTGGAAGTCAACATCCCAAAGCTAAAAATGCCTGCCGGCTTTACTGCAAAAACGATGAACACCACCGCTTATGGGATCTGTGAAAAGTGTAATGGCAATCCCAATTAACACCACTGAACTGTTCGCGTCATTCTAAACGCTACACGTCGTTCTAAACGCTATGCGTCATTCTGACTGTTCGCTTCATTCTGAACGCTATACGTCATTCTGAACTTGATTCAGAATCTCAAATTCAAAAAAAAGCTCTGCCATTATACACTGGCAGAGCTTTTTTAGTATAAAAAACAGATACTTAGTGACCTGAATGGCCATCAGCACCGTGTGCATGGCCATGTGCCAGTTCATCCTGAGTAGCCTCACGAACAGTCAATATCTTACCCGCAAAGATCAGGTTCTTACCAGCCATAGGATGGTTTAGATCTACAGCAACCGTATCTTCATGAACGGCAGTTACGCCAGCTCTGAAGTGGTTACCCTGGTTGTCCTGCAATGGGATCACATCTCCTACAGCAGGAAGGTCTACGTCCTTAAACATGTCTTTAGGCAAATCTGCAAATGCTCCCGGATCAATCTCTCCGTAGCCATCAGCAGCAGTCAATTCAAAACTGTATTCATCACCTACATTTAAACCGCTTAAATGCTCTTCAAATTTTGGCAACATCATTCCTGTACCATAAAGAAATACGAGTGCATTTTGCTCATCTGCTTTCTCTACAAAAACTTGTTGTCCTTCTTCATTAGTCGTATGCAATTCGTACGTTAATGATACTACTGTATTGGGTTTAATACTCATTGTGATGTTTTTTAATTTATCAATTTTAATGCTTCATCAACAGTAGCTACTGGCAACTGGCATACTTTATTTCGGCAAATATAATGCATTTTACTAAACCCACTTTGATTAAATTGTGGTGCTACAAAATGCTATTTATAGATTCAACAATAATATGCCTCTATTGTTCATACAAAGCGTTTGAAATTTAGCACTAGTACGAAAAGTAGTACTTGAAATTCCAATAAAATCAAATGATCATAAATTACGAATGGTATTATTTTTAATGCATCAATCACCATGAATAATCCATACAATATTGTTGATAATACTTAATTTAGAAAAAACTAATTAATTCTCAAATAATGCGCAAAACCGTATACATTCTTGGAGCAGGTTTTTCCAAACCAGCAAAAGCTCCAATTCAGTCGGAAATCATAAGTGAAATTTTGAAACTCGAAAGCCTATCACCTATTGATGACAATGTCATTATATTGGGGTATTTGAAAGAATTTAAAAAGTTTTTATCGGAAGACCTTTTTATTCACGAAAACGAGTTTCACAATGTAGCTTTAGAAGACGTTTTTACCCCTCTAGATAGATGCATAATTGATGGGATCTCATTCCGATCTTTGGATAATAAGAAGCTAGTGGATTTGAGAGAAAAAATATATTCTCTAATCGTATTTGCTATAAAGGAGAAATTATCTGATTCTTCAAACCACAAAAATTACATAGACGAATTCGCACATTATCTCATTAGCGAGATGAAACCTCGCATGGGAAACATAAAACACGATCCTGTATCTGTAATCTCTACAAATTGGGATATCCTATTAGACAACTCAATTAAATCAGCCCTTGAAAATGACAATAATAATGGAGTAGTTGATTATTGTTGCTATATAAGTTCGCTCCACAACGATGATAATATTAAACCAGGACTTTGGGCTGGGGGTTTCGTCAATAGTGTCCAGTATTCGACGAAGTAAACTGTTCGCTTAATTCGTTTTAAATTGGCCATCTGGATTCAATCAAAGTGTTCGTTTGGTTTAATTTCCGCTTATTTTAAGGACTTT